>OFIS01000004.1_pt1 | contig 509166 bp, 414 predicted proteins | sample 1775071 | NCBI WGS metagenome assembly OFIS01 (sample SAMN08195774, study PRJEB24354) | sludge metagenome | isolation source: sludge from phenol fed wastewater aerobic bioreactor C | place: India: Nagpur | collected 2016-09-17
CAAGGTTGCAGGATAGTGTATCAACAATTTTAAAAAATCAGATTTATGAAAGAAAATGAGAACAAAAAATCGGTTGTTCGGGTAACAGAGGGAAACCCATCAGCAACCGCTGATGTGCTGCAAGACAGCACACAGAACAAAGCCGAAAAGCTCAAAAAGCCACTCATATTTCTTTTGATGGGTGTGGTATTTCTCGGCTGTATGTACCTGATATTTAAACCGTCGAAAGATGAAAAGGCGGTAGAGAACATCGGGCTGAATGATGCCGTACCAGAGGCTACCGGAGCAGGAATGCCCGATGATAAAGGCAAAGCGTATGAGCAGGAAATGCTCGAACGCAAAGAACAGGAAAAGCGCAATGCACTGACTACACTTTCTGATTACTGGAATACCGAAGACAGTGCATCTGCTGATAATGAAAGAGGTTTATCTGAAGAAGAGGAAAACAACGGTTTTGGAAGTGGCGGCAGAACTTCGGTAAGAAACGGTAATTCCGGATTGAACAGCTACCGTAATGCGCAAAGCACATTGGGTTCATTTTATGATAATGACAATGCTGAAACAATGGAACTGCGCAAGCAAGTGGATGAACTGAAAACAAAGTTGTCGGAAAAAGATGTGCCGCCTGTGGCCACAGTTAACGACCAACTCAAACTGATGGAAAAATCCTATGAAATGGTTGCAAAGTACCTTCCGCAAAATGCCAATACCGGAAACGCTGCTCCCACTGGCGGTGCAAATCCTGCTGTTGCGGGTGCTAACCAAAAAGAGCAATTTGTATCGTTCACATCAACAAGAAAGAACATCGTATCAGCCTTGTATCGTGAACCGTCGGACAGTGCCTTTGCAGCCGATTGGAGCCAAACAAAAAACCGTGGGTTTTATACCGCAGGTGCTATTGAACAGGCAGTACAGCCTAAAAACAGTATCAAAGCCTGCGTACACGAAGCCCAAACGGTAGTTGGAGAAATGGGTGTGCGTTTACGACTATTAGAGCCTGCTAAAACTCCGCAACGTACCATACCGAAAGGAACGATTGTAACGGCAAATACCAAATTTCAAGGCGGGCGTTTACAGCTAAAAGTTACCTCCGTGGAACTGGAGGGTAATATCATCCCGGTAGATATAACCATTTACGATTTGGACGGGCAACAAGGTTTGAACGTTCCATATTCCCCAGAAAGAAATGCCCTTACCGATATTGTCGGCAATATGGGAAATGCCACAGGTTCAAGCTTTAGTATGAGTTCATCGACCGGACAGCAGATTACTTCCGACCTCAGCAAAAGTGCTATTCAAGGTATTTCGGGCTACTTCTCCAAAAAAGTAAGAACACCAAAGGTTACGCTGAAAGCGGGCTATCAGGTCTTCCTCGTATCCAAAAATAATGTTCAACTCAAATAAATAAAACAATGAAACCTGTTCCGTACAGCTGAACAAGCTTCATTACCATTAAAAATTAAATATTAAAGACAATGAAAAATCATTTAAAAACCTTTTGGGCATTTGCCCTGATACTCGGCTTTGCCGTAACATCTTATGCACAGGACACCATCAGAACGCCGCTTGCACTGGGCAAGATAGAGCCGTACCGTATGGAAGTGACCTACGATAAAACATCGCACCTGATTTTCCCGACTGCCATTCGTTATGTGGATTTGGGCAGTGAATACCTGATAGCAGGAAAAGCGGAAGATGCGGAAAATGTATTGCGTGTGAAAGCATCTGTAAGGGACTTTGAGCCGGAAACCAATTTTTCCGTTATCACGAACGACGGGCGTTTTTACAGCTTCAACGTGTATTATAGTTCCTACCCGGAGGCATTGAGCTACGACCTGCTCACGATGCAAAAAGCAGTGGATAAAGCCAATGGTAACGATGTGCTTTTTGAAGAACTGGGCAACAATTCGCCCTCACTGGCGGGCTTGTTACTGGAAACCATTTACAAGAAAGACAAGCGGATTGTAAAGCATATCGGGGCTAAGAGCTTTGGCGTTCAGTTTATCCTCAAAGGGATTTACATACACAACGGGAAATACTATTTCCATACGGAATTGAGAAACCGTACCAACGTGCCTTTTGAGATTGATTTTATCAATTTCAAAGTAGTGGATAAAAAGGTAGCCAAACGCACCGTAGTCCAGGAGCGACCTTTAACGCCTTTGAGAACGTACAAGCCATTAGATGGCATTGCCGGAAAATCGACCGAGCAAAATGTGTTCCTGTTAGACCAGTTTACCATTGCCGATGACAAGGTACTGCTGATTGAGATTTTCGAGAAGAATGGCGGCAGGCATCAAACGCTTCAGGTAGAAAATTCGGATTTAATCAAAGCCCGTTTGATTGACGATATGCACCTGAAATTTTAATAACCCTTTAAAGCAATAGCAACAAAATGAAAAAGTATATCTATACCGTGATGCTTGTTTTAGTGGGTATCACAGCGGCACAGGCGCAACGAATGCTGCCTAAACAGAGAGGATTGGAAATAAGTACAGGCGTACTATCCAATGATAAGATTGGCAATGATTACTACATCAGCGCAGCGATGACCGTAAACGGCAAGAATGGTAATTATCAGCTTTGGGCATTGGAATATACCCACCAGTACCACGACTACAAAGACTTGCGCATTCCGCAGGAAACCTATTCCGCAGAGGGCGGTTACAGCTTCTTTCTCCTGGGCGATGCCCGAAAGAACATCACGCTGAATTTCGCCGTAATGGGTGTGGTCGGTTACGAAAGCATCAACCGGGGCGAAGCAATGCTGTACGACGGTGCGAAGATATTGAGCGAAGATAATTTTATCTACGGAGCAGGCGGTCGCCTCACTTTTGAAACGTACCTGTCCGACCGTTTTGTATTAGTCCTACAAGGGCGTACAAAAGTTCTTTGGGGTACGGATTTACAACTGTTCCGACCGTCGGCAGGTGTGGGATTAAGGTTTAACTTTTAAAATATAAAATGATGATAGCAATATTCAATAAATTCAGAATGGGGTTACTGCCAATATATATACTTGTGGCAATCCTCACAACTTCAGTTACGTTGGTATCTTGCAGCAAAGATGATGAACTCGAAATACAGAACGATTTTCCTTTTGAGATAACAGTAATGCCCGTTCCAAAAGATATTTCTAACGGACAAACGGTTGAAATCAGAATGGCGATAAAGCGAACTGGGAATTACAGTAATACGAAATATTACCTCCGCTACTTTCAGTTTGATGGACAAGGTTCGCTTCGATATTATGATGAACCTCCTTATTTACCAAACGATTTGTACCAATTACCAGCGGAGCAGTTTAGGTTGTATTACACTTCTACATCTGCCGTATCGCAATCCTTTGATGTTTGGATTTCGGACAGTTTTGGGAATGAAAAGCAGATAACTTTTGAGTTTAATAGTAGTGATTAAATATGAAAACCTGTCCGATGGGCAGGTTTTTTTTTAATTTTGCATATTATGAATATAGAGATAAGAAAGGAAGAAAAAGAAGATTTCAAAATGGTTTTTGAACTCATTCGCCTGGCTTTTGAAAACGAGGAATTGAGCGACCATAAAGAACAGTTTTTAGTGGAACGGTTACGCAATTCTGATGCGTTTGTTCCAGAATTATCGCTCGTTGCCGAGGTAGATAATCAAATTACAGGATATATACTGCTTACAAAAATTAATATAGAAGACAAGGATAAAAACACTTATACCTCACTTGCGTTAGCCCCTGTTGCGGTGTTGCCAGATTATCAGGGAAAAGGTATTGGCGGTAAACTCATACAAACTGCCCACGAGATAGCAAGAGCATTGAACTTTAGCTCTGTGGTTCTATTAGGACACGAGAACTATTATCCTAAGTTTGGCTACAAGCTGACCAAAGAATTTGGGATAAAATTGCCATTTGAAGTTCCTGAAGAAAACTGTATGGCAATAGAACTATCGCAAATTGCCTTGCAAAATGTAAGTGGCATTGTTCGGTATCCGAAAGAGTTTGAAATTGAATAATGACACAGATATTTTTCGTAAATTCAAACAATAAAAATAAAGTGTTTTTGTTATGGTCGCATCATTGGTTATAGGTATTATATTTTTGGTTGCAGGCTTAGGACTTCGCTACTGGATTAACCGCAGAAAGTTTTACAGGCGCAGTCCTATGGGAGTAGAGGGTTTCTCCTCTTATGAAAGTTCGGTATTCATTAAATTGATTGAAAAGATTGGTAAATGGGTAGCTTATGCACTGATTATTTTCGGTCTGTTATCGCTTTGGGTTTATTCCCGTGAGAAGAAAGAAAAACAGCAACCTAAAGTAAGAACCGAACAACCAGTCCAACGCAGATAATTATTACAGCATATCGTTATAAAGTAAATCGGATAGTCCAAAAGATTATCCGATTTTTTTATTGGGTAAACCGCCAAACACTACCTCTAAAAGCCAAAGCCTGCAACATTCCTCAACACAACAATAAGCCTTTATAAATTCGACTTCCATAGCAAAATCGAGTGAACAATGGAAGTAATCGCAATACAAAAATCCGCACTGGAGGGAATGAAGAATGAACTGAAAGCACTCTTGGAAATGACCGAAAGTGCCACGCAAAAATACCTGCCTATTTTCAAAGAAGAGCAATGGCTCGATAACCAGGAAGTGTGCCTGATGATGAACATTACCAAGCGGACTTTGCAAACGTATAAGGACAAAGGGCTATTACCTTATTCCAGACTGAACCGCAAGAATTACTATAAACGCTCGGATGTACAGGCTTTGCTCGAAGCCGGACAACCGTACAATACAGCCGAAAATGGATTTATTCACAAATGACAATGAAGAAATCATTATCCATCAGGAAATGATAATGCAATTGCGAACCCGCATCGAAGAGATACTGAAGAATTATCGCCCTGTGATGAACGGCGAAATTTATCTATCGGGCGAAAACTTATGTGCATTGTTACATATCAGCAAACGTACTTTACAGCAATACCGTGATGATAATATATTGCCCTATATACAAATAGGTGGTAAGATTATTTACAAGGAAAGCGATATTCTGACCATATTGGAGCAGAATTACATTTCACAAAAAACAGTTTGACTTTAACCTTTTTGTCTTATATGCTTTTATAAAGCAACGAGTTTAGTATCTTTGCGTTAGAAAATACAGAAAATACTTAAAGTGTTTTTGCTTTAAGTCCCACATTGAAAACTGGTAATTTTTAGACAACGGGACAAATAAGTAAGAACGCTCACGTCAAAGGCGTGGGCGCTCGCTTATTCGTTGTCGGGCATACCAGTGCCTCAATGTGCGTTAAGTGTAGTTGCCTGCGCTCTTTTTTTGTGCAGGGCTCATTAACCCATAAGAATTTTTAATATGGATACTGGTACGGCTCAAGGAAAAATCACCACTGCATTTATTAATGACAAAAATCCGCTATTGGATATTATATACCAAGATTTAATTGCTTCGGGAGTTGATGTGCTATTCCGCTCCGAAGATGTTGAAGACGGATTAAGCAAATTATCAGCATTAAAGCAACCTTTGCAGGTTTGTATCATTGATGTTGATTTTGAAAGTAAAAAAGTTTTGAAACAGCTTCACAAATTAAAGTCTAAATACCCCAACACCAAACTGATTGCACATAGTGATATTGATACTGAGGAAACCATCTCCACGCTTTCATCAATAGGCTTTGATAGTTATTTGCTATTGGGAAGTGATATTTATGATTTTAGAAGAGCTATTGAAAGGGCTTAAATTTAGCTTTCATCAATAATCTGAATTATTTTATTATCCCTTAGTAAGAATTTTATTTCCCCATATTTAAGGTTAAATTTATTTCCTTTATCAACCAAAGGTGGAAAATATTTTACGCCAATATTTACGTTTGGTAGGTTGATGCTCCAAGATGACCTTATTTTAAAATCCTTTCCAAGTAGTTGTTGCTCATCAGAACCAAGATGCTTTTTAAATTCAACAAGTCCTTCTGCACCAAATATCAAACTCCAGTTTTTTCTTTTTTCATAACTAACGTTTGCATCAAGATTTTTTAGAATTTCATCGACTTCAGATTTATTGCAGGCATTGATAAAATCACGGATTATTTTTCGAGGTAGTTTTTGTATTTCTCTGGTTGCTTTCTTCTTCGCTTCAAGATGTAATTTAAAATCGTTAACCACCAAATCAGACAATTTATTGTATCCCGAATGAAAAGCTTCTATTGGAGATTTATAAAGTTTATCTTTTAGGATTTCAGCATTATCATCTTCACTTTTTGTCTTGAAATTGTTTACCAATAAAAAGCCTTTTTCATCTGTTGTGGTGTTTACACCATTCACAATGTTTATAAAGTAATATTGTGCATTGTCTTCAAACAAAACTTTTATTTTAGGATTAAATTTCTCGGCTTTTTTAGTCGATTTTTTTACGAGATATTTTATTTCATCTAAAGGATTTTCAATCTGTCTTCCCCAATTATCCATTGAGTAGTCTGATTGGTATCGGGATATTTGAACTCTAATTTCTTTCCGTCCTTTTTCAAGGTCTGTAGTAAATTCATATTCAGGAAAGCAATTCAGTATCGCTGTGTCGAGTTCCCACTCTTCATAATCGCTCGAAAAATCTATTTGAAAGCTGTTTTCATATTCACGGATATAAACAGGAAACTGAATTTTATTTCCAATGATTACTTCTTGTATTTGTTCATAATCAGATTTTCGGTTTACCGATATTGAGATTTGCGTTTCTATCATTATTTGTAATTTATAGCAGAACTTCAAATTTACTCAATTCAAAAAAAAGTAGCTATGTAGAAACAGATAAATCCAAAATTAACCAAGCGACGTTCTTTTGCTTCTTTTCTTTGGTCGCTGTGTGGAAAGAAAAGAAGTTCATCCAAAAGCAAAATGGGATAATGAGTATCCCACGCAAAAATCCGCAACTGTTTTGATAAAATGGCGAAGCAAGCATTTTAACAAATGGGTTGCTCCAAATTAAAAGCAAAAATGCGTTTTCGACCGCAGGAAGGAATTGCATTTTTGCCCGCCCGACTTTTCGGGTCAGGCAACTTTTATAGGGTGGGTTCGGAAGTCTTTCAAGTTGTGAAAAAATCCTTTGTATTCGGTCATTCCCCTGCGAAACAAGTTCCACAATAAGGAACAACCCATTTGTGTCAATGATGAATTGATAAATAAATCCTGTTTCTCTAATGCTTCAGCAAGTGAGCAACTTGGGGTGTTGTCTTCCTGTTCGGATTGCTTCAGCAATTCGCCAAATTCATCCGTAACAAATGGCAGGCTTGCCACCGTTTGATATTTCTCTGAATTAGGCTGTTTTATCTCTCCGATAGTAGATAGTATTACTTGTCCTGTATCTTGGCTGTTACCGAAATCAAGCCAATATTTAGGGTCATCTCTGTAATTTTTGCGGTAACTTATTTCTTTCAATATTTCGGCAACGCCAAACCTTGCCTGTACATTATCCACACAAGTAATGGTAATGATTGCTTTTGTATTTTCGGGCAGTCTGCCAAACTTATCCTTTTCAAATTTTCGGGTTTCGGCTTTCCAATTTGTACCGATGCAACGGTTTATACGGTTTATCAATGCAACGGATTTGTACAATCCTGTTTCACATTCAAAAAATCGCTGTCTGCCTAAATTAGCTGTTGTAATAATGTCAGCATCCCACAAACGTACCTGCAAACCTGCGTGTCCCAACGCTATCAAACTTTCGTTAATTTCCATTAAAGCGGTCAATACTTTTGAGCCTGTGCCACCTGCTCCGATAAGGTTTACCGAAATGGGATTGGTTGGATTAAGTAAATAATTGTCCGTAAAATGGACTGCTGTTTTTGTCGTTTCCATTACAATAGATTTTTAAGGGTTTTGTTATTTGTTTTCAATACCTCAATAGGAAAGGGCTTATCTGTGTTAACAAGACTTTTCCAAAGGTTTACAATGTTCTTTTTTGTCAAATTTTCACTTAATGAATGACTGAAATAACTGTTAAAGAAATAGTCTTCCCACGCTTGTATAAATTCTTCAACCGAAGCAGAATTTTTAATATCTACGCTTACCGTACCCATACACACATTGCCTTTTTCATAGATGTTAAAAAACGGTGCGTGATGCAATGGCGTTTTTTCTATGGGTCTTTTGTTGTTTGCCAAAGCAAATACGGTAAGGCTATTTTTACTCGCTTTCCATAACATTGGCGGTATTGGTGCTTTTCCATTGGGTATCTCCAAACCATTCACAAAATATAAAGACCGTTGCTGTGCTTTAGTGTACCAAATGACCGAACCCTTTTCTACATTAGGATTGATGTGCAGGATGTTGGTAGGCAATATTCCGTTTGATTTCAAAAAAGCTTTGTTCTTTTCCTGTTCGGTGTTCAATGCTTTTGCCAATACATTGGCTTCTTTAACGGTTAAAGGATGTGCATTGATAGGATTGCCATTGCTGTCCATATCAAAATGCTCTACATAGGTTGCCGTATCTGTTCCTTTAGCTTCATAAAAAATCAAAGCGGATTTTGGATAATACAATGTTCCAAAATTTTCCGTTATGTTGTTAATGGTGTTCATTGTCTTGTTGATTTATAGTTGTACAATAGGGTGCATAAATCATCCAATAATTTGAAAATTCGGTTTTCAAAATCAAGGTTGCTATTCGTTAATTTGCTTCCGTCAAAAGATTTGCTGATGCTTGGTTCTTCCATTATTCCATATTCGTTAAACTCGTTATTGATACTGTCTGAAAGGCTTTCATACAACCAACCTTTGGTGTCTGCAATAAATGAAATGTACTTTTCCATTCCGATTGCTTCATTTTCGCAATCATCATTGTAGGGGTCTTGTTCGGGCAACGGTGCATTTCTGAAAATGCTTGCTGTGGGATATTCTGTATAAAGGGCAAAGGCATTACAAGCCAACTGCCAACATTCTATTTCAAACACATCACGACTTACAAAACTGCTTAAACGCTTTTCAAATATTTCTAAATTGATGCGGTTAAACAATCTTTGTTCTATACAATCGCCTATCAATTCCGCTTTCCGAAATTCACATTTGTAGTCTTCGGTTTCCTCTGTTTCTTGGTCTTGTTCTACCCAATCTTTGTGCATTTCATACAACCAATAGAGATAGCTATCTTCCTGCCTGTAATACGGAATGTCGGCAATATGATACAGATAACTGCAAACCGAAACAAGCAACTGTGCGGATTTTTTCCGCTTCGGGTCTTTGAGCATTTTAAAGAGCGGTACAATAGGAATATAATACAAGGTTGTGCCTGTATCGTACCGTTCCTCACTTTTCAAAAAGGTTTTCTTGCTGTCCTGTACCAAATGTAAACCGTCCCAATTGATATGGTTGCGTTTTAGCTTGGTTTCCATATCCCACATACCCAATACGATATTGTAGGGAAATGTAAATTCTTTGGTCTGCATCGGCTCAATGCTGTAATGCTCGGCAAGTTTGGAAAGGGACTTATAAATATCCCTTTCCATTTTCGCTGTTTTCTGATAATCCTGTACAGATTGTTCCGTTTTCAGTTTAGGCAGAAACGTACATTTCAGAATACCATTGGTAGCATTGCTATTGGTACGGATTTTTGTTTGTCTTTCCGTACTTCGTTTGCATCTTTTGGCTTTTGCATCCAATTGGCGAACTCGTTCAATTGGCGGTGCAATTGTCGTTGTCGTTGCTGTGAGGGAATGCTGATAGTTCCCGATATGATGTTGCGTTGCATAATTCATTGCTTCTAATTTATGGTTTAACCTTTCGTTCCCATTACGCTTTCAAATTTGTACTCAACTGCATCGTCTTTAATTTGCGGTGCAGATACTTTTGCCGTTGTGAGTATCGGGTACATATTGGCGTAAAAATTCATTACGGCTTCCACGCTCCAGCGTGGTTCGGGGTCGGTCAGTCTGATGTCCTGTCCTTTATCTTTGAGTATAAAAACTCGTTCTAATTGCGTTGCTAATAACATAATGGCTTGTTTTTAATCGTTAATACTCAGTTTCTTCTTCGTCCATTTCTTCCTCGTTCATTTTATCAATGGAATAATCCTCTGTGATTTCCTCCTCCTGTGTTGGTTCGGGTGTTGTTTCTTCCATTGCACCGAAAAGGCTTGGTGTTCCAAATTTGTCGGACAATGCCGTTTTACGTTTGCGTATCTCGTCCGCTTTTTCGGGAAACTCCGTTATATCGGGTACTTTCATCCACGCTTCACGAAATTTGCCCTCTTTTTCGAGTTCGTCAGCCTTTGCCATTCCGTCTTTAAACTTCTTGTCTTTTGCTTCTTTTTCCTTTTTAGCTTTCTCGGTCTTTTCCTTTTCGATTGCCGATTGCTTTTTGACTTCTTCCAACTGCTTTAAAAACTTTTCCATATCCACCATTAAGCCCGATACCTTTTGTATAGGCGTGGTTATCTGCTCAAAAAATCCCTCGTCAAACTCTTGGGGCGTGGCGTTAAATGTCAATGGGGGAATAAGGTTTTTGGCGTTATCTCCGCATTGTTCGTTGTTGAGCAAAACCGATACGATTAGGTTGTTTTCTGCTCCTTTGGAAATGTTCAGTTGCAATACGCCTGTAAAGTCCAACTGTTGTATCTGATTGAAAAAATTCGTGTTCATTGTTCTAAATTTTTAAGGTTAATAATTGCTTTTTAAGGGCTGTTAGTTTCTCGTGCATATCTTTCCAATAACTGTTCAGCCGTTTATCCAATTCCGAAAATCCTTCGTTTAGGTGTTCGTATTGTTTGTATTGATTTGCTACTCTGATAGCTTCATCAAGGTTGGTTACTTCTATTTCGCAACCGTTCAAGTCTTTTATTTTCATTCTCTTAAATGGTGTTGTTTATTTCTGCTATTTGGTCAATCCTGCCGTAAACAATGGTTTTAAGGCTTGTTTTGTCGGGGGCGTTGTATTCTGTCCAACTGCCGTACTGCTTTACCACATAGGTTTTTAAAACATCTTCAAACCCAAACCTATAGCCCATTAAGGGAACGGCTCTTTTGAAAAAAGCATTTCTGTTTACGGCTTCTGCAAGCCAGTTCTTTTCGGCTCGGTTCATTTTTTCGCCTTTATTTAATCTTTCCCTTAATTGATATACTGTTGAAAATTTCAGCGTTTCCAATTCGGGAACCTCGTGGCGAGCAAATTTTATAGCTATTGTTTTCGTTTCCATTGTTTCTGCTTTTAAGATTGATGATTGGCGATTTTGCGTTCCAAAAGGGTTTCTAATATCTCGTAATCACTTTCGTACTCTTCGCCCTCGAAATGGCAGGTATCTGTTTGCTCGTCAAACTCGTACTTATCAAAATCCTCATACTCCAAATAAATATCTGTGAGTAGCTTGTCAGAAAATGTTGCCCTGCCACATACACAGTTGCTTAATTCCTCATAATCCTGTGTGAGGTTTACGTTATAGTGTTCTGCTATCGCTTGTACTACCTCTATATTGGGCGACCACTTTGTTTCATACTGAAATATGCCTGTAACATCATCGTCTTGGTAGATGTTGAAAAAATAGCCACCATTACTGTCCTCTACGAAGTCGGGCAGTTGTCCGCAATTTTCTTCCTGTTGTTTTTCAGCCATTGATTTGAATAGCTGTTGTATCTGTTCGATTGCTTCGGGTTTGCCCTCGAAAACAACCGTATTACTGCACCAATTAGCCATAATCATTTATTGTTTAAGGGTTATGAATGTGATTTTTCAGCGGTGTAAACGCCATTTACATAGTAGCCGAATGACTGCTCCCATAGGCGTATTAAACCGTCCGTATCTATGTAGAAATACTCCGTCCGATTACAGTAGATAATATATACTGTTTCGTCCTTGTGCTTCTTTTCAAGGCTTTTGCCTTTAGCCAATTCTTTTGCTTCCTCTATTGTTTTTGCATTCATATCCGTTGTTTTTTAGTAGGCTACCACCGATTAAGGCGGTAGCCTGTGGTTATTTAATTAAGGTTTAGGATTTCCGCACCATCCAAAGCAAATGAGGTACACAGTTCAAATGCTTTCTGAGATTTGAGCTGGGCAGTTCCACCCAATACAATGCTCTGTAATTTGGCTTCATCGTTTTTGTAATTTCTTACGTTCTGATAGTAGCCTGTAACAGCGTTATACGCTCCGAACAATGTGCCTTTGGTGGTGTTCATTTGTTGTGTATCGCTTATCATCGCATAAGCAAAAGCATCTTCTACGGTGTTTTTAAACAAAGTTGAAATTTCATCTTCCGCACCTTTTTTCAGCAAATCAAAAGTTTCCTTATTCGGGCAAAGTGCCAATTGGATTAGCTTTTTTACCTCTCGGTCTGTTACCTTTACTTTTGCCCACTCGTTGAAAATGCCCTCTAATTGGTTGCTCAAAGTATTGGCAAGTCCCATAATCTTGTGGGCGTTTTCAATACGCTGTTTTGCTCCCGATGTGTGTTTGATACGGACTACATTGGTCATACTTCGTAATGAGGCATTCAGCGTGTTTTGGCATACGATACGGATAGGCGTAAATGCAGCTGTGATACTTCCGCTACCATCGTGCGAAGTGGTAAGGAAAATGTATTTTTCCGTTACATCATCGCCATTGCCTACACGGATATAATCGGGCAGTTTCGCTGTGATAAAAATGCGTTCTCCGTTACCCAATGCACCTGCGGTTTCGTATAGAATACCCTCGCCACCGCCTACAATGGCATCAAAGAAATTAAAGGCTTCACGGTTTTGTACGATATGGTAATCTTTACCAACTACGCCTAATACGGCATTGTTATCGGTGCGTATGTTGGCAAAATAGTTGGGCACTTCCAATTCGCTACTGCCTATTTCTATGCCGTTGGCGGTTTCAATAATCCCAGAACCTTTGGTAAACAATGGAGATTTTACTACCTCGTAATCTAATCCTGCGTGTTTTATAGCTTCTTCGCTTGTTGGGTATTGCTCTACGATTTGCCCCAAACCGTGCCACGCTTTTTGCTGTACGCTAAAAAATGAATAACGTCCTGTTCTTTCGTTGAAATTGATATTATGTGCCATAATGCTAAAATTTTGATGTTAAAAAAATGATTGAATACTTGTTGTTAAAATGGGAGGTCGTCCTCTGTTGGCTGTGCTGTAACCTTGTTGTTCTCCGCTTGTGCAGTAGCTTGTACAGTTTCTGTTCTCTTACTACCTCCGTGCAGTTTGATTTGCGAGGTATGGAAATTCAGCCCCGAATGAGCTTCTCCGTCTTTGCCCAACCACGCCCTTGTACTTACCCTGCCTGTCAGTTCTACCAATGTCCCTTTGGTTAGGAGCGTTGCCACCTTTGCAGAAATCCAGTAGGCACAATCGAAATAGGTCGTTTGCTCTATACGTTCGTCTTGTTTATTACGGTAGCTGTCGTTGGTCGCTACCGAAAAGTTTACTACTTGTTTTTCCTGTGACGTTGTGCGTACTTCCGCATCTCTGGTCAGTCTTCCGATGATGTTCATAATCGTTCTTGTTTAAAAGTTTTACATTTTGTTACGTTCACTTTCCTCGTTTCCTGCTTCCTGTTGTGGACTGCTCCGCTCCGCTTCGCATAAAATTTTTCCAAAAGAAAAACCGGAAAAAAGAAAGCAGATAATCCAAGCGGGCAATGCGTAAAACCAAAAGGAAACGGAATAAGTCCCGGAGGGTGGCAAGGCAACACACAGCAACTCGGCGAAGCCATCATTTTGCCTTGTCATTATGCCGTAGTCTTTTGGTTGGGCGTGCGGGGTGGCTGCCCGCTATAACTTAGCTGCCTTTTTACCGGTTGATTGTGGAAAATAATTCTGTAATAAAATTTCTAAATGAATGACCAGGCTATGAAAGCCTGTAATGGAGAATTGAAAAAGTATAGGTATAAAAAAAGCAGAACCGTTAAAGTTCTGCTCTGTTGTGAAGTATAAAAACTAATCAGATTACTGTTAAAAATGCTTTTTCCATAGCCTGAAATTTTGGGGCTACCAAATCCATATCCTTACTGATTTTTTGGCTTGTGATTTTAGCATAAATCTGTGTGGTGGAAATATTTTTATGTCCCATCATTTTGCTAAGGCTTTCGAGGGGTACACCCTCGGTCAAAAACATTGTTCCAAAAGTATGTCTTGCCGTGTGAAAGGTTATTTTTTGTTCTGTAATAATTTCAACCTTTTCAACCAATTTACCTATGTGGGTATTGCAGGTTGCATTGGTGGGAACCGGAAAGATAAATTCATTCCTTGTTGTACCCTGATATTTCTCAATGATACGTTTAGGGATTTCCATTAACCGAACATTGGAAGCAACATCCGATTTCTTTCTCCTGCTGATAATCCATTGATGACCGTCAAAAAATGACTGAATATTATTTCTTGTCAGTTTTTTAATATCCGCATAAGCAAGTCCAGTAAAGCAACTGAAAATAAAGAGGTCTTTTACCAATTCATAACGTGGATGTGGCGGAACACTCATCATCAGTTTTTCTACATCTTCTTTCAGGATATAACCCCGGTCGGTTTCTTCCATATTGATTTCGTAATCTTGGAAGGGATTATCACGTATCAACCCTTTTTTAATAGCCAGTTCCATCAAACTTAATACAGGCATCGTGTAAACCCAAACCGTATTATGCGAAGACTGCAAATCGTACCGCAGGTAAAAATCAAATTCACGGATAAAATCGGCGGTCAATTCCCGAAATGCCATATCTTCACGATGATAGCGTTCTTTGATAAACGTGGAAAGATGATTGTAAACTATAGTGTACTTGTAATAAGTACTTTGCGAGCGTTCTTTCTTGTCTACCAACTTTCTGAAATCTTCATTTTGGTCGTTGAAAACTTTTAGGATAGCATCATCCATTACGCCGACACCTAAGAATGATAGCTTTACTTTTTGGGAGGTAGCAAAGCCCTCGTGCTTCAGCATATCTTCGTAAATCTTGTCAATGCGCCCACGTATGTTATCCAACTTTTTATTGATGCTTAATGCCTGCGCACTTTTTCCCTGAACCCGTCCGTGCTTTAAATCCCAGTTATTGGGGTCTATTTCTAACTTGGTTCCAAAAGTTTTCGGGTTTCCGTCAATGGTAATACGTGCCATAACCGGGGCATTACCATTCTTTTTCAGTTCGTTTCTTTTCAGGTAGAAAAGCAGTTTGAACGTCGATTTTTTTATCTGTTCCATAACTCCAATGTTTAATGTTTAAAATTAATTTACATTGAGTTACAAGGGAATATGAAAATGAATGCAAAACGCTGAATTATAGTCAGTTAATCTATTTAGTTACCTTTATCAATCGGTAACGAATTAGTAACCTAACCTTGTCAATTTATGCCCCAAACCTATCAGACACCGACTTCCGAACTTAGACTACCGTTTTTATAAAGCCTTGTTTAGCAAAGGTTTTAATCGTTTTGCTTAATTTTGCTTTTTACTAATCTTTTTTATAAAAAAATATTCATTTTTTGTCCTGCCCGTATTTCCCTGTTCGTCATAATGGCGTTATCTTACTATTACAATAACAAAAACAACATGTTATGAAAGAGTTCATGCTCATTTTTATTGGTGGCAGCAGTGCTGCAGATCTTTCTCCCGACGAAATGCAGGCCAATATGCAACAATGGTTCAACTGGGTAAATGACCTCAAAGCCAAAGGTATCTATGTAAGCGGTGAGGCACTGCTGCCTGGTGGCAAAACAGTACAAGGTCCCAAAGCCCTGGTAACAGACGGTCCCTTTGCAGAAAGCAAGGAACTGGTAGGAGGATATTTTATCATTAATGCGGCCAACATTGAATCGGCTACTGAAATAGCAAAATCATGTCCCGATCTGCCGTTCAATGGCATAGTAGAAGTTCGTGAAGTAATGAAGTTCGATTAACATACCATGCTCCGGAAACCAGTTTTCCGGGGCTTTTTTATCAATCAAATATCTGTTTCATGCAATATCGTTGTATAGCATTCATCGTGGCATGTTTTGCTGCATCCTGTACCGGTCAGACAAACAATAATAACACTGCTTCCGACAATTCTGCTGCCAGCCTGCAGGTAGTACAAAATATGTTTGCTGCATTTAACCGTCACGACTGGGAAGGCATGGCTGCTTATTACAGCAACCCTGCTGAATTTCTTGATCCTGCGTACGGCAAATCGTTTGTTACACATACCCGTGATTCTGTGATTGCCAAATACAAAGAATTACAGCAAATGCTTCCGGATGTGAAAGATTCTATCGTTTCTATCTTTGCCAAAGACGATAGGGTTTCTGTAGAATTTGTTTCCATTGCTACATTACCGGATGGACAAAAATTCAGTCTGCCGATCTGCGTGGTATTCACAGTTCAGCAGAACCTGATCGTAAAAGACGCTACATATTATGATAACAGCGGGAAGTAAGGAGGCAGTTAAGGGTTTGAAGTTTGAGGTTCCGGGTTTGTAAATCGTGAGCGGTGAATAGTGATGGTCAATAGTCACTGATTTACTTGTCAACTTTTTCAACTTGTCAACCTTTATATATTTTGTATTCTGCTTTGGCTTTCCTTGAACCTTGGATCTTGTCCCTTTTCAGACTTCTGATCTCGGACTTCCTTGCATCTTAAACCTTCCCCCTTGAACCTTATCCCTTCATATTTCAAAACTTGTTCACCTGAAAGATTCTCCGCAACAACTGGTAGATCACCTGTTCCGGCATGAAGCGGGAAAAATGACAGCAGTGCTGGCACGCATCTTCGGTTTGCATAATATGGAGCTGGCTGAAGATGTAGTGCAGGAAGCTTTTCTGAAAGCCATACGGCTCTGGAAGTTTGACAATATTCCCGATAATCCTGCCGCATGGCTGATGCAGGTTGCTAAAAACAAAGCACTGGACATTATCCGCAGACAGGAATACTTCAGACAATATTCATCGGAGGTTGCTGTACAATTGCAACAGGATGCTGCCGGTACCATAGAGCAATTTTTCCTGGATACAGAAATAGCCGATAGCCAATTGCGGATGATATTTGCCTGCTGCAGTCCGTTATTGAAAGAAGAAGACCAGGTAGCACTGACCTTAAAAACAGTATCGGGCTTTAGCGCTGCCGAAATAGCCCGCGCACTGATGGCCACAGAGGCAGTGATACAGAAAAGACTTTTTCGTGCCCGCAAATTGTTGCAGGAAAATCATGCAGAATTACAGATTCCTATTGGCGCGGAACTATCGGCCAGGCTAAGCACTGTTTACACCGTATTGTATCTGTTGTTCAATGAAGGATACAACTCACAAAAAGCGGATGAGCTGATCCGCAAAGACCTGTGTGTTGAAGCGATGCGGTTGTGCTTGTTACTGTCTCAGCACAAAGCCGGCAATCATCCACCCACATTTGCCTTACTATCATTGATGTGTTTTCATGCAGCCCGTTTTGAAAGTCGCCTGAATGCAGACCAGGAGATTGTTTTGTTGCAATACCAGGATCGCAGTACATGGAACAAAGAACTCATCAACAGGGGATATTATTATCTCAACCAGTCTTCCGCCGGAGATCAACTAACCATCTACCATATTGAATCTGCCATTGCAGCAGAACATTGCATAGCACCTGCTTTTGAAGATACCAACTGGCTGCGATTACTGGATCTTTACAATATACTGCTGGAACACAAACGCACACCTTTGGTACAGTTGAACCGGGCTATTGTACTGGCACAGCTACAACAGGTAAAAAAAGCTGTTGAAGAAGTTTTGCATATTGACAATATAGCAACCTTATTATCTACCCAATATATTTTCAGTGCTGTACTGGGCGATCTTTATTATCGTTTGCATGATAATACGCATGCGATCTGCCATCTGCGTGTTGCGCTGGAACTGACCAATTCTACTGCAGAAAAAAAACTGATTGGAGATAAGCTGAAAATGATTGAGAGAGGTCTGAATGACAGGATTGCTTGATTGTTTGATGCTTTTTAATTCTATGAAAAGAAAATATGGAGAAGGTATACCCAACAATTTAGCTGTCAAACAATCTAACAATCATTTGTGTAACTGCCGTTCTACCATATTTACAATACCTGCTATATCCTGTTGCTCCATGCATTTAAAATGGCCTTTCGGACATTTTTTATATCCTATTTTGGAACAGGGACGACAGGACAATCCTTTTACTTCTGTCATTTGGAAAAGCGGGATGTCTGCATTATTTTTTGAGATCGCCAATGTGTAGTTTTTACCGTAATAGGGATACATTCCAAACTCTGGCACAGTGTTGCCCCATACAGATACCACGGGACGTTTGAAAGCAGCCGCAACATGCATTAAACCGGTATCATGAGTGATGATCAGTTTTGCGCGACGTACCAGGTCTGCCGATTCATTCAGATTGAACTTACCACAGGCATTGTATACTTTATAGGGATTGGCTGCCGCTATCAGTTGTCCATTCTCTGCATCTTCCTTCCCCCCCAGTAAAATAATAGGATGATTAATAGCTGCACACAATTCCTGCAATTTGTGCAAAGGCATTTTTTTGGTATTCAGCGCAGCACCGATCACTATACCAATATAACCCGCATGATGTGATGCCGGTATATCTTTTTCCTGCACACGATCTTTTTCAGGAATAAAATAGTCCAGCCCGGCGCCATCATTCTTAATACCAAATGAGGTCAACGTTTCAAGATAGCGATCTACAATATGTGTATCGGGTAAACGATTGATCTTAAAATTGGTGTACAGCCATTTTTCAATATTCAGTTTATTGAAAGAAAATGCTTCTTTACCGAGTGCTCTTTTAATTTTAAGTGTGCGGAGATTATGATGCAGATCGATGACGTAATCAAAATCTTCTGTCTTCAGTTCTTCAATAACAGCATCCAAATCATTTTCCAGGTAATGTACCTTATCAATATATTTATTCGGTTCTGCCAGTGCACGGAATGAGGCTTTGGTCAACAGATGCACATCAGCCGTTACTACCTGTTTTTTCAGGCAACGGATAACAGGTGTTGTCAACACAATATCTCCGATAGAACTCAATCTGATTATCAAAAACTTCATGCCTCTTTTGGTTCTATGTTACAAATGCTGATGCCGGATACCTTACCGGTTTCGGGTTGCGAATTTTGGGTTCGTAAATGGTGAGTACAGGCTGTAGTTCATGCTGCCCGCCCGTGGCTCAAAACCCATAGCGGCCAACAACAATCAAACAATCAATCCGCCATTTTCAAATCTTCAAATCCGCAAATTTTCAAATCCTTCCCCCTACTCCTCTACATAATTCAGATCCTTGCTAAAAGTATCTTCCGTAAAATATGCTGCTACCAAAGTAACAGCCATTACAAGAATACCGGTAACAATACCACTTTTGCTGATGTTCCAGCCCAGGCTGCCCTGGAAAAAATCTTTAAACAACATATTGATCAGCGGTAATGCACCACGCACCATATTGGGAATGGTAGTTGCTGCAGTTGCACGCAGATTGGTACCAAACTGTTCAGCACCCATGGTTACAAAAATGGCCCAGAAACCGGTACTGAAGCCTAACATGGTACAGACCAGGTACATTCTTGTGTCGCTGCTGTTAAAAGAACTAAAGAATAAAATACCTGAAAGAATGGTAAGACCATAGAACAGGTATAATGCTTTCTTCCTGCTTTTGAAATACTGGCTTACAAAACCAATCAGGATATCGCCCACCGCAATGGCAGCATAGGCAAACATAATGGCCCTGCCACTGTCTAAAGATGTTTCTCCATAAAAGTCTTTCGCAAAACGATTACTGAGGTTAACCAGTACACCAATGACAAACCATGTTGGCAAACCTATTAAAATAGCCAGTATATATTTTTTAAAGCGGTATCCGTTATTAAAAAACATCAACAGGTTACCTCTTGATACTTGCTGTTCTTTTACATGTTTGAACATGCCGCTTTCAGCTACACTGATACGCAACAGCAACAACACAATTCCTAACCCGCCACCTATTTTGTAACACAACCGCCAGTCTTCTGAAAACTGAAAGGTAAAATATGCAAAAACGGCTCCGAACAATCCAAAGCCTGCTACCAGTGAAGTACCGATGCCTCTTTTGTTTTTAGGTAATAATTCACTGACCAATGTAATACCAGCCCCCAATTCACCGGCTAATCCCAACCCTGCTACAAACCTGGCCCAACTATACTGCTCTACTGTTTGCACATAGCCTGTTAAAAAATTGGCAACAGAATACAACAAAATGGATCCGAACAATACACTCAGACGGCCTTTTCTGTCTCCCATAACTCCCCATACAATGCCGCCTATCAGCAAACCGATCATCTGCCGGTTAATGATCTGTGTACTGGCTGTCAGTACATCTGCATCAGCCACATTCAATGCCCTGATACTTGGTTCGCGAACGATCGTAAATAGCAATAAATCGTAGATGTCAACAAAGTAGCCCAGCGCGGCTACAATTACAGCAACGTTGATAACAGAAACTGGCTTCTGTTGCATATGGCATTATCAGTTTTGGTTGGGAAAATTAATCCTGTTTGTCTGCCGGAGTATTTAAGGATGGCGGCTGAGACTTCTTTTTTCCAAAGAACAACTTAACAATCACGGGAGCAGTTGTTACTATCACAATTCCAATGACAATGACTTCCAGGTGTTGTTTTAAATCAAATTTAAATTGCTGGTAAATCCATTTCTGTAAAAAATGCCCGGCGAACAGCATACTGAATACCCAGGCAAGGCAACCGATGACATTATAGTATGTAAATTTCTTTTTGTCCATGCCCACAATACCTGCCACAATAGGAGCAAATGTGCGGATAATAGGCAGAAAACGCGCTACTATAATGGCACCGCCTCCATGTTTATCATAAAACTCGTGTGCCTGGTACAGGTAATGTTTTTTGAAAAAGAAATTGTCTTTCCATTTATACATGGTAGGGCCCACTTTTTTCCCTGACCAGTAACCAAGCATATTACCAAGAATACCGCAGATAGAGATCAGGATCCACAATACAATCAGATCTACCCATTCATTGCGTATATGGCCCATGCCCACCAGCTTTAGAAAATGATAGGTGATACCGGGTTCCATTTGTCCGGGTACTCCCATTTCGTGAGCATAAATACCGGCTATAAAAAGCAACGAATCACCCGGCAGAAAAAAACCTGCGAACAAACCGGTTTCGGCAAAAACCACAAAGAGCAATAGCCACAATCCACCATTATCGATGTAAAATTTAGGTTGTAAAAGCTGGCTCCAGTTAAAATTTAACAGAATCTGTAGCAACATACTAGATCACTTTGTTTGGTGAAGGGTTGTGAGTTGCAGGTTATAAGTTTTTTCCTGGGCAGGAAAGCATCCTATAACACTTGTTTACAACTTATAACCTATAACATAGAACTTAAAACTTACAGCTTCGCTCCTTCGTCAGACAACTCTCCCTCCCACTTACTTACTACAGCAGTTGCCAGCGCATTTCCCAATACATTGGTACCGGTACGGAACATATCACAAAAATGATCAATCGGTAATATTAAGGCAATACCTTCCGGTGGTATTTTAAACATGGCGCAGGTTGCAGTCACTACCACCAGTGAAGCCCTTGGCACCCCGGCTATGCCTTTACTGGTCAGCATCAGTACCAGCAACATGGTTAGTTGCGTACCCAGGTCAAGATGTATACCGTATGCCTGTGCGATGGCGATACTGGCAAATGTCATATACATCATACTGCCGTCCAGGTTAAAACTATAACCGAGTGGCAAGATAAAGGAAACAATCTTATCCTTGCAACCAAAACGTTCCAGTTCTTCTGTTAATTTAGGGAAAACAGCTTCGCTGCTGGTGGTACTGAATGCAATCAGCAGCGGCTGCGCAATATGTCGCAGTAACGAGGGCAACCTTTTCTTCAATATCAGGAAGCCCACTGTCAGCAATACAACCCACAATGCTATAATGCCCAGCAGGAAGTATAATAAGTATTTACCATAGAATTCAAATACCTGCAAGCCATTAGTGGCAATAACAGCGGCAATGGCTCCAAACACACCCAGCGGTGCGAAATTCATTACATATCCTACCATTTTCAGGATCACATGTGCCACTGCGTCAAGGGCTTTTACAACCACTTTAGCTTTTTCACCCATGGCGGCAGTTGCCACACCAAAAAAGATACTGAACACCACCAGTTGCAGAATTTCGTTGGTAGCCATGGCTTCAATAACACTTTTCGGGAAAACGTGTTCTACAAATTTGCCCAGTGAAAAGCTATCATGTGTTTTGCCCAACAGGTCTTTGGCACCGGCCGCATCTGCATTGCTCAGGTCAATAACGGCTCCGGGTTTAAACAGGTTTACCAGCAACATACCCAGCAGCAAACTGGCCAGTGATGCAGAAATGAACCACAGCAATGCCTTGCCGCCTACCCTTCCTACGGTTTTCAGGTCACCCAGTTTGGCAATACCCACTACCAGTGTTGAAAATACAAGCGGTGCAATGATCATTTGTACCAGCCGTAAAAAGATAGTAGTGAATAGTTTAATATTAGTGGAAAAGGACTTGATCGTTTCGGCAGAGGCTCTTTCGTGAATAAAATATCCTAATGCAATGCCCAGCGCCATTGCCACCAGGATGTAAATCGTTAGACGGTTTTGTTTCATGCAGGAGAGTTCAGAATTACAGAATGGTGCGCAATATAACACTATCAACGTATATAATGCTGCCCGTTAAGCACTTATTACACCAGTGTATACACATTGCCGCACAAATCTTTTGGAATTGGTTGCAATTAATAAATCCTTATCTTTCGCCCTTATATTTTATTCTTTTTAATTTCTTAAAAAAATAAACCAATAACCAACGTTATGAGTTTGTTCCGTAAAAAATCATTAACTGCTTTGCTGGCACAGGCTGCCGAATCGGAGAAAGGGTTGAAACGCACCCTTGGCGCCGGTAACCTGGTTGCACTCGGCATCGGTGCCATTATTGGAGCCGGCTTGTTTGTAAGAACTGCTGCTGCTGCCGGCGGTCACGCAGGACCTGCGGTAACTATTTCCTTTATCATTGCGGCTGTTGGTTGCGCATTTGCAGGTTTATGCTATGCAGAATTTGCATCCATGATCCCCATTGCAGGTAGCGCATACACATATGCTTATGCTACTATGGGCGAGTTGGTTGCCTGGATCATCGGATGGGCACTGGTGCTGGAATATGCGCTGGGTGCTGCTACTGTATCTATTGCGTGGAGTGAATATCTGAATAACCTGCTGGGGGGGGCTATACCATACGAATGGTGCCACTCGCCGATGGAGTCTGCTATAGACGCTGCCGGCGTTGTTCATCATGGTATTTTTAATGCACCTGCCCTGCTGATCCTGTTGATCCTGTCGCTGCTGCTGATCAAGGGTACAGAAGAATCTGCCTGGGTAAATGCGATCATCGTATTTGTGAAAGTTGCCATTGTACTGATCTTCATTGCAGTAGGCTGGCAGTTCATCAAACCTGAGAACCATGTTCCATTCATCATCCCTGCCGATCAACCACCGGCTATATTGCCCAACGGAACCGAATATTCATACGCACCCAAATTCAACCACGGTTGGCTGGGTGTATTGAGAGGCGCCGCTATCGTGTTCTTTGCCTTCATTGGTTTTGATGCGGTATCTACTGCTGCACAGGAAGCCAAGAATCCCAAACGCGATATGCCTATCGGTATCCTCGGTTCACTGGTGGTTTGTACCATTTTGTATATCCTGTTCTCTTACGTATTGACAGGTGTGGCTCCGTTCACCGACTTCCAGAAAGCAGGTCGTGAAGCTTCTGTTGCATACGCTATTGAAACATACATGAAAAATCACGAGTGGCTGGCAACAGCGGTATCCATCGCTATCCTTGCCGGTTTCTCTTCTGTGATACTGGTGATGCTGCTTGGTCAGAGCCGCGTATTTTATTCTATGAGTAACGATGGCCTGCTGCCCAAAGTGTTTGCAGATCTGCATCCTAAATTCAGAACTCCGTATAAATCAAACCTGATCCTGTTCCTTTTTGTAGGTGCTTTTGCTGGATTTATACCAGGCCACCTGGCTGGTGACCTTACCAGTATCGGAACCCTGTTTGCCTTTATACTGGTAAGTGCCGGTGTATGGATCATGAGAAAATCTGATCCGGATGTACCACGTCCGTTCAGAACGCCCGCTGTTCCCTTTGTTTCAATCATGGGTGTGCTGGTTTGTTCCGCAATGATCATCTCACTGGACAAAACCACGCAGCTTACAGCCCTGGCCTGGATGATCATCGGACTGGTGATCTACTTCAGCTACAGCAAAAACAAAAGCAAACTGGGAAAATTATAGTCCCGAAAGCTTAAATAAATAAAAAACGCTCCGGTTTCCGGGGCGTTTTTTTATAAGAGCCACATGATTTATTTTTGCATCCCTGAGCCGGAAAGCTCATCCAATCAGTATTAAACAAGAAATCTGTAACAGATACCAATTATGGGTAGGATATTTGAAGTTCGTAAACACACGATGTTTGCCCGGTGGGACCGGATGGCCAAACAATTTACCAGGATCGGAAAAGAGATCGCCATTGCAGTAAAATCCGGTGGCCCTGATCCTTCTACCAACCCCGCATTACGCCGTTGCTTCCAGAACGCCAAAAGCGTTAACATGCCGAAAGACCGTGTGGAAGCAGCTATCAAACGCGCCTCCGGTAAGGAGATGGACAACTATGAGGAAATCCTCTATGAAGGATATGGTCCTCATGGAGTTGCCATCCTGGTAGAAACTGCTACCGACAACCATGTGCGCACAGTAGCCAACGTAAAATCTCATTTTAATAAAGGCAATGGTGCCCTGGGTAACAGCGGCAGCGTAAGTTTCCAGTTTAAGAAAATGGGGGTATTCAAACTGAAACCCGAAGGCATTAACCAGGAAGATCTTGAACTGGACCTGATAGATCATGGCCTGGAAGAAATGGGTGATGGTACCGGCGAGAACGGCGAAGCTGTAATCGTTCTTCGTGTAGCTTTCAACGATTTTGGTAAAATGCAGAAAGCACTGGAAGAAAAAGGCATGACCCCCATTAGCTCTGAAGTAGAATGGATTCCCGGTACAACTGTGGAATTGCCTGAAGACCAGGCCCAGGAAGTACTGAAACTGGTTGACAAACTGGAGCAGGACGACGACGTACAGAAAGTGTTCCATAACCTGCAATAACAAGCACTTACGCAGATGTGCAATGGCTTGATGACCAGATTGCTGCGGCAGCTGGTTATCAAGCCATTTAACAATCAGGACTGCAGGCCATCGTTCCTCCAACCTTTTCTCACTGTAATTGTTATATATTACGGAATGACCCACACAGAAAAGATCATATTATTTGATGGGGTTTGTAACCTGTGTAATGGTTCGGTGCAGTTTGTACTGAAGCATGATAAGAAGAACCAGTTCCTGTTCGGGTCACTGCAAAGCAAAACAGGACAGGAATACCTGCAGCAGTTCAATCTCGCTACAGAAACTTTCAGTTCTTTTATGCTGATAGAGAACGGTAAGCTGTACACGCGCTCCACCGGCGCATTGCGGGTGCTGAAACACCTGGGTGGTGGCTGGCAGTTATTATACGGGCTGGTCATTATCCCCCGGTTTATCCGCGATGCCGTGTATAACTGGATTGCCCGGAACCGCTACAAATGGTTTGGCAAACAGGAAAGCTGCTGGTTGCCCACTCCTGCTTTAAAAGCCCGTTTTTTAGACTGATATTCCTCCGTCCTTTTCTTTCCCCTGGCTGATCTCGCGCCGTATAATGGCTTTGAATTTCTTTTCATTGTTCTGCCAGCTAAAATGTGTAATAGCAGCAATAATAAGCGCACCTATAGTTGGTAATAACCATACCTGTTTGGGATAATAAGGCATCAGCATGCTCCATACCAGGTAAATCACAATGGTTCCGGCAAAAGTTCCTCCGAATATATATAATGCATAGTACCCCAGGCGGCCTCCCTTTCGTTGTTCTTCCCAGTATTTTAAAAATCTTTTCTCTTTGGTCGTCAGCATGTTGCTTCTTTTAAGGTAATTCGAACTCCCCTTTCATATAAAAAACACATTTACCGGCAATGGTTACCCGCTCTCCTTCATACGTACACCATAGTTCTCCACTTCTTTTGGATAATTGTTTTGCATGTAAACTGTTCTTAGCCAGTTTTTCGGCCCAGTAAGGGATCAGTTGTGCGTGTGCAGAACCGGTTACCGGATCTTCATTTACGCCTGCAGATGGAGCAAAAAAACGGGAAACAAAATCAACATCCTCTCCTCTTGCCGTAATGATCACTTTCTGCCCCAGTGCTTTTAGTAATGTAAAATCCGGCTCGCATTGTTGTACTGCTTTTACATCCTGCAGTTCCACCAACAAGTCGCGGTGTTTGTACACAGTACTGACCCTGGCATTACCCAGCGCCTTTGATAGTTCAACCGGGTAATCCGTATAAAGTATGGGTTTCCAGGCAGGAAAATCCATGCTGATGATATCATTATTGCGGGTTATCGTTAAAATACCGCTCAGGGAATTGAACCTGATTACTGGTTTCAGATAATCCAGGTAATTGTACAATACCCAGGCAGAGGCCAGCGTAGCGTGTCCGCACAGGTTGATCTCCGTTTCCGGCGTAAACCATCGGATACTGTAATCAAACTGTTCGCTGTCCGTTGTATCAGCAGGTACAAAGAAAACAGTTTCGCTCAGGTTGTTCTCCGCAGCCAGTTGTTGCATCTGGTCTGCCGGCAGCCAGCTTTCCAGCGGTACAACGGCAGCCGGGTTGCCACCAAACAACCTGTCGGTAAAAGCATCCACCTGGTAGAGTGTATATTTCATGGTTTATGTGTGGAGTTCTTCAGGTAAAACTTTGGCAAAGCTAAATGATATCGTACAGCAACAATACGTATTATAAAAATTAACACAATGCATATCAAAGTGATCACATCTGCCGGTAAGCCTGTACGCTGTAATACAAAATACAGAATGCCACCTAATATACAGGCCGAAGCATAGACCTCTTTATGAAATACCAGCGGTACATTGTTCAGCAACACATCACGCAATACACCACCAAAACAAGCGGTAATAGTACCCAGTGCCACACAGATACCGGGACTGAAATGCAACTGCACTCCTTTTTCTATACCTACTATAGTAAACAAACCCAGCCCGGCAGCATCCGACAAAAAAAGCGTAGTGCTGAAACGGCGTATGTAAGAACCGAAAAAAAGTGTGATCAGGGTAGCTGCCAGTATTACAATAGTAGCTGTTTCATTGCGCAGCCAACCCACCGGCAGGTTGCCGATCAGGATATCACGCAGGGTGCCCCCGCCGATAGCGGTTACAAAAGCAAGTATGATCACCCCGAACGGATCCAGCTTTTTCTCCATGGCCGAAAAAGTGCCGGAGATAGCGAAAGCTGCCGTACCAACAATATCTATAATATGGAGGTAATTGGTTGTCATACTACAAAAGTAAAGCAGCATCTCCGTTTATGAAGATGCTGTTGGATTATTTTGGCGGGAGGCCGTTTGCCGTATGCCGCCCCTTCCTATCTGTAAGGCATACTGTGTACTTATAACCAATTACCATTAAGATTGCTTCTTCAGCACTACTTTAGCCTGGGTGAACTTATACGCAGCTTCCAGGAATGCAACATAATCGGGCCAGCGCTCTTTTTTATCAAAAATATTTTTGTACACTTTTGTGGTAGTAACGATTAGTTTGTTCCCATCCAGTTTCGCGGTAGATACAAAGCTGCCGCTGGCATTGTCAATATTCATATTCAGATCCTGCCAGCCTTCGGCAATATACCCCTGCGGCAGGTTAATAGTAAAAGAATTACCAATGGTACGGGCATAACCGATCCATATATCGTTCTCTCTTTTATTCAGTTCCTTTTCTTCCAGCTTGATCTGTCCTCCAATCAGTTTGCCAATATCCAGCAGGTAATTACGTCCGGCTTTGTTGATCAGCTTTTTCAGACTGAATATCTCTTTATAGGTCAGCAGCGGGCTTTCGTCAAAACGGCCATCACTCAGCACCTGGAATTTATCATAACTGGCTACTTCCACATCATCTCTGTCCAGTGATTTGCGTAGGTATTCCAGTTGCGTTTTTTTACGCTCGTCCTTATCCGCATCAATATAATCTGTACCGTTTTCTTTCACTTTTTTGGGATTGATCACATAACGGGAAAAATCTTTATTCAGGTAAGACCTGTCGTAATGCGCAAGCTCCATTACATCGTTTTTCTCCAGGCCGCTGTATGAACTGATGCGTTCAATTTTCAGTACATCCATACTTTCTGGTATAGAGATCACTGATTCCTGGCGACTGCTGTTCTCAACACAGGTTGAAGCTGGAATATCAGCCCTGTAATAACCCGTTCCGTCACGACCAATGGGTAATGCCAGTGCATTGGCATTATTGTATAACACAGAAGGATGCGCAAACACATCAAAGTTATCAAAGGGAAACATGGTATAGTACTTGTTTCCGCGCATACGCATGGCAATATCCAGTTCTTCTTCAAACAACAGATCTTCCCATGTACCCAGGTAACGCGGCATTACCACCAGCACTTCCACATCCATCTTCAGTTTGTTGCAAATGCGGCTTAATACAGCAGCCCACAACACTTTATTTACTGTGATCTGGTCATCTTTTTCAGATGTCTTTTTACCCCTTGCATCTACCCTGCCACGTACTTTACTGTAAGCACCTTCTCCCTGCCCCTTGATATCGCCTCGGTAATATCCTTCCAGGAATATTTTTCTGAAAGCATAATAGATCTCGCGCACCAGTTGATCCGGGGGCAGCTCATCCTTATCATTATTTTTCAGGTAATCATAAATATCCTTGTAAACAGCTTCTACATTGGGACTGCTATACATTTTAATACCGGCATACATATTCCTGATCTGCGTCATGGTAATCCCTACAGAACTCGCTTCCCCTTTCTTTCCAAATAACGTATTGGACAAACCACCGCTGTTATACGTGATCTTCAGTTTTACAGTAGGTGAATTGCGGAAAGTGTAATTCCATCTTTCATCGCTGGTCTTTTCGCGGTTCTTGTCTATAATAGCGTAGGTGACCAATGAACGTTTGTCAGCAGCCTTCTCATATCCTTCATCACCCTCTTTAATATCCGGCGCATTGTTAAATGCCCTGAATTTGATCTGCATTCCCTTATCCAGCTCAAACTGGTACTTCTGGTATATCACCGGATAATCTTCGCTCAATGCAAAGATGTAAGGAGTAAATTCACCACCTGTTTTGGCTAGTGACAGATCCATATCAGATGCAAAGTGATAATCAATGATATCTCCTATCTCCAGGTCTGGAATAGCTATTTTATAATAACTGCTTTTGCTGGACAGGTAAATCGGCCGGAATACTTTCGCCACGTCTTTGTCTACTTCAATAGCACCCGACATATCAACATTTACCATTTTCCCATTCGACTTGATGATGGTAAACACCACTTCGCTTTTTTTACCATAGGTAACGTAATAAAACTCTGAAAACTTTTCCAGTGCATTCTTATCCTGCAGCTTGATACGTTTTCTAACATATTCCTTAATGGTCATATTATTGCCCATCGCCCGGCGCAGGTAAGCATAATCAAGCTTTTGTGCCATGATCACAGCACTTTCCTGCTGCCATTTTTCAGGCACTTTCGTGGCTTTAAATTCCGGCTCTTCTGCATCCTGTGCAGCCAGCCGCTGCACACAGCATATTATAGCCAGTAAGGCAATCAGATAATTTCGCATATTGGTCAGGGGTTTATTTCTTAACAAGTACAACCTGTTCGGCGTAGAATTTATTCACTGCTTTTATAAATTCATTCCAGGCGGTAATATCTGCTTTACGGAGAATGGGCGTATTAACGACCATTTTTTTGGTATAAGTGATCACGTTACCATTTCCTGTATAGCTACCTTCAAAAGCCCAGCTCGGTTTCTGAATATTCAGGGCATCGGGCAGATAATCTATTTTGTACCCGTCGGGTACTGTAAATTCAGTTTGCGTGGTATAATACAATTTGCTGCTGAATTCATAATCGTTCTTACGTGTTGAATCAAACTCCAGCGAACTGAGTTCTTTACGCCAGTCGAGTGTACAGTACAGTTCATTACCTGTTTTTGTTACCTGGTGGCTGGCTTTCAGATCAAAAGCTACTTCCAGCGGTTTTTGCCGGTTATCCCATTGCGGATTCTTAATATTGCTGATCTGCAGATTGGCATTTCCATTGCGCAGGTAGCTGTCAAAAGCATCTGTTTTATTATCGTTACGTATAGACTGATAAGCACTTACCAGCCCGATCTTTGACTCACCATTGTATATAGCACTATAGGTGCCGGTGATGATTTCACCGTCCAGTTTCAGTTTCAGCTTATTCTCTACTTTGTTGCGTTCTGCCGGAAACTCTGGTACCTTATCAAGAATATATTTATCACCGTCTTCAATCAGCACCTGTTTTCCCTGTATGCGATGTGCATAGTCATTGAACGCTATATTATCTTCTGTTCCATCCAGGAAATAATGTTTACCTCCCAACACCACTGTACAGATCATGTGATTGTCAACTACCAGGGAAGGCAATGAGTAATCGTAAGGAAGATCTGCAGTGCCAATCCATGTAAGCCTGGCATCAAAGCCTGCTACACGCAGCATCTCTGTAAGCAGGTTGGCTTTGCCTTTACAATCGCCGTATTTATTCTTATATACATTCTGAGCTTCATCAGGCTTAAAGCCCATAATGCCATTTTCAAAAGCGATATAACGCACATTATCCTGTACCCAGTAATAGATCGCTTCAATTTTTTCAATATCAGTTTTTTTACCGGCTGTCAACTGGTTTACCAAAGGTTTCAGTTCTTCAGGATTGTTCTTTACCTGCAACCGTAATGAATGATACCAGGCATACAGGTCTTTCACCGATTCAAACAACACTTTGCGTTGCCCCTTATCAGTAAAGCTTTTGCTGACAACAATGATGTGCGGGTAGCTGCGGGCAATATTGGGCGACCGGTATTCTTTCTGAAGCGCCTGCAGATTTTTAAGCTGGTATGTATATACCGTGTTCTTACCGGAAGCATCCTTTTCTGTTTTTTTCTGAATACTATATCCTTCAAAATTAAACTCACGGATATCTATCTCCAGCCAGTCCGGTACATTAAATACAATTGTTTTTTCTTCTACAGGCAGGTACTCATGAAAATATACAGAAGTCAGGTACTTTACATCCCTGATCTTTTTCTCGTATGAAAAATAAATTGGCAGTCCACGCTCTTCCAGCGGGATGGCTATTTTACAGATCCTGGCATCACTGTGAAAAATGCCGTTCGACTGGTAATCACTGCACTCGCGCGTAAAACGGATATTACGGGTTTTGGAACTGGAAGCCTTTATGGTTTCAATACTGGATTCATCATTATAAAAAACAACCTGTCCGCTGGAAATAAAATCCTTTACAGGTACCAATACCTGTGTTATATTTTCGGTTGCCACTACGTTGCCGGTATTACCCGTTGAAAAGGTATATTCTTCCCGGTAGGATACTGCTACAATATCGTTTTTGGGATATTTGTTTCTGAATGCGGGCAGAGAAGCAGAATAGTCATTCCCGGACGACTGGGCACAGACATGCGTGGCAGCGATAAGGCTTATCGCAAAGAGCAGATTTTTTACATTCAACACGGTCAGGTTCAATTAGGGGTTAATAACCAAATTTAAGATCTTATACCAAAAGAGCTGTTCAATTTATTAAACCGGCAGGGCCGGCAAAAGGATCAACATCAGGTATTCACAGGGTGGGAAACAAGTCATTGCATTATACAATGTACACATTGGCAAAAAACGCCACAACAACAGGTTTGTTGCAGTTAGCCGCTCAATTAAAAAAAAATTCTTCCGTCACAACTGGTGTGTAACGGAAGAATGATAATATTATTTTCTATAATATTTAATATTTCTACTCTGACAACATTTCACTGATTACATCAATGATCTCTTCAGCATTGGGTTTGCTGAAATAGTCGCCATCGCTACCGTAACTGGGGCGATGGGCCTTACCTGTAATGGTACGTGGCGCCACATCCAGCCAGCGATAACCGCCCTGCTCTTCCATTACCTTATTGAACATGTATCCACAGGCTCCGCCCGGCACATCTTCATCTACAAATACAATGCGGTTGGTTTTCTTCAATGATTGCAGGATAACATGATCCAGGTCAAAAGGCAACAATGTTTGCACATCCACAATTTCGCAACTAATGCCACGCTGTTCCAATACCACGGCTGCTTCCTGGATAATACGCAGTACCGATCCATAAGAAACGATGGTAATATCTTCTCCCTCGCGGATCACTTCAGGTACACCCAGTGGCACACGATATTCCAGCAGGTTGGATGGTAATTTCTCTTTCAGGCGATAACCATTCAGACATTCCACCACAATAGCAGGGTCATTACCTTCCAGCAGTGTATTGTACATGCCGGCGGCCTGTACCATATTGCGGGGCACGCAGATATGGAAACCACGCAGCGAATTGATCATCATGCCCAATGGTGAACCACTGTGCCAGATACCTTCCAGGCGGTGACCACGTGTACGCACAATCAGCGGACAGCTTTGTCTGCCCTTGGTACGCCAGTAAATAGTGGCTGCATCATCACTCAATGGCTGCAGGCCATATAATAGATAATCCAGATATTGTATTTCAGCAATGGGTCTCAGGCCACGCATGGCCAAACCTATACCCTGCCCCATGATGGTTAGTTCACGGATGCTGGTATCAAAAATGCGATATTCGCCATACTTGCTCTGCAACCCGGAGAAACCCTGGTTTACATCACCGATCTTTCCTACATCTTCACCAAACGCCACTACTTTGGGGTTATGGCTGAACAACATATCAAAGTATTTGTTCAGGATCTCATAACCATTGATCACCTGTGCATCGTGGGCATATTCCACTGCCACAGGATGTACTTTTAGCGGACTGCGTGGTGATTCATCGTACAGGTGTGAACCATAATATTCGTATCCCTGGTTACGCAATTCTTTGTAGTAAGCCCTCACCTCGCTGGCTGCATAAGAATCCCCCGCTACCAGCAGGGCTCTGTGCAGTGCATGCAATATATCCTTGCGCTGTGGTTCACGATTGGATGCCAACTGGTTTTTCAGGGCAGTTACTTCACCATGCGCATCCACACCCTGGTGTATCAAACCATCCAGCAGATTCAATGTATGTGTTACCTGTCCGCGGATAGGCGTAATATATTTTTCCCAGGCTACCTGTTTGCTATCGCGTACTTTTTCTTTGGCAGACACTTCTATAGCAGAAAGCTCATCATCGCTTGCCAGTTCATTTTCCAGTACCCATTCACGCATTTTTTTATTACCGTCCCACTCACGCTCCCATGACAATCTCTCTGGCGACTTATAGCGCTCATGGCTACCTGAAGTAGAATGCCCCTGTGGTTGTGTTACTTCTTCCACATGGAACAACGCCGGTATATGAGTGTTGCGGATCTTCATAATCGCCGCTTCAAACACCTCGCACATACCTGCATAATCCCAGGCCTTTACACGGTAAATATCAAAACCATTGGTATTTTCTTTTTTCTGCATGCCTTTCATGGCTTCAGAAATAGAGTTTTTGGTGGTCTGGTATTTTTTAGGAACAGAAATACCATAACCGTCGTCCCATACAAAAGCAGCCAGCGGCACCTGCAATACTCCTGCGGCATTCATCATTTCCCAGAAATGTCCTTCGGAGGTAGAGGCATCGCCAATGGTGAGGAAACAGATCTCATTTCCTTCATTACTAAGATGGGTCAGGTCTTTAAGATCCTGAGAATGACGGAACAGCTTGGATGCCAGCGCCATTCCCAATGCACGAGGCACCTGGCCCGCCGTGGGGGCCAGTCCGGCAGCAATATTTTTACGGTTCACCAGGTCAAGCCAGTTACCGTTTTCATCTACAATAGGGGTTGCAAAATGCGAGTTCATCTGTCTGCCGGCGCTATGTGGCTCATTGGCAGTATCGGGGTCGGCATATAACTGTGAAAAAAACTCTTCCAGGGTAGCCTGTTCGGAGGCAAAGGCAAAGGTCTGGTCGCGGTAATAACCCGACAGAAAATCACCGGGGCGGAAGAATTTGGCAGCGGCAATCTGGGCTATTTCTTTTCCGTCACCAAAAATGCCAAATTTGGCTTTACCGGTCAACACTTCCTTACGGCCCAGCAAACTGGCTTCCCGGCTTTCACAGGCAACGCGATAATCTTTCAATACTTCGGCACGGAATGTATCGAAGGAAAGCTTTTCAGCGTCAAGCAATTGATTTTGAAGAGTATTTTCCATGCAACAAATGTATCAATATTCGCACAAAAAGAAGGCTTGTTAAAAAAATGTGATTAACATGGAAATTATTTCGCTGTACAGACGTTAAAAATGTAATTTTGAATAGTTTACCTCATAAACACTTATCAATTGAATATGAAAAAAGCGTTGTTTACAATACTGGTTGCTGCAGCCTGTGTTACGGCAAAGGCGCAAACTACTCCGGACACCAAACAGGACGTGCTGCAACTGAAAGAAGCGAGCTTTGATTTTGGAAAAATTCCACAGAATCGTCCCGTAACGCACGTATTTGAAATTACCAATACCGGTACAGAACCCCTGATACTGGAAAACGTGCAGGCTTCCTGTGGTTGTACTACCCCCGAATGGAGCCGTGAAGCCATCAAACCGGGTGCTACCAGCTCCATCAAAGTAGGCTATAATGCTGCTGCTGAAGGCACTTTTAATAAAAGCATTACTATTCAGTATAACAATGGTATGGTTAAAACCATGCTGATCTCCGGAAATGTATTGAAAGCACCCGCAACTTCTGCGCCGGTGAATGCATCTATATCATTACTCAGGCAAACAAATTAAAATTAATACGCATGAAAAGACTTGTATTGGCATTTGCTGCCCTCACTATTTCAGCCACTATGATGGCACAGACTACAGCTAATGTCGCTGCTGCACCTACTGCCGCTACTGTACAGAAAGCTACTGACTATATTAAATTCAAAGAAAGCTCACACGACTTTGGCAAGATCAAACAGAACGTGCCCGTTACTTACGATTTTGCATTTGTAAACGTTGCAGACAAACCCATTATCATCGAATCAGCTACTGCTTCATGCGGTTGCACTACCCCGGTAAAACCCGATGCTCCTATTGCAAAAGGTAAAAGTGACAAAATCACTGCCGGTTTCAACGCTGCTGCTGCAGGTGCCTTCAATAAGATCATCTATGTAAAAATAGCCGGTGTTGATGCTCCTATTGAGTTGAAGATCACTGGTAACGTTTTAACTGCTGAAGAATTTGCTAAATACGAGCAGGAAAAAGGTGGCAGTAAAAAAGGCAAATAATTTCCCGATAAATTTATTCTAAAAAAGCTACCGGTAATTACCGGTAGCTTTTTTTATTGTGAATTGTCAATGGGGAATTGTGAGTGGTGAATGATCGCTGCTGTATTTAAAGAGCAATAAGCTGCGAGCAAATACAGCTTTGCGTTCTGGCCTTTGCGCGCACCATAACCATCAAACAATCAAACCATCAGGCATCTCCATTTCAAATTTGCACATCCTCTGATTTTCAAATTATCCCTTCTTCTCCTTCAGCCCTGGTAAGAAGCCAGTAATAATACCCAGCAATGGCAGAAATGCACATACTTTAAATACATAGGCGATGCTGGTCATATCGGCCAGTTTGCCCAATAAAGCAGAACCCAATCCTCCCATACCAAATGCAAATCCGAAGAACAGCCCGGCAATCATTCCTACCTTACCCGGTACCAGTTCCTGTGCATACACCAGGATGGCAGAAAATGCAGAGGCCAGGATAATACCAATGATCACAGACAATACACCTGTCCAGAAAAGATTTACATGCGGCAGTAACAAGGTGAACGGCGCCACGCCCAATATCGAGACCCAGATAATATACTTACGGCCAAACTTATCGCCCAGCGGACCACCCAGTAAGGTTCCTGCTGCAACAGATGCCAGGAAAATGAACAAGTAGATCTGCGACTGTTGTACAGTTAAATGAAATTTATCGATCAGGTAAAAAGTAAAATAACTGCTCATACCTGCCATGTAGAAATATTTGGAGAAGATCAACACCAGCAATATACCCAGTGATACGATTACCCTGGTACGTGACAGTCCATTATTTACCACTACAGCCTGACCTTTTTTTGCGCGCAGACTAAGATGTTCTTTATACCACAATGCAATGCGTGATAATACAAATGCACCAAGAATGGCAGCCAAGCCAAACCATACTACATATTTCTGTCCGTGTGGAATAATGATAAGCGCAGCCAGCAATGGGCCGATGGCGCTTCCGGCATTACCACCCAGTTGGAAAATAGATTGCGCCAATCCTCTTTTACCACCCGATGCCAGGTGCGCCACGCGTGATGCTTCTGGGTGAAAAATAGAGGAGCCGATACCAACCAATGCTACGGCAAACAGTATAGCTGCAAAGGACGTGGCCATTGATAATACAACCAGTCCGGCCAGTGTAAAACCCATGCCTGCTGACAGTGAATAGGGCTTAGGGGTTTTGTCTGTGTAATGACCTACAAATGGCTGCAGTAAAGAAGCAGTGATCTGGAACGTAAATGTGATCAGACCGATCTGTGAAAAAGAAAGATGCAGGTTATCCTTGATCAATGGGTAAATGGAAGGAATAACAGATTGTAACATGTCATTTAACAAATGCGTAAAACTGATAGTAAACAGGATAGGAAATACGGTAGTGCTTACCAACGCTTTTGTAGCCGTGGTGCTTGTCGTTGAGTTCATACAGATGATTAATATTGCTTGTGGTAAAAAGTCAGGCTGTAATATGACCGTTGATGCGGGCTGCAAAACGCCATGCATCTCCGGATCGTTGTTCAATAATGCTGTTTAATAATTCCCTGTGCAGTCCGGCTGTTTCCCTGAAAATGGCAGCATCCGGATACATGCGTAAAAAGCTGTTTTTAACCGTAGCGGAAAAAGATTTATAAAGATCAGATAACACATCATTGCCGGAAGCTTCAGCAATGGCAACGTGAAAACTGATATCTGCATCAATGCAGGCTTTTATATCGTCAACAGTTGCTGCTTGTTCACGCAACTCCAGGTATCCTTCCATCTTTGCAATGTCTGTTGCGGTTCTGTTCAGTGCGGCTTTTTCAGCAATTTTCATTTCCAGCAATTGCCGTACTTCATCCACTTCCTGTGTGCCGGATCGTTTTAAACGACTGGCCAGTGGTTCCCGCACGCCTGAATTGTCTTCTACAAATGTGCCCAGTCCCTGCTGTACACGCAACAATCCTGAATTGACCAATAACTTAATGGCTTCGCGTACAGACGAGCGACCTACGCCAAATTGCTGCATCAATACAGGCTCAATAGGCAGTTTATCGCCAATCTTATAATGTCCCGATGCGATCTGGTGCTGTATCCGTGCAGCTACTTCATCGGCCAGTGAACGTTTGGAAATATTGTTCTGCATAATCATCAGATGATATGATGAATCAAAAATAGTAATTTTTCCTGATCGGGGGTGAGAAAGTGGAAAAAGTTTGCAGGAAGCAAGGGGTCGGAAGTCTGAAAAGGCAGGGTTCATGGAACCAAAAGAGAATACAAAATATAGAAAAGTTGACAAGGAAATCAAAGGCTATTGACCATTCACTATTCACCACTGACAACTCACGATTCACGAACCCGAAACTCTGTATTCACTACTTCACCCCATCAAACACCAATTGGCAAAAGGCTTTTATACCGGTATCGAAACCGCTTTCATCAATGAAAAAATCTGCTGTATGATGGGCAGGAGCTTTGGCAGGATCTCCACCTTTAGGCATACCGCCTATGAAGAAGAAAAAGGCAGGAACTTTTGTACCATAAAAAGAGAAATCTTCTGCTACTGTTTTCCAGTTGGTTTCTTTTACATTGTCTTTACCAATGGCTGCCTGTAAAGAAGGCAAGGCCTTTGCCACCAGTGCAGGATTATTAACCGTTGCCAATGCCTTGGTTTCGATATTTACTTCGGCTGTAGCACCGGCAGAAGCAGCGATCATTTCTGCAGTGCGTTTAATACGCATCTGTATATCCTGTTGTACTTTGTTATCGAACGTACGTACCGTACCCAGCAATGTACAATTATCCGGAATGATGTTGTTGCGCACACCACCATTGATGGCGCCTACCGTGATAATAGCCGGAGCTTGTGTAATATCTTCCTGGCGACTTACAATATGCTGCAACCCTTCAATTACCTGTGCTGCGATCACAATAGGATCATTGCCCAACCAGGGATTAGCACCATGACTACCTTTGCCTTTAATTTTAATGGAAAAGAAATCAGCTGAGGCCATGAACGAACCAGCCTTATACGTAATGGTACCCGCTTCTACATTACTGAAAATGTGCAGACCATATACCGCCTCTACTTTCGGATTCTCCAATGCTCCTTCTTCCACCATCAGTTTTGCGCCACCGCTTTCTCCTTCAGGTGCACCTTCTTCCGCTGGCTGAAACAGGAATACCACTGTTCCCGGTACATCTTTTTTAAGTTTACTCAGTACTTCGGCTGTTCCCAGTAAAATAGCTGTATGTGCATCATGTCCGCAGGCATGCATTACACCTACCGGCTGCCCGTTGAATACACTTTTTACTTTGGAAGCAAACGGCAAATCATTTTGTTCTGTTATAGGTAAGGCATCAATATCTGCCCGGAAAGCAATGGCCGGTCCCGGCTTACCGCCTTTCAAAATGGCTTTTACCCCGTTCTTTGCAATACCTGTCTGCACTTCCAAACCAAATGACCGTAATATTTCTGCGATTTTTTTAGCTGTATTCACTTCCTGGTTCGACAGTTCAGGATTCTGGTGAAAATACCGCCGCCAGGTCACTACCTGTGGTATTTCATCTTTTACCAGTTGTGTATATTTTGAAGCAGGACTTGTTTGAGCAAGAGTGGTCAGGGGTAACAATGTCAGCAGAACGATCCGTATTTTTTGCATAACGGGATATAAAATATGGTTAAATAATATATATCACACACAGTGTATAACACCGGGGTGTGGCTCTGGCTAACAAAGTTGTGTAAGATTGAAAATTGCGATCGGTAAACAGACGTATCCTTTCCTTCCAGACAAATATAACTTCCTTTTAGGTAAGTGCATCCGTATTTACCTGTTTTCTTTCCACTGGTGCCCCTCTCCTTCAAACAACTCCTTACCCCAGATCGGCAGTTCGATTTTTAACCGTTCTACCGTCTCTTCACAGGCATCAATAGCTGCTTTCCGGTGCGGTGCTGAAGTGAATACAAACAAACAGATCTCGCCTGTACGTACCAACCCTGTACTGTGATATACGTGCATACAGTTTAAAGGATATTTTGCAAAAATGTCTTCGCGGATAAGGTGCATTTTTTCCAGGGCCATTGCTTCATAAGTTGTATACTCAATGGCAGCTACCTTTTTACCATCAATCTGATCTGCCCTTACCTGTCCCAGGAAAATACTGTGTCCGCCAATAGCCGTTTTATGACTATGCTGCTGAATGCTGTCTGCAATGAAAGAAGCCGTAATAGCTCCCTGCACAAAGATATTTTTCGGTTTTCTGTCTGTCATGTTCGTTAATTATCCACCTGAATAAGGAGGCAGCAATGCTACTTCTGCATTTTCCGGTAAAGGCGTATTGTCTTTTACCAATTCATAGTTTACCGCTAACAGGCAATGGGCTGCCTGCAAGCCAGGATAACGTTCATTCAACTGTTGTATCAATGTATGAGTATCCGGTACATTATCCAGCACGAGTCTGTTTACACCAGTGATATCAGTCAGTGATCCGAATAATAAAACAGTTACCTGCATGATTCAAGCATGGGTGAACAATAGTTTATATGCTGCAATGGCCAGTACACAGGCCAGTACATTTTTCAACACTGTCTGCGGAAAACGAAGTGCTCCGAAATAAGCACCACACAAACCTCCCACAAACGCAATGGCCACATACGCATACATATCTGCACTGAATTGTATGCCTTTATGTAGCTGACCAGCCAGTCCCGACAACGAATTAACAAAGATAAACAATGCGCTGATGGCTGCTGTTTGTTTCTGGTTGGTCCATTTCAGCAATAGTAATACGGGCGACAGGATAATACCCCCACCGATACCGATCAAACCTGACACGAAACCAATAATACCGCCAATCAACAACGACAGCCAGGTGTTGGCCGGTTTCATTTCTGACACATCTGTATTGGGGAAAAAGAAGAAACGTACAACCGGTATAATCAGAAATATGCCCAGTATTTTTTTGTACAGTATACCATCAATGGTGATCATACCACCCATAAAAGAAAGCGGCACCGATGCCAGCGCCAACGGCAGGAAGATCTTCCATTTAAAATGCCCGCCACGATAGAACTGTATAAAGGAAGTAAGTGATACAAACAGGTTCAGTAATAGTGCTGTCGGTTTCATTACTTGCGGAGTAATGCTGAACAACGCCATTAAAGCAAGGTACCCACTGGCTCCTCCGTGTCCTACTGATGCATACAAAAAGGCTACAATGAATAATAAACCGTAAAAGATCCAGATAGTTTCGGCCATGATATTTGTGAATTCGTGAGTGGTCAGTGGTGAAATCAACAGGTTGATAAATACGATTACCCAAATAAGCAGGATATTAAGGCTTTACCGGAGTAACCGGGCAGCTACGGCCAGTGTGATCACGATCAGCAAAACGCCCGTTATTTTGATGAATGAATACATATTTACAACAACTACCCCCCGATGGTGATCATACTGCGATTATGAATATCCTCAGCATGTACGGTATTGATATCAGCAGAAAATTGTCCACCCAGCTCTTTTGCCTTTGACCGGATACTTTGTTGTATCAATGGCAATACATCTTCACCATTTCTGAAAGCTGTTAACAGATCTGTTTCTTCACTGGAAAAAAGACAGTTTTTCATTTTACCATCTGCTGTAAGCCGGATGCGGTTACAACCGCCGCAGAATGGAGCACTCATGGTGCTGATCACCGCAAAAGTTCCGGCATGCCCGGGTACTGTATATTTTTTAGCTGTATCATGCAGGTTATCTTCCAGTCGTACTACTTCATATTCCTGCTGCACTACCTGTAATATTTCCTGCCAGATAAATACTTTATTGCTTGTCCAGCGGTTACCACTGAAAGGCATGAACTCAATAAAACGTACATGGACAGGCACATCTTTGGTCCATGCTATAAAATCGTTGATCTCTGTGTCGTTCAGTCCTTTCATTACCACCATATTCACTTTTACGTGAAACTGCTGCTGCAGTATAGCATCAATATTCCTTTTTACCAGTTCAAACTGATCACGACGTGTAAGTAAACGGAATCTGTCGGGTTGTAATGTATCGAGACTGATATTGAGAGAATGCACACCGGCGTGCTGCAGTACCGGGATAAATTCATGCAGGCGCGTTCCGTTGGTGGTTAATGTCAGTTGCACCGGCAATCGTGACAATGCAGTGATAATGGCAGCAGCGTCTTTACGTACCAGCGGTTCGCCACCGGTAAGTCTTATTTTGCTAACACCCTGCTGTACAAATACATTCGCCAGTGCTTCAATTTCATGCAGTTGCATCAATTGTGAAGCAGGCGTAAACACATAGTCCTCTTCCGGCATACAGTAAAAGCAACGCAGGTTGCAATTATCTGTAAGCGAGATCCGAAGATAGTCATGTACACGTCCAAAAGTATCTGCTATCATTACGCTTCCGGTTCTGGAGATGATGTTCCTGTATTCACACTCAATAAACGTTCGTAATCTCCGGGTGTATCAATATCTGTTGCACCCTGCGAAAAATCAACCACTGCTATATCTTCCACAGATTGTTTTAAAATACGTTTTGCACCTTCTTTTCCATGCAGTGTAAGCAACTGTGCAAAATAAGTCTTGCCGAACAATACAGGAGTACCGATAGTGTTGCTGTACGCGCAGGCTACCAGTCCTTTACCTGTTCCCGATTGCTGTTGCATCATTTGCTGCAATAATGCAGTTGTGATAAAAGGCTGATCACATACCAGGATGATCACTGCATCCAGCGCCTCATCTATTTCTGTTATTTTTCCAACGCCTGTACGGATCGATACTCCCATTCCCTCCTGCCACTGCTTATTATGTACAAAGTATACAGCCTGGTGTTGTAACGTTTGTTGTACCAGGTCATGTTCTGCGCCTGTCACCACAACCACAGGTGCTGTAGTAGCTGCAAGTGCCTGTTCTGTCACCCGCTGCAACAGGGTTTTACCTCTGTAAGTTAACAACATTTTGGGTTGTGCCATACGGGTTGAGCCACCCGCTGCCAGTATAATGATACCTGTTCTCAAAATGGGTCTTGTTTTTCTGTACTACCGGTTATGGTCCGGATATGCTGGTCGTGTATAAAACCGGTTTTCTCCCGTAACGAAATCCCCTTTTTAGCAGCCAGTACTTTTTTAATTTCTGCCAATACAGACAAAGCGATCTCCTCGGCTGTTTCCGCACCAATATCCAGTCCTGTAGGACCATATATTACTGCACGATCTTCATCACTCACCGCTACTCCCTCTTCCGCCAGTTCATACAGCATACGTTCCAGTTTGCGCGATGGCCCCAATACGCCGATATATGCCTTTTCACGTTGTAATAAACATTGCAACATGGCTTTGTCGTAATTGTAATTGTGGGTCATTAACACAAATGCGGTCTGGCTATCTGTGTGTAAGTCCGGTACTATAGCCGCCGGTTTGCCTGTAAATATTTTACGAACCTGTGGAAAACGCTGCATTGTAGCATGCGTTGGTCTTCCATCTATGACAGTGATATGCCATCCCAGCTCTGTGGCCATTGCTACCAGGGGAAAAGCGTCGTTTCCTGCACCTACAATCATCAATGCCACCGGTGGTTTTAATAGTTCAATAAAACCAGTGATACCGTTTTTACCAGTATGGTACTGTTTGATAGCAGCAACCTGTTCATGAAGAACCGTTATTGCATCCTGTTTTACTTCGGCAAGCAATGATGCGTTGTCTATTGTAGCATAAAAAATATCGTCAGCATATAACAGACAGGTACCTGGCTGATGACCTGCATAATTATTGAGAGAAAACAAAGTAACCAGTACGGCATTTCGTCTTTTTTCGAGTACTTTTTCCAGCAGTGCTATTGCATGTACCGGTTGATCTGGCAGAATTGGTTCAAACAAAATATGCACAATACCATTACATCCCAATTGCACACCAAACTGCATGTCATCTTCATCCATGGTATTATATGTTACCAGCTTGTTCTGCTGTTGCGATATTGCCAGCAACGCCTTCCGCAACGCATCACCTTCCAGGCAACCGCCGCTGATAGCACCGGTAAGCTGCCCATCTTCCGTTACCAGCATTCTGGCTCCGGGCCGTCTGTATGAAGAGCCTTCCATATGCACTACTGTTGCCAGCGCCATTTTTTTACCGGCCTGTTGTGCAGTTTTAAAAGCTTGTACGATATCTTCGATCTCTTTCATTTGTGAATGCTGGTTGCGAGTTCCTGGTTCGTGAATCGTGAGTTATCAGTGGTGAATAGTGAATGGCCAGTAGTCTCTGATTTTCTTGTCAAATTTTCAACAATTTACTCTTTGTATCTTGATCCTTGTCCCTTTTCTGACTTCCGACTTCATGCCTGTCAACAACAATCACACCATACACCCATCAGACAATCATTTTCAAATTTGCACATTCTCGAATTATCTAATTACTCTTCCCCCGCTCCTCTCACTCTTGCTTCGGCAAAATCAATCTGCGATTCCACTTTACGGATCAGCTCATCAGCATAGCCATCCTTTGTCCGGAAAACATGTAAGGCATGACGTTGTACATCCAGCAGATCCAGGAATACACGATTATGTTCTTCTATCAGCTTTTTTTCTGCAACATCACAATCTTCAGATTCCAGTAAGTTGGTATTGAACCGTACTTCATTTTCGATGTTCTCTTTCAGTTTACGCACCAGGTCATTATTGCGGGTTTCGTGATCATACCTTTTCTCCAGTGCCTGCAATGATTCACTCAGCAGGTGTAATTGTATTTCCGCCTCCTGCTCGTGTTCCGGTTTCCAGTGATCCGGATCTTCCAGTTTTACCAGTTTGATCAGCCAGGGCAATGTTAAACCCTGTATTACCAGCGTTACCAGTATTACAATAAAAGTGATAAACAGTATCAGGTTACGTTGTGGAAATACTTTGTCACCAGACAGATAAATGGGAATTGACAATGCAGAAGCCAGTGAAACTACGCCACGCATACCCGCCCATCCTACTATCAGCGGCAATTTCCAACCGGGATTTGAATCATTGGTGCGGATAAACCTGCTGATAAATCTTGTGAACAGCGACATTCCAAACGCACAGCCAATACGTGCAATGATGATCACAAACGTAATGACGAGCGCATACATCAATGCCTCTGTTTTGGAATAATTACCCAGGTTGTTGATAATAACAGGCAGTTCAAGTCCAATGAGCATGAATACCAATCCATTCAGGATAAATCCAACAGTGGCCCACATGCTTACAGCCTGCAAGCGCGTAGCATGCGAGAATATCTCATGGCTTTTGTACGAGAGGAATAATCCACCACTTACCACGGCCATAACACCGGAAAAATGCATGGATTCTGCTGCCAGGTACATCAGGTAAGGTGCTACAAACGTAAGTGCAGTATCAATACTGGGCGTAGTAGGCAGCCATCGATGAATAGCATACATGATAAACGCAATAGCCAGCCCGATAATAATTCCCATTACCGTTACCAGCACAAAACTTACTGCAGCCTGTTGCCACACAAAGGAACCTGTCAGTACAGCTACCAGTGCAAAACGGAATACAATCAAACTCGATGCGTCATTCACCAGGCTTTCGCCTTCCAGTACAGATGTGACCCTTTTTGGCACATCCATTCCTTTCAATACTGATGAAGCCGCTACTGCATCCGGCGGAGAAATAATACCTCCCAGCAAAAAACCAAGCGATAATGTAAAACCGGGTATCATGGCACTGGACACCCATGCCACCATCGATGAAGTAAGGATTACCAGGCCAAATGCCAGCGTGATCACTACCCGCCGCCATTTCCAGAAATCTTTCCACGATGTGAACCATGCAGCTTCATATAACAGCGGCGGTAAAAAGATCAGGAAGATCAGTTCCGGGTCTATTTCCACCCGTGGCAAGCCAGGAATAAAGCTGATAGCCAATCCTCCCATCACTAAAAAGATCGGGTATGAAATGCGCAGGCGTTGCGCCAGCATTACCAGCAACGACACCACCAATACCAATCCCAGACAAAGCAGCAGTGAATAATGCATAGGTTTTAAATACGAATAGTTAATGTGTTGACAGGTTGATATGTTAAAAGCGACCAGGAATTGTGAATCAGGGTCAGGCATTGACAGTTAGCAAAAGCTCACGAATAAATCACTCAATCACTAATTTCCAAAATCAACAATTTCGCCCTCGACTATTCACTATTGACCATTCACCTACTTCCCTACAAATTCGCACATTTATAAATATCTTCCCCATCCAGTATCTGTTTATCATATCCCACACGCACGGTATTGATCATCGCCAATCCTATCTCATGCAGTGCAGAAGCGGATTTTTTGGAAAATGCCCGTAATAACGGAAACATCCAGCTAATATATTTATACACCGGCAGTGTATTTTTCAGTCCCGGCGTTGGTTTGATAAAACCTGGCCTGAACATATAACTTCTTTTAAAAGGCAGCTTCATCAGGTCATTTTCAGTTTTACCCTTAACACGTGCCCACCTGCTGCGTCCTTTTTCTGTGCTGTCTGTTCCTGCGCCGGAGATGTAGCAAAACACCATGTCTTTATTAGCAGCTACCAGGGTATTGGCTACATGCATGGTAAGGTTGTATGTCATCCTGTAATAATCATCTGGTTTTACACCCACGGAAGAAATACCTAAACAAAAGAAACAAGCATTGTACTGACTGAAATCGGCCTTTATACCTGACCAATCCAGGAAATCGGTATGAATGATCTCTGTAAGTTTAGGATGAATAATGCCACAGGTACGGCGGTTGATCACCAGTACTTTTTCAACATCAGGATGTTGCAGGCATTCGTGCAGAACTCCTTCTCCTACCATGCCGGTTGCTCCGGTAATAACGGGACGTACTGTCATTGATCAGGTTTTGCAGTTTGTACAAGATAAAATTATCGTTTTCATACATCTGGCAATCATTCACACCGGCCATTTTTTGTTAAGCCGGAAACAGAGCATAAAAAAATAAGCCGCCGGGTATTGTACCCGGCGGCTTTGTAAGAAAATGCAGTACTGTGCCAGATTAATCCACTCCTCCTTTCCTGGTCGCTTTCACCGGCTCAGGCCATTTGCCCGGTTCACCGGTTCTTGGATTATTAGGCAATACACTTTTTTCGCGTGATGTTTTTTCAGGATCCTCGCAGGCCGCATATACCATAATGGCCGCCAGCATAGCATTGTTGCGCAGGTCATCAAAAACGATCTTATCATATGTATCGCGGTTGGTATGCCATGTGTAATTACCATAAGACCAGCTCAGTGAACTTAATGAAAAACCAGGTGCGCCTGCTGCCACAAAAGAAGCGAAATCTGAACCGCCACCACCAGGTGCGCCGGGGAAATGCGTTTCAATACGATTCTTAATAGTATCAGGTACTTTAGACAGCCAGCGGGTAAGATATTCACCGGCATTTTTAAATCCCTGTCCGGATAAATTCACTACACGACCTGTACCATTATCCTGGTTAAACAGTGCCTGCAGATTGGCAATGATCTCAGGATGATCTTCCACAAATGCCCTTGAACCATTCAGCCCCTGTTCCTCACTGCCCCAGTGACCTACCAGGATCGTTCTTTTGGGATTGGGATAGATCTTTTTCAGAATGCGCATTGCTTCCATCATGGTAAGCGTGCCGGTTCCGTTATCAGTAGCACCGGTAGCACCATCCCATGAATCAAAGTGTGCAGAAAGCATTACATATTCATCAGGCTTTTCAGTTCCTTTGATCTCTGCAATGGTATTGAACACAGGAACCACGCCATGTTCTTTGGAATCTGCCAGTATGCTGATCTTAGGTTTGTCGCCAGACTCAGTAAGCCTGTACAGCAGACCATAATCTTCCAGCGCAATGTCTACAGTGGGTATCTTTTTAGTATTGGCACCAAAGATCTTGTCTACACCAAATCCTCTTGACCAATTACAGGTTACAATACCGGCAGCGCCTGCTTTTTCCAGTGCTCCGGGTAATGTTTTTCCAGTGTAGCCGGTTTTGCTGATACGTTGTGCCCACGCGCGTGTTTGTTCTTCACGCTCTTTTTTCATTTTCTCAACGGAAGATTTTAAACCAAATTCTTCCCAGTTATAATCAGGTCTGCCCGTAGGCTGATTCATTGAGATCATTACAAATTTACCTTTTGCATTGGGCAGCCATTGCTGAAATGCAGTAGAGTCTTTTAATTCAGGCAGAATGATCACTTCTGCTGTTACAGTCTTTCCTTTGGTAGAAGGGCTCCACGCCAGTTGTGTGCCTTCCAGGGATTTTACCCAGGGTGCTACCATATCAATATGCGATACACCACGCTCCCATCCACGCCATTCGCCCCATTTTTCATTGCGGGCTGTAATACCCCAACCTGTATATTTTGCAATGGCCCAATCATTGGCCTGTTTCATTTTAGGTGAACCTACCAGGCGCGGACCGATGCCATCCAGTAGTTCATGCGCCAGCTTTTCAAGCTGTGAATTTTCAGTAGCTTCTTTCATGATGCCGGCAACAACCGGATCAGTTGTCTGTGCTATACCCACGCCGCCGGTCAGCAGCAGGGAAGCCAGTAATAATTTGGGTAATTGTCTCATCTGACTGTTTTTTGGTGACGATTTCTACAGGGAAATTATTAACCTCCTCCTGTACAGACAAATATAAAAGTGTCGATCAGGAACTGAAGGGGATGGAAGGTAAATGAAAGCGGGAAGAAAGGAACAAGGTTCAAGGTATAAGAAAACAGGTCGGAAAGACCAAGGTCAATTTGAAAATTTGAAAATGTGATAATTTGAAAATGGATGCCAGATGGTTGGATGGCTGTATTGTTCGATGGTTAACGCACGCAAAGGCGCAAAGGTTCCTTTGAACCACAAAGGCACGGAGACACAAAGGGGCACAAAGTATCAGGATACCGTACTTTGTATTTTCTTTCAGACCTCCGATTTCCGACTTCATCTTCCTTGCACCTTGTCTCTTGTGTCTTTTCTGATTTCAGACCTCAGACTTCTTCCTTCCGGACTTTCCGACTTTCGGTCTTCCGGACTTGTATTTGCTCGCCGCCCGAAGCTCATGGCTTATAGCTTTTAAAACTCACAATTCACAACCAGAAACTTGTAACCTGAAACCCGTAACCGGAAGCTGATAATCTGTAACTGCTTATATTTGCGCCATGTTAACAATCAGTCGTCGTGGCCACGAAATGCCACCATCTCCCATCCGTAAGCTGGTGCCTTTTGCAGAAGCAGCACGTACAAAAGGTGTGAAAGTATATCATCTTAATATTGGGCAGCCCGATATCGAAACACCGCACACGATCCTTGATGCGGTTCGTCATGCTGATTTTAAAGTACTGGAATACAGCCACAGTGCCGGTAATGAAAGCTACCGCCGCAAACTGGTTAGCTATTATCATAAAAACAATATTGAAATTGATCATACGCAGATTATTGTTACCACGGGTGGTTCTGAAGCCATCCTGTTTGGTTTTATGGCCTGCCTGGATGCCGGTGATGAAGTGATTATTCCCGAGCCTTTCTACGCCAATTACAATGGTTTTGCAGTGGAAGCAGGTGTGGTGGTAAAGCCTATTACCGCACATATTGAAGACGGTTTTGCATTACCGCCCATTGCCGAGTTTGAAAAGGTGATTACACCTAAAACAAAGGCTATTGTGATCTGTAATCCCAACAATCCTACCGGTTACCTATACAGCCGTGAGGAAATGGAAACACTGAAACAGATCATCATCAAACACAACCTGTATTTATTCTCTGACGAAGCATACCGTGAATTCTGTTATGGCGGTGAACACTTCAGTGCCATGCAGCTGGAAGGAGCAGAAGACAATGTGATCCTGATGGATACCATTTCCAAACGTTATAGTGCCTGTGGCGGACGTATCGGTGCATTTGTTACCCGTAACAAAGAGGTACTGAACGCTGCCATGAAGTTTGCACAGGCAAGGCTCAGCCCACCCTCTTTTGCACAGATATTGGGTGAAGCTGCAATTGATCTGCCCGATAACTATTTCGATGCCACCAAAGCTGAATACCTGAAAAGACGTGATGTACTGGTGAAAAGATTAAATGCTATGCCCGGTGTATTTTGTCCCAACCCCGGCGGCGCATTCTATGCCATTGCACGTTTGCCTATCGATAATGCAGATACCTTCTGTCAGTGGCTGCTGGAATCATTTTCGCACGATCAGCAAACAGTGATGCTGGCGCCTGCTACCGGTTTTTATGGTACCAAAGGTTTAGGTTTGAACGAAGTACGCCTGGCGTATGTACTCAATACAGAAGAATTGAATAAGGCCATGGATTGCCTGGAAGTAGCTTTAAAACAATATCCCGGCAAAACAAACTGATCATTACAAACATTGATAGTGCATTGAAAAAGTCCGGTTATTACAGCCGGACTTTTTATTAAAGTAAATCACAATGCTGCAGCAGAACGAAGCCCTGAAAAAAAGCATCCGGAAACGATATCGCATGGCGCGGTATATCATGTACAAGGAAACGCTGGTAGATATAAAAGAACATATATGGACCCTCATCGGCTCCTTTGTTGGCATTGGGCTAATTGGCTTTTTAAATAGCCAGCATTTTACAGCTTACGATAATCTTTTTTTAACTGGCTCATTTGGCGCTTCAGCAGTGTTGATCTATGGCGTTATCAACAGCCCGTTTTCACAGCCACGAATCTTATCGGCGGACATATGCTCTCTGCCATCATTGGTGTTGCCATTCACAAACTGATACACGGAGAAGTATAGCTTTCTGCAGCGCTGACTGTTTCACTATCCATAGTATGTATGCAGATCACTTATGTTGTTTGAGTTTACCACTACAACATACAGCCATAGTAACTATTATAAGCTTACATTCCTATTCATTAAAAGGGCAGTAATACATACGAATGTTTTGATACCAAGACCACCATCAAATAAATAGCAATCAGAAATCAGGGGTATTTGACAGAGAGACAGATCAGCCAAAATAGCAATGTTTCCTGTTGCCTTTCAGCTATTATTCCATGCCTGAAAACTCCATAACAATCATACAAACAATGTTGTACATTGTAGCGGCAGCATAAAAAAAGCGACCACAACTTTCGTTATAATCGCTTGATTTCTAAGTAGCGAGGAGCAGATTTGAACTGCCGACCTTCGGGTTATGAATCCGATGCTCTAACCAACTGAGCTACCTCGCCAAAACGCCGTTTTGAGGTTATCCCAGTAAAACGGGTTGCAAAAATAGGCAAAATCGTCTTTCAACAAAAACTTTCAGTGAAAGATTATTAAAAAATCGCTTCTAAACCGGGCAATATCAATTATACAGCACTTTTGCCACAGATTATTTAACGCTGTTAAATAAAAAATTCCCTCCTTCTGACTATAAAATCTGTTTGCCTGCCAAACTGTAGCAGCCCTCCGCTAAATTATTTTTATAAACACTACATACGTGGAGAGAGCAACATTTGCTACTATATACAATAATTTTTTACACATTTCCCCCGCCTATTTATCGCAGTATGTTTGTTACAGCAACAGGATAAAATCTATATTTGATTTTCTTTGAAGTTTGAGCATCACAATGTGAAGTATGTCGAAAGAAAAACAATTAATACCTCCGGTTTCTGCAAAAACCAATACGATTAAAAATGCAAATACCTCATTGGTCAATGATCAGCAGTTGACCGAACAACAGGTTGCCATTATCCAATCACAGGGAAATCTTACGATCAATGCCGTAGCAGGTTCAGGCAAAACCACTACCATCATTGAATACGCCGCATCCAGACCGGGTAATACGCGGATATTATATATTGCCTTCAACAAATCTGTAAAACTGGAAGCTGCACGCAAATTTGCAGCACGTGAACTCAGTAATGTAAAAGTAGAAACAGCTCATTCGCTGGCATACAAACACGTTGTATTCCGCCATGACTACAAAGTGAGGGCTAAGGGATACAAAACCGGAGAAATAGTAGAGCTACTGGGACTTCAGGGAACCGGGGAAAGACATACAGAATATGTCATTGCCAACCATATTGATAAATTCATTACTTATTTCTGCAACAGTGATAAAGCACGGGTGCAGGAACTGAATTATCTCGATACTATTACTGATCCTAAAACAAAGACGTTTGTTTCTTCAGCTTATAGTATTATCGAAAACGGTACACGGCTGTTGCTGGCGAAAATGGATAAAGGCGAAATTGAGATCACCCATGATTTCTACCTGAAAAAATTCCAGCTTTCCGCACCAGTATTGCCTTTCGATTATATTCTTTTTGATGAAGCACAGGACGCTTCTGCTGCCATGCTGCATGTATTCCTCAGTCAGAAAGCAACAAAAGTAATTGTAGGTGATGTACATCAACAGATCTACGCATGGCGGCATGCCATCAATTCATTACACAAAACCAACTTTAATACGTTACAACTCTCTGCCAGTTTCCGTTTTGGACAGGACATTGCAGACCTTGCCTCAGAAGTACTATATCTCAAAAGTCACCTGGGTGAATTCCAACCGGTATCCATCACCGGAAAAGGAAAAGGGAATAAGAATGTTGTAAAAGCAACCATTGCCCGCACCAACCTGGGACTGCTTTTAAAAGCGATAGACTATGTAACTGATAACAGAAAGGTGAAGCATATCTATTTTGAAGGCAATATCAGTTCCTATACCTATGCAGATGACGGCACCTCATTGTACGACGTGTTGAACCTGCACAATGGCAAATATGAGAATATCCAGGATAAAATGATCAGGTCTATGAAAAACATAGACGAACTGGAAGATTATATTGAGAAAACAGATGACAAACAGTTGTCAACAATGGTTGAAATAGTGCATGAATATGGCAACGAGATCTATGATATCCTTAAATTGTTGAAGAAACTGCACACCGGCGATGAAGAACGGGATAAAGCAGAAATGATCTTTTCTACCGTACATCGTGCCAAGGGAATGGAATACGACGTGGTTTATCTTGTGAACGATTTTCTGTCAGAAGCCAAATTGGAAGAATTAAAAGAAAAACACCAGATTGATCCGGCCGAGCCATTTAACATCGCAAAGCTGAATGAAGATATTAACCTGCTGTATGTAGCCATCACCCGTGCCCGCCGTGATCTGTATATACCAGAAACACTTGTACCAAAAACATTCAAATCATCTCCGTACATACATGTAGAAAAAGTAGAGAAGACCAGAAAGTTTGACAACTCCGCTTCAAAAGACAAAGAGGCTTTGGCCAAAAAATCTCCGGGCGGCAACAAGCAGATCATAAAACCGGCCACCCCTGCATACACTGTTTTGCAAAAACGTGAGGCAAATAAAGATGCCTATAAACCCTGGACGGCAGAAGATGATCAGCAGTTGCAGGAGTTGTATGAAGATGGCTGGTCAATAGCCAACCTGACCACACAGTTCAAAAGAACCAAGGGAGCCATTGTAGCCCGGTTGAAGAAATTAGGCTTCTTTATGGACTAGGATATTGTTTAAAAGGCAGATTACCAAAGGCAAAATAATAGTACTCCGGAACTACAAGTTCCGGAGAGCAGGTCAAAATTGGACCTTTAACTGATGCCTAAGTCCAAAAAACGTTAAGAATCGGCCTTTATTCTCATACCGGCCAACAACCAACGAAATACCGGCATTGCCCAACAATTGTCAAGAACGTGAAAATCCCCCTTGCTTCTGATTAAAAAAATCATCATCTTGAATGCCTGTCACCTGGTTATATAAACGGCAGCACAGACCAACCGGTATTTATTTTTTAAACCCTGTTTATAAACGACATGAAGGCTACCAAAAAACTAATTCAGGTTTTATATATCATTATAAAAACCAGGAAGAATGACCTGGCAATGCCTGTCATCATAACTTTTCTGTTTGAAAATATTGGCGATTTTCTGGAACCTAAATTCAGTGTTATAACTGGCCTTTTTTTCATTTTCCTGATATTTTCAGTCTATTGTATTTATAAAATTTATAGCTGGACAAAAGCAAGCCATGTTCAAATTCCTATCACGCAGGAAAAAATATTTACCGCTTCGGGCGGCCTCAATGAAGATTTATCTAAAGGGCTGTTACTTTCATTTATCGGATTATCTATCTCCACCGTATTCCTGATACTACAACTATTTTTTTCAAACAACAATAAAGGAGCTTTAGCCTCACTGCTACCACAGTTGCAACCCATTCAGCAAACACTGTTAAATATTGATAAAAAACTGGATACCATAAGCAACAAACTAGACAATGTAAAAAAAGAAACAAGCGATAACGCCAGAAAGGAATTACAGAATATGGGAGTCGCGTGGAACGGCAAGAACTTTCTGGATGCAGTAAAAACAGGTGATATGATAGTTACTTCCTTGTTTTTAAGAGGAGGTATGCGGCCAGAAACTGCAGAATCTGACGGCAGATCACTTGCAATAATGTTATCACTGAATGGGTATAATCCAGATAAAATACTGACACTTTTACTCGAATACGGATTGGATATTAATTACCCTTTTCCGCAATTTTCTGCTTTGGGTGACATGAAAACTACTTTATTAGGAAGAGCTATCGAAACAGGGAATATTAAGCTCGCAGACGCGCTGCTAAAAAACAATGCTGATACGAAGAGTCCACTTCAGACCTACGGACAAATGGGTATCGCTATTGATAAATATCCCCTTCAATCTGCTATATACTGGAAACGTAAAAAAATTACGCTCCTGCTACTGGATGCAGATACCGATATTGCCGTCGGAGATTTTGCAGCATACAGACAGGCATATTTAATGAAAGATGATCGTTATTGGAAAGAAAATGAAGATGCGCTTAAACAAATTCTGGTAAAAACTGCCCCATCCGGAAAAAATGCAGAAAAGATCAATACAGAATTACGGATACAGGAAATAGAGAATGAACTAAACAGTATCACCAAAAAGATGTGGGAATCTTATACTAATACGTACAAGAAAGCTGAATATGAAAAAAGGTCTGAAGTATTGCAGGATGAAAAGAAAAAGCTGCAATCAAAGCTGACATCGCTTCAATAATCTGCCAGCTTTACCTGGCTTATCTTACTTACAAAAAAGAAAGGCATCCTTCACCCTTGGGTTATGAAGGACGCCTTTACAACGGGTGCAGATCTCTATCGGATTATAAAGGATTTTGCACAGTTATTTTAGGATTGTAATTCAACTCTACTGACAAAGGTATCTGCAAGGTGAATAATTTACCTGCTGCTACTGTCAGTTGATTGGTGTGATTAGCAGAACCATTACGATCTACACCTATATTCCAGCGTTTATTATCAAAAAACTCAAAGCCACCTTCTCCCCATAATTCTATCCTGCGCTGCAACTGTATTTCTTTCAACAGAGCGTCACCGGTTTTTGTGCTTTTTGTATATGCCGCATCTCTTTCATGCGCCAGTTGATACAAAGTAGTTTGTGCATTGTTGTCCTGTCCGCCACGTGCTTCAGCTTCAGCCTTGGTCAATATCATTTCAGAAGTGCGCATATAGATATCGTCCTGGTTGTAGTTAGGCGTATTAGCATCAATAGCAGGGGCAGCAAATTTATAGCTGTAATACTTGTAGTGTTTCTCCGGCAATTGTGAGCTGGCATATTTGTACTCTACATAATCTGTACCAACAAAGTTCTTTTTACGGTAATCAGTTGCCGAGATCTGGTCATACAAACGTTGGTCTATAGCCACCCATGAACCCTGGCTGCCACCATAGCCGCCTTCACCTTTAATGTTCATCCAACCGGGAAATGAGCTGGTGCCTTTACCTGAAGAAGAGGTATAGTCATATCCGAATATCGTTTCCGGAAGTACAATGTTGCTCATACCAGCTGTGGTGTACTGTGTTTCATTGATCAGTGTAGGATACTGCTGTATTACATAATTGGCTGCATCAATAGCCTTTGGCCAATCACCAATAGTAATAGCAGCACGCGCCAGTACCACAGAAGCCACAGAGGCATCAAAATCAAGCTTGCTGGCAGTATTACTCAAACCAGAACTTTTGAAAAGTGATATCGCTTCTGTTGCATCTGCAATAACCAGGTTCCATACATCTTTGGCAGGTGCACGGTCCTTTTCGCCACCCACTGTTGTATATAAAGGCACACCTGGTTTATTATCGCCACCATGCATATAATCATCCTGGTACAACCACATCAGGTAAGTGTAACACATAGCACGCATGGTTAAAGCAGATGCCTTATACTTCATGATCAGCTTGTTCACATCGGTTGTTTGCGATGGATCAAAATCTGGCGGAATAAGATCCAGTATCTGATTGGCATAAAAAATCCATTTGTAATACATCAGCCAGTAAATAGATGTACGGCTCTGGTTCTCTTCACGATAGTTCAGCATCTGGTAATCAGACACCATCCAACCTCCATTGGCATGTGCCAGTACCATATCGTTGCCTTTAAGACTCAGCAACAGGTTACATACCAGGAAATTTTTTGTATCAACAGAGTTGGCCGGTACATAACCATTCACTTGCGATACCAGGCTGGTTACCATGGGCTCCAGTACAGTAGCTGGTTTTGTTTTAATAATTGCCTGTAATTGCTCCCGGGTCATGGTTCCGTCCGGGTCTATATTTAATGATTTGGCACAGGAACAAAAAAGCGCTGCGATGCTTCCTGCTATGATGATTATTTTTTTCATGATTTTTTTCATTTAGAGGGTCACGTTAAGACCAAGGGTAATGGTACGGGTTTGAGGGAAACCAAAGGCAGATACAGTAGAACCACCGTCAAATGAAGTTCTGGGATCCAGACCTTTTTTGGCTGAGAACAAATGAAGATTCTCTACGCTGGCAAATACTCTCAATGCTTCTATTTTGTTCTTTGCAGCAATAGCCTGTGGTAACCTGTACCCTATCATCACGTTTTTGATGTTGAAATAAGAAGCGTTGAACATACTCCAGTCTGAGTATTGTCCCTGTCCACCACCTACCGGTCTGTTGAAATAGTTCTGTGCACCGTTCATGAACATAGGAATGTTTGAATCTGGGTTTTCCGGTGTCCATCCTTTTGTCATATCCTTATGAACGCCCAGCAACCTTTGCAGTGTTAAGTTCTGGTAAGTAAGAGAAATGATCTTTCCGCCGATCTGCCAGCTGGTCAGTAAAGACAGATCAAAGTTCTTATACTGTAACTGTGTATTGAAACCACCTACCAGTTTGGGCGAAGCGGTGCCCATTTCAAACTTGGTACCATCGTTTCCTTTAGTAGTTACCACATCTCCTACTTTTTTACCGGGGTATAAAGCCAGGTTATCTGTTGAACGCAATTGTTTGTACAACATACCTTCACCTGTTGCTTTATCAACTCCGGCATATTTGTACATATACAGGTTGTAATAGTCCTTGCCTTCACCACGCAGGTAGTTACCCTCTTCATAGTTGCCATTCAATGCAGCAGAACCTACACCCGGAGGTATTGCCAGCAGTTTGTTGCTGTAGTGAGATGCACGGGCACTAACCGTCCAATGCCAGTTCTTATTACGGATCACATCATATCCCAGCTCAATCTCATAACCGGTATTCAACAGTGAGGCTACGTTTTCAAGTTTTGTAGACTGACCGGTAGAAGCTGCAAGCGGTTTGGCCCACAACATGTCAACCGTTTTGCGATGGAAATAATCAACAGTACCATAGAAACGATCCCACAAACGGAAATCGAAACCGGCATCAAATATCCTGTTGCTTTCCCAGGTAAGTGCAGTATTACCAACAGATGCCTGGTAAATACCCAGCACAGGATTTTCTATAGAACCTGTATTGGAAATAGCCCAGATGTCGGTCCAGCGGTTAGCACCTACGTTCTGGTTGCCCAATGTACCGTAGCTGGAACGCAGTTTCAACTCTGTAAGCCAGCCTGAAGCTTTTTCCAGGAATTTTTCCTGGCCAATACGCCATGCGCCACCCAGTGACCAGAAGGTACCCCATTTGTTATAACGGAAGTTGGATGAACCATCTGTACGGATGCTACCTGTGAGGTAATATTTGCTATCATAGTTATAAGAAGCTCTTGCCAGGTAACCTTCCAGCGCAGTGTTGTTGCCACTGCCGGTAAGGCTGTTAATGCGGATAGCATTTAACATGTCAGGATTGTTGGGAGCAAACATCAGTGACTTCATGCCACTCATATAGTCAAAACGTGTCCAGCGGTATTCATGACCAGCCAGTACGTCTATTGAGTGAGCGCCCAAAGCCTTTGTCCAGTTCAGAGTCTGCACCGTATTCAGGTTCATTGATTTTGCCCAGTAGCCTGAAATAGTACCCTGGTAATCTCTTGCGTCTGTTCCGCTTTCATTGTTACCATAGGTTTTATTGAAGGTGTAGATATTATCAATAGAGAAATCAAGTCTGAAACGGAAATCTTTCAGGAAGTTTGCTTCCAGGAAAGCACGGCCTGAAAAGTCGTCAGCAGTCTGTTCAATCAGGTCTTTCTGGAAATAAATAGCAGGGCTATATCCTACAAAGCTGGCACGTTTGGTAGCACCATAAGGAGACCAGGTTTCGCCGGTACCCAGGTCGAACACAACATCACCATTCAGGTTGCGTTTAATACTGCCATCCTGGTTGTGTGCATATAACGCCCATATAGGAGCAAAATAATCCTTGAACGCAAATACGTTGTTATTAACTGTTCCACCTGAATAGTTGGGAACATTGGAGTAACGACGTGCGTAAGAAACGTTCATGCCGCCTTTCAACCAGTTGGTAATGCTGGTGTTCACTTTCAAACGGGCATTGTAGCGGTTGAAATTAGACCCCATTACATAAGAAGGATCGCTCATATAGCCTACAGACAGGAAATAATCTGTTTTATCATTGCCACCGCTCAGACTTACATTGTATTGCTGACTGAATGTTTTCTTAATGAAGTATTTATTCCAGTCATCGTAATACAGTAACTGTGCATCAGGACGTATTTTACCTGTTGCCGGATCAATCAGTGTAGTATTGTCCGGTATTTTATACAACATATAGTTGCCCAGGTAGTTGGGGCTTTGTAATGTAGCTCCATTGGCAGTGAACAGGTTTTTGCTGGCATACTGCCTGGCATCCGCATCGTTCAGATGCAGGCCGGCTGCAGCCGGTTCATTGCTGTAGCGCACATAATTATAAGTGCCTTTCCATGCCAGTTCATAATACTCGGCAGGACTTTTTACCATATCAAAATCCGGAACTCCCTGACTGTTCTGTCCTAGGCGTGCGTCAAAGTTGATCTTTGTTTTTCCTTTTGTTCCTTTTTTAGTAGTAACCAGTATCACACCATTGGAAGCGCGTGAACCATACAATGAGTTGGAAGCAGCGTCTTTGGAGATGACAATAGATTCAATATCGGCAGGGTTATAAGAAGAAAGCGGAAATGCACTGGGTACACCATCCACCACCACCAGGGGTTCGGAACCGGCAGACAATGAACCAAGACCACGAATACGTATGGAGGCCTCGCTACCCGGCTGTCCGCTGGATGTAGACAACTGTACACCAGATACCATGCCTTCCAATGCCCTTGACAAAGTGGTAACATGTTGCTGGCTGATGGCATCTGATGAAAGTGTGCTTACAGAGCCGGTAAGATCTTTTTTCTTTACCTGGCCAAACGCCACTACCACTACTTCATTCAGTGCAGCAGGAAGTGGTTTTAACTGGAATACAAAACCTTCAGTAGTTCTGAACAATACGTTGTTACCTATTGTAACACTACCGCCGGAAGGAATGTTTTTTAATTGTGAAACAGAGATTTCTACCGGGTTAAAACCTACGGAACTGATCACAAGGATAGCAGACTCATCTACATTGTGTAATGTGAACTGTCCGGTGGCAGAAGAGCTGGTACCCAGCTTGCTGTTCTTTACAGATATTGATGCCGAAGTAATCGGCTCGCGGGTATCAGCATTGATCAGCTGTCCTGTAATATTGATAGGTGGAACGTAACTCTGCGCAGCAATAGCTTTACGCATCATTACAATTGTTTTATCTTCTATAATATAGGATAAGGGTTGTTCAGTAAGTACTTTGTCCAGGAAATCGGTGAGCGGCATATCCGCAGCCGCTACGGTCACGGGTTTTGCATTCAACAGTAATTCCTTGTTACAGAATACAATAAATCCTGTTTGTTTTTTAATAGTGGTAAATACCTTTTCCAGAGACAGATCTCTGCCCGTTAATGTAACCGTTTGAGAATTTACGTTTGCAGAAACCTGCAGACAGAAAACCAATACGAAAAAAGAACTCAGTTTCATTGCCTTAAGTATTTTGCTTCTCATACAACCGGCAGGATTGCTCCTTTTTGGTAGTAAGCGAAGGACCCCTGTTAGCGAGCGAACATTCTTCTCCCTGACAGGATAAACAGTTTTTTGCATAACTTAGAACAGTTTTGGTTGTTAAAAAATCCGTTAGCCAACGGTTTATAATGCCAGAATAATGCACTCCCTTCAGGGCAGTGTTTCCGCCGGGTCATGTTGCCGCATGATCCGGTTTCTTTATTAAGGCAACAATGAATGGATTTTATTTATAAACAATGAGGCGCCGACCGTCCTCCATTTTAAAATGCACTTCTGAAACCTGCAATGCCCTGATCAAAGCGGCCAGCGTCATATTACGACTCAGACCTCCCACAAAACGCAGATCGGGCACACCGTTCTCATATAGCACCTGGATATTATACCAACGCTCCAGCTGTTTCATTACACGGTCAAACGGAATATTTTCCAGATTGAAATAGCCGTTTTTCCAGGCAATGGCAGCCTCACCCTGATTTTCGGCAATCGACAATAGTTGATGATGATTATCTACATTGGCCTGTTGACCAGGACCTAAAACAGCAGATAACGAATGGCGGTTTGTTGTTGGAATGTTACTGACTGAACTTACGCGTACACTACCTTCAATCAGTGTTGTTCGTTCTATTTCCTCGTTATCGTACGCATTTACATTAAAGCTGGTACCCAATGCCTGTACCTGCTGATTTTTTGTTTGTACAATGAAGGGCCAGCTTTTATCGTGAGCCACTTCAAAATAAACCTCTCCTGTTATTTCTACCCTTCTTTCCTTATTATTGAACGTTACAGGATATTTAATGCTGCTGGCTGCATTTAACCATACTTTAGAACCATCCGGCAGCACCAGTTGGAATTGTCTTCCTTTAGGTGTAACCATCGTGTTGTAAGTAAGCTCTTTTACAGCACTAATGTCATCGCCTGTATCTGTATGATATACCACCTGGTTGTTCTGCAAAGAGATCTGTGCGCCACTCTGCGTGCCAATTACACCATTGGCAGCGCTGTCCAGTACAATCTGTCTGCCATCAGCCAATGTTAGTACAGCACCTTCACTGCCCGGTGCGATCGTTTCCATACTTTTTACAGCAATATGTTCCTTCTTTGGTTGATCGGTTCCTTTTTCTGTCAGCAGTTGCCAGCTGAAAACGGTTCCAATCAATAGCAGTACGGCTGCAGCTGCGGTCCAATACCTGCGGAAAAAGGGAACACGTTTTTCACCTGAAACCATATGCGATGCAGGCCACTGTTTCAAAATGGCATCGGCCAGCTGCTGTCTTTGCGTAACAGAAAAACTATTATCGTCCTGCAGTTCATTCCAGTACTTTTCTATTAAGGTCGATAATTGCTCTTTGCTTACACCTGATAGCAACAATTCTATCAATGCAGTTTTTTCCTGCGGGGTAGCCGTTTTATTCAGCCATTTTGCATACAATTCTTCCAGCCTGTTGTCACCACTCTGCATATGGATAGGTTGTATATCCAGAGACAACAGGAAATAAAAAAAGGGGATACTGCTAACAGAATTTTTTTGAGAAAATTTGCTATTGGTTATAATAGACCAATGGGGGCTTTATTCAGAATGTATTTTTTGATGGAGGCATTGGCATACTGCAGGTATTTTTTGACTGCATCCCTCGATACCTGCATTTGCGTAGCCGCCTGCTCGTACTTCAATCCTTCTTTCCGGCACAGGGTCCATGCCTTGTATTGTTGTGGCGGAAGTTGCTCTACTGCTTCCTCCATAAGCTCAAACAACACTTCCTGGTTGCGCTCTTCCTGTTCATCGGGTTCTGTTATCATTTGTTGCCATTCCCATGCCCTGTTCTTTTCACGCACCAGTTTTTTGATGGCATTAAAAGCATGATTCCTGGAAACAATTAATAAATAAGACCGGAAACTTTGGATGTGAGCCAGTGTTTCTCTGTTGAGCCAGAGTTTTACAAAAATGTCCTGGACAATCTCTTCGGCGAGGGGCCTGTCTTCCAGGTGTTTAAAAATGAAGGTGAAAACCAGTCCCGAATAATCAAGTACTAATTTCCGAAATGCCTGCTCGTTGCCGGAAGCAACAAGCAGAAGCAATTCTCTTTCATCAGGGAATTGATTCGGTGTTACTGGATACATTGCTATTATCGTTGTTACATCCTTATTACAAAGGGGCGTAAAACAAATTTAAGTTAAATCATTATAATCCCTATTGTTTTCTGTGCGGCAAAAGTTAAAAGCAGGTGTAAATCCATAAGAAACACATCATGATAAGGGTGTAAACACAAAGATTAAAAAACAGCTATATGTATATTACAGAGAACGCATGAACAAGTTTCTTTGACAAATCTGTATACAAACAATCAAACCATTAAATACGAAAAGGTGTCTCATTTCTGAGACACCTTTTCGTATTCAGAAGCAACCAATGGTTGCAACCTATATGTTCTTATTAGTTGGGCTTAGTGTTCGGGTTAGCCTGAATTTCAGATAACGGAATAGCAAACTGCCATCTGTCATCTCCTGCAGGAACCTGCATTACACCACCTACTGAAGCTGATACAAAGTTAGGAACAACTGTTCTGTCCAGGCTTTGATTAAGCCTTTTCAGATCATAGAACCTGAAACCTTCAGCCCACAGCTCTACCCTTCTCTGCACCAGGATCTCATCGATCAATGCCTGACCAGTGTTAGTACTCAGTACATAGTTAGGGTCACGCTGCTTTGCCAGTGTGAATAAGGTATTTTTTGCATCAGTTTCTTTGCCGGGTGTTTTGGCATACGCCTCAGCCAGCAACAGATACATTTCAGACAAACGGATGTAAGGAACATCACCCAGTGTTGTATTAGCAGCTTTGATGGCAAATTTTCTGCTCATATATGGCTCACGCACATATGTAGTAAGTGGCAGCGGGAAATTTGCTGTGGTAGGACTAGGCTCCCACATCTTCTTCCTTACGTCTGTTGAGGTAATGAGATTATACAAAGCAGAGTTGATGCGTTTGGGTCTTGATCTTACATAGGTAGTATTTCCATCGTAAGAGATCTGTGCGAAATAAGAACCAAAGGTATCACCCTGATCAGGCTGTATAAATGCACCCCAGATCCACTCAGGATTAGAGATATCATTAAAACCAGTCTGGTACTGGGCAACAGACATCAGAGAATAACCACCATTGTCAATGACCAGTTTTGCATAAGTAGCAGCAGTTACATAATCCTGCATAGCCAATGCTACTCTTGCTTTAATAGCTCTTGCAGCATGAATAGATAAGTGAGATTTGTTTGCAGGAGCAGTAGCTGTAGCATACAGCGTGATGGCTGCATCCAGATCTTTATTGATCTGTGTGTATACTTCTTCAACAGTTGCCCTGGGCAATTTGATATCCAATGCGCTTAAAGGCAGAGAAATACCAAGCTGGTTGTTGGGTTTTGTAGCAGCATCATATCTTTTACCAAAAAGCTGAACCAGGTTAAAGAAGCCCCATGCTCTCATGGTCAATGCTTCTGCTTTCAGCATTTTTTTATCTCCATCAGGCCCATCAGCTTTATCAATGTTATCAATAATAGCATTGGAATTACCTATGCACCTGTAATATAACCTGAAGGGGTAAGAAACAAAACCACTGGCATCATTTCTCTGGCTCACCCAACCTCCGGTACCACTTCCGGCAGAAGTATACCATGTTGAGGCTGCCTGATGAATATCTTCTCCCATGAAATCAAGCTGTAACATTACACCACCATGACCTGGCTGGTTCTGATCGCTATAACGGGAATAAAGATATCTATAAATGCCATTGATAACGTTTTTGGCATTGGTAGTAGTAGCAAAGATAGTTGCATCACCTGCAGAACCTGTAGGATCCTGGTCCAGGAAATCCTTTTTACAGGAAGAAAAAGTTAGTACAAGTGATAAAAGACCAGCACTGTATAGGATTCTTTTCATGATAATTACAAGTTTAGAATGTGACATTAATACCGGCACTTAATACACGGTTAGGAGTATAAATGGCACTGTTGGTACCAGTAAAGCTCTCAGTTGGGTTCAAACCTTTTCTCTTAGAAAACACATACACGTTTTCGCCAGATATAAAGATCTTCAACACGTCACATTTTATCTTTTGCAATACGCTTCTGTCGAAAGCATATGCCAGTGTTAAGTTACGGATGCTTAAGTAAGATGCATCAACCAACCATCTGTTTGACTGCGCATTAAAGTTGGAACCAGCCGTGATATCAAGTCTTGGGATATCAGTGATATCGCCGGGTTTCTGCCATGCTTTCAACGCGTCAGCATGCAGTGATTTACCATAAGACAATCCCATATAACCAGCATAGTTACCATCGTAGAACTTGCCACCCAGTTGATAGTTGATCAGGAATGAAAGGCTTACACCTTTATAGCTTACAGTGTTGGTAAATGACCCGAAGATTTTAGGAATAGCGCTACCAGAGTAAGCATAGAAAGCGTTGGTTGGGTTCGTTGTTAAAGAATCACCGCCTTTACCAATACGAACGTCTGTACCATTTGCCAAACCTGGGTTTCTGTAATACAAACCAGAACCATCAGTAGGATCTACACCATACCATTGTCTCAGGTAGAAAGCATACAGGTCTTTTCCTTCAGCAACTCTTTTGGTACCGTTGGTGTAAGCAAGACCGCCTGGCAGTTTTGTTACACGGTTTCTGAGGCTGGTCATATTCAGCTGAACATCCCATTTGAAGTTTCTGCTTTTAATAATAGCCGCATTGATCTGTGCTTCAATACCTCTGTTTGACATTGCACCGATGTTCTCTGTACGGGTTGTTACCATTGAAGAGGGGCCGAGCTGTACATCAAACAACAACGCAGAAGAACCTCTGTCAAATACTTCCACACTACCTGAAATTCTATTATCGAACAAACCGAAATCAAGACCAATGTTGAAAGTTTTGTTCACTTCCCATGTCAGGTCAGGTTTTGCCAGTGAAGTAGCAATAGCACCTGGCTCAGCAGCATTATTCCAACCCAGATCATATAATGCCTGGTGCTCGTAATAAGTACTCAATCCATCATTACCTACAGTACCATAAGCAGCCTTCAGTTTCAGATCACTCAGCCATGATACATTTTTCAGGAAGTCTTCTTTCATCAATAACCATGAAGCACCTACAGAGTAGAAGTTACCCCAACGTGATTTGGGAGAAAAACGTGATGAAGCGTCTCTGCGGTAAGACAGATCCAGGTAATATTTTTTGTCAAAGCCATAATTGATCCTGCTGAGATATGCATCTCTGCGTAAAGCATCAACCTGACCACTAACACCGTTCAGTGTTACAAAGTTTACCAGTTCTATATTACCATCGAAGTTCATTTGTTTTCTGCTACCGCTGAAGGTAGTTTCATCTACCCATTGGTTCTCATGACCCAGTAATACATGAACATCATGCCTGCCAAAGCTTTGCTGATAGTTCAATAACTGGTTCATTGAAATCGTTCTGTATTCGTTAGATGAACGGGAAGCATAACCGCCTGATGTCACACCATCACCCACGATCTTGTTCTGGAAAGTGGTACCACGTTGGTTATTCAGATCGATACCTACGTTGGTAGTAAATGTGAAATATTTCAGGAATTTACCTTCCAGGTAAGTTCTGGCGATAAGGCTGTTCCTCTTAGTCTGAGAAGTGTTCAGCATGGTTTCATACAGTACGTGTCTTCCGGGAAAAGCGCCCTGAGGACGGTTAATGGCACCGGGATGCATACCGTAATCGTACCAGGGATTGCCTTTATCATCCAGCAGCAGATTGCCCGTAGCATCATAAGCGTGTACAGGATAGATAGGCCCAATACCTCTTGCAAATACGAATGGGTTAACAATGCTGCTGGTATTACCATCACCGGCACTTGCATTGTTTGATTTTACGATTACACCACTCATGTTAATACCGGCTTTCAACCAGCTTTTAACCTGTGAGTTCAATGAAACCCTTGCAGTTGCCCTTTCATAATCAGATTTAATTACGAAACCGGCATCTTTTACATAGTTCAATGAAATGTAATAGTCTGATTTGTCGGATTTAGAAGAGATATTCAACGCTACCTCATTTCTTTTTCCGTTTATAGCAACATCTTTAAACCAATCAAAATCGTTGTACAACAGTTTTGCATTAGGATTCAGTTTACCATCCACACCAACGATGTCAGTATTGGCAACATTGTAAGGATTGTAAATCAACTGGCTGGCAATGTTGGCTGAAGCATAGGCAGCAGCAGCACTTTCTGACATACCGGTACCGGTTGCAGGATACTGTACACTGTTTTTCAAAGCTTGCCACATTGCAGGATAATAATCGTTGGTTCCTACCCTGTCGTACTCAGCAATACCTCTCTGTGAATAACCGGTAGTAACGCTTAGGTTAACTTTAGGAGAACCCGCTTTACCTTTTTTAGTAGTAACCAATACCACACCGTTGGCAGCTCTTGCACCATACAATGCAGTAGAAGATGCATCTTTTAACAATGAGATGCTTTCGATGTCGTTGGTGTTCAGATCACCAATGTAGCCCTCATAAGGGAACCCGTCTACAACAAACAATGGGTTGTTGCTGGCATTGATAGAACCAAAACCCCTGATCCTGATAGCAGCGCTGCTACCAGGCTGTCCGTTACCCGAAGTAGTAGCAATGCCAGGAGCAGCGCCTGCAAGCGCCTGGGTAATGTTTGTAGTCAGCCTGGTTTCTAACTGCTCAGCACCAATTTTGGCTACTGAACCAGTAATAGACTCTTTCTTTTGAGTACCATAAGCTACTACTACCACATCTTCCATGCTTTTGGATGCAGGCATCAATGATACAGAAACCTGACCCGAAGCAGTGATAGTCACTTCTTTAGGTTCCATACCAATAGCAGAAAAAACTAGGATTTTTGCAGTCTGCGGAACATTGAGGGCATAGCTGCCGTCATTTTTTGATACCGTTCCGATTGTTGTGCCTTTGACTGTAATAGAAGCACTGATAATTGGAGCGCCGGTATTATCAGTGATCTTTCCGGAAATGCTTCTTTGCGCTAACAGTACTCCTGACGACAAGAGCAGTGTTAGCATTACTAACAATTTTCTCATGAGCATGCTTTAGGGTTTAATACAAAGCCTTAAAAAAATAAAGTGCAATTGTATGAAATGATTATTAATTTTCTTCAATTACTCCATTAAAAAAAAGATTTTGTTAATTATTTTATCTAGATAGTTTAAAAAATCACCTCTACGAAATAAAAAATTGCATCTATGAATGCATATTTCATCATTTGAGGTGTACTTATTACATATCTATTCTCTTTGTATATAATGTTATCGTGATTGGAATGTGCAAAACACCTCTTTACAAGTATACATGATATTAACACTTTCATCAGCCAATTAAACCGCTTGTAATGTGCTTCATCGCTCAACTACTATAACCAGGGAATGCAGTAATGCATACATTACTTTTTACACAGGCTCATTAAAAAGTAAACCCCAATAACAACTGCAGGTAATTCACCCACATCGTTTTGATAATTATCAAAAAAACTTTTCCAACAATGAAAGCAAGAGAAACACTGAAATTTTAAAACCCGGTTTATACAGTTACCCCTATTAAAAATAATACACACGGTCACTTACACCCATCTCATATTGATTCAAATACACACATAATAATGCATTATCACTCGCCCATACTATTGATAAACAACTATATGTCGCTCAAACCAGCGTTGTACAGCCGGTAAGCCAAAATAGTTTAGCAGAAAGCAAACCCGCTTTCTCTACACGACCATGATCTGAATTATTTTCGATACACTATTACTATTGCTATGCCTTTATTACGTTCAATAACAGCCTTTATTATTTCCCTGCTTCTTTCAATAACAGTCTACGCACAACATCATAGCCAATGGGTTTATCCCGGTAGCAACGGCAAGCTTGTTTACCAAACATTACCACAGGGTGATAAGATCATGGACTTCTCTTACGCAGGTTATATGGGTGGCGGCGTAGCTATTCCAACAGTTGCTGCAAAAATTACACTCAACGCTGTTGCCGGCGATAACACAGATGCTATACAACAGGCCATTGATGAAGTATCAGCGCTTCCATTACAAAATGGTTTTCGCGGCGCAGTATTACTCAACCCAGGTACTTACAATTGCGAACGCACGATTACTATCAGTACCAGCGGTGTGGTATTACGTGGTAGTGGATCCGGTGAGCAAGGCACCAGTATCAATATGACCGGTAAACCACATGTATGTATTGCCATCAAGGGCACGCCTAATACTACCACTGGTGCAACAACTACTATTAATGATGCTTATATACCATCAGGAAGCACGTCATTTACTGTAAATGATGCCAGTGCTTTTACAATTGGCAACAACATCCGCATTACCCGCAAGATCACAGATGAATGGATACAGTTTATGGGTATGGATCAGTTGGTACGTGATGGTAAAAAACAAACATGGGTCAGCGGTGAGTTTGTTACCGATCGTACCATCGCTAAAAAACAAGGCAATACTATTACTACAGATATACCATTGACAGATGCATACAATGCAAAATTTGCCGGTCCGCAGGGTGTTACGGTTACAGTCATCAATACTACCGGTGAAACAACTCAATGCGGCGTGGAAAACCTGCGCATTGTGTCAGCCAGCCAATCTGTTACTATTAATGAAGGTCACAACAGTGCGCTGAATATTAAAGGAGCTGCAGATGCCTGGTTGAAGAATCTTGTTATTTACAATACTGTAAACAGCATTACCATCCAGGGCAGACGTGTTACTGTAGACAATGTAAATATTGTGCATGATGTGCCAACACTGGGAGCGGCCAAACCTGCCGACCTTAGTGCCAACGGTTCGCAATTACTTTTCAATCGCTGTATCATACAGGGTGATAACGTATTTTTTCTCGCAACCGGGGCTAAAGTAAATGGCCCTATTGTATTACTCAACTGTACATTCCGCGGCAACGGATGGATCCAACCTCATCAACGATGGGCCACCGGTTTACTGGTCGACAATTGCGAAGTACCGGATGGTGGAATTGATTTTATGAATCGCGGCTCCATGGGCTCAGGTCATGGATGGGCCATCGGATGGGCAGTGGCCTGGAACTGTACAGCTAAATCCTATCTCAATCAAATGCCTCCTGGCGCTGCCAACTGGGTTATTGGTAGTAAGGGCGAGCATAAACTAGGCGCCATTCCATTTCTGAAAGAACCGATGTTGCCCGAAGGTATTTATGATGCGCACGAAAAAACAGTGTCCCCACGCAGTTTATACCTTGCTCAATTGGCCGAACGCCTGGGGCCGGAAGCCATAAAAAACACAGGATATGTAACGCAAACACATTAAATTTTATCAATATACAAAGAATTAGTACGCATTCAGCAGGTACACATTTTTATTGAACAATTACTAAGATTAATCGATTCAATTTTGCTATAACCTGATTGATATAAGCATTTAGCTAATACAGGTTGCAATACCGCCACAGGCATGTAATGGTTTTCTGTATATATTTTTGTTACACAGGTTTTACAATACGGTAAAGCCCGCTGTTCACCACATTTACCTCTGGGTATCCGGCCGCTCCTCTATCCTCTTCCTTTTTATTTATTACCATAATTATTCCCATATGAACAAAACAATTGTTCCATTGGCTGCCGTAGGCTTGTCAGACATTGACAAGGTAGGTGGCAAAAATGCATCCCTGGGTGAAATGATCGCCAACCTGGGTAGCCTGGGTATACGCATCCCGGATGGTTTTGTTATTACCGTAGAAGGTTACCGGCAATTCTGCCAGTTCAACAACCTGGAGCACCAGATCAAAGTACTGGTCAATGCCATTGATTACAACAGCGTGGAGTCATTGCGCAGAGGCGGATTGCAGGTACGCAGCCTTATCCGCAACAGCAAATTTCCACCGGCACTCAGTGCTGAGATCATTGAACATTACCGGCAGCTTTCTGCCACTTACGGACAAGAATCTACAGATGTGGCAGTTCGGTCTTCCGCTACAGCAGAAGATCTTCCCGATGCCAGCTTTGCTGGCCAGCAGGAAACCTACCTGAATGTACGCACAGCTACTGCGCTGATAGATGCCGTACGCAACTGTTTTGCTTCTTTGTGGACCGACAGGGCTATCAGCTATCGTCAACGCCTGGGGTATAATCATTTTGCGGTGGGACTTTCAGTTGGTATTCAGAAAATGGTACGCTCCGATCTTGGTGCAGCAGGCGTTGCTTTTACTCTTGACCCCGAAAGTGGTTTTAAAGATGTGGTAGTCATCAACGGTGCATACGGATTGGGTGAACTGGTAGTACAAGGCGCTATACGACCTGATGAATTTATTGTATTCAAACCCTCACTGATAAAAGGCTATGAGGCCATTATTGAAAAGAAACCCGGACACAAGGATCAGAAAATGATCTATGGCGATGATCCCGATGAACGTGTAAGAGTGATATCTACTGAAGAAGCTTTACGCGATCAGTTTTGTCTGAATGATGCTATGGTAACACAACTGGCTACCTGGGTTTGCAATATTGAAAACTATTATACCCGTCTTAAAGGACAATGGTGCCCTGTGGATGTGGAATGGGCTACTGACGGCCTGACCGGTGATCTGTATATTGTACAGGCCCGTCCTGAAACAGTACACTCCCGCAAAGAGCATGGCATACTGGAAGAATATGTTATTGATAATAACAATGGACAACACAATGTATTGCTGAAAGGAATTGCCGTGGGCGATAAGATCGGCACCGGCAAAGTAAATATCATCTATTCGCTTGACAAACGTGTGGAAGGCCGTGATTTTAAAGAAGGCGACATACTGGTTACAGACATGACCGATCCTGACTGGGAACCGATCATGAAAAAAGCTTCTGCTATCGTTACCAACAAAGGCGGACGTACCTGTCATGCAGCTATTGTAGCCAGGGAACTGGGTGTACCCTGCGTAGTTGGATGTTTGCAGGCTACCTCCATTCTGAAACAGGACCAACAGGTATCTGTATCATGCAGTGAAGGCGATGAAGGGATTATTTATGAAGGATTGATCAATTATCATGTTACCCAGACAAGACTGGATAGCTTACCAGCTATTAAAACCAAACTGATGCTGAATGTAGCATCGCCGGCAATGGCTTTTCAGTATGCGCATTTGCCGCACCAGGGGGTAGGACTGGCACGCGAAGAATTCATCTTTAATAACTACATTAAAGTACATCCGCTGGCATTACTGAAACACAAAAAACTGAAAGATGCAGCCCTCACTGCCCACATACAACAACTGACAAAAGGTTTTCATGATGAAGCTGCTTACTTCATCGAAAAACTTTCCTTTGGCATTGCACGTATTGCAGCATCATTCTATCCGCATACAGTTATTGTACGTTTTTCAGATTTCAAATCAAATGAGTATGCCAACCTGCCGGGCGGTAAATATTTTGAACCGCATGAAGAGAACCCGATGATCGGCTGGCGTGGTGCATCCCGTTATTATGACAAAGCCTTTAAAGCCGCATTTACCCTGGAATGTGATGCCATCTGGCGTGTACGTGAAAAAATGGGTCTGCACAATGTAGCGGTGATGGTCCCTTTCTGCCGTACGGTAGAAGAACTGGTGGAAGTAAAAAAGATCATGAAGAAAAGCGGACTGGAACGTGAAAAGAATGGCTTGCAGCTATACCTGATGGCAGAAATTCCTTCCAATATCATTATGGCAGCAGAGTTTGCACCACATATTGATGGTTTCAGTATCGGTTCGAATGATCTTACACAGCTTACCCTGGGACTGGATCGCGATTCTGCATTGGTTGCACACTTGTATGACGAGAGAAATCCTGCTGTAAAAAGAATGATCCGCATGCTGATTGATACCGCTACGGATGCTGGCGTAAAAGTAGGCATCTGCGGACAAGGCCCTTCTGATTACCCAGACTTTGCACAGTTCCTGGTAGAGGCCGGGATCAATTCCATTTCCGTTACACCCGATTCCATTATTAAAACCATACGCTCTATACATGAAGTAGAACAAAAGCTGGAATCTGCCAACCAGTTACCGGCGTTAAAGGTAGCCAATGGCACTGAAGCAACCGATTAATGCACGATGATAATGACTGTTGTCACAAACCGCAGAAGAAAATATGAGAAAAATTTTCTTCTGCGTTTTTTTATTAGCCGGAACTCCAATATTCTTTATAATCTTAATGACAATCAACTGTTTTGTAAACTGCCAAGCACTTACTTTTCAATTGAGTAATATCAATCTCTGACAAAGAAATTGACTCCAGTTTAGTATTTCTTTCAACCCGTCTGTTCTATTAACAATACACAAAACATTCACCTGCGTTCATACATGCAGGGATGTATGCTGACGCAGTAAAGAAACTGCAGGTCTCTAAAAAGCCTGCATGTAATACGTATGGTACGTAACAATAAAAAACCCGGCAGATACGACGACTATCTCCGGGCGCTTAATCAAGTACTCATTGTTTTGAAAACTACACTTGAGATCTTCTTCCTTTTCAGGAAGTTCTGATCGCATGCACCAAAAGCCGGTTTTCACCGGCTTTTTCTTTTCCTTGTATTAGCTTGATGCTTCCTTCGTAAAGTAGTTAAATATTATTAAATCAGGGTCACACACATATATACACTAATTCCACCTCCCGTTTTTTGACAGGAATCAACCTTTTGCTTATTTTACAAGCCGGAATCAATGCACATAGAATAAAGCATCCGGTATTTACAGTTCATGCAAACATGCAGAAAACCCGGCAGCCGGAACCAGCTTTTTTAATTCAACGCATTGTAATCCGGAATCAAAAATAGTAGAATATTATTCTAACACAAAATATTCTATTAGAATATCATTATAAATTGATACAGATTAAGTGAGCACTAGGTTTCCTTTAGGTAAAGAGGTAAGAAAAGTCAGGGAGAAACTGAACCTTACGGTAGAAGAGCTTGCAAAAGAGCTTGATACCGAGCCTGACAATCTATATAGATGGGAAAGAGAAGAAGTTGCTCCAAGACATGATCACCGGAAAAAACTGGACAAGTGGCTGGACAGTGTTAATTGGAAAGATATTCTAAAATCTATTCAGGAATATCCTGATAATACTGAAGAAATTCCCCCGGCAGTTGGTGAAAAAAGTGAAGAGTATATCAAAACCAACCATCCGAATGACCCCTACAGAGAAAAGTACTTTGCCCTGTTAGAAGCCAGTAACAAGGATAAAGAGACCGTGATGCGTATGCTGAATACTGTTCTTACTGACATTCATGAAAACCAGCAGCTATCGATAAAGCTCCAGGCATTAATGATAAAACTGGAACTGGCAAGAATAACAGGAGAAGATGAACTGAAAATAAAATCGCAGATCGCTGAAATTGAAAAGCAACTGAAAAAGGTACTGAAGAAATAAACTCACACAACACCCGGCAGGTTGAAATCTATTACTGCACGCTGCATCTGTTGTTGTTTTATGAATTCCATTGGTGACTGTCCTGTAAACTCATTGAACGATCGGATAAAATGCGATTGATCTGCATAACCATTCTCATACGCTATATCCGACAGCTTTTCATATCTGCCCTGCTGTAATTGTTGTAATCCCGATTGAAACCGGCAGATACGTGTAAACAACTTTGCACTGATGCCTACATGCTGTTCAAATTTCCTTTCAAAAGTGCGTTCGGGTACATTCAGGTAACTCCGTAATCCTTGTAAAGAAGCCTGTCCTCGGCTTTGCGTGATGTGCGCTACTGCATACGCCAGTAACGCATCAGGCTTATTGCGTGTGGATTGATACAGTTGAAAAAGATAGTTTGTAATTAACCGCAGTTGCGCGTTCAACGATGGTTCGTTCAGCAACTGTTCTATTGTACTGCCGGTATCTTTTCCTGCAACCATTTTCAGATCTACGCACCCATCTGTCAGTACACTGGAATTGATACCCAGCAGCGGCTTGATAATATGTGGATACAAACCGATCACTATCACCCTGCAGGCAGCTCCGGGTTGCAGCTTTATGGGTTTTACCGTTTGACCATAGGCACTAAAGGGAGCAAGTATATTATCCTGCTGTGCAATCACACTGTTCTCACTTCGCACAAACATGATACCCGGGCTTCCATCAGCATAAAACCTGACCGGCTCATATACCCCGCTCAGTGGCGTTTGTTCCAGCACCTGTATGTACCGGACAAAACTTTGCAACTGCACAGGTATTTTAATATCAGCTGTTGTCATGTGGTTCACTTTTCTACTTATCCTGTGGGGCTTATAGCTGCACACAGGCAAAACAATATTATCATTTTTTCCCGGCATACCTGGTACATGTTTTATTTATTATGGTACCCTTAACACCTTATTTTACCCGCAATGATTTCACATACAGTACAATATCGGTAACCTGCTCCGGCGACAATCTTTTCCTGAAAGCAGGCATAATCCTTTTACCATTCCATATCTGCAGATAGACAGCAGAATCGGCCAGTACACTCCGTTGCAGATTTTTAGCTCCCAATGCCCCGCGTGTACCATCTGTACCGTGACAGGTGCTGCAGTTGCGTTCGTACAACATTTTTCCCTCCTGCTCATGATCATGAAAAGAGAATGCGCACAATGTAACCGCCATCAGCAGACAGCTTATTAACCACAGTTTCTTATGTCGTTTCATTACAATGAAGTTGATTTTTCCTGAAATTCGTTAATGCGTTATCGCTTGTCCTTTTACCATACAGGCATACAGTACACAGATGATCGCAGCCACAGCAGCTACAGTCCTGATATAATTTAACCATACCCATGTATTTTCAATACGCATGCGCATGGCATGCAGATCATCTGCAGTGGATAATGTCAAGTGCATTTTATCCAGCCGATCATTGATCGGCACATTTCCGATCATGGTTACCAGGAACACACCTGCCACATACAACACCGCTGCAACCAGTAACCATACAAAACCACCGGTATGACAATAGTGGTAAGCAACCAACGGAAGCAATGCTACCGGCAGCATAAAGCATATCAGAAACAGTGGATTCTGAATAGCCCTGTTCATTGCCTGCATAACAGCCAGGTACTGATCATTGTGCACCAATGATAAACCCGGCATTACTGCCACCGACCACGAAAAGAAAAGTCCCGCCATTAATGCTGTAGTGATCCCTGACAGCATTAACAGTATGGAAGAAGTGTTCATACTATTGGTTTTTAGTTTTATAAGTTCATGCATTCCATATGCCGGAAGCAGCCGTTTCATATACGTATTGAGAAAAATCTTTCGGAACACGACCCAATGCCTGCTGCACGCCATCAGCCAGTTGTTCATTACGTCCGTCCAGCACTTCGGTAAACAGGTAATTGATAAAGGCAATATCATCTTCAGTGGCCTGTGCTTTTCTCAGTTCTTCAGCAAACTGTTCTGCATTAACTGTACTGAAACTGATCTCTCTTCCTGTAGCTTGTGCTATTTCATGAACAGCCTGTTGAAAAGAGATCAACCGCGGACCGGTCAGCTCATAAATCTTTTGGCTATGCTCCTGTTCTGTAAGAGCAGCCACTACTACGTCTGCAATATCTTCTGCATCTACAAAAGGTTCGCCGGTATCTCCCACGGGCAATACCACCTGTCCAGTCAGTATGGGTTCCAGCAAAAAGCTCTCGCTGAAATTCTGGCAAAACCAACTGCATCGCACAATGGTCCAACTGATACCGCTTTCCATCACAATGGACTCACACAGTTGTGCTTCTTCTTCACCGCGACCTGATAATAATACCAGTTTTTGTACGCCGGATTGTACTGCCAGTTGGGTAAATGCACGGATGGCCTCGCGTGCTCCCGGCACTGCCAGGTCTGGCTGAAAGGTGATGTATACAGCATCCATTCCTTCCACTACCGGTACCCAGGTATCCATATCTGTCCAGTCAAAAGCTGGTGTTGCACTACGCGATCCGATACGTACAGGCACCTGCAGTTGCCGTAACCTGTTCACTACCCGGCGGCCAGTTTTACCCTTGCCGCCTAATACCAGCGTTTGTAATGTGTTATTGAAATTTTTCATGGCTATACTGTTTGTATTGATTTGATAACACAAACTTAGAATAGCCTAAAAGCCCGGAATAGAACAAAACCGCCACTTGCAGAATGATTCAAAAACAAGTGGCGATCAATACAATAGTGTATAGTCAATCAATGATCGGTCAATACTACGGCAGGCTGTTTATTAGAGGAGCGTTTTGCCACCAGCAGCAATAATGGCAATGCCAGCACAAACAATGTACCTATCAGCAGATAAGCATCAATATAACTGAGCATGCCCGATTGCTGTGCCACTGTTTTTTCCATCAGCTTTAATCCCATGGCATTAGCTTCGGTACTGGTGTATCCCTGGTGCTGAAAATATCCTGCATACTGGTGCAGCCGCTCCAATACTTTCGGATCTGTAGCTGGTAAATTAGTTAGAAGGTCAGTACGGTGTACAGCAAGCCGCTGCACGGTATAGGTGTTTACAATGGAGATCCCGAACGAACCACCCAGTTGACGCATCATATTATTCAATGCCGCCCCCTGCGGTACATCTTTGGCCTGTAGTGAAGAAACAGCCAGCGCCGTTAACGGTACTGTCAGGAAAGCCATACCCAATGCACGGAAAATGAGTGAATAAGTAATGTAAGCAGCAGAAGTGTCAAAACTGATCAGCGACATACGCCAGTTAAAATAAATAAAACAGAGAAAACCGCAACCAATGATCACTACCGGTGAAACTCCTTTCTGCAACAGTTTACCGGACATAATAAGGCCAAACACTGCCAGCACTGCACCCGGCAATAGCAACAAACCCGTTTGCGAAGGTGTAAAACCCAGTAGCCGCTGCGCAAGTACAGGCGTAAGAAATACCGAAGTAAACATACCCATGCCGGTAATGAATGTAAGGATGGCTGCAATACTGAGCGTTTTACTTTTCAGCACCCGCAGATCCACCACCGGGTTAGTGATCCGTAATTCCCATATCACAAATCCGATCAATGTTATGATTGCTATTACAGTAAACCATGCAATGTAAGCGGTGGCAAACCAGTCTTCTGTTTCTCCCCTTTCCAGTACTGTTTGTAAAGTACCCACGCCCACACTCAATAAAGCAATGCCTGTCCAGTCAATTTTTTTGACTGTTGTTTTAATGACAGGCTCAGTCAACAGGAAGTAACAGGATATAGCTGCGGCAACACCAATAGGCAGGTTAATGTAAAAGATCCAGGGCCATGAATAATGTTCTGTAATAAAACCACCCAGCGTAGGGCCAATGGTGGGACCAATAAATACGCCTAAACCAAACAATGCACTGGCAACGCCCTGTTTTTCTTTCGGGAACAATTCAAACACCACTACCTGCGATACGGATAATAAAGCACCACCACCCAGCCCCTGCAAAAACCGGAAAACAACCAGTGTCCATATATTGCCGGCCTGCCCGCACATTAACGAACAGACAGTAAACAATATAATAGATCCTATATAATAATTTCTACGCCCCAGCCTGGCGGTAAGAAAACTGGTGATGGGAATAATGATAACGTTGGCAATGGCGTACGATGTAATGACCCACGAAGTATCTTCCAGGGTTGCGCCCAGGTTGCCGCTCATGTGTGATAATGCTACGTTTACGATAGAAGTATCTATAAGCTCCATAATAGCAGCCAGTATTACTGTAATTATGAGCAGCGTTCTTTTGATATCTGGCATAAAATAATACCAATCGGTATATTTAATGATCTGCGGAATAAATATTGTTTACAGGAAAGCTTTAAAAGAAGGGACAAATAATACCAATCGGTATATTAAGTAAGAAAAAAATGTTATGTCTTTATCTGTTTGATCAACGCTTCTACTGTTTTCATAATCTTATCCAGGCTGCCCTGGCTATCTGTTACTTTGGCTATCATAATTCCACCTTCAATCAGTGCAATGATGGAAAGCGCTATGCGGTGATAGTCAGTATCCTGCCTGAACTCGCCGGCAGCAATACCACCTTTGATCAGATCTTCAATGGTCTTTTTCCATTTCTGTATGGCTTTGGCTGCTTTTTCTTTCAACAAAGGATGTGTATCGTCTGCTTCAATAGCTGTATTCAGTACAGGGCAGCCACCACGTGGAAAAACACCACGACTAAACTGGTCATATACCTGTGCGTATACCATCAGCTTGTCATGAAAAGAATTCATCTGCTGCATCCGCTGCCTGATAGTATTGGTAACCCGGCCATAGTTGTAATCAAATGCGGCCAGGGCCACTTCTTCTTTATCTGCAAAATTACCATAGATACTTCCCTTTGTCAGTTTGGTAGCTTCCGTAAGGTCTGACATAGAAGTACCTGCATATCCTTTGACATTAAAAATAGGAGCAGTGGTTTCAATAATAAAATTGCGCGTTCTTTCAGCTTTGGAGATCTTGCTTTCCATTTTACAAATATACCAATTGGTATATTTGTGGCGAGAATATTTTTTCTGCTCTTATAACAAACTGGTTTTGCTGAAGATGTAAAATGAAATGGAAGGTAAAAAATTGTGTGGAACTTGTGCCAGGCGGCAGCAGACCGTATATTATGTGGTCTGCCTCCGCTGGTCTTCATGATATTAGCGCCGCAAAGATAACAGGTAAATGTTGCCAGCTTCACGCTTCAAAAAGAACAAATCATTAATTCATGACAACAAAAAAGTGCATCATAAATATGATGCACCAATGCTAATACACAAAGACAGTTTGTTTTGATACAGGTTATTGTGCCTGTATCTTTTTACAAGGCAATAAACATGGTATACCTGCTGCATTAAATAGTGCGCATTTTATAAAGGCATCATATTATTGGTCATTTTTCCGGTGCTTCTGTGAACTTGTTACACAAATCTGTTCTTTATACCGTATCTCTTAAACAGACTTAACATTGGTGCAACTCATTCATTTTAATGGGCTTAGCATGCCCGTTACACCGATCCGGCAAAACTTAACATTGCAAATATTATCTTATTGTTAAGTTTGTTAAATACATTCTTAAAAACAGAAAAAAACAAGATAAAACATGTCAAAGACGAAAGATGCCCTGGTAAAAAGTGACAAGAAAGTATTGTTACAACACATTGAAGCTACCCTGCAATCCTCCTTTACCAATCTGAAAGAAACCTTTGGTGAAAAGAAATTTAACCGCCGCATACGCAAGGCAAGCAAATTACTGGCTGCCGGTGCTGCGCGTAAAATTGCAAAAGCAAATAAAGTAAAAGAAGTGGCTGTTGCTGCTTCATAATATCATTCTTTAGTACTGTGAATGCGTAAACAGAGAATCACCTGTACCATCATTTGCAAAAAATAATCATTTACAGGCATACGGCTGAAACCTTGTCATGTTTCAGCCGGCTTTTTACCTCCACCCTGCTTCCCCTTACTTTGGCGCTTGCTCTTTTATACTGTACCTTGTAGGTTTTCAAATTGCCTGCAATGAAAAAGATCAGCTCCATATTACGATTCAACGTGTATATATCCTCCTGTATCTTCTGCCTGCTTGCTATCCAGTTATTTTCGCCGGTAGAAGCCCAGAACGAAACACATGGTATACCGGAAGTATATATTTCCAATGGTATTTTACAGGGCGTGCTGGAGAAAAGCGGTATCAGCTCATTTAAAGGCATTCCTTATGCAGCCCCTCCCACCGGCAATTACCGTTGGCGCGAACCACAGCCTGCACAGAACTGGCAAGGCATCCGCAAAGCCGATCACTTTGGACCAAGAGCTATGCAGACCGCTGTTTTTGGCGATATGAATTTCCGTTCAGCTAATAATAGTGAAGATTGTTTATACCTGAATGTATGGACACCAGCTACCAAAGCCAGGAAACCACTTCCTGTGCTGGTATACTTCTATGGTGGCGGATTTGTTGCCGGTGATGGTTCTGAACCACGTTATGACGGCGAGAACATGGCAACAAAAGGTATGGTGGCTGTTACCGTCAACTACCGTCTTGGCATATTCGGCTTTATGGCTCACCCTGAACTAACACAGGAATCACCCCATCATGCTTCCGGTAATTACGGTTTGCTGGATCAGGCCGCTGCACTGCAATGGATACAACAGAATATTGCTGCTTTTGGCGGCGATCCCAAAAGGGTCACCATTGCCGGTGAATCAGCCGGTTCTATTTCCGTCAGTGCGCTGATGGCTTCACCATTGTCCAGAAACCTGATTGCAGGAGCCATTGGCGAAAGTGGTTCCATACTGGGCGCATTACCTGCTGCGCCGCTGAGTACCGGTGAACAAACAGGCATTCAGTTTGCCAGAACAACCGGTGCAGCTTCGCTTGCTGCATTGCGCGCTATACCTGCAGATTCTTTATTACAAGCCGCTTCAAAATTTGGTGTGTTCCGTTTCAACAGTACTATTGACGGCTACTTTTTTCCTAAAGATCCTTTTGAAATTTATGCATCAGGTGAACAGGCGCATGTGCCCTTACTGGCCGGATGGAACAACGAGGAAATGAATTTTCGCGCATTGACAGGCAGCGAAAAACCCACGATTGATAATTTTAACAAAGCTGTTACACGACAATATGGCAAACATGCCGACGCAATATTGAAAGTATATCATCCAGATACTGATGAAGAAGTGGAACAGGTTGCTACTGAACTGGCTGGCGATCGTTTTATTGCCTTCAGCACCTGGAAATGGATCAATGAACACAGTAAGACCGGCGGCAAACCGGTATACCGTTACCTGTTTGAAAGAGCACGGCCGCAAATGACACCTGAAATGGGCAACGCCACACCGGGTCTTGCAGGTGGTGTACAGAAGGGTACGGGTACCAATAAAGCTCCTGCAGCCAAAGGCGCAGTTCATTCTGCTGAAATTGAATATGCCATGGGCAACCTTTCTACCAACAAAGTTTTTGCATGGACACAAGATGATTATAAAGTGTCTGGTATTACACAGGCTTATTTTGTCAACTTTATTAAAACAGGCAATCCCAATGGCAAAGGTTTACCATCATGGACTGCAGTTTCGGGTAATACACCTGTTGTAATGCACATCAATGTACAAACGCAAGCCAAACCAGATCAGCACAGCAACAGGTACCTGTTGCTGGATAGCCTGGCTGCACAACAAACCACTGCTGCCCATTGATCTTTTCACAACATGTATTTCCATAAAGACAGGCTATGAATTTTCTGAAAAAGCTATTGGGCAAAAAAGAAACAGTAACAGATGCAGCAAGCTTCTGGAAATGGTTTGCCACACAACAGCATTTGTTTTTCAAAATAGTTAAAGGCAGGAAAAATATCGAGACTGATTTCCTGGATAAACTGATGCCCCAACTCCAGGCACTGAATACACAGTTCTATGCACTTACCGGCATGTACAATGAACATACAGCCGAACTGATCCTTACACCGGAAGGTGATATTAAAAGTATTGTATTTACGGAAGACCTGGTAGCAGCCGCTCCGGCAATGAATGGATGGAGATTTACCGCATTAAAGCCTGCCACGGGACTTGATGATACCTGTATCCGGATGGAAGGATATACATTCGATAAAACCACTATTACGTTTTACAGTACCGAACTGGAGGATTACCCGGACGAAATTGATATCACCCTCGTACATACTGATCTTAACAAAGACAATGAAGAACTGATCTCTAATGGTGTACTGATCTTCCTGGACAATGCACTGGGTGAACTGAATGCAGTGACGCTGATCGATTCAGTAAAGGTATCCGGCAGAGTACCAGCAGATCAAACGCCGATACCTGTTTCTAAGCTTAAAGATTTTTTACTGTGGCGTGAAAAAGAATTTATTGAAAAATACAAAGGTATCCGCCGTAATACTGAAAACGATAATTATATAGCATTGGAAGCTACCGATCAGAATGGTTTGCCCATGGTAGCCATCCTGAACCAGGAATTACTGCAATGGGATGCCAAAGCATCGCACCCCTGGATCATGACCATTACCATAACGTACAAGCCTGTTAACAATGGTATGCCCGACAGGGACACTTCTGAAGTGATGAACCAGTTTGAAGATGAATTGCAGACAGAGCTTACTGATGCAGCAGGACATTTAAACCTTGGCAGGGAAACATACAACAGTACCCGCACTATCTACTTTGCCTGTAATGAATTCAGACATGTGTCAAGAGTTACTGCTGATCATATTCTCCGTTACAACAACCAGCTTTCAGCTTCGTACAAGATATACAAAGACAAATACTGGATGACGATGAACCGGTTCATAACAGGTGTGGAGCAGGAATAAATACAATGCAGCTCACTATCAACTGAACCGCTCTACAGCAAATGGTTTCAGATCAATGCTGGTGCGTTGTTCATTCACCAGTTCACTTACCAGTTTGCCGGTACCGGCTCCCAGGCTCAGCCCCAGCATTGAATGCCCGGTAGCTACCACCACGTTGTTGTATTTACTGATACGTCCTATATAAGGTAATCCGTCAGCAGAACATGGGCGGTAGCCATACCATATTTTATCCTGTGGAGGCACTGGTATATCAAATGAAGGAATAAAGTCTTTTACTGCTTTCAGAATGCCTTCTACCCGGTGGTAGCGCGGTGGTGTAGGGGTAGGAACAACCTCCATTGTACCACCAAAACGTATTTTGTTACCATCCATCGGCGTAATAGCCACTCTGCCTTCCACCAGTATCATGGGGTAATTCAGGTAATAAGGAGCATCTTCCAATGTTACAGAATAGCCACGGCCGGGCATCAGCGGTATCCTGGTATCGGCCAGTTTTGCAATTTCACGGCTCCATGATCCGGTAGCGATCACCACTTCATCAGCATTGTATGCACTCATAGCCGTAATCACCTTATTGATCTTTCCATTGTTTTTTTCAAACTCAACTACCTCCTGCCCTTTCAATAGCTGTACACCGCATTGCTGCAGGTATGCAATCAGTGCACGCATCAGTTTATTGGGATACAGGTGAGCATCACACTTAAAGAATATAGCACCCCGTGCATTGATCTTAGCCTGTGGCTCCAGTTGCTGCATAGCGTCATATCCCAGTAGTTCCACATCCAATCCCAGCTCTTTACCTTTTGCTACAGTATGATGTGCATGCTCTTCTGAGGCAGCAGTCTGAAATACTTCCAGCAACCCTTTGTGCTGGTATGCAAAATCAAAACCCGGCATGGCCGACCAACCAGCGTATTCATGCTGGCTCAGCATAGCAATATCCCGCAAAGGCACTGCTGCATTTGCTACATTTTTCTTTGTGGCACTTTTTACAAACTTCAGTCCCCAGTCTATCAACGCACCATTCAGTGAAGGTTGTACATAAAAGGGACTACGCGAATTGAACATCCATTTCAATCCTTTGCTTACCATACCGGGAGCAGCCAGCGGTATAAAGTGACTGGGACAAACATATCCTGCATTGCCATAAGAGCAGTTGTCCAGGAAATCATCTTTTTCCAGTACAGTTACCCGGTTGCCCGACTGACTCAGGTAATATGCCGTGCTAAGCCCTATAATACCACCACCTATTACAACAACATTTTTCACTTGCGTATAACTGTTTTTTTGATGTTACGGATGCAATTAAAGATACATTCTCTGGCCGGGGTTCTGTACTGATCCCGGGGTTAAGTGATCAGGCTTTTTTCAACATCCTGGGACTGAACACCCTTCCGGCTGTGCGGCCGGGATGTGCCTGGATCTTTACTTCTATCGTTGTTTTGCCTTTCAGCAGCTCTGCAGGTATCGGGTACTCCACATCATAAAACCTGCCGGTAGTGCCGCCTTTTAATTCCTGCGTGGCAATCTTTACCCCATCTACCAGTATATCGAATATTCTGCCTTTATCATCTCCCAGGTACGAACACTGCAACACACAATCCACATCCGGCAGTACTTTCATTTCAAAAGAAAAGAAACCACCCTTGCGCACTTCACGGCCACCACGTCCCAATGCGATCTCTGCATAGCTTTCTTCGCTGGTTTTCAGGTTGTGATCACGTTCAGGCTGCATTTCGCCCAGTCGCATGATATCAATGGTCCTGTTATCCAGTTCTCTTTGCTTTTTCTTTTCTGCTTCGTATGCTTCCTGTCTCGCCAGCCATTCTGCATTGGAAAAATAATCCCAATACACACTATAATACTGGTTGTAGGTTTTATAAAAAGGGGCCAGTAATACATCGTTGGGTTTGCCCACGCCCTTTAACTGAAAGGTCAGTGGTGCAGCAACAGGCTGTACCCAATCTGCCACGTTGCGGTTGTCTGTCAACAGAACGGGGGCACCATATATAGGATCGGGCATTGCCGTGCCCAATTGTCCGGCCAGTACAACAGGACCATACAACAATGCTATTCTGCCATTATTATCCGGCATGCTTTCAGAATACACCGACATCGGGAATATGATCTCAATGGTATCGTTATTTTTCCATAACCGGTTTACCGTTAAATATCCATCAGTATTTTTTTCAGCATTCACTGCATGTCCGTTTACTGATACCTTTACTCCGCTGGTTGCCCACCAGGGTTTGCGGATATGCACAGCAAAGGTTTTTGCTTTAGATGTCTGAACCGTCAGAACGGTACGGTCACTTGCAGGAAAGTCTGTTGTTTGTGTCACTGTAACAGCTTTTGACCGCCAGTTGAGACGTGAAGGAACGAACAGGTTCAGATACAGGCTGCCATCCTTTCCTTCAAAATAAATGCTTTCAGCATACTTGGCGTGGTTTTCCATGCCGGTTCCTACACAGCAGGTGAAAGTATTGAACTTATCACTGAATTGCTTTTTGGCCCCCATCCGCAGCGGTACAAAATAACACATCATACCATCTTCAGGATTCTGGGATGCCAGGATATGATTGTATAAAGTACGCTCATAATAATCCATCAATGTTGCTGAAGGCTGCCATGCAAACAGGTGCCTGGTCAGTTTCAGCATATTGTGCGAGTTACAGGTTTCTGCTGTATTATCACTTAGCCGGTCATTCAGTTTATCTTCCGGGCCACAGTATTCATAATTGCTGTTACCACCATTTACATACGTGTGATGATGAACCATGGTATTCCAGAAAAAATCAGCAATGGTTTTATCCCGTTCGTTCCCGGTCAGTTCATATTGCCGTGCACTGCCAATGGCTTTGGGCACCTGCGTATTGGAATGTTTGCCGGGCATGGGATCAACCCGTTTCGATAAAGGCTCCATCACAAAATTGTCGAAGAATTTGTACGACAGGTCCAGGTACTTTTTATTGCCGGTGATGGCATAAATATTTGCCAGTACATCATTCATGCCACCGTATTCACAGGTAAGCATTTTATTCAGTTGCTCCTGTGTAAGCGGGTTAATGGTATTGGCAGTCCAGTCGGCCATACCTGTTACCAGTTGCAACGCCTGTTGGTTATCACAATACAGGTATGCATCTACCAGTCCTGCCATTACTTTGTGTACGGTATACCAGGGCGACCATCCGCCATTCAGATCAAATCCACCAGATTTAATATCTCCTCTGGCCACACGTGCAAACAAGGTATCTTCATTGGGAATGGCTCCTATATAACCCGTTTTTCTTGCCTGCTGGCAACGCGCCAGCTCCTGCACTATATAATCTACTTTTTCTTTAAATCTTTTATCACCGGTTGAAACAGACATCATAGCACAGGCAGACAAATAATGTCCCAGCGTATGACCCGATAACCCTTCGCTTTCCCATCCGCCATATACAGAATCCTTTACCGGTAGTTTTGCATTTTTATAGAAACGATACAATAATCTGTCTGGCTTTATTTCCAGCAGGTAAGCCGCATCTTTTTCCATTGCATTTCTGAACGGACTTTCTCCTTCCAGTTTTACATCGCGCAGATCAAATGCATACGCATGGATACCTGCTACCGGCTGCACTTTAAAATGCCGGTTATTCTTTTCAGGAGCGTAGGTCTGGGCCTGAACAGCCGAAGTAATAAAGCAGGTTATAATAAGTATGGTATAGCGGAGCATGTTGTTCCAGGTTACAAGTTTCAGGTTACAAGTTTCAAGTGCTGAGGTTCGGAGGTTATTGGCGAATAGAATGCTTCGTTTTTTTGTGAATGGTGAGTTGCCAGTCCTGAGTGCTCGTAGCCAAAACTCGCTGCTTCTTCAAACTTGAACCTTGTGCCTTTTCAGATTTCCACCATCCGGCTTCAGACTTCCTGCCAAAACAATCGAACCATCAAGCCATCCGGTAATTACCTCATTTTCAAATTTTCACATTCTCAAATTTTCAAATTATTCTCAAATCACCTGAAACCCATGAGCATACGGATCGGCATCATCTATCTTAATGGTATTATAACCGTACACCATGGCCCATCCTTCAATACTGGGTACAATGGCTGGTTTGCCGGCTATCATTGTCTCTTCCTCAATACGGCCGGTGAATTGTGAACCGATAATACTTTCATGTATAAATTCATCTCCTTTTTTCAGTTTTCCTTTGGCATACCACTGTGCCATACGTGCAGAGGTACCTGTACCACAGGGAGAACGATCAATCGCTTTATCTCCGTAGAACACGGCATTCCTGGCTGATGCTGCGGGAGAAATAGTAGCACCTGTCCACAACAGGTGACTTAACCCTTTGATATGTTCATTCTCCGGGTGTACAAAACTGTATTGTTCATTCAAACGTTGTCTGCATACGCGGCTCCAGGAGATCAGTTGATCTGCTTTAAAATGTTCCAGCCCTGGAAATTTTTCCTGCGGATCTACAATAGCATAAAAGTTTCCGCCGTATGCCACGTCTACTTTTATAGTGCCAAGATCAGGACATTCAACGGTAAGCTGCTCAGCAGCCAGGAATGATTTTACATTGGTGAGTTTTACGGACTTCACTTTGCTTCCTTCCTGTTTGTATTCCACCAGTACCAGTCCGGCCGGTGTTTCCAATCGTAATTTGCCAGGTACTTTAGGTGTGATCAATCCTTCTTCAATAGCAATGGTCACAGTTCCGATAGTGCCATGACCACACATGGGCAAACAGCCGCTTGTTTCAATGAACAACACTCCTACATCATTCTGCGGATCATGTGGCGGATACAGAATGCTGCCACTCATCATATCATGACCACGGGGTTCAAACATCAGTCCCTTCCTGATCCAGTCAAACTCCTGCAGAAAGTGCAATCGTTTTTCCATCATGTTATTGCCTTTCAGAAAAGGACCGCCTCCCGCCACTACCCTTACCGGGTTGCCACAGGTGTGTGCGTCTACACAGAAAAATGTTTTTGAAGCCACTTTTGAGTTATATATTTTAAGTTGCTAAATGCTCAACGCGGAATGCCCGCCTGACCGGTTATTCCGGCAGGATCGCCTGATTGTTATTAACGGCCTTGAATTAATACAAGGTTTCAGCTTTTAGCAAAATACAGATTGCGGCTTAGCAACTTTGCATGAACTCTTTATAACCCTCAAACAATACAGCCATCAAACAATCAACCAACCTCATTTTCAAATTAACTAATTAACACATTGGTATTCCCCATTCACCTTCCGTATAATCTTCAACGGATTTTCATCTTTCAACGCATCCGGTAAAAACTCCTGCGGACAATCCTGTAAACAGAGCGGTCGTGCAAAACGCTTAATGGCATCCGCTCCTACCGATGTACTGTTTGCATTTGTAGTAGCAGGATATGGCCCTCCGTGCACCATTGCATGACAAACTTCTACTCCTGTAGGTACGCCATTGTACAATAAACGTCCTACTTTATCTGACAAAGCACTTATTACAGGTTGAAATGTACTGATATCTTCATGAGTGCCTATGACCGTTCCTGTTAACTGCCCATGTAATGATGCTATTGCCTGTTGCAATTCGGCCTGATCTTTACAAACCACCACCAGTGTTGATGGTCCGAAAACTTCTTCCTGCAGCGCTTCATTAACAATAAAGTCTGCCGCACCAACCTGCAACAAGGCTGCCGCTCCTTTATAATCAGCGCCTGCATTATCTACTGCAGCAATTACCTGTACTCCCTGCTGGCGCTGCAATGTATGCAGGCTATTGTAATAATTACTACATACCTCTTTATTTAGCATGGTGGCAGGTACTGTTTTCAGCAGCAGTTCAGCTATGGCATTTACCAGTTGTACAGCATCAGCGTTTTGCAATACAAAGATCAGCCCGGGATTGGTACAGAACTGCCCTGCACCCAACGTAACAGAGCTTACCAGTTGTGCAGCAATGGCCGCAACATTATTGTTCAGTTTACCGGGTAATACCAGCACCGGGTTAATGCTGCTCATTTCGGCATATACGGGTATAGGTTTTTTGCGGTCAACAGCGGCTGTTCTAAAAATAGCATTTCCTGCTTTCCGTGAACCGGTAAACCCGATTGCTTTGATGGTTTCGTGTTTTACCATTTGCTGTATGGTCTCTACATCATTACTGATGACAAAGGAGAATACACCATCCGGCATATTGCATTTTTGGGCTGCACGACTGATAGCATTAGCCATCAGTTCATTGGTACCCAGGTGCGCTTCGTGTGCTTTTACAATTACGGGATTGCCTGCTGCCAGTGCAGAGGTGGTATCACCGCCTGCTGTAGAAAAAGCAAACGGAAAATTGCTGGCACCAAACACCAGCACCGGACCTACCGGCACCAGCATTTTACGGATATCAGCCCTTGGCAAAGGCGTGCGTTCGGGCATGGCAGTGTCAATAACAGCTTCCACCCATGATCCTTCACGCAGCACCGCCGCAAACAAACGCAACTGACCTGTTGTTCTGCCCCGTTCGCCTTGCAACCTTGCTTCGGGCAAACCGGATTCCAGTTTTGCACGTTCTATCAGTTCATCACCAAGTGCCATAATCTCGTCCGCAATTGTTTCCAGGAACAACGCTCTTTCTACTGCAGAGGTACGACAGTATTTTTCAAACGCTTTGCCCGCTTTATCTATTGCCCTGTTTATTTCTTCCTTAGTGGCAATGGCAAACTCTTCTGCCAGTGTGGTTTTCGTTACAGTACTGAAAGCCTTCAATGTTGCTGTGCCCTGCCTGCTTTCTTCAAATCCTACCAGGTTATATCCTTTCATGAAGATGGTTGCGTTTTTATTGAAATTCTTAACGTCTTTACTATATATGCCTTCCACTTATTACAATGCAGGCAATGCCGGTCTGCCGGCCATAGCCTTGCTGATCACGGCCAGCACTCTTTCCCTTTCTGCACCGGTGATCGCTTTACGGGGTGCGCGTACATATTCTGTAGACAGACCAGTTTGCGTAGCGGCCAGTTTGATATACTGTACCAGTTTGGGATGTATATCCAGTTCCAGCAATGGCAGAAACCACCTGTAAATATCCAGTGCTTCCCGGATACGTCCAGCTTTGGTAAGTTTAAAAATAGCTACTGTTTCTGCAGGGAATGCATCCACCAGTCCGCCTACAATGCCATCGGCACCCAGCATTACTTCTTCCATAAACAAGGTATCCACCCCACAAAGAATACTGAAACGATCACCAAAACGGTTACGCATACGGGTAACATTGGTCACATCCCGTGTAGATTCTTTTACCGCCTGAATATTGGACAATTTGGCCAGTTCTTCAAACATATCCAGTGTCACTTCAATTTTATAATCTACCGGGTTGTTATAGATCATCACCGGCAACGAAACACTGGCTGCAATGGTTTTAAAATATTCTACTGTTTCAGCATCATCAGCTTTATAACGCATGGGAGGCAATACCATCAATCCGTTGGCACCGTTCTTTTCGGCATCCTGCGCCAGCTTAACTGCCACACGGGTTGATTGCTCTGCAATATTCATTACCACCGGCACAGCACCTTTTAAGGTATCTGCTGCAAATTTCAGCAGCGCTATTTTTTCATCGTATTCCAGAGTGCTTACCTCACCCAGAGAACCGGCCAGTATTACACCTTCTATACCGGCGGCAACCTGTGCTTTTACATTCTTTTCAAACATGGCAAAATCAATAGTATCATCTGCAGTAAAGGGAGTAAGCATAGCGGGCAGCACACCCTGCCATTTCATTGTACTCATGGAATAAGTTTTTTGAGTTTAGATAGAACAAATCTAGCACCTGCCACAACGAATCAATTGGGGGAAAATGACTGATTATTTACAGTTTTTAACTAAAAATGGAAAAAGAAGGTGCTGAACCGGTCAATAGCGGTCAAAAAAAGGACGTCTTCCTTCCGGTAAGACGTCCAAACAAGGTACAGAAGCCCTGCTGCGGTTTTTATAAGAAATGGGATACTTTTATACTTTCCATCCGTAGGTAATGTACTCATTGTCAAAACTGCCGTCGTCATACAGGTTAACGAGGGCATAGCCATTATCCGTTTTATAACGGATACCTTTCCACCAGTTGCCGCTTACAGCACCATTACTGATATAGGTAACACCATTGTACCGGATCTGTTCGTACAGGTGTATGTGTCCGCTGAGACAAAGTTTTACGTTGGGATATTTATCAAACAGTGCCACAATACGCGCAGCATCAGTGTGCATGGAACCCAATCCCAGTACATATCCCTGATCGCCCTTTACTTTATTATCTACCACTACCGTAGCAGCAGATACAATCGGTGCGTGAGACGCCACTACTACCGGTGTATCGGCAGGCGTTTTTGCCAGGTCTTGTTCCAGCCAGGCAAACTGCTCATCATCCAGTTGACAGGTATACCAGCTACCATCAGTTTTGGTCTGGATACTGTCTAGTACAATAAAATGCCAGCCGGCTTTATCAAAACTACGGTAAGGTTTTGCCAGTTGCATTTGCTGCAATGCATATTTCTTACCATATAAAGGATCTGATTTTTCACCCATTCCCCAGCAGTCGTGATTGCCGATGCAGTATTCAATGGGCAGCGAGTTTTCGCTCTTCCAGATGCCATGCCACAGTTTCCATTGCTGATCTACTTTGTCTTTAGGCTGTTTCAGTGCATCAAAAATTGAATCGCCGCCACTTAATATAAAGGAAGGAGCATCTTTATGCGATTGCAGGTGATGCAGACAGGTTGCCAACCCTTCTGGTGCGCGCAGTTCCGATTCCATGTGCACGTCCGTTAAATGTGCAAAACGCAATACTCTTTTCTTCTTTTTATCGGTTCCCGTTTCAGTTTCATTGGCAAAAGAAGAAAATCCGGAAAGACCACCCAGTAAAGTGAGCAATCCTCCTTGTTTTAAAAGGCTTCTGCGATTCATACAAACAGTTTTTTAATACTTTATGAAATGCAAAAGAACAGTCCCTGCTATTTGTGTGAGCAGCAAAGCAGAGAGTTAATGTAAACTTAAGATTGGGAGGAGAAGGTTTCAAGGTTTAAGGTACAAAGAGCAAAGAAGGGGCTGAAGTAAAAAAGGCTGAGACCAATTTGAAAATGGATTGCCGGATGACTTGATTGTTTGATGGTTGGGAAAAAGTCCGGAAGAAATACGCATGCAAAGTCGCACCTTGCATTTTGCTTACGGCCCGAAGCTCGTGGCTTTTCGATGGTTGATTGTTATAACAACCAATAGTTGTGAGCGAATACAGCAGCAACCACTTACAATTCACGATTCACGTTTGCCTTATACACCGGCTTATTGTGTCTTCTTCCCCACCAGATGTAAAAACCGGTAATGGGTAAGCTGGCACAGATGAGGCTAATGATAAATGCAAGGATCTTACCAGGCAATCCGGCAATGGCACCTACATGTATATCGTAGTTCATTCCAATCAGTCGCTCACCGCCATTGTGTTCCTGCAGATTGGTACGCAACAGCATTTTACCCGTATACTGATCAAACTGTAACTGATCGTAATCGTAATATGTTTCCTTACCCCGATAGCCAAACATGTAAATAGTTCCTTCTTTACCATAGGCCGGTGATACACCGATGCGCTGGCAATCCGGCAACTGTTTTACAGCTTCAGTAAAAGCAATATCCAGCGGGTTAGCACTGGCGGTTGCTGTAGAATCAGATTTTACCTGTTTGCGTTCGGAAGCTTTTGTAGTTCCTGCAGCGGCTGCGTAGACCGCTTTTTCAAACCATTGAAACGCCCATACCATGCCTGTAAGGGCAATAACAAGGGCTATCAGCATGGCATAAAACCCCGGTACATTGTGCAGATCGTAATTCAGTCTTTTAAATTTTGCATCCCATTTGATCCTGAAACTTTTTCTGCGGTTGGCCCTGTTCCATTTTTTGGGCCACCACAAAATGAGACCGGTAATGGTCATGATCACAAAGATCAGCGTAGCATATCCTATTACCGGCTGACCATATTTTGTGTTCAGTAAAAGACTCCAGTGAATGTATTTTACAATAGAAAAGAAATCGTACTTGTAATTGCGTGTACCGGTAACAATGCCTGTATGCGGATCAACAAATACAGACTGGTAATGTTCCATTACCCCGAAATAGGTGATCGCCGTATCGTTAGCTTTGTAGGCCATGAACTCCCAGGCCTTTGAAGGATCTTTGTAAGTAGTGACCGAATTGATAGGTTTGTCAGCACCCATTGCCTGTTGTGCACGCTGCTGCAATTCGCTGAATGGCAATATTGATCCGGCGGGGTTTACATAAAATGTTTTACGGTAGGTGATATCAGAAATCTCTTTCTGAAAAACAAACAGGCAACCCGTCAGGCTGATGATGATCACAATAATACCCGATGTAAGCCCAAGCCATAAATGTATCTGCCCGATGAGCTTTTTGAACCTGCTTTTACCTGCAGCCATTATACATGTTGAAATTTACAAACGATAAATATCCGGTACTGCAGGCACTCTATAGCTACGAAATCGGGAAATTATTGGCCGGGCATTAAAAACAGCACTCCCGGCAAGCGCAAGTACTGTTATTAGCATTTCGTAATCAAACGATTACCGTTATCACCACTTTCCGGTACGCTTTTTATTAAAACTGAAGTTGCGGGAAATATTAAAACCGAAAAAGATATCTCCGTTGCCCCAGCTACCAATTGTTCTGGCCAGGTAATAAGGAGCCACCATACCCTGTGAATTGGAGAACACCAGTTGAAATACGTGTCCGCCGGTTTCTATATCAACACCCAGCGATAACGAGCGGTATACAGTGGAAGACACCACCTGGTTGGGTAACATATAATTGTATTCTGCATCCAGGCTCATGCGTTTGGAGAATTTCATTCTTCCGACAACAGTTACCGCAAATACGTCGTTCTTGTCCTGTGGTGTGGCCACCATGTTAAAATGTGTCCATGATGGTACTACTTCCAGCGAAAGGGCATTGGAGAATTTTCTTGCAATCAACAGTGCCGAAGTATAGCTGGTACGGTAACGGCTGTTCAGAAAAGGTTTGTCGGTATATTTTTGTGTGTAATGCGTCAGCAGTTCATACAGGCTTACCGAAACCGGCATGCTGCCTGTTCGCTGTTGCAGCAATTTATATTTTACAGAACCGTCAAAGGTTTTATCCAGCGAACTTCTGCCAATACCCACCGCCAGCCGATCGGTAATACCATAATCTAATCCAAAGCGAATGGTTGCATTATCCAGCCCGAACAATGCGTAACCTCCTTCGTTCAGTTGTCCGAAACGGTGCATGATGAGGAACTGAAGATTTTTTTTACCCGGCGATTCTACCGTGGGGGTATTGATCAACTGTGTTGCTTTGAAAGTACCTGTTACCAGGGCATGCGGATGTTCAATGTCCATTGAATCATTCAGTAATTTCAACAGACTGCTGTCCTGTGCAAATAAAGCATTGCCTGCTGCCAGCAGCAGTATGCAAAAGGGAAAAAACGTTTTCATCATATCGTTCAGTAATTAGCTGCTAAAAATTCCGTATTGTTCTCCATTAACCATTCATGCTATTTCACCGGTGTACAAACCGCCGTTACCTGTACCGTAATCTGACGCGCGATCTTATCGCGTACCAATGCAGGGATCTGTATATTATAATCGGAAGGCGTAATAAAAAAGCCGGCTTTACTGTTGAGCGTATTGCCTGTTATTTCCAGCGTAGCCGGTATGGTTACTGGTTTAGTAACGCCATGCAGGGTCAGTTGCCCTTTTACCTGTACATTATAGGTACCTGGTGTGTTAGCAACATTCCCTTCTATTACCCCGGTAAATGCAGATTTGGGAAATTTGTCACTCTCTACATAATTTTCATTAAAATGATCCTGCATCAGTTGTTTTTCAAATAAAAAACTTTTGAGCAACAATGTAAAGGCTATTGTTTTTTTTGACAGATCAATAGCCGCATATACCTGTTTATTGTCAGCTTTAATATCTTCCAATGGTGTTTTTGAAAAAAAACTGATCTCTCCATTGCGTGTCATATATGTTTGTGCCTGTGTGCACAAAGACAGCAAACATATTCCTGTTATAATCAGCATGCTCTTCATATGTATACTGTTTGTAATCAAAAAATGGCAACGTGAAACAGCAAATGACAGCAAGGCATCGGTAAAACAGAATACATGCACTGCACCCGCACCCTGCCGGCAGTGGCGCATTGTTTACAGGCAATTATCAGAAATCCTCAACCAGCGTATTGTGTTCTATTAACTGCCCTTCAACATTATTCATGTTGTTCCATTACCCGCCGCATTTGCTGTTTTCCGTTTAGTTGTTGAGCGCTCCGCGTGCTATCCAGGCTTTAATGATATTGATATTGCAATCAGATAATTTGGGAAGATTGTATGGCATGGCTGTATAGCCGGAAGCATGTGTTATAGCACCGACCAGGTTACCATTATCTACCTGTACTTTCAGGTTGGCATAGCCATTCAGATTAATACCACCTGTAACAACGCCATTACCATGGCAACTGTAACAATTGGCCTGCAGTATGGGCAATACATTGGTTGCGTATTTCATATTCACCGTATCGCAGGTAGTGGTGCCGCCACCACCTCCGCCGCCGGTTCCACCACCGCCGGCAGCAGATTCATTACTTTTTGAGCACGCTACTACCATTACACCAATGGTTATGGCTACTGTTGCAACTGATACAAATACTTTTTTCATATTACTGTTTTAAGTTCGGTTCTTTATTGCAGCAACGCTGCGTCTGCTATATTTACATCTGCCAGAAAGCCTGCACATTTACCTTTAATGATCACGGTGTTGCCTGCAACCGGTACTTTTACACCATTACCCATGGTAACACTGCAATGCACACCACCGGGTTTGCCAACGCCTGCATCCAGCAATATGCCCAAGCCTGTACCTGCCTGCTGTACTTCCAGCACCACACCTGTTACCTCAATTACTTTATCCAGGTATAACCGGTTAGCGGCCTGTTCATCCGCAGCAAACGCATCATACAATTGTTGTGCGCTTATACGCACATCTGCCCGTTGCATAGCAGCAGTTTTCCTGGGTGTACAATACAGGTGGTACCCCCACGCTGCCAGCAACAGGCAACAGGCTACCCCTGCGAAAAAGAATATCTTTTTTCGCCTCATATCGAAACCTTAAAATGTAATGGAAATAACAACCCGCAGCCCGGTATGCTATACCGGCTCTAGTGCCTTATATTACCCACAATACTAACGGATAGATTTCAGAATGCCGATATTTATACCTGCACTGCTTACCGGCAGGTTGCCGATACCAATGCCACTGACAGGTAATTTTATATAAGGTTCCACCCGCAGATTTCCTAACCGGCCCAGCGTATGCTCGTACCCAAACCCCAGTTGCATCACCGAGAACCAGTTGCGTGTGGACCCTTTATAATCCCATCCACGCTCGTACTGATTTCCATAGCGCGTATACTTATAGGTATAGCTTTCTTTGTTCATGATGTACGATAGCAAACCTGCATTGGCAAACCATGAATGATCTTTCCTGATGATGAAATTGTATTTCACCAAAACCGGGATATCGATCATATTACACCATCCTTTCACATCATCAATCACGGTGCCCGATGGCAGGTTTATCTTGCCCGTGTTAAAATATTCACCTTTTGAATAATAGTATTTCTTTTCCCATAAAGCACCTGTTTCAACAGACCATCTTGCTGAGAACCTGTACCCGATCAATATGCCCGCATTGTACCCCACCTTGCTCATCTGCTGCATTTTCACTGTACTGAAATCAGGGCTCAGTACAATGCCGGCATAAAATCCCTTTTGTGCCGGCATTTTTTTGTCATCCTTCACCATTTCCGGTATTGCAGTTACAGTGTCTTCCTTTTGTAAAGATGTTGATACAGTTGCCGCACTGTGGGCCGCTACCGACTGCGCTTGTGTTATCGTTTCCGGATCTTTTGTTTCACGGGTAAGCATTACTGTTGCACCATGATCTGTAAATACATCATTATCAACAGTACTGATGGTTTGCGTTTTTACGCTATTGATATTAGCCTTTACCCTCCTGTTGCTAACCGGTGTATGATTGCTATTTCCGTTGTTGCTATAAGTATGATACGAAAGTGGTTTTGCAAAGGTTGCCTGTGCGGATAAAGAAACTGATCTTTTTTCTGCAACAATTTTCTGCTGTTCTGTAGCCGGCGCCACTGGCGTTACAGTATTATGCGATGCTACAGTAGCAGTAGTAGTATGAACAACCGGCGTTGCCGCATCTGCCGCCACAGGAGTTGCTGATATTTGTGCCACGCTACGCTGTACATCACCGGCAACTGCTGTGCCGCTGCTATTGTCCCGGCGGGCAAGATGACCAACAAAAGCCAGTGGCAATAATAACAGCAACCACAGCCAATGCTGCTGTTTTCTTTTTCTGCCAGACGTGGCAGGGTTTGAAGCATTGGGGGTTTGCAAACGCAGCATGACTGCATCCCAGTCCGCCCCATCCGTTTTTAACGGATAGTCCGCCGCTGCTTTGCGGAATAATTCATCCATATCGTCGTTTATAGACTGCATATATCAGCCTCCTGTATATCTCTATTCAGTTTTTTTTGAAGATGTGCCCGCGCTTTAGCCAGGTTGGATTTCGATGTGCCCACCGAAATACCCAGCCTGTCTGCAATTTCCTGGTGCGAGAACCCATCAATAATATGCATATTGAAAACCGCCCGGTAAGAAGGAGGTAATTGTTTTACCTGCAGGATCAGTTCCTTGTAATACATTCTCTGTTCAGGAGATTGACCATTGTCAGGTTCTTCCCACACATATTCCGGTATCCCACCAATTTCGGGCAGCATATTGTGTGCACGCAGATCATCTATGGCAGTGTTTACCATGATCTTCCTGATCCAGCCCATCAGCATGCGTTCCATGTCCACACCTTCATCACAATGAAATCTGCTGAAATTCCGGAACAGCTTTACATATCCGTCATTCACCACATCCACAGCGCGCTCATACCGGTAAATGTACCGGAAAGTGATCTTTAACGCATAGGCATAATATCGCTCATACAACAGTTTCTGATACCAACTGTTATTGCTGATGCACCCCTGTATTATCGTATGCAGTTGTTCCAATCAATAAGGCGGATAATGCGGTATTATGTCAATATATACGCAATAACGCCCAAAGGGTTGCCTGTACAATATTTTTTTGATGAAAAAAATCCGGGAAGATCAGAAATACCTCACAATAAATGAATTATGCAGATCATTTAACAGGTTTTATACCATGCATATTATTGAACGGCAATCTTTACCGGGGCAGTCAGTTGTATATCCTGTGAACTGCTGCCAGCCAATATGGTATAAGTGCCCGGGTATAGTTTCCATTGACTGGCCTGCAGATCCCATTTCTGTAATTCTGCAACCGGTATATTAAAAGTTACAGCACGTTCAGTGCCTTTGGCAAGATGTATGCGTTTAAATGCTTTCAGCTCTTTCAGTGGCATACGTTCACCTGACGGATATTGAATATATATCTGTATTACCTCATCACCATTCATCGCCCCGGTATTTTTAATCTTGACAGTAAAACGTAATGAATCTTTTGCATTATTGAAAACGGGCTGCTGTGCCCAGTTGTACCGGAAGCTGGTATAACTTAATCCGTAACCAAAAGGATACTGTACCTGTCCGTTAAAATAGCGATAGGTACGTCCCTGCATAGCATAGTTATCATAAGCAGGAAGATCTTTCAATGAACGGTAAAAAGTAAGCGGTAACCGTCCGGAAGGAGATACTGCACCAAAAATGATATCGGCCAATGCATTGCCACCATGTTCACCGGGATACCACGCAAGAATGACTGCATCCGCATAAGGTTCTATAGCAGCAATATCCACGTCACTGCCTGCCGTAACCACGGCTATAACAGGTTTGTTCTTTTGATGCAATGCCTTTAGCATGGCAATATGTGCAGCAGGAATACCAAGATTCAGTTTATCACCCCCGTTGGCGGCCAGGAATGCGTCGCCTTCCTCTCCTTCCAGTACCGGGGTAAGCCCTATCACAGCAATGGCAATATCACTTTCACCGGCAGCCCAGATACCACCAAAATGTGTGGTGTCTGTATAATCACTTCCCTGGTCGTATTGAACAGCCATGGCAGCTCCCGCAGCAGCAGTAATACCTTCTGCAAACGTGACCATATTGCCCGACATACCATGATAGTTGCCCAGCAACGGGTCCATAGCTCCCGCATTTGCACCCAGTATCATCATGGAACTGTATTTGTTTTTATCCAGCGGCAACAGTTGCTGATTGTTTTTCAGCAATACCATGCTTTGCTGTGCAGCAGTGCGCGCCAGTGCAATATGCTTTGCATTGTGTACACTTTCAGCCCCCAGTTTGCTGAAAGGTACGGCAGCTTTATCATCGTAAAAACCCAGTTTGATCTGTGTACGCAGTATTGCACTCAATGCACTGTCGATATCCCGCATGGTGACCAGTTGCTGCTGGTATGCGTTCATCAGCTCGCTCTGCAACAGGTCAGAGCAATCCAGGTTTACACCTGCCTTCAATGCAGCAGCAGCTACTTCTATCCGGTTGTTCATCACCTTATGAAACTGCCAGATATCATCCAGTGCCCAGCAATCGGTAACCACATGTCCTGTAAAATGCCATTCATTGCGCAGTATATGTTGCAAAAGTGTATTACCGGTACAACAAGGTTCATTGTTCAGTCGGTTATAAGCGCACATAACGGCTTCCACGCCACCGGCAACCAGTTTTTTAAAGGCATACAGATAGGTTTCGCGCAGGTCTTTTTCATCCACCATTGCATTGAAAGCATGTCTTCCTGCTTCGGGTCCGCTGTGTACAGCAAAATGTTTGGCAGTGGCTGCCGTTTTCAGATAATGTGGATCATTTCCCTGCAATCCTTTTACAAAGGCAGTACCCATAGTGGCAGTCAGCAAAGGATCTTCGCCATAAGTTTCCTGTCCACGCCCCCAGCGCGGATCACGAAAGATATTGATATTGGGCGACCAGAAAGTTAATCCCATATATTGCAACCGGCGATCCAATGCTACCGACAGATTGTATTTGGCGCGTGCTTCTGTTGATATAACGTCTGCCACCGCGTATACCAGGCTGTCGTTAAAAGTAGCGGCCATGCCAATGGCCTGCGGAAATACGGTTGCCAGTCCGGCACGCGCCACGCCATGCAAGGCTTCGTTCCACCAGTTGTAGGCAGGTATCCCTAAACGTGGTACTTCCTTACTGCGAAAACCCAGCAGCGAGATCTTTTCTTCGATGGTCAGTTTTGATAGAAGATCCTGTACCCTTTTTTCCACGGGCAATTGCCGGTTGCGGAAAGCCGGCTGTGCATGTACTGATGCAATGGCTATGGCGAGTAAGAGATATAGTATAAAATGTTTCATGATTATTTCACGCAAAGGTGCGAAGCCTCGCAAAGCAGCAATGTTTATTGTATTCAATCTAAAACTTATTACTCACAACCTGTATTTAGTGTTAAGCATTCCGCATCACTCAAACTCCAAAGCCACCGCAGCACTTCCCTGTTTCAATACACTGGCGGGCAGCCATACCCTTACGCTATCGCCTTCCAATGTCCATTTTACAGATTCACCTGTTGGCAGGTATTTCATCCTGCTTCCTTTTTTAGGAATATTTACTGTCCACTGTACAGTAGCCGGTACAGGTTTTCCTTCTTCCAGGCATACAATGGCATAACGTGTACCCGGTTGCTTACTTTGTGTAAAGAAGATATTACCATCACGGTAATGCGGAGTGGTACGTGTATTATAGATGGCAGAACCATTTGCCTTTGTCCATTTACCGATCTCTTCCAGCCGTTCAATTACTTCATCCGGCAACGTGCCATCCGGTTTCGGACCAATACCCAGTAACAGGCTGCCTCCTTTGGCCACTACTTCAGCCAGCACATGGATCACTCTGGCGGATGATTTAAACGGATCGCCGGGTACATATCCCCAGTTATTGGCAAGCGTCATACAACTTTCCCACGGCTGGTCCAGTTGTTGCGCAGGAATACTTTGTTCGGGGGTCTGGTAATTTTCATACGGGCCATGTACAGTACGATCCACCATCAGTAAACCCGGCTGGGCCGCACGCGCCATGGTAGCGATCCTTGGCATATCAATATCCTGGCTCCATTCCGGGATGGCCGCCCCCCATGAGCGTACCTCATCATTCACCGTTTCACGCGGACGTACCCAACCACCGTCCAGCCACAGGATATCTATAGAACCATAATTGTGCATCAGCTCACTCAACTGGTTATACGTAAACGATTTGAACTGCTGCCAGCGCCAGGGAAATGTGCGGATATCGTAATTATTGTTCCTGTCGGCCGTTGCATATTTCGGCCACCAGTAATACTCAGAATGCCAGTCGGGTTTTGAAAAATAAGCGCCGATCATAAACCCATTTTTACGGAATGCATCAAACACATATTTCGCCACATCAGCTTTGGGGTTACCGGCAAAAGGACCATTTGATATTTTAAAATCGGTCTGTTTCGTATCGAACATACAGAAGCCGTCATGATGTTTGGTAGTAAAGACCAGGTACTTCATACCAGCCTCTTTGCCGGCTTTGGCCCATTGTTCAGGATCAAACTTTACCGGGTTGAAATCTTTTTTCAAACCCCAGTACCATTTTTTAAAATCATCGTAGGCAATAGTGCTATCGCGATTTACCCACGGTTCCGAACACAATGCCCACGATTCGATCATACCCGGTACCGCATACAATCCCCAGTGGATGATCATGCCAAATTTCAGATCCTGCCATTTATCAAGTTTAACACGCACCAGCGTATCCGCTGGCCACTCGTACACAGCAGACTGCGGATGTTGTTGCTGCGCGTTGGCAGCGGTACCTGTACAAACGGCTAATAGTATAACAGGAAAAGCAGTACGCATAGAATAGATTTCTCATTTAATACAGCCCGGAAGGCTGTTTTATAAATATAAATGATTCCCTGCGGTTGACCGTCTGCTTCTGCACCGGAAATTTATATTCCGGTGCAATGTAGTTGAACTAAGTAGCAGGCAAGATGCCCGTCACGAAACATTCCCCGGAGGGTGCCTCACCCGCCGGAATCAGGAACCTTTAATTCTATGATATTGATTTCTGTTCCCTTTCTTTACCTTGCAGCTTATGGAAAACTACCTTTCGTTTGAACAGATACCTTTTGGCAGCGACGACTTTGCCAACAACCCCGAAAGCCGTTGTCCCTGTATGTTATTGCTGGATACCTCCGGCTCCATGTCGGGCATGCCCATTCAGCAACTGAATGAAGGTGTACAGACTTTCCGGCAGGAACTGATACAGGACCCGCTGGCAACCAAACGCGTGGAAGTAGCCATGCTGTCATTTGGCCCGGTGCAGTTGGAAGCCGATTTTCAGACAGTAGATTATTTCCACCCACGCACACTTACTTCCAGTGGCGATACCCCCATGGGTGCAGCCATTACCCGGGGCATTGAGCTGATCACCAAACGCAAACAGGTTTATAAAGAACACGGTGTAGGATATTACAAACCGTGGATCATCCTGATTACCGATGGTGCACCTACCGACAACTGGTCAGAAGCTGCTGCCCTGATCAGGGAAGGCGAAAGCAGAAATGCCTTTGCTTTTTTTGCCATTGGTGTTGAAAATGCCAATATGGAGATCCTTCAGCAGATAGCTGTACGCACTCCATTGAAATTGCGCGGACTGATGTTCAGAGAATTTTTCCTGTGGCTGTCTTCTTCCATGAAAATGGTATCGTCTAAAAATCCCGGCAGCAGCATTAACTTATTACCTCCTACAGGCTGGGCTGAACTATGATCTGGAAAACAATCGGACAAAGTGTTACAGGCACCTCCCACGAAGCCATTGATAAAGGCTGTGAAGATGCTATCTGTTTTAAAACGCTTCCTGTTAATAATGATGAAGCACTGATCTGTTTCATCAGCGATGGAGCAGGCAGCGCACGTTATGCACACAACGCGTCTCAAAAGGCTGCCACATCTGCTGTACAGATGGCAGCAGACTGGATACAGCGGGGAGTTGTGCCGCGTGAAGAACATTTGCTGTTGCTGGCAGAAACCCTGTATGATCAGTTGGAACAACTGGCTGCTGATGCAGAGGAGCCGCTGGATGAATTTGCATGCACCTTACTGGGCTGTATATTACTGCCCGGCCATACCTGTTTTATACAGATAGGCGATGGTGCTATTGTCCGGAACGATGGTACCGGCTATTATACACATATCTGGCTGCCGCACAATGGCGAATACCAGAATACTACTGCTTTTATTACAGACAACCGGAATTTTCCGCACCTGCATACATTGGTGCTGGAAGAAGATATTGCTGAAGTGGCATTACTGACAGATGGATTGCAGATGCTGGCACTGAATATGGATACCGGCACTGTACACCAGCCCTTTTTTACCAATATGCTGAAGTGGTTGCAACTGGCAACTGCGCAGGAACATATAGAAGTACTGGATAAAAAATTAGCAACATACCTGCGTAGTGAAGCTATCAACAACCGCACAGATGATGATAAAACACTTTTTCTGGCTACCAGGCTAACCCAACAGCATGCAGGCGTACAGGGGACTACATAATACCTACAGCACCGGCAACGAGATTGGTCGTGGCGGTGAAGGCCAGGTGTTTGAAGTCCGGGAGAATCAAACACTGGTTGCCAAAGTGTATACAGAACTGCCTGATGCTGAAAAAAGCGCCAAGCTGCAACACATGGTCTCACTGCAAAACCAGGCATTACACACTTTTGCAGCATGGCCGCAGGACCTGCTGTTTAACCACACCGGACAAATTACAGGATTCACCATGCGCAGGCTGAATGGATTTGTTCCCCTGCACATGCTGTTCAGTCCGCTGGACAGAAAAAAAACGTTCCCGGATAAAGGATATAATTTCCTGGCACATGTAGCCCGTAATCTTGCCACAGCCCTGCACCAGTTACATACAGCAGGAATCATTATCGGCGACATTAATGAAGGGAACATACTGGTAGATACACAGGGATACATTGCATTTATTGATTGTGATTCATTTCAGCTTCGCCGGCAATCAGGATACTTCTTTTGCGAAGTAGGCATTACCCGCTATACACCACCCGAGCTGCTGGAAAGAGGCAGTTTTGACAATGTGGTGCGCACCGTTAATACAGATGCGTTTTCGCTGGCGGTGCTATTGTTCCAGTTATTGTTCATGGGACGTCATCCCTATGCAGGACGCAACCTTTCGAAAGAAGACATTGATGAAGAAAAGGCCATCCGCACCGGTGAGTTTGCTTATTCATTGCACAGAAAACACAAAAAGCTTTCACCACCACTGAACAGTCTCGACATTCGTCATTTGCCAGATACACTGGTAACGCTTTTTCACCAGGCATTTGAACAACCTGACCAACGTCCGGCCCCGGCACATTGGGCAAAAGAACTGGATATGCTCAGTAAGAACATGACCAGGTGCAGCGAAACAAAACTGCACACATATCCATCGCACCTGAAGGAATGCCCCTGGTGTTTTTACAAAAACAACCGTGGGCCCGTTTATTTCCTGGATGAAAACTACCTGCGCTCTATTCCTGCATTGCAGGACATAGAACAGTTTGTAAACGGGTTTAAGATAGATGAGATAAAGATTGAAAAGCTCTCCGTCAGCTATACAGGCTGGCCTTCTGCTACTATTGATAAACAATTCAAAAGCCTGAAACGCCTGCATTATAATTTTCTATGGGCAATAGCAGTCGTGAGCATACTGGTTATTGCTATTGACAGGATATATGTACCGTTTCCATTCATTATGGGTATTGCATTTCATTTCTTTTCCCCGTTAAGAAGAAAACTGTCGCTGGAACTCAACAGGCGCAGGATGCGCTATGAAACAGCCCATCAGCAACTGGAACATATTGTGGAGTTATACAACAATCCACCCGAAATAATACAATACAAACAACTTGCTGCACAACTTAGCAAAACGATCGGTCAGTTTCGCATGCTGCCCAATGAATTTCAGCAGATGAAGAAAAAGGCGGAGGAAAGATTATACAATACAGAACTATACAACTATCTGCAGCAATTCCACATCAGCAATCATACCATACCATCATTTGGCCCTGCCAAAAAAGCCAACCTGTACAAAAACGGTATCATCAATGCCGCACAGATTGCACAATTGCAAACAATAAAAATAACAGGTATGGGTCCTAAAAACATACAAACACTCCTTACCTGGCAACGCCAGTTGGCAACAGGGTTTGTTTATATTCCCGATCATACACTGGTAGACCGCGAAACGACACTGGTAAACCAGCATATTGCTTCCCGCAAAAACATGCTTGCCAACACAATTCTTACAGAATACAAAAATCTGCAATATGCAAAATCAGGTATCCTGGGCAGAAAAACAGGACTTGAAAAACAGTATGAAGAAGTATTACTGCAATGCCGGGAAACACTAACAGAATATGAAGTTTTTCAGAAATGGATAACACCACTGGTAAAGTAACACCACATGGTCAACAGGTTTATCCCGGCAATGTTGCCAGCATTTCCAGCAAAGCTTTTCCTTTCAGATCTTTAGCAATTACCTTTCCGGAAGGATCGATCAGTACATTGGCAGGTATAGTAGTTACACCATATAATTTAGCGGCTTCGTTTTCTTTTTTCAGATCAGATACCTGTATCCACGGCAGTTTATCTTCTTTTACAGCCTTCAGCCATTTTTCTTTATCACGCAACACATCTATGGAAACACTCAGTACTGTAAAGTTTTTATGTTTATAGCGCTCATAAGCCATTAGCACATTCGGATTTTCCTCACGGCAGGGTCCGCACCACGATGCCCAGAAATCAACCAGCACATACTTTCCCTTAAAATCCGAAAGCTTTACCGGTTTACCATGTACATCGGGTTGTATAAAATCGGGTGACAGCATTCCTACCGTAATTTTTTTGTTTGCCCGTATACGTTGTTCAATATCCCTGCCCTGTGGCAGCTCTTTCAGTACAGGGCTCAGGCTGGGATAAAGCTGTTCTACCTGTGGTATAAACCTGCTGTTGCGGGCAATACCAGCCAGGGTTACCAGGCTTACATACGAAGCAGGATGCTGTTTTATAAAACTCAACTGAACCGCTACCCTTTCATTATAAAGTTCCAGCAGTTGTTGCCTGGTGGCATTTACCAATGCAGTATCTTTCAGTTCATCGGGAGTAAAATGATCCGGGTTACGCACTTTTTCAACCTTCATTTTTACCGGTTGCAACATGGCTTCCAGTATTGCGTTATCATTATTCAACGGGGTACCGGTTATCAATGCATGCAGCAGGGAATCTGACGATTGTACGCTGATCACACCCGGTTCAATATATACATCACGGGCATCCATCAGCAGTTCTGCAAAACGCGGGTTATCCTTCCTGCATATATATCCTTTCACGGTAGTAAATACAACTCCTTTGAATTCAAATGCATTACTTTTCACCACCGTAGAGTCCAGCAGAAATTTATCGTTTTGCTTATAGCTTAGGAAAATGCTATCGCCATCTTTCAGGAGTTTTCCATAGCCCTTAATACTGAAAGAAGATTGGGCCGCCAGCAATGAAGGCAATAAAAGCAGTGCAGGGATCAGGCTTGTTTTCATGTACTATATTTAAATAAATATTTCCGGGGTTGGTTATCCGTTGTAAAATAACATATTTGCAGTACCGGGAAAAGAAACAGTACACGCAAACTATCCTGAAGAATAATTTTCCGGTTATTTTTGGTTAATTAGCCTATATCAAACATCCTGATGACAAAAGAAAAACGTATAGCCTATATCCTTACAATCATTTTCCTTACAACCCTGCAATTTTCTTATGCACAGGATTTTGATTATCCCGTTTTACCATCGCAGGGTAAAAACCAGGCAGCTTTTGTACCCGCCGGTTGGATAATACTAGATAGTGCTTATGGAGATTTAAATAAAGATGGGCTGAACGATATCGTGATCATTATACAAAAAAGAGATAGCGTCAACATGATCAATGATGCAAGCGATACTGTTTTAACTCACCCGCGTATACTAGCCATACTTTTTCAACAGTCAAATAATATACTGTCGCTGGCTGAACAAAGCAATTCGTTCATTCTAAAACATGACAACCCCAGCATGGACGACCCATACTCCCGGCTGTTTATTAACAAAGGAGTTTTAGAGATCAACTTTTCCTTTTTTTACAATATAGGTAGTTGGTACATTACAAACACAACCTATAAATTTCGTTTCCAGCAAAAGCAATTCGTTTTAACAGGAGCCGAAAAATATTCTTTTCACCGGGCTACACATCACTTTGAAGAATACAGCTATAATTTTTTAACAAAAGTCAGAATGAAAACTACGGGTAAGGATGAAAAAGTAACCAGGAAGGCAACTACGAAATTCACAAGCAGACCAACTCTTCAAACCCTAAAAACTTTTATTAAGCCTTTTACCTGGCAGGTAGAGAAAGATCATTACCTATAACTACATGTATTTTCTACTGGAATTCTATTTCTTCACTTTCCTGAATACAGAAAGAAAATACAGGGGTTTACCTTTTGTGTCAAAAGCCTGCGGGTAATCTTTACCGGAAAGATCATAGCAGATGGTAAGTTGTTCATGCTCATATTTATAAATGGCGGTAAAATGCTTTCCCTTATTTACTCCGTCCCTGCCATAAATATCTATTTTATTATCGTGTACAGAAACCACTCCTCTATCTACACTTTCTGCTGTTACCGTATAGTTGCTATCACTGATGATCATTTGCTGGCTCTGATAAAAGGAAGCAGGTAATGCCCTGCCACCCATTTCCTGTTGCACAGGTACCCATGTACCATTTAAGACCGCAGTTGCTGACCCTGCCTTTTTTGAACCTGCGCAACCAGATACAGCAATCAACAGAACGATAAATACAGCTAAACGCATGTTGTTATATTTTACGGGTATACAATGCAATCAGTATTATAAACTTTCTTTCTTCAAAGCGCTATCCTGTTCCTTGTTACACTATAGTTATCAAAATCCGGATGATACCAGAATGCTTCCAGGCCTATCTGCCGGTATACTTCCAGTTCATCTGAATACATAGGATATAGTCCGGCGATATTGATGGTATATTCAGCACCTACGTCAATGTTCAGATAATCCTGCCTGTCTAACGTGCTGGGCGCAAAAATGAAGAAAGCATCCATTTCAGAATCATCGCTTATCCTGTTACCAAAGTTGATCGTTTGTCCATAGCTGAACGGGCAATCTCCGCGTAGCTGATTGGCGAGATAGCCTGCAATACGCGCCCAACTGATATTGGCAGATTCCACCGAAATGCAAAGCTCAGGGCGTCCCAGTTTCCAGTCGGGATGCTTTACTAATGAAAGACCGTACGTAAAAGCAGTGACACAGCCCTTTTCAGGAATATTGGTATACACAATAGTACTGACACCCGGAAGTCCTTCTATGAGGCTTTCTTCTTTATAAAACAATGGTTCCTGCTGGAATACATTGTCCAGGTGCGCCAGGTAACGCGCTGCTGCTGACCGGTTGTCGTCCATATCTGCCGTTTTACATCCCCGGAATTTCATAAAAATACCTGCCGGATGTTATTACTAAAATACTGTATTTAATCCCCCGGGCAACGGCACTTGCTATTATTTTTTTGTATATTCATCACACTGTAAATCCTGCATCTGACAGCAACAACAATACAGTATGAAACCGTTAAGACCTATACATCCGGATTTCCGGGCTCTTCTTGATCTTAAAACCAAAGAGGTCATTGACCTGTTTACTGATCTGCGCCAATACATACTGGAATTGTATCCCGACAGCAACGAACTGCTGTATCACACCCATGCTCTTACCGCTGTATTTTCCATTTCAGATAAGATAGCTGATGCATATTGTGTACTACCTATCTACACCAATCATCTGAATCTGGGTTTTAACAAGGGTACCTTGCTGAAAGATCCACACCGGCTATTGACAGGAACCGGTAAGCTGATGCGGCATATTGATGTACAAACACCTTCGGATTACCGGAATCTAAAAGTAAAAGCATTGATAAAACATGCTATTGAATTTGCCATTGATGATATGGACAAATCAACTACCTGCACCGGCAAAACTATTTCTAAAATTAGTATGAAGTAAAAATCTTCCCCCGTAAAAGCGGCGTACTACAGGCAGATTGCTCCGTATCATCTCCCACTCACCTTCTACCCTTTTATTACTGCCACAAGGTTCAAACCCCTATTCTATACGCTTTAATATGCAGGAAAGATGCCGGAAGGCAGGGAAAAAGACACAGGATGCAAGTACCATGTTCAAGGCAAAAGCGGCATAAACGGCATTATCGGCTTTGTTGGCATATATGGCACTGTTATTTGGAAGAGCGGGGAAATAATTTGAAAATTTGAAATGGCATGATGGGCTGACAGGTTGATTGTCTGATGGCTGGGAAAAAGTCCGGAAGCCGGGAGGTCCGAAAGAAAGATACACGCAAAGATTGTTTTGCGGGGCTGCTTGTTGTAGAATACGCTAAGACACAACCTGTATTTCGCTAAAAGCTAAAACCTGCAATATATCCCCTCTTATGGCACTTATTTCTTACAATACCAACAACATCATTTTTACAGGTACCTATGGTAACCTGGTTTTTTATTACTGGCGGGGAAAATATTGCTGTCGCACCAAAAGCACACTTTCAGGCAAACGGGTAAAAACTACAGCAGCTTTCCGGCTTACCATGCAATATGCAATGAAATTAGGATGTGCATCAAAGATTGCGGCACATGTATACCGGCAATTGCCGCCTGGCTGGAAGCTACATAGCCTGTACCGTAAAATGACCGGACTAGGATTTCAGTTGTTGAAAGAACAGGAACAATCCGCTGAAGCTATTGAAACAGCATTGTGGCAATACCTGGCATCAGCAGGTTTTAAAGCGGAACAGCATCCTGTGTCAGGACAGACCTGCAGGGTATCTGTAAAGCTTCCTCCGGCACGGCCTAACAAAATATATTTCCGCTACGCTTCTATAGCACTATTATTTATTGCCGATATTGTTCAAAACAATACCAAAGCGCAAAGAAAAAAGTACCGCAAAAAATATAAGATTACTTCTGCCGCGAACATGATAACCATCATTGAGCATTCCGGATGAGCCCTGATAATAAACAAGCCGGTCATTTCGAACAAGCTGCAACAATTATAAATTACAACGTAGTAATGCTGAGTGAAAGCTCCGGAAGCGCGCTGAGCTACTGCATCCGGGTTTACATACAATTCCCCTCCTATGATGAGGAGGTGTCCAACAATCTATCAATCCCTCCATTACAAAACCGACAATGTCTTTATACTCTTTCCTTCGCCGCTGCTATCTGGCTTTCTTCATCCCATCCCTCATCTACATACAAACCGCGGGAAGCAAGATCAGCTTGCAGAATACGTTCCAGTTCCTGGATGTTTTCCCGGGCTACACTGAGATATTCTTCTTCATTGCGGATAGCTGCCAGGTGCTTCAGCGTACGTTCGTCGTGCATAAAGAATGTTTTGGCACTGCGTGTTACCTCATGCCCGCGGAAGCCCAGCATACGCAATGCGTCTATTCCTACACGCAGACTGGTATCGAAGGTCTGGCGATAAATGTGCATCATACCTGCATTCATCAGGTTGTATGCATCAAAACGATTGGTGGCCCGCACCAGCATCCGCAGGTTGGGAAAATGCTTCTTAATGGTTTCGATCATTTCCAATCGCTTTTCTTCATTGCCAATAGCAATAATGATCAGCTTTGCTTTAGCAGCACCTGCAATCTCTAATATATCGTGCCGGCTGGCATCGCCATAATACACTTTAAAACCCATGCGCCGCAACCAATCCACGTTATCACTATCCAGGTCCAATACAGTTGCTTCAATGTTATGTGCACGCAAAAAACGACTTACTACCAATCCAAAACTTCCCTGTCCGGCAATGATCACCGGGCTATCATCATCCTGTACATCACTTTCACGATCTGCTTCTATTTCCCGTACACAGAGACGCGGCATCACCAGCTTTTCATTCAGCAACATGGCCAGCGGCGTCAGTGCCATACTGATAGCCACCACCGCCACCATTACATCGGTGATCTCTTTTGACAATATATTTGACTGACTGGTAAAGCTGAATAATACAAACGCAAACTCTCCTACCTGGCTGAGACTGAAACTGAATATGGAATTCTGGTCATTACGCAATCTGAAGAAACGTCCCAATACAGCCAGCACAGTCATTTTTACCAGCATAATACCTACTACCAGGCCTAGTATTACCAATGGTTTTGACATAATAAGATGGAAGTCAATAGATGCTCCCACGGCAATAAAGAACAGTCCCAGCAACAAACCCTTAAAAGGATCTATATCGCTTTCCAGTTCATGCCGGTATTCACTGTTGGCCAATACCACACCCGCCAGGAAGGTACCCAACGCAGGACTTAATCCTACACCGGTCATCAGCACAGCAATACCCACTACCAGTAACAATGCTGTTGCAGTAAACATTTCACGCATACCCGTGCGCGCTATCAGGCGAAACAGCGGACGCACCAGGTATCGCCCGGTAACAATAATACCTCCTACCGATGCCAGTACGATCAGTGTCTGTGCCCATCCCGGCAACCCGCTTACCAATGTGGCGGTTGCATGGCTGCTTACCACCTGTGTATTACCTCCGCTGCCTTCTAACAACGGGAACAATGCCAGCATAGGGATCACCGCAATATCCTGGAACAACAACACGGCAAAGGCATTTTGCCCTGCGGGTGTTTTCATCAATCCTTTTTCGTTGAGTGATTGTAACACAATAGCAGTAGAGGAGAGGGAAAGGATCATTCCCAGTACAAGCGACTGTTTCCATTCAACACCCACAGCCATAGCGATTGCCGCTACTATGGTTGCAGTAATGAAAAGCTGTAATGAGCCCATTCCCAGTATAGAACGCCGCATGCGAAGCAGGCGTGATGGTTCCAGTTCCAGTCCTATCACAAACAGCATCATTACCACACCAAATTCTGCGAAGTGTAGTATGTCCTGCCCTTCACTGCCAATGAATTTAAAACACACAGGTCCTATAATGATCCCTGCAATGAGGTACCCCAACACAGAACCCAATCCCAGTTTTTTAGCAATGGGCACCATCACTACTGCCGCGGCCAGGTATACCAACGCCTGGAAAAAGAATGTTTGTTGCATGTGAATGCATGTTATAAGTTATAAGTTGCAGGTTACCTGCTATAATTGACGTTTGACATTTCATCTTTCACGCCTCCCCTTATGCCAATTCATTCAGATACTCTACCTGGCGCAACTGATCGCTGCTGATATCATCGTTCGCCAGGGCTTGTAAAAGATACCTGTATTGCTCACCATGCTGCACTATTACATCCTGGTGGATGCGATGCGTGCCATGTACCACAAAGGGTGGCCAGTATTCCATTTTACACAGGTTCGCAGTCTGATCAAACGGCAACAGGAACTGACGTACCGGGTAACGGTTATGCCCTGCAGATGAATAAGCATCTTTACCGGCACCGCACGAAATAACATTCAGCATTTTTTTACCGTTCAGCGCTGTGCCTTTGGTACCATAGGCCCAGTTGTGCTCCAGCACCAGGTCGCACCATTGCTTAATAATGGCAGGTGCGCTGTACCAGTAGAACGGATGTTGAAACACCACGATATCATGTTGTAAAAGCAATTCCTGTTCCCGGTCAATATCAATGTACATATCCGGGTACAACTCGTACAGGTCGTTGAATGTTACATTTTCCAGGTTTTTGCAATACAACATCAGCACTTTGTGCACTTTCGATTTGGAGAGTGCAGGATGTGCAAACTGGATCAATACTTTTGCCATACCTTGAATAAATGAGTAAAAATGCTTCCGTACCGGAATTTAAGCATTTGTTTCCGCTTCAGGATGTTTTAAATAGCCGGTCATTGTTCCCCTAAAAATCATTCCGGAAATCAATTGTGTTATATACTGAGGAACACCACATTGCCACTGCTACCTGTTTTGACAGCAAACATCTGACAATTGTTGCGGATGCTGTCATGAAGACATTGAAAACTGTTGAGGGTTTCTAAATCATGCGTGGTGAGTAGTGCATGGTGAATAGAGAATCGTTGATCGGCGGTATTTGTTGCTGCATTTACCCGCGCCTATTTCACGCAACAACAGCTAAGTTTAGCAAAGGCGCAATGGGCCACAAAGACAGTTAGGCACAAAGGAACCCGAGAAAAGGGATTAGCTGTCAGCCGCGGGTCCTTATCAGCTTTTCAACAATTTACTCCTTGTACCTGAACACTTGTGCCTTTCAGGCCTCCACAACCATCAAACCATTCGGCAGTTCCTTCATTTTCAAATTTTCAAATCAGCACATTTTCAAATTACCCCTGCTCCTCACAACACCTTCGCAAACACAGCATCCACCACACTGCCATTTTGCATGATCCCGAAGCCGGTAACTGATGCAGCAGCATTGGTTTCAAATACCAATCTGAATTTGTCTTCCGAACCGGCAATGGTAAACTGCCCATCACCCAACGGCAATAATTTGAAAGATTGCGAAGCACTTTTGAATGTAAGACCAGGATCAGCACTGGTCTGTATGGTAAACTGTGTATTCTTAGCCTCGTAGCGCTATTGATTTACCACTTTCATCAGGGTAATAATCAAAAGTGGTATTGACCATCTGTAATCTGCGGAAAATAAGACTGTCTACATACACACTGAACGCCTGATGCGTAATATCTTCAATCAATTGCTGAATGATGATATAACCGTCACCTGAATATTTCTCTACAGTACCGGGCACTGTTCGTGGTACCAGTTTCTTTTTATTATTGGCAGGTTTTACACCATTCAGTATCTGTGTAGTGGAAGGCAGATCGGCATGTGGCAGATAGCCTTCAAAACCGTAGTCATCAGTAAATCCTGCTGAATGTGACAATAGTGTACGCAACGTAACTTTTTTGGAAGTAGTGAACTCATTATCCGGCACCTTCCAACTGGTTAATTTTTCATTAACATCCTGGTCCAGCCCTATTTTATTTTCGCGCACCAGGTGCAAAGCCGCCATGGCCGTCAGTATTTTACCGATAGACCCTAACTGAAAAAGCGTTTGTGTGGTTACAGAATCCGAAGGATTGCTGCCATCTTTTACACCGTATGTTTTCAGCGCAGCTATGTTTCCTTTATCAATAACGGCAATACTGACCCCGTTTACATGATGCGTTTGCATACGCTGATAAATATTCCATGTCTGTAGCTCATTGCCGGCTCCTGCAGATACATTTTTGGTGAGCCCGTTATTAACAACTGTAAGGTCGCCCTGTGCTGCAATGCTTCCGCTGATAACGATTCCGAACAACAGTGTAAAACAATTTTTCATGATGCGCATGTTGATGATAGTTAAACCTACAGAACACATAACAGGAACAATACCCCCCTTAGTGTAAATTAATAAAATATTAACGATAAGGGTCCTACAGCGAAAGTTTAAGGAGGAAGGGATAAAATATCGTGCAGGCGTTAAACACATTGCAAGACATATCTAAAATTGACCTATCTTTTAAAAAGGTATTTATTCATCATTAGTTAAAACAATGTCGGTTAGTTCAGGTTTCCCATCCCGTCGGTGAGGACACCGCCACCTACTAAACGAAATTGATCTTTTAAACCATTAAATCATTACACCATGGGCAAGTTTGTTATTAAAAAACAGACCAACGGAGAGTACATGTTTAACCTGAAAGCAGGTAACGGAGAAGTTATTCTTACCAGTGAAGGATATTCTTCGAAAGCGGGCTGTGAAAATGGTATTGATTCTGTTCGTACCAACTCACAACACGATGAAAGATACGAACGTAAAAAATCAACCAACAACAAACATTACTTTAACCTGAAAGCAACCAATGGACAGGTGATTGGAAAAAGCGAAATGTATGAAGCCACTTCGGGAATGGAAACCGGTATTGCCTCTGTAAAGAAGAATGCACCCGATGCTGTGGTTGACGATCTGACAACCAAACAATCCGCATAAATCTCAAAAGAGGCTGGCTCAAAGCAATGAGCAGCCTCTTCTTATCCGGATCCCTTTTTGTTTATGCAACTCTCAGGACCTTCATTTTACGTTTGATACATCCTCTTTTCTTCGCTACAACAGTTTTGCAAAATGTTTTTCCATTTTGTACAGCCACCTTGCACGTTTGGCAGGTGATACAAACTTCACCATATTCAGGCTGATCCACTTCCTGTTGCCATACCCCAGTTTCCAGAATGTACCGGCAAACATTGCTTTCTTAATTGCATTCCCGAACACAAGACGATACACCAGTGATGCCGAGTTCATAGTTGTGATGAGTGTTATACCTTTCAGATTGACAAAACGTTTTTTCATCAATCCCCTTTTGTTATAATCATAAGCAATACCGGGAAATATCACTTTATCAATAAAACCTTTTGTAAGCGCCGGCATCAGTTCCCACCAGATAGGGAAAATAAATACTAAATGATCGGCCTGCTGAATACGCTGCCGGTATTCCAGCACCTGGTTATCCAGCTTTTCGCATGCATTTACAGCATCGTACCTGGCCTGTACAAAAGCCTCCAGGTCTTTTGCACGCATTACGGGATCGAAGTTGTCATTGTCCAGGTGTATCAGGTCTGCTTCATGATGCCCCTTTTGCAAACCGGCCAGAACAGCCTGTAGAATAGCATTGCAATAACTGCCCTGGTATGGATGGTTGAAAACGACAACGACTTTCATGTTGCTTGTTTTTACCATACAAAGCTCCATAACTGTATTTCCGCATACGTTAACAATTGTAAAGAAATGCCCGGGCAGAAGATGACAAAATATTAAGTTTGTTGCAGTAAACAACGATTATGCAGTCGTCGGTAAAAAAAGTATTGGCTATTTCAGGCAGCACGCGCAAAGCATCTTCCAATCTTCATTTGATCAATGCCATTGGCGCTCTGGCCGCAGACCGGATGAGGATCACTGTATTTGATGGATTAATGAATATACCACCTTTTAATCCTGATGACGATCATGAACAACCGCCTGCTGTTATTATGGCTTTCAGAAAACAATTACAGGAGGCAGATGCCATATTGATCTGCACTCCCGAATATGCAATGGGATTACCAGGTACGCTTAAAAATGCTATTGACTGGACGGTATCTTCCTGTGAGTTTTCCAACAAACCGGTAGCAGCGATCACTGCATCCTCAATGGGCAACCTGGCGCATGCCTCTCTGCTGGCCACGCTGAAAGTAATTGAAGCCCGCATGACAGAAGACACCCAGCTACTAATCTCTTTCATCAAAACCAAAGTGAATAGCAATGGTGAGATCACAGATGCCGGTACGCTTACTTCAGTACAAAGGCTGATCGCAGCGTTGTGTGAGTTGATGGAAAGCGGGAAACAGGAATCGGGCATGGGTTTGTAGCTGTTCAATATTGTTGAATGATATCGCTGATGAGACAATAACCCCCGGATTCTCTCCAGGCAGGTCCCTTATCAGCTTATCAAACTTCCAACTTCTCCCCGCATTAAACGTCCTGTGTTAACCATTACAAAAACATTCCCCCTGAGGCCTCAATACGTTGTGCAGTGATCCAACGCGCTTCTTCAGAGCAAAGAAAAGCAACAATACCGCCAATATCATCCGGCATACCTGTTCTTCCCAAAGCCGTTTGACTGGCAATAAAGGCAATCGCCTCCGGATGTTTTTCATATACCTCTTTTGTAAAATCAGTTTGTATAATACCGGGAGCCACTACATTGGCATTAATACCTCTTGTACCTGCTTCTTTGGCCAGGTAACGGGTAAATACTTCAATAGCGCCTTTCATCGAAGCATAGGCAGCATACCCCGGCGTGGTAAATCTTGCCAGTCCTGTAGACAGATTGATGATACGGCCCTTATCAGCAATAACCGGCAGTAATTTCTGCGTAAGAAAGAACACGCCTTTTAAATGAATATTACACAGGTTGTCAAACGCTTCTTCAGTAGTATCAGCAATCATTCCTTTTGAATCAATACCGGCATTGTTCACCAGGAAATCAAAACTATCACGTTTCCATACAGCATTCAGTTGCTGTTTCAGTTGTTGCACAAACGCATCAAACCCTTTCACCGCACCTGTATTCAATTGTAAAGCAACCGATCTTCTTCCCTTTGCTTCAACTGCAGCTACTACTTCAAGGGCTTCTTCTTTTTTACTGTTGTAGGTAACAATTACGTCATGTCCCTTTTCTGCCAGTTGCAGCGCCATGTTTTTTCCAAGCCCGCGGCTGGAGCCGGTTACCAGGGCTATTTTGTTTGTTAATTCCATTGTTTCAGTATTAATTTTTACAACACAAAATTACCGGTTGGGGTATGTACGGGCATGGTGACAGTTTCAGATTTTATGGTGAGCATTTCAGCTTTTTCGGGCTGTTGGCCGTTATTTTGCACACAGCAGGCAGCTATTACCTCAAAATATTACCATGATGAACCTATTTGTATACAGTCAGCTTGATACATCCCTGCAACAATACCTGTTACAGCATCTGCCCCAGGGTATAACAGTGAGCTTCAGAACCAGCATGACCAATGATGCTGCACAAAAGGCTTTCAGCGAGGCAACCATTGTGGCAGGTAATCCGCCGGCAGACTGGTTTAACCCTGTTCCGGCAAACCTGGCGTTCTGGCAACTGGATTCTGCCGGTTTTGACAAATACAGTAAGCTGTCGTTACCTATTCCCGTGGCCAATATGGGTGATTTTTTTGCCCGCCCCTGTGCGGAAACCATTGTAGGCGGAGTGCTGGCATGGTACCGCGGTATTCACCAACTGGTGCGTATGCAGCAGCAACATGAGTGGAATGGGAAATCAATCAGGAATACCATACAACTACTGGGGAAACAAAAAGTGATCGTTCTGGGCGCCGGTGCTATTGGTATGGCGGTAAAAGAGATGTTATCGGGTTTTGGTTGTGGAATACAAATGGTAGCACGTAGTAATCCCGCCGCTACCATTCACTCCAGGGAAGAGCTGTTACAGGCATTACCTGCCACCAATGTGGTGATCAATACCCTGCCGGGCAGTGCAGATAATTATATGACAGGTGAACTTTTCCATGCATTACCAAACGGAAGTCTCTATGCCAGTGTAGGCAGGGGCAATACTACTGATGAAGCTGCCCTGATAGCAGCACTGCAATCCGGTAAACTGGCAGGAGCTGTACTGGACGTAACAGAAAAAGAACCTTTGCCGGCAGACAACCTGTTGTGGAATATGCCGCAGGTGATCCTTACACAGCACTCAGGTGGCGGCTTTGCCGATGAAGATACCGGTAAAGTAGAACAGTTACTGGTAAATATCAACCGGTTCCTGCTGGGTCAGCCGGTTGAAAATCCTGTTGATCTTTCGCGCGGGTACTGATAGCAAACCTTACGGATTATTTAATTTGATTGTAAAGAATGATGGTTGAATATTCTACGCAGCTATTAAACTTTTATATTAAATTCAGTTTTTTTATCACTCCTGTATTGCCAATTATTAAAACCAATAAGCATGGGATTAAAAGCATCAATGATAATAATAAAACAACCCTCAGCAGTACATAGCGATGAGGAACTTTTAACAAAAATAGGGTTTACCAATATCAGGATTTCAGGCAATACAACATTAGACCAATGTATATATCCCAAAGACAGATCTATTAATATTGGCAGATATAATGACTGCATAATTATAACCGATGATTACCAGCTTACGGATTCACTGGAACGCTCTTCTGAACCTCATTTATTAAGCAATTATGAAAAGACACTAGCCGAACTATATCCAGGTTCAGAAATACTGACAGTGGCCTGTCACAGTGTAGTTAATTATCATCTTTATTCATTGATTCTGAATGATCAGAAATTACGGTTTAAAAAAGTTACAGCCGAAAACCCAACACTTGAATACGGCAACAGGTTAGAGGAAGAGGAAACGATCTATGCCCACTCACAGGTTATTGATGGACAAAGAATGTTTAAAGGAATTGATGAAAACAGCTATGAGTACAGCGAAGACCAGATGCTTGAAGACTTCGTGTGCGGTATTGCCCAAAGACACCTGGGAGTTATGATCCTGACAGAAGAAGATGAAGAGTTAATGTTTGAAACGCCTTTTAAAAAATACTTTGCTAACAGATTAAAAAAGAAAGCATCTGAAAGTTCACAAAAAACAATGTTTTCGTGGCTATCAAAGCTATTTAAAAATTCATGATCAAATCAATAGTACTGAATACTATATCGCCAGCAAAAACATTGCACAATCATTTACTGGTTTAAAATCCTGTTGATCTTTCGCAGGGTACTGATCACTGATAATGAAGTCTATTTATTTTTTCTATACTAAAAAAGCGATCTTTAAAAGGTCGCTTTTTTTGACACCGGAAAATGCCTGAATTGCTAACAAAAAATGCGGTGTATATTTAAACATGAGCATTTACAAAGCAAAGTGGTAAAATAAACTGACAATAACTTTCAAATCCTATCTGTTCACACTTAAATCTAAAAACCTGTTATCATGAAAAACAGTGCCATGACATTCATAAGAGCCGTGCTGTTCTGCCTGTTATGTGCCATTGCACTTGCGGCATTTTCGCCTGTAACCAAGACTTTTTCAACTGACTGGAAAGAACACATATTACTCATCCTTGCAATAATCGTTACTTATGGGCTGGTAATACTGTTTACAAAGTGGGAAAAACTGCCACTGCAGGATATTGGGGTTGTTGCCGGCAAAACCACTTTTAAAAAAGTTATTACCGGGTTTGGAATAGGAATATTGATGACATCACTTCAACCCGCGTTTGTTTTATTATCCGGCCACTACAAGGTAACCCCCGCATCACATATATCGTTCAACACAATATTCTTTTACTTAATGCTATACATCCTGGTAGCGCTGCGTGAAGAACTGGCTTTTCGCAGTTATCCTTTATTTAGCTTACACTACAGGTTTGGACTATGGCCTTCTCAACTGATCATCCTGGTCATATTTATGCTGGAGCATGTTGCAGGAGGGATGACATGGATACAGGCATTTACAGGAGCAGGCCTGGGAGCACTACTATTTGGATTTGCAGCAATCAAAACAAAAGGGATTGCTTTACCTTTCGGGCTGCATACAGCCTGGAATTTCGGCCAATGGTTTTTTGGGTTTAAAAAAGAAACAGGGATATTACAAGGCGTTGCAGAAAAAGGATTTGAAAATATTGCAGAGCGAAATGCCTGGATCAGCTATTTAGTTATTATGATAATTGCCATCATCGCTTTTTATTTTTATAACCCTAAAAAGGAAAAAGGGAAAACGGGCATACAATAGACATTTCATAACGAATACAATATGAAAATACAAAACATATATTGATGCCCGGTCTGCCGATCATGTTTCTGTCTTGTAGCTAAAACAATACGGAAAACAAAGAACCTCCTTTAGTATCCCCAAAAGCAAAGATTCATTACATATTAACAAAGAATCTGTTGTTATATTACATAAATCATGCAGTGCCAAACAATTGAAATAGAGATTTATGATAAAGAGCAAAAAGCATCTACTATCCTATGTGTGCAGGAAGTTTCTGACAATATTTTCCGGGCTATTCAAAATAACATCATTAATTACGAACTAACGTTTGGTACTGAGTTTGAAACCCGCATCAATAAAGATGGTAAACATGAAGTTGTAAGAATAATAAAAGAGTCAGACTATATTACAACAAGTTTTTTCCTGACACCTAAATTTACAGAATCGGAATACCGAACTTTGGGAGATGAAATTATCAGACACGGCGGATACTGGCAGGTTGATCTCGGATATATTGCCACAGTCAATTTGCCAGCAAATTGTGAATTAGATCTGCACAACATCTTCAAGACCCTTGGTTTCAATCCAACTTATTTAAATGACTAGTAATATACGAATTACATTTAACCAATAGCCAAAGCTAACTTTAGCTTCACCAAGAATATGGATACGCTCACGTTATCAGCACTGATAGGACAAGAAATTGCAGATCTCAGATACCATTATGTCCCGGAAAATGAATATGGCTTACAATCACTCCACTCTTATATTAAACTTAATAAAAACTCAATCATTGATGTTCCGAACTTTGACGATATCGATTACCTGCTACTAACCCAGATAACCTGAACTTCTTACAAAAAAGTTTTGATATGAAACTCCTATCCCTGAATGCTTGAAAACCTATTGTGCAGGAATAAAAATTATAGATTTTTACTTTACTTACCACAATAACGAAATTGACTTCATGTGTTCAGCATTTCTACAATTATTAAACGGTTATTACCTGACAGAAAATAATTCCGGACCGGTAGGACTAAATGATATTGATCTGATAATACTTGATGAAAAACAGTTTAAGGAAAGACAAAACAACGCTGATATCCGTTCATTTTTGAAAACAAAAATGTGCACCACTAATTAATCCGTATTACTACAAGACTTCAGGGAACTCAACCATCCAGCCATTAGACAATTCTTCCATTTTCAAATTTGCACATTCGCAAATTTTCAAATTAACCCCAGACTTCCGGACTATCCTAAAAATGATGCACCATACCCAATCCAAAGCTTCCACCCTGGTAGTAAGGCATCACAATAGTGGCAGATTGTTTTTCTTTATCTTTTTTGGAGAAGATCTTTTTCATAACCGGGTAAATACGATAGGCAAGATCAGTAGATAAAATACCCACACCTGCTCCTGCCACTACATCACTCAGCCAGTGTTTATCATTGTACATGCGCAGAAAACCGGTAGTAGCGGCCATAGCATAACCCGCCACACCATACCAGGGAGATACTTCTTTATATTCCTTGCGCATAAACTCTGCAGATGCAAAAGCTACTGCTGTATGTCCGGAAGGGAACGATAATTTATCTGAACCATCAGGACGCCATTCACCACTGATGCTTTTAGTACCAAATACCACCGAATTGGTAATGATCATAGAAATACCGTAAATAATAGAACGGTCTTTAAGGTTGTTTTTACCTTTTATACCTGCCAGGTTCAAGCCATATACAGCTACTACAGGCGCCCATTTCAGATAGTCATCTACACGCACACGCTGATGCGGATGCTCTATGGCCACTTCTTCCCGCACATTCTTGTTCACATTTTTCAGCATGCTGGCCTTCAGTGAGGTAACGCCATAGGTGATCATTAATCCCGGTATCACCAGCATTTTATACAGGGGTTCCCTTTTCAACTCAGGAGTACTCCAGTTTACATGTAGCGGAATAGTATCGGGAAATGCCACAGTTGGCAAACTATCCTTTGCCAGGGAGAACTGGCAGAAGGCATTCTTTTTTCCTACGATCATCACACACACAATGAGTGTCACCAGGGTTTTGCGCATCATTAAATCTACAGCTTTTTTAAAATATTACCCGCATGGGCCGGGAAACGAACCGGTTAAAAAATCTGGTTATACTTGCTCACACGCAGCCATTGGCTTTATTGCAGTATGTATCGTATACTGACGCATTTTAGTATGTATACGACCTGCAGGTTTTCTGAAAATTATGTTAATAGTCTTCGACTCTTTCGATCATTTTATCATAACCGGTTAAAAATGATGCACTAGCGCTAATCCCGCAGCCCCGCCCTGGTAAAAAGGCATCACCATGGTAGACGACTTTTTTTCCCGGCTGAACAACCATCTTTTCACAGCCGGGTACAGGCGGTATGCCACATCGGTTGACAAAATGCCGATACCGGCACCTGCCACCACATCGCTCAGCCAGTGTTTATTATTGTACATCCGCAGGTAACCGGTGGCCGCCGCCGCCGCATAGCCTGCTATGCCATACCAGGGCGATACGTCCTGGTATTCTTTCCGTAAAAATTCCGCAGCCGCAAATGCCGTGGCCGTATGCCCCGAAGGAAAGGAAAACCGGTTTGAACCATCCGGGCGCCACTCACCAGTTAGCTTTTTAAGCCCAAACACCGTTGAGCCCATGATCAAAGTAGACATGCCGTAAATGATAGTACGGTCACGAAAATTGTTTTTTCCTTTGATACCCAGCAAATTAAGCCCATACACAGCCACTGCCGGCGACCATTGCAGGTAATTGTCAATATGTAACTGTTTATGCGGATGTTCCGTCCATATTTCCTCCTTAACGCCTTCATTCCAGTCCTGCAGACCATCACTGCTTAAAGACACCGCTCCATAGGCAATCATTACAGCAGGTATAAAAAACATCCGGTATACGGGTTGCCTTTTAATAACTGCAGTATCCCAGTTAACAGCCGGAGCCGTTTTCAGAGCTACTGAATCCTGCACACCAATAGCCTGGCACATACTATACTGCGGCACCGCCAGCAGCACCAGTATACAAAGGGTCAAAGAGGTTTTTAGCATATAGTCAAATTGGAATGCCTTTCTGAAGACATTCTGAACAAAACTGTCTGCGGGCGCTACAGATTTTATAAAACAATCATGAATTACCGGCCGGTAAGTATTTCTGCTGATAGCATCTAATCTAAATCCATTGTTGTGATACCAGGAGATGAAAGGTCACAGAAATATCATGAAATACCTGACGCCCAGAGCGCAGTAAGAGAAAATACCCGCTGCTATGTTATTATTTCACCAACAGTAAAAGGTATTGCGCATTGCGATACCCGGAAAAGTACGGTTTGCACTTTTTTGCAGAAAATTTCTCCAACCGGCTTCAGCAACTATCTCATCAGGGATGATAAACGGGGAAATGGATAGGGTGTTTTTGCACACAGGCATATGTGTCTATACATAAAAAAACACACCTCAGGAGGTAAAACCTATTTATACAAGTGAAGGGTTTGGTACCTTCAGCAAAATATAATACTTGGTGGCTTGTTTGACCGCCACCAGTTTGCCCGTAACAGGCACGCTTATCTGGCAGAACAAACGCAAAAAGAAAAAACCTGCACATAAAACCGCTGCAGTACAACCAGGCTTTACTGTAACCCCACGGTGCCGCAGTTGTCAATGCCTGATCAATACAGATTGTTGTTTGCTTTACATAAAAAATGGCTGCAAAATTTGCAGCCATTTTACTGATACCACACCTAGTCCTTCGCTTCCTTAATAAATTTGCCATTTGCGTCAAATATTACATCCTTTTTATTCACCTCAGCTTCATAGGTTACTACACCTGCAGCAGTGGTGATCTTAGCTGCTTCTTTTACAGCCGCACCTTTATAATGCTGTTTGATGTATTCAGTAGCAGCAGCAGGTAACTCAGATACACTGATAGCAGTTTCTGTTTCTTTTAAAACACCTTTGCTGTCATATACTGCCGACATTTTTTTACCATCCTTAACAAAGTTCACTTCGTAATTACCATCTTCTTTCTCCCATTTTACTTTGGATGCTGCCGGATAAGCTTTTACAAAAGCTTCTTTGGCAGCAGCAGGTGCAGGTACAGATTTTTCTTTCTCTTCCTTTTCCTGCGCCATAGCAGATATGGTGAGCATGGAAGCGGTAATGAATAATAGCGCATTGCGTTTCATGGAAAATGTTTTATTGATGAATATTTGTTTGTCAAACCTGCAAAGTAAATCTGAAGATTTCCTGTAGCCCCGGCATCAGTACGTATTAACCTGTACCGGCTGGTGCAGATATCCCCAACCCATCTGTATGTTTAGAATTGCTTCAGAATTGTGCTGCACCTTGTTCTGTTTATTTGCGTACTGATGGTTATCAAATTATGGAAAGAACAACGGGAATGGAGAGCTGGGCACTGAGGTATTACACACCGGTATTGACAACCGTAGTGAGCACCATAGTGATTTCATTACTGACCAGGTTCGCTTTATTGTTTCAGTCGTTTGACAGACCATTTCGTTGGTATATACCAGCTAATCAACAGCAATGAAGTTGTAGTATACAGAGAATTTAAAAAAAGACCGTTTATCAGTACTTACCTGAAACTGGATTGTCTGAAGAACGCGAAATACAACCAGTAGTTTATGCAGGATTTACTAACTTGATCTATTAAAACAGTACAGACCAGCGTCATGAAAGTATTGATCATTGAAGATGAAAAGGAATTATCCGACAGCATTGCAACTTACCTGGGCAATGAACATTTTGTGTGCGAAACAGCAGCAGATTACAATATGGCCCTGGAAAAGATAGCATTGTACGATTATACCTGCATTATCCTGGACATTAACCTGCCCGGAGGCAGCGGGCTTTCTGTTCTAAAAGAACTGAAATCGCAGAACAAACAGGATGGCGTACTGATCATCTCTGCTAAAAACTCACTGGACGACAAAGTGAGCGGCCTGAATGCCGGGGCCGATGACTACCTTACCAAACCATTTCATTTGCCTGAGCTGGGCGCCCGTGTATCTGCCATAATACGCCGTAAATCGTTTGAGGGAAAAACCACCATCAACTTTGATGAACTGACCATTGATATCAATGAAAAAACGGTTAAGGCAAACGACACCATCATTGACCTTACCCGCAAAGAATACGATCTGTTATTATACTTTATCGGCAATAAAAACAAAGTGATCAGCAAAAATGCCATTGCCGAACACCTGTGGGGCGATAATATGGACCTGGCAGACAGTTATGATTTTATTTATACCCATATCAAGAACCTGCGCAAAAAGATTATGGCAGCAGGCTGTCCGGATTATATAAAATCCGTATACGGCATGGGATATAAATTCAGCATCAGTTAATCATTGCAGCACATGAAATTATTTGCCCGCTACACACGTATCAATCTTCTTATCACGGTCATCATCTTCCTGCTGGCCAGTGTAGCATTTTATTTTCTTTTACGCTATGTACTGATAGAACAGGTTGATGCCAGCTTACGGATCGAACAACGTGAAATAGAAGCATACGTGCAAACACACAACCGCTTACCGGAAGTACTTTCTGTAAAAGACCAGGTGATCACCTTTGTTCCTGCCACAAAAGAGATCAAAAAAAGATATTTTAAAACACTCCCTTCCTACGACGAAGAAGAAAAAGAACGCGAACACATACGCCAGATCTTTTTTTCCATACAGGCCGGAAACCAGTTGTATACAGCTACCGTCAGTAAATCGCTGGAAGAAACCAACGAAATCACCCGTTCGGTGATCCTGATCTCTACTGCCACTATTATCCTGATCCTTGTCAGCACATTACTGATCAACCGTTTTATACTACAAAAACTGTGGCGTCCTTTTTACAACGCTCTTAATACCATGCGAGAGTTCAGGTTGGAACAAAGCGGACAATTGCTTTTTCCTGCTACAGATATTGACGAGTTTATTGTTATGAACAATACACTGCAACTGGCCACGGGCAAAGCACAGAACGATTACCAATTGCTGAAGGAGTTTACCGAAAACGCATCGCACGAACTGCAGACACCACTGGCTATAATACGCTCCAAACTGGATATACTGATACAGGATGAAAAGCTATCAGAAGCCCAAAGCATGGCCGTACAAAGTGCAGATAAGGCTGTTCAACGCTTAACACGTTTAAATCATTCGCTGCTACTGCTTGCCAAAATTGAGAACCGGCAATTTGCAGCCACCTCACCGGTGAACATGAAACAGAAAACAGAAGAAAAATTGTTGCAGTTCCAGGAATTGTGGGAAAGCAGGCACCTGATCATACATACCCAACTGGAAGAAGTAAATGTAGAAATGAACCCGGCACTGGCAGATATCCTGCTCAACAACCTGCTGAGCAATGCACTGCGCTACACCGCAACCGGCGGACATATTGATGTGGTACTTAACAAACAACAATTATCCGTCAGCAATACAGCCAGCGGCGAAGCATTACAAACAGCGCAAATGTTCAGCCGTTTTCATAAGCCGGTATCGGCAGGTGAAGGCAACGGACTGGGACTGTCCATTGTAAAACAGATCTGTGATGCTTCGGGACATACGGTCACTTACCGCTTCAGCGAAAACATGCACCAGTTTATTATCAGCTTTTAATCATTACTTAGGCCATTGTGCCAGCGGCGCGATAGCAGCCACTTTGGCTGTAGCTGTTTGTGGCAGCAACAACACATTCAATGCCTGGCGGGTATGTGGCGGAAGTTTTACTTCAAAACCCACTATACGTGTATTGGGATTGGCTGCATCGTATGCAGTAACAGGCTCTGTAGACCATGTTTTCATTACCACACCGGCCGGCCCGTCCACTTTCAGCAGCAACTTTTTACTATTCTTAGACAGTTCTGCTGTATTACTACCAGTAATAGACACTTCAGCAGGCGTTACCATCGACCAGCGGATGGTAACAGAATCGGCAGCAGTTTCAACTTCATCCCGCACCACTACATATTGCTGCTGCACAATGGCAATGCCACGGTTCAGTGAAGAAAGACGATTTTTATATACAGCTGTCAGATCGCTTACCGCATTCATAAACGCAGGGGTGGCGGAACGATGAGTGATCACTGCGGCACCTTCTACCTGTTGCAGCTCATTATCAACAGTAATTGTATTATGTGCATAGTTATTGTAACGGAACACCTGCCAGCGCGGGGAATTCTGTTTCATATTCCACAGGTCAACACCTTTTGATTCCAGCGACTCATAATCCTGCATACCAAAATCCATTCCCCAACGTACGCCACCTGCTTCCATTACAAATGAGCCTACATCCATGTGAGCATGGCTCAATGAAGGAGAACCTCCTTTAAAGCCTACATAAATGGCATTGGAGTCGGTCCACGAAGTACGCATCAATGCTACAGGGTTTACACCACTGCCAAACCAGGTAGTGGCTGCCGGCGCAGGAATGTTTTTCATATCAATATTTCTGCCCCAGATCATTACCGCAGGCAGTAACCTGTTTCGCAGGGGAATATTACCAGTTACCAGCTTTTTCTCTACCCACAGCAGTGAAGGATTACGCAACCTGCCTGCAAACCAGAACATAGCCGGGTTGAACTCCGGCGCATCACCGCAATCAGAAAAATTGTACGGCCTGTTAAATGCACCGGTCATATTTTCCATAAAAGCAGCCGTTTGCAAAAAACCCGGCGCTTCTGAAATACCAAAATCCTTTCCGAATACGCCTTCCAACGCACTTACCAGCATTACATTAAAAGTGGTTCCATAACCCCAGTAACCATACCCTTCAGGATAACCTCCATCCGGTTTGTACTGTTGCAGTGGATAGCTTAATGTACTCAATGCCCGGTTGATCATCTGAACAGATAATTCAGGATGCTCTTCAAACGTAACCATAGAACCAAACACAATGCCTGCGTTACATACCTGGTTCCAGTTGTTGGTTCTTGTTAACCATGAATTGTAATCTTTATTCATGGAAGGCTGGATACCTTTTTCCAGGATGGCATTACTGATCGCTTTGCGTGAGCTTTCGGGCAACTGGTTATACAGCCAGTCGTACCCGATGGAAACAGCCATGGTCATTTCAGCCACATCCAAGAAATGCGAAGGATTCCAGTCGCTGAATGCTGACACTGCCAGTAGTTCCTTTTCAGCTCTTTTAAAATATTTTTCCTGTTGCGTGGTTCTGTATGCATACGAAAGATAAAATACACGGCGAAGACATTCGCGTGATTTATCCAGCAGACGTTTACCGATCTTGACATGTTCCACCGGGGGCTGATCGATCATGGCATCACAATCGCGCAGAATGGATTCATGTACTTTCTTCATCACTGCATCCTTAGCTATAGCATCGGTAATAGCACGCTCCTGCCCTTTCAGCAGCAACAGCCGTGGGTGTTCGGGAAATCTTGATTTAATCGTTACAGCATCCTGCTGACTCATGGCAGTAAAAGAGGTAGCAACTACAAGGGCAACGAACAGGTACAGTATCTTTTTCATATTGTTGTTGAATTACCGGCAGCATCTGGCGATGAAGACCAATGAACACAAGGCTATAAAGATAAGGCATGAATAAGTAAAGCAGCCGTAACAATATCTCCGTAACAGATTTTAATACCTTCTTAAAAGCAACATATTAGTTTATGGGAATATCTGTACCTGACTTACAGAGAAAAATAAATGGAGTCTGCCGATGAATTATTGAGCCATAGAAGATACGCTTTGTACGAATTATTTGCCTTTCCGGTCAGCAATCCTATACAATCATGTAAATATGCCTCTAGCAGATCTTTTTTCCGTAATATCCATACCACTGTTAATTAAAAAATGGTTTTCAATTGTTCATTAAAATTATTGCTTATACATTCAAGGAGCTTTAACTAACAAATGCTTGTTAAGATTGACCTCGAGGATACCTATGAAATACTAACAATTATCCCCGACTACCCGGAGGCTACGTTAAATTCTATTGACGCAGATGACAACCTTGTTCTATTGAAAATTTTAATTACTCCGGTCAATAATCCGCATTTACCCAATGTTTACAATTTAGGATTCGGTCCAATAGGTACGGATAGTGATATTGATGACAAAGCAAGAATTTTACATAAAAACGTAAATACCATTTTTTTGATAATTTTGTTCTGTGAAAGACAACTTACAAGATAAAATCAATAAGCTGAAGTACATGGCTGGAGAGGCTTCTAAAGAGAATTTTTCTTCAAAAGAGAAAATGGTTTCAACAGAAGTTAGTGATAGTCTTGCAAAATCTATCACCACTAAAAAAGATGCAATTATTTTTTGGCCGCACTTGATGCCGCTATAAAAATAGCTCAGGAGAAATAATTGACAATTACAGACTATAAATTTTGTTCACGCAATACAACCGTCTCGGTACGAATTTTAAGCGTCTCAAGAACAATATTAATTTCCGCATCACGCTTTCATACTACTTTCAGATTATTAGTCTTGATTCTTCCTGTACAATCAAACCAGTTCTGATTACCAGAAAAAGCCACCTTCTGGCTATTCAACAGGAATTTAACATGCACCGTATTTATCGCTGTCAGCAGCATGTAATATGCAGACAGTAAAAAATGTGTGGACCGTGTCAGGCTCGAACTGACGACCCCCGCCTTGTCGAGACGGTGCTCTAAACCAACTGAGCTAACGATCCATTTTTTTCAAACAGGGTGTGCAATGTACATTTTAAGCATCAATAAAACATACAGGAAAATAAATTACGGTTTTGTAATTTTAAGCTACATCCATTTTCACACCATTTAAACCACTTGTATGGACCAGAGTATCATTAACCTGTTTGATGAATATACCCACAAGCCACTGAAACGTGAAGATTTTCTACGCAGGCTGGTAAAGCTCACCGGCAGTATGACCGCTGCCATGGCCGTACTACCCTTACTGGAAGTGAATTATGCAAATGCTGCTACTGTAGCGCCGCAGGATGACAGGATCATTACTGAAAACATTACCTATCCCGGCGATGAAAGCACTATGAAAGGCTACCTTGCCCGCCCAAAAGCCGATGGTAAATATGGTGCGGTAGTAGTGATCCATGAGAACAGGGGTCTTAATCCGCATATTGAAGATATTACACGCCGCGTAGCACTGGCCGGTTATCTGGCACTGGCACCGGATGCTTTATCGCCTCAGGGCGGCACTCCATCCAATGAAGATGAAGCACGTGGCATGTTTGCCAAAATTGACAACCAGAAAAATCTCAACAACTTTATCAAAGCCTTTGATTATCTCAAAAGCCGCAAAGACTGCAATGGTAAAACCGGCTGTGTAGGTTTCTGCTGGGGAGGCGGTCTGGCCAATCAACTGGCAGTAAATGTACCCGACCTGAAAGCCGCAGTAGCGTATTACGGGCGTCAACCGGAAGCTGCAGATGTTCCTAAGATCAAAGCAGCGGTGCTACTGCACTACGGCGGACTGGACGAACGTGTAAATGCCGGCATTCCCGCTTACGAGGAAGCACTGAAAAAAGCTGGTGTGCAATACCAGTTGTTTGTATATGAAGGCGCCCAGCATGCGTTCAACAACGATACAGCCCCTACACGCTACAATGCAGATGCAGCCAAACTGGCCTGGGAAAGAACACTGAAGCTGTTTGCAGAAAAATTGAAATAGGGCAATGTGCAAATGTGCGGATTTGTCAATGTGTGAATGACAGGGTTAATGGCTGGGTAAAAGCTTCTGCATATAAGATGGTTAGATTGTTTGATGGCTTTATGGTCTGGTTGCGCAATAACAATCAAACAATACAACAATAAAACGATCTTACCATCACCCTTTCCTTCTTTTGATCTCTTTACGGATCAGTGCCAGTTCCCTTCCTGTTTGACCGGAAACGGAAGAGTTCTCCTGTGCACGACGCATGAGGTAAGGAATCACATCATCAATAGGTCCGAAAGGCAGGTATTTGCTTACAGAAAACCCGGCTTTGGCAAGGTTAAAAGTAATATTGTCGCTCATGCCGTATAACTGTGAGAAATGGATATGCGGATGATGTGCAGGTATTTGTTTTTCCTGTAGCAGGCGGGCAGCATCCAGGTTGCTTTGTTCATTGTGAGAAGCCACAATAGTAGCAATACGGTCCAGGTGGTCAATACAAAATGCTACTGCCAGGTTATAATCGCGGTCGCTGGCTTCTTTATCGGGTTGAATGGGAGAAGGATAGTTCAGTTCAGCAGCACGTTTGCGTTCTTTTTCCATATAAGCGCCACGCACCAGCTTGGCACCCAGGATAAAATTGCGCTCTGCAGCAGCTTCAAATGAATCTTTCAGGAACTGCAAACGGTCATGACGATATAACTGGATGGTATTGTATACAACAGGCGTTTGTTTGTTGTAATTGCTCATCATTACCATGGTCAGGGCATCCACAGGATCCTGGATCCAGGTTTCTTCAGCATCCACCAATACACCTATTTTGCTGGCAGCAGCCGTATCGCAGATCTTTTTCATCCGTACCGAAACACGCATCCAGGCATCTTTCTGGGCTTCGGTAAGTGTGTCAATGGCTTCGGCAAACCGCTTCATCAGCGGACCGGAAGCCTTTTTCATGGCTTTGTCCAGTTTTTCCAGCAAGCCGAAGGCGGCAAAACCGGTTACTTTAATGCTCATGAAGGGAATATTGGGCTGTGTGGCTGCATATTCAATCACACGGATAAATTCGTCGGTAGCATGGTCAAACCCCTGCTCGCCGTCCTCACCGCCTTCCACGCCATAGTCCAGGATCACCTGCACATGGTATTCACCCAGTTTTTTAGCTACATCAGCCGTTGCATTCAGGGTTTCTCCCCCTACAAACTGTTTGAAAATAGTATTGCGGATAAGCCCTTTTATAGGTAAACCGGCCTTGATAGCCCAGGGAGTGAACCGTGTACCCAGTTTTACCAGGCCACTGTATCCCATAGAGGAAAAGAGGAATTCGGCTTTTTTTAGTTCTTTATCAGTTTTATAGGCAAATGCGTTCCCTGTATTGTCGAATGAGAGTACTGGCTGGGGATTATCCATAGCGGTAAAATAATGGCGCAAAATTAGGCGAAACTGCATAATAGCGGCCCGGATAGATTAATATAGGATAAGCATTGGACAATCAATGTTTTGTCCGATTTGGGGTTGTGAATGGTGAGTGGTAGGTAATGAATGCTCAATAGTATCTGATTTCCTTATCAACTTTTCAACCTTTCCTTACTTTGCATTTCCTTTCCGGCCTTTCTTGAATCTTGTATCTTGCTTCTTAAACCTTGTCCCTCTTCAAACCGCCACTAACTCCTTCCCCGCAACAAATGCTTCAACCGGCTATAGGTTTCGGGTTTGATGTTCAGGTACGAGGCAAGAATTTTCTGGGGTACCCGTTGCAGCATCTGCGGGTTGTTGGTAACATAATCAATAAAACGTTCTTTGGTGCCTTTGGTCAGTTGCAGCATGGCACGGGCATCTTTCTGGATGTACATCGCGGCAATGATGGCGCCGGCCAGCCGTTCGGCCCAGGCAAACTCTTCCAGCACGGTTTGCATATTCTCGTAGCTAATGCTGATAACAATGGAAGGTTCAACCGTTTCAATGATCATTTCGGAGGGAATACGCTGATGAAACGAAATTTCAGAATGGATCAAATGACCTTCGGTAGCCAGTTGCAGGGTAAGGTCGTTGCCCTTTGTACGGATGCTTTTGCGCACCATACCACGCATTACTACATTCACATAGTTTTCGACAATGCCTATGGGCAGTATGGCCGTTTTTTTCTCGAAATTACGTACTTCAAGAAAGGGAACGAGTTTTTTAAAATCATCCCGGTTAAGAGGCGCATACCGTTGCAGGTATGTCAGTAGGCTTTCAAAATAGTATCTGATGTCCACAATTGGCAATGATGGCATACATACAATGATTTATTCAGAAGTACCTGTATTTTTTCCGGGTACCAGCAGGTGTTTTAAACGACTGAAAGTTTCAGGTTTAATGTCCAGGTAAGAAGCAAGGAATTTCTGGGGTACCCGCTGGAAAAGTTCATGCTGCTGGTTCATAAATCGTACAAAGCGCTCACGGGTGGTGTATTTCAGCAGTTCCTGCTCGCGCATGGATTTTCGCAGCAACAGGTCGGTAAGGATCAGTCGCTCAAGTTTTTGCAATCGTGGGTATTCATTGAACAACGCCTGCATCCGTTGTTTATTCAGCGTTAGCAACTTGCTTTCTTCAACAGTTTCTATAACATATTCGGAACCTTTACCCGTTAGAAAAGAAACAGAAGAACTGATCAGTTCTCCTTCTTTGGCCAGTTGGGTAATGACCTCATGTTTATCCCGGTAAAAAAATTTACGCACCAGTCCCTGTACTATAAAATGGCAATGTTCTTCTTTTTCATCAATATCGATCAGTTTGAACTTACGGTTATATGAACGTACTTCCGTAGCCTCCATTAAAGCGGCCAGTTCCTCGGCGGTAAGGCTGAAAAAACGGCTTGTATATTGCTCCAGCATCACAAGCATAACAGCAATTTATAATTTATCGTAATCTGTCGGTACTCTTGTTCAGTATATCCGGGCGAACTAATAATTTTTGTTTACCAATCCTCCGGATTACTCATTATAATAACATCCCACAACCATTTAATACTAAATAATACATTACTATTAAATCACCTTTGTGAAATTTATTCATTTTGGCGTAGGTTTGCACACTTATAAATTGTAAAACACAGTCATTATGTCAAAAAAGATCCATGTAGCAAACCCTGTAGTAGAACTGGATGGCGATGAAATGACGCGCATTATCTGGAAATTCATTAAGGACAAGCTCATTCTTCCTTATCTCGAATTAGACATTAAATATTATGACCTTGGCGTAGAGTACCGCGATCAGACCAATGATCAGGTAACAGTTGATGCTGCCAATGCCATTAAACAATACGGAGTTGGTATTAAGTGTGCCACCATTACTCCTGATGAGGCCCGTGTAAAGGAGTTCAGCCTGAAACAAATGTGGAAAAGCCCCAACGGTACTATCCGCAACATCCTGGACGGAACCGTTTTCCGTGAGCCAATCGTTATCAAAAATATCCCGCGCCTGGTTTCTAACTGGACTGCCCCCATCATTGTAGGCCGTCACGCATTTGGCGACCAGTACCGCGCTACTGATACTGTTATTAAAGGTAAAGGCAAATTGACTATGACCTTTACACCTGAAGATGGTGGTGAACCACAGACCTTTGAAGTGTATAATTTCAAAGGTGATGGCGTGGCACTGTCTATGTACAATACAGACGAAAGCGTAAAAGGTTTTGCCCGTAGCTGCTTCAACATGGCGCTGAGCAAAAAATGGCCGCTTTACCTGAGCACAAAGAACACCATCCTGAAAAAATACGATGGCCGTTTCAAAGATATTTTTGCTGACATCTATGAAAACGAGTTCAAACAGAAATTTCAGGAAGCAGGTATTGTATACGAGCACCGCCTGATTGATGACATGGTTGCCAGCGCCCTGAAATGGAACGGCAACTTTGTATGGGCCTGTAAAAACTACGATGGCGATGTACAGAGTGACAGCGTGGCACAAGGCTTTGGCTCACTGGGTCTGATGACCTCCGTACTGGTTACGCCCGATGGCAAAACCATGGAAGCCGAAGCTGCTCATGGTACTGTAACACGTCACTTCCGTGATCACCAGGCCGGCAAACCTACCAGCACCAACCCTATTGCATCTATCTTTGCATGGACACGTGGCCTGGCCTTCCGTGGTAAACTGGACAATAACCAGGCGCTGATCGACTTCAGCAATACCCTTGAAGCTGTTTGTATTGAAACAGTTGAAAGCGGTAAAATGACCAAAGACCTGGCAGTTTGCATCCACGGCAATAAAGTAAGCCATGGCGATCATTACCTGTATACAGAAGAGTTCCTGGACGCTATAGACCAGAATCTGAAAAAGAAAATGGGATTATAAGCTCCGGCTGTAATTTCTTGAATATATCAAAAAGCATCTGTCGCCAGGCAGGTGCTTTTGTTTTAAGGGAAGGTTGTAGGATGGTTTGATGGTTATAAGGCTTGATTGTTGTTGACCGCTGCGGCCTTTGAACCACAAGCGGCGGGCAAATACAGCAGCAACTACTTACAACTAACGATTCACGACTCACGATGTCTTATCTTGCAACCTGTGAACATTGAAAATTACTATCCGAAGCATCCCGTACTGCAACAGCATGTTGCGTTCTTTTACCTGTTGAAAGCGGAATCGCCCGATTTCAATACCACTTACTACGCTTTTCCCAATATCAATGTGCCGCTTAGCATTCATAAATCTGCAGTGTGTGAGATCAGGAAGAACTATACCGGTGTATATGCCAATAATAACGGTACACCTTTGGCCCTTATACAGCGCAGCTACCAGGCACCATTGCTGATCAACCTGAAGGGTCCGGTGAACAAACTGACCATTGTATTCAAACCAATGGGTATTAACCGGTTTATTTCACAACCATTTTCAGTCATTGCCGCGGAAGATTCGCAGGTGTTTACTGACTGGTACCAACAGGCCAGGTATCACACTTTTGAACAACAGTTCTTTGCTACAGATGATGTAACAGAACAACAGGCATTACTGGAAGATTTCCTGCTTGCAGTATACAATACCAACAGCGATTACGAAACGGTTGATAAGGCCATTGCTTTACTGACCGATTTTTCAGAGGAGCATTCTATCGAAGCCATCGCCGAAAAGCTGGAACTGACCGTACGCTCGTTCAACAGGCTGTTTGATAAACACATGAGTATTTCGCCGGTAGCCTATAAAAAGATTGCGCGTTTCCGGCATTCGTTGCAAAACAAGCTGTTCAGCGAACGTTTCAAAAAACTGACAGAGATCGGGTACGCCAGCAATTTCTACGACCAGGCCTATTTCATTAAAGTATACAACAAACTTACGGGCTCAAACCCATCTGCTTTTTTTAACTCCATAGAAAAACTGGCCGACGAGAGGCTCATCTTCAAATTTGTTAAAGAATAGGGATTGTCCGAAAAATACAATTTCACGCGCCACATTACGATTTACTTCGTACTTCAACCAGAAAAAGGCGCTATGCTCAACAAAACACCTCTGTTTCTTATAGCAGCACTTGCTATAAGTACCCTGCTAAAAGCCCAGGAAGATTCGCTGGGAGCCTATACGTCAAGGGCTTACGGCCTTTACAATAAAAAAGACTATTGCAATGCATTGTACTGGTACGAAAAGGCATTCTCCATCCGTAAGGTCAATTACCCTTTATACCAGGCTTCGGTATGTGCCTGTCAGTGCGGCCAGCCGGACAAAGCATTGCAGTATTTCAAAGAGTTTATGGAGCACGGCGATTTTTACAATTATGAGTTCTTTGCCAATGATACCACCTCCGGTTGTATCAGGAATACCGATGTATGGAAAAAAGGTATGGCTTCGCTGAAAGTCAGGTATGATTCGGTGCAGGCAGAGATCAGCAAATACCTTGCAGCCGTTAATGATACCGGCAAAAGGCTCAATCACTCATTTCTTACAGATACTGCTTACTGGCAGCAACAGGCAGCAAAGAAAAAGTTTCCTGCATTATTCCAATCCATCAGGAATTTTGATAACTATGCCACACCACCTGTTACTGATCACTGGACCCAGTACAACATCAGAGTGAATGACACACTTACTGTACCATTCCTCGTCTATATACCCCGCACTTATAATCCCAAAAAGAAAACATCATTATATCTCTACCTGCACGGTGCGGCAGGCAATAGTCCCGTATTCAACACCAATATAAATACACCTGATTTTGAAAAAGACGTACTCAGAGAACAGGTACGGCAACAGGCATTTGTTATTTACGCTTTTGCACGAAAAGATATCAACTGGCTGTATCATCAACTGGCTTTTGAAACCCTGATAAGAGAGATCAGTTTTGTAAAGTCATTGTACAATATTGATGATAACAGGGTTTACGTATCAGGACACTCAGATGGCGGTCGCGGTGCTTTCTGGCTCGCCTTGAATAAACCGACTGCTTTTGCAGCATCACTGGGCATTTGTTACTATCCGGGATTATATGGTTTCAACACCCATTTTACCAATCTTGGTAATCAGACCCCCTTTTACGGTATCAGTGGCACAGATGATGGCCTTTTTAAAAACACTACGGTAAACGAGATCTATCACTATGCACAACAACAGGGCGCTAACTGGCATAATTACAATGTTACAGGAAAGCATGGGTTGCCCTATGCAGCTCCTGATTCACTGAACTTTATTTACGACACATTACAACATCGTATCAGGAATCCTTTTCCCGCTACTATACAATGGCAAACAGACAACGTTGCCAATGGCCGTTACCACTGGATTGCTATCAATGAGCTGGATACCGCCGCCACACCTGCATCCTGGCACCCGGTGCTGAACCCTACCATTACCAGAGATGGTAAACCCGTAAAAGCCAATTACAACCTGCACAAGTCCGGCGCAATCAAAGCATCTATCAAAAACAATGTGGTAAAAATTGAGATCTCCTGCGTTAAACAGTTCTCCTTTTACGTGTACCCCGAATTGATAGACATCAGTAAACCGGTACAGTTCTTTATCAATGACAAACTGGTGAGTACACAAAAGATCACTCCTGACAAAGATTTGCTGGTAAAAGAATTTACCAGTACAAAAGACCGGCAGTTACTTCCCGTAGCCGGCATTACCTTATATGTTGAACCTTAAACATTATAATATGCGTAAAACACCTCTCTTATTCATCTTGTTATGTACCGCTATGCTGGCAACAGCACAGAACAAAACAGCAAAATTCAACCAGGTATTAGCTGATTCTTTAAAAAGCATGGTAACCGTTGACCAGGTTGCCGCTAACGTTCCGCAGGGTAAATACAGGGAATTACCATCAGAAGAATGGCAGCATTTTAAAGACAGTGTTTTTAGTACTCACAAAAAAATACTGGAACAGGTATTTGCTCAGTACGGTTATCCCGGTTATGATCTGGTAGGCAAAGAAGGGGAACAAAACTTCTGGCTGATGGTACAGCATTGCGATAAAACGCCGGACTTCCAGAAAAAAGTACTGAATGCCATGAAGGAGCAGGTTAATAAAAACAATGCAGATCCTAAAAACTATGCATACCTCACCGACCGGGTGTTACTGAACACCGGCAGCAAACAGGTGTATGGAACACAGGTAACCTACAACCTGGCTATTTGCCAGGCTATTCCACGTCCGTTGGTTGACAGTGCCAATGTGAATGCCAGACGCAAAGAAGTAGGATTGGATGTAATTGAAAAATACCTGAACCTGATGTCTGAAATGCATTTTAACATGAATAAGGCCGGTTACGAACAAAAAGGTATTACACAACCAAAACTATATGCCATACCACAATAAGTATTGCCATGAAAGGCTTCTCATGATGCCACCTAAACAAAAGCTCTCCCTGCGGAGAGCTTTTGTTTTAACCCGCAACAGCCATAATAATATCATGTTCGTGATGCCATTTTTTCTCTTTTGCAGTTAGCTACTTTGACGCCAGCAGCAAACTGCGGATCTCTTCTTCGTTGGCCAGATAAAAATGCCCGGTATCCTGTATTGCAGCATTCTGATATTGCACATTATCTTTTGCCGTCATGCGCGCAGAAGTATGAAATTCTTCAGCACCGGTTTCACGGATCAGTTGTTCTATATTGGAAGACCGAACACCTGCACCTGGCATTATAACGATCCTTCCGGCGGCCTGTTCTACCAGTTTTGCCAGTAATACGATCCCCTCAGGCGCGGTACTTTTCTGTCCGCTGGTCAATACCCGCTCACATCCACATGCGATCAGTGTTTCCAGTGCAGCAAAGGGATCAGGTGTTCTGTCAAATACACGGTGACAGGTTACGCCCATCGGATATGCCCATTCCACCATACGCTTCATCCTTTCCGCATCAATAGCACCATCCTGCGTCTGCACACCTGTGGATATGCCGTCACACCCCAGTTGTTTGCACAACAGGATATCTTCTTTCATCATAGCAAATTCGTAAGCATCATAACAGAAGCTGCCCGCCCGCGGACGTATAATAGGATACAGGTCTATAGCAACATGTTGCCTCGCTTGCCTGATAGCGCCATACGAAGGTGTAGTACCTCCTTCAACAGGATTATCACACAATTCTATACGTTTTGCTCCTGCCTTTTCAGCAATGATCGCCGACTGTACATTGAAAGCACAAACTTCAAGCAGCATTGTGTTATATGTTGTAAGTTTTAGGAAAAAGGAGGTCTGAAAAAGGTACGAGCTATAGGCTTCGGACAGCGAGCGGGAATACAGGGTAGCTTCAACTATCAAACGATCAAGCCATCTAACAATCTGCTTTCTCATTCTCAAATCAACCCATTCACAAATTTTCAAATTACCACACACACTTCCCTTTATACACTTTCTCTTCTTTATTGCTTTTTACAGAATAGGTAAATCCCTTTTGCAAAGCATAGGCACCGTATTCTCCTTTTTTATTCAGTGCAAGAAATCCAACCTGTACTTTTTTGGCTCTTTCGGGTCCGCGACTGATGATCCGCTGTACCGCTTCTTTACAGGCATTCTCCGGTGATAAGCCCTGTCGCATCAGTTCTACCACCAGGTGCGAGCCTACAATACGGATCACCTCTTCTCCCACTCCGGTAGAAGTAGCAGCGCCCACTTCATTATCCACATACAGTCCTGCACCAATAATAGGAGAGTCTCCTATCCTTCCATGCATTTTAAAAGCCATACCGCTAGTAGTACATGCACCACTTAAATTACCGGCAGCATCCAATGCAATCATGCCAATGGTATCGTGATTTTCAGGACCACCGGGCATAGGATCATTTTCTTTTTTATACAACCTGTTCTCAATATTTATTTCGGGCTGGTATTTAGAGGTTTTCAACCATTCCTTCCATGCTTTTTCACTTTCTGGTGTCAGCAGGTTTTGTTTGGTAAACCCGTTGGCTATGGCAAACTGTAAAGCCCCATCACCTACCAGTACTACGTGTGGTGTTTTTTCCATTACCAGTCTTGCTACAGCAATAGGATGCATAATATGTTCCAGGCACATTACAGCTCCGCAATTATAATGCTCATCCATAATACAGGCATCCAGCGTAACACGCCCATCCCTGTCTGGCAAACCACCATACCCAATGCTCTGATTGGTAGGATCAGCTTCCGGAATTTTCACACCTGCTTCCACAGCATCCAGCGCACGGCCACCGGCGCTGAGTGTTTTCCATGCTTCAGTATTGGCAGCAATACCAAAATCCCAGGTAGAAATAACAACAGGTTCATTTTTCATAACGGGATATGATTTTCCGGTACCTGCCAGCAATTTTTTTTCTGCCAGCATAGCAGCCGAACTGAATAATGAGGTATGGAGAAATCTACGGCGTGTGGTCATGTGATTGGTTTATTTCAAGGTTACAGTTTGCATAATCTGGGTGATAGGTTGCAGGTATTAAGCTGTAGGTAAATCCAACGGCTACACTTATAACTTAGTACTTATAACCGGTTCTGCTGCTTCATGAATTTCTTCAAGCTCTTCCGGGCGCGGCGGTGTAGGGCGTTCTGTACAAATGGCAACCAACCCAGCAACAAGCCTTTCATGCCCAATGCCTGGCGGCTCCATTTCCACAGGTCAAAATCATCCAGGTGTTCAATGATCTTTGCATCTTCAAATTTAAAACGCGCCTTACAATGATTCACCACCCGTTTGCCCGTAGTAGAAAACGTATAGGTAGCTATCCAGTTGCACGAGCCATAGCCTTCCTCATCGGCCTCAATATGATCGGCAGTTACAGAAAAATCCTTAGCCTGTTTGCACAGCATTTCCCACATAGCTTTTACCTCGCGGACCTGCAGATTATGGAAAACAGGATCATAAAAAAATGCCTCGTCATGATAACAGGCATTCATAGCCTGCCAGTCCAGCCGGGCAAAAGCAGTATAAAAGTTTTCTATCACCTGTTTATTGTCGCTCATATAATTTGAAAAAAGAGTTAAAGAACATTCCCTACATTTAATCTGCTAAAATTAAAGGAAAACTAAATACATCACTCATGAGAATGTTTCTGCTCACCATCGGGTTGCTGTTGCTGCTGCAGGTTTCGCACGCGCAGATGGCCCCGTTGACACCTTATCCGCAAGACTCTGCATGGATTCGCGATAATTACACCAAAAAAGAAGTGTACATCCCCATGCGCGACGGCGTTAAATTGTTTACAGCCATCTACATTCCGAAAGATGCCACAGAAAAACATCCTTTCCTGATGACACGTACGCCGTACTCCTGCGCACCCTACGGCGAACAGAATTTCGGTGCCGGACTCTGGAATACACAGCGCCGGTATTATGCACGCGAAAACTACATTTTTGTAATACAGGATGTACGTGGCCGCTGGATGAGCGAAGGTGAATTCCAGGATGTGCGTCCTTTCAATGCCAATAAAAAAGGAAATGAAATTGACGAAGCCAGTGATACTTACGATGCTATTGACTGGCTGGTAAAGAATATCCCGGGCAACAATGGTAATGTAGGTGTATTTGGTGTGTCTTATCCAGGTTTTTATTCTACTATGGCTGCACTCAGCGGTCACCCTGCTTTAAAAGCGGTAAGCCCGCAGGCACCAGTTACCGATTGGTTTATGGGTGATGATTTTCATCACAACGGAGCCTTTATGCTGATGGATTGTTTCAGTTTCTACGCCGGCGGATTCGGCTATCCCCGTCCGGTACCTACCAGCGTTGGCCCGCGTTCTGCATTACAGATGCCACGCAATGACAATTATCAAACATATCTCAACATCGGCTCCTTACAGAATTTTCTGAAACTGACCGGCGATAGCCTTAAGTTCTTTAAAGAGTTGTATGCACATCCCAACCTGGATGACTGGTGGAAAGCCCGTAACCCACGCAATTTTGTCAACAATATCAAACCTGCTATACTGACCGTAGGAGGATTGTTTGACGCGGAAGATTGTTATGGTGCATGGAACCTTTACAAAGCCATTGAACAGAAAAACCCTTCGACTGCTTTCAATAAAATTGTAATGGGCCCCTGGTATCACGGACAGTGGGGTTCTGCTGATGGCTCTAAACTGGGCAATGTACGTTTTGGTTCTAACACCGCGTACTGGTATCAGAACAATATTGAACTGCCTTTCTTCAATTATTTCCTGAAAGGTAAAGGCGATATTTCCAAATTACAGGAAGCAACAATCTTTTTCACCGGTGTAAATGAATGGAAAAGTTTACCGCAATGGCCTCCTGTTGAAAAACAGGACAAAGCCATTTACCTGCAACCGGATGGAAAACTTGGCTGGGATAAACCTGTTGCCAAAACCAGTTTCAGCGAATACATCAGCGATCCGCAACATCCAGTACCCTACACTGAAGATGTACATTTTGGCAGAACAAGAGATTATATGACCGACGATCAGCGTTTTGCCACACGCAGACCTGATGTGCTCACTTTCCAGACAGAAGTTTTAGATAACAATGTAACACTTGCAGGAACAGTAGTGGCCGATCTGCTGACCAGTATTTCTACCACCGATGCTGACTTTGTAGTAAAAGTGATTGATGTATTCCCTGATGATTTCCGTTACCCGGGCACAATACCCAATACGGGTCGTGATGCCGGCGGACCTTACCCGATGGGTGGTTATCAGATGCTGGTACGTGGCGAAATAATGCGTGGACGTTTCCGCAATAGTTTTGAAAAACCGGAAGCATTCAAACCCAATAAAGTGGAACATGTAAAGTTTGAATTGCCCGATGTTGCGCATACCTTCCGGAAAGGGCATCGCATTATGATACAGATCCAGAGCAGTTGGTTCCCGCTGGTAGACCGCAATCCGCAGAAATTTGTAAACATTTACGAATGCAGCGACAGCGATTTTCAGAAAGCAACCATCCGCATACATCATGATGCCATTAACAGCAGCAGCGTGATATTACCGGTAGTACCGTAAGAGAGGTACCAGGTTTTAGCTGCAGGGTATTAGCAAAATACAAATACGATTTAAAATAAAATCCCGTAGCTGATGCTGCGGGATTTTTTGTCATGCTCTATATGTGCTTCCCAACGAAGGTTTTGAATTTGGTGTTTATGTTTCGAATTCTTTTACTCGTGTAGTCAAAAGTGAATTGTGAGTGGTAAATGGTCGTTGATTTCCTTATCAACCTTTTCAACTTGTCAACTATCTTCTGCTTCGGCCGCCCGGACGAGCCAATAGGGCGGATATTTTCTTACACCACACTATCAGGGTTTATCCCACCAAACGCGTGTCATAAAAACGTTGTCACCCTGTCGACTGAGTGCCTGTTGCAGATTCGTGCCATTCGCAGATGCTTCTGAAGCAGGGTACAACATGCGACGTGGAACTTTACCACCGGTAGCATTGCCTACATAATTCACGGGTACCAACGTGGGGTAGTCGCTTCTGCGCCAGTTGGACCATACTTCGTACCAATCCAGGAAACTGGCTACCCAATACTGCGTATTGATCTGCTGAAAACCGGTGGCATCAGCATAGGGATGAGCCAGTAAATAATTGTCGGCATCACTTTCAGAAAGTGTGGCTCCCGCATCAAACTGTGCCAGTTGTGTCATAGCAGCAGTAACTCCTTTTTTATAATGTGCGGCAGCACTTTCACCAACACTCCATCCTCTTTTTGCTGCTTCTGCCAGTAATAGCTCCACCTGTGCATAAGTTACCAGGAAAGTAGGTGCGGCCAATTTCAGCATCACACTACTGCGAATGGTTGAATAGTTATTGACATCAGCAGGATAATTGGCTGCATGTGTAATATCAGTGGCACCGCCATTCTGATCGTAGCCATTGGGCATACCTACCTGTTGTGCAGGTGTGGTATTGCCGGAAGAGTGTATCTGCGCCATGAAAGGCAAACGCGGATCGTTATTGTTTTTCAGAAAATCAATAAACGTTTTACTCAGGAACACTTCTCCTTTACCTGTAGCATTCCATTCACCACTCAATATATTGCTGTTCCTGTTCACCGTAGTACGGCCACCGGCTGCATCATGAGCAACGTAGGCATTCTCTGCATTGGAACTGATCAATCCTCCTGCATACGCTTTCTCTGCCCATGTTTTTGCGGTCGGGGCATCTACTTTTGTCAACCGCATTGCCAGGCGCAGCATCAGCGAGTAAGCTGTTTTTTTCCATAATGTTACAGCATTGGTAGCGCCACGGAAAACAAGATCACTGGTACCGATCTTATCTTTGGAATCATCCAGCGCTTTGGCTGCCTCATCCAGTTCTTTCAGCATGTCGGCATAAATACTGCTCTGTGTATCATATTTCGGAGTGAACACGCGTCTGTAGTAACCCAGTCCTGCTTCTGAATATGGAATATCACCATACAGATCAGTAATCCGATGAAAGATCAGTACACGTACAATACGTCCTACCTGGTACAGGTTTGCATACAGCGGCTTATCCTTCGTAATTTCCAGCAGATCCATTACATATTTCACCTGGTCGCGATAAGCCACATCAAAATAAGCAGATGCAAAGGCGTCATTCTGGATATATTTGTCACCTGCATACCAGCCCGTGTTGGCCAATTGCTGCATCATCATACCCGCATAGATAATATTCACACGCCAGGTTTCATAACTGAAATCACTGTTGCCCGTAAATTCCAGTTGAGCGCGGGTAAGGTTATAACCCGGAACATAAGTATCAGCCGATGATTTGTTGGTATCGGTATTGATGCTTTCAAAATCTTTTGTACAACCGGTCAGCAACAATGCAACCGGTAAAGCAATCAATAGCGCAGTTCTGTACAGGTGTTTCATAATGCAGTTTTTATGATAGCATTGATTGTTTTTAGAATTTCACATTCAGGTTCAAGCCCATTGAGCGCACACTGGGTAAGCCTGCGTATTCAAGTCCCTGGGCATTTGTATTATTGTAATTGGCTTCCGGATCAATATTGGGGGTGCTTTTATGGATATAGAACAGGTTTCTGCCTACCAGCGAAATACTAAGTCCCTGTAATTTTTTTCCCAGTCTGGCAGCAGGGAAAATATAGGTCAGCGACAGGGAACGGAACTTAATAAAATCTGCATTGTACACATGCAGCGCAGAAACTGACGCCAGCCTGTTGTAATAAGTTTGTGCATCTACAGTACCATTCACTGGATTGCCCTGGTCATCCACACCTTTCACAACAACGCCACCCTGCCGGCCTGGTAAAGTTTCTTTGGATACGCCATATCCGTAAGCCCTTGAATTAGTACCGGAGTAGATCACAGCACCATATTTATAATCTATCAGGAAAGAGAGTGTAAGATTTTTAAAGGTGATATCATTGCTCCATCCTCCGGTAATGGGATGTACACCTGTTCCAAACGAAGTGAGTGTGCCTGCAGCCTGTGGCAGATTGGTAGCGTCCAGTACCAGGTTACCTTTTATATCACGTTTGTAATCAAAGGCCATTACCTGTGCAAACGGCATATTCAGAATGTGCTGGATAAAGGCGCGTTCTGTACGCGATTCACCACCAGGCACCTGCATAAAGGATTGCCCTTCTGCAAGCTGTATTACCTTATTCTTGTTGTGCGAAAAATTAAAGCTGGAAGACCATGTAAAATTGCGTGTTGATACAGGTGTACCGCCCACTGCTATTTCAATACCCCTGTTCTCAATTTTACCAATATTAATAATAGCACTGGTGTAGCCTGAAGTTTGCGATACTGTTCCTTCCACAATATCATTCAGTGTTTGCTTTTTGTATACCGATACATCTACCGACAACCTGTTCTTTAATAACTTCAGCTCTACCCCTGCTTCCAGCTCTTTTATTTTAAGTGGTTCGATAGCGTTGTTGGGGATCTTGTTCTCCAGGTTGCCAATCGCTACACCATTGATGTTAGCGCCAAGTGTATTGTAGTAGAGCGCTGTTGAGAATACCGGCGCATCACCACCTACCATGGCATAACCCACGCGCAGTTTACCAAAGTTCAGCCAGTCGGGTTTAATACTTTCTGAGAACACATACGATGCATTGACTGATGGATAGTTGTAGGAATTATTACCTGCCGGTAAAGTGCTGGACCAGTCATTGCGATCGGTAACATTCAGGAACAACATGTTCTTGTAGGAGAATTCTGCTGAACCATACAGTGATTGTACTTCTTTACGCGGCGTACTGATGGTAGCGTTTTTAGTACCTGCGGTAGCCGGATTGTACAGATATGGGAAAGCAAAGGCGCTGGCATTGATGTCTGTGATCTTCTGTTTCATGCGCAACAGGTTACCACCCGCAGTGATGTTGATACCAAAATCTTTTGAAATGCTCTTATTAAATCCTGCCAGCACATCGGCATTGAACTCGTTGAAATTATTGGTACGTTCCAGGTCAAGGCTACCTGCTGGTCTGTACGCGGTACCGGTAGGTGTTATCTGTGTGGCGTTGAAAGCAAAGAAGTCGTTGGCAATGCGTGCCTGTATATAAAACGAACTTACAGGTGCATAACGCAGACTGGCAACACCCAGTATCCTGTCTTTGGATGTATTGTTCTGGAAACGGTTGGCAGCAAAATAGGGATTGGTCGAAAAATCATCTGCACTATAGCGTATTTCGTTGCCACTGGCATCATAACCAGGAGCCAGGTAATCCGCTTTTACATTAGGTGGCAGGAACAGGATGGCATAGTTACCATTTCCCGGTGCATCACTTAAGTTGGAACGGTTGGTGCCGGTTTCTTTTACATAGGTAACATTGGCACGTCCGGACCATTTATCAGAAAGTTTATAGTTAAGATCAAGATTGGCATTGTTGCGCGAATACTTCGAGTTGGGATATACGCCATTATTGCGCAGATCACCCAGCGACAAACGATAACTGCCGCTTTCATTACCACCTGAAAATGCGATGGTATTGGTAAATGTATAACCTGTTTTATAAAAATCTTTCAGATTATTCTTACTCACTGCACTGTACGGATGTTGTTTTCCATCAAACAGGGTGAGCATGGATCCATCCAGTTTGGCGCCCCACGAGCTTAACCCTGTAAGCCTGGCTGAGGTAGCATCAATTGGTTTATTGCCCTGTGTACCCTGACCGTATTCCTGCTGAAAATCAGTAAAGTCATTGATACGGTCGATGGTAGCATTACTGTTAAACTCAACACCCAATGTCTTTTTCAGTTTGCCTGATTTGGTCGTGATCAGGATCACACCATTTCTGCCCCGCTGGCCATACAACGCTGCTGCGGCAGCACCTTTTAATACGGTCATTTCTTCAATATCATCGGCATTGATGGCAGAAATACCATCACCCAGGTCAGCACCACCCCACTTACCCGCATTACCCATATTGTCATTATTCATGGGAATACCATTGATAACATACAGCGGCTGGTTATCGAACGTAAGCGATGAATTACCGCGTATAGTAACCCTTGAAGAGCCACCCGGGCCACTCAACGGACCGGAACTGTTTACGCCGGCTACTTTACCCACCAGTGCATTACCGATATTGATCTCACGTGATTTGGTCAGTTGTTCACCGGGTACAGTAGCCACTGCATATCCCACTCTGCGTGATTCTTTGCGTATACCCAATGCAGTAACTACTACTTCATCCAGTTGCGATTGGGTTTGCAACAGGTCAACATCCAGCCATTGTTCACTTGATATCAACACTTCCCTCGTCTGGTACCCCACTATTGAGAACACCAGCACTTCTCCTTTCTCCGCCTGTATCATAAATTCGCCCGTACTGCTTGATGAAACCCCTCTGACAGTACCCTTGATGGTAATGCTGACACCAGGTAGCGCTACACCACCAGCGCCTGTTACCTTTCCACGCACCATGGCATAAACAGACTTTAATACATTGCTGTAGTTCAGTGAACTTTCTGTTGAAGCCAGAGTGCCGGAGTTGTTGTTACCGGCAGTACGTTCTTTCATTTTTAAAATGACGAAGGTATTATCGCCGATTTTTTTGTAGGTAAGACCGGTATTCTGCAAAAGTTGCTCCAATATTACAATAACATCTTTCTTTTCATCGTATACGGTACTGACCTGTTTGTTTCCAAAAGCAGTATCGGCAAACAGGAAATAAACACCTTTCTTTTTATTCAGTTGTGTCAGTACATGGAATAAGCTGGCTGTTTTGCTTTGTGAAGGATCTTCTGCAGCTACTTCGGCTACAGGCTGACGAAGTTTTTTGTCGGCAGCAAAAGCATAGTTGTTTTGTCCGTAGGAATAGCAATTCGCAGTCACGATAAGGCATAGCAATGCCCAACCCGGGTTTAATCGAATTTTTCTCATGTGCTTAATAGTTTTGATGTCTGGTATCTGAACCTGATGTTATCAGGAGCCGGTAATGGTTACCACATCGCCCTGGCGTGTGGCTTTTAACCCGAAGGCTGCTTCCAGTGATTGCAGCATTACATTCAGGTTATCATTTGACAAAATACCTCTCATTGGTTTATCGCCCAGCGAAGCATCTTTTAATTTTATTGTTATACCATAATGCTCTTCTATAAGGGGTATTGCTTCTTTGAGGGGAATATCTGTGAACATTAGCTTTCTATCGCGCCATGCCAGTACGCTTCCTTCTTCTACGGTTTTCATTTCCGGTGTACCGTTGTTCATTTCAGCAAAGTCGCCCGGTTTCATATGCAGTTCTTTACCATCCCTGGTAACCAGTATAATACTTCCTTCCGTAAGCATTACGCTATTGGTTTTTTCCTTGCTTACTACATTGAACTGTGTACCCGTAACAATAATATCAAATTCGTTGGCATGTACTATAAAGCGGCTTTTGGATGCAGTTTTGGTAACATGAAAAAAAGCTTCTCCTTTCAACCATACTTCACGTTGTGCATCTTCATTCCAGTTACAGGCATAAGAAATTTTACTGTGCGCATTCAACAGTACTTTGGTGCCATCAGGCAGTATCTTTTCCAGCACTTCGCCGTAATTGGCCTGTACTGAAGCCGGTCTGTTCATCTGCCACCACCAGGCGACCCCGGTCAGCATCAGCACTATCACTGCCGCAGCAGCTATCCACGCGCCACGTTTGATATACATACGCCTTATTACCGCCTGTTGCGGCTTCTGACGGATACTTTTCAGCAATCGTTGCTCTGCTGACACTACCTGGCTGGCCGGAACTTCTTTTTCAGTATTTAACTGGTTCAACAATAATACAGACTCATCAACCAGTGGTTGTATCTCCGGGTGTACGGACACGTAAGTTTCCCACTCACTATACAGTCGCTGGTCTGTTTTAAAGTACCAGCCTGCAAAACGTTCATCTGCAATGATATCTTCAACGCTTGAAAAAACTTTTTCCATAATACTGCTTGTTGCCATATATAAGTGACAGTATTTTTGTTTTTGTAATCATTTTTTTAAAACTTTTTTTCTTTGAATCAGTATTTTTTTCATTTTTGATGTAGCGATCAACCATTCTAACAGACCATCCAACTATAAATCAGCCATTTGAATAACGCCCGGCACGACATACTGCTTTGGGAGAACTTCTGCAAGGGAGATCACGCTGCATTAGGTGAACTTTTCCGCAGACATTATTCATACCTGTACAGATATGGCAGCAAGATCTGTACTGATACTTACCTGCTGGAAGACGTTATACAAGAGTTGTTTATAGAGTTATGGCAACAGAAAACAGCCGCCCCTGCTGTTTCCGTAAGAGCCTACCTGCTGCGGGCCCTTAAATACAAACTGTTCCGTGCCCTACAGAAACAACAACCGCTGGCAGATGCAGACAAACTATCAGAACAAGGACACTTTGAATTAAGCCATGAAACATTCATAATAACCGAACAGGAAAATAATGAGAACGCCGGCAGGGTCATTGCCGCTATGAACCAGCTGAGCGACCGGCAGAAAGAGATCATTTACCTGAAGTTTTACCAGGACATGAGTTATGAAGAAGTGGCAGAGATCATGAACATCAATTACCAGGCAGCACGCAATCTTTTATACCAGGCCATAAAATCATTGCGCAATCGTTTGATGCAATGGTGGCTGTTTTAACAATACAATTATTTTGTACATTCGGCTATTGCCTTGTTATGCTATTAACATATAAAGAGATTCAACTTATGCGTTCTACATTGTTCACATTGATCACACTATTCATAATGTATACCGGCTATGGACAACAGATCAGTATCATTCCGGAACCGGTAAAACTCACTACTACTCCCGGACATTTTTCCATTACACATAATACACCCATTGTATTGGAAGGAGCAGGATTTAATAATACCGTAGACTTCCTGAATACATACCTGCAACAACTGTACGGTTTTCAACTGAAGGTTTCTAAAAAGAAAGTAGCGGGTGGCATTCATTTTAATTTTAAGAAAATAGACAATGTTGCAGAAGGTGCTTATAAAATGGATGTAACCACTAACGGCATCTCTATTATTGGTGAACATGAAAATGGTATCTTTTATGCTGTACAGACACTGTTACAGCTAATGCCTGTTGAAAAGGCTGCTGCCCTAAATATTCCATTGGTAAGCATCTACGATTATCCACGGTTTGCATATCGTGGTATGCACCTGGATGTATCAAGACATTTTTTCCCTGTTGAGTTTGTTAAAAAATATATTGACTACCTCGCACTGCATAAGCTGAACTATTTCCACTGGCATCTTACTGATGACCAGGGTTGGCGCATTGAAATAAAAAAATATCCCAAACTCACCAGTGTTGGCGGGTTCCGTAATGGCACCATCATTGGCAGATATCCCGGCAAAGGAAATGACAGTATTTACTATGGTGGTTATTATACACAGGACCAGATCAAAGAAGTGGTAGCATACGCAGCCAAACGTTATATAACTATTGTACCTGAAATTGAAATGCCCGGTCATGCCTCTGCGGCATTGACTGCCTATCCCTGGCTGGGTTGCACCGGCGGACCTTACCATGTACAACAAACCTGGGGTGTTTTTAATGAGGTGTTCTGCGCCGGCAATGATTCTGTATTTACTTTTCTGCAGGATGTGCTGGACGAGGTCATGCCCTTGTTTCCCGGTAAATACCTGCATGTAGGAGGTGATGAATGCCCTAAGGAAAGCTGGAAAAAATGTCCCCGGTGCCAGCAACGCATGAAAACACTGCAACTGAAAGATGAACATGAACTGCAGAGTTATTTCATACAACGCATGGAAAAACACGTTAACAGCAAAGGAAAGATCATGATAGGCTGGGACGAAATTCTGGAAGGCGGCCTGGCTCCCAATGCTGTAGTAATGAGCTGGCGTGGTGAAAAAGGCGGTATTGAAGCAGCTAAACAAAAACACAAGGTGATCATGACACCAAGCAGTCATGTTTATTTTGATTATTCCCAGTCAAAAAATGAAGATTCGGTAACCATCGGTGGTTATATACCTGTAGAAAAAGTATATAGCTATGAACCCGTTCCCAAAGAATTAACTGATAAGGACGCCACTTATGTATTAGGCGCGCAAGCCAATTTATGGACTGAATACATCCACTATCCTTCTAAAGTAGAATACATGATCTTTCCGCGTTTGAGTGCATTGAGTGAAGTACAGTGGTCGCAGAAAGACAAACGCAACTGGGCTAATTTTGAAAAAAAGCTGATGATACAGCTTAAACGATACGACCTGATGGGTATTAATTACAGCAAAGCCTATTTTGGTTTAAAAGCTACTATTTTACCAACGCCCGATAACAAAGGTGTTCTGTGGTATCTTGAAACCAATTCAAAAGAAGGCACTATTAGATATACATCAGGAGGCAGCTACAATACGTATTCACGGCCTGTTGTTGTGACAGCAGATTCCTCTTTATCAGCAGTACTTGAACTCAACGGAAAAGTATTAAGCAAGGTAGCCCAGCAGTTCACGTTCAATAAAGCTACCGGCAAAAAGATCAGCATCACCACTAAACCGGCAGATAAATACGCCGGCCAGGCAGGTGCTTTCGGACTCATCAATGGCGCACGTTCTGTAACGGATATTAATTCACCCGAATGGCTGGGATGGGAAGGTGGTGATATGAATGCCACCATTGACCTGGTGACACCTCAAAATATTTCGTCTGTCAGCATTCATGTACTGGAACAGAAAGGTAGCTGGATCTATGCTCCGCAGGAAATAGAAGTGCAATTATCAGAAAACGGTACCGATTTCCATACCATGGAAAAAAGTCTTAACCTAAGTAAAGAGGCAGGCACCAACATGGGTACTATCAGTATTACATTTACGCCCTCTACAGCCCGTTATATAAAGGTCATTGCCAAAAACTACGGCATCATCCCCGACGGACAACCCGGCGCCGGTAATAAGGCATGGTTGTTTGTGGATGAGATTGTGGTAAATTAATGTTGTAGGTTATAGCTAATAAGTGATAAGTTAATTGCTGGTGTTCTGATCATTCGCTACGAACGAGCAATCAGAATCGAAAAACTACACACAAAAGTAACAAACCTATTACCTATAACTTATTACTTACAACCAATCAGTTATACAGCATCAAAAATCGTTATTTAAAATAAAGCAAACGTTTCCGTGAATTACACGGTTGGCAAACCCGGCAGAATATTGCAATTTCGCGTAAATTCACGCAACTCAAAAACTCACCTGATATGAGCATGGTTGATTCATTCGAGAAGATACCTGTTGCTATTTACCCCGACCAGAAGAAAGGTTCTATCGCAGTAGCAATGGAAATTGCCCGGTTAATCCGTTCCAAACAGGAAAAATGGGAAAAATGTGTTCTGGGGCTTGCCACCGGTTCCACTCCCAAATCATTGTATGCCGAACTGGTACGCATGCACCGGGAAGAAGGATTAAGTTTTAAAAATGTGATCACGTTCAACCTGGACGAATACTATCCCATCGATAAAGATGCATTGCAAAGCTATAACCGCTTTATGCATTCGCACCTGTTTGATCATATTGATATTGAACCCCAGAACATCCATATACCCAACGGCGAAATAGCCAAAGACGATATTAAAGCCTGGTGCCAGCAATATGAGCACACAATAGCAGCAGCAGGCGGCATTGATCTGCAGATACTTGGTATCGGTAACAACGGGCATATTGGTTTCAACGAACCCGGTTCCAGCATTTATTCCCATACAAGACTGGTAACGCTCGACAACTCTACCCGTATAGCCAACGCATACGAGTTTGCCAATATTTCACTGGTTCCACGCCTGGCAATTACCATGGGCATCAGTTCCATTATGAAGGCCAAACGCATTGTACTGATGGCATGGGGATCAAATAAAGCGCCTGTAGTGCAGAAATCTGCTGAAGAAATTGTAACAGAACAAATTCCCGCATCACTGTTACAACAGCACAATGATTGCCTGTTTGTACTGGATGAAGCTGCTGCTGCTGAACTGACACGCATCAAATCTCCCTGGCTTACCGGCGAATGTGAATGGACGCCCGCCATGGTACGTAAAGCTGTTGTAAACATTGCTCTGAAACTGGACAAACCAATCCTCAGCCTCAGTAATGGTGATTACCTGGACAATGGCTTAAGTGATCTGCTGGTAGAAAAAGGAGACGCCTATGAGATCAATCTGCAGGTATTTTATATGATGCGTGACAGCATTACCGGCTGGCCAGGTGGTAAACCTGATTATAGCCTGCCTTCACATCCTGAACGCAGCGAACCATTCCCCAAACGTTGTGTCATCTTCTCTCCACACCCCGACGATGATATCATCTCTATGGGCGGTACTTTCCAGCGTTTGCACGACCAGGGACATGATGTGCATGTAGCTTACCAGACATCCGGAAACATTGCAGTGACCGATGAGTTTGTAACACGCTTCATGGATTTTGCAGTAGGTTTTGAAGATATGTTTGGTATTGACACCAGCAAATCAAAAGAAATACTGACCGAAGCACGCAAGTACCTGCAAAAGAAAAAATTAAAAGAAACAGATACAGCTGACATACGTGCTATCAAAGGACTGATCAGAAGATGTGAGGCCAAAGCTACCTGCCGCTATGTAGGTATAGCCGAAGAGAACTACCATTTTCAGAACCTGCCGTTCTATGAAACAGGTACCATTGAGAAAAAACCAATGGGCGAAGAAGATGTACAATTAACGGTAGACCTGTTGCGCAAACTGAAACCACAACAGATCTATTGCGCGGGTGACCTGGCAGATCCGCATGGTACACACAAAGTTTGTCTGGAGATTGTTTTTGAAGCCATGCGCCGTATTAAAGAAGCTGGCGATGATTGGGTAAAAGATTGCTGGATGTGGCTGTACAAAGGAGCATGGCAGGAATGGGATATCAGCGAAATTGAAATGGCTATTCCTATGAGCCCTGACCAGGTATTGAAAAAACGTTTCGGCATTTTCATTCACCAGTCGCAGAAAGATATGGTGCCATTCCAGGGAAGCGACACACGTGAGTTCTGGCAACGTGCGGAAGACCGCAATGCCAATACCGCCAATCTGTATGCAAGACTTGGTTTAACCAAATATGCAGCCATGGAAGCATTTGTACGCTGGCATTACTAACGGTATATTTTACCACTCTCTTACAACAACTCTTAATTGCGCTCTGATATCACAGGCGGTGTTTTTCTAAGCACCGCCTTTTTTGCGGGAATTTGCAGGCGCTGCGTATAACAAGCAACAAATCATATCTCCACAATTCAATGTGTTTCAACCACTAACAACTCCGGCTATTCTATACGGTAACCCCTGTACAGGCATAAGGGCTAATATTTATGAGCTTTTCAAAATATTTATTACCTTGTATTGCATCTTAATGTTATTATTGTTCTGACTGAGATTCCCGGTAACAACTTTTAAGTGCCTGATTGTAGCAAATCCTGAAACACAAAAAAGTTTGTATGCACTCATCAGTCCCGGGTTATGCCAATATCAAAGAATTTATCCGTCGGGATAAATCTGCTGCCCTGAAATTTCTGTACCATGAATACGGTAATATGCTGTATGGTTTTATCTATTCTACCATCAAAAACCATGAAGCTACTCACACCTTACTCAATCATGTGTTTGAAGAACTTCCCAGACGCATTCATACCTACGACGAAAACAATCTGCGTTTATACAGCTGGCTTTTACAACTGACCCGCAAAAAGCTGGGCAATGCGGTATTAAAAAATGCACCGGCAAACGGCTGCACCGGAAGCAAGGATTTTCCTACTATCATCAATCGCATGAGTCGTCAATATGCAGAGATCTTTACACTCTCCTATGTAGTGGGATATTCAGCCCGCGAAATTGCTGTGATAAAAAATACAGATACCGAAGTCATCAGCCAGGAAATCAAACTGGCAGCCAAAGAATTTGCCCGCTGCATGAAAATGTAACCGCGGGGTTGTTGAATTTTGGATTTAGTGATTTGAGATTAACATACCGGGAAAAATCTCAAAATTTCTCAATCGCCACATCAGCAATTTCTCACCATCCACAACCCGCTATTCGCCTATCGCTGTGCCGTTGTAACAAAACCGTACAGCTTCAATATCAAAAGCGAACACCTTTTTGAAGGAAGACACCACTTACACAATGAATATCAATCAATTAGCAACTGGCTTTTGATTTGTAATTTAATACCAGCCAAACAGTATAGCTATGTTAGGAAACTTCTTTAAAGCCGCCTGGCGAAATCTCGTTAAGGATAAAACCCATTCGTTTATCAACCTGGCAGGTCTCTCTACAGGCATGGCCATTGCGCTACTGATAGGATTATGGATATACGACGAGCTTTCATTTGATAAGAATATCAAGAACTATGACCGCATAGCGCGGGTTATTCAAAACGTAACCAATAATGGCGAAGTACAAACTTGGTGGACTGTTCCCTACCCGCTGGCCAATGAACTACGCAATAATTATGGCAGTGATTTTAAACATCTGGCAATGGCCGCAAACTGGGGTGATCACAATATCACTATCGGAGATAAAAAGATAAAAAGTACCGGAGGGTATTTTGAGAAGGAAGCAACAGCCATGTTTACACCTGACATGCTGCATGGAAAACCCGATATTGATATTTCTTCTGTACTGTTATCAGCATCGGCCGCCAAAGCATATTTTGGCGATGAAGATGCGATCAATAAAGTGTTGGTAATAGACCAGCAGCCACCGCTGAAAGTAACAGGCGTTTATAAAGACTTTCCGGAAAACTCTTCTTTGTCAAATGTAAAGTTCATTGGCTGCTGGGATACATGGTATCACAACAACAATGACTTAAAAGATATGGAAGATCCCTGGCGTCCGAATTTTATTATACTATTTGCACAGTTGAATGACAATGCAGACTTTGCCAGAGTATCAGAAAAGATCAGGGATGCCAAACTGAAAAAAGTAAATGCACAGTTGCAGAAAAAACAACCGGCATTGTTCCTGATGCCCATGAGTAAATGGCATTTGTATTCTGAATTTAAAGGGGGTATTAATACAGGCGGTGCTATCAAGTATGTAAAGATGTTCGGGCTTATCGGTGCATTTATTCTACTGCTGGCCTGTATCAATTTTATGAACCTGAGTACAGCACGCAGTGAAAAAAGAGCCAAAGAAGTGGGTATTCGCAAAACCATTGGTTCTTTGCGCAACCAGCTTATTATACAGTTCTACAGCGAATCGCTGGTTACCGTAACAGTAGCAGCGGTTGCAGCAATATCTTTTGCCTGGATCGCTTTACCGGCTTTCAACCAGATTGCCGCCAAAAACATTCATATACCGTGGAATAATATTCATTTCTGGTGTATCATGGCAGCATTTATTGTCTGCACAGCATTGATAGCAGGGAGTTATCCGGCATTGTATCTTTCATCATTCAGACCTGTAAAAGTGCTGAAGGGCACTTTCAAAGCAGGACGTTATGCAGCTTTACCGCGCAAGGCATTGGTAGTGGTTCAGTTCAGTGTGTCGGTAATACTGATTGTAGGAACTGTGATCGTATACAAACAGATCCAATTTGCCAAAGACAGACCAGTTGGTTATACTCGCGCCAATCTCATCAGCATACCGGTATACTCGTCTAAGATACATGAACATTTCAATGCTGTACGTGATGAGCTGATCCAAACAGGTGCGGTAACAGCTGTAGCAGAATCTGAAAGTCCTACTACAGCTATTTACAATACCACCAGCGGATTCAGTTGGCCGGGTAAAGATCCCAGTCTGTCTACCGATTTCAGTGTTGTAGTAGCATCGTATGATTATGGAAAAACCATTAACTGGCAACTAAAACAGGGACGCGGTTTTTCACGCGATTTTGCTACCGACTCTGCTGCTGTTGTTTTAAATGAAGCCGCCGTTAAATACATGAACCTGAAAAACCCTGTAGGCGAAACTGTTACCTGGTGGGACAATCCTTTAAAGGTGATTGGTGTTATTGACAACATGGTGATCTCCTCCCCTTATGATGAAGCACGGCCCGTGATATATACGTTATTGAATTATCCTGGTAATATTGCCATGCTGAAACTGAACCCTGCTGTTAGTACAAGCGCCGCCATCAGCAAAATAGAACCGGTATTAAAGAAATATAATCCGGATCAACCATTTGAATTCAATTTTGTGGATGATGAGTACGGCAAAAAGTTTGGTGATGAAGAACGCGTAGGTAAACTCTCTGGCATTTTTACCATACTGGCAGTACTGATCTCCTGCCTGGGATTATTCGGGTTAACTTCATTCGTTGCAGAACAGCGCAGGAAAGAGATCGGTGTAAGAAAAGTGCTGGGCGCTTCTGTAATACAGATATGGAATTTACTGTCGTGGGATTTTGTAGTACTGGTATTGCTTTCATTCCTGATTGCGGTGCCATTGTCGTACTACTTCATGAACGAATGGTTGCAACATTACAGTTACCGAACAACATTATCATGGTGGATATTCCCCGTAGCAGGCATCAGTGCTTTACTTATTACACTGGTAACGATCAGTTTCCAGACCATCAAAGCTGCATTGGCTGATCCGGCAAAAAATCTCCGTTCGGAATAAGCCTGTTAGATAGATCATTAGAAGAGGCTGTCTCCAGAAATACGAGACAGCCTCTTTTTTTATCATTTCTGTATTACCACTTTTGTAGTAGTTACCTGTCCGTCAAGAATCAATCGGAGTACATACGTACCACCAGCTAATTTTGAAGTAGTCAATGTTTTTTGCAATCCACTGAAATTCTCTATCAGTACCTGTCTGCCACTTACATCAAACAAACTGGCATTACCACTTTTTACTGCTGTTGCCAGGCGGATCAGTACGTAATTGTTAGAGGATGGATTGGGATAAACTTTTACATCAGCAGAGTTTATCGCTCTTGTACTGTATGGCTCTTCACCGCCTGCACAATCCATGGTGGTTGCGCCACCATTGGCAATATTGCTCCAGCCGCCACATGCACTGAGATACTGGTATGTAATATTAAAACCGGTACGCAAAGCAGAAGGTGCCTGCGCTGAAATAGTAGGACCATTCAAGCTACTCAATAGTGTACCACTTCCGGAGAATGTCCAGATATGTGCAGAAGCCGGGTTACCCGCAGTACCATAATAAGGTTCAAACCACAGGTATTCATTGGGACAAACTGTGTAATAGTTTCCGGGACCGGTGGCTGTATAATCAAAATTCTGTCCATGCAACCAGAAACCACCTACAGCACCAAGACCCACGATCAGCTTTTTGGATGCGAATTGTGTGGGAGCAGTGGTACAACCACCATTATTGGTGATCACTGCATCAATTTCAATAAAGCCATCGCCGGTTTTTGTAAGGTTCAGTGTATTGCCTGTAACCGAGCTTGAAACAACAGTAGTGCCCTGCAACACCTGCCATGCTACGCTAAAGCCGGGCGGCAGGTTCTGAATAGAATAAGAAGCAGTATTACAAATGTAATCGGGTCCTACTATCTGTTTGTATATACCGGTAGGCGAAGCAAGGTTGCTGATATTGGTAGTATTGGTGGTAGTAAAACCCAGGTTATTGGGATCAAGCCAATTGCTCAGCCTGGTAGCATTAGTGCCACCACCAGCCCAGGAAATATCAAACCTGCCGTATTCCCCGATAGACGGGATTTGCGTGGTACACCAGCAGTTGTTATCAGTGAGGCCGCAATTATTGTTCTGGTTTCCGTGCAACTGACCAACCAGCCTGTGATTCTGATCATACAACGCAGAACCGGATGAACCGTGTTGCACAATCCCCTGATCAAAACTAACACGCCAGTGATTGGCTGCGCCACCCATCCATGAAACAGCAGTTGCCGCCTGGTTGAATGTACTGATCTTCATCAGATCTCCACGTGGATGATGAATGGATGTACCTGAAGTAGCTGCATTTGCATTCCTGTCCCAACCCGAATAAGTGATACCGGAGTTGACCTGTGGTACCTGGTTCAGTTGTACCAAAGCAAAATCAGAAGCAGCATTATTGGCCCGCAACTGGCAGCCGTTGAACTGAAGATCCTGCCTGTATGTACCATTAGGAACACAGGTAGAACTCCAGGTCTGAAACTGAAATACCCAGTTGGATACATTGGCATCCAGGCAGTGATTGGCTGTCAGCAGGTAAGGTATATTGGTACCGCAGGTATTCATTACCAGTGTACCGGTACAACTGGTTGCCCCTCCGGATACGATCAGTGCTACAGAGGTTCTTTCATTTTCCCATCCATTGCCCTGTGCACAAAGTACATTGATATTACAGGGGGCAGATGCACCGGGATTTCCATAGAACTCACCACCAATAGGAACAAAACCAAAATTCACCTGATTGATCTTTATCCTGTTCTGGGTTGCCTCATTACGCGGAACCATCAGCGTCAGGTATACAAAATCGCCCTGGTATATCCTCGTGGCCCATATATTTCCGGGGTTATTTTCTTTTGCAGTAATGCTGTCTGTAAGCTCACGGTCTGTAGCAATACTTAATACCGCATTGGGCGACAACTCAAATTCGCTGAACGCCAAAGACAGGTTCAATGCTTTATCGGCCACCAGTTTCAATGAATAGATCACACCATCATCGCCGGCTGATTGTTTTGCCATTTGCAGCAGATCATAATCGACCGCAACAGGAACCGCAAACCTGTTCTTGTATTCTGCGGCAGACTCAGATTCACCACGCGATTTTTTTAACGTTTCAAGATTTGCAGGGGCCGGTGTATGTACCTCATTTTTCTGATAACTTGCCCTGCTCATAGAAGCAGGAATGCCATTATCAAAAATTTTTGTTTTCACCTGTGTAAAGGCCTGTTGCCGGCAAAACAAACAGACCGCCAATGTAATGAGCAGGAAGGTAAAGTTTTTCATTTTTCCAACGGGTTTTATGTTTATATAAAAGGACATAACTGGCTGTATTGCCTGCAATAGCAATGGCCGGCACATCCGGTTTTCCTGTCGGAGCCTTACCGGGATAAATAATGATACTTGCTGCAGCAATCGTACCTGTTGCCACCACTGCACAATCAATAAAAAACTGTAGCTATACGTAGGAAGTTGCTATAATGAGACATTCTTTTACTAAGCGCATTGTTGCCGGCGACTAAGCCCTATTGTACCGGCTGTTTTTAAAGATAATAATAATACACGATATATAACGTTATGCAATAAATGAAAATATGATATCGTTTTTTTTACATTAACAAAACCCATCTCCATTCGTATTTTCTGTTGATACCTACTGTAAAATCTACCAATCGCCGGCCACTTGCTGTATATGAAAACCTGCATATATGTTTATAGAAAACTGGTCTGCTACCCTGTTCTTTTGGATATCTGTTCCTTCTGAAATTCCCTATCTTCATGGCAATGAAAAAGCTTTCGTTCGCACTCCTGCTGTGTCTTTATGTACTGCATACCCATGCACAACCAGACAGTATCTACCAGGCTTTAATTGCAAAAGCAGGCTTATTACACCTGCAGAAAAATTACCGGGCGGCAATTACGGAATATGATAAAGCTTTTAAAATACAGAAACCCGATGCGCTGACCGCCTATAAGGCAGCCGGTGTATATGCCCTGGACAGCAATGCACCCAAAGCCTTTTACTATTTAAAGATAGCGCTTCAAAAGGGCTGGACAGAAGCCGACTGGTTGTCTGCAGATCCTTATTTTAATTATCTGAGGAAAACAGCACCAGCAGACTGGGAAAAGATCGTACGGGAATCTGTAAGCAAAGAACAACAATATGCACGTACGCTGCAGCTTTCCTCTTTAAGAAAAGAGATCAACCAGATGATGCTGGTCGATCAGCAACTCAGGTACAAAAAAGTACAGGCAAAAAATGATAGCCTGCTAAAAAGTATTAATCGTCAGATCATGCAGGCTGATGCCAATAACCAGCAAAGAGCCAAAGAGATCATCCGGCAATATGGCTGGCCTACTATGCTGCAGATAGGGAAAGATGGTCAGAACAATCTGTGGCTTGTAGTGCAGCATGCTGATAATGATGTGCTTTTTCAGCAGGCCACCTTGTACGAAATGGAAAAATGGAAAGGCACCACGCAACTGAATCATGAAAACTATGCGTTTCTATACGACCGGGTAAAATGTAACCTGAATTATAAACAACTGTATGGCACGCAGGTAATCTGGACACAAAACGGCCAGGCATCCGGTTTCAGACCTGTTACAGAAGAAGCCAATGTCAATGAACGCAGAAAAGCAATGGGATTACAACCGCTGCAGATCTATGCGCTTACCTATGGCATGGAGTATCACACTTTAACTGCTGCACAGCAGCAACAGCGTGATGTCGCAGAACAGGTATACGTGCATTCATTGATAGACAGCGCCCGCTACTTTTATCAGCAGAAGGATTTTCAAAAAACATACGATTATTATAATACAGCCTCTACGTTTTTAGGCGGCATGAGTAATGAAGACAATTTTAAAGCGGCTGTCATTTTCTCAAACATTGCAGCCGTTAACCAGGATGAACAATACAAAAGTATTGCACTCGATTTCCTGGAACTGCTATTTATGAGAAAATATCTGACACGTGCATTACTTGAGCAGTCAGCATTTACCATTCTGCACAACGAAAAAAGATGGATCAGTATCAATAAGCTGCTATAAGACCTGTGATCATACGGCATTAAAACCGGTGTCCGGTTCTGAACAAAAGTTGTAACAAAACCGTACAGTACCTGATTTTAGCAAGACATAAGAATTTGATTTACAGCTACTAAAATAGCGGCATTTTTTTGGTTTCAAAAAGATTGAAAAGTGACCTTCACATCAGGTAAACTTCAATAGAAATGACTATGCTAAAGAATTACATGAAGATCGCGTTGCGCAATCTTACAAAGGGCAAAATGCATTCCTTCTTAAACATTACCGGACTTTCAGTAGGCATGGCAGTATCTATGCTGATAGCTTTATGGGTATGGGATGAACTATCGTACAATAAAAACTTTGAGAACTATAGCCGCATTGCGCAGGTGATGCAGAACCAGACATTTAACAACAATGTACAAACCTGGGACAACGTACCTGCTCCTTTGGGACCTGTGCTGCAGAATGAATATGGCAGCAATTTCAGGTATGTTGTACGAAGCAGCCATATCAGCAAGCATACCGTTACCCTTGACAACAAGAAGTTGAAAATAGACGGTGCCTATATGGAACCGCATGCCCCGGACATGCTTTCGCTTACGATGTTGTCTGGCGAGCGCGCAGGTTTGACTGATATCCACTCAATACTGTTATCCCAGTCAGCCGCAAGAAAAATCTTTAACACAGATGATGTTGCAGGTAAGATCATGACTATTGATAATAATGTTGAAGTAAAAGTGACAGGTGTTTACAAAGACCTTCCATTCAATTCAAGCTTTAACAAACTGACATTTATAGCTCCCTGGGAACTAATGTTTAAAAGCCAGGGATTTGATAACATACTAAAAAACCCATGGGGTGCAAGCTGGTTCCAGACCTATGTACAAATTGAAGACAATGTAGATATGCAGCAGGCATCAGCTAAAATAAAAGATGCCAAAATGCGGCATATCAGCGGAGATGCTGCCATAAATAACCCGGTCATTTTTCTGCAACCCATGAGTAGCTGGCACCTTTACGGTGATTTTAAAAATGGTATTGATACAGGCGGCAGAATAACTTATGTATGGCTATTTGGCATTACAGGCTTATTTGTGTTATTACTTGCCTGTATAAACTTTATGAACCTTAGCACAGCCCGCAGCGAAAAAAGGGCGAAGGAAGTTGGTATCCGCAAAACAGTAGGCTCATTGCGCCGGATGTTAATATACCAGTTCTTAAGTGAATCAATTGTTGTAGCAATATTTGCATTTGCCGCAGCACTGGCGCTTGCACAGCTTGCACTGCCTTTTTTTAATGATATAGCCGGCAAGGAAATAACCTTGCCCTGGACAACCCCTCTGTTCTGGTTACTGGGCATCAGCTTCACTGTGTTTACAGGCCTGCTGGCCGGTAGTTACCCCGCATTTTATCTGTCATCCTTCAAACCTGTTAAAGTATTAAAAGGCACTTTCCGTGCAGGGCGCAGGGCTGCTATTCCGCGCAGGATACTTGTAACAGCACAGTTTACTGTTTCCGTTATTTTAATAATAGGCACCATTGTGGTATTTAAGCAAATACAATACGTTAAAAACAGGCCGATTGGATATGACAGCAAAGGGGTCATAAACATGAGTGCTGAAAATATCCATCAACATTTTGATGCTTTCAGGGCAGACCTGCTGCATACCGGCCATATTTCTGAGGTTGCAGAAAGTGAAACACCTGTAACCAATAACTATATTACCAACAGCGGACTTGACTGGAGAGGAAAAGATCCGCAAATGCAGGAAGAATTTGTAACAATGGGGGTTACCCCGGAGTTTGGCAAAGCTTCTGGCTGGCAGATCATTAGCGGCAGGGATTTTAGCAGGGACTTCCCATCAGATTCTACCGCAATCATCATCAACGAAGCGACTGTAGCATACCTGGGTTTTAAAGATCCTTTAGGTGAAATAATAAAATGGGGTAAGAACAGCCCGGTACACATTATTGGTGTAGTGAAGAATATGATTACCCAAAGTCCTTATGATCCAATAAAGCAAAGCTTCTACTACCTGCACTTTGGTTCATTAAATAATATTATAGTAAGGGTGAACCCTTCTTCTTCCATGAGCAATACATTAGCTGCTATTAAAGAAATATACAAAAAATATAACCCGGCTGTAGCCTTTGAATATAGTTTTGTTGATGAAGATTATGCAAAGAAATTCAATAATGAAGTGCGTGTTGGCAGGCTGGCAAGTATTTTTGCAGTATTAGCTGTTTTGATAAGCGCTCTTGGTTTGTTTGGCATGGCATCTTTTATGGCAGAACAACGTACAAAAGAAATAGGCGTACGCAAAGTACTGGGAGCTTCTGTTTTCAATCTGTGGAGATTAATGAGCAGGGAGTTTATCATATTGATCAGTACATCGCTCATCATTGCAATACCCATAGCCTGGTACGCTATGCACACGTGGCTGCTCAATTACCAATACCGCACAGGAATCAGTTGGTGGATTTTTATTGTTACAGCTATAGGTGCCGTAACAATAACCCTAATCACAGTAAGCTACCAAAGTATCAAAGTTGCCCTGATGAATCCTGTGAAGAGTTTAAAGACAGAATAACTCATATTGATATTGTTTTCAGAAACGCTGCTTTTAACCAAATAAAGAATATGAAATTCATTGCAACCCTTGCTTGTTTTGTTTTTTTTAATGCAACTGCACAAACCAGTATTGAACAAAAAATAAAAGAGGTCGAGAATGGTTTAACAAAAGCTGAATTTGTAACAAAAGGCGAAGCATTCATTAAAGGTGATGTATATGACCGGATGAAAGAACGCCGTGTAAATGGTGTAAGCGTAGCTGTGGTGAACAACGGAAAGATTGAATGGATGAAAGGATATGGCATAAAAGATGCAGACAATACTGCAGACAGCGTTTCTCCTGGGACCTTATTCCAGCTGGCATCGATAGGAAAGATAATAACCACACTGGCAGCATTACACCTGGTAAAAGAAGAAAAAATTAGCCTGGATGAAGATGTTAACAATAAACTGAAAAGCTGGAAGGTGCCGGACAACCAGTTTACAAGCGAAAAGAAAGTAACCTTACGAACATTGCTTTCACATTCCGCTGGTCTGACAGATGACTACGGCTTTGAAGGATATTATCCTTCGGCAACGATCCCTTCACTGCAACAGGTGCTGAACGCTGAAAAACCGGCAAACAACAAAAAGAAACTGGTGCCTGCAGCTGTGCCGGGTTCAAAAGAGCGTTATTCCGGCGGTGGCTTTATTATTATACAGCAGTTGATAGAAGATATCACCGGCATGCCCTTCCGGCAATACGTAGAACGAGTGGTTTTCCAACCGATCAGCATGACAAATACTACATACGACCACCAGCCGGACATCAACCTGAAAAAAGACATTGCACGCGGTCATCAAGCCAATGGCAAAACCGATAAGAAAAGAAAATACAATGTTTACCCCGAAATGGCAGCTGCCGGTCCGTGGACCACAGCTGAAGACGCGGCAAAGCTGTTAATCGAGATCCAGAAAGAAAGTAACGGGCAATCCGAATTGGTGTTAAACACTGCATTAACAAAAGAGATGCTGACACCACAGATCAACAATACAGGACTAGGCATGCATTTGCTGGGTTCAGATAAGTGTTTAAGCTTCTGGCACAGTGGTAATAATGCAGGTTATGTAGCACTGCTCTACGGTATAACGGAGGGGAAAGGTGCTGTTGTATTGACAAACTCTGATGGCGGTGAGTGGTTTTGCCTGGAAATGATCAGAAGTATTGCAAATGCCTATAACTGGCCTGTAATGCAGACCAAAACAATTGCTCCGTTAACTGAAAGTGAAAAAGTAAAGTATGCAGGTAATTATAAAAGTGCCAATAATACTGAAGCTAAAATAGAAATAGCGGGAAACGATTTGCGACTGAAAATGGGTGGAGGTAATGGTTTTGCTTTATTACAATTGACAGATGGATTGTTTACTATCCAGGAAGCAAAAGACCGGCTGCGTATTTCTTTTGAGCGGGATGCTTCCGGCAACATAATTTCATTGATCGCATTACAGGACATTACCAAAAAACTGGCCTTTACCAAATACTGATCCTATTCTCCGAAAACCTGGTATTTGCATTAATTCAAGCTGTTTTCACAACAATAAAGACATTACAATCTGGCTTGCACTGTATGCGCCATTTGGGTTGGGGAAGATATTTATCGATGAACCGGTGTGCCGATCTTTTCGCAGTCAAAGCGTTTACCGTTTTGGGGAACTGGCTCGGGCAGCCTGAGCGGCTAACTGATTTGGACAGCGTTGTTTCCAGAATTAAAGGAGTTCTTTCGTGTTATAGTGAGTTCATTAACCACATGAACACGTTTTCATACGATGACGCAGGCATCAATGTCGTTTATCTTGAAGACGAATCTGTATAATGAAACGGCTATGATTGTAAGGTGCAGGCCAAGGCCTGCACCTACATTTTTGTTCGGGTTAATGTTGCTCCGGGAAAATAAACTTATGAAAGAGAAGAAGCATCATGTTAATTTGCTAAAGCCTGCAGGAAACGACTTTGGCATTAGATACCACCTGGGAACCTCAGCACAATTCTCTTTTCTACCCATTCCCTGAGCATCTCTATGAATTCGCAAGAGATGGTTTGTAGGAGTTCTCAAAGCTGTCATTATCAGTGTAATCATAGCTCTCCCAGTCATTCCATACTGTTTCACATATCTGGTATAAGTCGGAGTCAACGTGTTGCAATACTTTCAGTTGATCCTCATAGTTAAAGTCGTCGTTTGGGCATGCTTTCATAGCAAAACACCTACCCAGATAAAGGCGGCAAGCTATTCTCCAACGATCTCCTGTGCCCCCTATATAATCTAAGATAAATTCAAGTTTATCTTTGTATCCTCTGTGAGTATCATAGTCGGAAACAAACTTTCGACGCTCAAATCCCATATTGAGAAACAGGGGAGCATTTTAACATACTCCAGGCAATTTGAAATATCACTTCATAATGTTTCTGGGAAAATAGGTGATAAACGAGGAGTTTCACTAGAAAGAAGCTGAAGCAAGGGGCCCACTTTAATTTTCATTTGATCGAGATGCAGATGAAGCAACTCATAAACGAAACTATCTTTACACGCAGGGCCGGTGACAACACGTATTTCTACCACCTTATCGCGAATGTCTATCTCACAGTAATCTTTGGTTGTCGTACTTATTGTAATGGCATAATCACTACTCAGTTCATCCCATAGAGCCTGGTTATGATGGTCCAGGTAGTCGGAAGCATTTACTATCATAATCGCTATTTTGTGTAAAAAAAATGATTTAAAATACTTCTGAATGCCACTTGTTAATTACATGCAGATAAAACCTTTTGCAATGTATGATTACCCTTTAAGCTGGTTACGGAATGGTAAGTCAGATATAAAAATTAAGTAGTTCCAATCTGGAATAGTCGCTGCCTGTTGATTGCCCTTTAAAAAGTTATATTCGTTGCAACAAAATTGTTGCATTTTTAGTGGCCTTTAAAATCTAACTAACAATGGATGATAAAGAACGGATTCTGAATTTAATATTTAAGTTCTTTGTAGAATCGAAAGACTACAATGGCATTCCCTTGCGATCTATTGGAGATGAACTGGAAATTGATTACAAAGTTTCCATTGATCTGATCATTGAATTAGTTATGGATGACTTGGTTTCCATCCAATCCAGTACTAATCCTCATATTATCGGATTTCAGCATTTCCAACTTGAAGATCAGTGCCACATATTACAGAAAGCCAAAAGCACTACGGTTACGGAGCACACAATGGGTGACTTTACTTTTTATGCGGAGAATACAGAGTTTCCAATTTGTCTTTATCCTTCACCGGCTTACCTGTGCAAGCATCGTGACCTTGCTGAATTTGGTACAGCTGTTTATTCTAAGAAGCTGGCTCTGGGAGTTCCCCAGTTAAGGCTTTTTTATTTCGATATTGAAGTGCTAGACAGGTATGCAGGTGATCCAAGATACGCTTTTCGTTTTGAGGACTACGCTGGTGATATCTATTGCAAATACGATGAAAATGACCGCCCTTTAGTTCGTGATGAAGATGAGATCTTTTTAAAGAGCTTTGGGTTAGGTTACGATGAGATGGGTCAGAGGTTAGCGGTAGTACCCCTTACTTACTTAAAAAGGCTTACACCGGAACATCAGGTTTACTGGAGTGGAAAAGAATATACTGGTCAGGGACAGGTTCTCCGGGAATATTACGATAACATCATCCTCGGCGAATGGACGTTCCGGCACAGTATTTTTTCCGGTTTCATCGGGGAGCAAAACTGCCTGAATGAACTGGCTGAGAAAATATTTGGGAAGAAGTTGTTTAAAGTTAGTTATACGAAAGAAGACAGGCCTAGAGAGTTTACGCTGTTTTTTAAGCCCACACGTAAGAATTACCTGGATTTCGTTTTGCTGTTAGATAAAATGGTTTCCGATAACATAAATAAGGATTTTTTTCGGGGTGAAGTGGATCTGGAAGAACTAGTACCTATTGAAGGCGGTATGGTTGAACGTAGACAAAAAGGTACCCTTAGAATTTTCGAGGACTGGATGCGCAAAAAGTGCAATGGAGCAGACGATGCTATTCAGGAAATATTCAAGGTGTTCAAAAAGGTACGCAAAGAACGGCAAGAGCCAGCGCATAAAATTACCGCCAATGACTATGATAAAAACTATGACAAGAAGCAAAAGGAATTGATTTGTGAAGCGTATGAATCTATGATGAATCTGCGGATGGCTTTTGCGTCGCATGAAGATGCTAAGGGCTTTGAAGTGCCAGGTTGGCTTGATCCGGCTAAGATCACGCCGTTTTAGACTACACAACTGGCTTTCATCATTACTGATAACATTGTTTATTTAATATTAGTTTGCTTACGTGTATTCGGATACTGAAAATTGGGGATCAGGTTGAAAAGTTGTGGGATTTAGGAGAAAGTAGTTGTTTTGCAGCCTAATAAAACGACAAGGAACATTGGAAAAGGATCAGGAAAAAGAATTGTTAGGCTATTTTTTACCAGCAGGGACACTTGATTATTTTGACATCACTCACTTTGTAAAAGATAAAGTAGGCTTGGTCTTATTTTTAGAAGAAAAGAACCTACCTCCGTCCGAATATGCAGGTCAAATACTTCACTCCAAAGGATTTTACCCGGAAGTTCGGGTACAAGACTTTCCGATTCGCGAAAACAAAGTAGAACTGAGTATAAAGCGCCGCCGCTGGGAAGTTCAGTCTACCGGAGAAATAGTATCTCGGAACTGGGACCTGGTTATGAAAGGCGCACGACTCACCAAAGAGTTCGCGCTTTTTTTAAAAGATACATTTGGACGATCATCCGATTAGCTGTCATCAACTGGCCCGCATGTACCACATGGACGGACGGCAACTTCAACAGCAATATAAACACCACATCTCCGATTATAAAGACTGGGACCAGCGGGAGCATGCCACAGAATGGATGCTTTTTGAGCAGAATATGGGCACTCACATAAGCATCGATGAGACCGCTCTATCTAATGACGAACTCTACACTGTGGTCACCAATAAATCAGCCAAAGGCCGTAAAGGCGCTATTATAGCAATGATCAAAAGCACCCAGGCAGATAAGGTGATCGAAGTATTACAACGGATCAATAAGCGATCAAGGCAACGGGTTCAGGAAGTGACTTTGGATATGGCAGCAGGCATGCATCTGATCGTCAAACGTTGTTTTCCTTATGCACACCGGGTTGTGGACCGGTTCCATGTACAACAACTAGCCACAGAGGCGGTACAGGAGATCCGTATCAAGCATCGCTGGCAGGCCATTGATGAAGAAAACAAACAGATTGCCCAGGCTAAAAAGAAGGGCCTCAGTTATGTGCCGCAACTATTACCTAATGGCGATTCTCCCAAACAATTACTAGCCCGTAGCCGCTACCTTTTATTCAAGCATAAAAGTTGTTGGACAGTTACTCAGAAACGACGGGCTGAACTGATGTTTGAACGATACCCGGCAATAAAACAAGCTTATGATATGTACATGAAGCTGGCCGATATCTTTCGTTATTGCTCATCCAAGGAGCAAGCGTTTAAAAAACTGGCCTTATGGTTCAATGAGGTAGAAGATGCAGGAATCGAATCTTTTTAAACCGTGCACAGAACAATCCAAACTTACTACCAGGGTATATTAAATTATTTTATGAACAGAAGCACCAATGCTTCTGCCGAATCCTTTAATGCTAAAATAAAAGCATTCAGAGCATCTGCAAGAGGGGTTAGAGACATTAACTTCTTCTTATTCAGACTACAGAAAATATATGCCTAACAATATAATCCCACAACTTTTTGACTTGATCCAAAATTGGGAGTTAAAAAACAGACTAAATATAAATAACAAGTAAACAAACTGGTCGGATCGTAAATGGTATTGTTTGAATGCTGACAAGGACATTCGAATTATGAGTTATCAAATTCTGTAACACGCTATAGCCAGACAGCATTACAAATTAATTAAACAGTCATAGCATCTGACCAACTATTTTTAACTTAGAACCGCTTTTTAGTGAAATTGACAAATCATATCAATCAGAAAACCAACCAGATATGCCCTAAAATGAAACAGGACAAAGTGAATTTCTTCATCTTTGTCCTGTTGTGTGACCCCGTCAGGATTCAAACCTGAAACCTTTTGATCCGTAGTCAAATGCTCTATTCAATTGAGCTACGGGGCCATTGTTTTTGTTCGAATGGGCGGCAAAAATAGGGAGATTATACATTCCCGCCAAATCAAAATAACTCTTTTTTTTACAACCAGTTAGCCCAAATAACGGTCATTCTTCCCAAGTCTTTGTTCCTGCTGCATTTGAGCCATTTTTACTCCATCTTAAAAAAATTCTCAGAAATACTGCCCCGCAATCCTGTTGCTTCCTGTTCCGGATTTTCCGGGACATTTCACCCACCATGCTGAATATACTGCATGATGATCATATTTGAGATCATTCCAACAAATTAGCCATACGTTGTTACACGCTTTCATTTTATAACACCTCAACGCTTCTTCTGCCACTCTCCTTTCGCTTTCCGCAAATGCAATGTTAATTAACCATCAAAAAAAGGCATACCAATTATCTTTAGTGCATTGCTTAACTATTACGGCAGTTTGCATGAAGATATTTCTACCCTTCCTTTTTTTATTGCTTGCTCATAATGGTTTTTCACAGTGCTCCTTTCCCTTGCAACTGAACAGCACAGGTATTTGCGTGGGCGATACGCTCAAAGTTGTTTCCACCAGTTCTATTTCCCGGATCATATGGTTCAGAGATGATAAACCCTTTGACACTGTATATGCCATCAACACAGGAACAGGACAAACAGTTGCCGGAGGAAATGGAGCAGGGTCTGCCGGTAATCAGCTCAAAAGCCCGTGGAGAATATTTGTAGATAAAAGAGGAAATCTCTATGTTGCCGATGCCGGTAATTTCCGGGTAACAAAATGGGCTCCCGGTGCTACCAGTGGTGTAACGGTTGCCGGTGGTAACGGCCCGGGTACAGCCAATAACCAAGTAAACCCCTATGGCATTTATGTAGACGATAATGACAATATGTTCATTACCGATTTTGCAAATGATCGTATAATGAAATGGCCTGCCGGCGCATCCAGTGGTACAGCGGTAGCCGGCGGCAATGGTCGTGGTATAGCTGCTAACCAGTTCAATGGTCCGGTAAGTATCTGCCTGGATAAAACAGGCGCCATGTACATTACTGATTTTTCCAACAGTCGTATACAGAAATGGTTGCAGGGCGCTGCTACCGGAACAACAGTTGCCGGAGGAAATGGTGCAGGCCCCGCTGCCAACCAGCTAGACTACCCTTTCGACGCAGTAGTGGATGGCAACGGATATGTTTATATAGCAGATGGCGGTAATTATCGTATACAGCGTTGGGCACCCGGAGCTGCCAGCGGCATTACCATTGCAGGTGGTAATGGTATAGGTGCTGCCCCCAACCAGTTCAATGGTACTGCCAGCCTGTTTGTAGATGCAGGTGGTAATGTATACATAGCAGATAATTCCAATTACCGTGTGCAGAAATGGTCGCCCGGTGCTACCAGCGGTATCACCGTGGCCGGTGGAAATGGCGCCGGCACAGGTGCCAACCAGTTCAATTCTGTGCAGGCTGTTTTTGTTACTGATAATGGCGATATTTATGTGGCAGATATTCAAAATTGCCGCGTGCAGAAATGGCCTTTCAAACCTTTTATTGACACTGCGCTTAAAACATCTCAATCCGGTACCTATAAAGCTGTCATTACCTATGCCAATGGTTGTACAGATACTACCAATACCATCCTGATCCATTCTGCAGGTACAACGTCGGTAAGCATCATAGCTTATCCCAACGCTATCTGCGCAGGCACTGCAGTCACGTTTACCGCCACGCCGGCAAACGGTGGTACTGCTCCCATATACCAGTGGCAGGTAAATGGCGCAAATACCGGTACCAACAATCCCATATTCACCAGTAATTTACTAAAAGATAAAGACGTTGTTTCCTGCACTATGACCAATAATGAGGTGTGCATCACTACGCCTGTTGTGCGCTCCAACAATATCGTAATGGCAGTAGACAACTACACAGCAATTCCCGTAAATATTATCGCCTCTGCCAATCCTATCTGTTCGGGCACTGATGTTGAATTTTCTGCCGCCACTACCGGCAATGCTACAGCGCCTTTATACCAATGGCAGGTAAATGGTATTAATGCAGGTTCCAATAGTCCGCGTTATGCTGCAAAGAACCTGTCTGACCGAGATGTGATTACCTGTACCGCCAGCAGCTCCGCAGGCTGCTCCCCCACCCATTCCAATAATATCACCATGATGGTAAATCCATCACCCACGGTCAGCATTACTTCACCAACAGTCATCAATGCCGGTGAAAGCATCATCCTGCACCCGGTCGTTACTGGTCCTGTAACACATTATTCATGGACACCTGGCAAACACCTGTCTGATACTGCTATTCTCAATCCTGTAGCCAATCCGTTGCGCAGTACAGTATATACGCTTACCGTATGGACTGATAAAAACTGCAGTGCCGGCACTTCTGTAAAAGTGGATGTATCTATGAAATTAAGCGTGCCCAACGCTTTTTCACCCAATGGTGACAACCGGAATGATGTTTTTTATGTGCTGGGAGGTCCTGATGGCAGCCTGGTGCACGATCTGGCAGTATTTAACAGGTGGGGGCAACGCATATTTCACGTCAGGGATGTACAACCCGGCGATCCTGCAGGTGGCTGGAAAGGCGACTATAAAGGCATACCTGTAGCCACCGGCACCTATGTATACGTACTGGTAATGCGCCTGGCCGGTGGCAGTGAAGAAACCATCAAGGGAACGCTCGAACTCATCCGGTAATTCATGCTTACAAAACTGACCAGTTGTCAAAATCATCATCCCCGGAACTTTTCATGTTTTGCTCGTTTGTAAAAAATATCTGCTTCATTGTATAAATTCAAAAATTCTCCAGATTCAGGTTATAGGTTTGCCCCGTAAAATCATTGGAATGAGAAAATTATTACTTGCGGCAGTATTGATATGGTTATCGACAGGCATTTATGCACAGAACACAGGTGCAGCAAAAGGCAATGGAAAAATATCGGGTAAGGTTTCAGATGCTGCTACTGCTGCCACATTGGAATACGCTACCATTACAGTCATTGACCAAGCTTCAGGGAAAACAATAACAGGCGGCACCAGCGACAAAGACGGACTATTCACTATTACAAGCGTTGCAGAGGGTATATACAAAATACTGGTTGAGTTTATAGGTTACCAGCCTGCCACCTTCCAGGCTATAAGCGTTAAAAAAAATGCCACCACCGACCTCGGCAATATTGCATTGTCAAAAAAAGAACAGAACCTGGTTGCAGTTACTGTTACTGCACAGGCTAAACTGATCGAAAATAAAATTGATAAAACAATTTTCAATGCAGAAAAAGATCTTACTTCCGCAGGCGGCGTAGCTACTGATATATTAAGAAAAGTGCCCCAGGTATCAGTAGATGTTGATGGAAATGTGCAACTGGCAGGCAATGCCAGCATCCGTTTCCTGATCAATGGTAAACCTTCCACAGCTTTTGGCAGTAACATTGCCGATGTACTACAATCCATTCCTGCCAGCCAGATCAAAAGCATTGAAGTGATCACCAACCCGGGTGCTAAATACGATGCACAAGGCATGGGCGGCATTATCAATATCATCTTAAAGTCAAATACGGCAAGAGGTATTAATGGTAACCTGTCATTAACTGCAGGAACACGCATGGAAAACGGCTCCTTCAATTTCAATGCCCGTAACAAAAACTTTGGGTTCAATGCCTTTATCAGTGGCAATACAAGATTAAAAGCACAGACAAAGAACAACAGCCTGCGCAATTCCGTTGATACCATCAGCAAAACCAATGGCATCTTATCACAGGATGGAACCACTGCCCTGAAACGTCATGGTATGGAAGCCGGCGTTGGTTTTGACTGGACCTATAAAAAATACAACAGCTTTTCCGGATCGGTGAATTATGATGTTTTTGGTAACAACAATAGCGGACTTATCAATCAAATGCAACAGGTAACCAGCTATGGAGGCAATCCCGTTTCCAGCCTGCTCAGCCAGAACAACACCTACAGTAAAAACCGTTCTTATTATACAGACATTTCTTTTAACTACAAAAGAACCTTTGCCAAAGAAGATCAGGAACTGGAGTTTGGCGTAAATTCAAGCATTGGGCGTTCACGCATAACAGCCAACAATGAACAATTCCTGATGCCACAGGATTCTTTGTACTATGGTATTATGAGTACCAATCCCGGCAAAGAGAATCAAACACAGATCACACTGGACTATACGCAACCACTTTCGGAAAAGGTTACTTTCGGCACTGGTCTTAAAACCACTTTTCTTGATATTACCAGTACATCCGATGTGCTTGCATACAATACTTCCGGCAAACAATACCAATACGACAACTCCTTATCCAACAGCCTGCAGTATCACCAGAAAGTATATGCAGCTTATGCAGAAATGAGTTTCCCGGCAGGTAAGTTGTTCGATGTAAAAGTTGGTACACGGTATGAACGCACAGAGATCTCGTCCTTTTATTCCAATGCACAGCACAATGTAAAAACACCGGGTTACAACACACTGGTACCTTCCGTGTTTCTGTCAAAAAAACTGGATGATCAGCAGGTCATCAAATTAAGCTACTCCAAGCGTATTGAACGTCCCGACTATGGTGACCTCAATCCGTTTATTAATACCAGTGATCCTAAAAACATCACCGCAGGCAATCCTTATCTTTTACCGGAACTGGGTCATCGCATAGAACTTGGTTACAGTCGTGATCTGGGCAACAAAGGTTCACTTATGGTCACAGCTTTCTACAGGCGCAACCTGCAGGATATTCAACCATATGTAAAATATTATTCTTCACTCCAGATAGGTGACTCTACCTACAACAATGTATCAATAAGCAGCCGCGAAAATATTGGCACCGAGAACAATACCGGCATGAATATTTTCTCAGACCTCCGCCCTATGTCAAAACTGGGCATCAGGACCAATCTGTCTTTCTTTCACCGCAAGATCATTAATGCCATTGATGCAGGACAAAGCCGCACCTCTTTCAACTATCGTTTCAACCTGAATGCCAGCTACCAGTTCAACAACACACTGGCTGCTGAATTTTTCGGCAATTTCAACTCAGCAAGAAACGAGGTGCAGGGTAAATATCCTTCACTCACTACCTACAGCTTTGCCATCCGAAAAATGTTCTGGAATAAAAAAGGCAGCCTTGCACTAACCACCACCAACCCGTTCAATGAATACGTAACACAACGATTGGAGATCTATGGACCTAACTTCACCACCACTACCGTGCGCAAAATACCTTTCCGCTCTGTTGGGCTGAACTTTACATGGAAATTCGGTTTACTGGAATTTAAAAAAGAAAAAGAACAGAACAACAACGATATCAATAGCAATCTTTAAAAGTTTCATACCTGTAGATGTTCTTGCCTGCTGATGTTATCAGAAAGTATCTGCCATAAATTCTTATATTCTGAATACATTTATGGTATAACTACAGGCAATGAAAATAGCTACCTACAATGTAAATGGGGTCAACGGCCGGTTACCGGTACTGTTGCAGTGGTTGCAGGAATCAAAACCGGATATTGTTTGTTTGCAGGAATTAAAAGCACCACAGGAAAAATTTCCTGAAAAGGCTATACAGGATGCAGGCTATAGTGCTATCTGGCATGGTCAGAAAAGCTGGAACGGCGTTGCCATCCTGTCGCGTGTGGGAGAACCTAAAGAACTACGCCGTGTACTTCCCGGCGATCCCGAAGACAGTCACAGCCGTTATATAGAAGCAGAAGTAAACAACATCATTATCGGTTGCCTGTACTTACCCAATGGCAATCCTTATCCCGGACCAAAGTTCGATTATAAGCTGGCATGGTTCAAGCAGCTGAAAGCACACGCAAAAAAACTGTTGCAGGAAGATGTACCTGTAGTTTTAACAGGCGATTATAATGTAATGCCCACCGAACTGGATGTATACAAACCTGAAAAATGGGTAGACGATGCCTTGTTCCGCATTGAAATACGTACAGCTTTTAAAGAACTGATAGCACAGGGCTGGACAGATGCCATCAGAAAACTATACCCCGATGAAAAGATCTATACGTTTTGGGATTATTTCCGGAATGCCTATGGCCGCGATGCAGGTTTACGCATTGATCATTTTCTGCTGAGTCCAAAAATAAGTAACAAGCTCACTGCTGCCGGTGTTGATCGTCATGTACGCGGGTGGGAAAAAACCAGTGATCATGCACCAGTGTGGATCGAATTGAAAAAGTAATACTCATCTGAACTATTGCATATAAAGAAAGCCCCCTGTTAACGGGGTGGCTTTTTTCATACACATATCCGGCAAAAAATACAGTTCGTTTGCTTATTTCAGTACAATACATATAACCAAAAGACCTTTTTGTCTTTTTCTGCGACGCTTTATTCTCTACATAGTACCGTTTCGTCTTTTAATAGTTACAGTTCGTATCCTGCCAGGTGCTATAGTTTATTCAACTTTGCATCAGTGGAAAAGAAAGACCCATACCTGACAATAAGAGCGGCAATTGCAACCAAAGCAATTACTGAATTCAGACAGATATTCGATCATTTTCCCAAAACAACTATAGCCAAAGAGCTGGGTAAGAACAACACAAGCATCACCAACCTGAAAGATGATGTTGGCAAACTGAATATTGCAGACATATACAACATCAGTATCATAATGGGTGTAGACATTAAAGATCTCATCCGTATTATTCTCACACAATTCTACAACGACAAAGGCGAACCTGATAAATATCAATAAGCCTGTATCTATTATACCAGGAAATACAGATCTGTACCAATAAAATACAAAAGCGTAGTAACAAACTACTGATCTGTAGCCAACTGAATGGAAACCTTTCTACAGATTTGTAATATGAGTAAAATGGACGAACGGTACCTGTCTGCAAAGCTGGCCATTGAAACACATACCATCACAGAATTCAGACAGATCGTTACATACGCCCCTAAAACCTGGTTGGCCAATGATCTCAACAAGAATACAGATCGTATGACAGACCTGATAGATCATGTAGAAAAACTAAGCATCAAAGACCTGTTCAGGATCAGTACGTTGCTGGGGGTTGATCATTACTCTGTTTTCTATCTTATCAGCAATCAATACCTGAACGATCTGGATAAAAATGCTCAGAATAACCATACCCGGCCATAATATTTTTCCTGGAAACATACACGTCAAAAGCCATCCGCATACAGGGATGGCTTTTATGTTCATCAGCATTCGGCTGTTAGTTCCAGCGCACGCTCTTCCACAAGTTCGGCAGCTTGCTTCTCAGTATCAGAAACCGGTTGTTTTTTACCCAATACAATAAAGCTCATACCAAACGCAACCACCAACAGCAGCATACTACCCCAGATCACCTGGTGAACACCGTAATAGGTAATAATAAAACCACCTACCATCGTTCCTACTGTTACACCTGCATTACCAAACGATACCATCAGGCTGGCTGCCAGTTCCGGCGCCTCAGGTGCTTCAGTAGTAGTACGTGTTTGCCCAATCAGGAAACCTCCGGTATGAATAAATCCCCAGATGGAAACGATCACTGCCATAGGTATAAACAAACCACCAAACAGGTAAGCAAGTAAATGAACTGCAACCAGGCCCAGCAAAAAAAATCTTGTGGTCAGCAGTATATTTTTACTCAGTGCAATGCCCGTAAGCCAGTTACCCGCTATACCTGCACCGCCAAACAGTAACAGCATCAGGCTGATCTGTCCGCCACTCATGTGCGATATTTTACCCAGGTACTCCGCCAGGTATCCGTAAGTAGCGAACATACCCGCAATCATAACAAGGGTAGCAAACAAGTTCACCCATAGCTGACCTTTTTTCAGGATCAGCAATGGGCTTTCCGAAGCAGTATTTTCTGTAACCGGCATGGAAGGAACAAATACTGCCAGTGCAATAAATGCAACCAGGTTAATAATACCCGATAATACAAATGATGCCTGCCAGTTGAATAATTCTGCCACATACGTTGTAATAGGTACACCCAGTACTGTAGCAATGCTCAATCCGCCCAATACCACCGATACCGCCCTGGGTGCATCTTTCGGTTCTACCTGTTTAGCAGCTGCCACCGTAGATACTGCCCAGAATACAGGATGCAGAAATGCAGGCAGTATACGCGCTATCATCAACACAGTAAAATTGGGAGCAAAGGCCGATAAAATATTCGAGACTACAAATACTGCCATTACCAGGCACATCATCAGTTTACGGTTCACCTTCGCCGTAAGCAATGTGGTAAACGGTCCTGTTAAAGCAATAGTCAAAGCAAAAGCACTCAGCAGCCAGCCGGCAGTATCAATTGAAATATTAAACTCCCGCGATATGGTTGGCATAATACCAATTACCCCAAACTCTGTGGTAATAATGCCAAAAGCACCGAGAGCCATAACGTAAATTGATTTCCTCATACATTCAAACATTTAAATGTTTCGATAAATAAAACAAATGGTTAATGGTTATACGTGTTCAATAAAAATCATCCTTTAAGATCTGTAAGGCTGGCAATATAATCGTCAAGCACTTCCTGGTTCAGCACGTACTTCAGGTTTCTGCCTTCCTTTTCAGGGATCAGCAGGTCTGCATCTACCAGTTGCTTTAAATGGTGAGAAATAGAAGGCTGGGTAAGATCCAGCAAATCGTTCACTTCAGCACAATACAGGCAATCCTTTTTTTTCCTGAATTGCTGTAGTATGGCTATCCTGTTGGCATCGCCCAATGCACGGGATATCTTTTCAAATTTCCTGTTGTCCATATTCTTTCCCGTATATTCGGGACGCAATATAAATAGAAACATCGAAATCCATCTATATTTAAAAATCAGGATAAATTCCCCGCAGGTTGTAGTTGGATATTGAATTTTCACAGCATCGTTTACATGCTAACACAACGTTACCGTAACATACACTGTTGTAAACTTTAGTATATTCGGTTAACAGCACTTATATACCCTGGTAAAAGGTTTGATATTCTTTTTAAAACACATTATAATGGCAACAGAAAACAAAACAACGATCACTGTACAAACCACAGTGAAAGCGCCGGTTGAAAAAGTATGGGCATTCTGGACAGAACCGGAACATATAAAAAAATGGAACAGTGCATCACCAGACTGGCATACGCCGCATGCGGAAAATGATCTGCGCACAGGAGGATCCTTCAGTTCGCGCATGGAAGCCAGGGACGGTAGTTTCGGATTTGATTTTGCCGGAGTATATGACAGTGTTGTACCCCATAAACATATTGCCTACACCATTGGTGATGGCAGAAAAGTGACCATTGATTTTATACCGGAAGATAATGACACGCTGATATCAGAAACATTTGAGGCGGAAAGTATCAACCCTGTTGAAATGCAGCGCAATGGCTGGCAGTCTATTATGGACAATTTCAAAAAATATACAGAAGATACATCTGCATAAATTAATAAACCTGTTCTGTGATGATGTTATATCACAGAACAGGTTTATCATTGCTTTTCACGCCAGCCTTTTCCAAGCACATGTACCAGTATATTCTCTTCTTTCAAAAGTCCCGGTATTTCTGTGCCACAACCGCTACAATGTTTTTCCAACACCTTATCTTCAGCCATCTGCAGTAATAACGGGTGTACATAATGTTTTTTACAAACGTTGCGGGTATTGCCCAGGTGTCTGGCCACTTCATCCAGCAACCCTGGTATACTGATAGCACCTTCTGTTTCTGCTGCTGCTTTCAGAAAAGCTTTGATAAAGTTCACACTGCCATTCCAGGTGCGGAAATCCTTACTGGAAAAATCGCCATTGCTGATGTCACGGATATACTGGTTCACCATGCCCGAATCAACAGCATGTATGGTACCATCTTCATCACGGTACTGAAATAATTCCTTACCCGGTATCTCCTTACACGCGCGGATCACGGTTGCCAGCTTCCTATCGCGCAGACTGATGTCCTGGTAAACACCTTTTTTGCCTTTGAATACAAAGTGAATGGTAGCAGCAGTGAGCTGTACATGTTTGTTGCGGAGTGTTGACAACCCGAATGAACCATACAATTGTTCGTAAAAACTATTTCCGATCCTGATAGATGTTTGTTCCATCAGGCTTACAATAGCAGCCAGTACTTTTTCACGGTTCACTCCATGCTGGCGAAGATGCTGCTGAACAGTTTCCCTGATCAATGGCAATACTTTACTGAATGCTATCATGCGGTAAAACTTGCTATGTTCGCGCAATTCACTCCACAAGGCATGATAGCGATATTGTTTCCTGCCTCTTGCATCAATACCCGTAGCCTGTATATGCCCATTGCTTTGCCTGCATATCCATACCTGTTGCCATGCGGGAGGCAATACCAATTTTTTGATCCGCTCCAGCATTTTTTTATCTGTAATTTTTTTGTCTTTGTAATAATAGTTGAAATGTTTCCCCGCTTTTCTTCTTTCAATACCCTGGTCGTTTACCGATACATAGGTAAGATGTACAAGGGGTATTACTTTGGCAATGTCATTTCCAGCCTTCAATAGCTTCTTCGGAAACCTGGTTGCCCCATCTGTTTGCACTGCATTAATCATAATAAATGTTTTGCAGCAATAGCTGTATTGATATAACAGGAAATAATTATACCAGCCGCTACTGCCGGGGAAATCAATTCCCGGAAATTACCCCCACATTTTCCCTGATCTGCTCCAATATTCCATTTTTGGGAAAAATAAGCCTATCCGGTCAAATATAGCCCTCTGATTATCATGATCTTGAAACTCCGGTACCAAAATGGCGGCATTCCAGGGAACTCTGAAACTCTTATATCATGAACCAGATCTACCCTTTTTGCAAAACCATCTTTCTATTCCTGTTGCTTGCAGTATCCTGTACAGCAATACGGGCCCAGGCCTGTACACCGCAAGGTGATGAAACCACGCCAGGTAGCAATAACGTTTGGAGAGGCTATGTTTACCAAGGAAGGACTTTTAATACTTATAAAGGATTTGTTACAGAGGGCAATGCTACCAATCCCAATTTCGATCAGAACTTTGGTGGCGACCAGGTGAATTACGCTACGAATGGCTGTTCTATATACACAGACGACTTCAGTGTACGCTACAAACTGACCAAAACCTTTGCCAATGCCGATTATACCATAACGGTAGGTGCCGATGACGGCGTTCGTCTCAGTATTGATGGCGGAGTTACATGGCTCATTGACAATTGGGGCGACCATAGTTATTACACTTCTACTAACATCATTCGCCTCAATGGCACCTACAACCTTGTACTGGAATATTATGAGGCTTATGGCGGTAACAGGGTGTCTTTCTCCATTGCACAGGAATGCCTGGGTGATGGTGATCCTTCCGTATATGGCACCGGCAATATCTGGCGCGCCTACCTGTACCAGGGAAAAAATTTCGATATATACAAAGGTTACAGAACGGAAGGTACTTCAATCAATCCCAATTTTGATGAAAGTTTTGGTGGCCCTTATGTCAACTATGCTACCAGCAACTGCTCTATCTATACTGAAAATTTCAGCGCCCGTTACAGGCTGCAGAAAACGCTGCCGCTGGGTACCTATATCTTTACAGTTGGTGGTGATGACGGTTACCGTTTAAGTCTGGATGGTGGTAACACATGGGTTATTGACAAATGGCAGGATCAGGGTTATAACATTACCAGCTACACTGCTGTACTAAGCGGGCTGCGCAATATTGTACTGGAGTATTATGAAAATGGAGGAGAAAACCGTATCAGCTTTGATATGAACTCCAGCAACACCCTGCCGGTTACCTTGCGCAGTTGGTCTGCCACACAGCTTTCTACCGGCAAAACACAATTGAACTGGAAAATAACTGATGCTGTTAATTTTGATCACTTCCTGGTACAACGCAGTACCAACGGGCAGAACTTTGAATCTATCCAGACCATTGCGGCGATCAATGGTAACAGCAGTGCAGAACAATCATACACCACCATTGATCCTGTACTATTCAGCAGTACAGTTTATTATCGCCTGGCAATGGTTGATAAAGATGGTACCACCAAATATTCTTCTATTCTTACTGTAAATGCAAACAGCAATTCAACTGCAGTAAAAATATATCCCACTATTGTGCAGAACAACAATGTGTATATTGAAACTAGCAGTCGCAACAGCAATGGCGTTATCGAACTGTTTGATATGAATGGCCGCCTGTTGCAGACAGAAAACTATGTTTCCGGCGGGCGCCGTCAGTTTACACTGAAAGGAGCCAATACAGCCGGTGCATACCTGCTGAGAGTGAGAGCCGGCAATGAAATACTGGCTAAACAGACTTTACTGGTACAATAAAGGCAATATAGTAGTGAAATAGAAAGGCCGGGAACTCCCGGCTTTTTTTTATTGGTATGTTCCAGAAGGACCACAGATACATTTCGTAATTATATTTACAGTTGCATATTTTTTACCCCAAACCTCATGCTCACCATGCAACATTATACATTATTATGTCTTGCAGTTATTACAGCCTTATCAACAGGGTGTCTCAGCGCCCGGAAAATGGACAAATGGATCAATAAACATTACGAAGCAACCGCGGCCGGCAAGATCAAAAACAATGATTATGTATCGTTCTATGCAGATACCAGCATCGTTTCCGGCAACAAGATATCTGTAACGCAAAAACAAAAAAGTACGCTGCTACCGGCATTGTTTTACTGGAAATGGGAACATACCACTGTATCCGTCATCAACAGCAATATCCCCCTGAACAGTTTTAGTACATCGTTTATCAGTTATGCCAATGCAAAAGGATTGAAAGAAAAACTGAATGGCAGAAAACTGGAACTGACTATCAATGGCAACCCTGCCAACTTCAGTTTTACTGAAAAAGGTGACATGATCATTATATTGCTGTTCTACATCAGCCGCGAATCCATTTACATTACTCCGGAAAGCCAGGTGTTCAGTGTTTCCTACAAAGTGCTGAACGGAACGGAAGTGGTAAAGAATGGTGAAATACTGATTGGCAATGCCAATAAAAAACTGTATTCAAAAAGGTTGCAGCCACTCCGGAAAATGACCTGGAATTACCTTGAAACCGCAGACAACAACATCAAAACAATGTGTAAAGAACTGGTAGATAAACTGGCCATAGAACTATAAAATTTCGTATCTTAATATACTCCGGCCTGCTTACCAGGAATATCTTCATTCCTGGTTCTTTGTCCTGGTAATATCAGGGTATCTTCACATCATTCCGTTTTAGTTATTTTTACCTCATGAAAATACAGTTCTGGTCGGTTGGTAAAGCACACGAACCGTATGTAAAAAATGGTGTGGAAGATTTCACCAAACGCATCTCAAAGTATTACCCGGTTGACTGGCTGATCCTTCCAGCCCCTAAAAACGCAGGGGTGCTGAGTGAACAGGACCTGAAGAAAAAAGAAGGTGAAACCATCCTGGGAAATTTACAAAAGGATGACTTTTTGATTGCCCTGGATGAACGGGGAAAACAGTTCACTTCTGAAGGACTGGCGCAATTACTGCAAACGCGTGCCAACAACAGTACCCGGAAACTTGTTTTCCTGATTGGCGGCGCATACGGCATTGACGAGGCGGTGATGAAACGGGCTGATTTTAAATGGTCACTGTCGCAACTGGTATTTCCGCACCAACTGGTAAGACTGATCCTGGCCGAACAGGTATACAGGGCATGCACCATTATCAGGAATGAAAAATATCATCACAGCTAGTTGCAGATTCCATTATTTTTGAATACTTATCCGGATTAATCAATTTGTCATGACTATTACGCTGATCATTATCATTATAACCTGTATTGTTTCTATATCTGCTTTCAGCAATGAAAAGATCATGAATGATCTTATTTTCTATCCCCCTTCCGTAACCTACGACCGGCAATGGTATCGTTTTTTCACCTGCGGATTTATACATGCTGATTTTGCACACCTGTTGTTCAATATGTACGCACTGTATCTTTTTGGTACGGGTGTAGAAAAATATTTTGAATATATATTTCACGAAAAAGGAAGGGTACTGTACCTGTTGTTGTATATCTCTTCTTTGTTTGTATGCCTTTTGCCTACCTATGCCAAACATAAAGAAGACGGTTATTACAGAAGCTTAGGCGCATCGGGAGCTGTATCAGCTGTCATTTTTGCCAGCATTTTACTGGATCCCGTACGTGGAATCGGGATCATTTTTATACCGGTATACATTCCCGGTTTTATTTTCGGAGTACTGTACCTCGTCATTTCCTCATTAATGGATAAACGCGGAGGCGGCAACATCAACCACTCAGCCCACATCTGGGGCGCATTATATGGCATCGCCTTCCTGATAGTGATCGGTTATGCATTCTCAGACGTTATGATACTGTCACAATTCATAGAAAAAGTGCGCGGGTATTTACACCTGAACTAAATTGATCTGCAGAAGTGTGCGGGTGGCATCGGTCACTTTAAACCGGTTGTCAATACGCATACCCACTATCCAGATGATCTTTTTGTCCATTTCCAGTACCCATACATTCTCTTTATCGGTCATGGATAATTTCTGGTCAACCAGGAAACGGGCTACCTTTTTTTTCTTAGGCATGCCCAGCGGGTAAAAATAATCTCCCTGCTTCCATCTGCGTAATATCAGCGGAAAACAGATAGCATTTGCGTCAAAACAGCCTATTGTTTTATCACCCGGCAAGGTTTCTTTTTTGCGGTGCATGGTCTGCAACACCAGCTTTCCGTTGGCAAATGGAATTTCTCTCTCTCCCTGTTCTACTATTATGGTAGCAGCCTCTGCATGTTGTTGCGGAGCAATGATAAGCCAGTTTCGGTTACGGATAATACGATGAGTAGTACTTTGCACATACTTACCCGTTTCACTGTCCAGCAGGTTTATCACTTCTTTCACCTGTGCAGCAGTAAACCCATACTGATGTATCACCTCATACACCACCGCTTGCAAAGGCGTAATATTACGCAGCTTCAGTACTGGTATGTGTACTTCATTACCTCTTATGGTCAGCAGTTTTTTCAGATGTCGTTGAACAGCCTGTTGATACAACACTTCTGTATCAGCAAAACGTTGCAGATTATCCAGCAGGTTATTTTCTACAGCAGGATATACCTGTTGCAGCATCGGGATCACCTGGTGACGGAAATAATTACGCGAATATTTGTCGGTAGCGTTGGAGCTGTCTTCTACCCACATTAGTTGATGCTGTTCTGCAAACTGCAGCAATTCGCTTTTACGGGCAAACAACAGCGGACGTACCACAACATCCTGTTTGGGCAACATACCCCGCAAACCGTGCACACCGGTACCCCTGAAAAAATGCATCAGCATGGTTTCGATGTTGTCATCGGCATGATGGGCAGTAGCGAGATAGTGAGTGGTGAGTGGTGAGTCGTGAGTGCTTCCCTCCGACCTCCTACCTCCGATCTCAGACTTCAGATCTCCTGCTTCCGGACTTCCGGACTTCCCGACTTCCCCACTTCGTCCCAACACCTCTCTGAACCAGCTATAACGCAGTTCGCGTGCGGCTTCCTGAACCGATAATTTATGAGCAGCAGCGTATGCACGGGTATCAAACTGTTTTACCAATACCTGTACGTCATATTTGTGGCCCAATGACCGCACAAACTGTTCATCGCGCATGCTTTCTTCACCCCGTAATCCAAAATTGCAATGAGCAATCACAAACGGATAACCAGCTTGTTTGCACAGTTCACATAAAACCACAGAATCCACACCACCGCTTACAGCCAGCAAAAGCTGTTGTTGTACGGTAAACAACCGATGAGCTGTAATATAATCCCGGAATTGTTGTAACAATTGCATTGAGTAAGTTTAATAGGCCAGGTCTTCGTATGCCGACTGCAATTCATTGTATGCATGGTTATCGCCGGTTGCTTTGGCTGCGGCCATGCCTTTTTCATACCATTCCATAGCCAACGTAGTTTCGCCGGCCCTTTCCAGCAATTTACCCAACTGATAATAACTGCCGGTATAGAAAGTGTCAAGTGTTAATATTTCTTCAAAAAGCTGCCGGGCAGTAGCATCATCACCCATTTTAATGTGTTCCAATGCCAGTGCATGTTTCAGAAAACTATCGTTTGGGTTTTTCTGTAAAAACTCCCGCAGCTTATCTATTCGCTCCATACTTTTTCCACAATTAATTTTACTAATTCTTTCAAAACTATCTTTGCGGCACTTATATTTGCATTGGCAATGGTTGCATAAACAACCAACTAATTAATACCTTAAATTGTTCGCCAATGAAGATTCTGGTATGCATCAGCAAAACGCCGGACACCACGGCAAAAATAGCTTTCACTGATAACAATACGAAATTTGCGCAGGATGGTGTACAATGGATTATCAACCCCTACGATGAGTGGTATGCATTGGTACGTGCTATTGAACTGAAAGAAAAAGATCCTTCCGTTGTGCTGCACCTGGTAACAGTGGGTACAGCCGACGCCGATCCTATTATCCGCAAAGCGCTGGCATTGGGTGGCGACGAGGCCATTCGTGTAAATGCCGACAGTCATGATAGTTTTTATATTGCGTCACAAATTGCCGAAGTAGCCAAACAGGGCGGTTACGACCTGGTATTTACCGGCAAAGAAACCATCGATTACAATGGTTCTTCCATTGGTGGCATGGTGGCTGAATTACTGAACCTGCCTTATGTATCGCTGGCAACTAAATTTGACCTGAACGGTAACACAGCTACCATCACCCGCGAAATTGAAGGTGGTGAAGAAGTATGCGAAGCTGCACTGCCACTGGTAGTAAGCTGTCAGAAAGGTATGGCAGAACAACGTATTCCCAATATGAAAGGAATTATGGGTGCGCGTACCAAACCTCTTAAAGCAATAGAACCTGTAGCTACAGATACACTGACTTCAGTAGTAGGATTCTCTTTACCACCTGCCAAAGCAGGCGTAAAGCTGGTACCTGCAGACAATCCTGAAGAACTGGTTCGTTTGCTGCACGAAGAAGCCAAAGCAATTTGAAAATGAGCTTATGTGGCAATTTGAAAATGCCACCATCATAAAAGCTTTCATTTTCAAATTCTCAAATCGTCAAATTTTCAAATTAGTCTTTATGTCAGTTTTAATATACATCGACCAGGCTGAAGGCCATGTAAAAAAAGCATCACTGGAAGCGCTGAGCTATGGTGCTAAAATTGCCACACAGCTTGGCACTGCTGCCGAAGCAGTAGTACTTGGTACGGTTACAGAAGACCTTGCTGCACTGGGCAAATATGGTGTTTCAAAAATTCACCATGTAGCCAACGACATCCTGAACCATTTCGATGCACAGGTATTTACGGGCGTTATTGGCCAGGTAGCCCAGGCAACCGGTGCAGAAGTGATCATTTTTTCCAACAACGTAGACGGTAAAGCCCTGGCACCGCGCCTGGCTGCCCGTTTAAAAGCAGGACTTGTATCCGGCGCTGTAGCGTTGCCCGATACCACTAACGGGTTTGTCGTAAAGAAAAACGTTTTCTCCGGGAAAGCATTTGCCAGCATCGCTATCAATACGCCTGTTAAGGTCATTGCACTGAATCCCAATTCATATACCGTAACTGCCGGAGAAGGTACCGCAACCGTAGCCCCTTTTAGCGCTACTGTAGAAGCATCAAAAGTAAAAGTAACCGCTGTCAACAAAGTAAGCGGTGAAGTACCATTAAGCGAAGCAGACATTGTAGTAAGCGGTGGCCGTGGATTAAAAGGCCCCGAGAACTGGGGATTGGTAGAGAATCTTGCCCACGTACTGGGAGCTGCAACAGCCTGTAGCCGTCCGGTGGCCGACGTACACTGGCGCCCGCATCATGAGCACGTAGGTCAGACCGGTTTGGCCATTGCACCCAACCTGTACATCGCCATTGGCATTTCCGGTGCCATCCAGCACCTGGCCGGTGTAAACCGCAGCAAGGTGATTGTGGTGATCAATAAAGACCCCGAAGCCCCCTTCTTCAAAGCAGCCGATTACGGCATAGTAGGTGATGCCTTTGAAGTGGTGCCCAAAATTACCGAAGCAATAAAAAAACTAAAAGGGATCGCTTAAAACAAATCCCCGGATAATACTTTGAGGCCAAATGATTTTGGCCTCATTTTTTTGATAAAAACCCTTAGTTTCGTGGTTCGTTATGAAGAAAATAGAGTTGGAAATAGTCGCCTTATCGCACAGTATTACGCAAACCCATTCGTATGCTGTGGTATTAGGGGAAGTAAACGGCTTGCGCCGCCTTCCAATCGTTATCGGTGGGTTTGAAGCTCAGGCCATTGCAGTAGCACTGGAAAAGATGCATCCCAGCCGCCCGCTCACCCACGATCTCATGAAAAATTTCATGAACGCCTTTACCATCGATCTGCAGGAGATCATCATCTGTGATCTGCAGGAAGGCATTTTCTATTCCAAACTCGTTTGCGTTAGTGAACACGATACTGTAGAAATAGACTCCCGTACTTCAGACGCTCTTGCGCTGGCCGTTCGCTTTGGCTGTCCCATTTACACATACGATAACATTCTCGAAAATGCCGGTATCCTGATGGAAGATACCGGAGGCAGCGGTAAGAAAAAACAACCCCGCGAAGCAGTAGCAGCAGAAACCTCGTCTGCACATGATGATCTGAAAGGTTTGTCGCTGGAAGAACTGAACACCCTGCTGAACGAAGTGCTGGAACAGGAAGATTATATCCGCGCCATTGCCATCCGCGATGAGATCAACAGCCGCAAAAAGAACCGCTGATTAAAAGATTGAAAGGATATATTCATCAGCGAAATCCTTTAAAATCATAAGATCCGTGATCGTATTTCCCAATTGTAAAATTAATCTCGGATTACATATCACCCGCAAAAGGCAGGATGGTTACCACGACCTGGAAACCGTTTTTTATCCTGTTGCTGTAAAAGATATCCTGGAAGCAATTACCGGCAACGATCAGCAATCACCCATACAATTTACACTTACCGGTTTACCTGTAGCTGGCAATACAGACAACAACCTGTGCATGAAAGCATGGCAACTGCTGAAAAATGATTTCCCACAATTACCAGCCATTCAACTGCACCTGCACAAGAATATACCGATGGGTGCAGGTTTGGGAGGTGGTTCTGCCGATGGAGCTTTTACGCTGCAATTGCTGAATAATAAATTCAGGTTACAGTTGTCAGATACACAGCTACTGGATTATGCATTACAACTGGGCAGCGATTGTCCTTTTTTTATTCTCAATAAGCCTTGTTATGCCACAGGACGTGGCGAAATATTGACACCAGTACAGGTTGATCTTTCAGGTTATTCATGGGTGCTAGTACATCCTGCTGTTCATATCAGTACAGCCTGGGCATTTGCCAACATCACACCTGCAGCACCTGCACAATCGTTGCAGGAAGCGATCAGTTTACCGGTAGAACAATGGAAAGATGCTGTGACCAATGATTTTGAAGCACCGGTATGCGCTCATTATCCCGAATTGAAAAAAGTAAAAGAAGATCTGTATCGTGCAGGCGCCGTATATGCTTCCATGTCTGGCAGCGGTTCAAGCTTTTATGGTCTTTTTTCCAAAGGTCAGATACAACAGGAATTACTACCCTCCTATCCTTATCACATCATAGCATAGTGGTTTGATGACTGAAAGGTTGAGTATAAAAATCAAAACATTCAGCTATCAGTATCTCTTCTGCTTGCACGTTCCCTCAAAAAACTGTATCTTCGTAATAAATCATACGGTATCAATACTACCATTCACATAGTACATTTTCTGCATTTCAATCTTGATTTTCTCAACCATCGAGGTTAGTTCCCGTATTCCCCCGGCCCCCTTGTGTCCTTACTTTCCTGTTTACATTATTTATTATTCATTTCTCATTTTTTTGGTATGCATTCTACCCTGACCATGTCTGATAAGACCAGATATTATATTGATCTCGAAGAACAATATGGTGCACACAATTATCATCCCCTGCCGGTTGTACTGCAAAAGGGACAAGGTGTTTTTATGTGGGATGTTGATAACAAACGCTACTACGATTTCCTGAGTGGTTACTCTGCTGTTAACCAGGGGCATTGTCATCCTGTGATCATGGCTGCGTTTATGGAACAGGCCATGCAACTGACACTTACATCAAGAGCTTTTCACAACAATGTACTGGGTGAATATGCAGAGTTCATTACCCGTTACTTTGGTTATGACAAAGTGTTGCCGATGAACACCGGCGTAGAAGCTGTGGAAACAGCTATCAAATTATGCCGTCGCTGGGGATACATGGTAAAAGGCATTCCTGAAAACAAAGCCACTATTATTGTGTGCGATCATAACTTTCATGGTCGCACCAGCACAGTGATCTCATTCAGTACCGATCCTTCCTCTTATAGCCGTTTTGGTCCTTTTATGCCTGGCTTCAAAGTAGTGCCTTATAATGATCTACCCGCACTGGCAGTTGCATTACAGGATACCAATGTTGCCGGTTTCCTGGTAGAACCCATACAGGGTGAAGCGGGTGTAGTAGTTCCTGACGATGGCTACCTTTCAATCGCCAAAAGTTATTGCGAGGCTGCTAATGTATTGTTTATGGCCGACGAGATCCAGACCGGCCTGGGACGCACAGGACGTATGCTGGCCTGTGATCATGAACAGGTACGTGCGGATATCCTGATCCTTGGCAAAGCGCTGAGCGGAGGTACCCTGCCGGTTTCGGCAGTATTGGCCGATGATGAAATAATGCTCACCATTCAGCCGGGAGAACATGGTTCTACCTACGGCGGTAATCCATTGGCCTGTAAAGTTGCCATTGCAGCATTAACAGTGTTAAAAGAAGAACGGATGATAGAAAATGCTGCTGAACAGGGCGAATACCTGCGACAACAATTACTGGCTTTACAATCGCCCCATATTGCACTGGTACGCGGTAAAGGATTGCTCAATGCCATCGTAATTGATCATGCTGAGAAAGATGCGGCCTGGGATTTGTGTCTGCAGATGAAAGAACTGGGGCTGCTGGCTAAACCCACTCATGGCGATAAGATCAGGCTGGCACCACCATTACTCATTACGCGCGACCAGATCACAGAGTGTGTCAGCATTATTCAGCAAAGCCTGGAAAAATTGTAACTTGTTGTTCTAATTATTCATCACTTGGCAACACATCTGCACACAGAAGAACACCTTACCAGTTCAGACCTGCTTACAGATATTGTGATAGGCATGAGCGACGGGCTGACCGTTCCTTTTGCATTGGCTGCAGGTTTAAGCGGCGCCGTACAATCTACCAGTATTATCGTTATTGCAGGCATTGCTGAAATTGCTGCCGGGTCCATTGCCATGGGACTGGGTGGTTACCTGGCGGGGAAAACAGAACAGGACCATTACAACAGCGAAGTAAAACGTGAATACGATGAAGTAGAACGGGTACCCGAAGTAGAGAAAGCCGAGGTCAGGGAGTTCTTCAGCAATCTTGGCCTCAGCAAAGACATCCAGGACAAAGCAGTGGAAGAAATTGCGCAGGACAAAGACAAGTGGGTAGACTTTATGATGAAATATGAACTGGGGCTGGACAAACCAGATCCACGCCGGGCTACCAAATCGGCATTGAATATCGGTTTATCGTATATAGTGGGTGGACTTGTTCCATTGAGTCCTTACTTCTTTACTGATACGCCGGTAAATGCGCTCAAAATATCAGTAGTGGTAACACTACTCTGCCTGTTCATTTTTGGTTTCTTCAAAAGCAGGATAACAGGCGTCAATCCGTGGGTAGGTGCACTCAAAGTAATGTTGATCGGAGCCATGGCCGCTGCCGCCGCATTTGGAGTAGCAAGACTTTTTGAACATTGAAATGTTGTAAGTAATAGGTTGTAGGTTTTAAGTTGATAACGCAATACAAGACAACCTTAACTATCAGGCAATCAAACCATCTGACTATCAGCCTTTACATTTTCAAATTAACCTGTTCACAAATTTTCAAATTATTTCTTCTCCTCTGGCACGGGCATATCCGGCACTAAGATCATGATCAGCATTACCACACTGGCAGCTAACATCATCCAGATACCGGGTTGTTTTACCGGGCAGATACCGCGGTAGCAACCAGAAAAAGTAATAAAGGTCTTGATAGCAAAAGCTACTACCAGGGCTCCGGACAACAGGTTCCAGCGTTTAGCCCATATTTTGGGAATAAGATATAAGATGATTGCCACTACGGCCAGGAATATAAACACCTTACCGGGTTTACCATATACATTGTTCTCAGAATAAAAACCGGTAAATGTCTTATTCAGATCAGGATGAAATGTCCAGGGAAGAAAACAAGCCACAATCAGTACCAGGGCTGCCAGTATACCAATCCATTGAGAATATCGCATAGAAACTACATTACAGTAAAAAACCTTGTTGCAGATCAACTCGTCTGCAAGACCCGCAAAATTACATTTTTTGACCGAGAGTGCCTATTTGATAGAAGAGTAACGATAGCGATACCTAAGAACAATGCTAACTAATCAAGTACCCCGCTATAGCAGATCTTGATCCATTGTTCCAGTTTATTAAAACAATCATTGGCAGCAGCAGTAGATGTTTCCAGTTGTTCGTCTGTAGTAATTGAATGATTGAAAAAACAGACAAAATCTTCCCACATCCTGTATTCTTTTCGCCATAACCCAAAAAGAAAGAAAAAGCTTCTTGTGGAATATCAGGATTTTGTTCCAGCAATAATTTTTTAATAACAGTTCCTCCCAAAGCAGAACCTTCCATTACGTAAAAACATCCCACCGCCTCATTGATATTACTGATAACAGGCAATAGCATAGAAACAGGCGTATTTACAGGCTGCAGCAATACTTCAATGTCACTATAAATATTCCCTGCTTTCCTACGCAACTGATAACCCGGAAGGATATCAGCCAGAAAATTATCCAGTTCTTTTTCCAAAGGAGAAAAATAACTATACATACAGGCCAGCAATACAGCATAGTCCCTGCTGGTACGTACCTGCTGTACATACCTTACCAATAATTTTTCTGTACTAAGATGCGCCACAGCAGTAATTTTTTTGATATTATGCTGCAGGCGTAAGTTCCTGGTTTATTATATAGCTGTCCATACAGATATGTACCACAATCTGTAGGCCAGCTTACAAAACGACAGCCTTTCTATTAAAAATATTTACTTACTATACCGCACATTCAACCGTTAGTAAATGTTATACGCCGCTCTTCAATGCCCGTGCTTCCGGAATGCAGTTTATCCTTAACAGGGCAGGATTGTTCCCATTATATAAACATTTGCCATTCCCGCTGTTTTTCTGTCTTTTTTAAGGCCAAAAGACACATTCAAACCATGCTAATTTTTTAAATGATCTACGTACACATCTTGATCAGATTTAGCATTTATCAATTATAAATAATTCATAACCATTGTACTGTATACAGCAAACCACTTTTGACAATTATCAAGAAATCACAAAAATGAAGTTTTTTTTTACACAAATACAATAGGCTGAAATGCAGATGTAGCAACAGTTTGACAGGATTTGGGATATTTCCCCTAATCTATTAAAGTACAATAATTTATCACAAGTTTTGTTAATAGGGTCGAACTAAACCCTGATAAAAATGAACAAACGCATCCTGTCTGCGCTTGGGTTATTGCTATTGCTTCAACAAGTGGAAGCACAACAACGAAAAAATGATCCATGCCTAACCGAAAAATTCCGTTCTCCGCAATCCAGATTAAGCCACATTGATGCAGTGAAAGCACTGCCGCAGGTGGAAGAAACGATCAACCCCGATCCCCGATCGTGGAGCAGCAAAAAGAAAATTGAATCTATATTAAGTGTCAATCATGCACCTTCAGGATTCAATGCACAACTATTATTGTTGGTTGATTGCAATGGCCAGATACGTTCGGCCAGCATACTCAGTACTTCAGATGAAACCCTTACCAAAAAACTTATTCCATCGCTTCAGGGAACTTCCGTAGGAAGTATTGCCCGTAAAAACGGACAACCTGTAAGCTGTTATGTGCTCACAAGCCTGCTATATACAGCAGGTCAGTTGCAGCAAAATCCAATATTCTCAAACCAATAGCTTATTATAATGAAAAGATATGTGTTGGTACTACTTCAGGTAGTACTGGTGACCTTTTTTGCCCAGGCCCAAAAGCAAGGTAATTACTGGTATTTTGGCAATAATGCCGGTCTTAATTTCAATACTGATCCCCCAACGATTCTCACTAATGGCATGCTCAGCACTACTGAAGGTTGTGCTACCATCAGTGATGCGGATGGAAACTTATTATTCTATACAGATGGTATAAAAGTCTACAATAAAAATCATGGAACCATGCCCAATGGTACCGGACTGTTGGGTGACCCTTCTTCCGCTCAATCCGGCATTATTGTGCCATATCCCGGAAAGCCCAGCCAATATTTTATTTTCACTGTTTCCGCATACAGTAACTCAAGTTTATACTACTCCATTGTTGATATGAGCCTGAATGGTGGATTAGGAGATGTACTTACCCCCAAGAACGTGCCGGTACTTGCAACAACAGAAGAAAGTGTTTGTGCAGTGTTTGCCAATAACTTTTACTGGATCATTACCCATAAAAGAGGTAGCAATCAATACTATGCTTATAAGCTCACTAATGCTGGCCTTGACCTGGCTAATCCTGTCATTACCAGTGTTGGATATACCACTCCTTCAAATGGCGATATTGGCTATCTTAAAAGTGATATTACCGGAACCAAGCTGGCTATGACCTATTATTTTGCAGGCAAAACAGAAGTATTATCGTTTAATAAGGTGACCGGTGTAGTAAGCACTCCCATCGCATTGACAGTGGCTTCCTCCTATGGTGTAGAATTCTCCCCCAATGGAAAAGTATTGTATGTACATGGTTTTGGCGCCGGTACTTACCAGTTCAACCTGGAAGCAGGTACACAGACCCAGATACAGAGCAGTCAGTTTACCCTGAGAACTGGCGCATCAGAAGGGGCCTTACAAATAGCAGTAAATGGTAAGATCTATGTAGCTAACTTTGGAGCCACTTCTCTCAGTGTTATCAATAATCCTAACGTATTGGGTACCGGTTGTAATTACGTAATAGGAGGTCAGTCACTTGGCAGCAAAACATCCGCTATCGGTCTTCCTACCATTATGACATCCTTTGTATCGACAGGACCTCCTATTGTATCAGGTCCTGCGGCTACCAACATATCAAATACCAGCGCCACCATCGAAGCTATTGTAAATGGTGATGGAGGCTCTGCTATTACTGAACGTGGTTTCTATTATGGTACTACAGCCAATCCTACTACCAACAAAACCACTGTTACCGGAACAACCGGCAATTTCAATACCGGCATCAGCGGACTTACACCCAATACACTGTATTACTTCAGAGCCTATGCTACCAACGCAAATGGCACTACTTATACGGTTGATGAAACATTCACCACTGCAGCAGCACCAGCCGGCCCTGCAATTACAGCAGGCTTTACTGTTAATACAGCAAACCAATGCTTCAGTGGGCATAGCTATACCTTTACCAACACATCTTCTATCACCAGCGGTACACTTTCTTATAGCTGGGATTTTGGTGATGGCAATACTGCTACTACTACCAGTCCTTCACATACCTATAGTGCGCCAGGTACCTATACAGTTACCCTGACAGCTACAGAAGATGAAGGGGAGGCTACTGAAACCAGCACCCAAACCGTAATAGTATATGCTTCTCCTGTTGCAAGCTTCACCACCGGTACAGCCGGCAGCCAGTGCCTTACCGGTAATAGTTACAGCTTTACCAATACATCATCCATCAGCAGCGGTACACTTACCTATAGCTGGGATTTTGGTGATGGCAGCACTGCTACCAGCCAGGATGCTACACACAGCTATACTGCAGCAGGTACATATACAGTAAAACTTACTGCTACCTCTGCTAATAATTGTGTGCACAGTACAACAGCTACTGTAACTGTATATCCTAAACCTACTGTAGCCTTTACGATCAATACGGCGGAACAATGCTTAACAAACAATAAATTTACATTCAGCAACACATCAGCTATCAGCAGTGGCAGCATTACCTATGCATGGAACTTTGGCGATGGCAGCACGCTTACCAGCCAGAATCCTGAGCACCAGTATAGCGCTCCGGGTACATACAAAGTGAAACTGGTAGTAACATCAAACAACAATTGTAAAGATTCCCTGGAGAAAACCGTTACTGTATATAGTTTACCAACCGGTACACTTACAACACCCAATGGTTTAACGATCTGCGATGGTACCACCACTACCCTGCAGGCCACCGGCGGGAACACTTACCAATGGTATCTGGATGATGTAGCTATTAACAATGCTACCGGTAGTACTTATGCAGCAACAACCGGCGGTGTATATACAGTGAAGCTATTCAATGAGCAGGGTTGCACTAATATGGCCACCGGATCAGCAACAATGACACTTATCCGTCAACCGGCAGTTAATTTCAGCTTTGACAAATATTGTATTGGTCAACCCACTACTTTCAACAACCAGTCAACCACTACACAAAGTGGCGCAGTAACCTACAACTGGACGCTAGGCAACAATACTACCAGCACCGATAAAAATCCGGTTGTTTCATACACTCAGGTAGCTACCTATGCTGTAAAACTGGAAGTGGTTCCAACACTTTGTCCGGCACTTAAACAAAGCGTTACCAAAAATGTGAACACTGAAGCTCCACGTGCTGCAACCCGCTACGCAATAGTAGATGCAGTGATTGGAAAAGATGTAACATTACAGGCCCGTGATTTCAATGCTACTATACAATGGACACCAGCCGATAATTTATCAGATGCGCACAGGTACAATCCTGTATTGAAACCTGCCAAACAACAGGAATACCGCATCCGTTACGACTTCGCTTCAGGTTGTGTAACAGTAGATTCTTTACTGGTACGTGTATTCAACGGCGAAAGCATTTTTGTACCCAAGGCATTTACACCCAATGGAGACGGTAAAAATGACGTATTACGTCCTTCACTGGTAGGTATCCGTGAACTGACATATTTCAGAGTATACAACAGATGGGGCAACCTGCTGTTTGAAACCCGTACTATGGGACAGGGATGGGATGGAAACTACAAAGGTATGCTGCAACCAATGGAGACCTACATCTGGGTAGCAGAAGGTATTACAGACAAAGGCACCAAAGTACGTGAAACTGGTAACACAACATTGATCCGTTGATCGATCACATTTTAAAACCAATGAACATGAAAAAACTATGCATAATATTCCTGGCGCTTTATGCCGGCAAAGCCAGCGCACAGGATCCCAATTTTTCACAATTTTTTGCAAATCCCCTTACCCTGAATCCCGCACTGGCGGGTACAGGGGAGGGAGAAGCCAGGCTGGGCGTTAATTTCCGCAACACCTGGTTGGGTAATACCTCTCCTTTTACCACCGGCTCACTGGCTTTTGACAAAGCCATCCTCAAAAACAAATTGCAGGAGAATGACCGTTTCGGTATCGGAGGTTATGCATTATACGACCAATCCAATGGCGGTGCACTGAAATCAACGGTTATTGCTGCAACAGTAGCGTATAACAAAGCACTGGATGCAAACGGTGTTCATAACATTGGTATCGGGTTCCAGGGTTCTTATGCCAACAGAACGCTCGACTATAGCAAACTGACCTTTGAAGATCAGTTCACCAGTGGCGGCTATGATCCTGGTATTCCTACAGGAGATGCATTGAACAGCAAGAGCAGAAGTTATATGGACTTCAACATAGGAGCCAGCTACCGGTATGAAACCCAAAAGCTGAATGCCAATGCAGGGATAACAATCAACCATATCATGCGCCCCAATGATTACATGTGGGATGATCTGAATGGTAAAAGAAGGTTTACTGCACACGCAGGAGGTTCCTATAAACTGAACGATGATAACCGTATTGAAGTAAATGCAATCTACCAGTCAAGAGGTAATGCCAACGAGCTCTCACTGGGTGGCGCTTACGGACTGCAGATGAATGCCAACGAAAAAGAACCACTGGGTTTCTGGGTGGGTGGTTACCTGCGGGTGAATGATGCTTTTTATCCTTATTGCGCAGTAGATTACCGCAATGTCAGGGCCGGCATTTCTTACGACGTTACCGTATCATCTATGAAATCAGCTTCCCAAAGCAGAAAAAGCCTTGAATTCTCAGTAATATACAGGTTTACGAAAAAAAGCAATGAAGCACCTGCAAAAGTAACCTTGTAATACACAAACATAATTGCATGCATGTTAGGCCATCAGCATTGTGCTGGTGGCTTTTTTATTATTTTCGGAATTTGCAGTTCCGAAGATGTATTCTGTCGTTTTTAGCCACATTATGCCGGCTTTGCAACCTGAAAAATAATATGTAAATTCAGCTCAGTATCAGATTACTTCTTTTACTCCCCTACTGCAACCGGCTTACTAACTTCAAATGGCCAGGTAAAAAGAATACCGGCAGTACCCTGTACAACATTATTGGCAAATAAAATATTTACGAAAATGCTGCGAGTATTTTTATTGTCAGCTATACTGCTATCATGCAAAAGCAAAAGTCCATCACCGTCTAAAGAGGCGATCAGCCAACTGAATCTAAAAAGAGGTGCTGTGATCTCCTGCGGACCGGCAAACGGGCAGTTCGGAACTGTAGATTTTTACATGACCTGCAATACTTCAACAAAGAAAGATTTCAACCTGGCAGTTGAACTATTACACTCTTTTGAATACGATGAAGCGGAGAAAGAATTTACAAAAGTGATAGATGAATCGCCAGATTGCGCGATGGCTTACTGGGGTATTGCCATGTCCAATTTCCATGCATTATGGAATCCACCTACTGAAGAAGAATTGCAAAAAGGCAGCAGGGCTATTACCATCGCCAATAGCATACAGAAAAAATCGGCCAGGGAAACCGATTATATAAATGCAATAGGCTTATTTTATAAAGACTGGAATAAAAAAGATCACCATACCCGTTGTGTATATTTTGAAAAAGCAATGGAACAATTGCATGCAAAATATCCGTACGACAACGAGGCGGCTATACTTTATGCATTATCACTAGATGCAGCCGCAAGTCCTACCGATAAGACGTATGCAAATCAAAAAAAAGCTGGCGATATACTCAATGCACTTTATGCCAGGGCACCCAATCATCCGGGCATTATTCACTACATAATCCATACATACGACTATCCCGGACTTGCCCAATTTGCATTGCCTGCCGCAAGAAAGTATGCACTTGTTGCACCATCATCCGCCCATGCCTTGCACATGCCATCACACATTTTTACAAGACTTGGACTTTGGGATGAAGATATTCGCTCAAACCTGCAATCAGTAGGTGCTGCACAGTGTTATGCAAAACAGGCCGGCATTTCGGGACATTGGGATGAAGAACTGCATGGCCTGGATTATCTGGTGTATGCATATCTTCAAAAAGGAAGCAATAAACTTGCTGAAGAACAAATACAATATTTAGCCAGTATCAAAACTGCTCAACCTGCCAATTTTAAAGTTGCTTACGCTTTTGCCGCCATTCCGGCAAGGTATGTACTGGAGAATAAGCAATGGAAAGCAGCATCGGTACTGCAGTTACAGAAAGCAAATTTTTCATGGCTGACATTTCCGTGGCAGGAAGCTATAGTACATTTTACCAGAATATTAGGCGCTGCACACACAGCAAATATCACTGAAGCAAAAGAAGAGCTGGCAAAACTGAACCAGCTTAAAGATATCTTAGAACAACAAAAAGACAGTTATAAAGCCAGGGAAATAGCCATACAGATAAAAACAGGTGAAGCCTGGATACAACTGGCACAGGGTAATACGGCAAATGCACTAAATGAAATGCAGCTTGCTGCAGATATGGAAGACAGTATAGAGAAACATCCTGTAACACCGGGCGAAGTGTTGCCTGCGAGGGAATTGTTAGCAGATATGTTGATGCAAACAAAACAGGAAAAAGCCGCATTGACTGCTTATGAAGCTGTACTGATAAAAAGCCCCAACCGTTTTAATAGTTTATACAATGCAGGCATAGCAGCAGAAAGATCAGGCAATCCACAAAAAGCCATTTTGTATTTCAGACAATTGCTGTCCAAAACAGATACAGCCAATTGCGGCAGACCTGAAATTGCTATTGCGCAGTCATTCGTAAAAAAACACCTCTCCTTGCAATAACGGCAAACTTTGCTGTCAGAAATTGTAGCTACAATATTATATTTATAGCTTGTAGCTACATATGTTAACATCAGCACAGAACTATTAATTAATGACAGATCAGCAAAGACAGCTTGCTTTACAAACTAATAAACTGCAGCTTTCATTCTGGGAGAAAACATCACATTTTGGTATTGTTGGTTTCCTGCTTGTCATCCCCTTAACATTTTTGAGCTTTCATTTAAAAGATGCTTTAAATGGTACACCTGTACAGTTAAAAACAGATGAAATACCCTTTTTAATTGTCCCGCCAATAATTGCCTTATTATTTTATAAGCTGCAGGTAAACAGGTTGAAGTTTAAAGAGATCCACACATCTTTATCAAGGGAAGAATTATATATCATTATTGAAAAAACAGGAAAGGAACTAAAATGGTATCCTCAGAAAATCAATAACGACTTTATCATTGCTAAAACACACCCCTCTTTTTTTTCAGGCAGTTGGGGTGAGCAAATAACCATTCTGTTTGACACGAACAGGATATTAGTGAACAGTATTTGCGATCCCGATCAAAAAGGCTCGCTGGTGTCTATGGGGCGTAATAAAAAAAATGTAACCAGACTTACTGAAGAAATATTAAATGCCTCTCGCTAACCTGGGTTAAACATTAGCACAACATTTTCTTTGCTCCTCAGAACTTCCAGTTCCGAAGGCATATTCCGTGGCTTTCGGCCACCCTGTTACCTAAAACAAAAAGGACCGCAAACAATGCGATCCTTTTTTGTTATCTGAGGAGGTTCCGAGCAGATTCGAACTGCTGTAAAAGGTTTTGCAGACCTCTGCCTAGCCACTCGGCCACGGAACCCTGTTTTTACCCATTTTACGGGTAGTTCCCGTTGGGGTGTGCAAAAGTAGGATATTTGTCGGATATTTGAATCATTACTTCACGAACTTTTTATGCAACAAATTCAAGATTCAGAACTCATTATCAATTCAAGAGGCGCAATTTACCATTTAGACGCCCGTCCCGAAGAGATTGCAGATACTATTATTACCGTGGGAGATCCCGATCGCGTGGACATTGTGAGTAAACACTTTGACAAAGTGGAATTCCGCTGTAAGCACCGCGAATTTGTAACCCATACCGGCTATATTGGCAATAAGCGGCTTTCTGTTGTATCTACCGGCATCGGTCCTGATAATATTGATATTGTACTGAATGAGCTGGATGCATTGGTGAACATTGATTTCAGCACACGTACCATCAAACCTGAACATACCGCACTGAATATTATCCGCATTGGTACCTCTGGCGCCCTGCAGGCTGATATTCCGGTAGACAGCTTTGTGGTTTCCACCCACGGTTTGGGTATCGACAACCTGCTGAACTTTTACCGTCACGAAGAAAATGACGAGGAAAAGCAATTGCTGCAATCGTTCGTTACCCAGACACAACTGCACAACCGTATTTCACAGCCCTATATATCAGGTGGCAGTGCATCCATTATCAAGCACTTTGTAGAAGGCTTTCACCATGGTATCACCGTTACCTGTCCGGGTTTTTATGGCCCACAGGGAAGAGTATTGCGACTGGGTCTCAGCAATCCCAACCTGATCGATCGACTCACCCAGTTCACCTTTGGTCCGCACCGCATTACCAATTTTGAAATGGAAACAGCAGCTATTTACGGTTTGGGCAAATTACTGGGTCATCACTGCCTGTCAATAAGCGCCATTGTGGCCAACCGTGTTGCCAAAGAGTTTTCCAAAGATGGCAGCGCAGCCGTTCAGCAATTGATTGTTAAAACACTGGACCTGGTTACCAAACTGTAACGTTGTGCACAATAGCCATCGGTTATTTGTGTGTACCTTTATACTGAACAATGTGTAGTACGGACTGATGATAAAAACCAATTCCATTTAAAGAAAGTAACGACAGGGGGAATATATATGCAAGCGCACTTTTATAAATACCAGGGAACCGGTAATGATTTTGTGATATTCGATAACAGGCAACAACAACACAATAATTTAACTACAGCCCAGGTCAAACTGCTTTGCGACAGACGTTTTGGTATCGGTGCAGACGGGCTGATGCTGCTGAACCTGCGCAGCGGTTATGATTTTGAAATGAAATATTATAATGCAGATGGCAGGGAAAGTACCATGTGTGGTAACGGCGGTCGTTGCCTGGTTAAATTTGCCAGTCATGTAGGCATTGTAAAAAGCAAATACCGGTTTATGGCAGTAGATGGCGAACACGAAGCGGAAATTGATGAAGACGGTATAGTTAGTCTTAAAATGAAAGACGTAACAGGTATCAGGGAGTTTCATGGTGATTTTATACTGGACACTGGTTCACCCCACTACATAAAAATGATCAATCACGTAAAGGACTACGACGTATTCAAAAAAGGACGTGAAATACGCAACAGCAGCCCCTTTGCACAGGAAGGTATCAATGTAAACTTTGTAGAACACCAGGGCGATTATGAAATCATGGTGCGAACTTACGAGCGTGGAGTGGAAGATGAAACCCTTTCCTGTGGTACCGGCGTTACAGCAGCCGCATTGGTAAGCTATCACAACGACTGTGGTTTCAATGAAGTAACCGTACATACCAAGGGCGGTAAACTGAGTGTGGAGTACGACCGGGCAGATGATGATATTTACACCAATATATGGTTGTGTGGCCCTGCTGAAAAAGTTTTTGAAGGGAACATCAATCTTTAATCACTGCAGCTATGCAGGTTAACTGGAATAAATCGCAGATCCTCAGCGAGTCAGAAAAAGCATTCCGGCAATTGACAGATTACTGCAATACACTGCCGGCCGAAACATTGTTTTTTCAGCCGGATGGCAGATGGTCCATAGCCCAGCATATTCAGCACCTCATCATATCTACACGTACAGCCACAGCACCCTATGCACTACCACGTTTTGTGGTACGGTGGATCGCCGGCAAACCCAATCGCCCCTCGCGCACCCTGGATGAGCTGGTGGCTAAATATAAACTGAAACTGGCCGGCGGCGCCAAAGCCTCCGGTCGATATATACCGGCACGTGTCAGCGCGTCGGTGGGTAAAGAAAAATTATTGCAGAACTGGCAAAAAGTAACCAGCACCTATCTCAGCACCATCCGCAAAAGATGGGACAACGAACAGTTTGACCAGTACATCGCTCCGCATCCGTTGCTGGGCAAGATCACCCTGCGCGAGCTGTGTTATTTTACCGCTTACCACACTTTACATCACCTGAACATCATCAAAGCGCACACAAATACCAGGAACGAGCCGCACAGCATCAGCAGTAAAGAAGTATAAATCACAGCCCTCCCTCCTTGCGTTTTAAACGTTGCACTTTGAACCTTCAACTTTCCCCTTTTACCCTTTACAAAAAAAGCTGACGGAATCAAAAAGCGCCCTTAACTTCGCGGCGGCCAATGATACAATACTTCAGAAATATCAACTACCAAACGGTAGCCATCGACAAACCAGAAAACGGCTCGTGGGTAAACGTGCTTCCACCGCTGAAGCAGGAAGAATTTTCGGAACTGTCTGAGGCACTGGATATCCCGCTGGATTTTTTAACCGATTCACTGGATATCGACGAAAGAACACGTTTTGAACAAGAAGACAATGTGAAGCTGATCGTGATCAAAACGCCCACTGAAAACAATTCTTTCAACGAAAGCGATGCTTACTACATTACCATTCCTATTTGTATCATTCTTACCCACAACCAGATCGTAACGGTCAATTCCTTTGAGAACGGCGCCATTAAAAAATTCCTCAGCACATTCCAGAACCGCCATCCCGATAATCGTAAAATGATGGTACTGAAGATCTTTGAGAAGATCATCCAGGCATATATGGAAAATCTGAAAGAGATCAATCAGCGTCGCAATATCCTGGAACAAAAATTATACGCCGCCAACCGCAATGAACAGTTACTGCAGCTAATGCGCATTCAGAAAAGCCTGGTATACTTTGTTACCGCCCTTCGCTCCAATGAAATGCTGCTGATGAAAATAGAACGGACCAATTTCCTCAGTCTCAACGAAGAAGAAAAAGAATTCCTGAACGATCTTATAGTTGACAATTCCCAGGGTCTGGAAATGGCCCAGATCTATACCAATATCCTCAGCAGTACGCTGGATGCCTTTGCCAGTATTATTGCCAATAACCAGAACGAAGTGCTGAAAAGATTATCGGTAATTACCATCGTACTTACGCTGCCGGTACTGGTAGCCAGCATATATGGTATGAACGTGCCCATTCCTTACGCACATTCACCTTTCGCTTTCTACATCCCGGTATTTTTATCACTGGTAATATCACTGGCTATCGGGTGGTTCTTTTTGCGTAAAAAACTGTTCTAGGTCACCTGAAACCATTGTAAACATTCACAACACTTTACATTTCATCTTTCAGATCCAATAAACATCCTTTTACTATGTTCAACGTACGGGTATATGGCATTCTCATCAACGACGAAAAACAGGTACTGGTAAGTGATGAATACATCCGGGGAAACTATTATACCAAATTTCCCGGTGGCGGACTTGAGTTTGGTGAAGGCACGCGTGAGTGCCTGAAAAGAGAATTTAAAGAAGAAATGGACCTGGATGTACGCGTGGGCGAGCATCTCTACACCACCGATTTCTTCCAGATGAGTGCTTTCAACCCTCAACACCAGATCATTTCCATCTACTACTTTGCACATCCCCTGGAGGCTATAAAAGTGCCATTGCGCCAAAACCCTTTCGAATTTGACGAAAAGCAAATGGCCGTTTATCACGATAAACAGGAAACAGAAACCTTCCGTTTTATTAACCGGGAGCTGTTCTCTGCCGAAAGCGTTACCCTGCCTATTGATAAGGTGGTAGCAGAACTGGTTAAAAAATGCCTGTGATATAGTTGATCGACCTCAGGAATCCGCCTTTACTACGTTGTGACGGTTGGCAAAAGGCAAATAATACAACTGTCGGAAATTAAATTTTTAAACCCGTAATCACTAAACCATACGAACAGGTTATATTTGATACATTAAGGGTATGGGTTATAAAATACAGCAAACAATCCCACGCAAGGAACATCCTGTAACCGGCTTTACAACAAGCAACGTTTTATAACCGTTATAATTATCCCTGTTTTTTTAACCCCGGCAGTAGCCTGGCAAAGCAATGCTCCTGGCCGCATACGCATAAGCACTTATGCCCTGGTAGGTATAAATTGCTAAAAGCAAAACAGCACAAACAGCGAATATTGGAACCCACTGTAGAAAAAGAGAACCTGAAACTGCGCCTTCATCAAAGTCCTGCACTGGCTATTGAATACCTGTATACAAGATACAGCTCTATGTTACTGGGATTTACCCTGCAATTTATTTCCGATAAAAAGGACGCAGAACAGGTATTGATGCTTATTTTTGAAAAGGTGTATGATAAAATGGCAGAAATCCCTGATGCCGTTTTAAGCGTATATTGTTGGTTACAGGCCGAAGCCAGAAAGGTAATACTGGATCACAAGAATAAAACAACAGCATCCTCATGCAATTCCGGTATTGTAAGCAGTCATAACAGAAGTTACTACGAACCGTTGCTGCAAGAGGCGACTGATCAACAAAGAACCGTGTTTATTGAAATGTATATAAACGGACGTTCTATACAACAGGTAGCAGCACAACTGCAGGCAGATACAGCATCTGTTCAGCAATTGTTGCGTGAATCACTCTTAATCATCAGAAAAAATCTGCAGTGAATATTCAGCAATACATACAAAGTGGCATCATTGAAGAGTATGTGAATGGTATGAGTTCACCTGCTGACAAACAGGAATTTGAAAACCTGCTTCCTTTATATCCCGAACTGCGGCTGGCATTGTATCATTATGAAATCCAGGTAGAATCGGATGCAATGGCCAACAGCATTCCGCCGCCTCCGGCACTGAAAAAGATAACTGAAGAACGCATTAACAGGCTACCGGTACAACGCCCGCTGTTTGATGAACCTCCACCAAAACCACCATTTATTGGTACAGGTTCCGGCAATGGCAGCGGAGATAACTATATCCCCGTTCAGGAAGTACAGGATTCACATATCAAAGTGCACAAATATTGGAGACTGGTGGTTTTCATAGTATTCCTTTTCGCCAAGTTATGCCTGGCATTCATGTGCTACTTCGCCATTCAGTATTATCACGCACAAAGTGAAATAAAAGATCTCCGTCAGCAGATACAGCACATTTCGGCAAAACAAAACAAATAATACTCCAAAAACAGGTAAACTATCATTACCAGGAACAGCACGCATTCAAACAATACATTATATATATTACACTAACTACGCCTGAATATTAAGTTTTCCACCCTCTGATGGCCGTTTATTGAACATTTTAGCTTCCAAAATTGTTGATTTACAGTTAACTACATAACTTTTCAACAGGATCAACAGCGACTGAAAGTTTTTATAAGATAACTATTCATTGTAAGCTGATTATCCATACCTTTGCAAACTCTTTAAAAGGGTAGTTCATGAGCAACCGCCGGAATTTTGATATTGCCTTTGTAGGATTAAAACCCGGTATTCATGAGTTTGAATATGATATTACCGATAAGTTCTTTACAGATTACCAGGAACAGGATTTCCGCAACTGTACAGCCCATGTAAAGTTGTCGCTTGAAAAGAACAACAGCTTTATGCTGCTGAAATTTGAAGTAGGCGGAAAACTGGAAGTAACCTGCGATCGTTGTGGCAACAATCTGCCATTGGAACTCTGGGATGAGTTTAAAGTGGTAGTGAAAATGGTAGATGACCCCGAAGTAATGAATGACCAGGAAGAAGACCCGGATGTTTATTACATTTCAAGGGGAGAAAGCCACCTCCATATTGCAGACTGGATTTATGAATTTATCAACCTGAGCATTCCCATGCAGCGCATGTGCCCTGAAAATGAAATGGGAGGCTCACATTGTAACCAGGAAGTATTGGCCATGCTGAAAAAACTGGATACAGACAGCAATCCCCCTGCAAATCCATTGTGGAAGGGATTGGAAAAATTCAGGAATACCGAAGACAATTAATAACATTAAGTTTTTTAAGTAGTATAAATTTTGAGTTATGCCTAATCCGAAACGAAGACATTCCCAGCAGAGGGGTGCCAAGAGAAGAACTCACTACAAAGCTGAGAAAGTAACGCTGAGCAAAGACAGCACTACAGGCGAAATCCACGTACGTCACCGCGCGCACGTAAGTGAAGGTAAGTTGTATTACAAAGGAAAAGTGGTAGCCGAACAAAGCCCCATTAAATAACATTCCTTTTTAATAAAGCCTGCTGCCGGAGATGACTATTTGTTTAGACATGATGGGGGGAGACTTTGCACCACGTGAAGCGGTGAAAGGTATCCAGCTATACTTATCTGAAACGGATACTCCGGCTGTATTGTTATTAACAGGGGACGAAGCACAAATCAATCCCCTGCTGCAGGAATACCAGATTCCTGCGGCTGCTGTTAAGGTAGTTCATGCCCCACAGATCATCGGAATGCATGAACACCCTACCAAAGCATTAAAAGAAAAACAGCAGTCATCTATTGCCATAGGTTTTCACCTGCTGGCAAGCGGCAAATCTGAAGCTTTTATCAGTGCAGGTAATACCGGCGCCATGCTGGTAGGTGCCATGTATAGCATCAAAGCCATTGAAGGCGTACAGCGCCCCACCATCTCTACCATTATCCCCAAAGACAACGGCAAAACAGGTTTATTGCTGGATGTTGGCTTAAATGCCGACTGTAAACCAGAACACCTGAACCAGTTTGCCCAGCTTGGCTCATTATACGCCCGGTATATCCTTAACATTGACAATCCACGTGTAGCACTGATCAATATCGGTGAGGAAGAAGGCAAAGGCAATATTCTTGCACAGGCCGCCTATCCCCTGCTGAAAGAAAATAATGAGATCAACTTCAGCGGCAATGTGGAAGGCAGGGACATTCTGCTGGACAAAGCAGATGTAATGGTTTGCGAAGGTTTTACCGGCAACGTTATTCTCAAAATGGCAGAGTCCATTTACGAAATCACCCACCAGAAACAGATCCATCACGAATACTTCGACCGTTTCAATTTTGAAAATTATGGTGGTACACCGGTATTGGGTGTAGCCAAACCTGTTATTATCGGTCACGGCATTTCACATGCAAAAGCTTTTAGCAACATGATCAGACTGGCGCAGAAAATGATAGAAGCCGGCCTGATGGAAAAAATGAAAGCCAGCTTTGAAGGCAAATAAGTATCTTACTCTGCATAGGCTTTACCTGCATGAAATCTATCCGCACTTACTTGTCCGACTACTTTCGATCCGTTAACCGCACTGTCCTTATTGCCACTTTTGCATTCACAGCCATACTTGTTGTTATCAACTATACTATTGGTATTGAAAAACGTATTAATTCCTTTTCATCGCACTGGTTGAAATTTACCGGTTTCTTTGTATTGTATACCGTTACCTTTTGCACTGTACACCTGGGGCAGTTGCTGATCAACCGCAAACCATTTCCCGGGCAAAGACATTTCATATTGCTATTACTGATGTGCCCCGCCATATTTGCAGCCAAGATCACATTCGACTGGTTTACGCATCTTACCACCGACCAACTGGCTTACCCGTGGAAACAATACTGGTACCAGGTACTGAGTTGGCCTTTCAAATGTGTATTGGTGTCATTGCTGGTGTGGATGGTATGGAAATGGCAGCACAATGAAAAACCGGTTGCAGGTTTACTGATCAAAGGCTTTAATGCACGCCCCTATTTCCTGTTGCTTTTATTGATGGTACCGTTAATAGCATTTGCAGCTACACGACAGGATTTTTTACATACCTATCCAAAATTTCAACGCATCAGTTTTATAGAAGACCATGTAGCACATCCAATGTTCTGGAAGCTGTTGTTCGAATTAGCTTACGGTATTGATTTCATCACAATAGAATTATTCTTCCGCGGATTTCTGGTATTACTTTTTGTACGTTTTGTTGGCAAAGACGCCATTTTGCCGATGGCTGCATTCTATTGCACCATTCATTTCGGCAAACCATTATTTGAATGCATCACTTCTTTTTTCGGGGGAATGATATTGGGAGCAGTAGTATACAATACACGCAGCATCTGGGGTGGAGTAATTGTACATCTGGGCATTGCCTGGATGATGGAAGCTGCAGGCTACGCAGGACACCTGTTGTTTAAGTAAAGGGAGTTGTAAGCTGTAAGTTTTGAGTTATAGGTTGTAAGTAAAATGCAGGAAGGACAGTTATCACTTCCGGTGATCAACTTAAAGCTTATCAATTATAACTTAAAAAAACTACAAACCCGTAAGCCGGATTCTGTTATCTCTGCCGAAGCAGATAGCTATCATTTATCTGGTTCCGCTATTACTAACGGAATCTTTCTGCCTACCCACCCAACGTTTTTGCCGAAACAAAATCGGGCGAGCCGCCCTTAACGCTGGTGTACATGGCATTTCAGCATGCAAGGTTTACCCGCCCTGCCGGTTACCCGGCAAAGCCGTAGGCTCTTACCCTACATTTTCACCATCACCCTCTGCTTACGCAGACAATATCCGCATCAGCGGATAGAAGGCTGTAATTTTCTGTGGCACTGTCTGTTTCCACCCGAAAGCAGAACCCGGCCGTTAACCGGTGCATTGCCCTGCGCTGTCCGGACTTTCCTCCCCCTGCCTAAACAGAGAGCGATAGCACGGTTTGTAGTCGGTGCAAAAATACAGTTTTAACATGAGTGTAGGCAGGTAATCGTGAGTGGTGGGTAATGAATGGTGAATAGTCAATCATCTCTGCCTTCTTATCAACCTTTTCAGCTTATCAACCCTTCTGTACTTCATATTTTCTCTACCTTATACCTTGTTCCTTAAACCTTCAGATTCATCTCAGTATTGAAAAAAGATCTCCGTAGCTCCGTATCCGTAAGCAGCGTGGTATTGATTGATAAAGCTTTTCACTTCACGACGTGTACGCAGTATTTCATGAATTTCATCACGCAGTTTACCGGTACCTACTCCGTGGATCACAATCATACCTGGCAGATGATGCGCCAGCGCCAGTTCAAAATATTTTTCGAAAGTCTTTAACTGTAAGGTGAGTTTTTCAAAATTATCCATGGAATCTGCATCGGGAGTCAGTCTTTCAATATGCAGATCCACTTCATGCCGGGCAGGTTCCAGGTGCTGGCGAGCGCGGGAAGCATCATAAACCTTGTATCCTGATTTTGCCAATAAGTTCAGGTCAACCACCGGTTCTTCGTAAGGTCTTCCGGGATAAGTATCGAATAATTTGTATGAAAAAGTGGCTTCACCTTTTTCACGCAGTTGTTCAATACGCGTAAAAACCTGTTTGGCTTTCAGTTTGAGCGATGATTCAAAATACTCAGCCTTGTTTTTATCGGGGGTGGTCAGTGAAAATTCAAATGCAAAAACGGGACTGTCATTCAGATTTTCAAAGGGAATATCGTGCAGGTAAAAATCTTCAAACGGATGGATCTGGTTTACCAGGTCAAAAGAAGTATCGCCCTGGTAATTCAGTTTATAAATGAATTTGTATCCTGCAGGTGTGCGGTTCACAAGATGTATTTTCAGCTCGTCCACAATATCATCACCAAACTCGTCAGCATGCATCACTGGTATAAAAGTCAGCCATACACCATCTACCACCTTATCGCTGACCTTCTTCTTTTCATGCGGAATATCATCCACAAACTTTTTCTCTTTTTTGGCAGGAAAAAGTTTCTTTTCGGAAAAACGTTTAAAATACGGAAAATCAAGCTGGTCGGTATAGGCCGGAAATTTGACACCGCGCACGTCTACCATCACCATTTTTTCATTAATGATATCTACCACCTCTCCTTCATCGTTGGAGTGCAACACTACTACTTTATCGCCTATCTGGAATTTCATAATCGGCGTAAAAATACACCAATTTAAACAATCACTACACTGCTGTACACAGCTTATGCGGTAGCAGCTTTTGCCAGTTTACTCTTTTTATATCCATAACTGAAGTAGAAGATCAGTCCCAGCAATAACCAGCAAAGAAACCATACCCAGTTACTTTTGGTCATACCGGTTAAAAGATACAGACAGGTAGAAAGCCCCATTAACGGGATGAGGGAATATTTTTTAACAATGGCAAGCACGCTCAATATCAGGCAGCAGATCCAGAAAATGATCAGCGAAATATTGGGTATTGCAAGGTCCATAAATGTAGCATCACCTTTGATATAGTCCTTATTGCTGGAAAAATCAAAATTGAACATATCAGAAAAATAAGTGGGAGCAATTTTACCTGCCACGACCAGTACACCTATTACCAGTATCGGGAAAATAAAACGGGCATTGATATAGGGCATATTAAAACGGCCGGGTACTTTTTCTTTACGGGGTAAAAGCAATACACCGCCACATACCAGTACAAAGGCAAACAAAGTGGCAATGCTGGTAAAATCCAGCACAAAGGTCTTATCGGTAAAAATGATCGAACCACCTACAATGATGCCTGTTAACACAGTAGCAAACGAAGGGGTTTTGAATTTCGGATGAATGCGCTGGAACCTGGGTGGCAGCAATCCATCGCGACTCATGCTCATCCAGATACGTGGTTGTCCCATCTGGAAAACCAGTAATACGCTGGTCATGGCAATAACCGCACAAACAGATACCAGCAGTTGCATCCAGCCCACACCTTTTATTTCAAAGATCTTAGCCAGTGGATCACCCACACCTTCAAACTGGCGATAATTCACCACACCAGTCAGCACCAGTGCCAGCAGAATGTACACACTGGTACATATTACCAGCGAATAGGTCATGCCCCTGGGCAGATCACGTTGCGGATTCTTACTTTCTTCAGCCAGCACACTTACCGCATCAAAACCGATATAAGCAAAGAACACCCCGGATACAGCAGCCATTACACCACCAAATCCGTTCGGCATAAATGATTTTGTACCTACATCGTTTACCGGCAACCAGTTATCGGTATTGATATAACAGGCACCCACTACAATTACCAGCGCCACCACAGCCAGTTTTAACACCACCATGGCGTTGCTGAAATTCTTTGATTCCCTGATACCAACATATACCAGCATAGTGATCAATACATTGATGATCAATGCAGGCAGGTCAAAAATGATCTTCAGCCCACCTACTACAGGAGCATTTTGCCAGGCGCCGATCAGTTCCATATTGGGCGAATTGCTCAAAAAGGCCTTTTTGGCCTCCTGGTAACTACAGGTCAGGTAATCAGGAATATGTACACCTGTTTTATGCAACAAGGAGGTAAAGTAATCGCTCCATGAAAATGCTACATATATATTACCAATGGAATATTCCATTACCAGTGCCCAGCCAATGATCCAGGCAAACAGTTCGCCAAAAGAAGCATAGGCATAAGTATAGGCGCTACCCGCAACCGGGATACGGCTGGCGAACTCAGAATAACAAAAAGCGGTAAAGCCACAGGCGATACCGCATAATATAAATAACAGGACAACACCGGGACCGCCCTTAAAACAGGCCTCACCCAGGCTGCTGAAACTACCGGCACCAATAATGGCCGCAATTCCGAAAAAAGTAAGGTCACGTACACCCAACACCCGCTTCAACCCGCCTCCGCCATGAGGATCGTCACTACCTTCAGAGAGAATCGATTCTATTTTTTTAGTCCGGAAAAGCGAGTTTGACATAATCAGTTCTGGTTTAAGCGGGGAAATTATACAAAAAATACGTACCGGCGAAGCTGATAATGGCTTTCAGCACAAAATAGCCAACGATCGGAATATTGCAAAAAACGGTCATATTAAAAAAGCCCCGGACTTTACAGACCGGGGCTTGTATGCCCTTATAGAATAGTACCCGGCATGGTATACCGGTAATTAATTGTATTACCAAAAACTGGTTTGCAGTAATTTTCTTACCTGCACAGGCTTTCGAGAATCGCTTCTTTGCGTTTGGAAGAGATTTCTACCTGCGTATCATCGTGCATCAGGATAATATTCTTATGCCCCTTACGCACAATGGAACGTACAAAATTTTTGTTCACGATGGCAGAGCGGTGCACCCGTAAAAAATCGGGATGACAACTGATCGCCATATCATATATTTTCAAATGTTTACTGGAGGTATATTTATTACCATCGGCCATTTTTATAATAGTATAATTGGAACAGGATTTCAGGAATACGATCTGGTCCATATTAATTACAGAGATTTGTCCGTGCGTGGTAACCAGCAAACGACGGGGATATCCCACACCTGTTTGCGGCAATACACCTTCTTCTGTCACTACTGTTTCCTCATCGTGCATTTTCTGTTGCAGGCGGTTCACTACATTTTCCAGCAACTGGTGTTTGGCAGCAGGCTGCACAGGAGTTTTGCCACGCTTATCTGTACGTACAACCGGATTGTGATGCACCGGGTCTATCACCAGCAGCAGCACCATTTTGCCCGGCAATCCTTCTTCGTCCAGCGGAGAAGAAATAATATCCATTACTTCGGCCTGCTCAGCATACGCATTAATAAATGTAAGGATGTCCTTTTTGTTATTCAATCCTGGTTCGATACTTTGCCGGTTTTCGGACGACCGTTTTTCCAGGAGATAAGATGTAAGGCTTTTGTCATCCATCCCGATTGTTTTTACAACTCTCATAAGAGATGATAATTAACTGGTAAAAGATTGTGGTTACTTCAACGACTCAGGGTCTAATCAAAGAGGGTCATTCTTTGTTAGCGGGAATGGTTGGGTGATACAGATATGTAGTACACAATACGATGGTCATATGTACTGCAACTGCAGAAATCATAAACCAAATGCTACTAATGCGAACGGAGAGCGCTTTAACCGGTGGTATCTTTGAAGTGTGCTATATCCAGGTTGAAAACAGTTCATAAAAATAAGACGTTTGCCACAAACAATACTATTCTTTGATACCAGCTAACGGATATTTATCTGTTTGTGGCAAACATCCTGGTAGTCAGTGTATTCCGGATACATTCCTTTTCCGGAATACACACGATTTTTCATTGGTCTTACAGGATTTAAAACGGAATCATTACCTGAAATTACTATCTCATCCGGTGGATGGGTGTAAGAATCGCATCACTACATTGTAGCAGTATTATTACAGCAATAGGAAACATACAATAACACATATTTATATTCGATTGCAAACCAGCACCTGGCAAGCGCAGAAATTGATCTGCATTATTAAAACACCTGAAATAGCAAACGCAATTATACGCTTACTCAATTAAATTATGCTTTCGCTCAATTTACATGTCCGGTGCTATGATGTATAAAAGGCTATTGGTAGCTTTGTTTTTCCGGCAACTCCACCATCAATTCACTCCCTCCCAATCCAAAACTCAGTAACCAGAAGCACCAGGCGCTGGCATTTGCCAGATAATATTGATTATGCACCTTATTTAAACAGCTTATGTATCCGGAAATCCTTTCGAAAACAAACACCCCCGTTACCGCTGATAAGCGTTTCGGTTATATGTTATTGATTGATAAAGCTCCCGTAGAAGAGAAAATAATGCTTACAACCGGAAAACATACCAACCGGTACAGCATTATTACAGCAGCCGGCATTGCAACGTTACCTGCTTGCGACCTGCAGCAACAGGAAATGTTCATTCTGTTATGTATAGACCCTGCATGGAACATACAATATACAACACAGGTGCTGCTGCAGTTACGGATCTGGAATAACCAATTGCCAGTTATTATTTACTCAATGGAGTATATTGATGAATTGGTACGTTGTGAAGACCTCTTTTATTATGATGCTTACTTCCTACTATCCGACGATGTGGGTGAAATACAACAAGCCATTGATACAGCGCTTTCAGGAAAATTCTATGTAACCCGGAACATTGCTAGGCATTACTGCAAACACAGAAGAACAGAACAGCAAAGTTTATAATATACTATCAGATGAATACAGCACCATTTTTACCCTCTTCCGTATACCTCAATGCCCCTTCATCCAAACGGTATCAAACAATAACCAGGCGATTGCTATGGGAAAAAAGAATGGGTTATATTATGTTTTGCATTGGCATGATTATGTTTGTTGTTGCTGCAGGTGCTGCTTTTATGCAACTGCCATACACCACCGGCATTGCCTGTACTATGCTTACAAGCGGTTTTATTCTGATGCACAAAGGATTTCTGCCGGGTTTGAATAAAAATAAAACAAGTGTGCAGAGCAGATTTACGCAAAGTGTTACACGCATTGAAACACCAGAGATACAATACAGCGAACACGAAAAACTGGAAAGGAAATTACGCTCACTGGCAAAAGAAGAAGGATCGCTGTATATACTGTTAGTAATAAGCCTGTTGATGCTGCAGGTAACAGAACAGCATAACTTCTGGAAAGGCATTACCAACGGGATACTGGTAGCTGTATCCACACTCCTGTTCATCAATACCTACCGGATGTTTATATACAACCGGTATTTAAAATTACAATCACAACAACCCGATACTATTATTGCCAGTAACACATCAAACCCGTTTCACATGAAAAAGAAAATGACAATCCGTGTATTGCAATCAGGCAACCCGGTGAAAGGACTGCGTGTATATGCCACCACACTTACTGCAGTGCATGAAAACAAGGAGACAACACCCACAGCTCAAACTGATCAGAATGGATTTGCCACATTAAGCTGGCAAAACAACTTCTTCTTATCTGCTATCTATATCAACGACCAGCTTGCAGTCAAAGGAAGATTTTATCCTGGCGGCAATAAACTCATTGAGATTGAACGCTCATCACCTGTTCCCGAATAAATATCTTTAACGCACAGCCTCCATTGGACATTTACTAATAATACTGAGCGCTTTCGGGTATTTCATGAAAAATATCATTGTACGTTATATCTTCACTGGCTACATGAAAGAATATAGGTATAACAGAAATGCACATATTAGTTTAATAAAATTAATTAGTGTGTTGTTAAATGTTTCACGAAATAAATAATTGTAGCCGTATTCTTATATCATTGTAGCAAGATCCGGAATTATGATATAACTTTAATATGGTTGAATCCCCAAATAACTAGCCATGCCAAATATCCTGATTGCCGATGACCATTCGATTGTACGTTTTGGGACTATGTTAATGATCAAACAGTTCATGCCCAATGCCCAGATACTAGGAGCAGATAGCCTCAACAGTGCATTAAAATATCTTAATTCACAAGAGTTTAATCTGCTGATACTGGACGTAAATCTTCCGGGAGGAAATAATATACAAATGATCGATGTGGTGAAATTACGCCAGCCACATATTAAGATCCTTATCTTCTCTGCATACGATGAACAACTATTTGCGCTGCGATACATTCAGGCAGGTGCAGACGGCTACCTGCCCAAACAGTTACACGAAAACGAATTAAAAACAGCTATCCAGACTGTTTTGAATGATGAGAAGTATATTAGTCCATCTTTAAAAGAAAGACTGCTTAATGGCGTTACTGGTCGTTCAGAACCGATGATCGCCAATCCACTCAATAAACTTTCCAATCGCGAAACAGAGGTGATGCAATTGCTGATAAAAGGACTCAGCCTCGCTGATATCAGTACTACCCTGAATATAGAAGTATCTACTGTCAGTACCTACAAAAGCAGGATCTACGAAAAACTACAGGTAGTAAATATCATTGACCTGGCAGAAAAAGCAAGGATCTATAACGCAGAATAATATCACTACTTATTGCCTTCCTGGCAAATGTTCTTATGCCGAAAGATTTTTGATTTTGGGATGTGGGGATTTTGGTATTTATTTAATACATGCCTGCTGCACATCACAAAATTACATAATCTATAAATCAGCAATCAAAACAGGTATTCAATATTGGTGATTTCGAGATGTAGAAATATTGGGAATTATTACGTATGCTTGCTGCCAAATCACATAATCTATCCATCAGAAATCTTAACGTGCCACGCAGAGGCTTTATTTTGGTAGAAACAGCGTTCATAGAAGGAACCTTACCATAGGTTCGGGATATCGGTGATTTTGAATTTCAGAGATACCAGGATTTATTTAATCCATGTCTGTTGTACATCACAAAATCACACAATCAATAAATCAGCAATTAAAACAAATATATAAGCTGTGCATCTGTCAACAGCAGATAGCTTAAAAGTCATAAAAAAAAGGTCTTTCACAGGATCTTCAATGCCTCGTTTCTTCAATAGGACGGAATTGTGGTTTAAGCGGTAGCCTGATAACTATTTATCTATATTATTTATCCAATACGATCAGCATACTGGTGCCATACTGATGACTGCTTCTTACCAGCAGCCTTCCTTTCAGCAACGCGGTCAGTTCTTTTACAATGATCAGTCCCAGCCCCTTACTGCGCGACAGCATCATTTCTGCTTTTTTGTCTCCGTTGAAGTTGTCCTCTTCAGCCGTATTACACCAGGTTGCCATATCCGAGTCCATACCGATACCTGTATCACGTACTTCAAGATACAGTTGACCGTCTTTCATTTCTCCGGAAATAACGATCTCACCTTCATGTGTAAATTTTATAGCATTGTCCAGTAGGTTATATAGAATGATACCTAATAAATGTGCATTGGTTTTGATATTAATCTCAGGCGATACATTGTTCACGATGGGAATAGACTGCGAATAAGCCATATCCCGGAAGATGAACAGTCTGTCTTCTACCAGGTTGAACACATTCACAATTCCATAGCCGATATGCTCATCTTTTGAATGCAGTTTGATATACTGTAAAAGATTGTCGGTAAGATAGTACATCCGGTAAGCTGCATCATACAACAGGCGTACATTGGCCTGCAATGACTGAATATCTGGTGCTGTTTTGGCCGAAGTTTCTTCGTATACATTTTTTGCAGTGATCACAAGATACTTCAGCGGACTTTTGATATCGTGTGTAAGCGAAGTGATCAATTGTTCCTGAAGACGAGCTTTCTGACGCAATACCTTTTCAGAATCTTTTAATGCAGTCAGTGTATCTTCCATTTCCATGCTATGTTCTTTAACGCTCAACTTCAGCAGTTTGTTTTTATGATGTGTATTCCGCAGATATAACCGGCTACAGGCCCAGGCACCGGTTACCACAAACAGGATAACGATTCCCCGAAGCCACCACATTTCATAATATCTGGCTGGTACCATCAGCGCAACAAGTATACTGATCACCAGCAGTAACGTCGGAACTATTTTCATAATAACGGATCGAGTAAAAATCGAAAAATGTTTCCGGTAAGTATTATTTTTTGCAAGCTGGTCGTGGTTAATATCGTGGGATTCTGCCACCAGGCCGGTACCATACCTCGTATACAAGGGGTTTGAATTACGAATCATAGAGACGGGATTTTCAAGTATAAACGAAATTATTTGACTTAAGGATGTTAGTAAATCTACGATGCGCTATTCCATTTGCTGTGTATACATTCCGGTTATGTCATTGTAATTAATAATCAATAAAAAAAGGGCACCAGAGAGGTGCCCTTCCACTCCAAATCCAATATTGAAACCATACTCAGAGAACGCTACATTGATATAACTCACACAATCCATTTACCATTACATACACACCACAATTATCCGCTTTTAAAAAAGGGGCGGGAGGATACTACTCCTCACCGCTTCCCTTTTTCCTGCGTTACTTCGGTAAGAACTTACTGTTCATCAAAGGATTCAAACTACGAGTGTGCCACGCAGTTACTGATGCCATAGTTTTTCAAAAATAATTAGACCCGGTTTTTTCATAGTAATACAGGAACTGGGCTTTTCATGATATTATGACATCAGCAATAATCAATTTATGCTAATTGCTTAGTTACCTTATCGGGAATTCAATCTTTTCTACGATGATCAATAAAGATAAACGATGTACTTTACTACGTACAGTTTGCTACTTATCAGAAGTGAACCTTAACAAAACCATGTCTGTGAATGTTTAAACATTTCTGTTTATCTGCATGGTTGGAGAGTGTTGCTTTATATTGCAATATTAAAATCGTCTAAGTGAAAACACTGTAATAACGTATCCAGAACTATGTAGTAATACAGCCACAAAATTCAAAATACATTACAATCAATTGTATAACAATTGATTAAAACTCAACAGACACTGTGCTTTCCACCCCTGTCAGCTACGTTTTTTTACACCTTTTACTCCGGGAATATTCTATCACTTATCTTTTTTCTTCAATGAACAAGGGCTGCTTCCAAAAGAAGCAGCCCTTGTTATAGTTTTTATTGATTACTTATCAACTATGATCAATGCGGTCTTCTGCCATTGTCTTTTCCCTTACCATGTTCAGGATGATTTTTGTTAGAAAAATATCTTTCATCATGGCTATCACGGATAGGTTGCTGATCATGTTTATCTCTGTACGTTGCATACTTTGATACATTGTCATTGTGATGCAGATATGGTTTATTTTCATTGATCACTACCTTGTGGGCTTTGTAAAAATCAAAATTCCTGTATCGCTCAGGTAAAGTTTTTGAACGTATCCAACGATTGCCGCTTCTGTATACATATTGCTTACCAGGAACATAATAATACATTTCCAGGTCGGGCAGATAGTAATATTCTACGTAATCATATCCTACTGGTCCCCATATGGGTTGTACGTCTACATTCACATTTACTTTTACCTGTGCATTGACTGTATTACTGCATACAAAAGCTCCTGCCAGAATAAGTGCCGTTAATGTTAGTTTCTTCATTTTAAAAAAGGTTTAAGTAACTAAACTCAAACCGGGTGCCATGTACAGCAATACTTTCTGCTACATACAGCATAATAGAAAAATACAGTGTATTTCTATACGAATACAGTCATTGTATCTACAGAATGCAGGCAGTAAAAAAGGTAGTATTGCGCAACTGCTGTATGGTACAGTTGCTGTAGTGTATTAGTATTCGCGTTGTACCAGGAAACGGGCCAGTGATTTTAACTGTTCTTTACGTGTGCTGACCACCGCAATTTTTTCCAGGTGATCAAATGCCTGCTCTATGTATTGTTCTTTTAACCTGAAAGCCCACTGGTCTACTCCACAGGCACGGAAAATATCCAGCACCTGTTGTACTTTATCTGTTGCATTTCCTTTCATCAGTTTCAGCAAAGCATTGCGTTGTTCTGCATTGGCAGTTTCCATTGCTTTGATCATGAGAAAAGTCTTTTTGTTGGCCACAATATCTCCACCAGGTTGTTTGCCAACTTTTCCGGGATCGCCAAATGCATCCAGGTAGTCGTCCTGTACCTGGAAAGCAATACCCAGGTTTTTACCAAATTCGTACAAATGCTGCTGATTGTGCTGGCTGGCGCCGCCAATAACAGCTCCTATCTGTAAACTGGCTGCCAGCAATACCGATGTTTTCAACTCAATCATGCGGATATATTCATCAAACGGAACAGCTTCACGGTTTTCAAAATCCATATCCATCTGTTGCCCTTCGCATACTTCACGCGCAGTTTTATTGAACAGGTGAATGATGACACGCTGGTAGTTTTCTTTTATCTTATTCAGGTAATCATAAGCTATCACCAGCATTACATCTCCTGCCAGCAATGCGGTGGCTGTACCGTATTTTTCATGCACAGTTGGCATTCCGCGGCGCAATGGTGCTTTATCCATAATGTCATCGTGCACCAGGGTAAAATTGTGAAACAATTCTACTGCAGTAGCTGCATGCCACGCATCGGCATCAATATTATCAAACAACTCGTTACCCATCAGGCATAGAACAGGCCGTACACGTTTACCCCCCATTTTCAGAAAATAATCATTGGCATCATAAAGCGATGCGGGTTCTGCGGGAAAATGACGTGTTGCAAAATGCTGTGCAAACTTTGCCGATAATTCTTCAAAACTGAACATAAAAAATGCCTGCCTGTTTATAACCTGTTGTAAGAAATATACTTTGTATCCGGACTCTTCAACAGCATTAACCATTTTTCTTTTTGCTGTTTTTTTTCTTTCTGGGAATGGGGCCGGTGGCCGGCTCTTCTGCAACTCCCGGTGTCATTACCCATTCGTAATCCAATTGCCTTTTGGTAAGATTGGCGGCAACCACTTTAATGGTCACTTTATCGCCCATGGCAAATTTACGACCACTGCGCAAACCTACTAAGCTATAATCGCTTTCTATCAATCTGAAATCATCATACTCCAGCAAACTGTTAATGCTTACCAGTCCTTCGCATTTGTGTGCAATGGTCTCTACCCAGAAACCAAATGCAGCCACACCACTGATCACACCTTCAAACTCTTCGCCCAGGAATGATTGCATGTATTCTACCTGCTTATATTTATTACCTGCACGCTCTGACTCCATAGCACCACGTTCTCTTTCGCTGCAATGTTTACATTTCTGCTCCAGTTTTTTATCCGGCTCTACTTCGCCTTTTAAAATTTCCTGCAGAATACGGTGTACCATTACATCTGGGTAACGACGTATGGGTGAAGTAAAATGGCAATAATATTTGAATCCAAGACCATAGTGACCGATGTTTTCGGCTGTATACACCGCTTTGGCCATGGTACGTATGCCCAGTTGTTCCAGCACATGCTGTTCGGGTTTTCCTTTTACATCGCGCAACATCTGGTTAAACGACGCTGCAATGCTTTCAGGCGTTTTGATATCAAACGTATGTCCATACTTTCTGGCAAATTCAATGAACGGTGCCAGTTTCATTTCATCCGGCGTATCGTGTACGCGGTAAGGGAACGGAATATCTTTTTTATTGAATTTAACACGTGATGCACTTTCTGCCACTACCCTGTTGGCCAGTAGCATAAATTCTTCAATAAGCTGATGCGCTTCTTTACTTTCTTTTATCACAATACCAATAGGCTTGCCTTTTTCATCCAGTTTAAATCTTACTTCCTGTGATGAAAAATTGATCGCTCCTTTTCTGAAACGTTGTTTACGGAACTTCTGAGCCAGGTTGTTTAATATCAGTATCTCGTCGCGATTATCACCTTCTTCTTTCTCAATAATTTCCTGTACTTCTTCGTAGGTAAAACGCCTGTTGGAGTGGATCACTGTTTTTCCTAACCAGTATTGTTTGATCTCGGCTTTAGGTGTTATCTGAAAAATAGCTGAAAAGGTCAGCTTGTCTTCATTCGGACGTAATGAACATAGTTCATTGGAGATCCGTTCAGGCAGCATAGGTAACACCCTGTCTGGCATATATACCGAAGTGGCCCGTTCGTATGCTTCCTGGTCAAGTGCAGTGCCGGGTTCTACATAATGGCTTACATCGGCAATGTGTACTCCTATTTCATAATGCCCGTTCTTCAGCACTCTGAATGACAATGCATCGTCAAAATCTTTGGCATCTACCGGGTCAATTGTCATTGTAAGAATATCGCGGCAGTCTTTTCTGAGATCGATCTCTGATTGCGGAATAAGATCCGGAATACGGGCTGATTCTTCCTGTACCTCATCGGGGAACAGTAACGGAAATCCGTTTTCGATCAGGATCTCTTTCATCGCCAGGTCGTTAGTATCTTCGGCTTTTAACACCTGTACAATGGTCCCCAACGGCTTTTTGTTCTTTGGCCACTCTGTAATGCGTGCAATAACACGATCGTGATCTTTTGCCCCATTCAGTTCCTGCAACGGTATAAAGATATCGGGCATCGGCTTGTTCACATCGGCAATAAAGAAAGCGGTGTTTTTGCCTACTTCCAGTTTACCAATAAATTCTGTTTGTTTGCGGTGCAGTACTTCTTCTACCACACCCTGCATGCGCCCGCTTTGTTTGCCGCTACCGATCACTCTTACACGAACGGTATCGCCATGAAGAGCTGTATTAAAATCATTGGGTCTTACAAGAATATCATTCGATGCATTTTCCAGTATCACATACCCGATACCTGACCGGGTAATATCCAATGTGCCTTTTAGCGTATGCTGTGCGGGCTCGTTTTTCTTCTTTTTCTTTCTGGAATTTTTTCTGCTCATTCCTTACATTTAAGTAGTTAGGCTGAATCCGGTAATGAATTTAGCAATTAAATCATTAAACTGTTGCTGCCGGCCAAAGAGGAACTGTATTTCAATGGGAAGAACATATACCGGATAGTCCTTCATTTCCTGTTCAAATTTGGTTAGTCGTACAGCATCTTTTTCGGTGGTGAGAATTATTTTATCTGTAGCCTGTATGGAGTTAAAACGTTTTACAATGTCTTTCCAGTCGTCAATAGTGAAAATATGATGGTCACTGTAGATCAACTCATAGTATGTTTCTGCCGTTTCGTACAGGTAACGTTTCAATGGCGCGGGATTGGCAATACCACTTACCAGCAGCACTTCTGTAGCCTCACCAATTACTACATGCTCATTTTTGACAGTAATATGGTAAGGAGCGCCATACCTGATGCATGAGAAAAAAACCTGCTGGTGCGGGCGGGGATTGATCTCTTTTACAATGGCGTCGCGTTCTTCTTCCGACATGCCGGGCGGGCATTTGGTCACCACCAGTATGTCTGCCCTGCGGTAGCTGCCTTTTTCGTCTCTCAGTTCGCCGGTAGGCAAAAACCAGTCGCGGGTGAACAAATTACTGTAATCGGTCAATACAATATTGAGACCTGCCTGTACTGCGCGGTGCTGAAATGCATCATCCAATATGATCACTTCTGTACCGGGTTTATCGTGCAATAGCTGCGGAATGGCTACCACACGTTCCTCACCCACTGCAATATTTACATCCGGAAATTTAAGATGGAACTGCATGGGCTCATCGCCTATTTCCAGTGCAGTTGTTTTTTCATACGCCAGTGCATATCCCTTTGTTTTGCGTTTGTAACCACGGCTCAGTACGGCTACCTGTACCTTGCCCTGCAGTTCTTTTATCAGGAACTCTACCATGGGTGATTTGCCTGTACCACCTACAGACAGGTTACCAACACAGATCAGGGGTAAATTGAACGTGGCTGATTTGAGTATTTTTTTATCGTACAAGCGGTTCCTTAACCACACAACAGCACCATATACCAGTGAAAGGGGAAATAACAATATCCGTATCGGACGAAGCAATGGCGCGTTAAAATTCATAAATACGTCGCGGTGTAATACAAAAATTTAAAGGTACGTCAAATTCGTTGATGTCCTCAATGGAATCAACCGCGTCAAAGAAAGAAAAGCCTATTTTGATAATGTCCGGACGGCATTTTACCAGAAACCGATCGTAATATCCTTTTCCATACCCTACCCGGTATCCTTTTTTATCAAATGCCAGTAATGGTACAAATACAATATCCAGTTTCTGAGGATCCATGATCATACCATCGGCAGGTTCCAGTACTTTGTGTGTATTGTGTACAAGAATGCTGTTTTTTTCTATCTGAACGGCATCCATTTGTTGTGTGGCAGACTCTATACGTGGCCAGGCTGTTTTAAGCAGGGGATACTGTTGTTGCAGCATATCCTCGCAAACAGATACATCAAACTCATGTCTTTCAATAATGGGAGAATAAGACAGCAGGAAATCTACAGCAGGGACCTTTAGTTTTTTAAAGTTGAAACCAATGAGTACTGTTTGTTGCTGAAACTCTTCTTCAAAAATGTTCAACCTGCGTTGCAGGAATTCTTTTCGTACGGTTGTTTTTATCATAAATGTGCTTTCAGATGCCCGACAATAGCAGCGGCCTGAGAGTTGATAAAGATCCCGTCTGGTTGTTTTTCATAAGGAACGGATGCTATTTTGGGTATTTCGGTCCAATGTACAATTTCATCTTCGTAGTCAAGAAACTGATCATTGAAGATCCATCCAATGACAGGCAAATTCATTGCCCTGCATACGCGCGCCGTTAACAGGGAATGATTGATGCTACCAAGATAATTCCGGCTTACGAGAATCACTTTTGCATTGAGTGCTTGTGCGAGATCCGCAACAAACGCCGACTCACTCAATGGTACAAGCAGTCCTCCTGCGCCTTCTATAATCAAGTTACGATTATTTACCGGAACCTGTTCACAAATATGATGAATGGAAATAGAAATTCCTTCATTACGGGCTGCAATGTGCGGAGATGCCGGCATTGCCAGGCGGTATACTTCAGGGTGTATCACTCCATTGTGTTTACCTAACACATTCTGCACCCATTCACTGTCTGTTCCCTCCGCATAGCCCGCCTGTATTGGTTTCCAGTAATCTGCATCCAATGCTTTTGCCAGTATGGCGGACACTACTGTTTTGCCCACACCGGTACCAATGCCGGTTACAAAGATCCTTTCCAATATGTATAAGTTGTAGGTTTTTCGCTAAGACGGTTGCGGGTTACCAGGTACCAGGTACCAGGTACCAGGTACAGGTTTCCGGCTACTGGTTGCCGGGCTTTGGCCGGTGTTTTTCGTCAGAAGCCAATAGCATGCTATCTGTAATCTACAGCAACTCATCTCTTCATTCCAAAATCGGCCATTCCAACATTCACTATTGATTATTCGCTACTCCCCTTTCACTTCCTTGTTCACAAAAATGCTGAAAATCGTAGTACCATAATTACGGGCGGTTACAAACAGCGGATACTTTTCGTAGTTGTTACGGGGGGTATGTTCCAGCACAAACCACCCTCCGGGTTTCAGTAATTGTTTAGCAACTATTTTCTGTGGCAGTTCATCAATAGTGGTCAGCGCATACGGAGGACCGGCAAAGATAAAATCGAACTGCTCATTGCATTGTTCAATGAATTTAAACACTTCCACACGTACCATTTTCAGTACATCCAGTTTCAGCATGCCGGCTGTTTTTTTGATAAACTCGTACATAGCGGCATCTTTTTCTACGATGGTGCAGTCTGTTGCTCCCCGTGATGCCAGTTCATAACTGATACTACCTGTGCCACCAAAAAGATCCAGTGTTTTTAAGGATGCCACATCCAGGTTGTTTTCAATAATGTTGAATAACCCTTCTTTGGCAATATCTGTAGTAGGCCGTGTGTAGGGCATTTTAGCCGGCGGCGTAATTCTTCTTCCTCCTAACTCTCCCCCGATTATACGCATAAGGCCATTTTCATAAGTGGTGAAAAATAGTGCTGCGGATATTGTGAAAACTCCTGCGGCAGTTTTACACGGGCAGGCACTAATTCCCATTCCAGTTGTAAAAAGTATTTCAGCAATTCCAGGTAAAGTGTAGACTGTTCATCTACAAGTCCTGATACATATACTTTTATTGATTCGGGATTCAGTTCCAGTTGTCCGCAAATGGCCAGCAGATGATACGATACATCATCCGGTGTCTGGTAATTATAGGTTTGCAGCAGGGACAGTTTCTTTTCTTTAAAAACAGCTACTACAAACTGGTCGGCCGCTATAATCACATGTATCATTTCACCGGATTCATCATCATTGTTCCTGTGCTGTGTCAGGAACAGGGTATAATAATGCCAGTATTTGCCGGCTGCAAATTTCTGTTGCAGTAATGCATGTGTTTCACGCGGTATCCTGTAGATATTGTAAAGCCCCCACCCCTGCACTTTTTCGCTCAGCAATAAACCTTTGCGGGCATTACCATATACCAGTTCGGTGGCGGGTTTGCTCATGTCAATGTGAAAATATCTTTCGGGCAACAGGTTGCTGTCTGCAAAATGGTAAATCACAAATGATTCACGGAAAGGCTGCTGCAGCCATTCGTCTTCTTTCAGAATTTCCAGTAATGCTTCATGCGTTGATTTGCCGGGTATAAAATCAAGGCTGTACTGGCGCAATGCCAGCACCTGCGATGTGCTCCTGTTGTACACTATGTAATTAAACGTCTTTTCACCCACTTCCATCAACAGGAATATATTTCCCCATTCTTTTGGCATACCGGCTGCCTGTACAATATCAAATGTAGCTTTTAGCATAAGTTATTACAGGGTGCAATGATACTATAAATTCACCTGAAAACACCTGTTTTTTGTAGCGACCGGTTCTCCTTTTAGCCTTCCTGTGCTGCCGTGTGTATAAGGGTAAAATACTACCTTGCGTTCATATTGTATGAGTACCTCATCCTACAGTCCGGATCTGCACTTAGACATTTCAACGCGGCAAATAATGAAGCTGACACTTCCCATCAGCTTTGCCATCCTGATTCCGCAAATCAACTTTATTACCAACAATATTTTCCTGGGACATTATAATGAAAAGGCACTGGCAATAGCCGGTATTACCGGGGTTTATTATCTTGTTTTTTCAGCCATTGGTTTTGGCCTCAACAACGGTCTGCAGGCACTTATTGCACGCCGTGCAGGTGAAAACAGACCCGAAGAGATCGGCAAATTATTCAATCAGGCTATTTTTATCGGCCTGGTCATCGCTGTCATTGGTGTTCTCAGTACATGGTTGCTCACACCGTATCTTTTTTCCCTGTTCATTGATGATGCCGATCGGCTGCAACAAGCAGTACAATTTTCTAAAATAAGGATCTGGGGTTTGCCATTTCTGTACGTGTACCAGATGCGCAATGCGCTGCTGGTAGGCACCAACCAAAGCAAACTGCTGGTATTCGGCACACTGGCCGAAACCATTACCAATATATTACTGGACTACCTGCTGATATTTGGCCATGCAGGGTTTCCTGAAATGGGGTTGAACGGCGCTGCCATTGCTTCCATCATTGCTGAATTTACCGGTATGGTGGTGATCTTTTTTGTTATTCACCGCAAAGGCATTGGCAAACGCTTCAGGTTGTTTAAAGATTTTAGCTGGGATACGCCCAACCTGAAACTGATCCTTTCCCTGTCATCGCCACTCATTCTGCAACATGCCATCAGTGTAATGAGCTGGGAATACTTTTTCCTGCTGATAGACAGTCATGGTGAAATGGCGCTGGCCATTTCCAACATCATGCGCAATGTGTTTGGTTTGTTTGGCGTAATTACCTGGGCCTTTGCAGCTACTACCAATGCCATGGTCAGTAATATCATCGGACAAGGAAAATCTGACCAGGTATGGCCGTTGCTCCGCAACATTATCCGCATCTGTACCGGCACAGCGCTGGTGGTGGCAGTTCTGGTAAACCTGTTCCCGCACGCAATCTTGTCTGTGTACGGACAATCGGGTGTTTTTGTGCAACAGGCCACCCCTGTGATCCGCGTGGTATCCGTAGCCATGATACTGATGTCGGTAGCCATCGTTTTTTCCAATGCAGTACTGGGCACCGGCAACAGTCGTGTTACCCTGCTGATTGAAGTGGCTGCCATTACACTATACACCTTCTATGTATACCTGGTATTGAAGAAGTTCTTCTTATCTATTACCTATGGCTGGATGAGCGAATGGGTATACTGGATAACATTCTTTCTTCCTTCTTACCTGTATATGCGTAGTGGCAGGTGGAAAGGGAAAATAATTTAGGTATCAGCTATGACATCCGGGCCTTCTGCTTTTTGTGAAACGTCTATGGTGAAATGAAACAGGTTAATATCCTGTCACCTTCTATCGCTCAAATTTTTTGTGTAATGTAACCCCGATCTTTCCCTGGAAGTTGATAATAGGAGGTTCCAGTTTGTAAATGGAGATGGCAATTTCTTCAACAAATGGGAACTGGTGCCTGATCTTGCGCATAATGCCCTGTGCTACTTTTTCCAGCAAGGGAGTGGGAACCTGCATTCTTTGTTTTACAATATCGAAAATGTCTACGTAGTTAATAGTGGTTCTGAGATCATCAAAAGAGGTATCACCTTCTTCATACATCACTTTTACATTTACCTCGTAGGGGCCACCGGTCTTTTCTTCCCCTTCATACAAACCATGAAAAGCCTGAAACTGTACATTCTGTAGTTCAATAACCACCATAAAAAGAGTTTGGTCGCACTGCCTGATATAGACAGCGCGGCCAAATTAGAAAGAAGTATTGATTTGCTATATTAAATTTCGTTCATTGTAACACTGATTGTTATACAATTCCTTTTTCAGAAAGATAACGTTCAGCATCCAATGCAGCCATACAACCGCTTCCGGCAGCTGTTACAGCCTGACGATAAATTTTATCCTGTACATCACCTGCAGCGAATACACCTTCAATATTTGTTCTGGAAGTACCTGGCACTGTTTTGATATAACCGGCCTCATCCATATCCAGCCACTCTTTGAAGATGTCTGAGTTGGGCTGGTGACCAATAGCCACAAAAAATGCACTGACAGGTACAGTTTGCGTGGAACCTGTTTTCACATCCTTCAAACGAATGGCTTCTACTTTATTCTCACCCAGGATATCGTCGGTTTCAGAGTTCCAGTACACTTTGATATTAGCAGTTTTGAACACACGTTCCTGCATCACTTTGGAAGCACGCATTTCATCGCGACGCACCAGCATGTGTACATTGGAAGCCAGTTTGGACAGATACAGTGCTTCTTCAGCAGCAGTATCGCCGGCGCCTACAATGGCCACTTCTTTACCACGGAAAAAGAATCCATCGCACACCGCACACGCACTTACACCAAAACCATTAAGGCGCTGTTCATTTTCCATACCCAGCCATTTGGCTGAAGCACCGGTAGCAATGATCACGGCATCGGCTTCTACCAGTTTTTCTTCATCGATCCATACTTTGAAGGGCCGTGCAGAAAAATCAACTTTGGTAGCCAGTCCAAAACGGATATCGGCACCCATGCGGGTTGCCTGTTTTTCAAACTCTACCATCATTTCCGGTCCCTGTACGCCTTCCGGGTAACCGGGATAGTTCTCTACTTCAGTAGTAATGGTAAGCTGTCCACCGGGCTGAATCCCCTGGTACAGAACAGGCTTTAAATTGGCTCTTGCGGCGTAGATAGCTGCAGTGTAGCCCGCCGGCCCGGAGCCTATTATAAGACAATGTACTTTTTCGCTCTCCATGATTTACAAAATAAAATTTGGCAAAATTACCTCATTATCAGTTAAGAAAACGCCCTTCGGCAGGCATCTTGATTAGGTGTGCATAAAGTGGCGGTCTTAATAATAACAATGGTGTGTTGTGAAGGTTCAAATACCCTGGGAGGACAAAAAACCCCGGTAATTTTCATTACCGGGGCAGACCTTTTATCAGACAAACCGGGGGAGACTATCCCAGGTACGCTTTTAAAGCATTGCTGTAACGGGCTTTCTGTAAACGTTTGATAGCCCTTTCTTTGATCTGGCGGATACGTTCTTTGGTCAGGTCATATTTCTGGCCAATCTGCTCGATGGTAACACCATTTTCTCCATCCAGACCGAAATAAGCATTCACGATCTCAGCTTCACGTGGACTGAGTGATTTCAGTACACGACGGATCTCATTGCGGAGGGAATCTTTCATTACGTCGTCATCTGTATCATCGCCACCTTCCAGCAGGTCGCCCATTGCTACATCTTCTGCTTCATGCACGGGTGCATCCAGTGATGTATGACGGGTATTGCTCTGGAATATGTTGTTGATCTCTGTTTCGCTCATTTCCAGTAACTCGGCCAACTCTTCAGTACTTGGTTCACGCTCGTGTTCCTGTTCAAAAGCCATGTAGGCCTTGTTAGCCTTGTTGTAAGTGCCAATTTTGTTTTGAGGCAGGCGGACTAATCTGCCTTGCTCTGCCAACGCCTGTAAGATAGACTGGCGAATCCACCATACAGCGTATGAAATGAATTTAAAACCCTTGGTTTCATCGAAACGCTGGGCTGCTTTTATCAAACCGAGGTTCCCCTCGTTGATCAGATCGCTAAGAGAGAGGCCCTGGTGCTGGTACTGCTTAGCCACAGATACCACGAAACGCAAGTTGGCCTGCACCAATTTGTCTAAAGCCTTTTGGTCACCCATCTTGATACGCTGGGCAAGTACAGTCTCCTCTTCGGGAGTAATCATCGGGATCTTTGAAATTTCCTGAAGATATTTCTCTACTGCCTGCGAGTCACGATTGGTAATCTGGGTAGCAATTTTGAGCTGTCTCATATCTTAATATAAATATTACAAATCTCTACAGGGTACAGTATCAACATTTAACAGACAAATTATGTTCGGGAGAAGTTGCAAGTATTAATGCAAAAGTGCTGTTAATAAGACGCCCGATATGTCCTGAACCGTCTGCAAAAATAACATGCAATCCTCAAACCGCATAGCCCCTGTGGATAAAATCCACACCGAATGCGGTATAATGCCATCTTCATTTCACCAGCTAATCACCTGTACCACAACATTATTTTAGCTGTAACCAGCGCCCATAGCGTACTTGAGCCACCAATAAACTATACATATTTCCATATACATGCCAGATTAAATTTTGAAAAAATTTCCACATTTCTTGTTTGACTAAATAATTAGTTATAATTTCAACTAAACATTTAGTTATAACATGAAAACACTCACCAAGGCTGAAGAGCAGATAATGCAGGTGTTGTGGAACCTGAAAAAAGGATTTCTGAAAGATGTTCTGGAAGCAATACCAGAACCGAAACCACATTCTAATACCGTTGCTACCATTTTGAAGATCCTGGTTGAAAAAGGTTTTGTGGAATACGTAGTTCAGGGACGTAATAACCTATATAAACCCTTGATAAGCAAGGAAGAATATGGCAAAAAAACCGTACAGCAACTGGTGAAAGGCTATTTTGAAGGTTCCCTGACCAAACTGGTGAGCCAGTTTGTAAACGACAATAAACTGAGTGTAGAGGAACTGGAAGCCCTGCTGCAACAAATTAAGGATGCTCAAAAAAACTAACTATGCACCTGCTATTCTATTGTCTGAAAGTAGTGTTGTGCTCAGGCATTTTGCTGGGTTATTACTGGTTTTTCCTGCGCAATAAAAAGTTCCATCACTATAACCGTTTTTACCTGCTGGCCACTTTATTGCTTTCCATATTGCTGCCGCTGGCAAATGTGCCTATAAGATGGCAGCCGGGAGCGCCTGTTGTTCATAGTATTATATACCGCGTAGCAGATTTTACAACCTTTAACCCACCGGTGGTAGCAAAAGCAACCCACAGCTTTCATTTTACTACCCGCAGCCTGATCTGGCTGTTTTATATTGCCGGTTGCGGTGTGCTCTTTTTTTTATTGGTGAAAAGCCTGTTATATATCCGCAAACTTGAACGGACCTATGAGCATACCCGGTTGCAGCAACTGAAATTTTATATGACAAATGAGCCGGGCACCCCTTTCTCTTTCTTCAGGTCTGTTTTCTGGAATCGTCAACTGGAAGTAGACAGCAAGGAAGGACAACAGATCCTGAAACACGAACTTTTCCATGTGCAGCAAAAGCATTCTGCAGACGTATTGCTAGGTGAGATCATTTGCCTGTTTGCCTGGTTCAATCCCTTTTTCTTTCTTATTAAAAAAGAACTGAAGGCGATTCACGAGTTCCTGGCAGATCAATATGCTGTTTCCGGAAATGACCAGTACGCTTATGCAACCTTACTGGTAGAACAGGTAATACAATCCAACCGATTCTCTATAACACAACCGTTTTTTCAAAACCATTTAAAACGTCGTATAGCCATGATTACTCAATTTAACCAAACAAAGTATGGATATTGGAGCCGCGTACTGGCCCTGCCCCTTTTAATGATCGTGTTTTTTGCCATTGCACTTAAAGCACAGCAGCCTGCTATAGCTATCCGCCGTGTACAGACGGCCGAGGTACCTGCCACTGAGAATTATACCACACCTACCCAGATTACAATTGTGGCAAAAAATGAGATGGTCTCTCCTTCTCCAGCTGTTGCTGCTACAACTGCAGTTAGTCCTAAGTCTTCAGCTATTGCCATCGACATTTCAAAAGTCCGTTTATTAAAGGAAAATGAAACCACCCAGGATGAAGTGACCAAGGCATTTGGCAAAGCATCGGTATCTACCATAAATGCTGAAACTGAAATATGGGAGTACAGGTACAATAATGCGCGCCTGAGCCTGGCATTTAACAGAAAAAACAACCTGTTGGAATCTTTCCAGTACAACGAGGCCTTCTCCACAACTTTCACGCTCAATTACAATGCAGCAAAAACCATTTTGAAAACAAAAACCAATGCCAATGATATTGAGCGCCTTTTTGGACAGCCCAACAACATTTTTATTGATCCGCGGGAAGAAGCCTGGCATTATGGCAATAACAACTCCGTTCTTAACCTGAGCTTCGACAGAAATGGGGTTGTGAATGACTTCGTATTCAGTCAATATGAACCAGACACTGCCAAACCGCTCACTCTCGCTAAAGTACAAATACAGCCAGCTTATCCCGGTGGAGCTACTGCATGGAAACAGTTCATCAATAAAAACCTGCATTACCCGCAAGAAGCTATTGACAAAGAGATCAAAGGCACCGTTGTTTTACAATTTCTAGTAAACACTGACGGCACATTGGCTAATATAGAAGCCATATCCGGTCCGAAAGAATTAAAAGCAGAAGCACTGCGCCTGATCAAGGCCAGTGGCAACTGGTTGCCCGCCCTTGTAAATGGTAAAAAAGTGAACGCTTATCTGAAACAACCTATCATATTTCAACTGGAAAGAGACAGTAAATGATCTTATTCAATAATGCAACAAAACAACCATCGCATAAAAAAAGATAGCCCGTTCGGGCTATCTTTTTTTTATCAGTTAAGTAAGCGGTACATGTTTCTGTTAATACACGATCTGTTCGCCATTTACCGTTAATACCAGTTCTTTTTTATTGCTATTCTCTACGCTGCCTACTATCTGTGCGGGCATATTCAGCTTTGCAGCAACAGCAATCATTTCCTGCGCAGCAGCTACTGAAGTAAATACTTCCAGGCGGTGGCCCATATTGAATACCTGGTACATTTCGCGGTTATCGCTACCAGATGCTTTCTGAATGATCTGGAATATTTCAGGTGCCGTGAAAAGATTGTCTTTTATAATACGGAAATTGCCTGGCAGGTATTTCATACATTTTGTCTGACCACCACCACTGCAATGGATAAGACCGTGAATATCGTTAAAATGACTCTTGAACAATTCTTTCAGCAAAGGCGCATAGGTGCGTGTAGGAGACAACAGTAGTTTACCTATATTGGTTTGATGTTGTTTACCATTTACATCCACACTGATCTCATCCGTCATTTTGTGCGGACCGATATACACTACTTCATTGCTCAGTGAATTTTCGTATGATTCACTGTACTGATCTGCATAGAACTTGTTCAACACATCGTGCCGTGCGCTGGTAAGGCCGTTGCTGCCAATGCCGCTGTTGTATTCAGTTTCGTAAGTGGTTTGTCCATAGCTGGCAAAACCTACAATTACATCACCAGCTTGTATTTTATCGTTGGTAACCAGTTTATCCTTTGGCCAGCGGGCTGTCATGGTACCATTCACCGCAATAGTGCGTACCACGTCTCCCACATCGGCTGTTTCACCGCCAAGATAATGAACGTTGACGCCATATTGTTTCAGTTCATCAAACAGTTGTTGTGTACCATTGATCACCACTTCCAGCACTTCGCCGGGTACACATTTCTTATTTCTGTCAATAGTGGAAGAGAATAACAGGTTATCATGAATGCCCACACACAGCAGATCATCCAGGTTCATTACCACGGCATCCTGTGCAATGCCTTTCCATACATTGATATCGCCCGTTTCTTTCCAATACAAATAAGCCAGTATGCTTTTGGTGCCTGCGCCGTCGGCGTGCATCAGGTTCACCCATTTGTCATCACCTGTCAGGTAATCGGGATAGATTTTGCAGAAAGCGTTGGGATATAATCCTTTATCGAGTTTTTCGGTAGCTTTATGAACTTCTTCTTTCTGGGCAGAAACGCCCCTTTGTGAATATAAACTCATGGCCGCAAAGCTAAAGAAAGCAGTGGTGAACGCAAAATGGTTCATAAGCAGTATTTCACCGGCAGCAACAGTAATTTTCCATGCAAATCCATGAAACCTGCGGCCAGGTTCTGTATCTGCAGCTTACTCTTATCAACTGCCGCTGTTGTTCCCTATCTTCGCAGCTGGATTGAAATATGAAAGTTTATTACTCAGCAGATACCCTACCGGCATTCAGGAAAGCAGTGGTTACCATTGGCACATTTGATGGCGTTCACCTGGGACACAGGCAGATACTGGACCAACTGAAGCAGGAAGCAGACAGAATTGACGGAGAAACTGTGATCATTACGTTTCACCCTCACCCACGTAGCATTGTAAGGGGCGATCGCCAGCCGCTTCTACTGATCAATACTATCGAGGAAAGAATTGAACTGCTGGAACAGAACGGTATTGACCACCTGGTAATAGTACCTTTTACCGCTGAATTTGCACAACAGACTCCTGAAGCATATATCGAGCATTTTCTTGTTAGTAAGTTCAACCCACATACCGTGATCATCGGGTATGATCATCGTTTTGGCCAGGGCCGTAAAGGTGATTACAAACTGATGGAGCTGTACAGCGACAAGCTGGGTTTTCAACTGAAAGAAATTCCCGCTCACGTAATTAATGAAAATACTGTCAGTTCTACCCGCATCCGCATGGCCGTGGCACAAGGCGCCATTGAAGAAGCCAATGCATTGTTGGGTTATGATTTCTTTTTTGAAGGACTGGTGGTAAAAGGCAACCAGCTTGGCAGAACACTGGGCTATCCCACTGCCAACCTGCAGATGACCGACAATACCAAACTGGTGCCCGGCAATGGTGTATATGCTGTTACGGTTGAGGTCCGCAATACATCTTCTGTCATCCTAAAAGGAATGATGAATATTGGTGTTCGTCCTACAGTGGATGGCACTAAACGAATGATTGAAGTGAACATCTTTGATTTTGACAAAGACATTTACGGAGAAACACTTCGCGTATATGTAAAATTCCATCTGCGTGCAGAACAAAAGTTCAACGGATTGGATGCGTTAAAAGCGCAACTGGCCAGTGATAAGATACGGGCATTGAAAGTGCTGTAATATGTTGTAAGTTTTAAGTGGTAGGCTATAAGCTAAGGCTCAACGCCGCCCGGATGACCTTCAGAAGCGAATCTGAAGTATGAAAAGCCGTGAACAGTAAACAAAGATAACTGCAACAAATTAGGATTGACCATTCACGCCTCACTATTCACTTTTCACGACATTAAACCCAAAACTCTAAATCCGCAATTCTCTTCCTAATTCACCCTTCCCTGTTCGCTTTGTACACCGCCGGCGTCGTGTTTTTTACGGCTGCCCGCTGCTTTACCAAAATTGTAACTGAACGCCAGTGATACAACACGGCTATCAGACTGGTTGCGCCAATGCCCTTGCCCATTCTGCAGATTGTTGATGGTTCCATATACAACGCGTGTATAGAAAATATCCCTGATATTCAGTTTTACAGATCCCTTGTTCTTCAATACTTTCTTTTGCAAACCGGCAGACATCTGGAACAGGTGTTTTATCTGGAACTGCCCGTTGGTGATCTTTGACTGGTAGTTTACGCCCAGTTCTGCTCCCCATCCTTTATCGAACACCAACTGGTTGGTGAGTGAAGTAATGACAAAATTGCCTTCGCTATTAATGTACTGGGTATACAATGGCGATTTTACTTTGAGATAACGATACATTACAAACGGTACAGCCGTCCACCATTTGGTAACAGGTACATTACCACTTACATAAATACCGGTCTCTATTTTGGTAGCCAGATTGCCCGGCCGGCTGTAATACTGCGTACCTACCAGCTCAATGGTTTCATCTATACTGTTACTGATATGGTTATAGTAAACAGTAGTAGTGATCTTGTTCTTGAAAATATGTGCTATCTCAATATTGTCTGAGAACTGTGGTTGCAGAAATGGATTACCCGTGTAATAAGTAAACTTGTCTAACGGCGATACAAACGGGTTCAGACTTCTGTAATACGGCCGTTCTATACGTCTGCCATACGAAATCGTTAACTGATTTTTACCTGCGCTATCCAGTTTGAAAGAAACAAAAAAAGTTGGGAACAGGTTGGTATAGGTTCTCTTAAAAGCAGAATCGGGTTTCATGGCATTACCCAACTGGTGCCCTTTGGAAACGGTATTCTCCAATCGCAAACCAGCCTGCAGGGAGATCCGTTTCATTTCCTTGCTCACATTTATATAGCCTGCATTGATGTTTTCATCGTACTGGAAATGATTGGTAATATCGTAGTCTGGTGTTGTTACCCCCCCTGTTGTTCTATAGTATTCTGCAATATTATCTGTTCGCGTATAACTTGATTTTAAACCACCATCTACTTTGGTATTGCCCGGCAACGGATGTGTATAATCCATTTTGAACGAATAAATATCAATATCAGATGGCAGATTACCTGCCAATAGATCTTTGCTGATAACCGTATTATTGGGTTTGTAACTGGCATTCTGGTTGTACTGGTTGCTGCGAAAACGGTAAACTACATAATCAGCATCCATAGTCAGTTCACGTCCTGTACTATCATACTGGTGACGATAGTTAATGTTGACACCACCGTTCCTGAATTTGGTACGCTGCCTGTTGTCTGCAGTGATCACGGAATCCAGCACATTGTTTCCATCGCTCAGGTTGCTGGTATTGAAATTATTCTCGGACGAAGGATTGAGCATTCCGTTCAATACTACACCCAACGTTGATTTTTGTGTTACATAATAATCAAGCCCCAGTTTAAGATTGTTGCTGCGGTTCCAGCGCTTGATATAAGAGTTCTGCGCAAAGATCGTTTTCAAGCTCTGGTCGTTGTTCCTGATGCGGCGTTCAATATCCAGGTCAGTAAAGTTGGTAGCTTCCGCATAGCTGGTAGTACCAAACAGGTTGATCTTATTGTTGCGGTAGTTGAAATTGATACTATTGTTTGTCTTGGGATATTTTCCCTGCAGATAAGCAAGGCTTACGCTACCATTAAAACCCTTGATCTTTGTTTTTTTGGTACGGATATTAATAATGCCTGCATTGCCGGCAGCATCGTACCGGGCAGGCGGATTGGTCATCAGTTCAATTCTTTCCAGCGAGCTGGCAGGAATTGATTTAAGATAGTTTGCCAGATCTGTTCCCGATAAATAAGTGGGTTTATCATCTATATATATTAGTACAGAAGATTTTCCATTGAGCCCGATATTCTCATTGTTATCTACCTGTACGCCGGGCGATTTTTCCAGCACTTCCAATGCATTGGCGCCAGCGTTGGAAATGAATGCATCCACATTCACCACTGTCCTGTCTATCTTTCTTTCCACAAGCGGTTTCCTGGCAGCTACGGTTACCTGGTTCAGTACATGTTCTTTTACTTTCAGCACAACAGGCTGCAATGCCAGTAACGGCTGTGTTTCCTGTAAAATAAGGCGCTCGCTGTAATAAGGCTCGTACCCTACCCCTGTTATCAATAATAAACCGGTGAATGCAGGCAGACCTGTAAATTCAAAACGACCATCGTCTGCAGTGACAGCAACTTTTACCAATGAAGAGTCTTTGGCTTTCAGAAGGCTTACAGTAACACCGTTAAGCGCTTTTTTATCCGGCGACTGAACGGTACCGTTGATCTTTATGTGCTGTGCCTGTACAATCTGTTGCAGCAAAAGAAGGCCGCAAAAAGTGAGAATCCCTTTTGTTTTTTTCATGGCTGATGTGTAGTATCTGGTTATGTTTTTTATGGCTATACTTACCAACAATTAATGTAATACGCTGCTGTTAACAGATGTTTTTCTCAACTTCTGTTGTAATAGAACACATTGATCTTATGTTGGAAATATATTAGTCTTTAGTCCACCTGTACAAATAACTCACCTTCATATCTTTTACAAACATTGCTTTGTACTTGGCATGTACTGTTTCCGGCATTATAATATCATTCACGACCAATGCATCCCTGTTTAATTTGTACGATGTTGTATTGGCCGTACCCTGTTCAACCAGTTTATCTTTCAACAACTCCTGGTATATCTGTTTCGGATCTGCAGTTTTATTTTCGGCAACAGCACGTTTTGTAGATTCTTCAGCATTAATAGCTGTCTGGATACCCGTACGCATAGCGGTAGTTTTCAGCATCGCCTGGTATGCGGAATCTTCTTTGGCCCACTGTTTTTGTGCATCTACCTTTCCCAATAATCCTTTCAGGGGTTCCAGTGCAACAGCCAGCTTATCCGGCGCTACCTGTTTTGCTCCATTTGTACCTGATAGCTGCCGCTCCGGTTTCTGCCAGTTCCCGGTGTTTTTGGAATTGTAATCCTGGTATGCTGCCTGATATTGTTGTTGCAGTTGCTGGTAATCGGGATATTGAGGTAAATGCTCGTTCCCGGCTTTTGATACAACACCCCTGCCCCTGTTAACAGCCCTTGATCCTTGCCTGATCACATTTTTTGCCAGGTCTGCATAGTACACTATACTATCCGGTGGCACCTCTTTACCATATCTGTAAAGTCGTACCTCCCCCTCATCTTCCATCACAACTTCCAGTTCCCTGTCAATAAAATGTACAGTATTGTGTTCAGCCCTCAGGTCACTGGTCGCTTTTTGCCTTTTATCAGTTACTGCTACAGCACCCTGGATGTTAACATCAAGTACAACAGTACCCTGAACATTAACTTTATTCAATGAATCGTTTTTCCGTACAGTGATATTATTATTTGCGGCTGCCTGTTTATGTCCTGTGATCAAGAGGTCAAGCTGAGCATAATAAGCAGGTATATTTTTACTGCTGATGTCCTGCCCATTGATCCGCAACCACTCTATTTCATTCTCTCTTTTTTGAAACTGGTACAGCGAATCATTGCTTTTTAACGCAAACATTTCACCTTCAGGTTTGCTGTTCTTATCATCAATTGATGTCAAAGGGACTAAAGCTGCCAGTGTTACGATTGAATAATGTTGTGTGGCGGGTATAGTATCTGTATCCTGTACAACCTTATACTGCTGTACAGGATCTGGCTGTATAAATGCCCATGCCATAACAATGGCTATACAAAAACAGGCAACCAGGAATGTTCTTTCAGCAGCATTGGCCGTATTATTGCCGGGTTGAAGGATCCTTCTGACCCTGTTCAGCAAATGATTCTTTTTACCGGGAAACCCCATAGCATAAGCTCCTGCCGTGTTGTACTCCTGGAAAATTACCAATGCATTGATGTATTTACGGGGATCATTGGTTTGTGCAATGGCCATATCATCACAGCAATGCTCCCGCTCTTCGCGTATCAATGAGGAGATCCATAACACTGCAGGATTAAAGAAGAAAATAGTTTCAGCAAAGCTCTGCAACAGGTTTACCAGGTAATCACGGCGTTTTACATGCGCCAGTTCGTGTAACAAAATAGCTTCCAGCTCATCCTGTGGCAGATTGATCAGCAGACCAAGTGGCATCAGTATTACCGGTTTCAGCAATCCTGCCACTACCGGTACTTTTACACGTTCAGATTCCAGCAATGCTACCGGTTTCCTGATATGCATGGCTGCGCACAATTCATGCATCCTGTTTGTCCACCATGCTGCGGGTGAATGTGTTTTGTATTGTTTTAAACGTTGTACATGAGCCAGTCCTGCTGCAATACGCACCAGCTTCATACAAAACAACAGGAACCATACTGTTACCAGCAATGCTGCGTGTTTATTGAAATATGCATAGAGCAGTTCTGTATAATACTTTACATCATGAACAACCGCTGTATCATTGCCAGACAACGAATGCTGACCAATTGTTAACACCGGCATTGCGTTGGTAAGAGCCGTACTTGTTGCTGCAGATTGATGACATACTGCATATAATTGCCATACAAACGTGCCACAGGTTGCAAGCATGAATGCACCAAACAACAGGATCATCAGGTTATATCGCAATGCTGCACCCGATCTCCTGGTAATGTGTAATAGTATACCAGCTATCACCGCCATTACAATTCCCTGCCACAATGAATGCAGCAACGTCCAGCACAGTGCCTGCGTCATTTCGGGTGAGAACAGTTGTTTTGCGAAGAATAGGTACATTATAGTAAGTTTAAGACTGTTTGTCGTTGCCGCTTTCCAGCCTGTTCAATAATTCCCTGATCTCCTCCAGCTCTTTTTTACTTGTTTTTTTGTTTCCCAGCAGTTGCATCATCAGGCTGGAAGCCGATCCATTGTAAAGCGCATCTACAAACCGGTCCAGCAGCAGCCCCTTTGTTTTCTGTTCTTCCGTGGCTGCGCTGTAAATATGTTTCATGCTGCTTTCATCTCTTTTCAGCAGCCCTTTTTCAAACATGATCTGCATCAGCTTCAATGTAGAGGTGTATTGAACCGCTCTCTTCTGCTCATTTAACTGGTCGTTTACAAAACGTACTGTTGATGGACCGTTCTTCCACAACACCTGTAGTATTTCCAATTCGGACCGGGTTGGTTCTGCCGGTGTATGACTATTTTGTCGCTTCATGTTATTAAAGGTAGGAAATTTTTCGTACGAAAAAAATCTTATTCTTTTATAAAAAGTAAATTGAATTTAGGCGCTCACGGCACATTTTACAGGCACTATCTACTAAAGTGGTTGTACAGCATGCTGAAATGCTTTATATTATCAGTTATAGCATAGTTCAGCATGCTTACCCTGTAACAATAAGACAGGGGTGTTGCCGGAATGTTGCAACGAAAGGAAAGTTATTATGCAGTATATCAGGGCTATTGCATCATTTTGGCCACCATTTCTTTCAGCAGCGATGCATCTTCTGTCCCGGAATCGTTTACCCCAACACTTTTAAGGTTGTACTGGTGTAATAATAACAATGCGGCTTCAATGCCCTGGTATCCGTAGTTGCGGGCTGCCATCAGGTAGTCCTTTACGAAGTAGGGGTTTACACCGATGTTGGATGCTACACTTTTTTCATCACGGGCATCCTGTCCGAAGATCATGTAAGTTTTACTGAAAAGATTATACAGCGTGGGCAATACCAGTTGAATGGGTGCAGCTTTTGGGTTGGCCTCAAAATAAGCAATGATACGGATGGCTTTGGCAAGATCCTTTGCACCAACAGCCGATTGCAGCTCAAAGGTGTTATACTCTTTACTGACACCAACATATTTTTCAATATCATCTTCGGTAATGTTCTTTCTGTCGCCCAAGTTCACCAGCACTTTTTCAATCTCGTTATCAATACGGCTCAGGTCATTACCTATATGATCTACCAGTAACAGCAATGCCTTTTGCGACATGCTGTACCCTTTTGACTTTACCAGTTCACTTGTCCATTCAGGCAACTGGCTGTCGTACATTTTTTTGGTGGAGAGCATTTCACCCTTCTCTTTGAGCAGCTTGGCAAGTTTGCTGCGGCCGTCTACTTTCTTTTCCTTGTACGAAACTATAAATACAGTGGATGTAAGCGGGTTTTCGATATACGATTCCAGTTTGTCTATATCGCGCATCTGCTGGGCTTCTTTCAGCAATACCACTTGTCTTTCGGAAAACATGGGGTAACGTCTGCAGGCATTGATTACCGCCGTCCAGTCTGCATCCTTTCCATAAAATACGGTAAGATTAAAGCCTGCCTCTGCTTCAGATAGTATATGATGTTCTGCATAACTGACTACCTTGTCAATAAAGAAGTCCTCTTCTCCTTCGAGCCAGTAAACAGGTTTAAACTGCTTCTTTTTCCACTCTCCGATTATTTTTTCTGCAGACATTGTACTGATGCAATAGTTAAAATTCCGGCAATATTACGCTAAAACCAAGGCATAATAATATACAATTATACACAGTTTTGCAGCAATAAAACATTGTCTCTCAGCGTTTTTACCTGTTGGGGTTAAAATGGTTTAATAATTTCTGGCATGGTTTTGGAAAAACGCTATGTCAGATACTGAAATTCATTTATTAACTCCTTTTTAAAAACAATATAACTATTATGAGTACTACCAACTATCCATCAGCAAGCCCTCAGAGCCAACCTCCGAAAAGGGATTCTAAAAACCTGATCATTGGTTTATTAGCAGTAGGTATTCTTGGAACATGGGGATACTTCCTGTGGGATAAGAACAAATCTGACCAGCAAATTACTCAGTTGCAAACGCAATATGTAGCAGTTGATTCTTCAAAGAATGAATTGCAGAAAAGCTATGACGCTTCTTTGACACGTCTGGATTCACTGACCGGTTTCAACAATGAACTGGAAGGTAAACTGACTGAGCGTAACAGCGAGATCAATAAATTAAAAGGCCAGATTGGCAGCATTCTGAAAAAACAAAAACTTACAGATGCTGAAAAGAAACAAGCTCAAGCTTTAATTGCTGAACTGAATGAAAAGATCAGCAACCTGGAGCAGGAAGTTGCACGTTTAACAGCAGAAAATCAGCAATTGACAACTGACAAAACTCAGTTGACCCAGGATAAAGAAAAACTGACAAATGATCTGCAGACCACTACTACCCAGAAACAAGATCTGGAGAAGAAAGTAGACATCGCTTCTACCCTGAATGCTTCTAACATTAACATTACTCCTGTTGATGAAAGAAAAGGTGGCAAAGAGAAAGTTACTACTACAGCCAAAAGAGTAGATAAACTGGTGATCACACTGGATGTAGAAAATCGTATCGCTCCTACCGGTAATGCTGATATCTATGTAGCTATTACTGGTCCTGATGGCAAACCCATTCAGGTTGAATCACTGGGTTCTGGTACATTCACTACCCGTGAGGATGGTGACAAACCTTTCACTTACAAAGTACCTGTAGAAATTGAAACAGGTAAAACACGCCACGTTGAGTTTGCATGGAAACCCGGAAGTGCTTTCCAGAAAGGTACCTACAAAATTGAAGTATATCACAATGGCTTCAAAATTGGTCAGGCAACCCGCGAACTGAAAAAAGGTGGGCTGTTCAGCTAATTAAAAACAACCAATATTATAAAAAAGCCGCCTATTAATGGGCGGCTTTTTTAATGTTCAGATTTACCGATTGATTAATGTGCGACTACTTATGTGTAATATACGTGTGAACTTGTCAATTAGTAATTGTGCTAATTCGTTGGATGTAATGTGCTTTTTAATTTTCATTAAGAAAAGGAAATGCTCCTTTTTGATAAAAAACAGGTGTGCTATTCACCAGACGTACAGCACAGAAGTGCATTTTCAAATCCGCACATTGACAAATCGGCACATTAAAGTATCGCTCTTATCGCAGCCCTTCCCACATGCACCATACGACTGTTCCCAGGCTTACGGCCTTCGTACTGGATACTCATTTCAAGATTTCCCGATAGCCTTTTGGTAAGATCAAGACTCCACAGGTAGTTGCGTCCGGGTGAAAGACCATCCAACATAATGTATGCGGAAGTAGTATTTATATTCAATACACTGTCCTGCGATTTGAAACTGATATTGCTGAATGTGAATTTTCCCAGTATTGAAGTGCTTTGCAAAATGTTGTATTTGGCTTCGGAACTGATGGCGTGTGACTGGTATTTTTCATGGCTGCCCAATTCATTATTCTTGTCTGTAAACTTGTAGGCCGCCAGTACCCTGAAATTGATACCGCGCGTAAATGTGATCTTGGGCTCCAGCGACCGCTGGTTGACCTTGTAATTGCGGTTGTCAAACTTTTCACTGGAGGTAGACAAACGGTTGTACCCCATTTTACCGGTTAGTTCCAGTGCCAGCGTACGGCTCAGGTTCAGCCTGCTTCTTACACTCCAGTCGGTAATAGTATATGTTTCGTATCCATAGGTAAGTAATGATTTGCTGCTGTTGCGGGTATTGTTGATATCGAGCCCCCATTTGGTACTGAAACGATTAAAGGAAAGTGTATTGACAAATACGGAAGATAAAGTGAGCAGTGACGTATCATTTACCGCGCCTTTGAATGGGTTCAGTTCTACCAGCCCTTTTGATATTTCTTTTTTTGTTACCTGTAATGATGACTGTGCATTGAACTTACCCAGGAAGCGTACAAAGCTGCCACTGGTATTAGGGTTGTACAATGACCGCGGATTTAATGCCAGGCTATAGTTAAAAGTATTGTAGCTGGCTTTTACATACTGATTGGTAGGTGTAAAGATGCGCAAGTACTTAGCCTGATCCTGGAACAATGCCACTTCAAACTCATTCAACTGTTGTATACCGTCGTGGTTGTAATCTATCCAGGTGTATACCCCCTGCCCTGCCGGTACTTCCAGGTAAGAAAAATCTCTTTTCTGTTCCTGTCCTGCACCTGCCTCGTACAATACATTGCCTGTCAGTAAACCATTCCATTCGTTTATCTGGTATTCGGCACGCGCCAGCAGGCTTTCTTCCGCTTTCTGACTGGTAACAGAGCTATCCAGTACCTTCAGGTTGCGGTAGGTACCGGTAAAACGGAACTGGTGATGCGGATTTTTCATCAGGCTTACCGACATATTCACGTTCTGGCTTCTGTCTGAACGCACCAGGTCTTTGCCCAGCGGGTACGCATTGGTGCGGGTAAACCAGATAAGACTCCAGTTATTGGGTTTCTGCATATTTGACCTTAATGCTACTTGCAGGTTGCTGAATGAAAAGCTTTGTGCTGCAATGGTATCTGTTAATTTATTCCTGATCTCATTGTGCTCTACCGTATAGGTACCTGCCAGTGTGTAGTTTCTCAACCGGGGAAAAACCTTCTGTACGTCGAGCGTTGGCCGGAGAAAATAGCCTTTCTCTGTAATACTGTTCACATTGGTAAGACTGATATTGTTATTGAAGCGCCAGTTGCCCAGTGCCTGCTGCTGGGTAAATGTATTTCTGAATCCATTGTACACATTGCCCCTGCTGTAATGGGTAAACTGGTATCGTAACGAATTACTTTTTTCATCTACCAACTGAACCCCGGCATTTACAATGGTTTCATCGCGGGTAGTATCTGTGGAAGCCAATCCCCAATCGCGGGTAAATTCCACATTGCGCAGTCTTTCCAGGGGTTTAAACCGTGCCTGTACATATTCATATCCCAGGTCGGATACCAGTTTCAGCTTTTTCTGTCCTTTTAATGGCCGGACATCATGCACCTGAACTTTTGCCGCATATCCTTTGTCGTTACTCTTGTCCAGTTTTGAAAAGGTATTGACATCATAATTGCTCATGGCCCCATCTACGGAAACGGATGTTTTACTGGTAATATTATAATCCATACCCACATTGAGTACCTGTTGTTTTTTAGGCGTTACCAGGAAAATGGCAGCTGCATATTGCCCCTGTTTTTTACCGCTTACAGGTTCTACCCAACGGTATACTTTTCCATTGGCTCCGTTCAGGTCCAGTACATAATCACCATTGCCTACGCCCACATCAATAAACGATAAAGTATAACGTGCACTATCTGGGTTGGTGGAATATACAAATACTGAATCGTGTGTAAGACCGTTGTTGTACAGCGTATCTATTTTTTTGTACATGATCTTACCGGCAGAAAACGTGTCAAGCACGGCACTGGGATATAGAGCCTGGCTGATATTATCACCAATGGTTCCCAGGAATCTTTTCTGTTCAGCATCCAGCGTCTGGTTAATGGGCGAGCTTTTGGCATCCGCATTACTGAACCACGCCAGCCTGAGTTTGGCTTTATTATTAAAGTTGGTCTCGTTGCTGAGATAGATATTGGAGTTGAGATAGTTCCTGTCGGAATATTCAAATTCAACCTGTATACGTTTGTCTTTGGTGATCATTCTTCTGGCCGTGAATGTAATTTCTGCCGTATTGTAGTTGATCACATAGTCCTGGTCCTCGCCACGCTGCACAAGTTCACCATCAATGTATACACGTTCGGTATTGGCCAGTACAATAAAATAGAGTTCATTATTAGCACCTTGTAAACGGTAAGGTCCCTGGTTGCCTTCCTGCGGAGCGAGTATGTTGCGGGTAAATTTTCCCTTGGCAATAGAACCACTGGCCAGCGTTTTGTTGGATATTTTATCCGAGATCTGCGAAGTGGTTTCAAATGCAATGCCCTGCAAGCGTTTATAGAAACTGAGGAAATAGCTTTGTTGCTGACGAAGGTCAATATCTCCCAGGCTCAGTTGCCAGGTCTTCTTTTTGAATTGTAAAAAAATGCGGTCAAATTCATTGAGCTGTTGAGTGGTACCATCAGGTTGTATGGGAATATTATTGTCTGTAATGGCAGCCATAATCTCAATACTATCTGCCAGGTAGCCACTCAGCTGCAGGTTAAGGTTGGAGGTGACCACCGCATCCTGGCTGTTGCCGAACGAAATGGCACGACCAAAACTACCGTTGTAGGAAATATTGCCAAAGTTGAAAAAGCTCTCTTCACGCGTTGTTTGTCCAAAGTCAGGGATATAGGGCTGCCCGGCAAAATTGTTCATAATGCTGTCGTACTTCATTCTGCCTACGGGCGCATTCAGTTTGCGGGGAAACACACGGTATACCACCAGTACACTGTCTGCCAGGGGCTTTCGTTTCCAGGTGATCGACGCATTTACGGCGTCTATTATATACAGGCTATCTGGTATTCCTACTACCCTGAATGTGGAGGGAACAATACTGAATGAATCGAGCTGTGTGCGGCCATTGCCGGTGGCTATCATTTTCCGGCGCTGATTGGACAAAGGTTTTACTGGCTGAGGGTTTTGCGCAGTAACCGTCAGCAATACTGATACAAACACTGTAAATAGTATCAGGGTTTTCCCAATCAACAAACCTGGTATTTCATGGTACAATTCCTTCTTTTCAACGTTCTGTGCCGCATTCATTGAAAAGATGCTGCATATTAAAATTGCTAATCTTTACGTTTTTACACTGATTCAGGCGGCTTTTTATTAGCGCTTAAAGTTATGATTTATTGTACTATATGACATTTTTATAGACAGAACAGCGCCTCCGGACCTATAGTTGGACAATTATACATTTTATTAACAAGCGGGCTGCAACATCCAGCGTACAATCAGTGTCAAAAACTGAATTATGAGAAAAACACTACTCACTTTATACCTCTGGTTATTCTTTTTAACCAGTTGTACTCAGTATGCTTATTATCATAGTCCTGTGGCAGTTAATACCAACAGCTATAAAAGCATCCCCTTACAAAGCGATGACAAAAAATCGGCACTGTATGCCAGCGGGGTTTTTACCACCGGCGGCGCCAATGAAAACCTGCGTGATAATTTCAATGCCGCTATAGGTTCGGTACATCACAGTCATAATTTTGGCATGTTCCAGGGTTATTACGGTGTAACCGGCATGCTGGGACAATATAAGGTGGATGATTATGCGCGCCAGACCGGCCAACGCTACAGGAACCTCAACCTGAACGATTCTGTTATCAATTCCATGGCAGGTAGTAAGTCATTTGGCTCGTGGGGCGCCATGGGAGGCATCAATATAGTAACTCCTTTTGGCAATAAACATGAATGGCGTATTATCGGTGCCGAATTTTCCTGGAACCGTGAGTTTGGTGAATACCTGGACTTCCGCACCAAACTACCCGATACAGCGGCCAATATTATTGACCGCCACCGCGATCACATGACCATTTCGATCAGTACCGACCTGGTGTTTCACCTGAAACGCGGTTCTATTGGTTATAAAGCTGCGGCAGTACTTGGTACCCAGCGATTATATGAATATAATAAAGACAGGATCAGCAGCAGGTATCAACCAGCCTATTTCTCCAATACTTTCCACGTTACTATCCAGAAGTTCACAGGCTTCTGGCAGGTCAATGTTGGCAATCACTCACTATCTACCCAACTGGGACTTAATTACAAGCTTACGCGGTAAAGTTTTTGCAGGTCTTTAATAAATGCTATCGTCCATCAACACAGGGCTAATTGTATCACTGCAATATTGTTGTCATTAGAATAAATTACATACATTCCCTGTTCGGCCTGGTTTTACAGGCATATTTTAAATATATCTGTTTACATCTATGAACATCCGATTAGCCGTAGTGGCAATTGCCGCTCTACCATTGTACAGTTGTGTGCACAGCACGTATCTGCAAAGCCCTATGCATACCAACAGCAATAGTTATAAAGCAATTCCATTGCACAGCGAAGAAGTGAAATCTGCTACGTATGTCAGCGGCATGCTTACCTCAGGATCCAGTAATTCCAGTTTACGTGATCTTAATCTTGGTTTTATCGGCTCTGTACACCGCAGCCATAATATTGGAAATTTCCAGGGATTTTATGGTGCTACAGGTGCGGTGGGCAATTATCATGTAGATCGTGATTATTTCCTGGGCGTTTATGATAGTTTGTTCAACCGCAATGGCAGTAATAAGTTTTACAGTGCCTGGGGATTTAATGGCGGTATCAATTATGTTTTGCCTTTGCGCAATGGAGGCGAATGGCGTGTTTTTGGTACTGCGGTTTCATGGACCCGTGAGTTTGGCGATTACCTGAGCTTCAGAAGAAAAATACCGGATTCCGTAGTGAACGCAGTCGATCGTCACCGCGATTTTACCACCCTTGCTTTCCACTCTGAATTTGTATTCCGCATCCGTAAAAAAGGATCACTGGGATACAAATTCGGTTATGTTACTTCTTTAACCAGCCTGCGAGATGAGCGGACACCATACTTTAACACTACACCGGGATATTTTTCGCAGACGCTGCATTTTACACGAAACCATATTACCGGTTTCTGGCAAACGAATTTTGGATATTACGCCATCAGTTCACAGCTTGGTGTAAGCTACAGGTTCTAGGCATACTTAAAAAAAATCAGGGTGTCAGGCTGTTTATCACAACCCGGCACCCGGAAAAATAAAAATGTTTATCGTTATGCTACAGCCTTCTTCTTCGCCTGTTTTTCTTCCAGGTATTCGTCGAAGGTCATCAGTTTATCAATAGCACCGGTTGGCGTTAACTCAATAATGCGGTTGGCAACTGTTTGAAGGAAAGTATGGTCGTGTGAGCTGATCAATACAATGCCTTTGAAATTTTCCATGCTTTCGTTGAAAGACTGGATAGATTCCAGGTCAAGGTGGTTGGTAGGCTCATCAAGGATCACTACGTTGGGATCCTGCAACATCATACGACTGATCATACAACGAACTTTTTCACCACCACTCAGTACGGATGTTTTTTTCAGTACCTCATCTCCGCTGAACAACATTTTACCCAGGAACCCGCGCAGGAATGGCTCGTCCACATCTGTTACATGCGGTGGCACATACTGACGCAGCCAATCCATCAGGTTCAGGTCATTCTCTTTGGGGAAAAATTTAGAGTTATCGTTGGGCAGGTATGCGTTGGTAACAGTAGTGCCCCACTCATACTTACCGCTATCGGCTTTCATTTCTCCGTTGATCACTTCAAAGAAAGCCGTGATGGCCATCTGGTCTTCTGCCACAATTGCCACTTTATCGCCTTTGTTCAGAGTAAAGCTGATATTGCTGAACAAGGTTTTGCCTTCAATTGATTTGGAAAGCTTTTCAACGTTCAGTATCTGGTTTCCTACTTCACGTTGTTGTTTGAAAATGATACCCGGATACTTCCTGTTGGAAGGTGCGATATCTTCAATAACCAGTTTTTCCAACGCTTTTTTACGCGAAGTAGCCTGTTTTGATTTAGAAGCGTTGGCACTGAAACGCGCAATGAAGTCCATAAGGTCTTTGCGCTTTTCTTCTGTTTTCTTATTCTTATCACTCTGTTGTCTTGCTGCCAGCTGGCTGCTTTCGTACCAGAATGTATAGTTACCGGTATAAATTTTGATCTTCTGCCTGTCTACATCCGCTACGTGTGTACACACCGTATCCAGGAAGTGACGGTCGTGCGATACAACGATCACAATATTTTCGTAATCGGCCAGGAAATTCTCCAGCCATGAAATGGTTACTACGTCAAGGTTGTTGGTAGGCTCGTCAAGGATCAGGATGTCGGGGTTACCAAACAATGCCTGGGCCAGCAACACACGTACTTTTAATGCACCACTGATGTCTTTCATCAGCGTGCCATGCACTTCTTCTTCCACACCCAGTTCGCTCAGCAAACTGGCGGCATCGCTTTCTGCGGTATAGCCACCCATTTCACCAAACTCACCTTCCAGTTCGCCGGCACGGATACCGTCTTCTTCTGAAAAATCGGTCTTGGCATAAATGGCATCTCTTTCGCCCATTACTTCCCACAGTTTTTTGTGCCCCATTAATACAGTGTTCAGTACGGTACACTCGTCGAACTCAAAATGGTTCTGTTTTAAAACCGCCATACGTTCGCCGGGTGTAATGTTAACAGAACCTTTGTTGGGTTCTATCTCACCGGAAAGTATCTTGAGGAATGTTGACTTACCGGCACCATTGGCGCCGATCACTCCATAACAGTTCCCTTTATTGAAAGAAAGGTTTACCTCGTCAAACAATACGCGTTTACCGAAAGACAAGGTGACATTATTCACTGAAATCATACTAAAAACCTGGATTTTTGAAGCCGCAAAGGTACGACAAAATAATAGTTTCTGCAGAACGTTTTAAAAGCTCATTATCATTTGTTAACCAATATATTATAAAGTAGTTAATAAATCTTCCAGATCAAGCGGATCTGTAACCATCACAATATGACCGTTTGCATCCAATGGCCATTCTTCCTGTGGTCTGTCCCAATATAGCTCCACTCCATTGCCGTCAGGATCATCCAGGTACAATGCCTGCGAAACCCCATGATCTGCCGAGCCGGTTAACGGGTATTCCGCATCCTGTAAACGCTTTAGCATCACTGCCAGATCACGTCGTGTAGGGTACAGGATCGCTGTATGGAACAATCCGGCTGCCCTGCGTGGCGCAGGCGGCGCATTTTTGCTGTACCAGGTGTTGAGACCTATATGGTGATGATACCCTCCGGCTGAAAGAAATACCGCCTGCGTTCCATAACGCTGTGTTATTTCAAAACCCAGTATACCCTGGTAAAACGATAATGCCTTGTCTAGGTCAGCCACTTTCAGGTGTACATGACCGATACGTGTTTGCGGAGGTACTACGTAATCCATAATCTATTTTTTAAGAGTCGTAACAAATGTTGTTTGATAAATGTAAGCATTTCCCCAGGCTGTTGTAAGGCAATAAAAAAGCCCTGCTGTTGGCAGGGCTTTATATCGTTACTATAATCTTTTTTTATTTGTCTACTGTAAGACCGGCAGCCAAATACTCGCCGTTCAAACGTGAGATATTGGTTACTGAAATCTCTTTCGGACAAACCGCTTCACAAGCTTGTGTGAATGTACAGGATCCGAAATTCTCTTTGTCCATCTGTGCTACCATGTTCAGTACACGTTTTTTACGCTCTGGCTCACCTTGTGGCAGTAATGCCAGGTGAGATACTTTTGCAGACAGGAACAGCATGGCCGAACTATTTTTACAAGCTGCCACACAAGCGCCACAACCGATACAGGCTGCTGCTGCAAATGCCGCATCTGCCTTGTCTTTTTCAATGGGTAATGCGTTCGCATCTACCGGGTTCCCGGTATTTACTGATATATAGCCACCCGCCTGGATAATGCGGTCGAATGCAGCACGGTCTACTACCAGGTCTTTTACCACAGGGAAAGCGTTGGCTCTCCAGGGTTCTACCACAATAGTATCACCATCTTTATAAGCACGCATGTGTAACTGGCAGGTTGTATTGGCTGTCCACGGTCCGTGCGGACGACCATTGATATACATGGAACACATACCACAGATACCTTCACGACAATCGTGATCGAAAGCGATAGGGTCTTTTCCTTCGAGGATCAGTCGCTCGTTCAACACATCAAACATTTCAAGGAAAGACATTTCCGAAGAAATATTACTTACCTGGTACGTTTCAAAATGACCATTATCGCTGCTATTCTTCTGCCTCCACACTTTCAACGTTAGATTCATTGTATAATGTTCCATGCCTGAATATTTGATTGTTTGATTGCTTAATTGTTTGATTGTTATTTACTCAATTTCATATTGGTATACTTTATCAGCCGGTTGATTGCTTCCGGAAGCTTTTGCAACTCGCCGAATATGTATTCATATTCTTCCTTTGAAACAAGTTGCCTGACTTTTGATTTCTCGTTCCAGTCAAAGCATTCCTTTACCGAACCCGCACTATACCATTAGAACTTGATCTTGTCTTTCTTAAAATATCGACCAAACCCTTCTGCGATATTTGCCGATATTGACTCTGTTGCTGTAATAAACTGCTCTCCTGCCGTGCGTTTTGCTGAATATTCCCACTTCGATGCAACATCCCAAACATAGCTGCTCAACCTAAACGATATATTATATGCATCTATGTCATTCAGCATTAAGTATTTCTCAGTCATTCTCACAGGTTTGATGAAACAACATTGTTGCTACTAACATCAAGCCCTCCAACCATCAAGCAATATTATTTATAGCTTCTCTGAGATGGCTTCGCTACTTCAAACACCAGCTCTTCTTTATGCATTTCCCAGCTGCTGTCGCCTTTGTATTCCCAGGCAGAAACGTACTGGAAGTTCGCATCATCTCTTTTGGCTTCACCGTCTTCTGTCTGCATCTCTTCTCGAAAGTGACCGCCACAACTTTCTTTGCGGTTCAGCGCATCTTTACACATCAGTTCGCCCAGCTCAATAAAGTCGGCCACGCGGTTGGCTTTATCCAGCTCAGGGTTGAACTCATTGATTTCACCGGGGATCTTTACATCACTCCAGAACTCTTTTTTCAGTTGCTGGATCTCTACGATTGCTTCTTTTAAACCGGCTTCGTTACGGGCCATTCCGCATTTCTCCCACATGATTTTTCCAAGACGCTTGTGGAAGCTTTCAACGGTTTGTGTACCCTTGATATTCATTAATGTGTTGATGCGGTCGCGCACTTCCTGTTCTGCTTTTACAAACTCAGGATGTGTGGTAGGAATTTCGTTGGTGCGGATATCATCGGCCAGGTAGTTACCCATTGTATAAGGAATTACGAAGTAACCATCTGCCAATCCCTGCATCAGCGCAGATGCACCCAGACGGTTAGCACCGTGATCGCTGAAGTTGGCTTCACCCAATGCATACAGACCGGGAACAGTGGTCATCAGTTCGTAGTCAACCCACAGGCCACCCATAGTGTAGTGTACAGCGGGATAAATACGCATGGGAATTTCGTATGGGTTTTCACCGGTAATCTTTTCGTACATGTCGAACAGGTTACCATATTTCTCTTTCACTACAGCTTTACCCAGTTCGGTTATTTTTTCAGCAGAAGGATTGGAAATACCCTCTTTATTGCATTCAATTTTACCATAACGCTGGATAGCTGCTGCATAATCCAGGTATACGGCCTGTTTGGAACTACCTACACCATAACCGGCATCGCAACGTTCTTTAGCCGCACGGCTTGCTACGTCGCGTGGAACCAGGTTACCGAAGGCAGGGTATCTTCTTTCCAGGTAATAATCCCTTTCTTCTTCAGGAATATCACTGGGTCTGCGGTTGTCATCTTTTTTCTTGGGCACCCATATACGACCGTCGTTACGCAGTGATTCTGACATCAGCGTAAGTTTCGACTGGTGGTCGCCCGAAACAGGAATACAGGTGGGGTGGATCTGCGTAAAACAGGGATTACCAAAGTAAGCTCCTTTACGGTGTGCTTTCCAGGCTGCGGTAACGTTGCTGCCCATAGCGTTGGTAGACAGGTAGAATACGTTGCCATAACCACCGCTGCACAGCAATACTGCATGTCCAAAGTGTTTTTCCAGTTCGCCGGTAATGAGGTTACGGCAGATGATGCCACGGGCTTTGCCGTCGATCACGACCACATCCAGCATTTCATGACGGCTGAACATTTCCACATTACCCAGGGCAACCTGTCTTTCCAGGGCCTGATACGCGCCTATCAGCAATTGCTGACCGGTTTGACCGGCAGCATAAAAAGTTCTTTGTACCTGTGTACCACCAAATGAACGGTTGCTGAGCATACCGCCATATTCGCGGGCAAAGGGAACGCCTTGTGCCACGCACTGGTCAATGATATTGGCACTTACTTCGGCCAGGCGGTGTACGTTGCTTTCACGTGCGCGATAGTCGCCACCTTTTACAGTATCGTAAAACAAACGGAACACAGAGTCACCATCATTCTGGTAGTTTTTGGCGGCATTGATACCCCCCTGCGCGGCAATGGAGTGTGCACGACGGGGAGAATCCTGGAAACAGAATGCTTTTACTTTGTACCCCAGTTCGCCCAGTGATGCGGCGGCGGAGGCACCCGCTAACCCGGTACCAACGATGATGATTTCCAGCTTACGCTTATTGGCCGGGTTCACAAGTTTACAGTGTCCTTTATACTCTGTCCATCTTTCGTTCAGGGGACCGGCGGGAATTTTTGAGTTCAGCATACAACCAGTTTATAGTTTATCCGGCAACTATTGTTTACCGGAATTGTTCGTTATAATAATATTTATCTGTCAGGTGCATTTACCATGCAGTATTACCTGCCCTAGCTTATCCAGCCAAGTACAATGCTTACAGGCATCATAGCAAATACCAGTGGAACAATAACAGAAAAAGCAACTCCAACTGAATGCAGCAGGGTAAGATAGCGTTGGTTATGTACACCCAGTGTTCTGAAGGCGCTCTGGAAACCATGCATCAGGTGCCAGGCCAGCGAAAAACAACCCAGTACATATAATATTACCACTACAGGACTCTGAAATACTTCTACCATACGCAGATACAGGTTCTCGTATTCGCTGCCGTTGATATCAACCGGAGCCAGATCGTGTGTGATACGTGAAGAGATCCAGAAATGAGAGATGTGCATGATGAGGAACAACAGGATCAATGTACCCAGCAGTCCCATTGAACGACTATACCATTTACTGCCTTTGTTGCCCATGGGAACCTGGTATCCTTTCTGACGTTTGCTTCTGTTCTGAAATTCGAGGGCAAGTCCTTGTACAATATGCAGCAGAATACCTACAAACAGTCCGACTTCCAGTATACGGATCACTATTGTATGACCCATAAAATGGGCAGCCTTGTTAAACATTTCTCCGGAATCATTGGCCCAGATACAGGCATTGATGCCGGCATGTACTACAAGGAAGCCAATCAGGGATATCCCTGTAATGCTCATGATCACTTTTTTACCTACGGAAGACGTGAAGAGTTCAGTCCATTTCATGTAAATCGGTTTTGTCTTTTTCGAATCCTCATGAAGTGAGTGCACAAGCAATCATGAGAATGGCTTGTCAAATGAATAGTCGTTAAAATCCCCTGCAAAAATAACGCAGCAAGGCCAAAAATCATATTTTGGTAAAATTTTTCCTCACAGAATCATAAAATGATTTGTCAGAACAACGCTTTTAGTACGTTATTACTGTGTTTTTTATAACATATTGCCTGTTGAACGTACCATCTTGCAAAACATTGTAAGAAGATTTTGAATACGAACTATATAATATTAAGTATATACATCACCGACCGGATTGATTCGTATTGACTACACAATACGGTTATATGGTATTACCGGCCACTATTTCACCCACATCAGAATAGCCGGTCGTATCTATCCATCATTATTGCTATTACTAATATGGTATCAACACTATACATTATTACAGCCACGCCCGGGATAGTGCTTTCAGCCTCACAGGATTGGATAAACACCGTTCCGTTCATTGTACTATCTGTAAAATCCCTATCTTAGCCCACTAAAATTTACGCTGAAATGAAACAAGAAGAGGATTTCGATGCCAACCTGGCGGGAGAAGAAGGGCAATCGGAAGAGGCGAAGAGCAGTTGGTTTAAGCGGATCAAAAAAGGCATTCTGACCAGTACAGCTGACAAAAAAGAAACACCTGAAGGACTGTGGAGCAAATGTCCTGAATGCGGTTATATATGTACCGTAACTGAATTACGGGAAAATCTTTTTGTATGTCCAAAATGTAACTACCACCATCGTATTGGCAGTTCAGAGTATTTCGACATTTTGTTTGATGGCGACTATGACGTTCTGTTTGAAAATATCCGTGCAAAAGATTTTCTGCATTTCACCGACCTGAAATCATACGAAAAAAGACTGGAAGAAACATGGGCCAAAACTGATATTACCGATTCCATACGCGTAGGAAAGGGCACTATCAAAACACAGGATTTTGTTATTGCCTGTATGGACTTTGAATTTATTGGTGGTTCACTGGGTAGTGTAATGGGCGAAAGGATTGCCCGTGCTGTTGATCTGTGTATTGCACACAACATTCCGCTGATGATCATCTGTAAATCGGGTGGTGCACGTATGATGGAAAGTGCTTTTTCACTGATGCAACTGGCAAAGGTATCCGGAAAACTGTCGCAGATGACAGATGCTCATATTCCCTACATTTCATTCCTGACAGATCCTTCGTTTGGAGGTATCTCTGCATCGTTTGGTATGCTGGGTGATCTGAATATTGCGGAACCCGGCGCCCTGATTGGTTTTGCCGGTCCGCGTGTTATTAAAGAAACCATTAAAAAAGACCTGCCGGAAGGATTCCAGCGCAGTGAGTTTTTACTGGAACACGGTTTCCTGGATTTTATAGTACACCGCAAAGAATTAAAGGATAAACTGGCAACAGTATTATCGCTTTTCAAAAATTAATACCTGCGAAGTCTGAGGTCTGAAGTAAGTAATTCGTTTTAACAGGATTTCTTGCTGCACATCTCAGACTTGCGTTTTATACGGATTTTGTTTTTATGGGAGAAATGCGCAACAGATCGGCTTATCATGAATACCGCATCGAAGATAAATACGATGCAGGCATGGTATTGACCGGAACCGAGGTAAAGTCTCTGCGCAACGGACGGGCAAGTTTTAATGACAGCTACTGCCTATTTCACAGAGGAGAGCTATGGGTAAAAAGTCTGCATATAGCAGAATATACTCATGGCACAGTTTACAACCATGACCCGGTGAGAGAAAGGAAACTGTTGCTGAATAAGAAGGAGCTTCGCAAGCTGGAGGCTAAAATGAAGGAGAAAGGTTATACCATTGTTCCCCTCCGCATTTTTTTTACAGAAAAAGGTTTGGCGAAACTGGAGATCGGCCTGGCCAAGGGCAAACAACTTCACGACAAACGCGAAACACTGAAGCAGAAGGATGCTGAACGTGAAATGAAAAGATACCTGAAATAAAGCCTTACAGGCAAGGTTGCTGCCAGAGGCTGATACTTTCCGGCCCCCATATATCTTTTTTTACAACAAATACGTTATTGTTACGGACCTGCAGGTTCCTGGTAAAAAACCCGGGTATTTGTAACATGGTAACCGGTATTTCCCGATTTTTGGCAATAATTTTTATTTATCTTCAATTTATGCTCCGTAATACTCTATTAATGCTGTTATGTATCGGCAGTCTGCGCGGTTTTTCACAAACTGTGTCGGGCTCCTGGTATGGTAAAGCCGACGTTATTGCGCAAGGTGTTAATAACAATTACCTGACAGAACTGGTGTTGAAGCAAAAGGGAGATGAGGTGGAAGGTATTTTCGGCTACTATTTTAAAGACTCTTATCAGAGTTTTTTTATCCGTGGTACATACGACAAAAAGACCCGGGCAATAAAGATCAACAACGTACCACTTATATTTTATAAGTCGTCCAATACTCGCACCAGCGTGGAATGCCCTATGACCTTCAGTGGGGTGTTAATGATCAACAAGCTGCAAACCTCCCTGAAAGGTTCGTTTGTAACCTCTGAAAGCAAGTATCAGTATACCTGCCCGGAGTTGCGCGTGAACATGATGATGGATATCTCGGAAAAAGACCCGGACAGCGTACTAAATAACACCGTGGCAGGACAACGTTTCTGGAAACCACAGGAAGATGATTTTATCGTATTCAGCACAGCCGATCACAAAGCTGTTACTGTGAATGCAGATCGTTCCAAACCCGGTCCTGAAAGAGTTTCTTCCGTTAACATCAATATCAATCCTTACAAGGACCTGATTGATCGTTTTGAGAAAAGAAAGAATATCTACAGTAAAGATATTGAGGTGGAAAGTGATTCTGTCCGCATCAGCTTCTACGACAATGGCGATATTGATGGTGATACCATTTCTGTTTTCCTAAACAAACAACCCATTCTTGTAAAACAGGGGCTAACAGCAAAGGCATTGAACCTCTATTTCTCACTGGATAGCCTTCGTGAAATCAACGAGCTGAGTATGTTTGCGGAAAACCTGGGTCTGTATCCGCCCAATACCGCCCTGATGGTATTAACTGATGGCATTAACCGTTACGAAATCTATCTTTCCAGTAGTCTTGTGCAAAACGCCACAGTGCGTTTACGAAAAAAGAAGAAGTAGTTATTTCTACAACATCATATAAAGCGGCCGGTAAAGTTTACCGGCCATTTTTTTAACTGCCGCGCTGTAGTTTGCCCAGCCATAACAGCGTACCACTATCATCGGTGATACGTAATACAAAACTGCCCAATAGCAATTCCGGAAGATTAAATACCTGTTCAATATTTTCATTGCTGGCAACACATCTTTTACTTTTTATCAGCCTGCCATTGATATCATATAATTCCAGGGTACAGGCTCCGTTTTTTATACTGTTTGCACGTACAATGATCTTATTGACAAACGGATTGGGAAATACTGAAACCTTTACTGATGTATTGAGATGTAAGACCGTTACAGACGATGCCTGATAAGTTTCTTTATCACGGATGATCACCCGGTAATACAACATATCAGCAGCAGGTACCGGCTCGTGGTATACAAACCCATTAGCAGACGTAGCAAATTCAACCAGCGTTTTATGGCAAACGATGTCAAAACGACTACCATCTGTACTTCTTTCAATAAATACATCTGCAGCTTTACTAACAGCATCGGTTGCCCAGGTTACCCGTACCTTATTCCCTTGTTGTACTGCTTTTGCCTTTACAAAATATTTGTTTAGTACAACAGGTGCAAACAACCTCATAACAGCTCCCTGTTTCTGCCCCTGGTAACTGTCAAAAAAACCGGCAACAATGATTCTCTTTTCTCCCGGCAAATAATCCTGCAGCTTTACATCCATCACCCATTCATTAAACCCTGCGTCGAATGTAGAGTCTGTAGCAACGGTACCATTGTTACGCAACATTACTATATTATTACAGGCCATGCCGTTATAGCGTGTAAAGTTACCTGCTATTATAGCACTGCCGTCTGCCATAGCAAGTATGCTTCTTACTTCGGTAGCATAATCGTACACTGAGCCGCCATTCTGAAAACCTGCGCCTGCATTAAAACTTATATCCGGTGAGCCATCAGTGTTCAATTTTGCAAGCCCTCTGCGCGTAATTCCATTGAATTGCTGGAAATATCCCCCGATCAGTACCTTATCATCAGCAGTAACAGCAATGGCTGTTACAGAGGCCGAAGGTCCTGCAAAGCCGGTTCCGCTGCTGAACCCTGTATCCAGCGTCCCATCCTCGTTCAGCCGCGCTATACGTAGCTTAAATGCCCCGCCTATGTACCAGAACTCCCCTCCTATGAGCAGCTTATTATTTCTGTCAAGATATATTTTATACACCGGCCCCTGTTCTACTTTAGGATTGTACAACGCATCCCTGCTGCCGTTCTCCAGTAATTGTACCAATCCTCCGTCTGTACCGGTATTGAATCCATTAAATTGCTGGAATTGCCCCCCGGCTATAATTCTGCGCTTTGCCGGTATCATAGCATCTTTTATTGCAATGCTCCATATACGCAGATCGCCACCTGAAGATCCGCTGATACCTGTTCCGGGATCAAAAGTTATATCCAGACTGCCATCAGTATTTAATCTTGCAATGCCACGCCTAGACAATCCATTGATGGTAGTAAAAGAACCGCCGATAATGATCTTCTGATCCCAGGGTTGTATAGCAATTGCATCCACACGGCCATTCAAAGCAGGAGCTGCAAAATCTCCATCAATAGTGCCATCTCTCAACAATCTGCCACCGTAGGGAAGATATTTACCATTATAAAAAGAACAATCACCAAAGAACAATATCTTCTGATCGTTCTGTATAGCAACACAACGCACATTTGCATTGGCAGTAAACTGATCTTCGTTAAAAGAGATATCGCGTATAATTCTTTGGGAGATTGCAGTAGAAAAGAACAAAAGCAAATGAGCAATCAGAACGCATGTTTTCATACTATTGGATTTAGAGGGGATAAACACAATAACCTTCAGAATATTCTGTATTTTTTATTACTCGGCCAAGACGTTCAATATTCTGATGTTACAGCTAAGTAAATCCTATTTCATCGATGCCCATAATGAAAGTGTACAGGCTGCTGTAAAATATGTCCGGGCTGTTAATAGCTGTGCATGAATAAAAATAAAAGAGGATAATGGCTATCGTACAAACATTTATACTTGTAGCAGAGATAGAAAACACCCGTAATTAATACTCATATCGTTATTCCTGCAATTGACACTGCCTATCAAACGGCCCGTCCGATTATGCTATAACGTGCTGTACTTTTTCTCTTTTTTTGTTTTGAACATGCTCCTATCCTTTAACCTGCCATTAAATTAAAATCTGATTTCCAAATGAGAAACACCAGCTTTGTTTTTATTGCAAGCTCTTTGTTTATTACAGCTGCTGCTATTATCAGCAGTTGTAATAAGAAAGACAGTCCTTCACCAGCATCTGAACCGGTCTTTTCATCTTTTTCACCGGCAGAAGCAGCCGAAGGTGCATCGGTAATAATCAGCGGCAATAACTTTCCTGAGGACAAAACAAAAAGCATTGTAAAATTTAATGGCATTGCAGCCATTGTTACAGATGCTCAAAAAACCGAATTGACAGTAACAGTGCCTGACGGAGCCACTACAGGCAAGATTACCGTGGCCATTGACGACAAAAAACTTATCTCTGCCACAGACTTCAAAGTAAATCCCGGGGCGCCCATTGTCTCCGCCTTTACTCCGGAAAAGGGTGATGCAAACACTGAAATCACCATTACCGGCAAGCGTTTTGTCAATGGCTGCAAAGTATACTTCGGAGGTATTGCTGCAACTACCGTTACTTACATTAGTGCTACCAGTTTAAAAGCCAGAGTACCGGAAAATGCATTGACAGGTAAAATAAAAGTAACTTCCGATGCTCTGGAATCCTTCAGTGCTACAGACTTTACAGCAACACCACGTATTACCGCTGTTTCAACCTTCAATGATATTGAAGGAGCAGAAATACTTATCACCGGAGCCAATTTCAATACAGTAAAAGCGCAGAATACCATCAAATTTGGTACAGGTAATGCTACAGCAGAGGAGATCACTGCCGTATCACCTACTGAAATCAAAGTAAAAGCACCGGTAGCAGGAACTGACGGTAAAATAACTGTAACAGTTGCCGGTCTTACAGCAACTACAGGTAATGATTTTATTTACAAACCCAGCATTACCGACTTTACGCCAAAGTATGGAGAAAGGGGAACTGCCGTAACACTGACAGGAAAACGTTTTGGAGATAACCCTTTAGTTACAATTAATAGTATTACCGCCAGAATAACCAGCAAATCTGAAACAGAAATCAGATTTACTATTCCCGACAACGAAGCTGTTACCGGCGATCAATTCACTTTAAAAAGTAAGTTTACTACCCTGGTAACTGATGAAATGTTTGAAGTAACCAATATCTGGAAAAAGATCAATGATGGCAACAATCAAATTCTGAGATTACCTGTGAGCTTTGTATGGAATAATAAGATTTACTACGGGCTTGGTGGAAGTACTTATGGTTTTCCTTCCAGCACTTTTAATGTATATAATCCAAGCACCAATACATGGAGTAGCGGACCAACGCTGCCGGCAGCAGACCGGGAAGGTGCAACGGCAGTAGCCTATGGGAATAAAATATACATCGGAGGAGGACTTAGCGACAAATATCTATATGATTGGTGGGAATATACTCCATCTGCACCTGAAGCAACCGCATGGAAAAAACTGGCTGATCTGCCATATTCAGGTACTGATTACCCCGGTTATACGATTTCATTTGTTGTAAAGAACAGAATTTTTGAAGGACTTGGTACCAACTGTTCAAGCTTGTTTGAATACTTTCCTGCTACTGATACCTGGAGCACTTCCATTTATCCATCAACCGGTCCCCGCACTCAGGCTGTATCTTTTGTAAAAAACAACGTGGCTTATATTGGTGGTGGTGTAAAATATGCAAGCTCCGTAAGAGATTTTTATGCTTTCGATCCTGAAGCCTACCCAACTGCACATATCATCCAGGAGCTTCCTGGCGGGCCGGCGGAAAGCTCTCCTGTTTTTGAAATGAACGGAGATACGTATTTAATGAATCAGAAATCGCTTTACCGTTTTAACGCTATCCCTGAAACATGGACACTTATTGCGAACTATTCAACTCCAATTGCGATACAAAAAATACATACTATCAACAACAGGGTGTATGGTATAGGTTCCAAGCACCAGGTATATGAGTATATCCCTAATAAATAAATTGACAGGAAGATGTATGGCAGATAATATTACGTCTGCTATATATTTTTCCCGGTAACAGACATTGACTTAAGTCATCCGGATTTTCTCGTTTTAATAACCCTCATTAACGAAAAACCATTATGCTGTCAGTAACATTTGCTCAACACAAACACAAGTTGACCCTTGCAGCTTATCAACCCACTGCAGTAAAAACCATCAGTAATGAAGAACTGATAGAACTATCCGTTCGGCTGGGCGCACTACATGCATCCTGCAATGAATACAACATCAGTACAATCACCACATCATCCCTGCTTTCAGACATTGCAGAACATTCCTGGAAACATTCAGGGTATCCTTCTATACTCGCTTTTTTTGCATCAAAAACAGATGCAATATATCCTACCCTGCTAATGCTTCCGGTGAAAGCGCATAAATTATTGCTGGCAGGGCATTATATCCATTCATTCAACACCACAGCCGTACAAAAATATCAATTGCAATTATAAGGGTCAGCTAACCTTCAACCATTGAAAACGGGCCTGGAAAAACCAGGCCCGTTTTGCAATCTGCAAATTTGTATCAGATCATTATTCATTTCTTAAACTTTTTACCGGGTTCAGCAACGCTATTTTTATAGCCTGGAAACTTACCGTCAGCAATGCTATCAGCATCGCCATTGCACCTGCTGCTATAAATACCCACCACTGTATACTGATACGGTAAGCATATTCCTGTAACCATTGGTGCATAACCCACCAGGCAACCGGGAATGCAATAAGTGCCGACAACATGACCAGTTTCAGAAAATCTGCCGATAATAATCCTGTGATACCTGTCACAGAAGCTCCCAGTACTTTACGAATACCCACTTCTTTTGTTCTGCGCTCTGCCATATATGCTGCCAGACCAAATAAACCAAGACATGATATAATAATAGCCAGCCCCGCAAATAAACGCGATAACTTCCCTGCCAGCATTTCGCTTTTAAAGGTCTGGTCAAAGGCTTCGTCCACAAATGAATAGACAAAGGGATAGGCTGCATTGTCTTTTTTCATGACAGTTTCAATAGCAGCCAGTGTGGTTTCTGGTTTTTTATCAGCCTTCAACCGCACATACATCACCTGGGCCGCACGTGGCTGACAGAAAAACACCACAGGATCACCTTTACCATACATATCGCCATATACAAAATCTTTTACCACTCCCACTACCCGAAAGCTCACTTCATCCGCATTCATTATTTTACCAACAGCACTTCCCTTACTCATCATTTTTGCCAATGATTCTGTAATGATAATATTGCTGCTGTCTGCTGCTGCATCGGGATAAAAATCACGACCTTCTATAATATGCAGACCGGCTGTATTGATAAATTCGGGGCTGATCCTTCTGTGTGAAACCAGTATATCTCTGTCAGGCTCTTTACCTTCCCATGAATAAGTTGTTGTGTTATTACCTACACTAATGGTATTATAACTGTTGAGCGCCACATTTTCTACCATACCCGTGCTCAGCAGATCCTGCTTGATGGCTGTAAAGTTCTTCAGCATATCACCATTGATATCCATGGTAAGCAGGTTATTTTTATTGTACCCGATATCCCTGTTTCGTACATGTTGTACCTGCTGATAGATAATGATAGTACTGACAGTAAGTACTATTGATACGGTGAACTGCGCTACGACCAGGATTTTCCTGATCATGGCGGCACTACTGCTTTTTAATTTGAATCCTTTGAATGCATATACCGGGTTAAACGAAGACAGATAAAGTGCAGGATAGCTACCGGCCAGTAAACCGCAAAGCAGCGCAATGGCCAGCAATACGCCAATGTGTAATGGGTTGTTCAGACCTGGTAACAGTTGTTTTTCTACCAGTATATTAAAAACAGGTAACAACATCAGTATCAGCGTCACGCCCAGTATTACCGACAGCAATGCCATCGCAACCGCCTCTGCCAGGAACTGTGTTATCAGCATTTTCCTGGCTGCACCCAATACTTTGCGTACACCTACTTCACGTGCTCTTTTTTCGCTGCGGGCAGTTGCCAGGTTCATGAAGTTGATACATGCAATCAGTAAAATAACCCAGGCTATTACCACAAACATGCGTACGTAGGTTATACGCCCGCCGGTTTGAATGCCATCTTCAAACTGCGCGCGCAAACGCCAGTCGTTCATAGCAAACAGGAAAGGACGTGTTGTAGATTGCTCCAGTCTTTTTTCGATTGATCCATACAATTGTTTATTGACAGCCTCAACACTGGCGCCGGGTTTCAGTTCTACAAACGTGGCAATGGCATTCGCACCCCATTTGGTAAGCCGTGGTGTTACATTAAAATATACCTGAAAGGGAATTATCCAGTCTGCCTGAAGGGTTGAATTTTCAGGAAAATCTTTTATCACACCACTTATTACGTAATCCTGGTTGTTATCTGCACGCAGGGTTTTGCCCATTGCCTGTTTATCATTGCCAAAGAAGTGCTGCGCCATTTTTTCTGTGATCACTACAGCATGCAGTTCTTTAAATGCACTGACAGCATTACCTTCTGCAAAGTTCAACGAGAACATATCGAAAAAAGAAGGATCAGCATAGCTTCCTTTTTCATACATGGCCTTGTCACCCATACTGAACAGTATCTTGTCATTCTTTACACGGCATGCATCTGCAATACCTGGTATTTCGGCTTTTATCGCTTCTGCCAGAGGCCCCGGTGTAGCCCAGAATGTACGCACCTTGCCATCGTAGGTCTGGTTTTCCAGTATGCGGTACAGTTGGTTACGTTTGGCATAGGTATTGTCATAACTCATCTCCGATTCCACCCACAAAAAAATAAGCCCGGCACAGGCTATACCTATTGCCAGGCCAAATATGTTCAGAAAACTATAATTTTTGTTGTTCCAGAGATTCCGCAGGGTTGTTTTGAAATAATTACTGAACATAATACAGTGTTTGACATGTTGGCCTGTATGAAGGCACAATAATGCTTCCAACACAATGCCATTTATTTATACACTGTAAATCAATAAATTAAATCTTACCCGATACAATATTGTCCGTTTTTGATACGAATGGCCGTACGATTCCGGACAACCTATTTTCAGGATAATTTGCCCCGGTTCTGTTGCAGTAAAAACTGATGCGTCTGGCTTCTTCTGTAATAGCGGCGGAGTGATGACTCAATTCCGGTATTGCAGGCGAATACCCTCGTACAGATCAAGATCGGCGATGGTTTGTTCTGTCAGCGTATGAAAAGTTGCCAGCTTATTCAACCGTTTATAAGCCGCGATATTGTCAGGTATTCACTTTTAGGTTGTCTCCACCGGAGATGCAGTTCGCTGATACGTTTTTTGTGTTGCTGATGTGCAGCTATTGCCTGTATGATGATCAGTAATACTATTGCACATATAATGCTGGTAACAACAGGAGATATGTCAGAGTAGTTTTATTCAGCGGGTAAGTATACAGAAAGATAGAGGTTCAGAGAACAGGAAACAAGGTTTAAGGTATAAGGGGCAGGGAAATTTGAAAATGGGTTGATTGATGGTTTAATTGTTAGGATGGTTGCAGAGCGTGTTGTTTCTTGCTACGAATGGCAATCAGTCTCGGAACATTCCGGATGCTACTACAACAGCAAGCAGTCACTCCAATGAAGAAGGAATCTGAAATGCTCTATGAATCAAAAGCTTCCTGCTATCAGATGTTCCGGATTTCTCCCTGTGCCGTTATTTGCTGCTAATCCGGCTTTACACTCAGGCTCCGGTCGAAATGACTGGTCACGGAGTATTCAGGATACTTGCCATAACAGCGGGCAGTTACTCTAACGAAGAAGGAATCTGAAATGCTGTATGAATCAAAAGCTTCCTGCTATCAGATGTTCCGGATTTCTCCCTGTGCCGTTATTGGCAGCTAATCCGGCTTTACACTCAGGCTCCGGTCGAAATGACTGTTGCATGACTGCGTTAATAGCAATCCTCCTTAAGGATATGCAGCTTACCCAATAAAAAAAGCTGCTCCTCGCGGAACAGCTTTGCTGGTATTTTTAAGATAGGCTTTAGAATAGTTCAGGCGCTTTATCGTCTTCCTCTTTTTCCTTTTTCATCACCCATTCAAATTCAGTGCTCTTTGAAAAGTCGGCCAGTTTGTTACCAACAGCTTTCCATCCCATCACCTCTACCAGATCGTACAGCTTGATCTTTTGTGTACGAGCCTGTGCACCACGACCCGTTTTGATCATTACAATGGGTTCTGGATGCGTGGTCACTGTTTCCAGATAATTGCCTTCTCCTTCTTTGATAAACATGAACTTATTACGCAGAGTGGTTGTTTCAATTCGGAAACGTTTTACGTTGAACTGCTGTTTATCATTGTCCAGGTAAATTGCAGTTACCAGCCTTTCAGGATCAAACTTTTCGATTTCTACTACATTTTCCGGATCAAATTTCTGTATCAGTTCCTGATCTGTGATCTCATAAGTACCATCGTGATACATTACCAGTATTTTGTCTTCCGGCTGGAAGCTACCCAGATATTCACCTTTTTCCTCTGTACTTAATCTGCCGAAAGTATCGTCAAACCACAGTTTTCTGCCACCCAATGTAGATTTGCCGGCTTCCTTGAATTTCACTGTCTTAATGCCATATTTGGTCACCTGGTTGCCCATGCTGCTACGACCTTTGATCTCCAGTTCTTCAAAATAGAAATCAAATTCTTTATTGCGTGCCGGGCTGTTCGGACTCAGCACGATCTTTACAATCTCTGCTTCACCGTTGGGATTGGCAGAGAAGTAATGCACTTTACTTTTCTCATCACCTTTTGTAAGATCGTATTCCTTATCGCGGGTAATACCCGTTACATTGAAACGTTTGGCATAACTTACTCCGGTCTTTGCATCCACATAGATCATGTTGTACGTAGTGCGTTCGTCGTTTTTCTGGAACACCGCTACGTGGATAATATCTTTCCCGATAAAGGTTTTATCGGCAACTTTTACGATCTTCATTTTGCCAGCCTTGGTAAATACGATCATATCATCCAATGAAGAACAGTCTGCAATAAACTCATCTTTCTTCAAACTGGTACCAATAAAACCATCGGCCCTGTTTACGTAGATCTTGGTATTGGCAATGGCTACATGTTTGGCCTGGATAGCTTCAAACAGTTTGATCTCTGTTTTGCGTTCGCGTCCTTTACCGTATTTCTTCAGCAGGTTTTCGTAATACGCTACTGCAAAATCAACCAGGTTGGCTAGATCGTGTTTTACCTGTTTGATATCTTTATCCAAAGCCTTGATCTGTTCATTCAGCTCATCAATATCCAATTTGTAAATACGGCGAACCGGTTTTTCAGTTAGTTTTACAATATCTTCCCTGGTAATATCGCGTTTCAACTGTTTGCGGAAAGGACCGAATGCTGTATGAATGCCTTCCAGTACTTTGTCCCAGGTGGCATAGCGTTTCTCCAGCTCTTTATAAATCTTTTCTTCAAAGAAGATCTTTTCAAGAGAAGTATAATGCCATTTCTCCTGCAGCTCTGCCAGTTTGATCTCCAGCTCACGTTTCAGCAGTTCTTTTGTACCTTCTACTGACACACGCAGCAATTCATGTACACTCATGAACTGCGGTTTCTTATCTACAATAACGCAGGCATTGGGCGAGATACTGGTCTCACAATCAGTAAATGCATACAGTGCATCAATGGTAATATCCGGAGAAATACCTGGTGCAAGATCTACCTGGATCTCTACTTCTGCTGCAGTATTGTCCGTTACCTTTTTGATCTTGATCTTCCCCTGGTCATTGGCTTTGATAATGGAATCGATCAACTGCGTGGTAGTAACACCATAAGGTACGTCACGAATGTATAGAGTCTTTTTATCAGCTTCCTCAATATGCGTACGCACGCGGATCTTTCCGCCACGCTTACCTTCATTGTAGTTGGTAACATCTACCATACCACCCGTCTGGAAATCGGGATACAGTTCAAACTTTTTACCACGCAGATGTTTGATCGCCGCTTCGATCAGCTCACAAAAATTGTGAGGTAATATTTTAGTGGCCAATCCTACCGCAATACCTTCTGCGCCCTGCGCCAGCAGCAGCGGGAATTTCATGGGCAATGCCACCGGTTCGTTTTTACGACCGTCATAACTCAGTGCCCACTCTGTGGTTTTGGCATTGAAGGCTACTTCCAGTGCAAATTTGCTTAAGCGTGCCTCAATATAACGAGCGGCTGCCGCTTCATCACCGGTGCGTACATCACCCCAGTTACCCTGGGTTTCTATCAGCAGGTCTTTTTGTCCCATGTTCACCAACGCATCACCAATACTGGCATCGCCATGCGGGTGATACTGCATACTCTGTCCGATGATGTTGGCCACCTTGTTAAAACGGCCATCATCCATTTCTTTCATTGCATGCAGAATACGACGCTGTACAGGCTTTAAACCATCTTCCACAGCGGGTACGGCTCTTTCAAGAATTACATACGACGCATAGTCCAGGAACCAGCTTTTATACTGTCCTGTTACGCCGGTGTCGTGTTTGTAAAAACCTTCGTTGACTTCTTTGTCCTTCGCCATTTGTTACTTTTTGTGCTGCTCAATTGTATAATTATCCTTCGTACAGTTCCAATGGCTGTCCATTGGGATCGTAGAAAAATGTAAATTTCTTACCAGTGTATTCATCTATCCTCACATCCTGCACTTGCACGCCTTTTGTTCTCAGTTCCTGTATACTGATCTCCACATTGTCTACTGCAAAAGCCAGGTGGCGTAATCCTTTTGCTTCCGGGAAACTGGCTCTTTCACGATAATCAGGAAAAGAGAACAGTTCTATCTGGTATTTTCCATTGATAGCCAGATCCAGTTTGTACGATTGCCGCTCTGCCCGGTACACTTCCTGTATAATTTCAAAACCCAGTACTTCTGTATAGAACTGCTTACTCAGTTCATAATTATCTGTCAGTATTGCAATATGATGGATGCTTTTTATCTGCATAACACTCAGTGTGCATTCATTTTTTCTTTTCCGATAATGCCGAGGTGCGTATACTGAAAGCCTGTTACATATTTCAACCCATACCCAAAGATCCTATCCAGGCTGGCATGCAACAACAGGATCAGCCCTGCAAGCATTAACCAGTTGATACCGGTATACACGCCTACCAGGTAAAGCGCTACAGCTATCCCCTTATGATGAAACAAGTTGTACATAAAAGCTCCTGTAGCATTGCCCGCTATATATCCCAGCATACTCAGATCGGGAGCCAGTATTAAAGCAGGAAACCACCACCACTGCATATGTAACTGGCTGAACAGAAAAATACCCAGTATAAATACACCCAACTCTTCCAGCTTCAGTATCGTATTCATTTTCATTATTCCACCTTTTTTGCCGGCATATCATTGCCATTCTGATGCAACACCAGTCCTGTTACTTTTCCGTCATTATCTTTTACAAAAGTGATCTGTGCATCCACTACTTTTAAAAAGAACCTTTCATTGGTTTCGGCAAACAGATCAAATTCTGACTGTCCGGTTGCCTGCGCCTTTAGTGATCCATTCTCAAGCGTCACTGTGATCTTAAACGTAGGCGTCAGTTCATATACACCTGTGTAAGATTGTAATATTGATTCCGGTACGCTGACAGCTTTTCTGTCTTTTGGCAAATTGTAGGGTTTGCCCAGCAATGCCGCTATAATATCGCGGTTGACGGGCTCCAGGAAAGGTGTATTCACATTATTGATCATAATGATCACTGCATCTTCTTCCGGAATGCGGGTAATGTTGGAATTAAAACCGTCAATACCGCCACCATGTGTAATTATTTTCTTTCCAAACAGGGAATCGATCACCCAGCCATACCCATATTTTTGTTTGTATGGCGTAAATGCTTTTTGCCAGGATGCTGCACTGATCACACCATTGTTGTGGATAGCCCTATCCCATTTGTACAGGTCGCCAACAGTTGTATAAATAGCTCCTGCTGCATAAGACAGGCTGGAATCTACAACAGACGCCGTTTTCTGCATGCCTTTGCTTAATACATAATAGCCTGTTGCTTTATCCGGCGATTGCAGGTGAGCAAAATCAAACCCCGAATGTGTCATACCCAGTGGTTTGAAGATCACTTCATGTACTACTTTTTCGTAGGGTTTGCCCGTTACTTTTTCAATAATGTAGCCCAGTATACTGTATGCAGAGTTGCTGTATTTCCATTTTGTGCCGGGCTCAAAATCCAGTGGCTTTGATGCAAAGATGGCCATCATTCTGTCGCGGGTAACCGGTTTGGACGATTCTTTCATCAGCAACGCACTATCTGTATAGTTGAATACTCCCGATGTATGCGTAAGCAGGTTCTCAATGGTTATTTTATCGCCCTGTGGAAAATCCGGGAAATATTTACTGAGCTTATCCGATACTGATAATTTTTTATGTTCCTGCAGGTAAAGAATTACTGCTGCTGTAAACTGCTTGGTAACAGATCCTACCTGGTAAATGGTATTGACATCATCGAAAGTTCCTGCTGCAACATCTTTTTTACCATACCCTTTTTCCAGCAATATGATCCCTTTTTGTGCTACCAGTATAGAACCATTAAACTTGCCTTCATCAGCGCGTGCCGTAAGCAATGCCTCCAGCTTCTCTTGTATTGTCTGTGCCTGAAGTTGTACAGCCAGGGCCAGCAACAAGAAACATACACCGATAGTTTTATTCATAGTTCAAGGTTTAAATACAGGCTGATTATGCACCTGGTACTTCAGCAGGTTGTACTGATTTTACTTTCACTTCAAAGTCTTTCATATTTTTTACTTCGCCCTGTACATCGTAGCCTCCGCTTTCCAGCATTTTTTTCAATCTCCACAACAGGTAAGCATCTCCGGTAGTAACCTTGCTTTTCGACAGGAACTGGTTGATGATCTTGCTCGCTTTCTGCCAGTCGCCGGTAATAAACTTTTTCAGTTCAGCATCATAATAATCATAATCATGCTGTACCAGTTTTTTACCGCCTTCCAGTATACGAACGCCTTTACCTTCATTACACAGTTTGTTCCACTCATCAGGGTCTATCTCAAATTCACTCATAGTAACAGGGCGTGCCAGTTTTTTGGCTTTGAGATATTCTTTGGGTGGAATAGTATGTAACCATTCCGGATAAAAAATCAGTCCTTTTTCATTGATAAAAGGCAGGTTATTCAGATACAGGATAAATACCCTGCCCTGGAACTCGGCCATATAGCGTAACAGCCAGTAGTAACCACTTACATCATGTTTATTCTGTGCTGCCCATATCCAGATCAGCTCTTCTTCATTGCGACGCATGGTACCTACCAATTCTGCCACAGTTTTGTAATCATCCACCTCGCCTGTATCTACCTTACCATCATAATCTCCACCAGCCAGCACATCGCGCCACCATTGTTTGCGTGCTTCAATACCTTCGCCCACATAGATATTCTGCAAAGGGCCTACAGCATAATCGTCTTTGATCTGTATCACTTCACCCTGTAAGCTTTCATCCAGTTCGATGGCTTTTTTCAGCACATCTACATCAGCAGCATTAAAAACAATGTGAATCATACTATAAACAATTAGAAGAAATTTAATTTATCCAATAACTCCAATAATATACGGCGATCAACTTACCACACTTTGCGTAAGTATATAGAAAAGCAATACCAGGTTCAGGAAATGCGTGCAAACTGGTTATTTACTTTCTGCCTCTGCATCTACCACATCCAGCTCTACACGCAGGTTGTCAATAATGAACTCCTGGCGTTCCTGGGTGTTTTTGCCCATATAGTATTCCAGCAATTGCTGAATATGCTCTCCCTGTTCTATGATCACAGGATCTTTGCGCATTTCAGGACCGATAAAACCGGCAAACTCATCTGGTGAAATTTCACCCAGTCCTTTAAAACGGGTGATCTCGGGTTTACCACCCAGCTTTTTGATGGCAGCCTGTTTCTGACCTTCGTCATAGCAATAAATCGTTTCCTGTTTATTGCGTACACGGAATAATGGTGTATCCAGTATGTATACGTGTCCGTTCTTTACCAGGTCGGGGAAGAACTGCAGGAAGAAGGTCATCATCAGCAACCGGATGTGCATACCATCCACATCGGCATCAGTAGCGATCACGATATTGTTATAACGCAAGCCTTCATATCCTTCTTCTATATTCAATGCGTGCTGCAGCAGGTTGAACTCTTCATTTTCATAAACGATCTTTTTGGTAAGACCAAAACAGTTCAACGGTTTACCACGTAAGCTGAATACCGCCTGTGTTTCTACGCTACGGGCCTTGGTAATAGAACCACTGGCAGAATCACCCTCAGTAATGAAAATGGTGCTTTCATTCTGTTTCTGCAGAATAGCTTCTTTATCCTTACCTGTTGGTTCTTCATTATAATGAAACCGGCAGTCGCGCAGCTTTTTGTTGTGCAGGTTGGCTTTCTTGGCGCGTTCATTGGCCAGCTTTTTAATACCAGCCAGTTCTTTGCGTTCGCGTTCGCTTTGCTCAATACGTTTTTTCAACGCATCGGCAGTGGCAGGATTGCGGTGCAGGTAATTGTCCAGCTCTTTTGACAGAAATTCCATGATAAAGTTCTTCATGGTAGGACCACCTTCGTATACTACCAGTGAACCCAGTTTGGTTTTGGTCTGGCTTTCAAACACCGGCTCCTGTACACGTACTGAAACAGCAGCGCAGATACTTGCACGGATATCTGCCGCATCATAATCTTTTTTATAAAAGTCGCGGATGGTTTTTACATACGCTTCGCGAAAAGCCGCCAGGTGTGTACCACCCTGTGTGGTATACTGACCGTTTACAAAAGAGTAATACTCTTCACCATACTGGTTTTCGTGTGTAAAGGCAACTTCAATATCCTCCCCTTTCAGGTGTACAATAGGATAACGCAGTTCGTCTTCATTGGTTTTACGCTGTAACAGATCCAGCAAACCATTCTTACTCACATATTTTTTCCCATTGAGATTGATGATCAGACCAGCATTCAGATAGCAGTAGTTCCACATCTGGCTATCGAGATACTCGTGCAGAAAATGGAAGTTCTTAAATACCGTATCGTCCGGGGTAAATATAACCCTGGTGCCATTGGGTTCATCAGTCTTTATCTCCTTATGTTCTTTGGTCAATACGCCACGTTCAAATTCAGCAGTCTTTTCTTTACCATCACGAAAAGCTGTTACCTTAAAGTAATTACTCAGGGCATTCACCGCCTTGGTACCCACACCGTTCAAACCCACACTTTTCTGGAAAGCTTTACTATCGTATTTGGCACCCGTATTGATTTTACTTACCACATCCACCACTTTGCCCAAAGGAATACCACGGCCATAATCGCGCACCGTAACGGTTTTATCCTGCAGGGTAATGTCTACCTGTTTACCATAACCCATGGTATGCTCGTCAATACAGTTATCAAGCACCTCTTTCAACAATACATAGATGCCGTCATCGGGACTTGCACCATCACCAAGTTTACCGATATACATACCAGGACGCAAACGAATGTGCTCGCGCCAGTCTAAGGAACGGATGGAATCTTCGGTATAATCAAACAGATTCGAATTTTCTTTTTCTTTCGCCATAATAAATTGATCGTTCTGATTCTTAAAATCTGGTCCGAGGTTTAGGAGTCTGCAGAAAAACCTTAAAGATCCAACAAATTGATTTTCAACGATATAATATTGAATCTTACTGACTTTTCGAACTTTCTGACTATCCGGAAACGGGCAAATATAACCAAATGGACGCAGAGGCATTGAGGCCGATTTATCAACAGTGTGGAAAATAAACAGGGAGGCCGCCCTTGCAGAATATTACCCATTTACAGGATTTTATGGGCGGGGCAAAAATGCCAGGTCCCCCTGAGTGGACGTACAGGAGGACTTGTGCAGGTTTTTCTGTGACAGTCTTTATATTATAAAAGATATTCTAGTTGTTGGTCTTGACAATTTTCTGGGTCATTGTTTTATCGCTGTACACGGCGCGAACAATATAGATGCCTGCCGAACAACGGCTGATATTAAATTCATACCTGGTAGATGGCGTGCCTGAAACCAGTTTTTCCGCTACTTTCTGCCCGCTGCTGTTATATACTGATATTCCTTTTAGTGTAGAAGGGTTGGGATAAAACTCCACGGCAATTACATCTTTCGCCGGACTGGGTGTTACCATAAACCCTCTTGCCTTCAGGTTAGGATTGATGGATGTCTTATAAACGTTAATATCATCCAGGTAAATATTATTCTCCCATTCCGCCGTATTGAGGAAAGCCAGCATAATATTGCCTGCACCAATATAAGGGGTCAGGTTTACCGAGTCTTTACGCCACTCACTGGCAACAGGCACAAATGAAGTGCTGACTGCTGTGCTTCGCGTAATTAAAGAGGTACCCCACTTCTTGTACAGACTTGTGTAGGTAACGCCACAATCTTTGCTGACCAACACTTCCAGTGTATCCCATACATTGTTGGCGGTAGCCGGGTTGGTTACTACTGCTGCCGCTACCTGGAAGGTCATAAAGGCAGAATCTGCATTGGCAATATTCATCAGGGGCAAACGGATATAATCTTTCTGATCATTTGCCGAATAATCGAAATTCCGCATTACAATAGACGCATTACCGGTTTTGGCCACTCCTGTTACACGTTCCCAGGTATAGGATTTATCCGGGTTTACAATATCCCATCCCACCGGTGGGAAGGTGCTGTTTTCAAAACTTTCTGTAAATGGCAGTGAAGATGGATTGTAGAAGAAGAACGAAGTGGTCAGCGTATCATTAGTAGCATCCAGGTCAGTACCGCCATTGGGATTGGCTACATATATTTTCAGGGCATGATTGCCTTCGGCAACGGTAATATTGTTCAATGTAACCGTAGCAGCACCAAGACTTACCAGTGATCCTGTCCAGTTGGTAACCTGTGCAGTACCGCCATCCACACGTACATAGATCTGTGCAGAGGTTAGTGTGGTAGCCCCACTGTTGCGCAGGGTTACAGCAGGTGTTAAGGTAGTGGAACAGATACGCCCGGTTGGCTGCAATATATTTCTCAATGAAGCATCCAGTGTTTTTAATACGATCGGTGTAGCCGCATTGGATGTAAGCAATGGTGCACGATACAATGTAAGGGCTGTTTCCATACGGCTTGCCTGTAGCATTGTAAACATCACCATACAGGCATCATCGGTATAGTCCATAAAATCTTCGTACAGGATACCGGGTGCTGTTGGGCTGCAATTGTCTGTTACAATTGCCGGAGAAGGACACCCATACGTGGCATCGGCCTGGTTGGGAGTATCATCCACATAATCAGTTCCTGAGCAGGAACCGTTATCATCACCCCATATATGGTACAGGTTAAAAAAATGTCCTAGCTCATGCGTCAATGTACGCCCCCTGTTATAAGCACCGGATGATGCGCCCGGCAAACTGGTATAGGTGATCACCACACCCTGTTCAGCAGTAACAGAGGTATTGGGAAATGTACCGTACCCCAGGTAACCGCCACTCAGGTTGGTGATCCATACGTTTATATATTTATCAGGATTCCAGGCATTGGCGCCGCCTGCGCTGGTATATTTAACAGAATTGTCAGTAATGCTATAAGAGCTTTTACCAGCCACATATCTTTCAATACCGGTAGTAGATGCATCATCAGGTGTACGTTTGGCCAATACAAAACGGATGTTTGATTTGGCGTACAGTGGTTTGAATGCTGCGGGTATCTTGGTGGAATCGCCATTCAATCCCGCATAATCTTTATTCAATGTATCCAACTGTGCCTGCACCTGGGCATCGGTAATAACATTGGGATTGGAAAGTACTATATGAAATACAACCGGTATGTAATAAGGTCCTGCTTCTTCACGCAGGTTAGTATTATTCTGGGATGAGCGTTGTTTGGCTTCCTGTTGCAAACGTTGTTCTGCAGCCTGCATCCTTGCTTTCAGTGTGGGATCTTTTTTAAATTCCTTTTCCAGTACCGGCATCGTGCCACAACGATCCGGCTGTTGCCTTGCCTGTGCGCTGGCAATGGTAATGCATGCCAGCACTATCACTAAACAACTTACAAAAGGCTTTGTGTAATATGATATCATGTATAAAAGGAAGGTTTAATTTAATACCTACGTAATAATGTAACAATATGTTGGTCGTCGTAAAAAATTATAGATGTTCAGGCAAATTGTATCGGTCAGTCAGCCACATCGGGGTTAATGGGCGCGCAGGCTGCCTTTACATACTCAATAATAAGTTTTCCCGGATACATTTCCCACCAAAATGATGAATAATTTTAAAAATCACATCTTTGCGAACTGATCAATTTTACTATGAGTACAATTTTTCTGGATTTAGAGCACGTACATGTAACACTGGGAGGCAAAACGATTCTGAACGATATCAACCTGAACATAGCTGAAGGACAACAATGGGCCATTACAGGCCCGTCAGGAAGCGGTAAAACCGTACTGGCCCACACCATTGCGGGCCGGCATTTTTACAGCGGACGTATTACCACTGCTTTCGGTACTCCTGAAACCTATCACCAGGAGGTGATGGTAATGGAACAACAGCACCGCTTTACTGACCGTACCAACCGGCAGGACTTCTATTACCAGCAGCGTTTCAACTCCTTTGATGCTGAACAAACAATTACCGTACAGGAAGAATTGTTGCGTTACCTGGAAGGTGTGAATACAGTGGCCGGCATGCCCGTGGAAGCACTACCCGGCTTTTTACAGATATCACATATTTTACCCGAACCCCTGATACAATTATCCAACGGTGAGAATAAAAGAGTGCAACTGGCCAAAGCGCTGCTACTGCAACCCCGGCTGCTGATCCTTGACAATCCCTTTACCGGGCTGGATGTGAGTGGTCGTCAGTTGTTACGGACCATACTGGATACGCTGAGCAGCAATGGAGTAAAACTGATCCTGATCACCACTCCGCATGAGATCCCGGATTCTATTACGCATGTTGCTACCCTGGAACAGGGCCGGTTAACAGCTGCAGTACCCCGCCTGGACTATCAGCCTCCTGTACGCTCCGTACAGCTTCCCTTTACCCCAGAGCAATTAAAAAATATCCCTACAGGTACAGTGACCACCTTTACAGCAGCGATAAAAATGGTGGATGTACATGTACGCTATGATGGGAAACCAGTATTACAGCATATTAACTGGGAAGTACTGCGTGGTGAAAAATGGAGTTTGTCCGGGCATAATGGGGCAGGAAAATCCACACTATTGAGTCTGATCAACGGTGACAATCCACAGGCATATTCAAACGAAATATATTTATTTGACAGTAAACGTGGCAGTGGCGAAAGTATCTGGGATATAAAAAGGAATATCGGTTACATTTCGCCTGAATTGCACTTATATTTTGATTATACATCTACCTGCTTCCAGGCCGTGGCATCAGGTTTGTTTGATACCATCGGGTTGTTCAGGGCCCTGAATGAAGAACAGGAGCAACAGGTATTGCAATGGATGGATTTGTTCAGGCTTACCCAATACAGGCGTGCCCTATTATCGCAGCTATCGGCCAGTGAACAGCGGCTGGTATTGCTGGCACGGGCATTGGTTAAAAATCCCCCACTGCTGATACTGGATGAACCCTGCCAGGGACTGGATGATGACCAGCGTGCTTCTTTTAAAGAAATCATAAACCAACTGAGCAGTCATTTTAACAATACTTTGATCTATGTAAGTCATTACCGTGAAGATATTCCGGATTGCGTAAATCATCATCTGCACCTGGAAAAAGGAATTGCAACTATCTCGTAATAATAAACGTGTTGTATTATATAGTTAAAAAGTCTGCGGACTTTCTTTCTTTGTTCATGCTTAATGCATTTCTCATTTGACTTTAACGCTTCTGTTCAAAGTGATAACTTTCATATTAAAACATCATTAACCACAAGCTAATTATCCGCAATATTTCATTCTGGCACAGTAGTTGATTTTTTGGTATTACTCCCCGCAATCACCTAATCGTAGTCATTACAACGTTTGTTTTTTTCTTAACCTATAAAATTCCTTGTTATGAAAAAGGTCAAATTAGGATTGGCAACATTAGCAATTGCCACAGCAGGATTATTCGCATTCAAAGGATTTCAGAATGGTTCAATTAAAGGAACTGTAAGTCCCGCAGACGGTGCAACACAAGCATGGGCACTATCTGCATCGGATACACTTAAAGTTGCAATTGACAAAGGCGCTTACGAAATTACCGATGCCAAACCCGGCACCTATCGTGTAATTATTGAAGCCAAACCACCTTATAAAAATGCCGCAAAAGATGGTGTTGTTGTAAAAGATGGTGAAGCTGCTGATGTAGGCGAAATTAAACTGGAGCAATAGCACCCGGTGATCCTTTAACATGAAGGATGTTTACAGGAAAGCAGCACTGATTTTTTTTCGGTGCTGCTTTCCTGTTATGATTACATGTCATGTTACAGATATTGAATTTCAGATTTGATGTTTGAGATGGGAGTTACTATAAATTGCCAGTTGCTGTTTACTCACAGTTTTTCTATCTCGGGCTCCCCGCATACAAATCCTGTTTTCCCCGGTCCTGCTGGTCATAATATCTTACCAGTTATTTATGCCGTTCTGTTTGATTTCCAGGATTACTTTATTTACTGAGTTTTTCCTCCTTTTGACATATTTATCACAATCCCTTATTTTTGCATCCCACGTCTCCGTAGCTCAGTTGGTAGAGCAATTGACTCTTAATCAATGGGTCCAGAGTTCGAGTCTCTGCGGGGACACAAGATAATAATAGCCTGTACTGATAATCATCATTACAGGCTGTTTTAATTTATAAGGGAATATCGGGGGAATAATCAATACTTCTTTATAATTTCTCTATTTACATTTTTATTGTAGAAGCCCGCACCTTGACAACTTTCCCTTGATCGGAAACAATTAAAAAGGAGTCTTCTTTCTTTTTTTTGTCTATAAGTTTTTTTATAGCCAATTTACTTCCCTGTAGAATTTTATTTTTTATTTCTGAAGTATTCATGTTAGATGTTTTTTTGAATTAACTGCCATTTGTCGCTATTGTAAACTACTATGTCAGCGTTCTTCTTTCCTTCGGCAATTAAGTCTTGGTCAGTTTTAGAATTGTCAATGAAAAGCCAATAATCAACTACGTCTTTATATAAATTAAAAAAGTTTTTAATTCCTGCATTGTATCGCCGAACGATCGTGTCGGTTGGGATATTATGCCCACCTTCTATCACTCTTTGATTAACGCGTTCAATTGCTAATTCAACACTGTCCAGCCAGAAGAAAGTTAAGCATATTTGATAATTATGTATCCTAGCCTCGGTACACAACGATACGAAACTTCTCGTGCTAAGGTGGTTTCGAATGCAAAATCCTGCTTTTGCAATATCAATTCATCAATCCTTTTAAGCATTATTCTACCTGCTTCAACTGAAACTTTCTCCGGCTGAAATGGAGAAAGGCCTTTGGCTATCTCATCTGCATTTACAAACTCTTTTATATTTAAAAGCTCGGGTAAAACTGTAAATGAAGCGGTGGTTTTGCCTGCCCCATTACACCCTGCTATAATAAATAAACTTGGCAATTTTTAGTGCAATATAGTGACCTTGGAAGAAAAAGCGAAGCTGAAACGGGTTTGGTTACAAGGACCTCATTATTAATTTGTTACAGCGATGGAGCGGGTTTGGTACCCCACCATTTCCCTCGAAACCTTTCTGTTTACTATTTGCTCCGATTTTTATCGAAACTCTTCCATTTTAGTCAATTCTACCATCAAAAAGTTCGAGTTTTCAACCCTCGGGGACACAAAAAAAGAGATACTGTTGTCGGTATCTCTTTTTCTTTACAGCCAATAATTTTTTTACCTGCCTGTTATTCGTTACCTGCTCTTTTTCTAAACATTTCCTTTGCTTTATAGCAGATAGCTGTAGCATAAAAGCATAACTATAGCATGATTGCTTCTTCCTGTGTACGACGTACCATTGAATACGAAGGCTCATCTTTATAAAATACATATCCCTTGCAATACAACATACCATTCAGATAATCCGCAGATACTTCATGTCCGTTATCGTCTGTATAACGGATACGGTTGCCACGGAGCGTATAGTTACCTGTAAAATTTAACAGTTCCCCGCCACGTACTTTTTGTTTATAATACCGGCCACCCGGCAACAGCTCCTGGCGGATGTAGCCATCACGGGTAACCCATGTGCCGATTAAAGATTGTTGCTGTTTCATAACTAAAGTGTATAATGATTAATAGTATATCCCATTTAGAAAGCGGTGGATTTAGTAACGGTTTCCATCTGTTTGAATGCCTCACTCATTTTCTCAATTTTCTGAAAAGCCCTTTCATAGGCATCCTCTCCCAGCAGCAGGTACACCGGGGGCTCCTGCATTTCAGTGATTGCCCGCATGGCTGCTGCAGCTTTTTCCGGATCACCAGCCTGTGTGCCATCCATCTGTATATATTTTTCATGCATAGCACGCACCTCCTTGTATTCTTCAATAGGACGTGTTGTAAGTACCAGTGATTCCGGTGTCAGGAAACTGGTTCTGAATGCACCGGGCGCCACTACTGTTACATGTATTCCCATTGATCGTACATCCTGCGCCAATACTTCCGACAATCCTACTATTGCAAACTTGGCTGCTGCATAAATACTCCAGCCCGTATTACCTGTAAGTCCTGCAATGGAAGATATATTGATGATATGTCCTGCATGTTGCGCGCGCAGATAAGGCATTGCATGACGGATCACATTTAATGTAGCAAACACATTCACATCAAAAGCCTGACGCGTTTCGGCATCTGTCAATTCTTCCACACTGCCGCCAATGCCATACCCTGCATTGTTCACCACCACATCAATACGTCCAAACTGTTGGATCGTATTATCCAGTGCTGCTGATACTTCCACCTCATTGGTAAGATCTACCTGCAGGGGTAAAAAATTTTTAGAATAATGCCCTACGGCCTGTATCAATTCCTCCGCTTTACGGGAGGTAGCAGCTACCTGCTGGCCTACATTTAATACTTGTTTCACCAGGCTTAATCCTAATCCTTTGGAAGCACCTGTTATAAACCATACTTTGTTACTCATATCCTTTCTTTTGACAATTCAAAATTACATCCCATTCCACACAGCGCTTTTATCACTATCAAACAAATACTTGTAAAATTCAAACAATAAGGTTGTGGGACGTGTTTCCCCTATAATACCGGAGCAGTAATAACAGCCTCCCGGTTAATTTGTTCGCAAATCACTATAACATAATGGACAACACAATTATGGGGGCTTACAGAACATTTTGCCGGCAGGTTTGTTGAGCACGTACAACGTGTTTCCGGAAAGCCAGAAGACCATTTTATCATCCCTATCAATTATGTTATGCAAACACTTCCTTTGTTTATTACCATGGTGCTGCAAAATTGGGATAGCAGTGTAAAAAAAGCCACTGCTACGTTCAACAGCTTTACAGATGAAGAGTTATTACAACCTATAGCACCGGGTCGCAACAGGATCATTTACCTGCTGGGGCACCTCACCGCTGTTCATGATATGTTACTGCCATTGCTGGGACTGGGAGAAAGAAAATACCCGCAACTGCATGAACTGTTCATCAGCAATGCCGATGACACAACAGTTGTACTGCCTTCGGCCGGTGAACTGAGGGCAGGCTGGGCAGAGATTAACAAAATATTGCAGCAGCATTTTCAGCAATTAACTCCCGAAGAATGGTTTCAACAACATACCATGGTATCGGCAGAAGATTTTGCAAAGGAGCCACACCGGAACAGGTTGAATGTGCTGATGTCGCGGATCAATCATCTTGCCTATCACCAGGGACAACTGGCACTGGTAAAAAAATGATGTTAAAGAATATTCTATATCTTGATATATGCTTCGCCCGATTGATAGTTATTTTCTGCAACAGGAGGAACCTGTTAAAAGCTGTTTGCAATTTCTGAGAGCACATATCCTGAAGCAGGATGAGCACATTACCGAAGCTTGGAAATATAGTATGCCTTTTTTCTGCTATAAAGGAAAAATGTTCTGCTACCTGTGGATACATAAGAAATTATATCAACCCTACCTGGGTATTGTAGAAGGCGCCCGTATTGAACACCCTGATCTGCTACAGGAAAAAAGAGCACGCATGAAAATATTGCTGCTCGATCCGTACAAAGACCTGCCCATCAAAAAGATCAACACTATTTTACAGACAATACTGGCATTGTATCGCCACAATGGACGCTAACCTCTATTGATCTATATTTGCAGCATGATATCATCTTATCTCCAAGGTTATATCTGTAAAAAATCACTGTTTTGATCACCATTGATAATATCATATTACCGGATTTCCCATTGTCGCTGGCTCCTATGGAGGATGTTACCGATCCGCCTTTTCGTGCTGTGTGTAAAGACAACGGAGCCGACCTGGTATATACTGAATTTATTTCCAGCGAGGGGCTGATAAAAGATGCCATTAAATGTCGCAGGAAGCTGGATATTTTTGACGCGGAGCGGCCTGTAGGTATACAGATCTTTGGTGGAGATGAGGACAGTCTTGCCATGGCATCAAAAATTGTGGAAGTAACCAATCCTGATCTGCTGGATATCAATTTCGGATGCCCTGTAAAAAAAGTAGCCGGCAGAGGTGCAGGCGCCGGTGTGCTGAAAGATGTAGACCTGATGGTACGACTGACAGCAGCCTGTGTAAAAGCAACCAATCTACCGGTAACTGTAAAAACAAGACTGGGTTGGGATGATGATACCAAAAACATTGAAGAAGTAGCTGAACGTCTGCAGGATGTTGGCGTCAAAGCACTTGCTATTCACGGACGCACACGCTGCCAGATGTACAAGGGAGAGGCAGACTGGACATTGATTGGTAAAGTAAAAAACAATCCGCGTATTCATATACCCATCTTCGGCAATGGAGATATTGACAGTGCACAAAAAGCAGCAACTTATAAAAACCGCTACGGTATTGACGGTATTATGATCGGGCGCGCCGCCATTGGCTATCCCTGGATATTCCGGGAAATTAAACATTACCTGCAAACAGGTACTTTACCTGCTGCCCCTACCCTGCAGGAACGTGTGGATATATGTAAACAACATCTGCGTCGTTCTGTGTCATGGAAAGGACCAGTAATCGGCATTTATGAAATGCGCGGCCTGTATGCAAAATACCTGAAAGGTTTACCGGACTTCCAGCTCTTCCGCAGCAGACTGGTCACTTTAACAGAGCCTGAAGCTATTGAAGCTGTGCTGGATGAAATAATGAACATGTTTGCAGGATTTGAAATAGCACACACACCTATTGAACTGATCAACTATCATGAGAAATGTCCATTGTAATAGTACCGGTAAACGATCCGTAGAAATACCTTTTTTTAAAAATAAAATACCCATACCCTAACAATTCCGCACACACGCTTTTCAGACAATACTCCAATTGTTGATCTAGACGTAAACACCTATAAATATTCTGCTATTAACATCTATCAATTATCAGGCATCTGTTTGACAATTGATAAGAAATACCTGTTTTAGTTCAGAAGGCTACAATCTGGACATATATATTTCGTTTTAACTTACTACTAAACCATGATTACCCACAGGTAATCGCTGTACCCCTCGAAAGCGACCATAAACCAAAGATCCATGAAAAGACCTTTACACCGGTACTGGCACGTCTTTATATTGACCCTGCTTTGCCTGTTAACAACCGTAGCTGCAAACGCACAGTTATCATACACTTTTACAGCATCCAGCGTTGCTTACGCAGCCAACTCCGGCGGTACCAATATCATCGACAACAATACTGACAATGATATTTCCGATCTTACCAATATAGGGTTTACATTTATATACAATTGTCAGGCATATACCAACTTCAAGGCAAGCAGTAATGGCTGGCTTTGTCTGGGCAACGGTACCAACAATTCATTTAGTAACAATAATCTGGCATCCAGCGGCAATGGGCCTTTCATTGCTCCTTTGTGGGATGATCTTGCCACTTCATCATCAGGCAATGTCAATTATAAATTGTCGGGCACTGCTCCCAACCGTATATTGACTGTTGAATGGAAAGCCATGAAATGGAACTACAATGCATCCGGTGCAGTTATATCATTCCAGGCTAAACTATATGAAACCACCAATGTGATAGAGTTCAGTTATTACAGAGAAGCCTATTCTGTCAATAGCGGCACTGCATCCATAGGTATTAACAGTGGTGCCAGTAATTCGGAATATTATTCACTGAACGGTACCACTGCCAGTCCTACAGCCCAGTACGGTTCGCAGACATCCAATCTCAGCTCCAAGCCAGCCACCAACCAACTGTACAGGTGGACGCCCAAAGGCAGCACCTATGTAAGCTCTACCACTACACAAGGCAATACCACCAATATTTCAAAATGTAATAACCAGTCGCAGGAGATCATCGGCGTACAGGTAGTATCAAAACTATGTTATACACCGATAACACTCACACAGCTTGTAATCAACATGACAGGCTCTACCAACCCTACCACCAATGTAACAGGTATTCATATTTATTATACAGGTAATATACCAGCTTTTGCCCCGGCCAATGAATTCAATGCCAGCACCATTACCCCGGCCAGCGGTACTATTACAGTAACCGGTTCGCAACCCCTGCTGGATGGTACCAATTATTTCTGGGTGGCGTATGATATCAGTTATGCAAATGCCACGGCTGGTAACCCACTGGATGCTCAATGTACTTCCATGACCGTAGGTGGTACAGCCTATACACCATCTGTTACCAATCCTACAGGAAGCCGCAGTATCCTCACCGGTTGCCCGGTATCACCCGGCGGTATCAGCAATGCCAGTTTCTGGGTAAAATCAAACACCGGTACTTCTACCACTACCAATAATAGCCTGTTAGGTACCTGGGAAGATCAATCCGGTAATACCCGAAATGCTACTTCTTCAGGCAATAACAGACCAACCTATTATGACAATGCCAGCAATAATATCAACTTCAACCCTGTAGTGGATTTTGATGATGCTGCGCAGGATAAAACCGTTGCAGACTATATGGATATCAGCAGCAATGGTATTTTATCGGCCGATAATAAACCTTACGAAGTATATGCAGTTATAAAGCCCGGCCCCAACAATATCAGTACACCCGGTAAATTCCTGTTTGCGGGCAGCGCCGGTGGCAACAATTTCAATGCGTTCGATGTACGTTCCAACTACTCTTTTAATGATAGCTGGAACATGAACGACCTGATCATTCCCAACCAATGGGCCACCAATTATCCTGTATTATCAACATTTGATTTTAATAGCTCTGTACGTGAAATGTTTATAGCCGGTACTTCTGCCGGTACACTGGCAGGTACTAACCGCAGTTCACCCGACAGCTATAACGCATTGGGATGTCAACGCTCGAACCTGCTGGAGTTTTATGACGGTAGTATTGCTGAGATCGTTACCTATGCCAATACTTCTCACAACGTACTTACCAGGCAGAAAGTAGAATCTTACCTGGCTATCAAGTATGGTATTTCATTATCACACAATTATTATTCCTCTACCGGCACTACAATATGGAATACTGCTGCCAATGCCTCGTACAATAATAATATCATCGGATTGGCCAGAGACGATAACAGCGCATTAAGCCAGAAACAATCCAAAAGCACAGCACAGGTAGCTGATATTCTGACCATGTATATCGGGAGCACCAAATACAATAACCAGGCAAATAACAGCACAACATTTACAGCAGGCAATATGTCCTTCTTTATGGCAGGACACAGTGGTGCTCCCTATTTATTCTCAGGAACTGTATCACAAACGCCCCCCGGTGTGTGTTGCCGTTTGCAACGCCAGTGGCTGGCACAGGTAACCAATTTTACAAACACCAACCTGGTATTGGAATTTGATTTTTCAGCCATTACTCCCGGCTATACGCCGCTGAATGCAGCCAATTTGCGGTTACTGGTAGATGATGATGGTAATTTTTCCAATGCTACAATACTTACACCCACTATCACTGTATCGGGCAGTAAAGTAACCCTTACCACCAGTGCAGCTTCATTCACATCCGGCAGACCTTATTTCACACTGGCATCATTAACATTACCTATATTACTGCCGGTAAGCTTTACCAGCCTTACCGGGACATGTACCAATAACAGCATTCAGGTAAAATGGTCTGTTGCCACTGCAGCTCCGAATAGCTTTATTGTAGAACGCAGCAATGACAAACAAACCTTTACCACTGCTGCTGTGGTACAACCCAATGCATCCGGTGAACTGGCTTACAAATGGACTGACCTTTCTCCATTGCCCGGCGTTACGTATTACCGTGTCAAAACCAAAGATGCCAGCCAGGCCGATTACTATTCATCTATCATAGCAGTAAACAGTTGCGGTACCAGCAAAATGATGGTTACCACCGACCCCTTAACAGGTGAATCAGCATTGAATATCCGTTTGCAGGAAAACGCCACTGCCATGATCAGTTTATACGATGTACTGGGGCGCCGGTTTGATATACCGGGTTTAACCGGTAAACATAACCTGCAGCAGGGCACTTACCGTATGCCGGTCAATTTACAACAACTGACAGCGGGTGTGTATTTGCTATCGGTAGATATGAATGGTTCAAAACAAGTGTACCGTGTTGTAAAGCAATGATCATAAATGTTCTCTTCTGAAAAAGGTCCTGCATACAGTAATGATGCAGGATTTTTTTCGCCGTGATCTTAAAATAGTATATACATTAGCGTTATTACCAAAAAGAGCAATAATCTTTTTCAGAGCGTTCGAAAAACTACCTTTTTCCGGTGCCCGCAGCATTGTCCTGCAGAAACTACCCACTCGCCGCCGGCGAATGATTCTCCTACCCGTTTATCCACCGCCAGCCACCCGGCCGGTGAGCTGTGCACAACCTGTGGATACAACCTGCCCTGAAGCTATCTTACTGAAAACAGGTATTTTATGCAATGGTTCCATTGTAATATGTGTGTCTTTTTCTCTACACTTCCCTTTCCGGGATATTCCCTACATAATCGTAACGATTTTTTCATATTGTTTGTCCACATGCTGTGCATAGAACCTTTTTTGGCGATAGGAATTGCCCCTTACTTTTGACCTTGTCATTTGGTTCCATTACAAGCACTATTGTATAGATTAAAAGGGAAATCCGGTGTACCAGTCGCCCCCTTGCGGTTGTGGAGTCCGGTGCTATCCCCGTAGCTGTGAGTTCTTCATATGAACCGGTTACAGCCGGACTGATACCGATTTTTACAGGTTGTAATCGCAGGTTTATGTGTGTTGAGCAATAAGCCACTGTTAAGCCGTCGGCGTAACGGGAAGGCGTTCAGCAGTGAACGAGCCAGAAGACCTGCCAGGTGACAACACTTTTTTGCTTTCGGAGGAAAAGCAACGGTGGATCAGACCTTCTTCGCATTATTGTGTTCCGCGAGGCTGTTCCGGCCGTTTCTTCGTCTCCATACGTTAAATGTTTGTTTACTGAAAAAACGAAGAGGATTATGGAAACCGAATTACTATTGAAAGAAAACAAGGACCGTTTTGTTATTCTCCCGATCAATTATCCCAGGATCTGGGAAATGTATAAAAAGCATGAAGCCAGCTTCTGGACTGCAGAAGAGATTGATCTGAGCGGCGACCTGAAAGACTGGAACAATATGAATGAAGGCGAGCGCCATTTCATTTCGCACGTACTGGCATTTTTTGCTGCCAGCGATGGTATTGTGAATGAAAACCTGGCCATCAACTTCATGAGCGAAGTGCAATTGCCCGAGGCACGTTGTTTTTATGGTTTCCAGATCATGATGGAGAACATTCACTCTGAAACTTATGCACTGCTGATCGATACTTATGTAAAAAACCCCCAGGAAAAAGATCACCTGTTCCATGCCATTGAAACAGTACCTGCAGTAACTAAAAAAGCACAGTGGGCATTGCGTTGGATCCAGAACGGAACATTTGCAGAACGCCTGGTGGCTTTTGCAGCAGTGGAAGGTATCTTCTTCAGCGGCAGCTTCTGTTCTATTTTCTGGCTGAAGAAAAGAGGCCTGATGCCAGGTTTAACCTTCAGCAACGAACTGATCAGCCGTGATGAGGGAATGCACTGCGAGTTTGCCTGTCTGCTGTACAGCATGCTCAGCAACAAACTGCCACAGGAACAGGTGCATGCCATTATCAGCAATGCCGTGGAAATTGAAAAAGAGTTTGTAACAGACGCACTGCCTGTAGACCTGATAGGCATGAATGCAAAGCTGATGCAGCAGTATATTGAATTTGTGGCCGACCGCTGGGTAAGCGAACTGGGCTATGCTAAAATATACAACGCCACCAATCCTTTCGACTTCATGGAAATGATCTCGCTGCAGGGTAAAACCAATTTCTTTGAGAAAAGAGTGGGCGATTATCAGAAAGCGGGCGTTATGAGCAACAAAGATTCTCAGACATTTTCACTGGAAGAAGATTTCTAATGTGAATAAGTGAATAACTCTTTACGAACCATCTGGAAATTCCGGCGTTATTTACTATCAGTTACAGATCATTTACTATTCTCATTCTCTATATAACCATTAAATTCTGTTACTTATGTTCGTAATTAAAAGAAACGGCAAGCAGGAGAGCATAAAGTTCGATAAGATAACAGCCCGCATCCAGAAACTATCTTACGGATTAAGTTCCCTGGTGGATGTTATTGAAGTAACCAAAAAGGTGATCGAAGGTATTTATGATGGCGTTACCACTACCGAACTGGATAACCTGGCTGCAGAAACAGCAGCTTCTTTAACCACCCGCCACCCTGATTATGCATTGCTGGCAAGCCGTATTGCAGTCAGCAACCTGCATAAAAATACAGTGAAGTCTTTTTCACAAACCATGCGCAAACTGTACAACTATACAGACAATGCAACCGGTAGAAAAATGCCTTTGCTGGCCGATGATGTGATGCAGATCATAGAAGCGAACGCAGAATTGCTTGATAGCTCTATTATTTATGATCGCGATTTCGGTTTTGATTATTTCGGTTTTAAAACACTGGAAAAATCTTACCTGCTGCGTATTGACGGTAAAATTGTTGAACGTCCGCAGCACATGTACATGCGTGTAGCCATCGGCATCCACAAAGAAGATGTGGAAAGTGCTATTGCTACCTATAACCTGATGAGTGAGCGCTGGTTCACACATGCTACTCCTACCCTGTTCAACGCAGGTACTCCCAAACCGCAGATGTCTTCCTGTTTCTTACTGACCATGAAAGATGACAGTATCGACGGGATCTATGATACACTGAAACAAACTGCCAAAATATCACAGAGCGCCGGTGGTATTGGTTTGTCTATTCACAATGTAAGAGCAACCGGCAGCTATATCGGCGGTACCAATGGCACCAGCAATGGTATCATTCCCATGCTGCGCGTATTTAACGATACTGCCCGCTATGTAGACCAGGGCGGCGGTAAACGTAAAGGCGCCTTTGCCATCTATCTTGAACCCTGGCACGCAGACGTATTCGAGTTTCTCGATCTGCGTAAAAACCACGGTAAAGAAGAATTACGTGCAAGAGACCTGTTTTATGCCATGTGGATTCCCGACCTGTTCATGAAACGTGTTGAGTCCAATGAACAATGGAGCCTGTTCTGTCCTAACGAAGCACCCGGACTGGCAGACTGCCACGGTGAAGCATTTGAAAAACTGTTTGTACAATACGAGAAAGAAGGTCGTGCACGCAAAACAGTTCAGGCACAGGAACTGTGGTTTGCTATTCTCGATGCACAGATCGAAACCGGCACTCCTTATTTATTGTATAAAGATGCAGCCAACAACAAAAGCAACCAGCAGAACCTGGGAACTATCAAAAGCAGCAACCTGTGTACAGAGATCCTGGAGTATACCAGCCCGGATGAAGTAGCAGTTTGTAACCTTGCTTCCATTGCACTGCCCCGTTTTGTACAGGATGGCAAATTTGATTTTGACAAATTATACGAAGTAACCTACCAGGCTACTAAAAACCTGAACAGGATCATTGATAACAATTATTATCCTGTAGAGGAAGCCAAACGCTCCAACCTGCGTCACCGTCCTATCGGATTGGGTGTACAGGGTCTTGCGGATGCCTTCATCCTGATGCGTTTGCCGTTTGAAAGCGATCTGGCAAAAATGCTCAACAAGAACATTTTTGAAACCATCTACTTTGCTGCTATGACAGCCAGCAAAGACCTGGCTATCCAGGATGGCGCTTATGAAACCTTTGAAGGCTCTCCTTTATCAAAAGGTGTTTTCCAGTTCGATATGTGGAATGTGAGTCCTTCAGATCGTCATGATTGGGAAACCCTGCGTGCTGAAGTGATCAAACACGGCGTGCGCAACTCACTGCTGGTAGCGCCTATGCCTACCGCATCTACTTCACAGATACTGGGCAATAACGAGTGTTTTGAACCCTATACCTCCAATATCTATACCCGCAGGGTATTGAGTGGCGAGTTCATCATTGTAAACAAACACCTGCTGAAAGATCTTATTCAACTTGGTTTGTGGAACAATACCATGAAAAATAAGATCATCGCAGCCAATGGTTCTGTACAACATATCCAGGAAATCCCTGCTGAAATCAAAGAACTGTACAAAACCGTTTGGGAGATCAAACAACGCAACCTGATCGATATGGCTGCAGACCGCGGTGCATTCATCTGCCAGTCACAATCACTGAACCTGTTTGTAGACAGTCCTTCCAATGCAAAACTGACTTCAATGCACTTCTATGCATGGAAAAAAGGATTGAAGACCGGTATGTATTACCTGCGCACACAGGCAGCATCACAGGCATACCAGTTCACTGTAGAAAAACAGGGCAGCACAGCAATGGAACCAGTAGTTCCAAAAGCTGAAGCAACTACTGCACAGTCTAAAAACGACATCAACAGTATTGATGCCACTATTGCAGACGGAGCCGTTTGTACTATGCAGGATGGTTGTATTTCCTGCAGCGGCTAGTACCTGAAAGTATCAGCTATCTATACAAAGCCCCGCAAATTATGCGGGGCTTTTTTGTCTGTACTAAACTGATGTTGCCATTGTTTAAAGGTATTTTTCCAATATTTCAACTACCTTTCTGACGAACCAAACAACAACCATTGTTATGAAAAAAATGCTCTTAGTACTATTGCTGCCACTTACCGGCATTGCATTTCTGTCACAATCCTGTAATAAAAAAGGAGATCCGGGTAATGTAGTAAACGCAGTAGATACATTTCAACTGGCCAATGCAGATTATATTTCCGGAGTATGGGCCCTGCAAACAGGCAGCGGTAGCGCACAAGGTATAAGTGCGCGTGTGGCCACCCGCAATGAAGAAAAGATCACCCAAAAGGTATTTAACAGCGGTACAGTACTGGTATATATGAAAGTTCCCAATGGACTCACCACTTCTTCCACACAATATACCCTGCTGCCTTTTACACTGTCATCCTTTCAAACCGGCTATCTGATACGGCTTAGTTATACTTATGAAACCGGTAAACTGCGTATCTATTATTATTATGAGCAAACAGATGCCGCCGGTAGCCAGGCTCCTTCCGTATCTACAGCCACTATACCTACCTGGAGTTTTAAATGTGTGGTAATACCAGGCTCTGACGGTTTCCGTTCCTCACGCCCGCCGGTAGATCTTTCCGACTATGAAGCAGTAAAAGCTTATTACCACCTGCCTGATTAATACAAGATATTTTCACGATATAAAAAATGCCATCCCGGTTGCCCAGGGATGGCATTTTTTATACACAACAATACTTGTTTAATTTTGTGTGAACACTTTACATTTCCCGGAAAATGTAAAACTGGTAGATACCGGTTTACCGGGGTTAGGAACATAGTAATAATATATTCCACTTGTGTAAGCTGCAGTACCTGCGGCTGAAAAATTAAGCGATATATCTCCGGTGGTTACATCAATATGGTTAATAGTGATATTGAGTGTAAGACCATTAGAATAATAATCTTCTTCATAGCGGGCGTTACTGGTGTAAGGGTCAGAATTATTCCAGTAATGACGCCCTCTTTTATGAGAAAGCGCTTTGGTTACCGGGTTGTATGTAAAACCCACCAATGCTCCTTCATTCCAGTTTACATCACTAAAGCGTTCAATATAGATATCATAAGTACCATCGTCGTTTTTAATCATGCTCTGGGTAGAATAATTATTCGCTTTAAACTTATAAACATCTTCTACTTTACGCGTGGCATTGTTGTTATCTACAAACGTGGTGACCGCTGCAATAGGTTCGTCGTTTCCCAGGATAGCATGAAGATTGCCTACCTGTCCTTTTAGTTCTGAATTGTACTTATTTAATGAATCCACCTGCTTTTTCAGGTCGTTGACATCATTTTTCAGATTTTTGGTACAGGAGGTTAAAAGACTGGATGCTATCAGTAATCCGCCAAAGAAAACAACTCTGTTTTTCATTTAGTTTTTTGTTTTTAAAGGGTCAGTAATGTGAAAACACGACTAATAAATTCCGGAGGCAGTTTTAGTCGCGTGTTAACACTTTTAATTTACCGGTAAATGCAAAATTGGTAGATACTGGTTTACCAGGATTGGGTACATACCAGGAATTTATTCCTGCTGTATAGGCGGCAGTACCTGCTGCCGAGAAATTGAGTGAAATATCTCCGGTAGTTACATCTATACGGTTAATAGTGATATTTAATGTAAGTCCGGTAGAATAATAATTCTCATCAAAACGTGCATTACCATTATAAGGGTTAGGGATACTCCAGTATTGACCACCTCTTTTATAAGTGAGTGCCTTTGTAACAGGGTTGTAGGTAAAGGCTACCCATGCTCCTTCATTCCAGTTTACATCACTGAAGCGTTCGATATAGATATCGTAAGTGCCATCGTCGTTCTTGATCATACGCTGGGTTGAATAACTATTCGCTTTAAACTTGTAGGTATCTTCTACGGTACGGGTAACATTGTTATTGTCGATAAACGTAGTGATTGAAGTAATAGGTTCATTGGCACCCAGTATTGCAGTAATATTGCCTACCTGCCCTCTCAGTTCTGAGTTATACTTGTTTAAAGAATCCACCTGCTTTTTCAGGTCGTTGATATCATTCTTCAGACTTTTGGTACAGGAAGTAAAAAAGCTGCTTACCATCAGTAAGCCGCCAAAGAAAAACAATGTCTTTTTCATTCAGTTTTGTTTTTAAAGGGTCTGTGTTGTAATGTGAAAATTTGTTTGAACCAACGGGTGAATGGGTGGTATAAATGCAGTAAATGATACACCAGGGAAACGCCAGGGCGGCTTTGCCCGTAAGGGAAAGAATGGTTTCATAGTTATTGAATAATAGTATGCCGGTTTGTTGAAAAGCATACCGGAAGCGAAGAAAACAGCATTTCAACAGAATTGAAAGCAAATTCAGTCCAAATGAAAAATATGCAGCTTTAATTGCAGTAAATACGTGGTGAAATAAAAAGAGGAAATATTGAATACATACAAAACATCTGTAAATACTCGCAAACCTATCTATATGCGCAATCCGGTTCTCATAACTTAGTACGTGATGCCATAATAGTAGTAGTAAATCCCAATGCTGCAACCAATGTAAACGACCAGCGCAAACTGGCTGCGTGCGCAATGAACCCGATCATAGGGGGACCTGTCAGGAAGCCCAGGTAACCTATTGTGGAAACTGCTGCCAGCGCCATTCCCGGCGACATAGTGGCAGATTTACCCGCAGCACCATATACCAGTGGCACCACAGATGAAACCCCCAGCCCTACCAATAAAAAACCAGCGGTGGCAGTATACAAATGAGGAAAGATCACTGCCAATAACAACCCAGTTACAATCACTACACCGCTTAATTGCAGAATACGTTGCGGACCCAGCAGTGCAGCCAACCTGTCGCCTGCAAAACGCCCGCCGGCCATAGTGCCCATAAAAGCAGTATATCCCAGTATCACCAGTTTTGGTGGAGCCTGTACCACTTTCTGAAAATACACACCACTCCAGTCGAACATAGCTCCTTCACAGATCATAGAGCACATTGCGATTAGTCCCAGTTTTAATAATGCAGCATCTGGTTTTACAAATAAAGGTTTTCCGGCACTGCTGTTCATATCATTTCGTAAGGTAAACCGTACCGCTATCAATGCCGCAACGATCACTATAGTGCTGATGATACAAAAGTGTTGTACAGGTAATAAGTGTAACCTGATCATACCATTACCGATCAAAGCACCGGAAAAACCGGCCAGGCTCCATACACCGTGAAAAGATGCCATAATGGAACGACCGTACTGCACTTCAAGACTTACAGCCTGTGTATTGACAGCAATGTTCAGCAGGTTGCCACCGATACCAAATACAAACAGCACCAATGCCAGTTGCCATCCCGCCTGTGTTAATCCTATCAGCGGCAATGTGCAGGCATAAAAAATGGTAGCGGCCATTACCACATACCTGCTGCCGAAACGCGCTACCAGCCAGCCAGCCAAAGGCAGGGAAGCCAGCAGCCCGATGGTGAGCGCCAGCAATATGCCGCCCAATGCAGCATCATCCAGGTGCAGGTATTGTTTTATATCAGGAATGCGGGATGCCCAACTGGCAAAACAGATACCCGCCATGAAGAAATAAGCACCGATTGCTATACGGGTAATATTGCGGGATACATCCGGCAACACACGCACTGTATTCATACAGCAAATCTAACTTCAAAAAGAAAATAAAGCCTGTCATCAATGTTATTCAATAAAAAATTTCAGCTTACAACAACTTAATACCGGTGTTTTTGCCGGTCGTTACAGCAACAACAACTGTTGGTAAGTAAAACTTACACCTGAAAAGTCATCAAAAATCACTGACCATAAAAATAACTGTGCCTATCCGGAAAGTGGGAAACCCTTACTACCTGTTGTTTACCAACCACATGTATGTACGAAAAAACCTTTAGGAGATTACTACGTATTATTCTTAATTTTATAGGTATTTATTTGTATATGTAGCCTACCCCCGCTAACCTGCAGATACGGATAAGTAACAGTGCGTATGATGTTGCTGTGTGCAAAAAGTAGGCATTAACATAACAATCTATCGTATGAGCCCTTACTCTTCCGACCCTGCGGCACAACCTATGACCGAAAAAACCACCAGGCCATCCCATGCGCCTGCAGCCACCGGCATTGCCGAAAAAGAAGCCAACCTCAACGCCATTGTTGAAACCTTTGATGGTTTTGTATGGAGCGTAAACAGTAAGCTGGAATACATTTTACTGAACAGTTCTTTACGCAATAAAGTAAAACAACTGCTGAATGTGGATGTAAAACCCGGCGATAAAATGTTGGATATACTGGAATTGCTGGATCCATCCAAACCCCCTGAATGGAAAGAATTGTATCAAAAAGGATTTGAAGGTGTTGCTCAGCGTGTAATACAGGAATTTACTATCGAGGGCCAGGTGGTGTATTATGATATAGCCATCAACCCTATTCTTGAAGAAGATGTGGTAACAGGCTTTTCATGTTTTGTACGTGATGTAACAGAAGAAGTACGTAATGAACAAAAGCTCAAGACCAATGAAACCCGCTTCAGATCATTAATAGAAAATAACCAGGACTTTATTATTGTACTCAGCCCGGCAGGAGAGATCACATATGCCAGTCCTTCCGTGCAAAGACATTTTCCCCTTACAGATTCCACCATTACAGGACTCAGTGCTTTCGATTTTTTATACGAAGAAGATATTCCTGAATTAATGAGCCGTCTCAGTTTGCTACTGAGCAATCCCACCGAACCTGTACACATCCGCAGCAGGGCACGTACCATACAAGGTAAACAGATATGGGTGGAAGGCATTATTACCAATATGCTGAATACACCTGGCGTAAATGGTATTGTATGTAATGTGCGTGATATTTCAGATCAAAAGAAAGCGGCCGAAATACTACAGCAGAGTGAACTAAAATTCCGTTCGCTGATTGAACATTGTGAAGATTTTATTATGATGGCCAACAGTGAAGGCAACTTCATTTATGGTTCACCCTCTGTTACCAAACACCTGGGATACTCTGAAGAAGAATATGTCAATAAAACTGTTTTCAATTTCATACATCCCGAAAGTATCATTGCCGCCAAAACACTATTGGAATCATTGTACCGGAATCCTGGTAAATCTTTCACACTCGATCTGCGGCTGATACATAAGAACGGACAGGACGTATGGGTAGAAGGTATCGCTTCTAACCTGATGGAAGTAGATGGTGTAAATGCACTGGTAGGGAACTTCAGGGATATTACAGCCCGTAAGCAAGCAGAACAAAAAGCCCGTGAATCGGAAAACCTGTACAAGAACCTGTTTAACAAAAGTCCATTGCCGGTATGGGTATGCGATACCGAATCATTCAGATTCCTCGAAGCCAATGAGGCTGCTGTATCTCATTATGGATTTTCGCACGATGAGTTTCTGCAAATGACAGCATTTGACATTATGCATCAGCAGGATCACAATGAGCTGCGCCGTTTTCTTACTGCCAATAACGATAAAGCACCACAACGCCTGCTTCGCAAACACATCAAGAAAAACCAGGAAAGTATATTTGTTGAAATACTGGTGCATGCCATTAGTTTTAAGGGCAAAAGCGCCTACCTGTTACTGGCCAACGACTTTACAGAAAAAGTACGTTTGCAACACGAACTGATGGAAGAAAAAACACACCGTCACCGTGAAGTAACACGTGCCTCTATTGATGCACAGGAAAAAGAAAGGGAGGAAATTGGTCGTGAACTGCATGATAACGTAAAGCAGATGCTGAGCACAGTAAAGCTTTCGCTGAGCTGCATCACCGTGCATGATCCTGTTCATGTACAGATGCTGCAACGCAGTACCGAAACTATCACTGCTGCCATTGATGAGATCAGGAAACTCTCCCGTTCACTCACCTACTCTTTCCAGAAAGAGATCGGGCTTAAATTATCTATAGAAGACCTGTTGAACAGTATCCGGATGACCGACAAGATCCGGATTGATTTTACATTTGAACTGGCCCACGAACAACAACTGGATGACAAACTGAAGATCTGTATTTTCAGGATCATCCAGGAACAACTGTCTAATATTCTGCAGCATGCAGAAGCATCGAAGGTTACCCTTTCTCTTACAGAAAATGAGAACCATCTTGAACTGCAGGTAAATGATAATGGTAAAGGGTTCGACATCAAAGCCAAACGCAATGGTATCGGCATTACCAATATTATCAGTAGATCTGAATTGTTCAATGGTAATGTAGATCTGAAATCTTTACCGGGTAAAGGCTGCAAATTAAAAGTAACGTTCCCGCTACGTAAGCCTAAACCTTAGAAATGCAGTTATATAGTATTATCCGGGCTTCACCTTACTCTTTGTTATTAATTTTTCTGTTACCGTTCAACAGACAGCTTGCATTCAGTGTGCAACCTGCTACCTTTGCACCGGATAAAAATCACGGGCATAACTGAAGCATCATGAAAAAAGCATTTCTGTTCGATCTCAACGGCACTATCATTGACGATATGGGCTATCACACCAAAGCATGGTTTCACCTGCTGAATGATGAACTGGGTGCCAACCTGAGCTGGGAAGCAGTGAAAAAAGAAATGTATGGCAAGAACTCTGAGCTACTGATCCGTGTTTTTGGCAAGAACCGTTTCTCTGAACAGGAAATGAACAAGCTTTCCCTGGAAAAAGAAAAACGTTACCAGCAGGAATACCGTCCGCACCTGCAACTGATTGCCGGTCTGCAGCATTTTTTTGAACAGGCACACGCATTACATATCCCTATGGCCATTGGCTCGGCCGCCATTACTTTCAATGTAGACTTTGTACTGGACAATCTTGACATTCGCCATTTCTTTAATGCCATTGTAAGTGCTGACCATGTTGCACTGAGCAAACCATATCCTGAAACCTTTCTGAAAGGTGCAGAGCAATTAGACGTGGAACCTGAAAACTGTATTGTATTTGAAGATGCACCCAAAGGAGTGGAAGCGGCGCTGAATGCCGGTATGCACAGCGTAGTGCTTACTACTGTTCATGAACCTCATGAATTTGCCCAATACCCCAACATTATTACGTTTGTAAAAGATTATACGGAGCTGAATGTAGAAAGTTTGTTGATTGGATAATACATGAAACGTGAGTGGTCAGTTGTGAGTACTGGAAGATGAATTGTTGATTCCGGAATTGAGAAATTCTGAGACCTGAAGTTCCTACCCAAAACTTACAACTTCCAACCTTCATAGCGTTCAACAAAAACAAAAAGAGACGTGCCGTTATTCACAACACGCCTCTCCGGTTATTTGCAGGTAATATAACTACTACCAGAATTTAATATACAGTGCACTTAACACCAGCAGGGTAATAACAATCATCACCAGTGTAGTAGGTGATACTTTGAACATACCTTTTTCCAGTACAAAGGCTTTTGGATTCACTTTTGGTCCTGCGAGACTTAAAGCTACCATTACGATCATCGTAAATACAAATGACCAGCCCATACAGATCAGGAAGGGAATTTCCCAGGTGTGAACCTGAACGCCCTTCACTTCTTTGATCACTTCAAAAGAAGTATACAGCAGGGTTTCATGTCCAAACCACTCCGGAGCATAGTTATTGAAAATAACCGATACAATAAAGCCGGTGAGGATACCCGCAATGGCTGCTGTACCGGTGGTTCTTTTCCAGAACATACCCAGTATGAACATGGCGAAGATACCCGGGCTGATGAAGCCGGTATATTTCTGAATGAAGGTAAAACCACCCTCACCACCAATACCCAGCAGATCGTTCCAGGTCAGGAAGATCGCAAAGATCATCGCCGCAACGATGGTGATACGTCCTACCCTAACCAGGCTTTTCTCATCAGAGTCTTTGCTGATATATTTTTTGAAAATATCCAGTGTAAAGATGGTAGAGATACTGTTTGCTTTACCGGCCAGCGACGCTACGATAGCAGCCGTTAATGCCGCAATGGACAACCCTTTCAAACCATTCGGCAAAAAGCTCAGGATAACAGAATAAGCATCATCCTTTACTTTGTACAGGTGGTTATCCTGAACACTTGTCATCAGTCCTTCCAGGTGACCATTTTTATACAGTACAAATGCAGCAATACCGGGCAGCATTACAATTACCGGCATCATCAGTTTCAGCATACCGGCAAACAGGATACCGTTACGGGCGGTTTGCAGATTAGCACCTAATGCGCGTTGTGTAATGTATTGGTTACATCCCCAGTAGTTGAGGTTCACGATCCACTGACCAGCCAGGTACATGGCAATACCCGGTAAAATCACATAACGTTGCACATCGTATTGCGAGGATTCGGCCGTTGGCTTTTTAAAGATCATCTTAAAGTGATCCGGCGAATCTTTCATCAGTGTTGTAAACCCATCCCATGCACCGGAACCATTACCCACTTTATGGCTCACCATATTCAACGCCAGGTAAGTAGTAGCCAGACCACCAATGATCAGTACTGCCACCTGTATTACGTCGGTATAACCAATTACCTTCATACCACCCAGTGTAATGATCAGTGCAAATAAAGCCAGACCGATCATGATCACGTGCAGGTATTCACCACCTACCAGACCGTTGATAGCTTTGGCACCCAGGTACAGGATTGAAGTAAGATTTACCAGTACATACAAAAACAACCAGAACACAGCCATGATCAACGCTACCGTATCATTGTAGCGCATTTTCAGAAACTGCGGCATGGTGTAGATCTTGTTCTTAAGGTAAATGGGAATAAACCATACAGCAATAATAATAAGCGCTACTGCTGCCAGCCATTCATAAGCAGCTACTGCTACCCCTGCAAAGAAACCATCACCACTCATTCCAATGAACTGCTCTGCAGAGATGTTGGAGGCGATCAGTGAAGCGCCGATTGCCCACCATGTCAATGAACCTTCGGCCAGAAAAAAGTCTTTCGTATCAGTGAACGCCTTTTTCTTTTTTCGGTACACCCAGTAACCATAACCGGCCACTATGATGAAATAAATAATAAATACCAGATAGTCAGAGAAGATTAGCTGCTTGTCCATATGCCAACAATCGGGTTGTTTTGTGGGTGAAAAAATATTTGAGTTGTGTGTTGCTTATTTATTAATCTGGAAATATACTTCATTCCACCGTAATTCGCTTTTAAATTGATGCAATTGAGTGTTTTTTCCAATCAATGTAAACTCGATGCCAGCCATTTCGGCAAAGTCTTCCATGTGTTCTGCAGTCAGGTTCTGGCTATAACAGGTATGATGTGCCCCGCCTGCCAGTATCCATGCAGCACAACCGGTGTTCATATCCGGCATAGGTTTCCACAATACACGTGCAACTGGTAGTTTAGGTAAACTCTGAATAGGCTTCACAGCTATCACTTCATTTACCAGCAATCTGAAACGGTTGCCCATATCTACTACTGATGCATTGATAGCGGGACCAGCACTTGTGTTGAATACCAAACGAACAGGGTCTGCTTTGCCACCAATACCCAGCGGATGGATCTCGCAGGAAGGTTTGCCATCAGCTATTGATGAACAGATCTCCAGCATGTGCGATCCCAATACCATTTTGTTCTCAGGTTCAAAGTGGTAAGTATAATCTTCCATAAAGGAATTACCACCGGGCAAACCACTGCCCATTACTTTCATGGCACGTACCAGTGCTGCGGTTTTCCAGTCACCTTCACCACCAAACCCATAGCCATCAGCCATCAGGCGCTGTGAAGCAATGCCGGGTAATTGCGCCATGCCATGCAGGTCTTCAAAAGTATCAGTGTATCCTTTGAAGTTACCCTGCTCCAGGAAATAACGCATTCCCTTTTCAATCTTCGCAGCCTCACGCAGTGCACTATGTTGTTCACCGTCCTTGCGCAATGAAGCAGACAGTGTATAAGCATCCTCATACTCTTTCACCAATGTGTCCACATCTTTGTCTGTTACTTCATTGATCACTTTCACCAGATCACCGATACCGTATGTGTTTACTGAATAACCGAATTTCAGTTCTGCTTCTACTTTGTCACCTTCTGTTACCGCCACCTGGCGCATGTTATCACCAAAGCGACAGAATTTAGCGCCCTGCCAATCATTCCAGCCTGCGGCAGCACGCAACCATGCAGCCATACGTGCCTGTGCTTCTTCATCCTGCCAGTGTCCTACCACTACTTTACGGTTCAGGCGCATACGGCTTACCATAAAGCCAAACTCACGGTCGCCATGCGCAGACTGGTTCAGGTTCATAAAGTCCATATCGATCGTTCCCCAGGGAATATCACGATTGAACTGAGTATGTAAATGTAATAATGGTTTTTGTAAAATCTTCAGTCCGTTAATCCACATTTTGGCAGGTGAAAATGTGTGCATCCAGGTGATAATACCTATGCAACTTTGTGCAACATTTGCTTCCTGGCACAATCCAAAGATCTCTTCGGGTGTTTTTACCACAGGTTTAAACACAATATGTACCGGGATCTTGTCAGAGGCATCCAGCGCTTTTGCAATCTGTTGCGCATGATCAGCCACCTGTTTCAATGTTTCTTCTCCATATAAATGCTGGCTACCGGTTACAAACCAGGCTTCCAGTTTTTTCAGATCTGCCATAGTATTAATTAATTTCTGATTTTGATAGTTTATCTGTTATCGTAGATCGCCAGTACACCGTTGCATAAAAAATGTCTTATTCCGGTAAATGATACGCCTGCTTTTATGCTCGTATCATCGGCACATTATTTATTGTCCGTAATATGAATGTGGACCGTGTTTACGCTCAAAGTGTTTTTTGATCAATGCATCTTTTAAACGTGGTGCCTGCGGGTTTATTTGTTCGGTAAGAAAAGCCATGCGTGCCACTTCTTCCAATACTGCTGCATTATACACAGCTTTATGCCCGTCCTTACCCCAGGTAAAAGGAGCATGATTACCTACCAGTATCATTTCCACTTCTTCATAGCTCAATCCTTTTTCTTTGAAACAGTTCATGATCTGGAAACCGGTTTCATATTCATAATCACCCTGTATCATCTCATCACTCATAGGTGGTGCACAGGGAATATCAGCTACTGTATGGTCTGCATGCGTGGTGCCGTAGTTGGGAATATCGCGCTGAGCCTGTGCCCATGCGGTGGCATAAGTTGAGTGCGTATGTACAATGCCACCAATTTTTTCCCAGTGTTTGTATAGCACAGCATGTGTTTTGGTATCGGATGAGGGGCGCAGTTTACCGGCAACTTTTTCGCCTTCAAAATCTACAATTACAATATCATCCGGCTTCAGTGCAGTATAAGGAACTCCACTGGGTTTAATAGCAAATACGCCCAGTGTCCTGTCTGCCACACTTACATTGCCAAATGTGAACAATACCAGGCCCAGCTTCGGCAACTGCATATTGGCCTCGTATGCTGCTTCCTGTATATGTGTATATTTTGCCATGAGACTAATTAACAGTTTTGGTTTATCAGTAACTGTTATACTGGTTACAGATGTTGTTCGATGAAATCACCCAGTGCTTTGTATTTACGATAACGGGCTGCATATATATCTACCAGTGCCGGGTTGGGATGATATTCTGCATCAAATCCCTGTCCCATGGCAGCCATAGCTTCTTCTACCCTGGTATATATGCCGGCTGCAGTAGCAGCAAACATAGCAGCTCCCAACGCGCAGGTTTGTTCAGAGCGATGGATGCGGATAGGCATATTCATTACATCGGCCATCACCTGCATAATATAAGGTGATTTTTTAGCCACACCTCCCATACCGATCAGTCCTTTCACTGTTACACCCTGCTCATTGAAACGATCAACAATAGCCTTTGCACCAAAACAGGTGGCTTCTACCAGTGCTTTAAAAATACGGGGCGCATCAGTACCCAAATTCAAACCGCTCAACGCTCCTTTCAGCAACTGGCTGGCATCAGGTGTTCTGCGACCATTGAGCCAGTCTATTGCCAGTTCATCTTTTTCAGCAACAGGTATTGCTGCCGCAGCAGCAGAAAGTGCAGCTACCATTTTATCATTCAACTCTGCCTGTAATGCTTCGGCAGTAGCAGCATCTATAACGGAAGAGGAAGAAAGCAACTGATTCACCGGCCATGCCAGGATGTTCCTGAACCAGGCATACACATCTCCAAAAGCACTTTGACCAGCTTCCATTCCCATCATCCCGGGAATAACAGAACCGGGTACCTGTCCACAGATACCTTTTACCAGTGTATCTTTTACTTCGTCCATTGGCGCTACCAGCATATCGCAGGTAGAAGTGCCCATTACTTTACTCAGGTAATAAGGCTCGATCTGTCCGCCCACTGCACCCATGTGCGCGTCAAAAGCACCCACGCCTACCACCACATCGGTAGACAATCCCAGGCGTTCCGCCCATTCTTTGCTGAGGTTGCCTGCAGGTTTGTCGGACGTATACGCATCAGTAAATAAGCGGCTGGTAAAGCCTTTTAACAAAGGATCAAGTGAAGTGAAGAAATCATCAGGAGGTAAACCGCCAAAATCTGGCGACCACAATGCTTTGTGACCCGCCGAACAAACCCCACGTTTCATCTGGTGTATATCATTGCCCCCTGTAAGCAGGAATGGTATCCAGTCGCAGTGTTCTACCCACGAGTAACAGGCATTACGCACCTGTTCATCCACGCGCAGAATATGCAACAGCTTGGCCCAGAACCATTCTGAAGAATAGATGCCACCTACGTATTGCAGATAATTAACAGGGAATTGCTGTGCATGTGTATTGATGGCAGCGGCTTCGCCGGTAGCAGTGTGATCTTTCCACAACACAAACATGGCATTGGGATTTTCTGCAAAGGCAGGTAACAGAGCCAGCGGCGTACCGGTTTTGTCTACCGCCACCGGTGTGGAGCCGGTAGTATCCACAGCAATGCCTTTTACCTGTGCAGCAACTGCCACCCCAGCTTTTTCCAGGCAGGCCTTCACTGTTTTTTCAAGTCCTTCTACATAGTCAAGCGGGTGTTGCCTGAATTGATTGGTACCGGGGTTGCAATACAGGCCATTTTTCCAACGGGGGTAGTAATGTACTGCGGAAGCTATTTCATAACCGGTGGCTGCATCTGCTATAATAGAACGTACGGAATCTGTACCGTAATCAATGCCTATAACATATTTATTCATGTGGCAAGATAAAAATTCGTGTCAAATTAACACTTATTATTGATTTGCAAAAAAACTCCGCCCTTTATCAGATCAAAAACTTTCATTTTCAATCAAAAAAGGGTTCGGAACGTATGTTAATGCAAAAAGCGGCTACAGGTTGCCCGGATTGGGAATAAAATTCAGGAAGGCATTGAACTGTGCGTTGTACTGACGTTTGTTGATCTTATAATAGAAGGCTCCTTTCCGGGAACTTTCTTTTTCCTTTTCCTGTTGCTTGATCAGCAGGCCGGTAGACATGATCTTCCTGCTGAAATTGCGTTTGTCCAGTTCTGCGTCGTACACACCTTCGTACAGGCTTTGTAACTGTGGTAAGGTGAATTTTTCGGGCAGCAGTTCAAATAATATGGGGTGAAAAGCAGCTTTGTAACGTATCCTTTCGCGGGCCATTTCAACCATCTGTTTATGGTCAAAAACCAGCTTCGGGATTTTTTTCAGCGGGAACCATTCAGCATGAAATTCCTCGCTCAGCTGTTTTTCGTAATCGTGTATATTGATCAGTGCAAAATAAGCTACAGATACTGTTCTTTCCACGGGGTCGCGACGGGGATCGCCAAATACCTGCAATTGTTCCATGTATACGCCATCCAGCCCGGTCAGCTGCTTCAGAATGCGGGCGGCCGCATCTTCAGGGCTTTCATCAGACTGTACAAACCCTCCCATCAGGCTCCATTTACCCATTTCAGGCTCAAAACCTCTCTGGATAAGCAATAATTTAAGCTCCTGCCCGTCAAAACCGAAAATGATACAGTCGATGGCAAGTAATAGTCGCGTTTGTTTGGAATAGCGGGTCATCTGTAACTGGTTAGTCATTCAAAAGTAAATATCTTGTATCATATATCTTGCACTGTCCTTAAACATCTGCCAAAAAGCATTTGCTAACACCGGAGGCCTGTGCAACTACTCCCGGACGAGCCATTGGCTACAATTAGTGTTTATTTGACAATTATTACTAAATTACACATGTATCACCAATTGTTTGCCATTGTTTCTTTTTAAAATTGCTCATGAAAGTTGTTCCCTTCACCATACCTGTAGCAAAAGAACACTCCATCATTGTACAGGAAGACCTGTTGCCTTATTTTTACAATTACCTGCACCGCCACAATGAGATCCAGATCACCTGGGTCATTTCCGGAGAAGGTACATTGATTGCGGGAAACTACATGCATCCTTTTAAAGCCGGGGACATTTTTATACTGGGTTCAAACCAGCCACATATTTTTAAAAGCGACGCTGTTTACTTTGACCAGGAAAGCAAACTACAGGTACAGGCACTGACCATTTTTTTTCATCCCAAAGGAATACTGAACGCATTGCTGCATCTGCCGGAAATGGACAACATCCGCAAATTTGTTCAAACCACCGATGCCGGCTTACAGGTACCTGCCTCTCAGCAGCAAACAGTAATTAATGAAATACAGAAAGTTCAACAGGCAGCCGGCAGTTTACGACTTGCCGCGTTTATCAGGCTGCTGCACACACTTTCCGGTATCAAGGATTATCACCTGCTGTCTACCGCTACTGACGATCTGTATATCAGTGAAACAGAAGGCCTGCGCATGAATGATATTTACCAGTATACCATGAGCAACTATGCTGAGAATATTACGCTTTCCCAGATCTCATCGGTAGCACATCTTACGCCACAGGCATTCTGCCGGTATTTTAAAAAGCATACCCGCAAAACTTATCTCACCTTCCTAAACGAAATCCGCATTAACGAGGCTGCCAAGAAAATTGTATCCGGCAACTTTGAAAGTATTTCTTCTGTGGCTTATCAATGCGGGTTTGTACATGTAGCCAATTTTAACAGGGTATTCAAAAAAGTAACCGGTAAATCTCCCAAACAGTATTTAAGAGAATACAGGCATAAGGTTGATTAGTTAATATGTTATATGCCAGTTTGAAAATGATTGATTGTTTATGGTTGAATGGTCTGATTGTTGGACGTAGTTATATCCATATAACAATCAAACCACCAGACCATTGAAGAATTGAGTCATTTCCCAATTATTTCAGCGGGTAAAACCGCCAGCTGGAAGTAAAATCTTTGGGCAATACCTGGTTGGTCAGGATAGCACGTACCATTTCAACCGGCATGGCATTTTCGTGCAATATGGCATCATGAAATTGTTTGTATGTCATTTTACCGCTGTCTACCAGTTCTTTTTTAAGGGCATAGAATTGTTGCCCTCCCATCATGTATGCCAGTTGGTACAATGGGCCATAATTACCCGTGAATGAACGACGCACCTCTCCTTCTGCGTTGGCACGTTCATGACCAACCCTGTCAACCAGGAAGTCAATACACTGTTGCGGAGTCCAGGTACCCAGGTGATAATTGAGTGAGAAGATTATGCGTGCACAACGATGCATACGCCAGAACAGCATGCCTACACGGTCTTCGGGTGATTGCGGAAATTTCATATCCCACAGGATGAATTCCCAGTATAAAGCCCATCCTTCTGTCCAGAAAGGATTATTGAACCGGCGGTATGATTTGTAACGTTCGTTCATGAATTGTTGTAAACCATGTCCTGCAATGAGTTCATGGTGTACAGTAGCGCGTGAAAAATGCGGGTTATTACCACGCATGCTCATCATGCGGTCTTCATAATCCATGGTGTTGGTAGGATAAGCGATCTGTATCACTTCTCCTCCTAAAAAGAAAGGACTTACTAACTGCTGCCTGGGGCTCATCATGGTCATGCGCCAGGTTTCTTCAGCCAGTGCCGGTATGGTTACCAGGTCGTGCTTTTTGATAAAGTCAATGGATTCATTGTATAAACGCAGAATGGTTTCCGGTTGTTTTCCTTCAGGAACATATGTATTCTTTACTTTTTCCAGGGCAGCTTTCCAGTTGTCGCCAAAACCCATTTCCTTGCTTGCTTTCAACATTTCAGCATCGCACCAGGCAAACTCTTTGTTGGCAATGGCCACCAGTTCTTCCGGTGTGTATGGAATAAATGCCAGTTGCAACTGGCGGATGAGTTCGTCACGACCAATCGGTTTACCAACAATACCGCTTCCATCATCCTGACGTGGCATAGAGGCCCTTACTTTTGAACTGATGGCACCGGCATAAACTGACAACATACTATCTAACCGGCGTGATGGTTGTGGTACCCACCAGGTAAATGCAGGATCATAAGTATTGTAAAAATCCAGTACACTTCTCAACGCATCCTGCATACCTCTTATAGCAGTTACAGCACGGTTGCCAACAACGGCATCCAGGCCTTTTTCTTTGGCAAGTGTTTGCTGCAGTCCTGCTACGGTATTATAAATATTGTTCAGCTCGGTAGCCATTCCCTGTGCATCGGGTACTGCTCCACGGCGACGTCTTTTTTCCATTACATAAATAGAGTCTGCAAACGGTAACCAGGTCTTTGCCTGGTCGTATTCTTTTTCTTCAATGCCCAGTAACCGCAGTTGCTCCTGCAGATCGCGGGTAAATAGAATATAATCGACTCTTGAACCGGTATTCAGTTGGTCGTACTTCACCTGTTGCAGCTTTTGCAGATAATCTTGCTGCAGTTTTTTAAAACGCTCTCTTCTTTCGGGAGAACTTTGTACAGCGTAGAAGCGGTTCAGACTACCCCTGTCGGCATAATATTGTACCATCAGGTTGTTCACCTCGCTGGTTTGGTGGTAAATATCGGAAGTAACTTTCTGGGCCTGCACAAAAGTGGCTGGTAATAGCAATACCGGCAATAGTATACGGCGGAAGCAGTTAGCAAATAACATGGCGGATGGATTGAAATGGTAGAAATTACGGTCAATTTACAGCGGGTTGACCATATTTTATGTACCGCTGAACACTTTCCCGGCAACGATGGTATCATTAAAAACGGGCTGCCTTTTAGCAGCCCGCAATCCTTTATACCTTATTACTATGCTTTAGTTCACGTGTTCTTCCAGGATCTTTTTGATCTGGGCAGAGATCTCACCCTGTTTTGCAGTAGCATCTTTGCTTTCCAGGGATTCCAGTTGTTTGGTAAGACTCTGTTTTTTTACTTCGCGCTGTAGTGATACAACCTCTTTCTGTTTGATGAGGTTGTCCCAGTTGCTGCGTACTTTATTCCAGTAGCCATTGTATTTTGTCCACCATTGGCTGGCCACCTTACATTTGCTGTCGTCTATCTTCCTGTAAATATTATAGCCTTTTTCCATTACAACCAGTTGGTCTGGCTGACCTGCGGTGCGTACGACTTTGGCATTATCCTGTTCGTGTACCCAGCCTGTGTCTGTCAGCGCAATGGTATTACCACGGGTCAACACGTTATAATCTTTACGTTTTGTGTATTCGCGGCGGGGTAACGGAGCATCAGTGGTATTTTTCCAGTAGTGCTGACCATTCTGATGTACCCACAATGCAGTACCCTGGTAGCGGGGGGCGTCATCTACTTCCCATACAGACTGTGTCCACTGACCGGCTACCTGTTGTGCTGGCAGATGTACTTTTTTCCATTCTGTGCCTTGTTTGTATTGCAGCAGGTCGGTATTTTCATATACCCAGTCTTCACGCCAGTGCTTTACGATCATGCTGTCATCTACTACCAGGATGTGCTGGATAACAAACTTTTTATCGGTTCCTTCAACTAGTCCGGCCCATTCAATACCTTTTGCAATGTACTTGTCTTTTAACTGGTAGTTTTTGTCCGTTGCAAAGGTTTCAGCATACTTGAACTCAACCTCGTAGCAACCGCATAGGGATTTGATACTGGAAATATCTTCTTTGCTTTGTGCCTGGGTCATTTGCAGCCCTCCTAACAACAAGCCGCAGGTTAACAATTGTCTATACATAACATGTGGAATTTTAATGGTACAAAACAACAAATGCCTGCCGTGATCTTATTGCTGAAGCGGGAAAATCGGGTTACTAAAAACGGAAAAAGCTGCCCTTTTACGGACAGCTTTTCCATGCGCTTTTTTATACTTATCAGTTGTATCCTTTACAGTGATGCAGCATCACTAAACGAGTACTAACCTTTTTTAACCAGTTTGTATGCAATTACCGGTCTTCCCCTTACACCGCCATCATTGGCATGGAAACTAATAAATTTCAGTTTGTACACGTTACCGGCAGGATCTTTTACCACATAGAAACGATCAGTTCTTACACCAATGGGTATAGTACCTGAAGCCTGTGTAAGCCTCCAGTTGCCACCGATCACCACTTTACTGTTACTGAATGTGGTGGTAGCAATATTTGCTTCTGCATAAGCATCATAGCTTACAGTACTGGTCAGTACTTCTGCAGCAGTTACACCACCCAGGTAATTGATGTATACATAATCAGAGAAGGTATAAGGAATAGTAGCAGAAGCTTTATAAGTGGTCAACGTCCATTCAATATCCCAGTTGGCTTTGGCTGGCTCTACTGTTACAGTTGCATTGTTATCCAACAACACGTACTTAAAGTTATAGTTCGCATCTTTGGCAATATCAATAGTCTTTACAGTAGTTTCAGACAGTTTCGCATACTGCAGTTTGTAACCGGTGCCATTGCGCAGGATGCGTATTTTGTACCAGTCTTTGGTAGCAGATACCATGCCATTGCTCAGCTTCAGAATATATACTTTATTGTCTGCATCTGTAGCAGAAACAGCAGCAATAACAGTTTTTGTAATATCGCCATCTACATCGTCAATGATATCCATAGTACCTGCACCTTGTCCCAATGCAAGGGCAGCAGAAAAACCAACGGTATCAGCAGTAGTGATCTGGGTAAGATCTGTTTTATTCACCTGTTTGGCAGTAGCAGCCGTAGTATTATTGATCTTTACGCGAAAATCACTGCCACAATAAAAACCAAGATCCCAGCCTGCGCGTTTTACAGAATCCTGTTTATCGGTACTGAAGTCTACAAATACAGTATTCTCTGCATTGGCGCCGCCATTACCGCCATTCAGGGTAAGGGTAGTTCCGTCGGAAGGAGGAATTACAGGAGCACCGCTGTCGCTTTTTTTACAGGCACCAACCGCAAGTGCAGCTCCTGTCATTAACCATACATAAGCCAGCTTATTCTTCATCATTTTTCTTTTTTGATATGAGGGTGATAAAAACGTGGTTTATTTTTTTGTCCATTGAAAGCTTAAGCCCACAAAATAAGAACGGCCAAAGCCTGTAAGGATGGGACCGCTGCTGCTGTGCGCACCGCCGCCGCCATCTGAATTATTCTGGATACGTACCACATCAAACAGATTTTTTATACCTGCCTGTACTGTAACATATTTAAAGATTGTTTTGGAAGCTGTAAGGTCTGCCCAGTGATAAGCGGCAGTTTCACTCAGGATAAGTGATTTACTGCCTGTTACAGCATTTGTATTTGTTTTGTAAGCAGGTAACTTACCGGTGAATTTATAGAACAATCCCACCTGCGCCTGTAATTTTGGGAAACGATAGATCACATTACTGTTCAGTTCGGGCGACCATGTAAATTCATGTGAACCGGATTTATCATACGCAGTATCCTTGTACCATGAATTGTAACGGCCTATGTAAGAAAAGCCCAGCGTAACCGTAAGATCTTTGTATGAAAAGTTATTTTCAATCGTTCCGCCTACTGTTTTGTATTTATCTATGTTCCCGTACGTATAGATATTATTGGTATCAAGCACATATGCTATACGGTTACTGAAATCATTATAGAAGCCTGTTACCGTAGTTACCAGCGATGTATTTTTTTCTGTAATAGCCTGCCAGCTCAATGAGCCATTATAGCTATTCGAAAATTCTGCTTTTAGATCAGGATTGCCTTTGATTGCATGACTGGCGTCAAAGAAATAGAAATACAGCTCACGCAATGCAGGTGCACGGAAACCACGCGCGTATGATACACGCAAATCAAGGTCTTTACGTAATGCTACTTTCGCGTTGATGGAAGGGATCGCCGGTGGCGCATCATACACAGAATTTTTATTAAATCTCACTCCGGGACGCACGTTCAGCCATGACAAAGGCTTGATCTCTGATGATACAAAAAAGGAATAGTCATCAATTTGGGGTTTACCCTCTATACGCTGACCGGTTGTTTTATCTGTTTTGATCTCGATACCAGGCTGCAGTGATACCATTGGTGAAATGGTCCATTGCGCAGTACTTCTGAAAAAGAATGTTTTAAAAGTAGATACATCCCATTGCCCTTCATTACCTGCCAATGCAGGATCCGTAGGTGTTTTGGTATTGTAACGATAGTCAATGATATAGCTTTCTGTATTACGTTTGTAATCCTGGTAAGAAGCAGCGCCGTTGATCTGCAGTTTACTGTTCACATTCCACTCTGCCTGCAACTGGTGTGTAAAACGGTTCGTAATATAATACTGATCCAATCCGCGGTAACTGTTGGTATTCATCGCACCGGCTGCAAAAATATTTTCGTGCAGGTAATCCAGGCGATACCATGCATTGATCTTATTGGTACGGAAACCGATGGTTCCACCGGTGATCCACTGATCTTTGGGTTTGGCAGCTTTGGAAGGATAGGCTGATGAAGTATCAGTAAAACCACCAAATGTATTGCGGGTGCCATACGCACCGGCCTGCCATTTACCCCTGCTCCAGTTTACACTGATGTTTTCATTATGAACACCATCACCAGAAAACGGTGCATAACTACTACCGGTTGTTTCTTCCTGCACACGGGCAGCTACACTCAGGGTGTTTTTGCCGATCTTTCCCTTTTTCGTAATAATATTGATCACACCTGCCAGCGCATCGGTACCATATACCACGCTCATAGGACCTTCAACAATCTCAATACGCTCAACGGTGTTGATATCAATCTGACTGAGGCTCTGGCGCTCACCGCCACGATCTACCAGCGGCACACCATCCATCAGGATCTTTACATTCTGACCGCTCATACCCATGATCACAATATCCGTTTCACTCAACGTTTGATCGGTTGAAAAACGAATACCCAACTCATTGTTCAATACACTTAATACATCAGTAGCTGCACGCATACCGATCTGTCCGGCCTTGATAACACGTACACGATACACCGAATTTTTAAGTGATTGCGGTGCATACTGACCGGTAACCACAACTTCATCCAGGTGTTTTACTTTCGATGAATCGGTTTGTGCAACAAGCTGTGACTGAAACAATAAGGCAAGGAGTATTAAAAAACTTAATCTCGCCATAAGGCCATGGGTATTTTTCAGGTGCAAATGTCAGTTTCCTGCATCAGGAACGATTACGCGATCCGCAAATCCATTTTCGCAAAAGGGAATGTTAATGATTTTCCACTTACAGATACCCGGAAAATGAACTCATTTAGGAAATCAATTGTTATCTGCCACTGATTCAGTCGAAAATCATTAAAAATGTATTATTTATGCAAAATGAGCTGCACAATACGATACATTGCCTGTTTACTTATAATAATAATTTGTTATTCCTGCAACGAAGAGAACAAAAAGAAAACTGTTTCGGGCAAGAAGAAAACTCTTAAAAGCAATGCAACTGTCAACAACGATACCCTTTTCATTCGTACTACCATGGCTGTGGCATACGAGCCCGATAACGCTACCATCGAAAAAAGGAAAAAAGCCATCGGCGAAAAGAATTTCAGGATCGGCCAGGACGACTACCTTTTTTATATGAACTACTCCCAGGAATTTCTCAATAAGGTGAAGATCCCCGTGCAGGAAGCTGGGAAACACAAATACCTGAAATTCATTCAGACCGACAATAGTTATACATTAGTAAAAACAGATACATTATCTGACCTGTGGGGCATTTATTTCTTCAAACCCACACGCAAACCACTGCTGGCCGATATTACCGTAATACAACACGAATACCGGAAATATTTCAAATAAACAGTGCTTAAACCTTATACTTTAAACTTTACATCTTAAACCTGATACCTTTCTGCTACATTTTTTACCTTGCATTCCATGACGGACCTCAACAGCTTGTATTCAGACAAAAGAACCGGTATTGACAACCCGACGAACAATACAGATCCACGTACCGAATACCAACGTGATTACGACCGGATCATTTTCTCTTCCTCTTTCAGACGTTTACAGAACAAAACCCAGGTATTTCCCTTGCCCGGTAGTGTTTTTGTGCACAACCGGTTGACGCATTCACTGGAAGTATCGTCTGTAGGCCGTTCGTTGGGAACACTTATCGGTGCTTTTATTGCTGATAAATTCAAAACAGACCTTACCCCGGACAGCGTGGAATTTTACCGGCATAGCCTGTACAATGTTATTGCCGCCGCCTGTCTTTGTCATGATATTGGCAACCCGGCCTTCGGACATTCGGGTGAAGATGCCATCGCCAGCTTTTTTGTAAAGAATGAATCCGATCTGCGTTTCCGCTTTTCTGACAAGGAATGGAGCGACCTGATCAATTTTGAAGGTAATGCCAATGCCATTCGTATTCTTACCCAGCAGCAACAGGGCAAGGCCGAAGGCGGCTTCCGGCTTACCAGTTCTACCCTGGCTTCTATTGCCAAATACCCCTGTGAGTCCATTGCCAAAGACAAAAACTTTACACACCGCAAAAAGTTCGGGTATTTTCAAACAGAAAAGAAAGCGTTTGAAGCTATTGTTGCCAATACATCTATGATACAGGAGAGTTCTAACCCAGTCATTTACCTGCGTCATCCTTTTGTATGGCTGGTAGAAGCTGCAGATGATATCTGTTATAACATTATTGACCTGGAAGATGCACACCGCCTGGGTATTATTGCTCATACAGAATGCATAGATCTGCTGGTAGACCTGATTGAGAAACTGAATGTGGATAATATTGACAAGGTAAAGAGCCAGTTGGCAAAGATTCCCGACAAAAATGACCAGTTCTCCTACCTGCGTGCAAAATCCATCAATACACTCACCATGAAATCGGTGGATCTCTACAAAAATAATTTCAGTAGTTTCCTGGATGGCTCTTATTCAAAACCATTGTTTGATGTGATCAAAGCCGATTGTGAAGCACTGGTAAAAATCACTGAATACTCTGTTGAAAATATTTACAACCACCGCTCAGTAGTAGAAATTGAAAATGCAGGTTACAATGTTATGTACAATCTGTTGTCGCATTTTGTGCTACCCATATTGAAGAAAAAAGACGACAGAACAAAATCAGATAGTAAAGCAGTAAAACTGATCCCTCACCAGTTCCTGTACGAAAATGGTACGGACTATGAAAAGGTAATGGGCATTATTGATTATGTATCCGGCATGACAGATAACTATGCTACTGATCTTTACAGGAAAATAAAAGGAATAGAGATAGGCATGTCTGTCTGATGTCAGAGTTTGATATTTTTTGATTTTGAGATTTATAAATTCCGAAATCTCAAAATATCTATGTCCCAAAAGCGCTAATTACTCCAGTACTATCACAAACCCACCGTTGGGTTGTACAGTTACATTTACCACTCCTGAAGCAGGAATAGTAAACGTTGTTTGTTCAAATGACAATGGTTCTGCTCCATCTGTAATTATGTTTCCTTTGGAGGTTTTTAACGCAGCCAGTGAAAAACTCAGTTTCTTTTCTACTGGCTCTCCGTTGATACCACTTACATACCATTTCTTCCCTGAGCGGCGTGCAATAACAGCCAGTTTGCCGGGAAACCCATCAATAAACTTCACATCATCCCAATAGTCAGGCAAGGTGCGCAGAAAATCCTTTACATACTCCGGCACATGCGCCATACCGGATGGAGATTCGGCATAATGCTGAATACCTGACAAGAACAATACCGATAATGCCAGTTCGTATGCGCTGGTAGTACGGCGTTTGATATTGGGAACTTTGTACAGGTTCATGGGTGTAAAGTCCATCGGGTCAAATATATTGCGTGTAAAGGGCAGCATAGCACAATGATTAGGCTCCGCATCAGCATCTTTCTGCCCGAAGGTTACCATTTCAAATCCTTTTACCGCTTCTGTTGTCATCAGGTGCGGATACGTACGTTGCCAGCCACGTGGCAGTGTGGCGCCATGAAAATTTACCAGTAGTTTGTAAGGTGCAGCATCTTCCAGTATGTCTACATAATATTTGATCATCGACTGACCATCACCACCAAAGAAGTCAATCTTCACCCCTTTGATGCCCATTGATTGTAAGCGACTGAACTCTTTTACTCTCGATTCATGTGTCAGCATCATATTGCGCGGATGATAGGGCGTGGTATTCCAGTCGCCGGCTGAGTTATACCACAACAATAATCCTACATTTTTAGTAGCAGCATAATCTGCCAGTTCTTTTATCTTATCATATCCGATCCTGACATCCCAGTCTGCATCTACCAGGCAGTACTGCCAGTGCATATCCGCGGCAAAATCAATATACCTCCGTTGTACATCGTATACAATGGAATCATCTTTCAGCATGATCCAGCTCCAGGATGCTTTTCCCGGTTTCACAAACGACCAATCTGTTTTAACGGCCGGAGCTGCCAGGTCCGTACCCAGTGTAGATTCAGCAATAGTTTGCAGGCTGCCCATGGTTACAATACGCCAGGGTGTGCTCCATGGCAAAGTATGTTGCGGCAACGATCCCTGTCCTGTGAACACTTCACGTGGATCGGGAAAATCTACTTCGTAGGTTGCATGCAGGGAATCACCTTTTAAACGCGTGGCGCAATAACTGCCATCCATAGCAGTTTCAGTTACCAGCAGCCAGGTATTGTTGCTTCTGAACAAAGCAGGATAGATCCAGCCGGCACCCAACGGTGAAGATGTACCAGCAGGCACATCCTGTACATAATGTTCTTCATAAGAAGGATTGGAAGCTTTCCAACCGGTTTTAGCTACTGACATTGGCTGTACCCATGCACGGGCACTGTCTGTAAGATGATAGGTGGTCAATTCCCGGGTAACGGTTTTGATGCCGGATGATTGTTCCGGAAAATGATACCGGAAAGCAATACCATCATCAGACACCTGGAAAATGATATCCATTTTATTACCGGTACTGTTTTTCAGATGCCACACTTTCCGGGAAGCAGTATAGGTAATGTTGCTTTTTTTTGCATTATTCGTAGTATAGCTGTCTTTTACCAGAGTGGCAGCATCTGTATCTGTTATGGTAAGGCCATTTGCAAAATTGGCATCCTGCATGGTCAAGCCCAGTGCTGAATGCAGTAAAACCGGTCTGCCATTATAATCTGCCTGGTACCAGGCCTTGCCATCATTTACACCTACAGTAACTTTTATTTTTTTTGAAGGACTGCTTACTGAAGAAGATTGAGCAAAGGTGATCGCCGGTATGGCTACCAGCAACAAGGCAAACCGTTGTGCAGATGTCATAAAACGCTTTATTATCAATAAATAAAGCTGAAAGGTATTATTCCTGCAGCGCGTTAACAAATGAAACACCCCCTACATATATAGTAAGGTAAAATCGGTAAAAAAGCGGTTAATTTTCTTCATTAACCACTTTTTACCAGGCTTACAGATCAATAAAAATAACTGACATCATACTGATCAATGGTAGGGTAAACCTTTTTAATATTCATTTTCCGTAGCAATTGCTGCTGTATTGTACATGTATTCTCAACGATCTTCTGCACTGCACCGGCACCATTGGAAGTGGTAATTTTTCCGGGAAAACGGTGCATGGTACTCATTACCGGATAATTGAATAACTGATACATCTCCTCAACACTTACATGACTGATGAATGCCCAGGGATCAAGGTCGCAGGAGTCTGAGTAGTTCTCGAATGTGTAGGTCAGGACGGCATTATCCTTACTGGTTGCAACAATTTTATTCAGTAGGCCATTTGCCTGATATTCGTATAGAGATCTCCATTGCAGTGTTTTACCCGCCTCGTTGATGATTGAATAATCTAGTTTTTCTACACGACCGCCTGCTGTGTATGTGAATTCATACAGCAGCTCTGTATTGTGGTATACACTGGTCATAGAAATACCTGTAACCAGTCCTTTGTTATCATACCGGTATGCAGCATCTCTTTGTGAGCGTGAACTGCTGATCAGCGATACCTGTTTATTACTATTGCGGGTAAAGGTGATCTCATCTGTTCCAATGGATGCAGTGAACAGCATTTTTTGCAACGAACTATCATTATTGTAATGCAATTCAGCATTGATTGCAAATGCAGGGTCCCATTCTATGCGACGTAAAAGGGGTTTTGATGCGCCATCAGCCGGTGTATCCTTGTCTTTTTTAGAACAACCCCATGCCAAAAAACAGCATAATACAGGCAAATAAAAAATGTGTGATTTCATGGTGATAATGTTTTGCCCAATTGACCCACGGCCCTTCTGTTCTGTTGCACCGGATTTTTGTGCCGGATACCCAGCCAACATAATAACAGTTTGTAATGCGTACAGAAAGCACTGAAGTCTTCAAAAATGAAGATGAAGTGTAATCGTTTTACCGTTCAACTATTAATAAAACCGATTAAACGGGTGTAAAACCCATGCTGCTATGTATCGGAACAAAGGCCGTAAAACGAGTCAGGAAAATATATCTTTGAAAGAACACTGCCTGTTGCAGCAACAAAAAGCAACTGCGGGGTATCAAAGTAAAGCTGCTTTGAAACAGCTGCCTGTAAAGGGTTAGCGGGCAACAATCGGAACATGAGAAAATTATTGATAACCACTGATTTTTAAACAACTAATACCCAATGATTCGCAAAAAACTCTGCTTAGCGTTTGCTACGATGTTACTGGCGACCACAGCAACATCATGGGCTCAATCAGTTCCCACGCCAAAGGAACATTTCGGTTTCAACATTGGAGATGATTACCAGTTGGCAACCTACACCCAGACTGAAGCCTATTTTAAAAAACTGGCTGCGGCATCTGACCGCACTAAACTGGTTCCGATGGGTCTTACAGAAGAAGGGCGTACGCAGTACATGCTGATCGTTACTTCTCCTGAAAACCTGAAAAAGCTGGATCGTTACAAAGAAATTTCCCAAAAGCTGGCACATGCCGAAGACCTGACTGATGAGCAGGCACGTGCACTGGCTGCAGAAGGCAAAGCCGTAGTATGGATAGATGGTGGCTTGCATGCCAATGAAACTGTTGGTGCACACCAGTTGATCCAGATCGCTTACAATCTCACCAGCCGTAAGGATGCTGAAACCATGCGTATATTGGACAACACCATTATATTGCTGGTGCATGCCAACCCCGACGGACAGGAACTGGTTTCTAACTGGTATATGCGCGAAAGCAAACCGGAGAAACGCTCACTAAACCAACTACCACGCCTGTACGAAAAATATGCAGGCCACGACAATAACCGCGACTTCTATATGCTGAACCTGAAGGAAACGCAGAATATGGGTCGCCAGTTATTTGTAGAATGGATCCCACAGATCATGTACAACCACCACCAGGCTGGTCCTGCAGGTTCTGTAGTAGCCGGTGCTCCTTACCGCGATCCGTTCAACTATGTTTTTGATCCACTGCTGATCACTTCTATTGATGCAGTAGGAGCAGCGATGAATAACCGCCTGAACGTAGAAGGCAAACCTGGTTACACTCAACGTTCCGGTTCTTCCTTTTCTACCTGGTACAACGGTGGTTTACGTACTACCACCTATTTCCACAACATGATCGGTCTGCTGACCGAGATCATCGGAAGCCCCACTCCTGCTGAAGTTCCATTGGTTCCGCAACGCCTGATCCCCAACGGCGCTACCCCCAATCCTGTTACTCCGCAGAAATGGTATTTCCGCCAGTCTATTGATTATTCAGTATCGCTGAACTATGCGGTATTAAATTATGCTGTACGCTATCGGGATGAGTTGCTGTACAACATTTATAAAATGGGTAAGAACTCTATTGATCGTGGCAGTGCTGATTACTGGGCACTTTCTCCCAAAAAGGTAGATGCGATCAATGCATCTTACCAGAATGATCAGAAAAATAACACCAATACAAGAGGCGGACAAAATACAGAAGCCCCCGGCGGCGGCAGAATGGGAGGCGGTGTTCCCGTTAAGTATTTTGATTCTGTAATGAAGGCTCCTTCGTTGCGTGATCCCCGCGGATACATTTTATCTGCTGACCAACCTGATTTCCCCAACGCTGTAAAGTTTATCAATGCACTGATCAAAACCGGTATCCTGGTACACAAAGCCACTGCTGAATTTACAGTAGCCGGTAAAAAATATCCTGCCGGTTCTTACATTGTAAAAACCAACCAGGCATTCCGTCCGCATGTAATTGACATGTTTGAGCCACAGGATCACCCCAACGATTTTCAATATCCCGGCGGACCTCCCGTTGCACCTTATGATGCTGCAGGATGGACACTGGCCTATACCATGGGTATACAGTTTGATCGCATCCTGGATGGATTTGATGGTCCGTTCCAGCGCGTTCCATACGGTGAAATACAATCCGTACAGGGTAAAGTTGGTACAGGCTCAACAGGCTATGCCCTGAACAGTGCAGCCAACAATTCATTCATTGTTGTCAACGACCTGCTGAAAGCCGGTGCCGAAGTATATCGTGCCCCGGGTGGTGTAGCTGGTTTCAGTGCCGGTTCATTCTATATACCTGCATCTGCAAAATCAAAAGCCATCATAGCCAAAGCAGCAACTGAATTTGGCGCTGATATTGCCGGTGTTTCCAAACGTCCCGCTGATCTTAAAAAAGTTTCTGCCCTGCGTATTGCATTGTGGGATACTTACGGAGGTTCTATGCCTTCAGGCTGGGTGCGCTGGATATTTGAGCAATTCCATTTCAATGCTGATGTTATTTATCCTGCTACCATTGATTCAGGCAACCTGAAATCAAAATATGATGTGATCGTTTTTGTAGGTGGTGCAATACCCGGTGTAGCCGGTGCTGGTGGCAGAGGTGGTTTTGGCGGTGGCTTTGCCGGTCCCCGCGCAGAAGATATTCCTGCTGAATACCGCGGCCGCATCGGAAGGATCACTACAGAAAAATCAATCCCCGAGCTGAAGCGCTTTATGGAAGCAGGTGGCAGCGTGGTAACCATTGGTTCCAGCACCAACCTTGCTTATCACCTTGACCTGCCTGTACACAATGCACTGGTTGAAATGGTGAATGGCCAGGAACAACGCCTGCCCGGTGAAAAGTATTATATCCCAGGCAGCGTATTGCAGACCAGTCTTGACTCTACACGCCAGGCTACTTATGGTTTACCTAACAGTTGTGATGTATATTTTGATGCCAGCCCTGTATTCACATTGTCTACCGATGCTGTATCAAAAGGAAGCATTACACCGCTGGTATGGTTCTCGTCCAACAAACCACTGCGTAGTGGCTGGGCCTGGGGACAGGCATACCTGCAAGGTGGTGTTACTGCGTTTGAAGCAAACGTAGGTGCGGGTAAACTGTATGCATTTGGTCCTGAAATTACCTTCCGCGCCCAAACACATGGTACCTTTAAAATGTTGTTCAACCAGTTGCTGGGAGTAACAAAATAAAAGGAAACCGATTCATTATATCAAAGACAGTCTCACATGATGAGGCTGTCTTTTTTTATACACCCATGTCTGCCATTGTTTTCTCTATCTTTAATACAGAAAGTGATCACTTCATGAAACAATGTACTGCCCTTCTGTTGCTTCTTGCATTTTTGCAATACACCAATGCACAATCCATACAACGTCCTTACATCCAGTTGCTGGGTACAGCACAGGACGCCGGTTATCCGCAGATGGGTTGTACACGCAACTGTTGTGCCGCCGCATGGAAAAATAATTCGCTGCGCAAATGGGTGGTTTCATTTGCCCTGGTTGATCCTGCCAGTAAAAAATGGTGGTTGTTTGAAGCTACACCCGATATCAAATACCAGTTACAGCTTTTTCAACAACTCAATAAAGGACAGTATCCATTTCTGCCCGATGGTATTTTTATCACCCACGCACACATTGGCCATTATACCGGGCTGATGCAACTGGGGCGCGAGGTAATGAATGCACAGCAGACCCCTATATATGTATTACCCAAACTTAAAATCTTTCTGGAAACCAATGGCCCGTGGAGTCAACTGGTAAAACTGAACAACATCCATATTCATGCACTGCAGCCAGACTCAATACAAGTTATCAATGAGCGCATTGGCGTGACCCCTTTTACAGTTCCGCACCGTGATGAATATTCAGAAACAGCCGGTTTCAACATCCGCGCCGGCGATAAGAAGATACTGTTTATTCCAGACATTGATAAATGGCAAAAATGGAACAGGAATATTGTGCAGGAAATAACCTATGCAGATATCGCACTGATTGATGCCACTTTCTACGATAGCAATGAATTACCGGGCAGGGATATTCGTGAAATACCACATCCGCTGGTTACGGAAACCGTGGAGCTGTTCAAAAGCAGTCCCGTAACAATCCGCAACAAAGTATATTTCATCCATTTCAACCATACCAATCCATTGCTGTGGAATAATTTCACCCAAAAAGCGGTGCAACAGCAGGGTTTCCATATTGCACAACAGGGCGCCATATTACAATAACATACCTGTATAAAAATAAAAGTCTCTGCAAACGCAGTGACTTTTACATGGCTTACTTTATTGCAGAAAGTACTTGTTCAGTATCATTCATAACACCGCACACCAAATATAGCAGCTGGCACTTGTGCAGAGGGATGTTCTACTTCCAATACCAGTTTTCCGGTAACAACCGGTTTATCAAACACAATGCGGTTGTGGGTCTGGTAATTTCCTTGTTTCTCAGCAACAACATTTCCTGCCGCATCTGTTATCTTATAATTGCGTACACAGAAAGGCATTACATGCTCCGGGTGGTGCATTAATACAGACTCCATAGGGTGATCATAATCTGCATCAAAGAACAGATCAAGCACACGAATCGTTTTTGCTTCATTCCATGTCAGTTCCAGTTGCGGAGTCTTGTCGTTCCAATCTGCAACCCATGCATTGGGTTGTGAAGTTGGTCTGTCAATGCCATTGCTAACATTCTGCGCGCCAAACGCGGGGATACCTTTGGGATATTTCAAAGCAATATTATGTCCTTCCGGGCGACGTTGCGGGCACCAGAATTCAAATGCATCCATGCCAATATCTTCGGGCGGCGTTTGTTTACCATAATTGGATACAGCTTTGTTTACCCCATTGAATACAGATAACAGACCGGTTACTCTTTTCTCGGTGAAATGTAATTGCACCAACGGATTTTTGAGAAAGGTTATAAATGCATACGCCTGTTCTTCCATTACTGCATCAAACTGTACCTGCAGACAATTTCTGCCAGGATGGATCGTGAGTGTTTTTTCAGCTATAATAACATCTGGAGTATGATTAGTGCTTTTGTTGCTGATGCGCAACTCTACCTGCAGCGTAGTATCCTGGCTTGCCTGTGCATGAAACACAAACGGTTCTATTTTCCCCTTTGACAAAGGTATCATCTGTGCTACAGATAATTCCAATGGTTTCAGCAGATCACTTTCAGGTAGTTCGGTCAATACCAGTTCGCTGGAGGCAGTAATACAGGCAGACTGTACAAGATCAGTGCCATCCGTCATCTGGACGCCGGGAATATAATGACCTGTTTTCAATAATCGTTGCTGCAATTCGGCTATATAACTCCTGCTGATGCCTGCCGGCAATTCGTTATGCTTTTTACACAATACGGCTGCCATAGCAGATGCCTGTGCCACATAAGCTGCTGTAGCCATTACACGGGTAGATCCGAATGCAACATGTGATGCACTGATAATACGACCTGCCAGTAACAGGTTATAAATATTTTTGCTGTACAGGCTTCTGAAAGGTATCTGGTAAATACCCTTGCTATGCCATTGGTTGCAACCAGGCTTTTCACTGAACACACCATCGGCAGGATGCAGATCAATAGACCAGCCGCCAAATGCTACAGCATCGACATGCGTACGTTGCTCAACAATATCCTGTTGCCTGATCATATAATCGCCTTCAAAACGACGACTCTCCCTTTTGCCGGGAATAGTGCCCACCCACTCCAGCGTTAATGTTTCTGCTTCAGGAAAATTGCCGGAATTTTTGATATAATTCCATACACCGTATACCACTTTCCACAACTCCCATTTGATCTTTTCTGTATCATGCACAGTGTCCAGGCGACCGCCATATTCTATCCACCACAGTTTGCAACCAAAATCCTGCGTATTAAAAGTTTTAAAGCGCGGGATCTTTGTAATGTCTGACAACGCAAAATCGGGTGGCGTGAACTTTACCGGTTTGCCAGTGTCTTTGCTATAGAAATACAGGCTGTGACCCAGCAACTCTCCATACTCGGCAGTAGGTGCAAACAACTCTCCGAACTCTTCCCTGCTTTCTGCACCCATTCTGAAAGCCGCACCAGCCAGGAAACCAACTACTCCATCTCCTGAAGCATCGCAGAACAAAGGTGCTGTTAGTGTATAAGTAGTCTGGTTCTGGCTACAGAATGCCCTTAGTGATTGAATGGTAGCAGCATTTTTTTTCTGTACTTCATTTACTGCTGTGTTTAGCAGCAATGTAATATTAGATTCCCTGGTTACTTTATCCAGTAATACCATATCAAATATCACCGGGTTACCTTCAGGATTACGGTACATATTTTCTACCAGTATTTCATCTACAACACCGCCTTCTCTTGCCCAACGGTTATTATTGCCCATGTGCGAAGTGGCTCCCAGGATCCACAACCGTACCTCACTGCTGGAGTTACCACCCAACACCGGCCTGTCCTGTACCAATACTACTGAAAGTCCCTGCCGGGCAGCAGTAATAGCTGCACACACTCCGGAAAGGCCACCACCTGTAATCACCAGATCTGCCTGTAACTGTACATCTGCAAATGAACGGTTGTCCGTTGCTTCAGCTCTTATCATTGTCCTGTTTTTTGAATAAGGTTTATTGATCCGTTATTAGTTTATTCATTATTACCGCTCACTTTTATTACCCAGTGTTACAATTTCACTTTTCTCTTGTTTCCCTCCTACTGTTGTAAGCAATAAGCAGAATTGTACCGGCTGGTCCTTTGTTATTTCTACCGTAAACTCATACGGATAGTCCGTATCATTCAGCGCAATAGTTTTGCCGGAAGCATCTGTATAATGCAGGCTTACCTTGCTATACTGCGTGTCATCATCTTCGAGATAGACATACAAGCGACGACTGTAATTGCCCATCCTGAACAACATGGCATGTGCATTCCCTTTGCTGATAAAACTGTAGTCCTTTTCCTTTATCTCATCCACTGACAATAACCTGTCCTGGAATCCTGCTTTCATTTGTACTTTGCTGATACGCACAGCCGCAATACCATTGGCTGGCACCGTGATCTCAAATTTGTTGTTCCTGATCACCCCAGATGATTTCCAGGTATTGTTCTGCCAGATCATGATCTCAGCACCTGCACCGGCAGCAGCCCAGGCGTTATTCAGTGTTACCTGCGTAGTAACCTGTTTACCGGATTGGTTGGTGAATGCCAGCATCAGGTTTTGATCTTTACGGCCTGCGATATAATTCAGTTCAACATTATCAATGGTCAGCAGTTTTGCAGGCATCCACAACTGCACAGTTTTTTCTGTATAAAAACTGCCCTTTGCTGCACCATATAGATTGTTCTGCAGATAAGCATATCCTTCTATATACGAAGCAGGAAAACTGATCTGCCCTTTGCTGCGCACAAAAACATCTGTTACCAGGTAATCCATTAACATAGATGCCATGGGCAGAATATGGTTGTAATGAAATGAGTTTACACTCTGTTCTTTATGTTCATGCAGGGGAAAATCAACCTTTTCATAAGCGGTGGTTCGCCCTGTATTGATATGATAACCGGGAAAATTTCTGTACCTGCCTATAATGGCAGCCTTGGCTACATTGATCAGGAAACTGTCATTGGCATAATAACCGATACGTAGCATCCACGGAGCAAAGTTGGCCATAAAGATGGCCCTGTGACCGGTGGCAGTACCGGAAGATTCCGGTGTAAGACCTATTTCAGACAAACGCCAGGCAGGCACCTGTTCTTCGGGATAATACATCTGCTGATGTCCTTTTGATTTCAGGTACCAGTATATCGGTGCCTTTCCATCTTTATTGACCGTTATCATACTATCAGGTATTGCCGGGCACATCCAGGCAAACATGGTGTAATTTCTTGCTCCCTGTACCGCAGCATGCAGGTAAGCAGTATCGCCTGTCAGTTCATACAATTGCGATAATTCAATCCACCTGTCGGTATATGCAGGCCAGAAGAAAAAGCTGCCGGAAAAAGGATCATTGAAAGCTGTCTGAGGTTGCTGCACTCTTTGCTGCAGATAACGGTTTGCTTTTGTAATAGCTGTTTTCAGATAATTCTTATCGGCTGTTGCTTTATACAGATGCATAGCATTGATCCAATGATCGCTTTTCTCTTTCACATCCAGGTTACGCACACGACTTTTGCCATATTCCTGTTGTAACAGGTGCAGGTAAAAATCATTCTGCCTGCCAAACACAGTATATAATGCTACCAGCTCAGACAAAGGTGCTACCGGACCTTTCAGCTTTCTGGAAGGGCTTTGTATTTTCTGTGTACTATCTAAACTGAACAGGAATTTTTCTCGCGATAGCATAAACTCCATCAATGAGTAAGCTCTTTTTTCAAACATCACAGAATCGTTTCTCACCAGTGCCAGTTCAAGCGGATTCAGACTGGACACATTTTTTACAGCACCCGGCACATCAGTGGAATATGCGCAACCTTTCAGGCTATCTATAAACCATGCATAATGAGATAAGGAATAATCCACCATATTATCCAGTGCTGTGTTGAGCGAAACAATATCGTTGTGCCGGTAATCTTTAAAACCAAATACCTTTTGAGCAACCTGCTGATAAGTATAATTGATCGCCAGAGGCTCGGCAACCAACTGCATTGAGAAATTAAATGTTTCTCCTGCAGTCATTTTAGACAGATAACCACCGGGAATAGGTGCATATACCTGTGGCTGCAACTGCTGACGTGCATTCAGCAGTGCTATACCAAACCGGCTGTTGGGTAATGCGGGTAAAGGCTGAAAAGGAATGTACTCCGGGGATGCCAGTACACCAATAGTATTGATTCCATCATACACCAGTGTAGCAGGTATGGGAGCAAGAAATGCCGGTGTAAGATAAGCTGCATCCGGTATGCGTTTCTCCTGCCAGATCAGCGGTTGCCATATGCCAGCTACCTTCTCACCCGAGAAAGACGGCGCGCCGGTATAACCAACACTATAGTAACCGGGTTGTGATGGTTTGAATGAATAAAACAAAACAGGATACGGTTTATTGCTGGCAACAACACCTGCAGTTATTTCAAATGCGGAAGATGATGGAAAATGAAAGAATATGGTATCGTCCTGTATATACAGTTTATCAGCCTCCGCCGGAATGGTTTCTCCTGCATTAAAGATATTAGCCGTTCTCCATTCAGCTTTTGTGCGTAGTATCCTGTCATCAAAACCATCACCGGCAACAGATGCATTAACTTTTTTCTGTTTAAAATCAGCTTTGATACTATCAGTCACTTTCCATGTAAGTACATTATATTCTACTTTTTTAATCCCTGATGGTTTTAGTGCCATGCCAGGATCTGCTGCGTTGTATAATACAACAAAAGAGGGTGAGAAATTATAACTACGCCCGCCAGATGTAATGACAATGTTTTTTTTATCATCCGATATTTTCACCTGCGCCCGCACAGTCATACAACAACAAATCAGCATGATGATAAATACATAATTTATATTTCTGTACAACATGTTCATATACGTTTAAAGGCTATTACCATGCCTCCTGTTGCAGGTATTGAAAAGGATTGCTGTTCTGAACGATGGTATCGGATAGTTTCCATAACAAAGCCGGCATCATTAACTGCATCTGTGATCCTTGTACCGGAGTATACCATTCCTTTTGTTAAAAAAACGGGGTGCAGTGTAAATGTCTTCTCGTGCTCCGTTCCATTGATCACAGCCACATACCAGTCATTACCCTTTCTGCGGGCAAAGGCAGCCATTTTGCCAATGCTGCTGCCCGGCAACACAATAGTCTCATCCCATGTTACAGGCAATGTTTTCAGTAAAGGCAGTATGGTTGTATATTTTTTATCATTCAACAACATCATTGGATTTTCTGCTATACACTGAAACGGGGAATTGAACAGGTATAGTAATGCCAGTTGATGCGTATAGGTAGTTTTCCCTTTGTTACTGAACAAAGCAGGTGTGTAATCACCATGGCCGCATATAAATCTTGTGAAGGGTAATGCCGCATTATGCCAGGCTGGTATCGGTTCCTTCATAATATTCAGTTCCATCCCCCTTACACCTTCACGTGTCATTTCATTGGGATAAGTGGCGCTTTCACCTGTGGGAGCCTGGCAGCCATGAAAGTTGATCATTAGTTTTCTACGGGCAGCCGATTTCAGCAGACTGGTTTCAAAATCGATCAGCGGTGCTGCCTCACTATTCATAAAATCAGTTTTGACACCAGCAGCTCCTGCCTGCTGTACACTGTCTAAAAAAGCATCTCGTGACTCCGGTTCCCGCAGGTCTTTGGAATGTTTCCATACCCATACCCTAACACCTTTTGATGCAGCATAGGTACATATCTCTTTTAATTGCTGCCATTTGTTATTCCATACAGTTTCCCAACCCTCGTCCAGTAAAGTGTATTGAATGTTAAGACTGGCAGCAGCATCAATAAACTTCTTTTCTTCTTCTGGTTGCATATAGTTATCTCCGCGTGTTATCCAGCTCCACACACTTTTACCCGGTTGTATATAATCTGTATTACTGTATAATGTTTTGTCCGGTGCAGGATTCAATGCTTCTATAATATGGTTATTGACCAACGCATTCAGATCCCCGGCATACAATATCACCCTCCAGGGTGTTATCAATGCATCAGCTACAGTAAAACCGTTATTACCTTCTGTAAAGTTCACCTGGAGCACCCTGCTGCCATTTGCCTTTAAACGCATACCACTATATTGATACAATGCTGCTTCCGTGATCAGTGTGTATCGATGATCGGGCAACTCCATTACCAATGGCTTACCCTGTATTGGCCCCTGCAATGAAACTACCGGTAATTGTTCTATACCGGTCTGCTGCCATAATCCTGCATACGATTTCAACTTCCAGTCACTGTCCCTCTCAAAATACCATACTGTAGTTTTCGTGGGAATTGTAAAGGTTGTGTATTCTTCCTGTACATGATGCTGATTGCGGGGTAACAGGTACCTGAATGCGCAACCATTGTCAAACAGCCTGTATTCAATTGTATATTTAATTGCTTTTTCCTGTATACGAATACTATAGGCTATACAATGATTGGTATATTGGGTACTGTTCAGTTGTGTGGAAGCAGTAGTCCGGATCTCCTGTTGCTTCTGTAATTGCATCAATGTCACTTGTTTGCCATATACAGTATCATTGACACGCATTCCTAAATGAGAGGGTTCAATCACTTCTTTTCCTTTTGCCGTAACAGCATATATCAATGCACCCTGCTGCACATACAATTTTGCCTGTATCTTTTTACCGGGACTTTGCAGATACAATGTATCTGCAGCCATTAGTATATAACAGCCCAGCAAACAATATATGGTCAGTACAAAACGCATGAAGGGATCAACAATTGATGAACATACAATTGTAACCGCATGACCATAAACGGATATTATAAAAACACGCGAAGACCGGATGCATTGTTGTTTCCATATAGCTTTTTGCTTTAACCTGCAGCAAATCGTGGACAGTTATTTTACAGGTATTTCAATGTATCAAATTTAGTATACGCAATAGCGTACTGTCAAAGCTTTTGGGATCAAAAAACGATGGGAACATTCCCAATTTGCGGGAACATTCCCATCTCATATCCGCTTTACTGCAAAAAAGAAGCGCGGAACATCCGGGATGTTCTGCGCCTGTATGGATTGATCTTTTCATGGGTCAATCTACTCTATACGGATACCTTTTTTCAAATGAATTGTTTCAGCAGAACTACCCACCAATATATCAAAATCACCAGCATCATATCCAAAACAGTTCTGCTCTGTTTTGTAATAGGAAAAAGCTGATTCATTCAGTGTAATGGTAACCCTTTTGGTCTGGCTTTTTTTCACAAGTACTTTTGCAAATCCTTTTAATTCCTTATACGGCCTTATTACCGGGCTTTGTACATCATGCACATACACCTGCACCACTTCTGACCCATCATATTTACCGGTATTGGTAAGATCAAAACTTACAGTTACCCTTGGTGTGCCGCCTTTTGTACTTTTTACCACCTGTATATTACTATACCTGAAATCTGTATAAGAAAGTCCGAAACCAAAAGGAAACAGTGGTTTTACTTTTGCCGAATCATAGTGCCGGTAGCCGGTAAAAAGCCCTTCTTTATAGGCAACACGTTTGCTGTCTGTAGTATCATAATAATAATGATAGGCCGGGTTATCCTGCCATCTTTTTTCAAAACTCATTGGCAATTTACCGGAAGGATTTATTTTGCCAAACAATATTTCTGCAATGGCAGTTCCGCCTTCTTGCCCTGGATACCATGCATGCAATAACCCTTTCACAGCAGGCAGCCATTTTTCCATATAAGCATTTCCTCCTGCATTTAAAACAACAATAGTGTTAGGATTTACAGCAGCTATCGCTTTAATAAGACTATCCTGGTATTCTGGCAATTCAAACGTGCGGTCGTTGCCTTCGCGTTCGCTGCTTTCATTGAAACCGATACAGACAACGGAGGCATCTGCTTTTGCTGCGGCCCGCACTGCTTCGGAAAAATCAATCACATCTTCGCGCCATGACAAACTGATCTCTACCGGATGTACATTGGCAAAGTACTCCAGTTTCACTGCGTATTCTTTATCCGCTTCCAGTTGCACAACTGCCTCTTTGGTAGTAATACCCTGGTCGCGCCACAGGTTAATAACATTAGCTGTATCGATCCACAACCTGAAGCCATCAAAACCGCGGACTGTAAACCTGTAACGGGCTGTTTTAACAGGGCGTACCACACCAGTCCAACGCATAGAACAGTTATCAAAAGGAAAACCCTGTTTTTCTGCTGCCACATGCCAGCCATTTAAAATGCTTACTTTTTTATCAATGGCAGTAGCGGCCGGTTTTCCCTCCAGCCGGATATTGTTATAGTATTCAGCTTTCAATCCCTGTTCGCCTGATCCTGGTTGCGTGTAGAAAACTGATTGTGCCACCAGGTCGGGTTGCGTAGGCAACGCAGGTACATACACAGTTTGCGCACCGGGAGCTACAGCCTGTATACCCTGCAATACCGATACCGAATGAAAAGGGAATGTGTAGGAACTACCGCCACCTGCCATGTAGGCATTGGCATTGGGTCCTATTACTGCAATATTTTTTATTGTTGCTGCATTCAACGGTAACACTTTGTTTTCGTTTTTCATCAACACCACACCACCTCTTGCCAGCTCCAGTGCCACCTGTGCTCCTGCAGGATTGTCTTTGGGGATTGTACTGTCCAACTGAACATTATCATAAAATCCGAAACGGAAAATGATCCGCAGCATTCTACGCACTTTATCATCAATCACCTGTTGTTGTACCAGGCCTTTTTCAACAGCTTGCAACAGGTTGGTACGCGTCATAAACCGCGCACGTGGCATTTCCAGGTCAAGACCGCCGTTGGCAGCAGCCACACCATCATAAGTGGATGCCCAGTCTGACATTACAAAACCATCAAATTTCCAGTCACGTTTCAATATCTCATTATTAAGATGATTGTTCTGCGTGGCATGCACACCATTCACCAGGTTATAGCTGTTCATGATGGAACCGGCTTTGGCCTCCTGTACGGTTGCTTTAAAAGCAGGCAGGTAGATCTCCTGCAAGGTGCGTTCGTCAATATCTGAGCTAACATTATTCCTGTCCCATTCCTGGTTGTTGGCAGCAAAATGTTTTACAGTAGCCACTACTTTTTCATCCTGCAAGCCTTTTACATAAGCTACTCCGATACGCGCTGTCAGGAAAGGATCTTCACTGAAATATTCAAAATTTCTACCGCCCATAGGCGCACGCAGAATATTAATACCCGGTGCCAGTAACACATGCACGCCGCGTGCACGCGAATCCCTACCCAGTTCTTTTCCCAAGCGATATACCAGTGCTGTATCCCACGTGGCCGCAGTCAGCACACCTGCGGGATAGGCTGTTGATTTTCCGTCTTTGTGTGTACCTACCGGACCATCTGTAAGTTTGATCTCCGGAAGCCCTAACCGCGGAATACCCATTATGTAGAACCCTTTGGTGCCGCCGATATAATCAATTTTTTCTTCCGGGGTCATGCTCATCAATAAACTTTCCACTCTCTTTTCTACCGGTGCTTTTTTGTCTTTATACACCTGCGCGTGTGCCACAACTGTACCAGCTATACAACCTAATAATATCCAGGCTTTACGGATCATACTGTATTGATTTTGGTATTGCATCAGAACCTGTTACCGGAATGCCGGTGTAACGATCTACAATGACTAAATAGGTATTGTTATTTCAATACTTCTCCTCTTAATAATATCTTACCGATATACACTACTGTTCTGTCATATTTTGCGGGATTTGCTGTAATGTCGGCCAGTTGTTTTTCTCCCAGTATGGCAATTTTATCTGCTTTCTTATCAGATAACTTTATGGTCACGGAGTGTTCACCCTGCGGCACCTCTATAAACTCATACTGGCCACGGTAACGGTTATTGCAAAAATTATTGAACCTGTTGATCAGGTCACTGCCTTTTACTGCATCTGCCACCAGCAGGCGTGAACCTCTTACCTGCCGGTCTGTTACTTTCACCGGCTTTCCATCCACTTCCACACTTAGCTGCCCTGCTTCCGGACCGCCGATATCAAAAAAACCAAACATGCTTCCCCGGAATCTGAATGTAAATGACTCACCCGGTGTTTCTGCTTTCATCACATATGGGAACCATCCTGCAAATTGTTTCAGATACGGGACATCGTGCGTATCAATATTTTTCCAGCCACCGGTAAAACTTGCAATGGCAGCTGGTGCATACATACCGGCATCTTCCCAGTTACCGCCAATAACCGGCGCAGGCAGCGTATGTTTCACAACAGATACATTAGTTTTCAGGGCATTCATAGCTCTTGCAATGGCTGCGGCGTACAGGTTGCCACCAGCTTCTACAGGATGTGTGCCATCGTTGGAGAAAAGTATCTTTCCCTGTGCAGCAGCCGCATCTCCTTTCCAGATCAGTTTACCATCCTGTTCCAGCAATGATGCTTCCAGCCCCATATGCACGGAAGGTATTTTATAATATTCTGCCAGTTTTTCAAGTCCTTTGATATTGTCAGGAATATCGCCTGCTGCATACGCTTTGGTTTGCCCATTGTAAATAGTATAGACCAGGCAAATATCAATAGCAGGATTGTATTTCCATATCTGCCGGATGATGCCTTCCATACCATCGGGAAATGCACCATTTACTGCGAACTCTACAAATACCACATCGGGATTGTATTGCAGCAACTGATCATACAAACGGCAGGCACCAAGGTCTGTTCCCGTACCGGAAACACCTGCATTTATACCTTTCATGGATGATGCCGGGAACATAGATTGTATGTAGCGTGCAGATTGCGCCCTGTAACAATATACAGCCTGTGTAATACTACCGCCAATATAACCAATGGTAACAGGCTTGCCGGTTTGTGCCTTCTGAAAAAAATTAGGCAACCCGTTGCGTACGTTATATTCTTTTGTGCTTTTGAAAGTACCGGTATCTATAATGTTGTTATAAGCAGCCGGATCAAAAAACAATGGAGACGCACCCGCTTGTGAAGCTGCGATCAGCTTTTCCCTTTCAGCATCTTCTCTGTTTTTTTGCTGTGCATTGGTTTTGCAGGCACACAACAAACATACGGCAGCCCATATTGCTATCCGGCTATTTTTTAGTACAGGGTTACGCATATCTTTTTATTTATCCATTTCTATAACGGTATCAAGTACTACACCATCGGCACCCTGCCATTGCAGTTTGCAGGTAATGGATTTTCCGGGATCCAGTTTATAAAACGACCATTCATAAGGATAAGTCATTACATCTATAGTACGATCATTGATGGTTACAGCAACAGAAGCGCCGCGCACAGGACCACTTTCCATATAACCATACACTGAATCCCATCCAAACGGAGAACGTATACGGAACACATAACATTTACCCCACGGAGCACCCAGGTCTACTACCTTCATGCCATTTCGGACCGGGGTAACAGTTGGTTGTACAGCCTTATGTTCCAGCGGCAACGATATGGCTACCAGTTCTTTTGCCGGCACAGATACCAGCAATTGTTTATTATTTGTTTTAATGACCGATGTGGCAGATGGAGCATCGGTATGCACTGTTGCTTCTGCATGTTGCGCTACCAGTACTTCATTACCAAACTGAACAGTAGTTTGTACTGCACCAGTAGTCTCATTCATTAATAATATCCAGAAATGATTGTCTGAAATGGCCGTTACATAATTTATTTCTGGCCTGCTTACATGTGCAAGGCCACGTTTCATCCACAAGCGCACATTGTTATCACTAAAAACAGTTCCGGGTTCTCCACCAAATACCCTGTTATTGAACCATACAAATCCATCCTGTTTCTCGTATGGAAAATGAATCTTTCCTTTTGATCGTTGTATAGCTTCTGTTACCAGGAAGTCAATTGTAAAAGCCAGGTGAGGCGGTATATGATGATAATAAATGGAACTTACATCAGGACCCTTATAGGGGAAATCCGGTTGCATGGTAATGTCTGTAAAACCGGTTGCATAATACCCCGGGTAATTGGTAAACCGTCCGATCACGGCATTGCGGGCATAGGTTTCAAAGATCTTTTTATTGTCATATTGGTAAAGCCGCAACAGGTGCGGTGCCCAACTGCTCATAAATACATGCCGCACCAGCTTACCGGATTCAAAAAATGTAAATGGCTGTTCAAACCCCAATCCCACCGGTGATACAAGACTTTCAGGGACTTTCTTCTCGGGAGCATCGCCCGGTACACGCGGAAATCCTAACCTGTATTTGCTATTACCTTTCCACCACAGGGTGGTATTGCCTTCAAATACATTACCCGGATGGATGGTTTGTAAAGTATCCTGCACTGTGGGATAAACACGTACACCTGCCAGTGTATGAAAAGCTGAAGCTTCCGCCGCTTTCAGCCAGGTACTGTCGCGGGTGATCTCAAAAAGATCGGGCAACTCCCACCAGTAAGAATAAAAAGATGTATTGTAAAAAGGCTGTTTGGTCAGTGGTACAGTTTTACTACCATATACATCCGTTGCAAGAAATTTTGTTGCACCTGTTTTTGCCGCGGTGAGCCATTTGTTATTACCGGTTAAACGATAAGCAGCCAGTTGTTGTGTCCATGAAGGGATTTCAACAGAATATCCGTTGGCATTACGTACCTGGTAGCCGGGCAGCGCAATATCCAGCAACCAGGGATTGGCTTTCTGCAGCAATTTATATAAACCTGCATAGTACGCAGTCGTAAACTGTGAGTTGTACGGGCTTAACCGTAATGATTCAGTATTGGTGTTATACGAAGTTGGTGTAACAGCTTTGGCCCAGCGGAAGCCACTGCGCGATAACGTATACTCAATAGTAGGCAATGCCCTGTTAATATAAAACGCTTCATCCCTGCTCAGAATCGCTGTTTCAATCACAGCAAGGGGTGCTGCCTGAACTACCGTGGCCGATGTTTTCGGATCGGCTTCAATATCATAAAAGCCTTTCATTGCAGCATCCCATCCGCTGGCAGTATCATTTTTAATAAGGTCTATTATATTGAAAACCGTTTCTGTAAGCGAAGTATTTTGTTGTGTGCGATAATCTTTTACAGCATAAATATGATCTGAAATATATTCCAGTGCAGTGTTCCAGCCATCTGTTACCACGCCAATTGTAAACGCACGACGCAATGTTTGACCAGCAGATAGTTTGCTATCACTTAGCCCCAGTACAGGCGAAAGCGCTACAGGCTGCACTTCGTTGGCTGCATTTTTAATACTGAAACCTATCCGTGAGGTAGAAGCCATGGCCCAGTCTACCGGGAATATTTCGGGAGCTGCTGTAACAAAAGTGGTGAAAGTACCGGCTGTTCCTTTTGCTTCTACCATTGCCAGTGGTTGCGGCATCATCGCCGAAGGCAGCATAACTGGTTTTGCAGAAATACGCTGGTATTGAAACATTGGCGGCAACTGGATACTGTTTACCGAACCATTGGCAATACTTTGTAATGCAGTTACCACCAGACTGTAATAAGCTGCTTTTTTTGCAGTAAGTTGCAAGGTGAGCTTTAAATGAGACGCCTGTGGTGATAACAACCATTTTGCCTGTATCTGCTGGCCATCTGCGGCCTGGTAGGTCACATCCAGTATAGTGTCGGATATTTTCTTTACGGTAACAGGAATACACTCCTGCAACTTGCCAGCCATGAAAGGATCTTTACCATTGTCGCCCTCCAGCGCTTCGTATTCTTTTCCTTTTACAGTAAACCTGCTATAACCAAGTGAATTATTCCATGACGGGAAGAAGTTGCCAAACCCGATCTGGGGTTGTTCTGCAGCCAACAGGAATACACGGTTTTCTTCATTGACAGCATTGATATTGTTCCATGCAGCCTGTTGTTTGTAGAAGGTTTGTGATACCAGACGTGTCTCTCCTTTTTCATTTTTTACTTCCCTGAACTGTAGTTTCAAAATATCATTGCTGATCTCTGCGGCTGCAGGTGTAGCGGATTGTATATTGGTAACAGCAGGTGTAGCCGGGCTTGGAGCAGTTGCAGCAGTGATCTGCACAGGAGATATTCTTACAGCTTTTAATGCTGCTATATCTACATCATTGGGATTGAATGCAGCATCTGCAGCCAGCAGCAAAGCATCGCAACGTGCAAAATTATTACGGGTGTCTTTTAACCGGATAACAACTTCTCCCTTTTCCAGTGCTATTGTACCTGTCTTTTCCCAGTAGTATCCTTCACGGCCATGTTTGCCACTTTCATTTTCCATGGGTTGTTCGTTCACATATACACGAAACAAACGTGTACCAGGCCTGTCTTTGGGATAATCAGGTGTTCTTGTCCATACAGAATAAGTTCCGGCCTGTTTGATATCCAGGACCGTCAATGCATCTACGGCAGGGGTTTTACCGGAAAGCACACGTAGTATATTACTGCCTGAAATACTTTTATCGGCATTTCTTTCTGCCATCCATCCCCCCTTAAACTGAAAATCTTCCCCTTCTACCAGGTAAGTATTGGCTTTATTCTGCGCCTGCAGGGTGCAACAGCAGAGAATAAGAACAGGCAGGTATATAATGCACAATTTTTTCATAATACAGATTTACCGGTAACAGATCTCCAGCACCCTGATGCCGTATGCCGGAATGGTGACAGCCAGATCATTGTTGTCCTGTATACGGCCTCCATCTTTTCCCGGTGCTGTTATTGCAACCGGTGTAATTGTTTTACCGTTTATTACTTTTCCATAATTAATACGAAGCGTTGTGCTCTGCTGTGTATCATCATTGTTCAGTAACAACAGGAACAGTTTCTTTTGTTGTGTATTGATGGCGCAGTAATAATCAAGAAATGGATTACCGGTTTCCAGCAAACCTTCTTTCAGTAACAGGTTTGCACTGTTACCATAGATGGTACCGGTAGCAAATCCATAGGTTTGATGCGGACCTACTTTGGGCGTAATGAATCCACGTGGAAACTTTACCTGCCCGGCAGAACGCATTTCTGCCTCCGCCAGTAAATAATCTGTGATCCATCCTATCTGCCACCATGCATGATGCGGATAAGGACCAGCGCCACCATTCATAGCATCCCAATAGTAAGATGCCACGCTCGTTTTAGTATCTACAAACGCATCACGCCCCAATGCCGCCGCTCTGGCCATTACCAGGAACAACGAATCACCGGTAATAGCATACATCCGTACAAACATACCAGCATGACTTGCCAGCAAGATCGGTCCGCGATGATTGGCCGAACCAATACTACCGCCATGTTCAAAACTCAACCCCACTTCGCTGATCTCCCAATCCTGTCTGCGTATACCATTTACAATCTTTTCCTGTGTTGACGGAACCGGGTGGGTGTATATGGACGTAGTATATTGTTTAGCTGTAACAACAGCAGCATGCAGGTATTTTTTGTCATGGGTAATATCATACAGATCCAGCAACGCCTGTGCACTTTGCCCGGTTGCAAAGTCAGGAACAAAACGCGCATCCCCACATACACCAGTAAAATGCCCCTGTTCGGTTGCATGACGGATATACCAGTCTGCTCCCTTTTTAGCAGCCAGTAAATATTTTTCGCCACCCAGCAATTTATAAGCGATCAGCAGCCCATAAAATGTAGGACGGAGATCTTCAATATCTGTAAACAATTCTTTTTGTGTAGCATGATCATATGCCACTGCCCATTTCCCCTCTTTGTTCATCCACAACAATAACTTATCTGCAGCACGTTGCAATTCTTTTTTCAAAGCAGTATCACCGGGATTGAACAACAATACATTGCCAATATCCATCATCATGTAATAGGTGGTGGCTATCGGTTCCACATACGGCCCCCACTCTTCGGTAAACCTTTTACTTTTGGTCAGGTAATATTGTCCTGCTGCTGCACCATAGAAAAAATCGTTCTGTGTATCCTGCTGTTGTAATTTAAAATTTCGCGCATAGGGTAAACGGGTCTGTTTCAATACAGAATCATCCATCATCAATGCCATCATCCACATAGCTCCGTAATCAGAATTTTTGGTGGCATCTTTTTCTGAACCATACACACCGCCCAGGTAATCCTGTGCTCCTATTTCAAGACCATTGTAATTTTGTGTATGCCAGCGGGAGGTACTGTCATTAATTACATAGCGATGCATAGACAGGACACGGTCAGTAAGTGATTGCTGCGCTTTTTTAAGCGCCAGGAAATCCTTTAAACGGTAAATATCTTCTGCAGCATGTTTATATACAGTATACCAGTCTGCCGGTTGAATGGTATAACGGAAAGCAAATGTTACACTATCACCTTTGTGCAGAAAAGAACCTTTTTGCCCCAGTACAGGGTGATAGGCCGTAGGTGTCAGCAATGCTTTTCTGTTCATCAGCGACAAACCAAGTTGCCAGGTACTATGTGTTTTACTATTGTACAACCACGGATCACGACTGGTGCCAGGCTCTGGTATTACAGCCAGTGTAACACCATTAGCCGTGACCAGTGGCGATAAAGTAGTAGCCGTACGTTCACGTGTTACCACGGGCCTGTCGGGTATTCCCTGCCCATACGCATAAGCTTTTACCCAATCTTTCCGAATATTACGTCCCTGAAAGTGACCAGGTATCAAAGCCCATGAAAAAGCATTTTTATCTATGATAGCTAATGAAGGCGTGGCCAATGAAAAATAGCCATCACGCATGGCGACAACTTTCATTTCCACCACTACATCATGCGCATACTTCTTATCTGTTTTCCAGTTGGCAGTGATCTGCGCGTTGTCTGTTTCCCGTTGAAAAACCAATTCTCCCCCGGTCGTTTGTTGTACCGATGCAGGATAAAAATGCTTGGCATTACCGGCAGTATTCAATGCCACCGGTTGCATCACTTCTCTCCATACCGGGTGCAGATACCTGTACTGCTGTTCGGGAAACTCAACAGGTTGTCCTTTCTCGTTGTAGATGGTCACCGGTACTGTATCCGGTTGTTGTGCACTGTATAGCAAAGTATATTCACCGCTCACACCGGGAATTGCTATCCACTGGTTTGCCTTTTTTACCATCAACTTTTTCAGTGCCCAGCCATTGCCTGTTTTTGTCCATTGCAGTTTAACAGCCGGGGATGCCAGTGTTACATTGGCAGGTGCAGTTTTCTGTGCAGATACCATCGCTGGTAATATTGCAGCGCACGCAACAATGCCTATACGGATAATGCTGTTTAAAAAAAGCCTGTATGTATAAAGTATACCTGTCATTTCGTGTTTGTTACCTGTTACCTGCTGCTACTTCTTTTTCCTGAACCAGTGAATTACTTACTACTGGCAATTGCACTTTACGTGCTGCCCGGTAAGGGATGAGCGAACAGAACAGGATGATCGTAGCAATACCTGCCACAATTCCCTGCCCCGCTGTAGCCAATGCACTTAAAATATACAACAGCACAGCAATGAACGCCAGTGCAAATGCAATTACCTGTAAGCCGAATTTATTCTGTTTCCTGATCTCAAAATTTTCTTCCGCACTTGCATCCCGGGCGTTTTGTTTACGCAATTCTTTACTACGTTCGTATTGTTCGTAATCGCGACTTTTTATATTGCGGGATGCCGCATAGAATTCATACAATGCAAGCATGATAAAGGGCAATCCTACACCCACCAGCATTTCCTGTGCACGGTTCAGCTTAAAGCTTACTGACAGTGGTAATATGATCTTGAATAACAGGTTTACCGATAAACTGATCAATGTAATGTACAATGTGGCTTTACCTGTAAGACGTTTGGAAAACAATGCCCATATAGGCGGTGCTAATAATGGTCCGCCGGTAATAGCTCCTATGCTCAATGTAAATTCAACAATGCCCCCGATATATGGTACGATCAGGGCAATGCCGATCATACCCAGACCAAAGAACCAGGAAGAGATACGGGCTACCTGCATCAGTTTTTTATCAGATGCATGCGGATTCATCGTTCCTTTATAAATATCATTGGTAAATACAGCAGATACTACATTCAATGCTGTATTGGCAGAAGCAGAAGTAGAGAAATACATACCCGTCAGGATCAGTCCCATTAAACCTGCAGGCAATACATGACGGCAGATCATCAGGTAAGCATTTTCTGTATCCAGCCCGGTCAACGATGGATTGATCGTTTTGTATACCATAGGAGGCAGCATCCATAAAACAGGGCTAAGAATATAAAGACCTGCAAAAAGATAAGCTACTTTCGATGCAGACTTTGGCGTATCTACACTGGTATAACGCTGCACAAATGTCCAGTTGCCGCCAATATAAAAAATATGATACAGCGCAAAAGCCAGTATAAAGCCCCAGGTGTATTCACCATTTACCAGGTTGAAAAAGTCTTTTGGGGCATGCTGCATGAAGGTATCCACACCACCGGCTGCTTTAAATGCAAGCGGCATGATAATGAGAATAGCTGCGGTCAGTATTACAAACTGCAAAATATCTGTTACCATCACCGCCCACAAACCGCCTACAGCCGTATAAGCGATCATGAATAGTCCCAGCACAATCGTAACCGGTACCAGGTCAAATCCCAGTGAAGAACCTACCAGCTTAGCTACGGAGTACAATACCGATCCTTTGATCAGCAATGATACCAGCATAAAAATGTAGATGTAGCTTTTCTGTACACGGTCACCCAGGCGTTCGCGTATAAACTCAGCTGCAGTAAGATTACCGGTTGCTTTCCATTTTGGTGCCAGATACAATCCGGTGATCAACCCGCCAATACACATAGTCCATTGGATAGTGATAGCTACCCACCCGTGTTTGTAGGCAATAGAACCCCAGGCCACAAATGTTCCTGCAGAGAAAAAGCTCATGAATAATGAAAGACCACCAATAAACCAGGGAACAGCTTCACCGCCGGCAAAAAAAGATTTCAGGTTTCTGCCCGTACGCGCAAACAAAAACCCGATCAGCATAATGAATACGGAAAAAACTACAATTACAGTGGTATCTATGGTGGAATTCATGTTCAGGTAAGTGTGCATGATAAGTTATCAGTAAGGTTGGCCGGCAACTTATCACGCACTGATTTACTGGGTTATGGTTAATGTAATTTCTTTCAGTGTATGTTCCTGGTTTTCGTATGAAGCATTGCTGGCATCGAAGGTAACTTTATAAGTACCCGGCTGCGAATAGCTTGTAGTATATTTACTGACATTTACAGTGATGTTCTTGATCGCCTCACCTTTATCAGGCAATACAGCAGAGGGGTTGAAACTTTTTGTAAGTACCCAGTCATCATCCAGTGCAGTGGCACTTCCCTGCATCAGCAACTGGCTGCTGGTAATAGACCATACTGCAGCAGGGTTCTGAAAACTGATAGCTTTCCATGCAGCAGTTGACATGGTTGCCATAGCAGTAGTGCTGCCATCAGGCGCCTGGTTATCAGCATTAAATGTACGGATCACCCACCTGTTCTGACTTACCAGGCTGCTGGTAGTATATTGAAATGCCAGTGTTACTGATTTATTGCCCGCAGTAAATTCCGACATATCCAATGTACCTGAAGGTACCTGGTCGGCACCTGCAGACAATACACACCTGGAGGTAATATCTTTCCACATAGCTTTTTTCACATTGGCACTGTCATAAATTCCATTAAAATCATTCGATACCAGTACAGCCAGGTTATTACGTACAAAATATTGCTGGTAGGTATTGAATTTGATCAGCAGCTTGTTGCCCACAGAGAACAACCTGTCGCGATATTCGTATACATGCCCGGCAGTACCCGACCAGAATACAATGTTGTGCGGATTACCAGTAAAATTAAATGTGATACTATCTCCTACTTTATAGGTAACAGATGCTGTAGTAACATCAAACGACGGTACATCTACCTTATCCCTTTTGGTGCATGATATTATTGTGAGACAAATACAGGCGATAAAAATTATCTTTTTCATAGCAATCAATGTTCGGTTTACAATGGATTACCATCCCGGGTTTTGTGTTACATAAGGGTTTACAGCAATTTCGCTGTTGGGTACCGGCATCAGCAAACTGCGTTGCGTTACGTTCTGTGCCTGTATAATGGCAGCAGGTGATAACGTTGACGGGGCCGTGGCCTGGTATTGTACGATCATATCTTTCATTACAGGCAGATAGTCGCCCCAGCGTATCAGGTCATGTTTGCGGACCCCTTCAAAAGCCAGCTCACGGAAACGCTCATTTTTCAGTGAATCCAGGAAATCTGTTTTACTGAGCCCTGCCGGCAGATCCACTGTAGCATCAGCAGTAGTTAAAGGTTTACCATACGCACGTCTTCTTACCATATTCACCGCATCATATGCCGCGCCAGTAGGTCCATTGACCTGGTTTTCTGCTTCAGCAAACATCAGCAGTACATCCGAATAGCGCAGCAAAGGAAAATTGGTAGGTGTATAATCTTTATTCTTTGGTTTGAACACTTCATACTCTCTTCTCCATTTACCGGCACTTCTTTCATATATCTGTGTACTGGTCCAGGCGGTTCTTACTACCGTATTGCCAGTGGCTACAAAACGGTAAGGCGCCACATTCCAGTCCCTGCGCAGATCATTTGCACCATAAGCATTGTATAGTTTGGCAGTAGCATGAATATAATCGTAGCCATATCCTGTATCAATATTAGTGCAGGCAATACCGATCCACGAACCTACATAACCACCTTCTTTGATCACTTCCTGGTTATTGCCATAAAATTCCACTTCCCATAACCCTTCTTTGATATCATACAGATCCTGTGCATGATTGATAAAAATCTGCTGATAACTGGTGTTCAGGGAGTGTATTTTAGATTGTATCACCTTGTCTGCATACGCACGTGCATCAGCATATTTCGCCTGATCTTTCAGCGGGTTACCAGCCATAGTGAGATACACCTTTGCAAGCATTCCCTGTACAGCAGTTTTTGTTACCCTGCCATTGAATCCGTAAGATGTGATATCTTTTACCAGTGGTTCAGCAGCTTTCATATCTGCCACTACCTGTGCATATACCTGTGCTACAGGCGTACGCGATAACGGAGGTTCTACCGGTGATTTGGTAGACGTAAGTTTTAACGGAACAGCCCCAAACATGTCGGCCAGCAGGTAATAATAATAGCCACGCAGAAACAATGCCTGTCCTTTGATCTCATTCCTGAACGAGTCGGTTACCTGTGCATTGCCGATATAATCCAGCAACATATTGGCTCGTTCAATGCCGGTGTAAATTGCTTCCCAGCAACGGTTCACTTCCAGTGTGGAAGCATCAATAATGTTAGCAAGATACCCGGTGCTCTGTCCTTTTATAAAGAACTCATCGCTGAATGCAAAATATCCATACAACGCAGTTCCGTATACACGGCGATCGCCCAACCTGTCGTAAACACCTGCCAGTGCACGGTTCAGATCGCTCTGTGTTTTATAATAGTTTTCCGGCGATATAGAATCGGTCGGTTTGGTATCCAGGAATTTTTTACATGCAACCGGTAGTGTTGCTGCAAAAACGATCATCAGCAGCAACGTAATGCAGCGATTGAATGGCTGATGACCTGTTGTTCCGGTTTGCCTGTTATTTGTTCTTTTCATATACTAAGCCGTTTAGATCGTTAGAATGTTACATTAAGACCTACAGTAATTGTTCTTGCCTTGGGATAAGCAGACCAGTCAAAACCAGGTGTCAACGCACTGTTGCGTACTGACACTTCAGGATCAATACCTGAATATTTTGTCCAGGTGATCAGGTTCTGGGCTGAAGTATACAGCCTGATATTTTTGATCTTGATCCTTTTTAATACCTGCGCCGGCAGTGAGTATCCCAATGCAACTGTTTTCAACCGCAGGTAGGAACCATCTTCAATATTTCGGTTTGAATATACATTGGGGCCATAGCCACCAGCTTTGGGTAACAGGTTGCTCTGGTTTTGCGGTGTCCACCTGTTTTCTATTGATTTAAACATATTTAGCGCTATTCTTCCCTCTGCACCTTCAAATACAATACGGTTGGCATTGAGGATATCATTTCCGTATGACCACTGGAAGAACACATTCAGGTCAAAATTCTTATAGGTGAAGTTGTTGGAAAAACCGCCGATGTAAACAGGCTGCGGATTTCCGATCACGGTCTGATCATTTGCATCCACCTGTCCATCGCCATTGATATCTTTGTACTTAATATAACCGGGTTGTATTACAGAACGGTCCATACCATTATTAGGTACATTATCTTTCAATACATACGTACCATTGGGTTGCTGGTTGAAATCGCTGTACTGGTAAATACCATCAAACAGGAAACCATAGAACAAAGCGACCGGCATGCCGGGTTTGGCAAGATATGGCAGCGAGTTATTGAAGTTATCATTCCAGGTAACACGTGTACTCAGGCTGGGCTGATCATAGTTCAGCTCCAGTATTTTATTCCTGTTGAAAGCAATATTGAAACTGGTATTCCATGAAAAATTCTTCTTATCAATATTCACTGTGTTCAGTGTCAGCTCAAAACCACTGTTGGATACTTTACCAACGTTCTTATAGCCGGTAAGATATCCTGTAGAAGAAGGCAATGATGCATTGAGCAGCAGATCGCTGGTCTTTTTATTATAGTAATCTGCCGAAACTGAAATGCGGTTTTTGAATAAGGATACATCCAGTCCTACATCTGCCTGTGCCGTGCGTTCCCATCTCAGGTCTCTGTTGCCCACCTCTGTTGGTACAGATCCCGGAATGTAACTATTGTTGAAATAGTAACCGGAAGTGCTGTTGGCACTACCATTGGTAAAACCACTCTGACGCAATACAGAAAGGTATGCAAAATCAGACACACGGTTGTTTCCTGTAACACCATAGCTTACACGCAGCTTGGCATCAGAAATGGCAGAGATCTTTTTGATAAAATTTTCTTCGCTCATTCTCCATGCTACTGATCCTGACGGAAAATATCCCCATTTATTGCCATCCGCAAATTTGGAAGAACCATCAGCCCTGAAGGATGCAGTGAACAGGTATCTTGATCTGAATGTATAGTTCACCCTGCCCAGGAATGAAGCCAGTGTTGACAATGATGATGAAGATACGATCATGATGGGTGTACCTTCATCCAGCCCACTGATGCCCAGTGATTCATTAGGTACCTGGTTAGCAGTAAATCCATTGGCCGAATTGGTTGTTTTCTGCATGGTAAAACCGGCCACGGCGTTCAATGTATGGTTCTTGTTGAACCGGCGATTATAAGATACTGTATTCTCATTCAGCCAGGTGTTCAGCAGCGTATTGTTTACTGAACCGTTCACGCCATTGGTAGCACCGTACGTGGTCAATGGATTACCGGCAGCAGTTTTTGAATTATTGAAAACTTCGCGTCTGCCATCGTTTTTAATAATACCACCATTGATACGCAGTGTAAAGTTTTTGAGGAATTTGTATTCAGCATACGCATTTACCCACAAAGCATTATTGTAAAAATAATTGTATGCATTCTTTGCAGACACCACGGGATTTACACGCAGATCAACTGTGGAAGAGATACCCGGATCAAATGCATCATCCACAATGGAAAGATCCATAAGTGAATCGCCGGTAACCGGTCTGTATCCCCATGCGCTGTAAAACAGGTAGGCAGAAGCAGTAATGGCATTGTCGCCACCATTGGTAGCAATCTGGCCGTTTGTTCTGTTGGATGTATAGTTGGCATTGATACCTACTTTCAATTTTGTGTTCACTGTCTGGTCAAGTACCATGCGCCCCTGGTAACGCCTGAAACCACCGTTGATCAGTATACCATCCTGGTTCATCAATGAACCGGAGATAGAATACCTGGTCTTATCACTACCACCACTTACAGAAAGAGAATGATTCTGCATGGGTGCAGTACGGAATACCTGGTCCTGCCAGTTGACACCCTGTACATTTTTATATGAGTCCAGTGTTTTTCCATTGCCCAGGTATACCGGTGTAGCCTGTGAAGAATTAAGTTCCAACTGATATTTCACATACTCATACGCACTCATCACATCCTGTTTTTTAATATAATGCTGCAGTCCATACCAGGTGTTGTATGTAACAACAGGTGTACCGATCTTTCCTTTTTTAGTGGTAATGATAATAACACCATTGGCACCCCTGGCTCCATAAATTGCCGTGGCAGATGCGTCTTTCAGCACTTCCATGGATTCAATTTCATCGGGGTTGATAATATTATTGTCAGGATTTTCGATAGGGAAACCATCAATTACATATAACGGAGAATTACTTTGTGTAATAGAGTTACCACCACGAATGGTAACAATGCTTCCGGTACCAGGTTGGCCATCCACTGTTGACACCTGTACTCCAGCCACGCGACCGGCCAATGCATCTTCAAAAGAAGCAACAGGTGCTTTTTGCATTTCAGCCACCTTTGCCACACCTACCGAACCGGTAAGATCTTTTCTGCGTGCAGTACCATACCCTATCACCACCACATCATTCAACCCTTTTACATCATCTTCCAGTTTAATGTTCATTACGGTAGCATTGGCTGCCACACGTACATCTTTGGTCAGGTATCCTACAAAGGAAACAGACAACATTACCGCGCCTGAATCTTTTAAAGGAATGTTGTAAATACCATCGGCATTGGTAACCACAGAAATGTTTTTGCGTAATACCTCTACCGTTGCGCCTTCTACAGGTTCGCCCCGTGTATCGGTAATTTTACCCGTAATCACTTTAGCGGGTTTTGCTACGGGGGTCTGAGCCTTTAACCATGTCGTCCCGGGCAATACGAGCAGCAGTAAAACCAGGAGGCAGCCCGGGAAGCGTTCTTTTTTCATCATATAGCCAGCTTGTTTATAATTAAAGAATCGTTAGGGTTATTCTGAATTACATATATAGTAACGCTGGGCTGCTATGTGGTACAAACCCACATTCGCACACCTTCAGAAAAATACATGCTGTAAAAAACTTTCCGGATAAGTGTTATAAAAGCAGTTTTTTCATCGCCGGTGGTCATGGTACTGAATGTACCCGGCGTACAGGATCGGGAAGATAAGACTGGTTTTGCAAACACAGTACTTGATTCAACAGGTACTTTTTTCATGATGGCATCATTATTCCTCAACAAAAATGTTGAATACAACACTGAAGACAAAAAAACTTCTGCTTATTTTATTATGGGAACATTCCCAATTTGCGGGAACATTCCCACATGGTTGTATTTTCCGTTTCTTTGTACCAGCAATATTTTTTATATGAAACGTCACCAGGTTACGATCATTGATCTTGCTAAAAAACTCAATCTGTCTAAATCAACTGTTTCAAGAGCGTTGACAGGGCACGCCAGTGTACACCCTGAAACACGCCGTGTAGTACTGGAACTGGCAGAAGAAATGGATTACCAGCGAAACATGTTATCAATAAGTCTGTTGCAGAAAAAAAGTAATACGATCGGTATTATAGTACCCGAATTTCTGAGCTCTTATTTTCCACAGGTGATCACCGGTGCACAGGAAGTAGCAGCACAGGCAGGATACAACGCCCTTATCTGTCACTCCAATGAAAATTATGAAACAGAAGTTGCCAATACCAAACTGATGCTGGCCAACCAGGTAGATGGTGTGATGGTTTCCATTACCAGGGAAACACGCAATTTTGACCACCTGAAAATATTCCAGCGCAAAGGCATTCCCATTGTTTTTTTTAACCGTGTATGTGAGGATATGATGGTGCCTAAAGTGGTGGTAGATGATTATGAAGGCGCATTTCGCGCAGTAGAACATCTCATCCAGCGAAAGAAAAAAAGGATCGCGCATCTTGCTGGTCCCGATACATTGCCAATGAGCGTAAAACGCCTGATGGGTTATCGCGACGCATTAAGAAGAAATAATATTCCCATTGATGAAGAGCTGATCATCCCCTACGACCTTACGCTGGCCAAAGTAAAAATATATATAAATCATTTGCTGCAGCTTGACAATCCCCCTGATGCCATTTTTGCCATTAACGATCCTACAGCGATCGAAGCCCTGCAGATCATCAAAAAGAAAGGACTAAAAGTACCAAAAGATATTGCGGTGGTAGGATTCAGTAATGATTATGTATCAGGATTGATAGATCCACCGCTGACCACGGTGTCACAACCCGTAACAGAGATCGGCAGAACTGCTGCACAACTGCTGATTGACCAGATCAACCGTGATGTATCTGAATGGAAAACTATTATTAAGGTATTGAAAACAGAACTGATCGTGCGGAAGTCGAGTTAGGAATATGCTACTGTTTGCCCGCCAGTTTCACTTTTTCTGGTAAGATAGGGATCAAATCCCAGCGGGTATCTTCGCCGTTGTGCAATACAGGTCTTTCAGCAATAATACTGAGGATATCCCTTTTTTTGCGTGCTTTCTGCAATAAGTGATAATGATTCTTTTTCCAGAGTGTAATAAACCCATCTGCATATACCGGAAGCCAGGAATACCACAGTTGCTACCACATCATCTGCCTCTACCGGCCGGAAGGGATACTTCCGGCCGGTCCATTGCTGATACAGAATGTATTATTTTGCTGCCGATATCTTCTTCATCAGCATTTCGGGCTCGTTGGTAGTGATCAGGTCTGCCTTTTGCTGTAACAAAGCATCCATAACAGGGCCATCATTCACGGTCCACGCATTTACAGAAAGCTTTAACTGCTGTGCCTGCGCAATCCATTCCGGATGTTTCTGAAATACTGAATAATGATAATCAATGCCGGTAAATTTATATGCAGCTACCTGTTCTGGCGACAGGTCTCCTTTCAGGTAAGCAACCTGTGCAAAAGGATCCAGTTGCAGTACACGTTTTAAAACTGCGGTATCAAAACTGATATAGATCACCCATGCCTGTGCTTTCTGGCGCACCACTTCAGCTACAGATTTATCCGTTAGCGCTTTTACATATTCAGGACCTGCATTGCTTTTGATCTCCAGGTATAACTCTGTCGAAAATTGTTTTGTACCGGTAGTGATATATTGCTGTAAAGTAGGCAGTGTTTCACCGTTTGACAGTTTTTTGATAAACAGGTCTTTTGCCGGTGTAGTAGCGATCCTCATGCCTTCCATATCCGGATCATGATGAATGACCAATACTGAATCAGAAGTCATGTGTACATCAAATTCGCTGCCCTGGCATCCCATATCAATGGCATGTTTCAATGAAGCAATGGAATTTTCTGTAGCACCTGTATTTTTCCATGCACCACGGTGTGCGACTACTTTGTTGCGGGCAAAATTATCTTCCAGCAGTAAAAAGTCTGCGCTTATTTTTTTCTTTTTATAAGTACCTGTTACGGTAATTTCCAGTGAAGCGGGCAATGACTGGCTTTTACCGGGTTTAATACACAGTTCGTTGCGGGAATTGAAATACAGCCATGCACTACCCTTTCCCTTCAGTTTATACACGTAGGGCAAGCTGTCTGTTACGTACGCTTCTGCTATCACGCTATCTGTTTTGTGATAACGGTAAGCGGATAATAACAACCTGTTTTGTGCAGATGCTACTGAAGCCATAATTGTACAGATTGCCACCAATAAGGTTACTTTTTTCATGAACCGGGCGATTTCTTTTAATGATTAAACAATGGTTCAGGCCTGACCTGTTACTGAGAAGAAGCACATACTGTGAAACAGATCATTCCCCGGCCCTAAAAGTAAGTGATTGAAAAGAATTAACCGGTTGAAAACCTATTAAAAAAGTGTAAACATAAAGCGGGCGTGCATTGCAGCAACCGGGATGCTTATCTGCTACATATCAACTAACATGCAAGAACTTATACCACTTCCCAGGTACCATTGTTTCCAATAGTGTACGAAAGGCCATTGCTCATAACATATATTTCACGTCCGGCTGCATCTGCAATTCTTTTCTGCTCACATACCCGTATCCCGTTATTCTCGCGGGTAAGATATACCAGTAATGCGGCAACGGTGGGAGGCACTTCATGCAACCACTGCTCATCATTTTCACGTACAAATGCCTGGCTCATATAGGTGATTTTGTATAAGTTGTACAAAGCTACAACATCTTCCGTCAGAGTACCTGCCTGGCCTGTACTTTATGATTTTTTTTCATTATACGAGGTAAACTGTCCCGCACTGTTTTCCGTATATTTTTATATGAGGCGTCTGATAGTACTGGCATTTTGCATGCCTGCATGGTTATTTTTGTCTTACAATTGTAGTAAGAAAATATCAACAGGTAGCAATGTTACCATTACACCCCCCAACACCGACTCCAGCGGAAAAAGTTTCCTGGCACTGGGTGACTCCTATACCATCGGCCAATCAGTAGATATTACCCTGCGCTTTCCTGCACAAACCGCTTCCTGGCTTACCGGCAACGGTTTACGCGTTAAAACCCCTCAATATATTGCCACCACCGGCTGGACAACCATCAATCTGCAGAATGCCATACAACAGGCCGATCTGCGCAATACATTCGATATTGTAAGCCTGCTGATCGGTGTAAATGATCAATACCAGCATCTTGATACCAGCGGCTATCGCATCCGTTTTGAACAGCTATTGCAAACCAGTATTCAACTGGCAGGTAATCAAAAAGCACATGTTTTTGTATTAAGCATTCCCGACTACAGTGTTACACCTTTTGCACAGGGCAGCAATACTGCACAGATCAGTAAAGAAATAGACTGGTTTAACAATATTAACAGGCAGATCACCGAACAATACCGTTGCCATTATCTCTACATTACACAGCTTACACGTGCAGCTGCCACAGATGCATCCCTGCTGGCGCCCGATGGCCTACACCCTTCCGGTAAAGAATACAAAATATGGGCTGATTCCCTGGCACCTGTTATTAAAGCTGCGTTGCAATAATCTGTTACTACATTTCATTGCCCGGGTATTTTATCAACAACAACGGAATATTACCTTTGCCCGCAAACCAACCTGCATACCATGCATACTTCTCCGGGAAAAGTTGTACTGATACTGGGCGCCAATTCTGATGTTGCCAAAGAAGCCATTCAGCTATATGTTGAAAAAGGGTATTTTGTCATTGCCGCTTCACGCAGCACTACAGCATTACAGGACTTTTTACGGCAAAGAGATATTCCACAGGCGAAGGTCAGCATACTTCATTTTGATGCAGTGTCATTTGATACACACCGGGCATTTTATGATGCATTGCCTTTTAAACCACATATTGTGCTGTATGCCGCAGGTTTTCTGAAAAACAATGAAGAGGCTTTGACAGACTGGGCAGGAAGTTTCCAGATGATGCAAGTACATTACTGCGGTGCAGTATCCATACTCAATATCATTGCGATGGATAACAGCAATAAGCAACTTGAAAGGATCATTGGATTGTCTTCTCTTTCAGGTGTACGCGGACGCAAAAGCAATTTCATTTATGGCAGTACCAAAGCTGCTTTTACACAATACCTGGCAGGTTTGCGCCAGTATCTTTTTGCAAAAAACATTACTGTAAATGTGATCGTGGCAGGCTATATCCGAAGTAAGATGACTGCAGGCCTCAGTTTACCCGGATCGCTGATGCTGGAACCTGTATTCATTGCAAAGGCTGTTGTAAACGCCGGTAAACGTTTTACCATGGTACCCGGTCTGAAATGGAAGATCATTTATAACATTCTGCGAATATTACCGGAAAGCCTGGTAGCAAAGCTGCCTTAGCGCGATGCTGCTGATATCTTAAAATGTTTGTACAACTGTTGTTGTCCTTTGGACGTAATGATGATCGCGCGGGAGTTTTTTGTTCTGCGCAGCCAATCCTCCGCCAGCATAATATCCAGCAGTGCACTTCCAACAGAACCCGCTACATGGTAACGCCGTTCGCTCCAGTCAAGGCAGGGCCGTACTATGGGTCTTCGCTGCTGAGACAAAGCATCCATATCCACACCAAAATTCTTCAGCCATTTATTGCCTTTATCGCTTATTGTAAAAGCTTTTTCTGATTGTACCAGTATCTTCTGTTGCAACAGGCTGTCTGCTATGGCAACGCCCGTTTTCCCTGCCAGGTGATCATAACAGGTTCTGCAATATTTGATCGCTGTATTGCTATCCGGCTGTTTTTTGCTGATTGCATTTACAGGCACCAGGGTGGCCAATGCTTCCACAGCATACGCTACTTCTTTCCGAGCAAAACGATAATACTTGTGTCTGCCCTGGCTTTCTACCATCAGCAATTCCGCCTGCAATAATTTCTGCAGATGCATGCTCATATTCTGTGGTGTGGTATCGGCAGCCATTGCCAGCTCTGTAGCAGTAAATGCTTTTCCATCCAGCAATGTCCACAACACAGTAGCACGTGTAGGATCACCTACCAAGGCTGCCACTTCTTTAAAATGTTGTTCCATATTACAAGCATAGTTCATTTTATAATGAACTGTACAGGTATAAAATTATCTAATCTTGCAGTAGCAACAACCATATTAACAATAAAAAAAAACAGGATTGCTTTCTACCGGCAGTACATATTTTTTATGCACTGCCATGAACACAGGACATTGCATTTTCTTAATCAACAACCAAAATCGTTGTATCAGTTCCGGCGGGTGATACACCCGCCGGGCAGCGATACCCTGGCATGGGTCTTACCCGCCACGTTTAATTCATCACATTCAATCAACAATACGCTATATGATCGCAGTAATATTTGAAGTGATACCGCATGAGCAACATGCGCAAACTTACCTGGACATTGCAGCCACGCTACGTCCGGAACTGGAAAAGATACCGGGTTTTATTTCCATTGAAAGATTTCAAAGCCTTTCCATACCGGTTAAAATATTGTCATTGTCTTTCTGGAGCAATGAAGAGAGTATACAGGCTTGGCGTACACTGGAAGTACACCGTATGGCACAGGCAAAAGGACGTGCCTTTATTTTTAAGGATTATCACCTGCGCATTGCATCTGTGCACCGCAATTATGGCCTGCACGATCGCGCACAGGCACCGGCAGACAGCCAGGCTTTTCACCACTAACCGGTTGATCATTAAAGGATCTGTTGCAGCGCTTCTTTTACATCCATCCGATGGGCCTTTGATACGGGGATCCTCGTTTTGTCGTTCAGCAATAGTGTGCCGCCATCCTCTTTCAGATAGCTTTTTACAAAACGTGTATTGACAAGGTGCGACTGATGCGTACGTACAAAACCATACGGTTGAAGTAAACCGGCAAAGTCCTTCAGTGTTTTACAAACCAGCAGGTTTTCCCCGGTATCCAGAAATACATGGCAGTAATTGCTGGATGCTTCACAACGGATGATGGATATTACTGTAGCATACCGTATTTCGCTCTGTAATGGCAAAGCTATCTTCTGCTGTTCTTTATTACCGGTGGCAATAAATGCCAGCAGGTTTTCAATACTGTGATCTTTGTGTTTACCTGCAATACGGCTTGCAGCCTTTTCTATAGCAGTCTGCAGATCTGGCAGTGTAACAGGTTTCAGCAGGTAGTCGAGCGCAGAGAATTTGATGGCCCTGATACCATACTGGTCATGCGCAGTGATAAAGATCACTTCAAAATCAATACGGCTGAATTTTGTAAGCAGATCAAAACCCGATTCACCGGGCATCTGTATATCAAGTAATACCAGGTCTGGCCGGTGCTGAACAATGGCCGCATAAGCATCTGCCGTATTGGATGCAGTTGCCACCACCTGCACCTGGGGAAAATATTGTTGCAATAACCGTTGCAGGTATTCAACGTTATTCAGTTCGTCATCTACTATAATACTTTTAATGACCATACACAGCTAAATTAACCAATCCTTTAATTGTATTGTTACCGCTGTACCTTCATTGCCAGACGTTATATAATAACTCACAGTTTCACTCCCATACATATCGTTTAGCAGTTGCACCCGGTCGCGCAATAACTGAAGTCCCATACCGGTATTGTCTGCATAAGCTACGGGCGATTGCATTCCCCCGCCGTTATCACTGACTGTAAATATCAATGATTGTTCAACAGCCTTCATGCTAATTGTAATGATCCCTTCGCCTTTCAAAGCCGCTACACCGTGCTTCACAGCATTCTCTACAAACGGCTGCAATAACATGGCAGGTATTTCCGTATTGATAACATCGGGTATGTCTGTAACAATATTGTATGTAAAAGGAATACGCAGTTGCTCCATCTGCAGGTAAGTGTGCAGCATGTGCAATTCATCTTCCAGGTTTATTAGTTCCTGTCCGCTGGTTTCCAGTACCGTACGTGTAAGCGATGAAAATTCTGACAAATAACGTGAAGCAGCTTCCGTTTCTTTTTTACCCAGCAGGTTCTGAATGGCACTTAATGCATTGAACAGGAAATGCGGGTTCAACTGGTTCTGCAGGTTACGCAACTGCATTTGTTTTACCTGTTTACTACGTTCAGCTTTTTTCAGCTTATTCCTGTTATACCGGTAATAACTATAAAAACCGGCTGTGACCAGTAAAACTGCCCCCAGTATATAAGGAAATAACTGTTTTAATGAATACTTCCTGGCCAAACCCACAGGCTGCAATACCTCGAAAGGAATATCCAGCAGCCATTTACGATGTGCAGTTGAATTAAAGAAATAAACATTACCAACTATAAACCTGTATTTTCCGGGTTGTGCAAAAAGCGCCGCATTAATACGTATGGTTGGCTCATTGAAATAAAAACTGATTTCCGAGGTATCAGTCTTCCCGTCAATATTTCTTTCCAGCAACGCTTTATAACCGAATGTTTCCTGCACATTGTCAAAATCAAAAATTGCGTACAGGTATTCTTTATCTCCCGGTAGTTTCAGGTTGTGCAGTACACCTGTTACAGGATCTTTGCGTGTTGCGTGTTTCTGACGAAGCAGTGTTGCATCCAGAAAACCATTCATTCCTACAATGTTATCCTCTTTAAAATACACCCTTGTCTGCTGCAACGATAATGCTGCCGGCACCGGCCAGTTCACTACCAGCCCCCCGCTGATCAGCCCTGTTTTTTTATTACGGACTTCCAGCAGCATATATTTCCTGTAAAAACAGAGTTCTCCGAAAACAGCATACCTGTAGCCCGTTTGCGGCACCGTTTTGAACGCAGTAAAATTGCTCCAGTCCTTATATACAACACTATCATTTAAAACAATCCTGTACTGAAAGCTATCCGCATTGCCGGGATGAATGCCTATTGCAATAACAGATACAGCAGAAGAATCGAAAACATTGTACGAATCATATTTCCTGCTGAATATCCTTAGTTTATATCCGAAATAGCCTTCTGCCCTGGCATTAAACCGAACGCCCAGCCCTGTAGCCGGCAACGGCTTGCATATCATCCGGGTACTGTCTTCGATCATCCCCCCTTTAAATCCCCAGAATTCCTGTGAAGCTCCATGAAAAGTGTGCAGATCTTTTTCAAGGATACTGTAGTTATTCTCCCAGGTGGTTCCGTCGGCATTATAATGCATCACATTAAAATGATAATACTCTCCCGCCGGGTATGCCTTTTGTGCCTGTGAACATACAGGCAGCACTGCTGATAGCAGTGCTGCTGCAATTACTTTCATAAACAGGTATCGCCACAGGTTATTCATTCCTGTAATTTAAAAGTTATTTTGCCGCCATCAGTTGTTTTTCAATGACACTGCTCAATTCATTTTTGCCATAGCCAGATGAGGCGAAAACGATCTTTCCTTCGGGATCTAATAAGAAAAAAGAAGGATACCCTGTTACACCGTATTTCATTACGATCTCGCTGTACCAGCCTTTTCCGTCCCACAGGTACAGCCAGTCAGGACGATCTCTTTTCATTCCTTTCAGCCAGGTATCCCGCGATGCATCAACATTAAAACTAACAATGGCCAGTTTATCATTGTATTTACTGATCAGTGCTTTCATTTCGCCTATTGCCATTATACAGGGGCCACAATAAGTTTCAGTAAAATCAAGCAGCACATATTTGCCCACCATTTCTGAAAGCCGGCGCCTGTTACCTGATGAATCTGTCGCTTCAAAATCATAAAACCTGTCTCCCTTTTTAAGTGGCTTACCTACCAGCAGAAATGTCTGTATAGCTCTCGCATGATGATAATCTTTATATGGCGATTGCAGTGTATTGTATAAGCTCCTGATGACAGCAGTATCCATTTTGCTTTTCAGGTAGAACAACTCTTTGACACCTGCATAGGAATTAATGTATTTCATTACAAATGCACGTCTTACCGAATCCGTAATATCGTCGAGCACCTTTACCTGTTTCCAGATACTTTTCTGTAATTCGGGGTTTTCATTTTTATTCATCAGCGGTATAGCAATACTTGTCAGGCTATCTCTTGAATGATACAGCGAGCCGGTCTGCCTGTTTAAGATATTCTCTACATCCTGGATCTTTGAACCGGTGATCTGCATAAAAAAAGGCATATCCTTACTGCTGCCTTTTACAGTTACGGTTTCATTGCCCATAAAAAGATTACAGTAATAAAAGCTGTCTTTGGTAGATGTATGCAACCATAATGAGCGGGGACCATCTGTAAACGTGCCTTTCATGGTAAAAACACCGCTGGTCATAACAGCACTATCAACAACCCGGTCAAGATCAATATCTTTCAGCCAGAACTTAGTACCATTTTTGAACCCGCTTATTTTCCCTTTAATAACATATTGCTGTGCAGTGGCTGCAGAGGTGATGCAACAGGCCAGTATGCCTGCCAGTAATTTTTTCATGGCTTTTTTTATACCAAAAATGACGGGAAAGCGTCTTTTTTCAAAGCGCTACCAAGTATTCAGCCATTTTCACTGAGAATCCGGACGGTGTTCAGCCGGAAATCTATTGGGCATGCCACATGTGTTCTGAAGAAAGGGCCACGTATATCATATCGCCTTCTGCATAGTGACTATCAAGCGATTTGACCGTTACTATCTGGTTCATCAGCAATACTTCTATTTCGTATGAACTACCAAGGAAAAGAATGCTTGTCACTTTTGCGGGAATACCCCCTGCTTCCGCAGTCACTATTTTAAAACTTCCCGGACGCACCAACATGGATTGCCCTTTGGTATCTACGCCCAATGCAGCGGCTGTTTGTGTGCTGACCATACTGTAGCTGCCCATAATGCCAGCTACATATTCGTTAATGGGTTGCCAGTATATCTGTAACGGGCCGCCTTTCTGTATTACACGGCCATCTTTCATGATTAATACCTCATCCGCCCACGAAAGCACATCCTGCGGATCGTGCGACACCAGCAGACAGGATATTTTCAATTGTTCTCCAATATCACGGATCGCTGCTTTCAGAATACTTTTATGGATCATATCCAGGTTTGAAAATGGTTCATCCAGCAAAAAAAGCCGTGGAGACATGATCAGTAAACGCGCCATAGCAATACGCTGTTTTTCACCACCGGAAAGCTGGTTGCTCTTCCGTTGCAACAGGTGATCAATACGGCAAACTTTGTAGAGTGCCATAGCCTGCTCATCTGAAAGCGTATTGGCATAATCCAGTATCTCTTCTACGCGGTAGGAGTTGCGCAGTTCGTAATGCTGCGATAAATAGGCAATATGCTGGTGACCGGGTATCAGCTTTTCAAGCGGGCCTTTTACACGTTTGCCTTCAAATACCACTTCCCCGCTGTCCGGCTGGATCAGTCCCGCAATGATCTTGCACAAAGTACTTTTGCCGGAACCGGATTCACCGGCAATAGCCACTCTTTGAAACGGGTATTGGGCAAAACTGATATCCTTTAGCTCAAAATCGTCGCCTTCCTTCCTGTTGATTCCCGATACTTTTAAAAAATTCATAGTAACAGCTAAAAAAACCTTTTAGGCGGCAAAAATACCCTGATTTACATGAAAAAGTTCGGGTTTATTGAAATTCAGGAAGTTCAAAGCTATTTTATGGGGTGAAATATCTTTTCCAGCATGGCATACAGTTCCGGATGGTGCGCTTTCAGTTTGTCCGGGCGTTCAAAAAAATATTCGGAGATCACGGCAAAAAACTCCGCATCGTTGGTTGCGCCGTAAAAATTGATGTCGCTGTCCTTGCCCATTTTCATTTCGCGAATGGTTTCATGGATCTGTTTGATCCATGGTAACACGTAGGGCCGCGCCAGCAGGTATTCCGGTACACCGTCTGTAGCACCGTCTGCTTTATCCAGCAGGTGTACAAACTCATGAATGGCGGTATTGTGACCATCTTCCGGGTTGCTGAAGGAGGAGCGCAGGGAAGGCTGCGACAGGATCATCTGCCGGTGCAGTGCACCATCGCCCACCATGCCCAGTATATTCCGGTCACCTCCTTCTACCTGCCAGGTATCGTTAAAGGTATCTTTATACAGTAACACTTCGGAAATATTATTATATCGCCATTCAGGGAAATAAAAGATAGGAATAATGGCTCCGGATGCTACCAGCAAACGATCCAGTTCTTCTACCTGCACACCAATACCGGTAATGCGTACCTGTTGCAAAAATTGTTGTATCCTGGTTTCAAAAGAAAGTTTCCCCGCATCATCCAGGTTGCGGTAAAACAGAACGTTTTCTGTCAATATTTTCCTTGCGCCGGCAGACAATATATAACCATTGTTCTTTTTCCGGGCATTGTTGTAAATACCGATCCCCGCTATCAGGGCTATTACCAAAAGGGCCAATCCAATCATATTGTACGGCAATAAAAGCCGGCAGGAAATTTACAGTTTTTTCAGCAGGGATCAATATGTAACAGGGAGGGTTGTCAGATAAACTGCAGTTGTGTGGCTATACGGATCAGCGACGCGGTGTTCTTTACATCAAATTTGGCCAGCAGATTTTTACGATGGGTATCTACCGTTGTGACGCTGATAAACAGTTTCTGCGCTATTTCATTATTGGTCATACCCTCAGCAATCAGCCCCAGTATTTCCTGTTCACGACGCGTAAGCACTGGTGTAACGCCATTAGAGTTTTTCCGCAAAGCCTGGGCAGCTTCTTCGCTCAGGAACACTTTTCCTTTAACAACAGTGCCAATGGCTTCCATTATTTCCTCTTTGGTAGCATTTTTCAGTACATATCCTGATGCCCCTTTGTCAATCATTTTCTGGATAAAGCTCTGCTGGTTAAAAGTACTGAGACCAACAATGAACACGCCGGGATAACTTGCTTTTACCAGTTCACAAAGCTCTATTCCGCTTTTATCCGGCAAATTGATATCCATCAATATCACATCGGGTAACCGTTGTTGCAGAAAAGCCATACAACTGGCAGCAGTTGACGCATGCCCTGCCCACTCAATCTCCTTTTCGTACTGAAGCAGGGAACGTATTCCTTCAATTACCATATAGTGATCGTCAACAATAAAAACGCTGGTTGGCATTGCATCAGGTTCAAAATGTAAATAGATACTTCTCTGTTATTTTACCGGCAGCCGGTAATTCCATCAATCCACACAAATAAAACTAAAAAAACAATCACGTTCTCCCCTGTTTTTCCATGATTTTTTATAGGTACATCCGCCGGACACCGCTCCAGTGGCCGGTGTCTTCACCAGCCACTCATCAAACCGCATTGATTATTCAATAACCAACATGCCTGTTACGTTTTTTCAGGTAATGATGCCACAAAAAATAAGTAGAGAGCGAACGAAACGGTTTCCATTGTTCAGCCAATGCCAGTATTTCATCTGTGGTTTTTACAATACTCAGTTCTTTAATGGTATTGACCACGGCAATATCTCCTATCGGAAAAATATCTTTGGCCTGCATACAGAACATCAGGTAAATATCAGTAGTCCAATGACCGATGCCTTTAATACTGATCAACCGGCTCCTGATCTCCGGTTCACTTAGTATATGCAATTGGGCAAGATCTATATGACCTTCAGTAATGGCAACAGACAGGGCCCTGAGATATTTTGCTTTCTGCCGGCTGATCTGGCAGTTGCGCATTTCCTCATCCGTCAGTTTCAGAATATTTACCGGTGAGAATACTTCCAGGTAAGCATTTAATTTCTGAAAATGAGCATTGGCAGAGGCCAGGCTTACCTGTTGTTCCAGGATGATCTTTGATAAAGAAATAAAACCCGGTTCACGGCTCCAATCGGGAGGAGCGCCGTATTGTTCATATATAGCTGCAAAAACTCTTTCCCGTTTAATAAGGGTCTTTATATCCTTCGGGTTAACGATCCTGCTGCTATTCATGTTATAAATGTATTTAAAAATAAAATGACCCGGTTTATTACCAGGCCATTTCCTTCAACTGGCATGCCTGCAATCAGGCTACCAGGTTCTGCAAAGCACCAAAAGCATGATCGATGACAATTTTCCAGTTGCCGTCCGGCTGCCGTTTCATCACCTCAATTCCTTTGGCACTTACTTTTACTTCATGGCCATCGGTTATATTCCATTCAGACCGCCCTACGGCCAGGTTGCCCGTTTGCAAACAATACACTGTCCTGATCTCCATGGTTCCTTTTATGGACAGAATGGCTTTCACTGCTTCTTCAAACTTTCTTTTCCGGAAACGGGTTTGCCAGGCTCAGGTACAATGATGCCATCTACATCGTACTGTACCCCGGCACCCTGAAATTGCACAAAACGGAACAAAGTCCTCTAGAGAATTAAAAACCCACTGTATCAACAGGTTACACCGGAAACCTTAACTTTGACCGACATGTAAAAGCACTGACAACCAACTTTATCATCCATGAACCTCTATCTGAAAAGCATCCAACGTTTTGTTATCACCGGCATGCTGCTCTTTTCACTGGCAGGCATATCTGCCGCCACTCCCGCTAATCCTTACAATCTGATGATCGCTCCCGGCACTGTTACTGAAAATTCGGTTACCCTGCTTTGGGATAAACAGGGTAGCACCGATAGTGTGGTGTATAGCATTTTTTTGAATGATAAGCCCCACGCCACTACCGGTATTACCAATACCACCATTACAGATCTGTTACCCGATACCTGGTATACCGTACGTGTGAGCGTTCAGCAAAAGAAACAGGAGATAAAAAAAATGTATCTCCTGAAGTTCAAAACTGCTGCTGCTGGTAAACGCTATAATATACTGGACTACGGTGCGAAGAATGATCCGCTTTTTACAAACACCAAAGCCATACAGGCAGCTATTGACGCCTGTGCTGAAGGAGGAACTGTATATATACCGCAAGGAACTTTTTTGTCCGGCGCATTGTTCCTGAAAAGCAACATGACCCTGTATATTGAAAAGGGCGGCGTGTTAAAAGGTTCCGTTGCACCGGAAGATTACCTTCCCATGATATTAAACCGCTTTGAAGGCTGGGAACTGAGCACCTATGCCAGTCTGCTGAATGCGGGTGCACTTTCGCGCAACGGTGGTTATACCGTTAAAAACCTGCGTATTGCCGGCAGCGGTACCATTGCCGGTGGTGGTAAGCAACTGGGTGATGCTATGGTAAAAGCCAGTGGCATCCGCAGTCGTGGTCGTCTGATCTGTCTTATGAACTGCCAGGATGTAAGCATTTCCGGTGTTACATTGACCACACCACCCTCCTGGACACTACACTATATTTACAGCAATAATATTTCCTGTCACGGGCTTACCATCATTACCACTGGTATTCACAATGGTGACGGTATTGATCCCGATTCTTCTACTGATTCTTATATTTTCAACTGTACGTTCAACACGGGCGACGACTGCATTGCGATCAAATCCGGTAAAAACCCCGAAGGTTTTTTTGTTGCAAAGCCTACTAAAAATATCAGGATCACCCATTGTAATTTTATCAACGGGCATGGCATTTCCATCGGCAGTGAAATGTCTGGCGGTGTAAGCGATGTACTGGTACAGGATTGCAAGGCCGGCAACCTGCTTAATGGTATGCAGATAAAAGCAACCAAAGAAAGAGGCGGTTATGTCAGAAATGTAACTGTAACCGATTGTCATCTGCTCAAGATCACGGTCCTTTCTTCGCTCAATTACAACAATGACGGTGAAGCAGCTCCTGAAGTCCCCACTTTTGAAAATTTCGTATTCAGGAATATCAATATGACAAAGGCAAAGCCCAACGAAACCGTAATGATCATCAATGGATTTAAAGAAGCACATCATCTGAAAAACCTGTTGTTCCAGAACATTGTACTTCCTGAAAATGCAAAGGTGCTTATCAATGATGCGGAGCAGGCAACGTTTACAGCAGTAAAGACTGTTACCGGCGCAAAACCTCAATACACGGTGAATAACAGTACCGGCATTGTTTATTGATCATAATATTCTATACAACAAACGGGCATCCCGTTCAGGGACGCCCGTTTGTTGTATGTTCACTGGCTATAATTACAATCCTTCTGACTGCGCCTGAAACTTTTCGATGCTCTTTCCTTGCTGTGCATTGATCTTTGACCGGTTAAACTTCACTCCGCGAACATTGTACAATTCACCGCTGTTCTTTGCAGCGATCTGCACATTATCAAAAGTAATATCCTGTATCGGCGCTTCCGGAAGCCCCCATATTTTCAAACCTGTCTCTGCATTGATTATATTAATATTCTTTAGTTGAATATCCCTGTACACGGGTATACTGGCAGTTACAACAGTAACAGTGTCATCCGCAGGATTAGCCGGTTCTCTGGGATAATATGCAGAGAAGAATACAGGCCATTTTACATTTTTGATTACAATATCAGTATAGCTCACATGTTGTACTATACCACCGCGTCCCCGGGCTGATTTGATGCGCAATGCTGAAGTTGTGCTATCAAAAACGCAATTGCTTACCACCAGGTTATTCAGCCCGCCGGCTGTAAAACTGCCAATGGAAAGTCCGTGCCCCACACCAAAAAAACAATCGCGGATCAGGATATTACTGCATTCCGGATCATTGGCTGCCGCATTTTTATTACCGAAATTCAGCGCAATATTATCATCACCGGTCCTGATATCACAATGCTCTATGGTACAGTTTCTGGCAGCAATATTGATCCCGTCTGTATTGCGCGATTGCGGGGGAGCTACAATATGAATATGATGGATATATACATCGCGTACATCCTTTAATGAAAAATGTGTGTTCGGCGGATTGAGGCTGGTGATTCCCGTAATTTCAAGGCGTTGGGTACGCTCAATAAAGAACAATTGTGGACGCCGGTAAGTGATCTCTTTTGCCGTGAACTTCTTCCACCATATTTCACCCTGGCCATCAACAATACCTTCACCACTGATCTTAACATCAGTGGCGCCGGATATACTGATAAAATTGAGATACTTTTCTTTTTCAGCCGGGTAAGCATCCACATCGTTTCTCAAACGCAATACAGCTCCCTTCTGAAGTTCCAGGTTTGTTTTACTGTATATTTTTAATGGCCCGCAAAGAAAAACACCTTCAGGAACGATCACTTTACCGCCTTGTTTACCTGCTTCATCCAGCGCACGCTGAATAGCTGCTGTATTCAATGTTTTACCGTTGCCGGTGGCGCCAAAAGCGGTGATCACAAAGTTTTTGTCCGGTATTACCGGTACACCGGTATGCTGGGCTACGGCAATATGCAGTACTGCAGTACAACACAAACAGGCGAACAATAATTTATACATTGCTGCAAAACGTTTCATTGGTCAAAAGATTATTAAGTGTTATCATGCCTATACCCGGCATGTGGATGCACGCACCACCAATGTTGGTTGTATGATCACCGGTGGCAAAGATCTTGCCTGCCTGCTTTCCTGTCCATTCATAAAAGCCAGTACTGCCTGTTTACCCATTTCAACGCTCCCTTGCTCAATAGTAGTGAGTGATGGAGTGGTCAGTTCAGTATAGGGTTCATTGGAAAATCCGCAAATGCCCAGGGTACCCGGTACAGCGATGTTCATTTCTTTCGCCACCTGCAATGCACCCAATGCACAGATATCTGCTGCCGCAAAAATGGCATCCGGGGGCTGTTTCATAGAAAGCAGCTTCTGCGCCGCCTCTCTTCCATTTTGTTTGGTAAGACAATCCATCTGTATATATTCCGGTTTGTACAACAACTTATATTGCCGGAGTGCTTTTTCAAATGCAGACCTTCTATCCCGGTATATATCTATGTTCTGCGGCCCCGCCAGGTGGGCAATACGTTTATATCCCTGTGTAGCGAGATGTTTCACTGTTTCAAACACAATCTGCTCATTGTCGTTGATGATCCTTTGTGTGCGCAGACTTTCGTCTGTTCTGTCGAACTGTATAACCGGTATACCATATTTTTTTGCTTCCTGCAAATGCCTGGTACCGGCAGAAGTAGCAGCCAGTGAAACAATGATACAGGCCACGTTCTGGTTGATCAGCAATTCCACACAACGCTTTTCATTGTCAAACGATTCATCAGTCTGGCAGATCAGTACATGATGATTACTTTGCCTGGCCACCATTTCAATACCCGCCACAACGTTTGCAAAAAAATGATCATTGATCTTCGGCACTATCACACCCAGTGTTTTTGAAGTACCTGTGCTTAGTGAGCGGGCATTGACATTGGGTTTATAATTGAGTTTCAGGGCAGTTTTCCGTACCAGCTCTTTGGTAACTTTCCCTATAGAAAGATCATCTTTCAAAGCACGGGAAACAGAAGCCGGCGTTATATTCAGTTCTCTGGCAATATCGTATATGGTAGTTCGTCGCTTTTCTGCCATAGCTAAAAATACAAATTCTGTATTATGAAAAAGAAGGTAGTTTTTTCCTTACGCCGGTTAAATGTATGTCATTTATCATTACATTTACGTAACCGGTTACGTAAAATCAGGTCAACCAGGCATTTTTATATGCCATTAACATTTGCCGAATGAAAATAAAATCGCTGGCCTTTTTATGGCTGCCACTCGCTTTTGGATACAACCTGCACAGCCAATCACTGAAATTATGGTACAATAAACCAGCAGCCAACTGGAACGAAGCGCTTCCTATCGGCAACGGGCGACTGGCAGCCATGATTTTCGGCACACCCGGTAATGAACGCTTGCAATTGAATGAAGAAACCATCTGGGCAGGCGAACCCGGTAATAATATTATCCCCAATACATTTGATAGTATCCAGGCCATCCGGCAGTTATTATTTACCGGCCGTTATAAAGAAGCACAGGATCTTTCCAACAGAACATTCCCCCGTTCCTCCCCGGCCAACAGTAATTATGGCATGCAATACCAACCGGCGGGTGATCTGCGTATACAGTTTCCGTTGCAACAACCTGTTTCTGATTATTACCGCGACCTGGATATTGAAAATGCACTGGCATCTGTTTCCTTTAAAGCCGGTGATGTTACTTACAAACGTGAAATGTTTGCGTCTCTTGCCAATGGTGTTATTATAGTACGGCTTACCGCCAGCAAACCCGGCAATATTTCCTGTACACTTACAGCAGGCAGTCCGCATAAGATCAGTCATGTTAAAGCAGCTACCGGCCTGCTTGTAATGACAGGCACTACCAGCAGTGCTGACAACAAAAAAGGACGCATCAATTTTGAAGCTCAGTTCCGCCCGGTACTGGAAGGAGGCACATTAACAGCAACTGACACCAGTCTTATTATATCCAATGCCAATGCAGCTACTATCATTGTCAGCATTGCTACCAATTATAAATCGTACAAAGACATCACCGGCGATCCTGCTGCAAAAGCTGCCGCCTTTATTACACCCGTTGCAGCAAAACCATACAACACGTTAAAGGCAGATCATATTAAAATTTACAGGAAGTATTTCGACAGGGTGCAACTGGACCTGGGTACCAACGCACAGACTGCCAAAACCACTGATACACGTGTAGAAGAATTTAACAGCAGTCCCGATCCGCAACTGGCTGCGCTGTATTTCCAGTTTGGCAGGTACCTGCTGATCTCCGGTTCACAACCCGGTTCACATCCTACCAACCTGCAGGGAAAATGGAATGAAAAATTAAGTCCGCCGTGGGACAGTAAGTATACCATCAATATCAATACAGAAATGAACTACTGGCCTGCAGAGCCTGCCAATCTTTCTGAGCTGCACCTGCCGTTGATAGATATGATCAAAGACCTGTCTGTAACCGGGCAGGAATCTGCCGGCAGCATGTATCATGCACGTGGCTGGAATGTTCATCACAACACTGACCTGTGGCGTATTACCGGCCCGGTAGATGGTGGATTCTATGGTATGTGGCCAATGGGCGGTGCATGGTTATCACAACATGTATGGTATCATTACCTGTACACCGGTGACAAAGAATTCCTGAAACAGGTATATCCTATCCTGAAAGGAGCTGCAGTGTTTTACGTAGATGTGCTGCAGGAAGAACCTGTACATAAATGGCTGGTGGTGGCGCCCTCTATGTCGCCCGAAAACACTTACGAGAGCGGAGTAGGTATTTCTGCCGGTACCACTATGGATAATCAACTGGTGTTTGACGTATTTTCCAACGCTATAAAAGCAGCCCGTATTCTGCAACAGGATAAATCACTGACAGATACCTTGCAAAAAATGATTGTACGACTACCGCCTATGCAGGTTGGTCAATATGGTCAGTTGCAGGAATGGATGCAGGATTGGGATAAACCCAATGACAGGCATCGTCACATCTCTCACCTGTATGGTTTGTATCCCGGAAACCAGATATCACCTTATCAATCACCCGCATTGTTCAATGCGGCTAAGAAAACATTGATCTCCCGGGGCGATAAATCTACCGGCTGGTCAATGGGATGGAAAGTGAACTGGTGGGCCAGGCTGCAGGACGGCAATAAAGCTTTCAAACTGATCTCCGATCAATTGACACCTGCTCCTAAAGATGAAAAAGGACAGAGCGGTGGTACCTATCCCAATCTTTTTGATGCACATCCGCCATTCCAGATAGATGGCAACTTTGGCTGCACAGCAGGCATTGCTGAAATGCTGGTACAATCGCATGACGGTGCCATCCATATTCTCCCTGCATTGCCGGATGCATGGCCTGATGGTGCGGTAAAAGGATTGGTTACACGGGGTGGTTTTGTAGCTGACATTACCTGGAAAAATAAAAAAATCCAAAAACTCACTATTACTTCCAGGCTGGGTGGCAATTGCCGTATCCGTGTATACGATCCGCTGGTAGCAACAGGTAATAACAATATAAGCAAAGCAAAAGGTGCAAATCCCAATCCATTCTTTGAAACAGCTGCTGTTCAACAGCCATTGGTTTCGGGAAAGGTTAACCCTGATATTACACCTGCCAGGAAGGTTATTGAATACGATATCGTTACAAAACCCGGCGGTGTGTATGTTTTCCAGACAGCACCTTAACAACAAACGCCTGCTGATTTCATGAAAAAGTTAATATGCCAGTCTCCCGGTCATTTCCTGTACAGAGAGGAAAATATACCGGTTCGTCCGCAAGGATATGCATTGCTTAAAATACATCAGGTAGGCATATGCGGTACAGACATTCATGCTTTTGATGGCACGCAGCCTTATTTCTCATACCCGCGTGTACTGGGTCATGAAGTGGCAGGAGAAGTGATTGACATAGACAGCGGCCATTCATGCAGGCTCGGGGAAACAGTTACATTTATACCATATATATCCTGTGGACATTGTATCGCCTGCCGCACCGGCAAACCCAATTGCTGTGTGCACATGCAGGTATGTGGCGTACATATTGACGGTGCTATGGCAGAATATTTCCTGGTGCCCGATCAAATGCTGGTACATGGAAAAGATCTTTCTGTGGATGCATTGACCCTTGTTGAACCACTGGCCATTGGGGCGCACGGTGTGCAACGCGCAAACGTTGCACCGGGAGATCATGTACTGATCATCGGTGCCGGGCCTATTGGCCTGGCAGCTATTGAATTTGCACAGATTGCCGGTGGCGCCCTCTCTGTAATGGATGTGAACCAGCATCGTTTGCAATTCTGCAAAGAACAAATGAATGTTGCCCATACCATTGATGCGCTTTCAGGCAATATAACAGAGCAGCTACAGCATATTACTGACGGGGCAATGCCTTCTGTTGTTATTGATGCCACGGGCAACCTGAAAGCAATCAACAAAGGCTTTCATTATATGGCACACGGCGCCCGGTATACACTGATCGGGTTACAAAGTGGCGATATTACTTTTTCACATCCCGAATTTCACAAAAGAGAAGCCACCCTGCTAAGCAGCCGGAATGCTACCCGTGAAAACTTTATGCAGGTAATCAATGCCATTCAGCAAAAGAAAATTGTTCCTGAAAAATATATTACACACCGTATTCCATTCAATGATCTCAAAGATAGCTTTGATAGTTTAACTGCTCCGGGCAATCATATTATCAAAGCCATGGTAACATTTTAAATGTTTTACACTTTCAGTCTTATTCCGCCCGGATACTTTTCACAGGATTCATTAAGGCGGCCCTTATAGCCTGTATACTTACTGTCAATATGGTTATAGCGATCATGCTCAATGCAACCACTATAAATATCCATATTGAAATATCAATGCGGTAAGTATAGTTATCCAGCCACCGGTGCATGAAATAATAAGCCACTGGTGATGCGATAAGAAAAGCGATGCCTGTCAGTATAATAAATTCCTGTGAAAGCAATCTCCATACCTGCAACACGTTTGCACCTAACACCTTGCGGATGCCGATCTCTTTGGTCCTTCTTTCTGCCATAAAGGACGCCAGGCCAAATAATCCCAGCAAGGAAATAAAAATGGCAAATGCGGCAAAGAAGCCAGCCAGCTTTCCGATACGCATCTCTGTCGCAAACTTTTTTGCATAATTATCATCTACAAACTTATAATCAAAAGGAGCAGCAGGACTATAGCGATTGAACACTTTTTCAATACGCTCCAGTGCGCTTCCAACACCTGTTCCATTGGCAATACGCACCAGTACGGTATTCACATTCCTGTAATCCAATGTATACAGGGTGGGCTGAACAGGCTTAAACGGATCACCTTTCAATACATTCCCTACCACACCAATGATCCTGTAATCCCGGCCATTTAATTTTACGATCTGGTTTAGCGGGTCTTTCATTCCCATTAAACGTATTGCTTCTTCATTAAAAATAATCGCTGCACTATCTGTAGCAAACGCCCTGGAAAAATCCCTGCCCTTTGTCATCTTCCATCCTATTGTATGTCCAAAATCATGCGTTATTTTATTTGCCATGATCAATGGTGTTACTCCGGGCAGTTTACCCGGCCATGAGATGTCTGTAGTACCTCCGTTATCACTGGTAATACTACTTTGTTGCTCTGCCATATCGTACACAACACCGGTCTTTAACAGATCATGATGCAATGCTTCATAATGTTTCGAAAAACCTGCACCATGCTCGTATACTTCTACCAGCAGGTCACGACTATACCCACTGGGTCGATCTTTGGCAAACTGTATCTGTCTGCCTACTACAATTGTTCCTATGATCAGGATAACAGAAACCGAAAATTGAAACACCACCAGTACCTTACGGGAAAGTACATTTCCTGTACCGGTTTTATAAATACCTTTCAATACTTTCACCGGTCTGAATGAAGAAAGAAATAATGCCGGATAGCTGCCTGCCAGTAATCCTGTAACCAATGTAAATACCAGCATCATTGCCCAGAATGGCCAGTAAGTCCATGGCAGGTGTATCTTTTTACCTGCAATTTCATTAAAGAAGGGCAATGCCAGTTGCCCCAGGATGATGCAGAGGATCAACGCAAGAAAAGCAATCAATACTGATTCTGAAAAGAACATGTATACCAGTTGCCCCTTCAGCGAACCCAGGGTTTTACGAATACCCACCTCACGGGCTCTTTTTTCACTGCGTGCAGTACTTAAATTCATAAAATTGATACAGGCCAGCAGCAATACAAAGATCCCGGCTATTGCAAAAAGACGAACCAACCTGATCAACCCGTCACTTTTTGCCCAATCACTAAAATCGCTATACAAGTGCCAGCTACTCATCGGGTGCAGAAAGAACGCAGGTTTGTATCGCGGAGGGTTGTCCAACTTCATTCGTATATCACGTATTTTCCGGGAAAGCTGTTGCGCATCAGCTCCTTCACGCAACAGTACATACACGGGAAATGAATTATCATCCCATTTATCCTGTGCATAACCGGCATAGCTATCCAGTTTAACAAAAAGCTGCCAGGCACCTATAAATTGTACGCCATTGAATGAACTGTTTGATGGCAGATCTTTGTATACACCCGCTACTTTTACATCTGCTTTATTATTGATGCGTATTACCTGTCCTAATGACGACTGCTCTCCGAAAATGGCTTTTGATAAAGATTGCGATAATAATACCGCATGCATATCACGCAAGCCATCAGGTGTACCCGCAGTCATTTCCAGCGTAAGCATGCGTGGAAGATCTTCTTCTGCAAATATGCCGGGCTGTATTAATTTTTTATCGCCGTATGTTACTATAAAATCTTTTGTATAGGTAGCCACGCTGGCAGCCTCCACCTCTCCATAGCTGCCACGCAGTTCTTTTGCCAATGGTACGGGCATGGAATTGTAAAAAGAATTGTTACCATCAAAATTCACCATCTGCCAAGCCTGCGTCATTCTTTTGTAATTCTTATGATAACGATCAAACGACAGCTCATCCCACACCCACAGCCCAATCATCAGTACCACACCCATTCCCACTGCCAGTCCCCCGATATTGATCAATGCATACCCTTTGTTTTTTGACAGTTGCCGCCAGGCAATTTTTAATGAGGAGTAAAACATATCTGTATGTATAAAAGGATTAGAATGATTGCTGTTAAAAGCCGGCCTCCTGTCTTTCTGCAGGGTAACAGGCAATGGTCTTAAATAAAACAATACTGCAATGAGATAACGTATACGCGCAATAAAAATACCCGAACGCTGTATCCAATGTGTATACAGTTCCTGCAGATCTCCTTCTACCTCTTCCAGTACCCGTTCATGAATACGCCTGCGGAGTATACAATGCAGCCAGCGTGGTGGTGTAGTGTTTTGTTCTTTCTTCATAGCATGTGCTTAACCGGGAATCAATTGCCATAGCTCTTCCCGGATGTTCCTGATATCTTTTAATACCTGCATACCTTCCGCAGTAATAGTAAATAGCCGCTTACGTCTCCCTCCCCGCTCGCCTGTAGCACCTCCCATTTCGGAACACACCAGTTTCTTTTCTTCCAGGCGATAAAGTGCAACATGTATAGCACTAAGTTGTATGGTACGTCCCGTCCGTGCGGCTATATCTTCCAGCAGCAGGGCACCATAAGCCTGGCCATCCATTGCAGCAACGGTCAGCAATACCAGCTCTTCAAATTCACCAATATTATTACGATACATATCTATTTAATTCACTTTTGCTAAACAAATATACTGCCAGAGTTATAACGTATTCCCCCACAACATTTTGCGGGGCTTCAATAGAAATAAGTGTACGCTATCGTACACTTATTGTACGGTTCTATACCACCGGCTTTTAAAAGGTGTTTAAACGTATCATGATGCGGTAAAATAATATTAGCTTTATTTACCATTGTTACCTTTATCTATTCAACTTGTCTTCAAACCCCTGACAATGTATGTACGCCTTACAAAACCGACGCTGTTTATAATAATTGTCTTTGCTGTTCTCTTCTCTGTACGATTAAACGCACAGCCCGCAAATATTCAGCAGTTAAACGATTCCATACAGAAACTGCTAAATGAAAGACATGTTCCCGGATTGATGGTAAGCATTGTGTCCCGCGATTCCATACTCTTTATCGGCGGATTTGGTTATGCAGATGTAGCTGCACAACGTGCTGTCAGCAGCACTACCCTTTTCAGGATGGGCTCTGTTACAAAGATGTTTGTTTCACTGGCAATACTACAGTTGGTACAGGAAGGAAAACTGCGCTTACAGGATGAATTGAAAAAGATAGCACCTGAAATTCCGTTTATCAATCAATGGGAAGCAGATAACCCCGTACGCATCATTCACCTGCTGGAACATACCACCGGTTTTGATGATATGAAGCTTAACAGGATGTATTCAGCAGACAAACGCAATATGAGCGTAAAGGACATGGCATTGTATCAACAGCATTCCTTGACAAGCCGCTGGCGTCCCGGTGAAAGATTTTCTTATTGCAATCCGGGTTACGTAATACTGGGCTACCTGGTGGAAAAACTTTCAGGGAAGCCATACAACAGCTATCTAACCGAAAATATCCTGCTGCCAGCCGGCATGAGCCATTCCAACTTTAATACTGCAAGTACCATTCCTGCAGAGGAAACAAAGGAATATATAGTACGCAATGGTAAACCTGTTGAAGTGCCTTCTGTTAACCTGCTTACCGCTCCTGCAGGTGCATTATGGTCCTGCGCTGATGACATGGCCAGGTTTGTAAAACTTTTTGTACAGAATGGTGCTCCATTGTATACTTCAGGATTGATCGATTCCATGGAAACGCCGGAAAGCTCACTGGCTGTACATGCAGGGTTAACCACCGGTTATGCAAAAGCCAATATGCGGCAATACCTGTTTGCCAAAAACCGCTGGCGCGGACATGGTGGCTTAACGGGTACCTGTTTTTCTATGCTTTCCTATAACAGGCAACTGGGTGCAGGTTTTGTTATTTCTTCCAATGGCAATCGCCGTAACGATGATATTGAAAGACTGATTGTCAGTTACCTTGAACAACAGGCTGTTGCTGTGAAACCCGTTCCCGAAGCTATTACTAAGGCTGCGTTGGATTCTTTTGCAGGATGCTACCAGTTCATCAGCCCACGCTACCAGCTTACTGCTTTCGTAGATCGCTTTACTAATAAGGTCCGGCTGACTGTTCAGGGTGACCAGTTGTTCATACAACCTTTATTTGGTGAAAAAGAGGCACTGGTTCATACCGGCGGATTGAAATTTGCTTATAAAAATGCTAATACACCTACTATCATATTAGCAAAGGATGAAGATGGCAGATCAATACTGGCAGATAATGATATCTATTACGAAAAAAACAACAGTATACTTTCCATGGGTGATCTGTGGCTGGGCGCTTTTATCATTCTATTGTTATTACCGGCTGCATTGTCTGGTATCATATCATTGACCCTGTATATAGCCAAACGGCTTCCTGCAAAAAAATTGTTGATACGACTACTGCCATTAGTAGCTGTACTTTTGTTGTACTGGGCTGTTGTACAGATGACAGAATTACAGAAAGTAAGTTACCTGCTTTATGAGCTTGCAACCATCAACACGCGCACACTGATCATTTTTACCGGAACACTTTGTTTTGCATTGTTCTCATTACTGCACCTGGTATTGGTAATACGGAACTTCAGAAAATTCAGTAAACGATTCTATGCAGTATATTGGTTGCTGATATCACTGTCACTTTGTTATCTTACCGTATTCCTGTTGCAGGAGGGATGGATCGGGCTCCGGACATGGAGTATGTGATCGGTATTGTAAAAAATTCAGCATATTAATTAATCGGTTTTATAACAGGAAGCTTTAGCCCTCTTTCCTGCATCAACCGATATTCCTTTCTGTGCCAGTTGGCTTTTGCAGCTCTCCATGATTTATTGGAAGGCACAGTATCAATTTTATCTGATGAATGAGAAGGTCTCATCGGCAATGATGAATAATCTGTCTTATCAAACTCTAAAAACAGAGAAATATCTTTTGCTGGGCCCAGTTGATCATCAAGATCAAACAGACATTTGTATTCTTCCCTGCCTGCAAAAAAGGGGAACCGTTTTGCGGTTAGCCAGTCTTAACAATATTGCAGCTTATAAATTAGATGTGATCTGTCATAGGAAAGAAAAAAATGATTTTGCAGACATTGCAGTCCTGTCAGATACAGATGTAGGAGACTTCGACATACATCATATTGATGAAAACTCCTCAAATCACTGTATAAGTAACTTACTGCCAGTTTGTACTACTTGTCATTCAAAAATAAATAAAGGTGATATTTAAAAAGCTATACCGTTGGATCTCCTGATCAATTCTTTGGCCATGAATTGTAATACGGATATAAATGGGAGCCAATTTGTCCCTTGTTATTTTGGTCTTTCCGATATAAAAAAGGCTATTGATCGGGTGTTCCATCTTCCACCTCCTTTTGTGTTTTACGAATAAATACATTCCGTCACTAAAAGTTCTATCGCGTCAAACTTCACAAGTAGGGCGTTCCCGGAAAATTCGGTGTCCTGAATTTACAGGTTGGTTAGGGACACCGAATGGGACACTTGTTTCCTTGATTTCGTTTGATGCGATTTGAGGTGAAAAATTGAAAAAGGGCTTACAAAACCAGCGTTTTACGAGCCCTTTAATATGATTTGATAAGTTATCCGTTAAACAGTAAAGCCGCTGGTGTCAGCGGATTTACTGTTTAATGAAAAAAGGCAGATCCTGCCAGACTGAACACACAGCAGGCTTTAATACCTGTTTTCCAGGGACTTGGTTAGTACTTTACAGGGTATTTGCACGGGTTTAAGCCAGTATTCGCAGGTACTTAAAGCGTATAAAATAAGGGTTATATACAAAACATATCCTTATTATGCCCAAAGCATCTCCCTGCATTTCTAAGCATAAGCCTTGTTTAAAAACCGCTCATAGTTTTATGATAAACAATCAATTGTAAAAAACTCCAATAGACCTTATCGGATGCTTCCTGTAAAAACTTTCTTAAGCCTTCCGCAAACAATTCCTGTACGGCCTCGATTTGTATAAGCCTTACCCGGAAATGTATAAACCGGTACCTGTCCATATACAAGACCTTTGTGGGGAACAATTCATAATACAATAAGATGAAACAGACAGTGTTAATAACAGGTGCCTCTTCAGGTTTTGGTAAAGCAACCGTTCGGCTATTTCATGAAAAGGGTTGGAACGTCGTAGCCACCGCCCGTTCTCCCAAAACAGCCACCGAGCTTTCAGCATTAAGCGGTGTGTTGGTAACACAGCTTGATGTAACAGACAAAGACAGCATCCGGGAAGCTGTATCAGCAGCCACCAATCAGTTTGGCCAGATAGATGTACTGGTCAACAATGCAGGATATGGTACATTGGGCGCACTGGAAGCCGCATCAGATGAAGTGATCCGGCAACAGTTTGAAGTAAACGTTTTTGGATTGATAGAAGTTACCAAAGCGGTGGTGCCTGTGATGCGGACACAACGGGCCGGTACTATTATCAATTTATCTTCTGTAGGTGGCAGACTTACTTTTCCGTTCTCTGCACTTTACCACGCCACAAAATTTGCAGTAGAAGGGTTAACTGAATCATTGCAATACGAATTGAACCCGCTGGGCATCCGGTTGAAACTGGTAGAACCCGGTGGGTATAAAACAGATTTTGTATCCAGGTCAATGAGCTATTTCGGCACCGGCAATATCAATGACTACCAGGGATCCTTTGACAGGTTTACAGGCATGCTGGAGCAATGGCCGTTGTCTGAAAACATTTACGAAGTAGCAGAAGCAATTTACCGTGCAGCTACAGACGGCACGGAAGAACTGCGTTACCCGGTTGGTAATGATGCAACTGAGTTGCTTAAGGTAAGGCACCAGATGAACGATATTGCTTTTAAAGCAATGATGTCAGCACAAACCGGTATATAAATCACAGCAACCCTGTATTACACAGATGTGCGGGGCTGTTTTCAATTTTCGTAATTTCACCATCAGTGTTGTTTAATGGCGGGTGAAGACACCCGCCACGGGAAACTTCCCGGCGGATGTCTCCATCTGCCGGAATTAAAACCCTAACTAAACAACATTGATTTTATAATTCCCGATGAAAAGAATAACTCCAACTTATATAGACCTGGAGTCCATCAGTGACCTGCACGACCTGGTACAATATCCCCGGCCACGGCATCCGCTTATCAGTGTAATTGATCACACTGATTTTTATGCAAAACGGCCGAAAGAACATTCGTTATACAGGTTTGGCTTTTACACTATTTCCTGCAAAAAGTTTGAAGGATTACTGCACTATGGCAAAAGCAGGTATGATTTTAAAGAAGGCTCTCTGCTGTTTACTGCACCCTGGCAGGTAATTGGTACCGGGCCTGATGTAACGGTAGATGAAGGATGGGCATTGTTCATACACCCGGATCTGCTGCACGGTACAAACCTGGGTATGAAAATGCATGAATACTCTTTTTTCCAGTATGAGATCAACGAAGCGTTGCATGTGTCTGAAGAAGAAAAACAGATCTTAAAAGACTGTATCAATAATATTCAAAGAGAGTATAATCAGCGTATTGACAAACATACACAGCATGTAATTGTCAGTAACCTGGAATTGCTGTTAAACTATTGCAACCGTTTTTATGATCGGCAATTCTATACCCGTTCCAAAGTGAATGCAGACGTTATACAACGCTTTGAAAGACTGCTAAAGGAATACTTCAATCAGCCTACTTTAATAGAAGCCGGGTTGCCGGCAGTATCTTATTTTGCTACCCATCTCAATCTCTCTGCAGGTTATTTATCAGATCTGTTACAAAAATTCACAGGTAAAACAACACAGGAACACATTCATCTCGAACTGATCGAAAAAGCAAAATCGTTGTTATGGAACTCAGAAAAATCAATCAGTGAAATAGCATACGACCTGGGTTTTGAACATCCCTCTCATTTTGCAAAACTGTTCAAATCAAAAACAGGTAAAACTGCCAGTGAGTTCAGACAGCTTAATTAAAAAAGCCGGCCAGTAATACAGATCAAAGCCCCTGATCTCTCAGGGGCTTTGCTTAGTAAACAACCGTTCAACTGCTGTTTCTTTTTTTCAATCCACGCCTTGTTCTTTTAGTTGTATCATTTGTCTACCACACAACGGAAACCAATGGTACCGCTACGGTCAAGGCCGGGTGACATGAGTAAATATTTGCCGTATTTATTCAGTTCATAAGCCGGTGGAAAATACCAGCGTGACCCCTGTGCCCTGTAATAACCGGTTCCTTTTAACACTGCAGACCTGGTATGCTCATCTACATATTCATCTGTCCAGTGCCAGATATTGCCTGTCATGTCTTCTACGCCAAACGGACTGGCTCCCTGCGGAAAAGCCTGTACTGCTGTAGGAGGGCGCATCACACGATTGGTATCCTGCAATGGCATCCTGGTAGAATCTTTTGCTCCCCATGGATACAATCTTCCGTCGGTACCTTGTGCTGCATATTGCCATTCCCATTCATGCGGCAAACGCTTTCCGGCCCATGAAGCATAGGCCCGTGCATCTTCCAGCGATACCCAGGTTACCGGTTTATCATCCCAGCCATCCGGATAACGACCATCATTCCAGTCTTTCAGAAAATTGTGTTTATCCTTCGGACTGTACTTTGTTGCCTGCATGAAAGCATAGTATTGCGCATTGGTTACCGGATAACGATCTATGTAAAAAGCAGCCATTGCCATTTCATGTTGCTGACTGCGTGCAGCATGCTGTTCCCACGGATGCTGTACACCCAATGCTGCAGGCAACTCTTTCCCTTCTATCATTACACCAACCGATTCAAACAGGTATTTATCAGTAGCAGGTATAGCTATCATACCCGCAGGTGCTGTGCCTGCCTTTTTGGTAGGCGGTATTGCCACCAGTTGCTGTTGCAAGGGCTTCCACCCATCGCTCAGTTCCTGTAGTTGTTTCTTTGGTGTACTGCTTACAATGTTTTTCAGCAAATCAGCGTCTGCAGCCGTTGTTGCCAGTACTGCACCAAAGCCATTCCCTTCAACCGGAAAAGAAAGTGCTGCCGTATTGTTACTGATAGTTGCTTTCAGCTCTTTCCCATTCCACAGGTCAAAATAACGTGCTCCGCTTGCTGCAGGTATCCGGATCTGCTCCCCTGCCCTATCAATACTGTCGCGGTTTACAAACGTATAGATCGTTCCTTTACTGCCGGGGAAACGCGAGGCATATACACCGGCTTGCTGTGTTGGTACATAAGGTTCCCAACCTGCATTACTCCAGTGATCGGGAAAACGGCGGTAAATGTTTGCAATCCTTTTCACCGCTTCGGCATAACGATCAGGATAGTTGTTCCAGATACCCCAGATGTTTTCCCAGGTATTAATGCCCACGCCGTTGAAGAAAGCATATTGCAGGTCGTCTGTTTTATTCACCGCCCAACGGTTGGTAATATTTACCTGGTGCATGGGCTCCAGCCATTTGTATACACTTACACCCGGTGTTTTCTCATACGGCCAGAAATAACCCCAGCTCAGATCATTCCATTCAAGACCTTTAATATTCCTGATACTTAACTCGGGTTGAAAAGCAAGCGGATAACCAAGACTATCGGCTGCATGTGCAAAATCATCGCTTACTCCAAACATCGTATCACCGTTCAAACCATCAGCACCGATCTCTTTCATCTTCTTCACCAACGCCACAGCCATTGCATGATCCAGCTTGCGTGTGCCATTGTCCCATATCATGATCGGAAAAAACACTTTTACACCACGGCGATGAAAATCGGCAATCATTTTTTTCACGCCTTCAATACCGCCGGGCATACCTTCCAGGTAATCCAGCTGGTTGCGGTTATCTACCCCGATATTGGGATAGGTAGGCCAGATGAGCACGCCATCCAGGCCACCATATCTTTTTTTAAGATCATCGAGGTACCGGTTAACAGTATAGGTCATTTTCACGTTGTCGTAAAAGAAACGGTCGTGCGCCATCATCTGTGCAAACACAAAAGTTCGTTTCACCCAGTCTGTTGCCGGTCTGTTATAATACCGGTTATCGTAAGCAATGTGCTGCCGTTCTGCAGTACGCCGTTGTTTGAGGCTGTCCAGCCATACTGCATGTTCCATATTGGAGGCAGCAGGACCAGCATACAGCTCACGGAACTGTCCCTGTGTTTTTAGCTGTGCCTGTAAAGCACATACAGACAACAGCAGGCTTGCTGTTAGTAGTTTCTTTTTCATCTGGCAGGCTTATTATCGTATACAATGTAATCTGTAGCGCGCAGGTCAAATTTGCTATCCGGATTTTTGACAGTGATCTTAACAGTGTGTTTTCCACGCGGCAGGTTCAGTTTCCAGAAAAGTTCATGACGACGTGTTTTAAAATTTGTCGGGAACTTTGCTGTTTCTACCAACTGTCCGTCAATAAAAAGATCTGCTTCAAAAATGTAATCATCACCTCCGTCGCGTTGTTTCTTTGACGCTGCGCCCAACAACGCAAAACCGGTTCCGTCAAAATCAAAGGTCAGGTTGTGCGCCTCTCCTTTGTTGCGTAAAGAGTTTTTCTGGATGGGATACACCTTGTCAAAACTTTTTTCATAGCGTACGGGCAAAGGATCCTGTACACGTATCACAACATCAGTGGCCGTTTCAGTGCCACCATTTTTACGGATCATATCCAGCGCATGTTTATAACTGGCTGCATATACACCGTTCAGTGAAAGCGTAGTATAACTGAAATTCATATCCTCTATTTCTTTCAATCCCTGTTTCCAGTAAGCAGGTATCTTGTCATATCCCAGCAGCGTGCCCAGGATGCCACCGGCCGAAGAAGGATTGCAGTCCGCATCCTGTCCGGCACGGGTAGCAATCTCCAGTGTACGGGAATAATCACCATTGCCATACAGCAACGCCATAATCACATACGCTGCATTGATCTTGGCATCAATATTAAAAGGTACAAAAACACCCTGCGGGCAAACCATATCCGATGACCATTTCTTCTCCAGTTCAAACCAGGTCTGTTTCCAGTCGTTCGGATATTTTGCATTCCACTGAATCACATCATTCATACATTGGTAAAATTCGCTTTTTGCAGGAACGGTCTTTAATGCTTCTTTTACTACCGTTCTGATATCTGTATGTGTAAAAGCCAGTGTATACATAGCAGCCATATACACGCCGCCATACCAGCCATCACCATAATTCATGATGTGGCCAATCTTATCATTGATGGCAGATGCAGAGTTGGGCATGCCGGGATTCATCAAACCGCAATAATCTGCCTCGATCTGGTAATCAATAGCATCTGCATGCAGATTGTGCTCCGGTGCACCCGATGCAGGCGCTTTAATGCCATTAAGAATATTATAGCGGGCAGCCTGGTTGGCAAACCAAAGGTCATATCCTGCATTGGCAAAAGCATTGGCAAAAGAATCAACCGGGGCATCCAGTCCGTATTTGTCAATAATGCTTACAAAGGTCAGGTCCATGTAAATGTCATCATACAAACCAGGGGCTTCTGTCATTGTTTTTTTCATGTAACCATCATACCATACAAGAGGTTGATAATCCTGGATGATCGTTCCATTGTAACGGAACTCATAAGGACCGCCAAAGGTTACACCGATCGTTTGTCCGGCCCAGCCACCGCGAATCTTGTCCTGCAGCACCGTTTTACTGATGCGTACGGTTTTATTGCCCGGCGACACATCTGTTCCGGCAATTTTATTCTGGGCATAACTGTTGGATACTGGTATCAGGCTGCCAATCAGCAGTATACTTGCAAGCAATTTCATGTAATCAGCTTTTATAAATTAATAACCGGGATTCTGTATCAGGTTTTTATTTACGTTCAGTACAGCAGTTGGTAAGGGATACAATTCATCTTTTGAAGTACCCGCTGATTTTTCAAACCATGGTGTATTCCATTTTGCAAAACGGATCAGGTCCTGGCGGCGATGGTATTCCCACGCAAACTCACGACCCAGTTCTGCCAGCAGTTCATCCAGCGTAAGAGTGGCCGTTGTATAATTATGAGTTGTATTACCAAATGCGCGTACCCGAACCTGGTTTACCAGGTCAACTGCTTCCTGTGTAGCCACACCACCATTCTTGCGCATAATAGCTTCCGCTTTGGTCATCAGTGCATCGGCAAGACGGAACACCACCCAGTCATTGCTCATGCTTTCATTGTCTTTCAGGCCAGCTTCATACTCATATTTTTTAAACCGTACGCCATCATCCAGCAACGCAGGTGCAGTGGTATTATACAGTGCATTGATCCTGGGGCGGTAAGTAAGCTGACGTGTGGGCGACAACATTAACGGAGCGCCGGTATTGCTTACCTGCGGACCTACCAGCCAACTGTTGATGCGTGTATCTGCTGCGTCATACGATTTATAGAAATCTTCCAGTGCAGCATAACCATCCCAGGTAAAAGCAATTAAACCAAAGGTCTGTTGACTCAGTGTGTGCAGTGTCCAGCAGTGGATCTGCAGAATATTACCCGGAGTTTGTGTTTTATCATAAGGAACAACAAATATGTTTTCTTTTGAACCGGTATTATTTACAGCAAAGTTGGAAAAGTAGTTGCCGGATAAACTATAGCCAGGCGTACTGATCACAGCAGAAGCTGCATTGATAGCCTCATCCCATTTGGCAGTACCAGTCCATTTTTCTGCATTCAGATATAACTTGGACAGCATCATATTCGCCATTGCCTTTGTGGAAGTACGGCCGTAATTGGCGGTAGTAGGCGTTGCATCCAGCAGACTGAGATTGTCGGTAATTTCTTTCACCAGGAAATCCCATACCTGTTTGCGTGTACTTTGCTTTGGCAGTGTTACATCTTTAAAATCGGTAGAGATTGGAATATTGCCAAACCAATCCATAGCACGGTAATAGAAAAAAGCACGGGCCATTTTTACTTCTGCTATCACGTTGTTCTTGGTAGGAAATGTAACCGGAGATTCTCCCAGTTGATACAATATCTGGTTACACATAGAAATACCATCGTAACAGAAACTGTAACCACCAGACATTACCGACAGATCGGGGTTGAACTGGTGACGGTGCAAAGCGATCCAGAGACCATTGTCATACCACAGGTTGGTTTCCCGGAAAGGAATAATACATTCATCAGTACCAACCAGGTCAAGGCTGCCCGCACCAAAACGTGCAGTGATCTTACGCATCTGCGCATAGATACGCCCTACATTGGTCATTACTTCTGCTTCGTTGCGAAAGAAGCCATCGGCAGGAATAGAAGAGAATACTTCCTCATCCAGCTTTGTGCAGGAAAATGAACCTGTCAGCATTATGAAAATGGCGCTGTATATAATAGTCCGTTTCATAAATTATTTTTTAAGCAATTGTTAGAAGGTTACATTAAGCCCCACCGTAAATGTTCTTGTACGGGGATAATAGTTATAGGCATCTATACCCGGAGAAAGGCCTGCCAGTTGCATTTCAGGATCTACTCCCTTATAGCAGGTAAACGTCAGTAATTGCTGTCCCGCAGCATAGATGCGTAATTTTTTCACTACACTGTTGGCTACATTTTTAGTATACCCGATAGACACGTTATCCAGTTTTACATACGATCCGTTTTCAACAAACCTGTTGGAGTATTCTGCCTTGCCTTTGTAACCGGGATAATCCAGTGCGCTTTTCAGAATATTCTTGCCACCCAGGTAACCAAAGTTTTCATAATACAGTCGGTGAATATTCAGCACATCATTACCAAATGAGCCACGGAAATTGAAAGAGAAATCAAATGCTTTGTATGCAAAACTGTTGCTGAAAGATATCTGGTATTTCGGATACGCATTGCCTACCACTACCCTGTCTGCTTCGTTGATAACACCATTCTTGTCCTGGTCCTGGTAAATAGGATTGCCATTGGCATCTATACCCAGGAATACCAGCGATACAAAATTGCCCAGCGCACCACCTTCTACGATCTGGTGTGTCCACGTTTGTACATCTGCACCGATATTACCGGTTTTCAGATCAGTCAGTTTAAATCCTGCATCATTATTGGAGAAGGACACCAGTTTGTTCCTGTTGCGGCTGTAGATCACTGAAGTGTTCCAGGTAAGATCTTTTGATTTTACAGGGATTGCGTTCAGGGTTACTTCCACCCCATTGTTGCGGATGGTACCTACGTTTGCATACAACTGGTTATATAAATTGGGGGGTACAGGAACAGAATAGGTCCACAGCAGGTCTTTTGTATTGCGTACATAATAATCCACGCTTCCGCTTACTCTTCCGTTCCACAATCCGAAATCAATACCCAGGTTCAGTTCCTGTTTCTTTTCCCAGCGCAGATCGGGGTTTGGATTGCTGGCAGGTGGATACGTATTGATCCATTGACCATTGTATAAAATTCTACCGCCTGTTGCCAGCAACTGCAGTGAACGATAGTTACCAATATCCTGGTTACCCGTTACACCAAAACCACCACGCAGTTTCAGGTCAGACAGCCAGTCGATATCGGACATGAAGTTTTCCTGTTTAATACGCCATCCCAGGCTCACAGCAGGGAAATCGCCCCATTTATGATTGGCACCAAAACGTGAAGAACCTTCATGACGCAATGAAGCAGTCAGCACATAACGTTCATTGAAATTGTATGTAATACGTCCAAAAAAGGCGATCAGCTTATTGCTTTCACGATAGCTTGACATGGTAGCAGTACCTTGTGTAAGCCCGGCACCTGCTCCGATGTTATTGGTACCATACAGATCCACATCAAAATTACTGTTGCCGGCAGCAAAGGTTTCATTGGTACCCTTCTGGTATGAATAACCTGCTACGGCCTGTATATCATGTTTGCCAAAACGTTTGTGATAATCACCACTGAACTCCATTAACTGGTTGGTGGTTTGACCGGTGCTGATGGAAGCAACCCCGTTGTTACCAATACCAATGGGATAATACCTCGACTGGTAACGCTGGTTTTTAAAACCGTCTCTGATGATTGAACCAAAAGCAGAGAAATTCAATCCGGGCAGGATGTTATAAGTTCCTTTTACACTTCCGGTAAATGTTTGCTGTTTACCACCATTGGTTTCTTCATTGATCATTGCCACCGGGTTGTAATACTGGAATGGCCCGGTATTTCTGAAATAGCCACCTGCTAACTTGTTGGTGGAATCATATACCGGCTCTGTAGGATTGCGACGGAAAGCCTGTTGCAGTACTTCCTGGTCGGTGAACTCACGTTTTGTTTCTGCATACAGCAGGTTATACACTATATTCAGCTTATTATCCAATGCTTTTTGCGTGGCAGTTACTTTTGCCTGCATCCTGTTATTCAGGTTGTCTTTCACAAGACCTTGTGAGGCACGATAGTTTACTGCAGCACGATAAGAAAAAGCCTCAGTGCCACCAGTCATAGCCACATCAATGTATTTATCTATCGGTGTGCGGGTTATTTCCTTGAACCAGTCTGTATTGGATTTATAATCAAACTCTGCAAGACGGCCGGGATATACCAGGTTAATGGCACTACGGAACTCATCAGCATTCAGGTTACGTAATTTTTTGGCAACGGTCTGAACAGATAGATAAGAGGATACTTCCACAGACTGACGTCCTGCCTTTCCTTTTTTAGTAGTGATGATGATGACACCATTGGTACCTCTTGTACCATAAATAGCTGCGGCAGAACCATCTTTCAGGATGTCCATGGATTCTATTTCATCCGGGTTCACACTGTTCAGATCACCACCCAGTATACCATCTATTACAAACAAGGGGCCTTGTCCGCCGGAAAGTGTTGTCAAACCTCTTAGCTGGATATCAAATCCACCGTTCACATCACCACCGGCAGGACGTGTAATGTTAAGACCAGCCACACGTCCCTGCAGCAATGCAACAGGGCTACCAATACTTCCCTTATTAAAATCATTTGGTTTCAGTGAAGTAATGGCGCTGGTCACTTCTTTCTTGGTAGTGGTACCATAACCTACCACCACAATATCATCCAGTTTACTGAATGTACTGTTGAGCGTCAATTCGATCCGGGGCTGATTATTGAATACGAGTTCCTGTGATTCAAAACCAATAGCAGAAAATTGCAATAGCTGGTTTTGCTTAACATTAATGGAGAAATTGCCTTTTTCATCAGTGGCAGTGGTAATGAGTGTTCCTTTAACCGTTACGGTAACACCGGCAAGCGGATTACCTTTTGGATCCATGACAGTACCGGTAACGTGTGGTGCTGTCTGAGCTACTACAATCGTTGATAGTAACAAAAGCAGGCTGAGCAATGCCCATGTACGGGCAGGCGGAATCAGCATGAGAAATTTATTTTTCATACACAAGCAATTGATTTGAAGTAAAAAACTATATGGAGAGCATCAGAGCCTTTTTTAACTGAAGTAATTACTATGGAGATCCTGATAAGATGATCAGTGCCAACCCTATTACAAAACAGGCAAACATCCCTGCTAATAAACCTGTTACTTTTTTCTGCGATCCTTTAAATTCTTTCCACACCAGTACACCCCAGATGGCAGCCACCAGTGTGGCACCTTGTCCAAGACCATAGGATACCGCGGGTCCTGCTTTGCCGGCAGCTATCAGGTTGAACAGGTTACCTGTTCCCCAGATAGCACCGCCCAGTATGCCTACAGTGTGCAGCGAAAATTTTCCGGAGAAATAATCGCGGTAGCTCACCGGTGGTCCTTCAATGGGTTTGCGCATCAGGATGGTATTGAAAAGGAAATTGCTGATCAGTATGCCTGTAGCAAAAACAACCGAAGCACTGTAAGGCGTCATTTTAAGCGGCTCGGGATTTACGAAATTATTCAGGTCCATGGCGGCCGCTATAAAGCGATAGAAACACGACATCAATATACCAGCTAAAACAGATAACAAAATACCTTTGGCACTTGCTTTCTGTGAATTGCCACGGCTTCTTTTAAAAGCAACAGCATTCAGCACAATAGCAACGGCCACCAGCACTACGCCACCAAAAAGCATGGCAGGTTCACCTTTCTGTACAGAAATGTAATTGATCAATACCCCCAGCACCAGCGCAATGCCAATGCCTACCGGGAAAGCTACTGCCATGCCTGCAATAGCAATAGCTGCAGTGAGTAATATATTGGCAAGATTAAATACCACACCACCGATCAGCGCGCTGCGGATATTTTCGCCACTGGCCTGTTTGATATCAGCTAAAAAACTCCGGCCATTTTCGCCGGTACTTCCCAGGGTAAAAGCAGCAACTAGAGAAAAGAGTAAAATGCCTATTACGTAATCCCAGTAAAAAAGTTCAAACCGCCATTTGCCGGTAACCAGTTTTTGAGTGTTGGCCCATGAACCCCAGCAGATCATGGTAATAGTACAGAATATGATGGCAAGGGTATAGTTTTCAATAATGAACATAGCAATCGCGTTTAATCGTAAGCAATGATTACAGTAATGGTTATATAGAAACTTTGCGTGCAATCAATTCATTCCGGTAAGGAATGGAAGACTGCGCACCCATCCTGGTAACAGATACAGAGGCTGCTTCACAGGCAAAACCTACTGCCGCGGCAAGTGTTTTTCCTTCAGACAATGCAACTGCCAATGCCCCGTTGAACACATCACCTGCTGCGGTGGTATCTACCGGCTGCACAGATGGAGTAGGCACTACATGAAAAATAGTGTCTTCTAATAATATAGCACCCGACTCTCCCATGGTGATCACCACATTGGTAACTCCCAGTTGGCGGATAGCCTGCGCTGCCTGTTTGGCTGTTTCAAGATTGATTACTTTGATACCGGAAAGAATAGATGCTTCTGTTTCATTGGGAGTAAGCACGTCAACATACTGCAACAGATCGGGAGGTAATGTAGCTGCTGGAGCAGGATTCAGGATCACCCTTGCTTTATTCCGGGCAGCCTGTTGTGCAACAAAATGTACCGTACCAAGCGGTATTTCCAGTTGCAGTAATACAATGTGTTTTTCTGAGATGTCTTTTAATGCAGCTTCTACTTCAGAAGTGCCTAATGCAGCATTGGCACCGGGCGCTACCACAATACTGTTTTCGCCTTCTTCATCTACAGTGATCAATGCAACCCCGGAAGGTAATTCATCATCAGACAACAGGAAGCTGGTATCAATACCTTCTTCATCATACAGCCTGGAAGATTGTTTACCAAAAACATCGTTGCCCATTTTAGAGATAAAGATGACATCTCCGCCAAGTCTGGCTACAGCTACTGCCTGGTTAGCGCCCTTTCCGCCGGGGTTCATAAAAAAAGTACCACCAAGTACCGTTTCACCGGGTTCGGGAATATGGCTGGTCTTTACCACCATGTCCATATTAGTACTGCCTACAACAATAATTTTCTTCATTTCCATAAGTCAGCAATCGTTTTAATCTGTACCAAAAATATTTGTCCTCTCTATGAATAATTTGCCAGAGTTTAACCTTTTTGGTATTTTCAAATGCCATTTTCCTTTCCTACTTGTTTCAACAAACTGCTGTTTCTTAACTAATTGCAGTTTCATTTTTTTTCAGAAAAGCATAAATCAAACATTCCATGTCTGCATTTATTACTGCATTCAGGCTGGTGCATTCACTATCCGGACCAGAGAAAAAACAATTCAGGCAAATGAGTTTGAAACGCAAGGGAGAAAAAGATTATGTGATACTATTTGACTTGCTGGAGAGTGTAGAAACACAGGATGAAACAGAACTTATCCGTTTATTTCGTGATAAGAACACCAATGCTTCACCAGACAACACTGCACGCTATCTCGTTAAGCTGATTACAGATTCACTGATCAGTACCAAAGTGGAAAAAGATCATTATTTCCATTTACTACAGGGATTGATGCGTGTGAAGGTGCTGCAGGAAAGATCTTTATCAGAAGAAGCCTTCAGGGAATTGAACAAATTAAAAACACGGGCCGAAGCCACACAAAATCATATTGTGCATTATCTCACAGCACGTATGGAACTGAATCATCTTTCGGTATCGAATTTTCCGGATATTTCTGACAAGGAACTGGTGAACATGCAAATGAAAACAAAAAGCTCTTTGCGTACACTTCACCATATTGAAGATCATTATTCATTATACGAATTGCTACGCTACAGGCTGATCCATTCCGGCAGGGCCGCTTCAGATGAAGACAGAAAAAAGCTCAATGACCTGTTGCTGAGTGAAGTGAGTCTTGTAGCAGGAAAAGTAAAGAACAGTCTTGAATCCAGTAAACTGCACTTACTCTTCCAATCGTTCTTCTTTACCAATGTGGGCGATTATCATTCTGCATTGAAAACATTTAATGAACTCAACAGGCTTTTTGACAACAACCCCGATTTCCGTGAATATCCTCCTATGGATTATTATGCATCACTGGAAGGTATCCTGGACAATCTCAGAACCGCAGGAGAGTATCTTGCCATGGAGCAATATGTTGAGAAGCTGCATGCCATTGATCTGCAAAACTGCCCGGATTATTTCAGCAGGCTTGTCCGCAAAACTGCGGCTGTTTACCAACTGGCATGGCTTACCGGTGAAAGAAAAATACCTGAAGCCATTACAATTGTAAATAGTTTAGATAAAGAGCTTTTACAAACAGCACACCTGATGCACGATGAAAAACAGTGGGAACTGTATTTTTATGCAAGTCTTACTTACTTTCTCCATAAAGATCTGAAAAAGGCCCACCAGTGGATCCGGAAGATAAGCACCGGTCAATCGAGATTTGCCATGCTGTCTATCTGCAAATGTATCCGGTTACTGAATATCATCATCCATTACGAGCTGAAAGACCTTGCTTATCTCGATTATGAAATAAGGTCTTACAAACGTTTCTTTCATCGCAAGAACCGCGTGAGTAAAACAGAAAAGATGATATTTAAAACGATCCAGTTAAATCCGAACACACTTTCTGTTATCAAAAAAAAGCTCCTGGCCCCGCAGATAATAAAATATGTAAAAGATATTACAGCCGACAAATATGAACAGCAGTTATTAAAATATTTTCGTTTTGACCAATGGGCTGCACAGAAGTTTGAACAGGCTGGTTGATAGTATACGTCAGTTTTACAGCAGGCAGTTATTTAAAGGGGATGCTGCTTGCATGCAGATGGAACCAATCCAAAACGTTTTTTGAACGAACGACTGAAGTGGGAGGCGCTTTCAAAACCACTCTCAAAGGAAGCCTCATTGATGGTTTTCTGTTTATCTTTTAAAAGACGAAATGCATGATTTAATCTTTGTTCCAATAACCATTTTCCCGGGGTTGTTCCATATATTTTTTCAAAGTCGCGCTTAAAAGTAGCAAGGCTTCTGTTACTCAGTTGGGCAAACTGCTCCAGTTTCAGGTTAAAGCAGTAATTCTCATTCATCACCCGCTGCAATGATATCTGTTGGGGTTCGTGCATCAATGAGCAGAAATAAGCCAACAGTTCTTCATTCCGCGGGTTGTCGGCAATTGTCAGGATCAATTCCTTAAACTTTAGCTCCAGCAAAGAAGGGTCGGGCTCATGCGTTTCAGCAAAATAAGAAGATATGGAAAGAAAGAATGCCGACAGGGTATCGCTCTTATCCAGCACCATCACCGGTTCGTATTTCCTGTTTTCCGCATTCAGGGGTTTAGACCTTATTTTTAAGGTATTGCAGATAAACTCATCCGGTATAAAAAACAGGACAACACAAAAGCCATTTTCCAGGAAGTTCTCAAATATCCAGGCGCCTTTCCTTACAAATACACAGGTTTCCTTGCTTATATCATACGCATTGTTTGCTGTATGCCAGGTCTTTTTTCCTTCTATTACGTAGAATAAATAATTGTGCTGACTCCAGAGCCTGGCAAACCTGGTTTTCATGAGCCTGGCTTCAAGCGGGCAGATAAAAACAGTGATCAGCGAATCGCTACAGTTGAACTGGCGACAATAGTCAGGATGCTGCAATACCCTTTCATAAAAATTTACCATAAGACAGGTAGCTGAAATTACAAAAAAAGAACGAATGAGCTTTTAAATCATAAAGTATGACCCACTGGGTAAAATCCGGGCCACAGCAACGCGTTAGCTTTGTATAAAACAGTCAATATGAACCCGAATAAACAATTATGGGAAAAGGGTGATTTCACCCGTATAGCAGAGACCATGCGTGAAAGCGGGGCTGCGCTGGTGGCCCAACTGGGTATTACCAAAGGAATGAAAATACTGGACCTGGGTTGTGGCGACGGAACAACGGCTATACCTGCCGCCCAATTGGGGGCCGATGTTTCCGGTGTTGACATAGCAGAAAATCTTGTTGCAGCCGGCAATAGCCGCGCAAAGGCTGCAGGACTTACCAATTGCAGTTTTCAACAGGGCGATGCTACCGATCTGCATATGTTACAGGATCATAGTTTTGACCTTGTCGTCAGCATTTTTGGAGCCATGTTCGCCCCCAAGCCTTTTGATGTGGCACGGGAAATGGTGCGCGTTACCCGTCTCGCCGGCCGCATTGTGATGGGAAACTGGATACCCGGCGATCCTACACTGGTGGCACAGATCCTGAAGATCAGTTCTGCCTATACTCCCCCACCACCTGAAGGGTTTGTAAGTCCTATGTTGTGGGGTGTGGAAGAAAATGTAATTGAACGTTTTGGCAAGGCCGGTGTACCCAAAGAAAACATTTCCTTCCTGCGCGATACGTATGTATTTAATGCACCGTTTTCGCCCACTGCATTGGTAAAAAGGTTCAAAGATTATTATGGCCCTACTATGAACGCGTTTGAAGCTGCGGAAAAGAATGGTAAAACTGCTGATCTGCAGCATGAACTGGAAGCACTGTTTACCAATCAGAATAAAAGCGGTAATGATAACAGTACGTCTATTCCTGCTACCTTCCTGCGTGTAACAGTGAATCTATAAAAAAGCGTATACGCATCCAAATGTAAAAAGCCTCTGATCACTCAGAGGCTTTTTGCAATAATGTGACAATCTGTTTATCCCTTACTACTAATAACGTTTTTCACCGTTGATGGTTACATTTTTCAGTTGGAAGTTCTTTATGATGGACGTGTCTATGTTCAGGTAGTTTTTTGCTTTTATGGTCAGGTTCTCAAACGTGAAATCTGATAACTGGTATTCAAAAGCATTTGAATTGCTATGTGCATCGGCAACACCCACATTGAAAAAATTATTGCATTCCAGGTTGATGTTGCGCATGGTTATGTTTTTACCATAAGACATCCGCGTTGCTTTTTCTCCTTTAAGATCAAAGAACTGCGTCCATGGACGTATGTATATAAAGTTTTCAATATTGCTGCCTTCTATGTTTTCTACCAATACATATTCATAGTCCTGCGGGGTGTCAGGACGCATTTTAAGCCACAACAGGCGTTCTGCATTGTTTATTTTAATACGACGCAGGATAATATTCCGGTTATGGATGGACTCACTACCAAAGGTCAATACGCCATGACAAAACCCATAGGTGCAATCTTCAATGATGATGTTGGCGTTGCCGCCATTGTTGGGGTCTTTGTCGGCAGTGGGACCTTTGCCACCTTTCAATGCCACGGCATCATCATTTACTGACATATAGCAGTTTTTGATGAGAAAGTTTTTACAGCCATCAATATCTACTGCATCTGTACTTGGTGCTTTAACAGGGGCCCTGGGTGAATAGATATACAGATCAAGCAGCTTTACATTCTCACATTTGTAATAGTGACTGGTCCAGAAAGGAGAGTTAATAAGTTTTACTCCTGAGACCTGTACGTTTTTACTGTTGGAAACATACAGCAGCCGGGGTCGCATTTCATCCATATTGGTCGTTTTTGGATTGAACTCCCTGCGCAACCAGAACGATTTCCAGTAACGCAGCCCATTACCATCAAGGGTGCCTTTGCCGGAAATAGTGAATCCATTCAGACTATCGGCATTGATCAAAGCGGTAAAGTATTTCAGCGTTTGCCCTTCCATACGTGTTATGCGAATGGGAAAATTGCTGATATCATCACTGCCTTTCAGCCTGGCACCTTCTTCCAGGTGCAGGTGTGTACCCTGTTTTAAAAAAAGTGCCCCGCTCAGGAAAGTGCCTCTGGGAATCACTACCACACCGCCACCACTGGCAAAGGCTTTGTCAATAACAGCCTGTATTTGCTGAGTTTGAATAACCGTGCTGTCTTTTACCACATTGTAATCTGTAATAACGTAGCGTTTTCCCAGTTTACTGATGTTGGTGGGCCTGTTCTCTTTAAACCAGTCTGATACAGGTGTTCCATCAGGAAACAGTTCCTGGCTCCATGCGTTCAGGTGCAACATGGTTGTTACCAGCAACAATACGAATAGCAATTTTTTCTTCCGGATCATACAATCATTTTATTGGTTCGGACAAAGCTGTGCATCAGCAATGCTATACAGGCAGGAAAATACAGTAAAAAATGGTATTCAACCAAATAGCAGCATATAAATGGTAAACCGGTTGCAATGAAACAGGCGTTTCTGTATATAAAAGTCATGACAAAATCTGACTAACACATCATCAATCCAGCCTCTGAGGTAACATTGCAACTTGCATTTTCTATCATATCAAGACACTCATTTCAGATAACAATAAAAAAGCCCCTGATTTCTCAGAGGCTTAAGTTGGTGGAGGTGAGGGGGATCGAACCCCTGTCCAAACACATTCCCCAAAAGCTTTCTACATGCTTATTCCGGCATTATTTGTCGGGCAACCACAGGAGACGGACGAACCAATGATTGCCTTAGCTGGATAGTCTTATGCTGCAGTCACAGCCTTCTGCAACAGCATTCTGCATTTGTTTTTAAGTCGGCGGCGGGGCGTGGTAACAGAACAACCTGCCCGGCGGCCCTAATGACTATCTAATCACTGATTAGGCAGCCATGGCATACTGTGTATTGCCATTTAGATTTTTGCGTATTCAGATTAACGGGCTAATTACGCAACGCCCGGCATGCTTACACCTTCAAAGATCTATGCTGTCAAAGCCGGTCACCCCCGGTTACTTTTTTTAACAAGCGAACAGCAAATATACGTTTTTTTGTTGAACGCTTAATGTAGTTATAGGCTGTAAATAATAAGTACAGGCAGGCGCTTCAAAATCAATAAATACCAAAATCAGCAATATCCGGCAATCATTCACCATTCGCGAAAAAAAATCCCCTGCAGGACTACAGGGGATGATAACCAAAACTAACTGCTATGAGAAAACTATCTTGAATGATGTATAAACGCTATTGTTACACAAACTTACATACGCGTTTTGCCGGTTCAAACGCCTGTATGGGCGAACTGTTGTTTTACCCTGATAAAGTGCTGCAATCCGTTCTTTAACTGTAAAAAAAAAGCCCCGCCTTCCGGCGGGGCTTGTAATACCAGTACAGATGATGTTGTTATTTCTTGAAGAAGGTTCGCCAGAAATCAAGTCCCAGCGCGTAAGCCATGAGGCCCAGCAGTATTACCATACCTACCACCTGCGCATACTCCATGAACTTATCACTGGGTTTGCGACCGGTAACGATTTCGTACAATGTAAACAGCACGTGACCACCGTCCAGTCCCGGAATAGGTAAGATATTCATAAAGGCTAGTACAATGCTCAGTAAAGCGGTCATACTCCAGAACACTTCCCAATCCCACTTGGGTGCAAACATATTTCCGATAGAAATAAAGCTTCCCAATGATTCACTGGCTTTTACTTCTTTGGAAGTGAACAGTAGTTTGAAGTTCTTTACGTTCATAACCAATGTTGTCCAGCCCTTGCGTATGCCTGCAGGGATAGCAGGCAGAAAATCATATTTCTGGGAATAAGAACCTGAAAGTTTTTCTCCGTCTACATAGAACCCGATAGCACCAATACTGTCCGTTTTGGCCTTTACCAGCACCGTATCTGTATTGCGCAACACGGTCAGTGCAATTTCAGTGTTCTTATGTTTCAGCTTCTCTTTTACATATTCGTCGTAGAAGGTAATGGGTGTAGAATCTACAGCCAGTATCCTATCGCCAATATATAAGGAGTCTTTGGAAAATACATTTACACTGGGAAATACAGTATCTACTATTGCGTAGGAACGTGGCATCACAAACTGTGTTTTTCCTTTGATCAGTTTGCGGATCGTTCCTTCGGGAATGTTGATATTGATTAAGCTATCGTTTCTTTTTACCTGCAATGTTTTGGCTTCATCCAGAATGATATCGCGGGTAAGTGCATAATATTCAGTAGCGGGTTTGCCATCTACACTTACAATCATATCCCCATTCTTCAAACCGGCAGCTTCACTGATGGGTGTAACCATCACACCGTATTTCATATTCTGCACCGGCAATCTTCTTTCGCCCCATACCCACAGTATCATGGCAAACAAAAAGAAACCCAGTAACAGGTTTACGGTAACACCTCCCACCATGATGATCAAACGCTGCCAGGCTGGTTTGCTACGAAACTCCCAGGGTTGAGGCGGTTGTTTCATCTGCTCTTTGTCCATGCTCTCATCAATCATACCGGATATTTTTACATATCCGCCCAGTGGCAACCAACCTATGCCGTATACAGTTTCACCAACTTTTTTCTTGAATAAGGAAAACCAGGGATCAAAGAAGAGATAGAATTTTTCTACGCGGCATTTAAACCATTTGGCAGGAAAGAAATGCCCCATTTCGTGTAACACTACCAATATTGACAGACATAAAATTAACTGCCCTGCTTTTATACCTACTGTAGCCCAATCAAATGCTAACAATGTCATCATAAATGCTGAATTCCTGGAAAATTTAATGTTTCATAATCTATACAAATCCGCTGCACAATGGTTTACCGGGCTGTATATACGGCTTACCCGCAGTGGTTTAGTAGCTCAAAATATCCAATAATATATCTTTTATGGCAACCATCCGCATAAATTCGTGATTATTTAACGCCTTTCATCTGGAAACGCACCAGGCATCACTGTTTATCAGAGTTTTATCAGGGAAGCAGCAAAATTCCGTGCTTCAGCATCACTTTCAAAATACTCTTGCAAAGTTGGTTTCTCAATGAACGGCACATGCGCCATTGTTTTTTCTATCAGGTCGGTCATATCCAGAAAGCCGATGCGGTTGCGCAAAAAGGCATATACCGCAATTTCATTGGCAGCATTCAGTACACAGGGTACATTACCACCTTTGAACAATGCTTCGGTAGCCAGTATCAGGTTGCGGAATGTTTTGGTATCAGGCTCTTCAAATGTCAGTTGTGCCGGTTTACGGAAATCGTACCGCGGAAAATCGCTGACAATACGATGCGGAAATGCCAGTGCATACTGAATAGGCAGTTTCATATCGGGCAAACCCATCTGGGCCTTGATGCTGCCATCTTCAAACTGTACCAGGCTGTGTATAATACTTTGCGGGTGTACTACTACCTGTACCTGGTCTGGCTTCAGGTTGAACAACCAGCGGGCTTCGATCATCTCCAGGCCTTTGTTCATCAACGTGGCAGAGTCGATGGTGATCTTCGCACCCATATTCCAGTTGGGATGCTGCAATGCGTGGTCACGTTTTACATTCACCAGGTAATTGGGTTTTCTACCCAGGAACGGACCGCCGGAAGCAGTGAGTACCACTTTCTCGATACGGTTCCTGGTTTCACCTACCAGGCATTGGAAAATAGCAGAGTGTTCGGAATCAACCGGAATAACAGGAACCCTGTTCTCTACCGCTTTTTGCATTACAATATCGCCGGCCACCACCAGTGTTTCTTTATTGGCCAGGGCCACGGCCTTACCATTTTCAATAGCGTTCAGTGTAGGCCGCAGACCAGCAAAACCTACAATGGCCGCCAGCATCATATCATAACAGTTCATGGAAGCTACTTCTTCCAGTGCCTGCTCGCCGCCAAACACCTTGATATCGGTACCGGACAACAGCTCTTTGACCCTGCTGTATTTACGTTCATCACCTATTACCACAATATTGGGCTGAAAACGAAGTGCCTGTTTTACCAGCAACTCATCATTGCTGTGAGCAGTCAGTACTTCTACAGAAAACATTTGCGGGTGCGCTGCAATTACATCCAGCGCCTGCGTGCCAATAGAACCCGTAGAGCCAAAGATGGCTATGCGTTTGGGAACGATACTGTTTGACATGAACCTGTTATATTACAGATAAAGTTTTAAAAGTAATTAAAAAATACCGGCTGTGCGGAGGTGGCTATTCTACATATTTTTCCAGTTCCTCTGCAATTTTACGGTCATTGCTAAGGCGGGGCACTTTGTTCTGTCCGCCAAGCTTGCCAATAGACTTCATATAATCTATAAAGCCATTCTTTTTTACGGGGCGTATATGCAGCGGCAATAATATATTACCGGTGATGAGGTCATTATAGTAGATATTCTTATTACGCAGGTTATTGTCTATCTTTTTTGCCAGCCCTTCAAGATCCCGTGGCATATTCTCGAACTCAATGAACCATTCGTGGTACGACTTGCCCTTACCCTGCTGGATCATCGGTGCTACAGTAAACTCAGTAATATATAATCCTTCTTCTTCAGCCGCTTTGATAAGGCTTTGCTCCACTTCTTCACCTATTACGTGTTCACCAAAGGCAGATATAAAGTGTTTGATACGACCTGTAACCACCAAACGGTACGGGTTGGTAGAAACAAATTTTACCGTATCACCAATATTATAGCCCCATAAACCGGCATTGTTATTAATGATCAGGGCATAGTTTTCTCCTACTTTCACGTCTTTCAGGCTCAGCCTGGTAGGATTGGGTGAAAACGCTTCAGCAGCAGGAATAAACTCGAAGAAGATACCACTGTTCGTATTCAGCAATAAACCTTCTGCATGTTGTGAATCCTGGAATGCTATAAAACCTTCGGAGGCAGGGAATGTTTCAATAGCAGCAATGGGTTTACCAATGCTGTCAAAAAGTTTGGTTCTGTAGGGCTCTACATTCACACCGCCATGTACCAATACTGAGAAGTTGGGGAAAATGTCTTTTACCTTTTTGCCGGTCCTTTCCATCAGCCTGTCAAAATACATCTGCATCCATGGTGGTATACCGCTGATCAGCGTCATATCCTGGCTGATGGTCTCTGCTACAATTTTATCCAGCTTGGTTTCCCAATCGTCAATACAATTGGTTTCGTAAGAAGGCAACTGGTTTTTACGCAGATAGCTGGGTACATGGTGGTTAACAATACCACTCAAACGGCCGGTAGGAATGCCACCAATACGCTCCAGCTCTGGTGAGCCCGACAGGAAAATCATTTTACCGTTGGTAAAGGCGGTATTGCCGGATTCGGCCACATAACACAACAGGGCGTTACGGGCTGTATTAATATGGTTATCGATAGATTCTTTGGAAATGGGTATATATTTTACCCCGCTGGTGGTACCGGAGGTTTTGGCCAGGTAAATAGGCTTGCCTTTCCACAGCACATTGTGTTTACCTTCCTTGATCTTTTCGATATAAGGCTTAAACTGTTCATAATCGCGCACAGGCACCGCCTGCAGGTACTCTTCGTACACAGATACGTTGCCCAGGTAATGCTCTTTACCAAAGTCGGTGTTACGGCCAATTTTCAGCAGATCCTTCAGAATAGCTTCCTGGTCTTCAACTGCGGTTGCCATTCCTTTCCTGATACCTTTATATACGTAGTGGGCAAATGGTTTTGCCAGAAATGATTTGATTTTCATGATCCTATGCAATCCTTAATGAACAAACCTACGTCAATTACAGTAATGCGCAAAGATAGTTTTACAGGAAGAAGTGATGGTTAAATTTTAACAAATCTATTGACCATGATCAGCTAAAGGATAACCTGCAGCTACCAGGTAAGCTGGTTAGCAACTATCCAAGTGCCATACTATCATCTGGAAAATCAATAATTCCGGGCACCATAAGAATAACATTGACTATCAAATACTTATATTTTTCCGTTTTCCACAGCAAAAATCTACTTTTGCACACGCGGATAAAATATTAAAAAAACATAGTGCAAAGCCCGGAATATCCGCTGCAAACCCTTACCTTTGCACTCCTAATTTTGGAAACGTATGTTCGCAGTTGTTAAAATAGCCGGTCAGCAATTTAAGGTTCAAAAGGACCAGACTTTATATGTTCCCCACGTGGATGGCAACTCTGGTGATAAACTGGAATTTGCAGAAGTATTGCTGGTAGACAATAACGGAAGTTTGTCTGTAGGTAGCACTATTAAGGCTACAGTAAAAGCAGAGATCCTTGACCAGGTTCAGGGAGACAAAGTGATCGCTTTTAAAATGAAAAGAAGAAAAGGTTTTCGTAAAAAGCACGGTCACCGTACTCACTATACTAAAATCAGGATCAGCGATATTGCTTAAGCGATACGCATACCCGGTAAAGTAAATTGTATAAAATAGTAAATACTTAATTGTATGGCACACAAAAAAGGGGAAGGTAGTGTAAAGAACGGCCGTGACTCACAGAGCAAACGCCTGGGAGTAAAAATTTATGGCGGTCAACCTGCTGTTTCCGGTAATATCATCGTTCGTCAACGTGGTACTGTTTATCACCCCGGCAAAAATGTTGGTGTGGGAAGAGACTTCACACTGTTTGCTTTGAATGATGGTGTTGTTGAGTTCAGAAAGAGCAAGAATGATAAAACTATCGTTAGCGTAGTTCCTTTCGCTTAATTTGCCTGTTCTTAGTCTTTTTTCCATAGTTGGCGAAAAAAAATTTTTGACGGTTTAAAATTAGTTTATATTTTTACTTAGTTAAATTCTATTTACTAACCGTTAAATTCACAAAATCATGGCAACTAAGAAAAAAGCCGCTAAGAAAGCTGCAAAAAAAGCTGCTCCTAAAAAAGCTGCAAAGAAAGCCGCTAAGAAAGCTGCAAAAAAGAAATAAGTTTTGCTTTAGTAAAGCAGAAAATATCAAAGTCCCGGTTCTACCGGGACTTTTTATTTTATCTGGAACCTGCGCCCATCCTGCATTTCCACACCCCTCCTATCTATTCTGCATATCTGCAATATATCTTTCCAACTCCTTTTATAATAGAAAGGGTTGCTACTCTTTCCAGGCAAACTCCCCTTCGCTGAAAATGAATAACAACCCTTCTGCGCTGATGTGTTATTGAACGTTGGTACGTCGGTGAACCGATAACCAATATAGTTCTATGAAGTGGCCGGTAAAGCCACCGGTCTCCGGATTTTTACGTTCCCGATCGGAAAACATGGCTATCCTTTCCCCTTATCCGGTCAAATTAATTTCTATCCCAGAACGGAGGTGGCTCTATTCCCAATGAACGCAGGTATACATAACCCTGTGCCCTATGGTGTATTTCATTGTCTACAAAATATAACAGTGTGCTATAGATCGTTCCTTCATATTCTCCAAACGCTTTGTCTGTTTCCTGGAAACGTTGCGGAGTGATCTGTGGCCAGTATGTTTGCATAGCAACAGTTACATTATCCCATAGCTCCAGCAATTCTTCTTTTGTATCGGGCGTACCGGCAGGTGAAAAATGCAGCAGGTTCTCACTGTTCTCCCATTTACCTGTTGCCGCACCTTTAATACCAGTGCCAGCCAGGTCTATCAGTTCCAGCGCCATCTCGGCAAAAGGACGCATGCCCCCTATAGAATGCTTAAACAATTGTTCTTCCGGGAAAGCTTCAATGACCCTGCGGGTTAACCGGCGGTGACCCTGCCAATGTTCATAGAATGCGTCTGCACTGATCACAGTAGCTGCTGATTGTTCAATGGTATTTTTCATAATGCTGTAATTTTTATGGTTAATCATCTTTTACAACACAAAGAAAAAAACGGGTAGTGACAACCCTATGTCAGTAGCTATGATCTGTTTTTTAAATATTTTAAATGACAGGTAGTAGGTGACAAGTCAAATTCAGCAATTACTGTTAAACCAATTTATTCTCAACTCTTTGAATAACAAATGTGTTTGTATTTCAACCTATCACGTAAAACTTATAACCTATATTTGACACGAATCATTCTACACCAAAATGGCTATCGACAATTACTATATAGCAGACCAGTTTTCATTGCTCGCCAAGCTGATGGATATTCACAGTGAGAACTCTTTTAAAGCCAAAAGCTATTCCAGCAGTGCTTTTGCCATTGAAAAACTTCCGCAACAACTGTCTGAAATACCTGCTGATAAACTGCCGGGCATTAAAGGTATTGGCGATTCTGCTGCTAAAAAGATCACAGAGATACTGGAAACGGGCAGACTGAAAACACTGGATGAATATATTCAGAAAACGCCTCCCGGTGTACTGGAAATGCTGGCTATTAAAGGTCTGGGACCTAAAAAGATCGCCACTATCTGGAAAGAGATGGAAATTGAATCGATCGGTGAGCTGTTATACGCCTGTAACGAAAACCGTTTGATGCTGTTCAAAGGCTTTGGTGCCAAAACACAACAGAATGTAAAAGAAACCATTGAGTTTTACCTGCGCAACCAGGGTAGTCACCTGTATGCAGAAACAGAAAGCTATGCACTGACCATCAGTAAAACCTTACAACAACATTTTCCGCAATACCAGTTCAGCATTACCGGGGCTTTCAGACGGCAACTGGAAATTATTGATCAGCTTGAATGGGTTACCACCGCTCCTGCTGATGCACTGCAGACTTTTTTTGAGAGCAATAATTTTACCACGGTTGCCATATCTGCTACCACCAGCAGCTTTAAAGGCCCGGAAAACATTCCGCTTATCTTTCATCCTGTAGTGCAGGAAACATTTTACAGCACCTTGTTCACGACCAGTTGCAGCGATGAATTTGCTGCTTCGTGGAATACCGTTCCCGGCTGGCAGGCTGCAACAGCCTTTACTTCGGATGAAGAGATCTTTGCCTCTGTACAGCTTCCGTATGTGCCCCCCATGCTGCGTGAAAAAGCATTCAGCACGGGTACATTAAAAGCTATACCCGGGTTGGTACAGCCCGGCGATATCAAAGCCATTATTCACAGTCACAGCGACTGGAGCGACGGTATGAAGACCATTGAACAAATGGCACGCACCTGTATTGAAAAAGGTTTTGAATACCTTGTGATCAGCGATCACAGTAAAAGTGCTTTTTACGCCAATGGCCTGTCTGAAGACCGCATCCGCGAACAACACCGCTATATTGATGAACTGAACGCCAAACTGCATCCTTTTAAAATATTCAAGAGTATTGAGTGCGATATTCTGAATGATGGCGCACTGGACTATTCTGATGCTGTTCTTTCTACGTTTGATCTTGTAATTGCTTCCATACACTCCAACTTAAAGATGAGTAAAGAGAAAGCCATGATGCGGTTGCTGAATGCTATCAAAAATCCTTACACTACCATCCTGGGACATATGACGGGCAGACTGCTGTTGAGTCGCCCGGGATACCCGGTTGATCACCATAAGATCATTGACGCCTGTGTTGAAAACCAGGTGGTGATTGAACTGAACGCACATCCCCGCAGGCTGGATATTGACTGGCGCTGGATCAGCTATGCTATGGAAAAAGGCGCGATGTTGTCTGTTAATCCTGATGCACACGATACCGATGGATATGATGACTGCCGGTTTGGTGTACTGGCTGCACAAAAAGGAGGTCTTACCAAAGACAGGAACCTGAGTAGTTTTTCATTGCCGGAGTTTGAGGAATATCTGAAGAAAAGGAACAGGAACTGAGATACAAGGTTGTAAGTTATGCGTTTTAGGCAGGAAGCAGTATCAGGAATCAGCGGTTAGATGTTAGCCATTAGCATTCAGAAATGAGTGCGAATGTATTCACAAACTCACCACTCATGTTATCAGATCACAAAATCAATACATCCTGCAATCAGCCCTCCCCATTAACTATTCACCATTGACCATTCACAACTCTTAGCTTGTTGCCCGTAACAATGGCAGTTTTACAAAGAAAGTGGTTCCCACACCTTCTTCTGTTTTGAACCATATTTCACCGTTGGCCTGTTCTACAATGCTTTTGCTCATAGCAAGTCCCAGACCTGTGCCGGATGATTTGGTGGTAAAGTTGGGAATGAATATTTTGGCGCGGGTTGCTTCGGGTATACCGGTTCCGTTGTCGCTGATACTTATAGTTACAGAATCAACATCCAGTTCTTCATGCATGCGGATAATGCGTTGTGAACGTGTTGTGCTGGCTTCTATAGCATTTTGCAGCAGATTGGTGAATAACCTGTTGAGCTGTGTTTTATCTGCAAACAACAATACTTTGTTGTTTACAGGTTCCCACCTGAAATCAAGATTTTCAGTAGCCTCGTACAAAGACGACAGCGAGTACAGCAGTTCATGCAGATCAAACACTTCATTTTTGGGATTGCCGATATTGGCAAACTGTGAGAAGTCGGATGCAATTTTTGAAAGGTGATCAATCTGCTCAACCAGTGTTCTGGCCACATTTGCCGTCATGGCTTTTACATTGGGAGAATTATTATCAATAGCTTTCTGCAAGTATTGAATACTCAGCTTCATGGGTGTAAGCGGGTTCTTGATCTCATGCGCCACCTGTCTTGCCATCTGTCGCCAGGCCCCTTCCCTTTCACTGCGTGCCAGCGCTTCCACATTCTCGTCCAGCGTATGCACCATCTTATTGTATTCCTGTACCAGTATCCCCAGCTCATCATTGCGTTTCCATTCAATTTCCTGGTTCACTTTACGCAGGTTGATATCCCGCATTTTTTCAGCAATGATGGTAAATGAGGAAGTAATGCGATTGGTAATGAACAATGCAATGGCACCTGCTACCAGGAAAATAAAGGCATTCAGGTTAATGATGGTCACCAACAGGTTAGATATCTCCTGTTTCAGATCGCCCTGGGCACTGTAGGAGGGTGTGTTGATATAGGCAACGGCAATCCCGTCATCGTTCAGTACAGGATTGTAAATACTGAGGTAATTTACCTTGGCTACTTTTTCTTCAATAACACTCTGCACCAGTTGCAGGTTGTGTAACTGGTAGTATGCTTCAGGGTTCATTTTTTTACTGCTCACTCCTCTTTCATACACATCGGGGTTGGAAGTGTAGCGCAGATCGCCGGCAGTATCGTACAGGTTTACATCGGTACCGTGAATTTCTGCTACTTCTTTCATTACATTCTCCACTTCTTCACTGAAACCGGGCTCATACAGCATTACACCGTCGTTAAAAGTTTCATGGCGCAACAATTTGTTCTGTACTTCACGTTCCATGATCTGGATAGCCCTTGCCAGCCTGTCACGGTTATTGCGGTGATAGCGGTTGATAAAGAAAAAGATGGTGGCAATACCGATCACCAGGAATGACAACAAACTCACCAGGATAATGGTGGTATGGATCTGCGACCGGATATTGAACTGCAGGTTCTGCCGGAAAAGACTCCACCGCAAACGGCTGCGCAACAACACTGAACTGAACCGGTAGAATGCCAGCAGGAACAGGAATGTGCTGAACAGGTAAGCAAACAATGTAATGGACTGGATAAAGGTGTTGCTCTTACGTGCTATGATGGCTACTTTATTGGATGCCTGCCGGTACCACAATTCATCATAACCATATTTTTTATCTGTCCAGTATTCTTTAGGCTTTATCTGGCTTTGCAGCAGGTGGGTTGGGAACGGGTAATCATTATACCGTTGTATCAATCGCAACGAAGCATCGTACACTGCGTATGAATACACAGACGAGTATTCCGGTACACGTTCGCGGGTCTGTTTAAACAGTTCCGGCACCAGGGCATCGCTTTTGTATTTTTTAGGTTCAGCCAGGATGAACACATATCCCATGGTATAGCCACTGGAATCTTTTACCACCTGCCGGTAGATATACGCAAACTTGTCAAACGATTTTTCAAAATAACGCAGCTCAGAAATATTGATGCGTGTTTGCTTTCCCTGTATCCTGAAAATGGTATTCAGTGTATCGTACGAAACCTTGTCTTCGTTATACAGTGGTGTGTGTGCCGAATCGAATGTAAAAATGCGGGTATCGTACTGGTTTACGTACGGAATGTAGTTCTTGGAAATAATACTGTCTTTCAGAAATACATTTGATTTCGGATCACGGAAACGATCAAAGTTATCAGACAGGAAGTTGCTGTCCAGGTAGGTCAGTGCAATACTTACCAAGTGTTCGTTGGCAGGATCAGCCTGGGTGTACAGCTTTTCTGCAAACCGTTTACGCTGATCCATTTCTATGTTGTTGTTCTCAAAAATGATCACAACCGACATGGACAGCGAGAACACAAATAACCAGAACAATACTTCTGACACCGTGAGGCGTTTACCCAAACCGGAGAATATCCGCAACTGCATCAGCCATTCAAATGCCAGCAACCACATCAGGACACACAGGTTCAGTTCAGCCATGCTGCCTTTGAATGCAATAGACAATATGGAAAGCCCTATAACAGCGGTAATGATGAATGTAAGATAGTTGCGCCCCTGCACCAACCGGCGCGCCCAGGTCAGTAATATCTGCGATAACAGGAAATAACTAAGCGCCAGGATAGCCAGCACCACAAAACCGATGATGCTGTAAAAGGTAAGACTGAAAACATTCAGTACGTTGAAAGAGATCTGCGCATCGGCTACCAGGCTTTGCAGAATATCCGCCACCACAAAAGAGGTCATTACCTGTATTGACAGTACGGTTACCAGCAATACCCAGTTTTTCCACGGCACATTATATGGTTCTGTCAGCTTTACATCCATCCGGCGGTTGATGAACAATACCAGCCAGCAAAGCAATACCGCATTGATAAAAAGATCGCCCAGTGAACTCAACACCAGGCTGGAACTGTAAATAGCCGGATCGAACAATTCAAATTGCCGCAGGTTCAGAATACCGGGAAACTGGTAGCTGGTTAATCGCAGTAATAAGATACTTCCTGCCAGGAATAATAGCCCGAACCAGAAGCCATATTTACGGCAGATAAAATCAGCAACGTGCTGCAGGTACATGAACAACAGGAAAAAGCCTGCTATCACCAGTCCTATTACCCAGCCGCTTTTCTGTGGTACATGGGTATTGGTATGTTGCAGAAAGAACAGTGTATCGCCATTTGAATTTTTAACCGGCAATCCGCGGATAAAAGATATGTCCACCCATTTACCGGCATTGGAAAAGGGTACAAATTCCTTTTTCAGATTTTCAACCTCTACAAAATACTTCCACATCACCGGTATCATACCTTTTACCAGGTACGAATGCCCGTTCAGTGTTACCGGTTTTTCGGTATATACGTAGATACCATTTTCCCATTGCAGTACATGGCTGCCTGCTGTGCTTGCCTGATCGGGCGGAGGCAGTGTAACCTGTGTATTCCAGAACACCAGGTCGGATGTACCATAATGATTGGCGTAAATAAAAAGACAATAATCCTTGTTCTTGTCCAGCAGACTGTTGAGGGTAGATTCGCTGTACGACTGGTTGACCAGCGATTGTAACAGCGCAGTATCAGCAGTGACCTCCTTAAAGTCTTTTTCTTTTTTCTGGATCCAGTTTTCCAGTTGGTATGCGTAGTAGCGGGTAGCAGAAGTATTGATCACATAGCGGTTCAACAGGTAGGCAACAGCAAACAATGCAAGTGCTGCCAACAGCAGGGAGGTATTTCTGCCAAACCAGTTTTTCAAAAATTCCTTCAAATGCCGCTATTTTGTTTTTTGATTGAGTTCCAGATGGCATCCATTTCGGTCAGGGTCATATCTGCAAGATTTTTACCTTCCTGCAAGGCCTGTTGTTCCATCCGGGTAAATCGTGCAATGAATTTTTTATTGGTCTTTTCCAGTGCGCTTTCAGCATCTACCTGCAAAAACCGTGCATAATTGATGAGGGAAAATAACAGATCACCAAACTCTTCTTCTATATCGGCCTGTTGCTTATGTGCGATTGCTTCCTGCAGTTCCTGCGTTTCTTCTTCTACCTTCTCCCAAACCTGCTCGCGGTTATCCCATTCAAAACCTACCTGGCGTGCTTTTTCCTGCAAACGCGTGGCTTTCACCACAGCAGGCAATGACACAGGTACACCGCCCAGTACAGATTTCTTCCCTTCTTTCAGTTTTAGTTTTTCCCAGTTCTGTTTTACCTCTTCTTCATTCTGCACTTTTACATCGCCATATATGTGCGGGTGCCGGGACACCAGTTTATCACAGATGGCATTGATCATTTCATCCAGGGTGAACTGCTGTTGCTCTGATCCGATCTTTGCATAGAAAACAATGTGCAGCAACAGATCGCCCAGTTCTTCTTTTATACCCTTCCAGTCTTTATTGGTAATGGCATCTGTCAGCTCATACAGCTCTTCAATGGTAAGCGTACGCAGGGTATCAACAGTTTGTTTCCTGTCCCACGGGCACTGTTCCCTCAACTCATCCATAATAGTTACCAGGCGTAAAAAAGACGCAGCTACCTTTTCCTGTTGCATACAATGATTTTTTTACATTCTCAATACTGCCACCGTAAAGAATATTACGAATAAGAACATCAATGAAAAGAAACAGCAGATATTAAACAATACAAATTTCATAAATGTTTTGCCTCTTCCCTGTGCATAGAAAACACGCATGGATTTATAAGCATAATAAATACCGCTTATGATCAATGCCGTCTGCAACCATGCAATCCAGCGCCAGTCTGTTGACTCATCCAGCTTCATAGCACCAAAGAACAACAGCATGAAAATGAAAGTAAAGATGTAGAGATAGATCAGGAAAATACCGTGATCCACATAATAGTACTGTCTTCTTCTGATATACAGCAGCTTCAGGAACAAAGCATACAATGGCAATGAAATGAACAGCATGTAAGGGAATGAGTGCACAAATTTTTCTGCCACATCATGCCAGAAACGAGCTTCGTCATCATCGTAGGTCTGCTGCAGGGTAATGTTCCTGTGTTTGATAATACGTCTTACCCATCCATCGCGCTGATCTTTGGGTAATGTTAACTGTATAGAGTCATAAGCAGCAACAGACTCATATTCCGTATCGTGGTTGCCAAAATTGAAAAAGCTGACCTTGTTATGCTTCTTTTTGCGAGTTCTTTGTACAACACCGGTAGAATCTTTGATAGTGACGGTATCCTTTTTTTCTATTACATGTGTACCCAGGATATTATCCATCTGACTGAAAGTGGCTTCAATACGTACTGAATCTTCATGCGTACGTGCTTCGCTCAGGCTTTCTTCACGTGCATCAGCCAGTTTTTCGGTACTGATACTACCTGCGCTTTCAAAAACCTTATCGTTGAAATGGAATTTGTAAAACGAATAAAACACCAGGAAAAAGAGTGCGGAAGAGAATACATACATCCTGATGGGATGCAGGTAAGAGGCCCTGCGACCTTCGATGTACTGTTTGGGTAAAAAGCCCGGTTTGGTAATGAGATAACGGGCTGTGCTGAAAAACTTGCCGTCAAAGTGTGTAATGTCGTAAAAAAAGTGGCTTACCAAACCCCATACGGTTTCTTTGGGTTCAATGTTTTCCTGTCCGCATACGTGACAATACTTTCCTACAACTTCGGTGTTACAGTTTAAGCAGTTTTTTTCGTGGCGTTCTTTTGAATGAGACACAGAAAAATAATTTTAACTAAAAATAAAGAAAGCGTGAATTTTATCGAAAATTTCAGTCCTTCGCTGTATTGAAAACATACATTTAACCGTTATTTTCTGTAACATATAAACAAGCAAAGAAAAACAGCATGAAAACTGTATTGAGCACCCTGTTGATTTCCTTATTTTCCTGTACCGTTTTTGGCCAGCATTATTACAACGATCTGCTGACCAATGCTGATTTTATGAAAAAAAGAGAGTTGTACCGGTTGAACAAGGTAAAGGCTGTGCAATATTACAGTTTTGATAACAATAATCAGCCTATCCAGGGTTTTCAGTGTGAACAATCTATTACTAATAATTTTACGCTGATCACCACTGTTACCACGGCCCCGCTTTCAGGCACCACCAGGAACATTTCCACCTTCAGTGCAACAGGTCTGTTACAACAGCAAACCGATACCTCTGAAGGCAATAAAACCACGCTTACGTATACCTACGATGCGGCCAACCGTATTACTGAAGTGAGCAGCCAGTCTTTTTCACCGGGCAACTATACCAGCGGCGAGCGACACCTGTGGTATTACAACCAGGATGGCAAGCCCTCCAAAATGCTGAAGATCAAAAATGACAAGGACACTACTTATATCACTTTTGTACTGGATGAGCAGGGCAATGTAGCGGAAGAACGCCCTGTACACAAGGGTACCGCCCAGCCGGTTGTGTATTACTATTACGATGACAACCGTCACCTGACAGACATTGTACGCTATAATGCCCGGGCCAAAAAACTGTTGCCCGACTATATTTTTGAATACAACGACAAAGGCCAGACAGCTTCCATGCTGGTAACCACTGAAGGTACCGGCGATTACCAGAAATGGTATTATACCTACGACGAAAAAGGCCTGAAACAGAAAGATATGTGCTATTCCAAAAGCAAGGTACTGATAGGCAAGGTGGAATATAAATACCAGTTTTAGCTGCAAAAACACGATATTTACACTATAAAAAGGGGCGGTTCCGGCAACAGGAGCCGCTTTTTTTATGTTCTGACATCCATTTTTGGTAATTTATCTGTCATAAAAGCCTTCTAACACTCCTTCAATAATAGGGGTATTTGAATATGTACCGTTTTACCAGGTCTGGCCATGTCGTTTTATATTGAAAATCAAATTATTATAAAAAACCCGAAATCCCAAAACAGTTTGCCATGATAAAAATCCGCCAAAGCCGGTATAGTGTTCTCTTCGGTTTTATTATTTTTTTCCTGATCCTATCTTTCATCACCCGTGCAGTATTGCTGATACTGTCGGTTCACAAGGCAGATTTTTCCTTTACAGCTTTACCTGTCATCTTCCTGAAAGGACTGGTATTTGATATAGCAGTGGCATTGTTTTTCAGTATCGGCTATTCCATTTACCTGCTGTTGCTGCCCCAACGACTGAACAATTCCCTGTTCAACAGGATCTTTACCTATACCTTTTTCTTTATTACCATCTTTATTATCGTTTTTTCGTTCTTTGCAGAGTTCACCTTCTGGAACGAATTTGAAAGCAGGTTCAATTTTATTGCTGTTGATTACCTGGTGTATACTTTCGAAGTAATCAATAATATCAACCAGTCGTATCCATTACCATACCTCATATCGGGCATGTTATTGGTGACTGCTACTGTTTTTTACATCTTTTATAAAAGAAAGGCATTTACTACCAGCTTTCATTCAGTAACCCGTTTTAAAACAAGATTACTGTTTACCGGTACCATCCTGGCGTGCAGCATCCTCTGTTTGTTGTTCATTAAAAACTCCTGGGCTGAGAAAAGCGAGAACCATTACCAGAATGAACTATCTAAAGCAGGTATCTTTTCCTTTTTTGCTGCCTTTAAGAACAATGAACTGAACTACTACGATTTCTATCGCAGAACCGATACCAATACTGCCTTTGAAGTGATCCGTAAAGAACTGGGCAATGACCATACCCGCTTTACCGGCGATAATAACAGCATCCGCAGACTGGTGCAGGACAGTGGCACCATTGAGCAGCCCAACGTGATCATGGTGACCATTGAAAGTTTCAGTGCCGACTTCATGGCGCGTTTTGGCAATGAGCAGCATTTAACGCCTTATCTCGATTCGCTGACCCAGCATAGCATTCTATTTACCGATATGTATGCTACAGGCACCCGCACCGTACGAGGTATGGAAGCCCTGACACTGGCGGTGCCCCCTACTCCCGGCAACAGTATTGTTCGCCGGCAGAACAACAGTCACCTGTTTACAGTAGGCACCATTTTCAAAAATGCCGGTTATGAGCGCAGGTTCTTTTATGGCGGCGACGGTTATTTTGATAACATGAACAATTATTTCGGCAATAATGGTTTTGATATTACAGACAATGGCGGACGACTGGTACCCGGTGAATCTATCAAAACAAACCGTACCATTATACCCGACAGCAGCATCCGTTTTAAAAATGCCTGGGGTATCTGTGATGAAGACCTGTATGATGCGGTGATACGTACTGCAGATACAACGTACAAAAAACAGCCGTTCTTCTATTTTGTAATGACCACCTCCAATCATCGTCCTTATACCTACCCGGAGAATAGCATTGACATTCCATCGGGAAGCGGACGTGAAGGTGCTGTGAAATATACCGACTATGCCATCGGGCAGTTTGTGAAAAAGATCCAGTCGAAACCATGGTTTAATAATACTGTTATCATTTTTGTGGCAGATCATTGTGCCAGCAGTGCAGGTAAAAACGAAATTGATATTGCCAAGTATCATATTCCCTGTATACTGTACAATGTAAAGAATGTAGCACCACGTACTATTGATGCACAATGTTCGCAGATAGACCTGTTCCCTACGCTGTTCGGATTGCTGAACTGGCAATATGAAGCCAACTGGTATGGTAAAGATGTATTACAACCTGGTTACCAGCCAAGAGCCCTGATAGCTACTTACCAGAAGCTGGGTTATCTGCAACAGGACAAACTGATTATACTGGGTCCCCAGCAGCAGGCAGAGACCTACCGCTGGAACCGGGAAAAGAATGAGCAACTGCCCGTACTGTCAGACCCCGGTCTTGTACAAAAGGCCATTGCCTATTACCAGACAGCCTATTATTTATATAAAAATGGCGGTATGCAGGAGCAATTGCCGATTACCAAACAGTAAACTACCTAAAACAGACCAGGTATAGGGCCCTCCATACCAAGTCGGCTGCTTACTGCCAATTCCATATTGGCGGGCAGAATGGTATTTACCTGATACATTAATAACTTTTTAATATCATTCTAATCCCCGTTAAAGTTACAGGCCTTAGCTTGATGGCCTTTGTGAGTCTTAAGCAGTTTACATGCAGCATATCCGAATTCTGATTGTAGAAGATGAGAAGAAAATTGCCGATTCTATTAAACGTGGTCTTTTAGCCAGTTCATTTGAAGCCGAGGTAGCTTATGACGGCGCTACGGGTCTGAAAATGTTTCAGCAAAGCAATTATGATCTTATTATACTGGACGTTAATCTGCCCGGTATAACGGGTTATGAACTGTGCCAGCAGATCAGGCTTACCAATAAGTCGGTACCTGTAATGATGCTTACTGCTATGATCACAGTAGAAGATAAGCTGGACGGTTTCAACGCCGGTGCAGATGATTATGTAATAAAACCATTCGATTTCCGCGAGCTGCTGGTACGCATACGTGCACTGCTGAAAAGACTGCACACTACTGTAGCTGAAGGCAACCTGCTTACAGCAGCCGATCTCATCATGAATCTCAGCACCAAAGAGATCGTGCGGCAGGGAAAACCCATACATGTTACAGCAAAGGAATTTCAACTGTTGGAATATTTTTTACGCAACAAGAACCGTGTAGTATCCCGTGCTGATATAGCACTGAATGTATGGGGACTTGACTTTGAAGACAAATCAAACATCATTGATGTATATGTAACCTACCTGCGGAAAAAGATCGATAAAAATTTTGATCAACCCCTGCTGCAAACACATATAGGTATGGGCTATATGCTGAAAGAGCCGCGATGAAGATCTCTACCAAAATAGCATTGTGGTTTACCCTGCTGGTATTGCTGATCTTAACAATAGCAGCCTTTGTAGTACTGACCACCACAGAAAAGAATGTACAACGTGATTTTCGCAGAAGACTGGACAGCAAGGCTTACAGCGTATCTATCATTTATTCATCACGTCCGCTGGACTACAGTTCACTGCTGCAGCAACTGAATCTTAAAACACCGGTAGGGTTGGCCAATAAAAATGTTATTGTGCTCAATAACCGGAACGAACAGGTTTATACCTATCACGATCCTGAAACATTTCCTGTAACCATTCCGGAAAAATGGATAGACGTAGCCAAAACATCCGGCGATGCCTATTACTCACTGAATGAAAAAAAAGTACTGCTGCGCTATTTCAATAAAAGTCCCGATTCTTCCTATACCGTTATGGTAGCAGCAGAAAACACCCTGGGATACCGTTATACATCAGAGTTAAAAAAAGCATTGTGGTTAACAGTTCCTTTTATACTGGTACTGGCATTGTTTATAGGCTTTCTGTTTTACAAAGGTCTTATCAGGCCTGTTACAACCATTATTCACGATGCACGGCTGATCTCTTCCAGCAATCTTTCTCACAGACTATATGTAGGCAACCAGAAGGATGAGCTTGCCGAACTGAAAATCACAGTAAATGACCTGTTGCAACGGCTGGAAGAATCGTTCACTACGCAACGGCGTTTTATTTCAAATGCCTCGCACGAACTGTCTACACCACTCACTGCTATTTCCAGTCAGTTGGAAGTAGCCCTGCTGATGGACAACAGCAAAGAATATTACCGAAGTGTAATACAATCTGTACTGGAAGACACCAAAGATCTTCATCATCTTACGCACATCCTGTTGCAGATTGCCAAAGGAGGTTCTGCCGGTGCACTGGAACTGGACAAGGTCCGGATAGATGAAATGTTACTGAAAGTACATGCCGATATTCAGAAACAGCATCCGGCCTATAACATACATCTGAATTACGGTAATTTTCCTGAAAATGACGATGACTGTTCTGTATATGGCAATGAACTATTGGTGTATACCATCTTCAAAAACATCATGAGTAACGGCTGTAAATATTCACCGGACAATACTGTTACTGTTAATCTTCGTTTTACTGATCATACCATTATATTCAGCGCGTCCAACAAAAGCGATCTGCTTACCGCTGAAGAAATAGGACTTTTGTTTGAACCTTTTTACCGCAGCAGCAATGCCGGTGAAAAACAGGGTTATGGTCTGGGACTTGCACTGACTAAAAAACTGGTGCAATTGCATAAGGGCACTATCAATATAGACTATTTCGATTCCAATAATATTGTATTCACCATTGTATTTCCTGCCATGACGGCAACGACACCGGTTTCCGACTAACCTTTTATTTTAATGGTTTTGTATGCTTTCTAGAAACAGCTTCGTCATTTTAATAAGCCTTTAATATTACTCTAATTCATATTTAAACCGCAGCGGGTATTTTGTATACAACCGGTACAAACAACACCGGGCACTGCCTTTTGAAACTGTTCAGCAACATACTGATACCTGTAGGGCTTGATCTTAACAACCCGCTGACTATTGAAAATGCCATTCAGATAGCTAATGAGTACCAGTGTGATGTGCACCTGTTATACATACTGCCGCAACATCAATACCACATTTTCGGTACTGTTGCTACACCGGACATATTACAGGATGCCACGCTTAAAATGAATGCATTAAGCACATCATACACTGCGTACCTGAACAGGGAACTATCATTGCACACATCTATACAAAGCGGTGACCGTTTTACGATAGTAAAAGACTATGTGATCAGTCACTACATTGACCTGGTACTGCTGACCGGTAACAGTTCACTTTTTTCAGGAGAACAATGGTATATCAACCGACTGATCAAACAAACAGGCTGTGCGGTACTCACTGCCAACGGGCATTTCCTGATAGACAATATCAGGAATATCATTTTACCTGTTGATAATTATATACCGGCAAAAAAGATCACTGTAGCTGCTTCACTTGCCCGTAAGTACAATGCGATCATTCACCTGGTACAAAACAAAAAAAAATGGCTTGCTTCCGGTAATACACAGGATTATGCTAAAAAGGCTTACCGGTTATTGCGCAACAGCAGCCTGGATCATATTCATTATGTGGAAACCACTGACAATGACAATACGCAGGATGTACTGACCTATGCCCGGCATGTGCAGGCAGATATTATTATTACCAATCCTGATGCACCGGGCAGTCGCTGGCGTTCCCTGCTCTGCAATCTGTTTAAAAAGGAAACTTCCATTTCAACCTTAACACTTGCCCCATACCAATAAGATATTGTAACTAATAAAAACCGGCAATATGAGAGGACTATTATTGAGTGCATCTTTATTATTTGTACTGACAGGCAGCCAGGCACAGGTTTCCGGAAAGGCCACCAGCCTGCTTTATTACCAGCAATACAACAGTGCAGAACAATTACTGAAAGAAGCTATTGACAAAGGCACTAAAGACGATGATGCCGTATACCTGCTTGTTAAAACGTACCTGTTGCAACATAAAACAGCTGAAGCAGGTGCACTGCTGAATGATCAATATGTTGCTGTAACTGATAAACGCAGCATTTCCCCGTACACTAAAACAGCGTATGTGTGGTACCTGCTGGAAAATAAAAAACAGGAAGAGGCACAGGCTATTGTGGATGAACTGCTGCAGGAAAAGAAAAACAAAAAGAATTCGTTGCTGCTGTGTTACATTGCCGAAAGTTACCTGCAAAGCAAATCAGGTCTTGTACAACCAGCTATTGATTTGTTGCAACAGGCAGCAGAAAGAGACAGTAAAAATCCGGCGATCTATACACTTACCGGCGATGCTTATCGCCAGTTAAGCGATGGCGGCAAGGCTGTGCAATCGTACAACAAGGCACTGGAAGTAGACCCTTCTTATGCAAAAGCAAAATTTGCTATTGGCAAAGTATATGTAAGTCAACAGAACTCAGGTATTTTTCTGAATGAGTTTTTCCAGGCCGAACAGATGGATTCTACCTACGCACCTACTTATTACGAACTGTATTACTATTACTATTTCAAAGATGTAAGTCTTGCTAAAAAATACCTTACCAAATACATACAGCATACAGAACATACACCGGAACTGGATTATACCATGACCGACCTGTTGTATGTAAGCGGTGAATACGAACAGGCTATCAACGATGCGCAAAAACTGCTGGATTCACAAAAGGAAAAAGCAGAACCACGTTTATATAAACTGATCGCTTATTGTTATGATACGCTGGGTAAAAAATCCATAGCCCTGGAATACATCAATAAATACTTCCAGCAGTCACCCGAAAAAAACTATGTGGCCAAAGATTATGAATTAAAAGCCCGGCTGATCGCTACCGACACCACACAATTGCAGGAAGCGATCGGCCTGTATACAAAAGCGGTTGAACTGGACACACTGGCTAATAACAAGGCAAAATACATGATGGCCATTGTAGACTTGCATAAAAATATGCATAACCAGGCAGCAGTGGCAGACTGGATGGGAAAGATCTATGCTGTAAAACCAGATGCCACTAATATGGACCTGTACAACTGGGGTGTAGCATGTTTTGCAACAGAAGATTACCGGTTGTCTGACAGCGTATTTGCATTGTATACCGACAAATATCCCGAACACATTCATGGCTTTTACTGGCGCGCCAAATGCAATGCCTTAATAGACACTGCAATGACAGAAGGTCTGGCAATTCCTTTTTATGAAAAGGTGGCTGCCATTGGTGAAACCGATGCAACTAAATACAAGGCCATGCTGACCCGCAGTTACGGGTACCTGGGAAGCTACCACGCCAACGTGGATAAGAACTACGAAAAATCACTGGAGTATTTTGAAAAGTACCTGCAATTGGAGCCCGGTAACAAAGAAATTGAAGGGTATGCTGAAGTACTGAACAAACGCATTGAAGCGGAAAATAAAAACAGTGATCAGAAAAATACAGATCAGCATTCACAATAACTTATTCCGGGAACAACAATATGCCGGAAACTGACCAAAGGTTTCTCTGATGCACATTGCTTACCTCATAATGTCCCGGAAATTTTTCCAGTATGCTATAGGTCAGGCAACAGGAGAAAAAAAACCGGCTGCATAGTATGTAGCCGGTTTTTCATTATTATTAATGTTTTCTTGTTTATTGCTTCACTAACTCCACAAACAGTACATCATTTTCCCGCATAGGATAACTGGCTGTAAAAGTACCTTTACTATCAATGGTTACAATAGAAGATTGAACAGGTTTTCCATCACTGGCACGCTGTAATTGTTGTACCTGCTGTAAAGATAGTTGCGCCGGAGCTCCCATATCCAGGTAGGCCGTATAGGCATCATTGGCCCTGTAGCCCGTTTTATATACTTTCACTGCATACCTGCCCATGGGTAAATGTGTAAGCCTGATAGCAGCAGGCGCTGTTGTTTTTGCAGGCAAATCTCTTTTATAAAACACCTGGTTGCTTACAGAATCGCCCGGATGGGTAATGGTAAAATTCCAGCACAACACCTGGATATTGCCTTTTGCATCTTTACAGATATATGATGATCCGTCGTTGTTTTGCAGTTCAGCATGTCCAAGCCGGTGCAGATACTGGTAAGCATAAAATGCCGGTTTACGGATGGACTGATAATTCAACAAACCAAAGCCACCATGAAAGGGTGTAGTTCGCGGACCGTTCTCTTCAAATATATCAGTGAAGGTCCAATAGCTCATAGATTGTGCGGCACGTACTGTATGCTTTAATTTATCAAGTATATAAGCCGCTTCATGATAGCTGTCGTGAATAGGATCTGTTGGTGTGTAAGAGGAACTCCATTCTGTATAATGCAATTCCAGACCGGGATATGCAGACGCTTCGATCTGCTTGCGGCTGTTCATCACTTCGTCATAAATAGAATTGTACTGATCACTTAACACTGTAGTGCTGGTACCATCTGAATCCAGGAAACCGCTTTTTACACCGTATACATGCGTGCTGAGAAAATCAACAGGCACTTTATTGGTATGACAATACTCCAGGAACTCGCGGATCCAGGCACTGCCTGCAGTAGCAGGACCACCCGTTTTATAACGTGCGTTTACTTTTTTAACGGCATCTGTAGTAATACTGTACAAGCGGAAATAGTCCTGCATGGTACCGGCAAAGAAGATGTCTTTCAGGTTGGGCTCGTTCCATACTTCAAAATACCAGTCTGCCACTTCCTGACTGCCGTACCTGTCAGTAAAATGTTGTACAAGAGCAGTTACCAGGTCCTGCCATTTTTTTTCATCTTTCGGATAACTGATATTGCCTTTCCACCAGAAGATGGTTTTGTTGTTGGAGGCCAGCGCATTGGGCATAAATCCCAGTTCTACAAAAGGTTTTATACCAGTCTGCAACATATAATCGTACAGCACATCAATATACTGCCAGTTGTAAACAGGGTTGCCTTTTTTGTCTTCCATATACACGCCCATATCATCTGTAAGCAAACCGTGCATGCGCAGGTAGTTAAAACCGCATTCTTTTTTTATCAATGTCAGTTGCTGCTGCCAGTCGGCACGCAGGCCTTCATTGGCACGGCCAGCTCCTACACAAAAATTAAAAAATGTATCCAGCGGACCGGACACACGATTGTAATCAGCTTCTATTCTTCGTACCGGTTGTGCTGTAACAATGTTGGCAACTAGCATTAACGCAAGCAAATGGATAAGATGTAATCTGTACATAAAGCTGTTTTATTACCATGATCGGAAAGTAATATGACCTGCCGGTTTGCTTTCCATCACAGCAGCAGGGCATACTATTGAAATGCTTTTAAATAGCTTCCCAGTTCAGTTATTTTTACTTTCAAACCAGTGAAAGCCAGTTTCAGCAAACGCAATAGAAAACACTCTTATCCATTTTCTGGAAACAGGTAACGTGTTTAGCGGTTGTTGCGTAACCGAAAATGTCATAAAATAATTTGTTTAGAATAATAAATAGTTCACCGGTTAAGCTACTGTACATGGCAGATAGCAAAAAGAAAATCAGTTAGCTGGTGTTCATGATGGCAGGGGCATTGAGTGATGACCGTTATAATGATAAAATACCATTACTATATTACTGAACCTGCACCACCACTTCCTGTGCTTTGGCAGCACCCAGCTCTTCGCTGCGTTTGCCGGGCAATGCTCCACCTACAGCTATTTTGTACTGACCCGCATTTTCCACAATATCACCCTGCTCATTTGCAAAAGACAATTCACGGGCGGTCAGCGAAAAAGCTATTTTCCTGGTTTCTCCGGCTTTAAGGTGCACACGCTTAAAGCCCTTTAATGAATACAACGGGGCATCCTTATCACCGGTTTCCGGCGTTACATACAGTTGTACCACTTCATCTGCATTGATCTTACCGGTATTTTTTACTTCAACAGTTACCTGTAATGATTGCCCTTTTTTTATTGTGGCAGGCGCCTGCAGTTTATCATAAGTGAAACTGGTATAGCTTAAACCATATCCAAACGGATACAAAGGCATTGCATTCATATAGCGATAGGTGCGCCCTTTCATGTGATAATCTTCATAAGGAGGTAACTGATCCAGCGATTGCGGAAATGTAACAGGCAGTTTCCCGGAAGGCGATATTTTACCAAAAATAATATCAGCGGTGGCATTGCCGCCCTCTTCACCCGGATACCATACCAGCAATACAGCATCTGCCAGTTTATGTACCTCTGCCAGGTTCATAGGACTTCCACCTGTGATCACTGCAATCACCGGTTTATCATTATTCTGCTTTAGATTGCGCAGAAAGTTCACCTGGTTTTCGGGAATATTATAATCCAGCCGGTCGCCATACGAAGGAGATGCAATGGACTCGCCTTCTTCACCTTCCATTAATCCTGTAATACCCAGCACAACAATTGTGGCATCACAATTTTTTGCTTCACCGCTTGTCCAGTCAATAGGATTGATATTCGCTCTGTCTGGTAATATACCCGGCCGGTATTGTAACTGGCAACCCGGTTGTATTTGTGCTGCCAGGCCTTCTATAAATGTTGAGTAGTTGCTATTAACACCGTAGTAGTTGCCCATCAATGCATCCAGGGTGGCTGCATTGGGCCCGGTGATGAAATATTTTTTCAGATCGTTGCGCAGCGGCAACGCACCGTTGTTCTTTAACAATACAATGGACTTCTGCGCAACAGTACGCGCCAGCACACGATTGGTTGTTGTATTGATATCTTTTGCTCCCAGCGCATCATACGGTGTACTTCCTTTGGGATCAAACAGCCCCAGTTTAAAACGGGTTTGTAATAGTATGGCCAGCGCACTGTCTACCTGTTTCTCAGTAACCAGTCCCTGCTGTACCGCTTTTACCAGGCCATCATTGTATACACTGCCACAATTGAGATTCACACCCCGCTGTAAGGCTAATGCCGCAGCTTCTGCAGCATTGTTGACCACTTTGTGTCCTTCATAAAAATCCACCAATGCCCAGCAGTCACTAACCACATGTCCTTTGAATTGCCATTGCTTGCGCAATACGTCCTGCAATAAAAATGAGTTTCCGCAACAGGGTTCATCATTGGTACGATTGTAAGCACACATCACAGCCTCTACTTTTGCATCCACCAACGCATGAAAAGCAGGTAGATACGTTTCCCACAGATCCCGTGGCGTAGCCTGTGCATTGAAAACGTGACGTAATTTTTCAGGGCCGCTGTGTACGGCATAATGCTTGGCACATGCTGCCACTTTCAGGTAATGATCGTTGTTACCCTGTAAACCTTTTACAAAGGCCACACCCATTTTAGCGGTCAGAAAAGGATCTTCGCCATAGGTTTCCTGTCCACGCCCCCAGCGTGGATCACGGAAAACATTAATGTTGGGCGTCCAGAAAGTAAGACCTCCATATTTTGTATGATACCCTTTTGCAACAGCCTCATTATACATAGCGCGTGCTTCGGTAGAGATCACCGATGCTTCTGCCAGCGCCAGGCTGTCGTCAAAAGTAGCTGCCAGCCCTATTGCCTGCGGAAATACTGTAGCCACACCAGAGCGTCCTACTCCGTGCAGTGCTTCATTCCACCAGTTGTATTCAGGAATATTCAAACGTGGTATTGCAGGACTGTTGTACATCATTTGTCCTGCTTTTTCTTCCAGTGTAAGACGTTGGATAAAATCTTTTACCCGCACAGCAACAGGTTGCCGTGTATCCAGATAGAGCGGCTTTTGCGCAGCAAGCGTGCAAATAACTACCAGTTGCAGCAGCAGGGCAATTCCTTTTTTCATATAGCAGTTAGTCTTGGTTTTAATGACCGGTTTTAGTTTGCAGCAAGCTGGTATTCCTGCATCTGGCAGTTCATCGTCACGCTTGCTTGTTTATTTGATGATGACCGGGTATACCGGCATCTTTTTTCTTTTGTTCTATATTGTTTCAAAGCCACTTTTCCGTCATTTCTCCCGGTATGAAAGCGAATGCAACCGGTTGCATGGATTTTGTTTAAAAAAGGCTGAAAAGCAATTATTTCAAACGCCCGTCCAACACATCCTCTGCAATCATTATTACTGTATACCGGAGCTTCATTTTCTGCAACCTTATATAACATCACTTACCAGGAGCCACAAAAGAAAACAGGCCGGTTGTTGCATACTATCTGCAAAAACGGGCCTGCAATTATATTCAGGACTAGCAATAAATGTATTAAAAATCAAAACTTTAAGCGGATTTAAGACATACCATACAGATAACCCTAAACGGTCATTACGGTAGCGTTGACTACCGTTGACGAAATTTCTGAGCTGCGGCATTACCTGCATACCATCAATCGTTTTAATAAAAATAGGATAAATAAATCAGAATGCAACCGATTGCATTTATTTTTCACAAAAATCGAAATTCATGAATTTGTTGTCTTAGATTTGTTTCAAACGAATGATTGCTACGATGAGGAAGGATAAAGATGTCACCATCTACGATATTGCCAGGAATCTCAGTATTTCGCCTGCCACTGTAAGTCGCGGGCTGAAAGATCATCCTGCCATCAGTTCCAAAACCAAGAAAAGGATCACTGACAAAGCAAGAGAACTGGGCTACCGTTCCAACAATTTTGCCAGCAACCTGCGGCAACAGAAGTCGTATACCATTGGCGTGCTGTTGCATGAACTGCATAGTAACTTTATTGTATCGGTACTGGCAGGCATTGAAAAAGTTACAGCAGAAGCCAATTATGATATTATCATTGCCCACTCTTCTGAAAGCGGTACCAAAGAAGTAGAGAACGCAGAAAACCTGTTTCACAAACGGGTAGACGGTCTGATCGCTTCACTGGCCTTTGACACACCCGATCTTTCTCACTTCGATCCGTTCATCAGCAAGGGCATCCCGGTTGTTTTTTTTGATCGCGTGGAAGAAAACAGTGTAGGCACCAAAGTGATCATCGACAATTACAAAGCCGGTTATGATGCCACACGCCACCTTATAGAACAAGGTTGCAAACGCGTGGTACATATTACCGGTAACCTTAAAAGAAATGTATACGCACAACGCTGCAATGGTTACAAAGCAGCTTTGCGCGATTATGATGTTCCATTTTCTGATGACCTGCTGTATGTGATCAGCCTGGAACAGGATTCATCAGTGGCAACTGCCAGGGCCATAGCTGTAATGGACCCGATGCCCGATGGCATTTTTGCCGCCAGTGATTTTACCGGCGCCCTGTGCATTCAGACCTTTAAAGAAATGGGATTAAGGATCCCGGAAGATATTGCGGTGGTAGGATTTAATAACGATGTGGTAAGTACCATTGTAGAGCCCCGTCTTACCACTATTAATTATCCCGGTGTGGAAATCGGAGAAGTGGCAGCCCGCAGTCTTGTTCACCATCTTGCCGGTAACGGCGATATTACACTCACCAATTCCATCATCATCAAATCTGAGCTTATTGTCCGCGCATCGTCGCTGAGAAGGCCTGTGTAGCGGATGATGGCCGTCTGTTTGCCATGCGACATATTATTTTACCTGTACTGCTGCTGGCAGCTACCCTGCTGCATGCAGAAAACGGTTACCGGCTCTGGCTCCGGTACGACGCTATTGCCGACAAACAATTACAAAACACTTACAGCAAACAACTGCGCTGGGTGCTGGCAGATAGTACCTCTGCTACCCTGCTGGCCGCACGCAGGGAATTGCAAACCGGTCTTACCGGCTTGCTGGCACACCCGGTATCCTTCACCAATACACTACACACTGAAGGTACTATAGTGATCGGTACACTGCACAACACCATCATACAACAGGCTACCGCTACAGAGAATATGCAGGCACTGGGTGATGAAGGCTACTGTATACTTACCCGCAAAAAAGGCAACAATACACTCACTATTGTGGCTGCCAATACCGATAAAGGTGTACTATATGGCACTTTTCATTTACTACGCCTGTTGCAAACACAGCAGAACATCAGCAAACTGAACATCTTCAGCAAACCACGCATACAACACCGTTTGCTCAACCACTGGGATAACCTGAACGGAACAGTGGAACGCGGGTATGCAGGCTTCTCCATTTGGAACTGGCAAAAACTTCCGGGTTATATTGACCAGCGCTATATAGATTATGCCCGTGCCAATGCTTCCATTGGCATCAACGGTACAGTTTTGAGCAATGTAAATGCCAATGCCTGGATCCTTACTGATGATTACCTGCAGAAAGTAGCAGCACTGGCCAATACATTCCGTCCTTATGGTATAAAAGTATATCTCACCGCACGCTTCAGTGCCCCGGTAGAGATCGGTGGTTTGAAAACTGCTGATCCACTGGATACACAGGTACAGGCATGGTGGCAACAGAAAGCAAAAGATATCTATAGTTATATACCCGATTTTGGTGGCTTCGTGGTAAAAGCCAATTCAGAGGGACAACCTGGTCCGCAGAACTATGGCCGCAACCATGCAGATGGCGCCAATATGCTGGCCGATGCGCTGGCACCATTTGGAGGTGTTGTAATGTGGCGTGCATTTGTTTACAGCAACGAAACACCTGAAGATCGCTTTAAACAGGCCTATAATGAGTTCACTCCGCTGGATGGCAGTTTCAGAAAAAATGTACTGGTCCAGGTAAAGAATGGTCCGATCGATTTTCAGCCACGCGAACCTTTTCATCCGTTGTTTGGCGCTATGCCCAATACACCGTTAATGATGGAATTCCAGCTAACACAGGAGTATCTTGGTTTTTCCACGCATCTTGTTTTTCTGCCATCATTGTTCAAAGAATGTCTGAATGCTGATACTTATGCAAAAGGTCCGCATACAACTGTTGCAGATATTGTTTCCGGAATTGCCGATCACCATTCTTTATCCGGCATGGCCGGTGTGGCCAATATTGGCAGTGATATTAACTGGTGCGGACATCCGTTTGCACAGGCTAACTGGTATGCCTACGGCAGACTGGCATGGGATTATACCTTATCCGAACAACAACTGGCAGGTGAATGGATACGGCAAACCTTTGGCAACAATAAAAAACTGGTAGAAAATGTTCAGCAGATGATGCTTGCATCGCGCGAAGCAGTGGTAAATTATATGACGCCACTGGGCTTGCATCATATCATGGGTTATGGTCATCACTATGGCCCTGCCCCCTGGTACGATAAAGCACCCCGGGCAGACTGGAACCCTGTATATTTTCATCGTGCAGACAGCACCGGTATCGGATTTGATCGCACTACTACGGGCAGCAATGCACTGGCGCAATACAAACCTGCGGTTCAAAAACAGTTTGGCGACGTGGCTACCTGCCCGGAAGATTACCTGTTGTGGTTTCATCATATTCCCTGGAATTACCGGTTATCATCCGGAAGAAACCTGTGGCAGGAATTGTGTTATAAATATTACAGCGGGGTAGATACTGTACGCCGTATGCAACATACCTGGCAGCAGATGAAACCTTATATAGATTCCGAAAGATTTGAACAGGTAAGTATGCTATTGGCCATACAGGAAAAAGAAGCAGTGTGGTGGCGCAATGCATGCTTGTTGTATTTCCAGACCTTTTCTCGCATGTCGATACCAAAGGGTTATGAGCAGCCTGATCATACACTGGAATATTACAAAGCATTGAAGTTTCCGTATGCACCGGGAAATTAATGTGCGGATATGCAAATGTGCAAATAATATTTCTCGCAGAGACGCCAATCAGGAATGCATCAACAACCTGTAACACGAAAAGATATTAGTATCATAAACATTCCCTATATGCAAATGCAACAAACCATGCGATGGTTCGGACCCAATGATCCGGTTAGTTTACAGGATATACTACAGGCAGGATGTACAGGCGTGGTAACAGCATTACACCATATTCCGGTAGGTGATGTATGGACCGAAGCAGAAATCAACAAACGCAAAGCAGTTATTGAAGCGGCAGGTTTAACATGGACAGTTATTGAAAGTTTGCCCGTACATGAAGACATCAAAAAAAAATCTGGTAATTATCAGCAATATATTGAACAGTATAAAGAAAGTCTGCGCAATGTAGCGCGTTGCGGGTTGAAAGTAGTGACCTATAACTTTATGCCCATACTGGACTGGATGCGTACCGATATTGCCTATACCATGCCAGATGGCAGCAAAGCATTGTATTTTGAAAGGGCTGCATTCATTGCATTTGACCTGTTCTTACTGAAAAGACCAGGTGCAGAAAAAGATTATACCCCGCAGGAGATCGCTACTGCACAGCAACGGTTTGATAGCATGACGCCCGGGCAAAAGGACACTCTTTTCTACAATACACTGCTGGGATTGCCAGGCAGCGATGAACGGTTTACTCCAGACCAGGTACTGGCCGCACTGAAAACGTATGAGCTTATTGATACACAAAAACTGAAATCACACCTGTTTCATTTCCTGCAACAGGTAGTACCGGTAGCAGAAGCAACCGGTTTGCAGATGGCCATTCATCCTGACGACCCTCCTTATTCATTACTGGGGCTTCCGCGTATTGTAAGTACAGAACAGGATGTACACGAACTATTACAGGCAGCGCCTTCTCCTGCCAACGGGTTGTGTTTCTGTACCGGTTCACTCGGGGCGCGTGCTGATAATGATCTTACAGGTATGATACAACGGCTGGGCAACCACATCCATTTTATTCACCTGCGCAATACCCAATGCGATGCAGCAGGCAATTTCTATGAAGCCGACCATCTGGGTGGTGATGCTGACATGTATGCCATTGTAAAAGAAATTGTATTGCTGATGCGTAGCAGCAATCGTTCTATTCCCATGCGCCCCGATCACGGACACCAGATGCTGGATGATCTGAAAAAGAACACTTACCCCGGTTATTCAGCTATCGGCCGGTTAAAAGGACTGGCAGAACTGAGAGGATTGGAAATGGGCATTATACGTTCGCTGGACGACCGATCACCATACGCATAACTTCAATGTGACAGCATTAAAAAAACATTGCGAAAATCCCGATGCTGCATTGTAATTACAAATGATGTAACTTTAGGATCCCCTTAAGTAACCATCTTTATTATTTCCGGATTGCCATACTGCATATATAAATTAATTGTGCACAATGGGCTAAACCAATGGTAATATACCTGCCGTTAATACCGTGGAATAAATATTGCATGTACGCAGGAAACACTCATAACTTAATAATATGGAAAAAACAGGTTTTACCACCCGCCGCGACTTTATCGTTAATACCGGTAAAGCTGGTATAGCAGCATCTGTTTCTTTATCTGCATTGTCTTCATTTGCCGGTTCATGCGGAGCCGGTCCTGCAGGCAATGGCCCGGGCACCCCTTATACTCAACAGCCTTTGCCATACGCCTATACAGCGCTGGAACCTTCTATAGACGCGCAGACCATGGAGATCCATTACACCAAACACGCAGCTACCTACGCCAAAAACCTGGCTGAAGCCGTACAGGCTGAAAAAGTAGATACTGCCAAAACAAAACTAGAAGATCTGCTGGGCAGTATTTCAAAATATTCTGCCAAAATGCGCAACAACGCCGGTGGGCATTATAACCACGAATTATTCTGGAAAAGCATGACCGCCCCCGGTGGTGCCACTGCACCTTCCGGTAAACTGAAAGCAGCCATTGAAAAAGATTTTAATTCTGTAGATGCTTTCAAAACACAGTTTACCGATGCCGGTAAAAACCGCTTTGGCAGTGGCTGGGCATGGCTGGTAGTTACCAACGATAAAAAGCTGGTTGTAGCCTCCACACCTAACCAGGACAATCCCCTGATGGATGTAAGTGACGTAAAAGGCTTTCCGCTGCTGGGGCTGGATGTGTGGGAACACGCTTATTACCTGAAATACCAGAACCGTCGCCCGGATTATATCAATGCCTGGTGGAATGTGGTGAACTGGGATTTTATCCAGAAACGTTTCGAGTCAGCTTAACCATGGTTTCAGATAAAGTAAAAGGGCGTACAATATTTGTTGTACGCCCTTTTGTATTACACGTTTACTGTTTACTTACTCACCGCAATACTGTAGGTGGCTATTTTCCAGATGCTTTCATAATGTTTTCCATTGTGTTCACCTGGTTCTTTTACATTCTGCATTACTTCTGCCATGTGAACACCAGCAACAGTGGGTACTACAGTAACTGTACCTGTAGCATCGCCGGTTACTTTCTTTTCCCAGCCACCGGGTGCCACTACTTCAATCTGTTGTTTGGCTGCAGGCTGTTGCTGGTAAAATGCCTGTAATTTGAAAGGAACATTCAGTTTTGCCGCACCTCCGGTAGCAGAAAAAATACTCAGCTCGTTGGTATTCAGGGTGGGCTGATTAGCACCTTGTCCTACCACAATGGTAGCGCTGGCATTGTATTCAATCTTTGCTGCGCCATGCAGGTCTTTTACCACATGGTAGATCAATACAGTATATACACCATCTGCAGAAGGAACAAAACCTGCAAGCAGGTGATCTACCGCATCGCTTGTATTCAGTTGTACTTTTTGCTGGTCAGGACCAACAAGGTATACTTTCAGCTCTTTCAGATCGGAGAACCATTTGGCAACCGTATCTCTTTCATTGTCACCAAACTCACCAAAATAAACCCTTACAGCATGTTTGCTGCCTTTTTTACCGGTAGCATTGCTCTCAATCCATATGGCGTGTGCCGATACGGAACCAGCTGCCAGTAACAATACAAGTACTGAAAAAACAAGTTGTTTCATATTCAGACAGTAGTTAATGCGTTTTTAATGTTATAAACCAACATTGCGAAAGTATTGAGCCATTGAAAAGCGTTTATGCCGCAAACGGAAATCCATTTACGCAATAAGGAAGATAAGCACCGCCCGGCAGGGCAACCTGTCATTATCACGGTTCGGAGAGCCGCCATGCACTATCGTTAACCGCTATACTAATATGTGCAGCCCACTGTATACCGGCTGCCGTTTTTATGCTGCCACTACCATTTATCATTTACCGATACTATATAATGTATTTATTTCTCTAAAACATTCGCGGTAAAAAGGTCTGCGTACCCGGAATATAATATCTTAGCTTTTCCTGTTATGTTACGGCTTCAAGATGTATTAATGATTGGTGGCATTTTCTGCAGTTTTGTGACCAGTATTCTGCTGTTCGTTAAAGGCAGTAATTACCGTCACGCCAATCGCCAGTTGGGTATTATCCTGTTCTCCTGTGGCTGGTATGCATTGCTATACCTGTTGTTCATTGGAGGGTGGCTGAAAGATATCCCTTATATTTTCAGGATAGGCAGCCCCCTGTATTATCTCATACCACCGTTGAGCTACCTGTATGTACGGACTGTGTTGTACGATGAAACTTCTTTTAAACGGTCTGACTGGCTGCATTTTATTCCCGCTGCCATCAATTTTTTGGAACTGATGCCTTTTTATTTTGCTGATACAGCAGTTAAAAAACAGGTGATCCAGGATATTGCCAGAGATATTAACCTGATCTATCTGAAAGGTTCCGGGTTTGTTCCGGTTGTTGTACATGCCACCCTTCGCCCGGTACAGGGAGTGATCTACCTGCTTTTTCAGTGGTTTATTCTATTACGATATTATTTCATACAAAAGAAGAAAGGGTACACTCAGCTTCCGGAAAACAAACGCTGGCTATTCATTTTCTCCGGCTTTCTGACCACTATTTATGTAGCGCTGGCTGTTATTACTGTGACAGGGCTTCGTATACTGGGTTCAGGAATTGATCTGCTGGAACTGTGTAAAGGTCCTGTACTGGTAATGAACTTCGCCTTCTTCGGGTTCAGCGTATATCTTTTTTTCAAACCCAATATATTATACGGCGCTAGAATTTTGCAACCTGCAGTTACAGAAAAGCAGCCGGAAGAACCAACTTCTGTTATTGCACCTGCACATGAAAGTGTTTTTGCTGCTGATGAAATTCCCGAAGAAAACAGGCTGGCTAAAAAAGAACTGTTACTGCATGAAGACCTGATAAAAAGTTATTGTGAAAGGCTGGAAAAATATATTACCGAACAACAGGCTTTTCGTAAACAGGGGCTAACCTTAAATATTTTGTCTGATAACCTGGACATTCCACGGCACCATCTTTCACATGTGCTGAACAAACATTACCAGCAACGTTTTACCGATTTTATTAATACATACAGGGTCGACTATATCCGCCGGCGCATGCAGGATGATGACTGGAAGGGCATGACCCTGGAGGCATTGGGTGAAGAAGCCGGTTTCTCATCACGCAGTACATTTTTCTCCGCTTTTAAAAAGAACACGGGTTTTAGCCCCAGCGAATACCAGAAGCAAGAGAGGTTTTAGCCCTACAAATTGATGCTTTCTTGTGTGATTTTATAAAATGACACATACCTCTACCCTTGTAAACTACCTGCTTTTCAACTGATATGTAGTTTTACATCTCCACCCCCTATAGAAACTCCTGGTCACCTCATTAACATCAATGTAAACCCCCAACCGGCATATATGCAACCCAGCATACATGTTTTTTCTGTGAGTCATTTTATTACGTTGCTGCCCATTTCATTCTTCAGCGGGGCATCGGCATTTTACCTTGTACTGGTTATACAGGAACTTAAAAGCCTGCTGCAAAAAAAAGAACCCCATATTACAGGGGTACCTCTTAATACGGTCGAATAGCTAATTTTACAACACAATCCATGCACTGAACTCCGCCCATTTACGACTTGCTTTGGCACCATGATAAATGGTATTGTGTACCACACTGGTTTTAGCCGTTTGCTGATACTGCAGGGCTCCCCGCACAAAAAATGTCTGCTTTTTATATTTTCCGTACCAGGCAATCCCGGCCTTACCCTGGTATTTTGCGGTATTATAAAAGGCAAAATCGGGATAGGCAACATTCGCTGTAAAGATCGTTTCTTCTGTAGCAGGTATCCTGATGTAAGAAGAAGCCAGCGGAAAAGTATACCCCGCTCCCCAGCTTATTTTTACCAAGTTGTCTTTTTCCAGGTACATATAATGTGCGCCTTTTAACTGCACATCTACCCACCTGTTCTCAACATGCGCGCTGATATTACCATCCACCCTGTACAAATCTCCATAATGACCATTCAATGCCAGTTCATGTTTGGGTTTCCCTTTTTTCAGGAAAACAACAGCCGGCTCTACCTCTACACGATCCCATGCAGCCACATAGTTGGTAGCAGCCAGTATAGAATCAATATTGAATGTTTGCAAAGAACTGTAGCTTGCCTGTATACGATACTGACGTATGTTGGTTGTTTTCTGCCACAAAGCATTCAACCCTATCAAATCATCATACTGCTCGCCGTAGCGGAACCTGGTAGCATTGGCTGTGGCGGCATCTCTTCTGAACTGGTGATCATTTCGTTTCCAGTAACCGGATACAGTAACCTGGCCAAAACAAAAATGTCCGTCGTAAACGCCATTGAAACCATAGTTATCGGCATACTCCCGCATATCCTGGAGTGTCAACTGCGGATCAAGATTGCCATACCCCATTATCCTGTTCACTATATATTCAGGATACAGCGTTCTGTTTACCTGGTACGCTGTGTTCTTATAATCCACCGAAACCCTGTTCCTGTTGAATCCGAACGTATATCCCGCCGCAACGATGTGCTTCGGACTAAAACGCCAGCCTATGGAAGGAGAAGCCTGCAGGTAAAATGTTTTTTTAGAAGGCCGGGGGTCACTGTTCCTGTCCCCATTGCTGGCATTGTAATCAATGCCTCCGGACAGCCATAATTTTTCTTTAAAGAAAGCATACGAAACAATGGCATTCATATCGTACTCTCCATAACTCCATCTGCCTTTCTTCTGAGCATAAAAATAATAGGCGGTCAGATCCGGTTGCTGTGGAGCATACGATAAGGTATTGCCCAGGCTATCGAGCGTGCTGACTGTATAGCGGAATCTGCCGCTTATTTTAAAACGTCCCAGTTGCCTTACACCTTCCGTTGCAAAATAATATCCTGTATTTTTTCCAGGTACCTGCGAAAGATGCAGGTTGCCGCTTTCGCGGCTGTAGGTTAGTCCTACTATATTATAATAACGGGTATCGCTGAGCCGCTGTAAAATGGCGTCCTGGTGATAGAAAGAATAATTCTTATAAAAAAAATCACTGTAATAGCCCGCCGGCAGTGAGTCGGTGCGCTGCGCAGCCGACTGCAGACAGCTCATTACAGTAATCAATAAAAAAACGCTATACCTATTCACTATTGTCAGTTTACTTCGGTTTTAAAAGTTCATGCGGGTAGCTGCCTTAGTTGGCAAAGCCTCTGGGATTGGCCATAGCCAGGTAAGTAAAATCGTTATATGAATTGTTGGTATCCATCAGCACAATTCTTGAACCTACTATTTTGGCTGTTTTCCTGATCACGGATTGAGAAGAATAGCTGCTGCCAGGAACAAATGTGAAACCGGCATCCAGATTATCACGTAATTTTTTAGGCACTCTTGATGTAGTGGTTGACGGCTGTGTTTCTACTGCATCCAGCACAAATTTTACCGGTATCTGGTTGTATTGTGTAGTGGTAGAAGGGTTTTGCAGGTTGGGCGTCCAGTATACATCTGAGCGCAGTTTTGCAGCTGCCTCCATGGTATTTACCTTGATAATGGCAAAACCATCCCTTCCGGGATTATCAAAGATCATATCGGTACCGAATATTTTAACTGGTTCCATATTTACTGACGAAGGCACATCAATATCAGAATCCAGCGGTTTGCTGACATAAGGTGCTACGTATGCTTCAAATTCGGCACTGCTAAGGTCCACTGTCAGGGAAGGATCCTGCACGGAAATGGCAGTTCCATCAGACCCTACAAAAGGCGCTTTGTGATTCACGGCTGTCTGGGCTATAAGAATGCCTTTACCGGGAGCAACGGGATAAGTAGTTCCGGTACCGGGGATCATGTACATGGACTTGGCATACACGTAATCATTATTGGCATCTATATTGGCAGGCATATTCAGTGCCTGTTGCCAATTGTATTGTCCTATAAATGCACCGCTGCTGATATAACCTGTACCAGTATTGATGGTAGTATTGTTTACACCGATCAGTGTTGCGATATAAAGACTATCTGCATATAAGGTGTCTGTTGAATTATTGTACAACTCAATAAACTGATCGCGATACAAAGCACCCAGTGTACGGTGGCTACCTGCAAAATAGATCTGTTTAATTACCCAATCGCCCACAATACCGGACTGTAACTTCAGTTCAACGGCTGTATTTCTTTCACGGTTGATGGGTGTAGTGTTTACAGAAGCGTTGAAAATAACAGAATCGCCCTTTGGTTTAATGCCCGTAATGCTCAGGTATTGTGCAGCAGACAAGCTGATGGTAGCTGTAATATTGTATACGGAAGAACTGATACCTTCCATGATTACTTTTCCGTTGGCATCAGTTGTATATGTTAATGAATTACCTGTACGCTGATTAGAAAGAGTAATTTTAATTCCCTGTTTGGGGAAACTGAAATTTCCGGCTGCTGTATCGTAAGTTACAGCTACTACTGCATCCACCATCGTATCACTTACCTGCAAATCCCGCCTGCAAGCAAATGATCCACACACTGCAATACAAACAATTATTATCATACTATTCGTTTTCATGATCCGCTATTTATAGTTAGTATTATAGAGTTAAACGAAGCTCTGCCCCGAAAGAAGGCGCTGTACGCAGTGAGAAGAATGACATGGTACTGGCACCTGTAGAGGTGGTTACCAGTTTCTGTTTATTCTGATTCAGGTACAGGACATTGTAAGCACTGAAAGAAAAGCGCAGGTTATTGCCGATTTCCTTACTGATCACCGCATGCCAGTTGCTATACACATTGGGCAGGTTATTGGTAAGGGTTCTGTCTTCATCAGTACGCCACAGGTGCTGGTATCCGGCTGTTCTGGCAACATCCTTCGTCAAAGGCACCAGCTCCATATCTTTTGTATAGTATGCTACAGGGTAAAGACTTGCCTGGTTATATTTTGTTTTGCTGATCCAGAATATATCGCCGGATACAGACACTACCAGTCTTAATGCGCTGACATGTGTACTGGCAGTGATGCCTGATTTTAAAGTGTAGGTAGTGTTTTCATTCTTGTCATACAAACCCACTATAGCTGTTTTGCCCTGCAATACAAACTCATCAAACTTTGTCATATCGCCCATTACAAGGTTCTTATTGAAGTAGTAGGTATTGTAAAACGAAGTGTTGAAAGTAAAGGAGGTCTGGATAGCCCTTACTTTGTTAGTATTTACAAACAGCTCACCGCCCCATGTGGAAGTTTCAAGCGCATTGTTCAAACGGCTATAGGTAACATTGTAATTTTTTGTACCGGTCTGCTCTATTTCCGGCTTTGCACCGGGAACAGCTTTGGACACTTTGTATACAGGCAATGTTACACGAGTGTAATCTGTATTGCCGGCAACACCATCGTGTGTCTCCTTATAGAACATGTTCATGCTAACCCTGAAAAGCGGTTGTTTCCAGCTCAACCCTACTTCTGACATGCTACTGGTATACGGTTTCAGGTTTTGATTGCGTACCTGGATCACATGCGTATATGCCAGGTAATAATTTTCGGCATTATTGCCGGCGTAATAACTCAGCAACGGAATATCATAATATACATCACCGGGATTGATCTGCAACAGGGCCGGTGCTTTGGATGCCATACCAAAAGCAGCATTCAGGTTTACCTGTTTAGACAATGCATAGTTTAAACTGATCCTGGGTGCTATCACAAAAAAGCCATTCTGTTTATCACCACGGATACCTAATGATATATTGGCTGGCCTGTTGGCAATATCTGTAGTAATTCGGTCTTCAGCATAAACGCCCCAGTAGGTTTGTGTAAACAGGGTGCGGTTAAATGCAATGGGTCTGTTGGTAACACCCTGATTGTAATTGGATGTTCTGGGTGTATTGGGATCTTCTACCAAACCCGGTCCGCGATTACCGCTGTAGTTCACATTTCCACCAACAATCACATTGTGAAACAAGGCTCCTGTTCTGAAATAATTATTCAGTTCCAGCCTGGCAAAACCATTCACCGGTCTGCCGATCAGCCTGCGGATAGCATAGTAATAACCAGGTACAAAATATCCTTCATGAATACCGGTTTCCATGGCAGTAGTAATTTGTTTGATGCTACTGATATTTACATATACCTGGTCGTAAGAATCCTGTTTGCCACCACTGTAACTCACTGTAAAATCAATCTTTTTCAGCCATGCTTTTTTCAACTGCAGGCTGCTGCGGTTGTTGACAGAAAAACTGTAGTTTTTAAAGCTGGCAGCGCTATGACTTCCATCGTCCGGGTCTTCACGGATCTTATCAATGTTGGTAGCATAATCAACCGTCAGCGTGTTTTTAAATTTCACTTTCCCGGTGCTGGCATAACTCCAGGAAGCACTGCCCGAAACACGGTTGAATGATTTAAATTTATCGCGTGGATCTTCATTACTGTTCAGGTAATCCATGCTGACACTCAATGCACCCAGTTTGCGCGACAGTTTCATACCCTTGCTGAGTGAAATATTTTGTGTTCCATACCGCATCCTGGTTGAAACACGCAGTGGTGATATACCGGCCTGCCTGTTTACCAATACTGCACCATCCGTATAATCACCCAGCCTGGCAGAAGCAACACCTGATATTACTTCTACAGATTCAATATTTTCAACAGGTACCTGGCGCAGATCAATACCATTGTTGGCATAATCATTCATACGACCGGTACCTACACCAATCTGGTTGGCTGTTCCAAATCCGTTTCGACTTACGTTCACTGCCTGGATATTAGCGTTGTTAGAAACCGGGCTTCCATCCATCACAATAGCAGTTCCAAACGCATTGTTTAAACCAAAACTACCGCTGGTGGCTTCAGAGCGCAGTGTGATGTTCAGTTTGTCCATCACATTGGGCGGTGTAATTTTTTTACCGGGCAGGTAATTCAATATGTCGGACAGACTTAAAGCCTGTGTTTGTTCAATGGCGGCTCTGTCAAAAACAATGGATGAGTTAGAGTTCAGCGTAGCCTGTCTTACAGATGTGACCTGTATTTCAGGCAAAGCATACGACAAGTCATTCAATACAATATGAAAGGAAATATTCTTGCCTGATATAAATGTTTTTTTATAAGTATCCTTGCCTACGTGGCTTACTTCCAGTTGAATATTTTCGCCACGGGCTGGTACAGGCAGCACAAATGAAAAATGGCCTGCATTATCTGTTACAACATTTAATCCCAGTTCGTGGATCTGCACATAGGCAAACGTAATAGCCTTACCGGCAGTATCGTATACAGAACCTTGTACTTCGTATGTATTTTTATTTTGTGCAATAACAACAGATGCATGCACCAAAAACAACAGTAACAAAACAGATATTCTACGCAGCATTGCCTTAACCTTTTCTTTAGGGACCGCAAAAGTCACTGATTGACATTGATATCACTTATACAATCAGGAAAGGGACTTACGAAATAGGTAAAAACTGCTAAAACAAAGTCAAAACAGCAGATAATTACTGTTGCCCAGGTTTCTATTGCAATTATTGATCAATAAAGAATCGGTTACAGACGCGGTGTTATTGATATTCACTTTTGCCAGGTCACGACTACCGGGATCATTGATCGTTGCCAGGTATTGAAACCCGATGGTTGTTTTAGCAGAAAGATCATAATCCAGTGCCATGCGTGCAGACAGGTTATTCTCTTTTTGTTTACCTGTGTAGGTCAGCATCCACGCATCTTTCGGATACAGCGTTGTAAGACCCTGCTGTATGCTGCTATAACCCAGTTTACCACCTGCACCAGCAGCCAGCCTGATCCTGTTTTTGCCGTACAGAAAACTGTTGCGAAGTGTATAGTAATTATAATGATTGTGATCGGAAGCTGCAGTCAGTGTATTTTTCCAGGAATTCTTCAATCCTTTCTTCAGGATAATATTAATGATACCTCCGCCACAGGCTACATCGTATTGTGCAGCAACAGTAAAAGCAAATCTGATAAATACTATTGGTATTAAGAAAATTCACGCGGTTGAGAAAAAGTATTTAATGGAGAAAGTTTCGGAGGAGGCATATAAAGAAGTAATAAACAATCTCCGGGGTCAAACAGCACGACTCCAAAAGGATCTTGTAAACCTGCACACAAACGAAGAGGCCTACTTCAAAAGTTGGAAGGCCTTATTTCAAGCTTTTCGATCACCTGGAAGTTCACAAAAAGCATCAGTTCATTAACCTGGTTTTCGATAAGTTCTTGTATTTCCAAGATGACATCTATCTTACACAATTCATTCATGAACTATTCCAACACAATCAACTGACTTTAAAAGAAAAAGGGCTGCTAGAAATAGCAGCCCCAATGATTAAGTTGGGCACAAGTCCCATTCGTACCCGGGAGGGGAATTGAACCCCTACTCCCATTACTGGGAACAGGATTTTAAGTCCTGCGCGTCTACCTATTCCGCCACCCGGGTGAGTGACAGGCACAAAAAAGGTGTGAGAACATCACACCTTCATTTTCAGAGCGGAAGACGAGGCTCGAACCCGCGACCTCAACCTTGGCAAGGTTGCGCTCTACCAACTGAGCTACTTCCGCATTTTATCATTAAGAACTTTCGAAAAATTAAAGAACAAAGTAATCATCCAATTCCATTTTTCAACCTGCTTACTTTCTTTCTTTTTCCTTTCTCACAACCCCGTTATTGAATTGGGAGTGCAAAGATAGAAATTGTATGATTACTTCAAAATTTTTCGCCAACTTTTTTTATAAATTATTTGTACTCAGGCGTGTAGTGCGTATTGGCAGGCACATTCACCTCAGGCTTTCCTTTGTAGCGCTGAGTATATAAACTATAACATCCGCCTAATACAAATGCCAGTACGCAGAATACCTGCAGATAAAACAGGAATACAGAAGAATTCACCCAGCTGTGTTTGAAATCTTTCTCGCGGTAATCTTTTTCTTGATGTTGATCCATAACGAGTTAATTGCTGTGCAAAAATAGTAGTTCAGATGAAAAAATCAGTGTTTCTTATCAACAATTTCTGCAAATGTTTTCTTTCCCTGCACAAAGTAGCTCCACACCACGCTTTTAGACAAACAGCCTTTTAATAAAAACATACGTTTTTCCGGGAAAGGTTGCTTTTTATTATGAAACAACAGCCATCCTATGAAGGCAAAATGTGCTTTGATAACAGCAGTAAAATACCTGCCCTCTCCTGCCAGCAACGATTTGCAGGCCGATATGGCATCCAGCCAGAAACGGTAAAATATTACCATTACCGCCCTGCCAAAAGGAAGGTTCTTGGCCAGCATTACCAGGTTGTTGCGGAAATTCAAAAACACCTTGCGACTATTTCCTTTCGGTAAGGTACCGCCACCTACGTGATAAACAACCGATTGCGGGCAACAATATACCTCGTACCCTGCCAGTTGCAAACGCCAGCAAAAATCAATCTCTTCCTGGTGTGCAAAAAAGTATTCATCCAGTCCGCCGGTATGGCGATAAACAGCAGCACGTACAAATAAGGCTGCACCACTGGCCCAGAATACAGGCACTGCGGTATCGTATTGTCCCTTATCTTCTTCACAAACATCAAACACACGTCCACGGGCAAAAGGATAGCCCAGGTAATCGATCCAGCCACCGGCAGCACCGGCATATTCAAACAGGTTGCGCTGGTGGTACTGCATGATCTTTGGCTGACAGGCTGCAATGCCGGCATTGTTTTCCATCAGTTCTATCACCGGTTCAATCCATGCCGGTTGTACTTCCACATCAGAGTTCAGTAATATATAATAGTCTGCCGTTACCTGTTTCAGTCCTTCATTATAGCCTTTGGCAAATCCCATATTCTCAGAAAGCTGTATGATCTTTACAGCAGGATAATGCTGCTGCAGCCAGCTTACAGAATGATCAGAGGAGGCGTTATCGATCACCACTATTTCTTTATTCGAATAAGTACTGGCCAGTACCGAAGGCAGAAACTGCTCCAGGTAATGTTGACCATTCCAGTTGAGAATAACTACAGAAACCAGCGGTGACTTCATGCTATCTTGAAAATATTTCCGGTAATAACGGATGCAAAGGAACGGTTTTTATAAATTAGTCGAATGATTCAACCGCTTTTTAACTGGAGAACGGGGCTTGCCATTATTGCCATTGCTATTGTAAGCGGTACCATTTTCTATTCGCAATACCTGGCGGGTAAAATTGCTATGGATGAACGCCAGCGGGTAGAACAATGGGTGGAGGCCGGAAAACTACTGATACACGATAGTACGGGTATCAGCGACAAACTGGTAAGCATCATCATTGCCGAAAATAAAACCATCCCCATTATTGTTACCGATGAGAACGGGCGCATACTGGATCATGTGAATCTTGACTCTGCCCGGGCGCAGGATAAAGGTTATGTACAGCAGAAAGTAAAAGAGTTCCGGTCGCAGAACCAACCTATAGAATGGGTAAACCCGTTGAAAAGCGGCGAAAAGAACATTTATTATTATGGGCACACCAGTTTGCTGAACCAGGTACGTAATTACCCGTTGGTGCAGTTGCTGATAGTAAGTCTATTCATTATTATTACCATCACCGCACTTACCACCAGTTTTAGATCATCGCAAAACCAGGTATGGGCAGGTATGGCCAAAGAAACAGCACACCAGTTGGGAACCCCGCTTTCTTCTATACAGGGTTGGGTGGAAATGCTGAAGGAAAATCCTGACAATGAAAAGATAGTGCAGGAAATGGAAAAGGATGTGAACAGGTTGAAACTGGTATCGGACCGTTTTGGAAAAATAGGCAGCAGTCCGCAACTGGAACCACACGATATTGTAACACAGGTAGCAAGCATGGTGGAGTACATGCGTAAACGTGCAGCAGGTAAAGTACAACTGGTGTTCAATACCAATAACATTGAAAAACTGAACGTAAAGATCTCCCCACCCCTGTTTGACTGGGTGATCGAAAACCTGCTCAAAAATGCATTGGATGCCATGGAAGGCAAGGGCAATATTACCATCTACCTGCAGCAGAATGCCACCAGCGTCATTATTGACATTACCGATACCGGCAAAGGCATTGCCCGTCAGAATATCCGGAAAGTGTTTAAACCGGGCTTCACTACCAAAAAAAGGGGCTGGGGACTGGGGTTAAGTCTTTCCAAAAGGATCATTGAACAATACCATAAGGGACAATTGTTTGTAAAAGATTCAGAAGTTGGAAAAGGAACTACATTTAGAATTGTTTTAATCAAATAGTTGGTTATTTTTGCAGCCGCCTCAACGGTTTATAACCGGAAACGGATGCGAGGGTGGCGAAATTGGTAGACGCACTACTTTGAGGTGGTAGCGCCGTAACTGGCGTGGGAGTTCGAATCTCCTCTCTCGCACTTTCCACTACAATGATACCCTGTAAGTCAATGATTTACAGGGATTTTTATTTTTACCCTTTTCACTTTTTTGCTTGTCTTCGCTACTTCTGGCGGACAGTCTGGCTTGATAAATCAGGCTTATTATGTCTATTACGTAACAGAAAAAATGAATAGAAAGGGTACTAAAACCTGGTAGACTTTTGAATGGGATAAAAGGGCCTGGCGATAGAAAAGCCATTGGCATATTCACTTACACTGACTAGCAATCAGCAAGGCGGGGTGAAGTCGTTCAGATTTTCCAAAATAATCTGCACTTCACGAGCAAGTTCAAGCGCATTATTTGTTTCAGAAATATTCAGGTTTAGCCCGGTGGAATGAGCAATAGAATTGATTTCATAGTTTCCAGCCATAGCGAAGGGGTAGATGCACGTATGTCCTACTTCTGCAGGTCCGATATTTTTAAACTACGATTTATTGATTTTCCGAATAAGTAACCCCAATACTAACATGACTGGTATAAGATGCCGGTATTTTATAGGCAGTTGTTTCATATGTAAGGAATGAAACAACTACATAAACATTCTTGTTTTTCCAGGTAAGGTTTTTTGTTACCGATTTATAACCACCGTATTTGGCAGGCTTTGCTGTATAACTCTGATTGGTGACTTTTTCCTCAGGGCTTCCTCCGAAATAATCCTTTAGTTCATTGAACTGCGCATAACCCTTACTAAAAGATGCATCGTCTTTTTCATTTGCATTTATCACTTTCCATATTGAAAATATCTTTCCATTTTTCACCGTTACACCAAAGTACTGTTCCTCAGGCAACAGATATACCTCCATGGTATCTCCCATAGGTGTTCGTGTTGCCTTGGAGAAATAGTCAGGATGTGCAGCTTTCATATCTTCCAGCTTTACACCCACCTGCCAGCCACTGATGCCCAACCTACTGTATACACTTACCTCGAAGGGACTGACCGATTTACCCAATGTTCCATCCTTTGACAACTTCAGTTTGATCTTCATTACCTCGAGTTGTTTTTCTTCGTTGAAGGTGCTGAAGTCAGGTGCTTTTTCAAAAGCGGCAATGGCGTTTTTTAAGGGCTCCAGATTTGCCTCATCCTGCTGTGCCAGTTCACGTAGTGCCATGATCTTTAGATAGAGAATCTTGGCATTGGCATTGCCCAATTTTGCCGTTGCCTGGTCGAGATAATCTATAGCAGCTGTGTATTTACCTGCACCGAATTCTTCTTCCGCAAGCAGGTACGCAGCTTTTGCTTCGGCAGATGCAGATTGCGCATAGCCGCTATTCAGCATAAAAACAAAGAAAAGAAGACCGAATAGTTGTTTCATAAAAAGATTATTGATACTATCCTATCGGATAAACGTTAATGATTACTACAGCCCCATCCGAAAATTGGAGGTAAGAAATCTTAAAATCACCTTTATTGCCTGTTGCAGGCGGGTTTACCATTAAAGTAGCGCTTTCATAAAGTTAGTTCTCCCTAGCTAATTCTTTCCGCTCTACCCATTCTTTATCCAATTCTACAGGATACAAATCCAAGAAGGAACGATAGACTTTTTTTGCTAATGTAACAGCAAAAATCATTTTTCTCAAAAGCTTCTTCTGCCTGGTCATATTTAATTTTAGCAATGGCATTCTGGGCATTTGTTGCTGCCTGAAAAGAGAGCACGATTAAAAGAATAAAAAAAGGTTTCATATAATTTGTGCTATCAGGCTGCCTGTGAATGAAGATTACTCAAATTCAATTTTCACAACGTTTATCACATATTTTCCATTGTTGAAACTCAACCCGAAAAGCGATAGTTTAAGACTGTTTACCAGTTCTGAGTTAACGCTCCTCACACTAATTGTTTCCCCATCTGTATTCGATTCGGAGATTTCACCAGCAGGAAATAATTCATGAATGCGTTTTTTATAATTTTCAAATAAGAACCTCGCTTCGTTTAGATTATTCTTAGCGGCAGATGTACTTTTCAGGACGTAAATAAAATTGGATACTATACCATTGGTTATGTTCATACTTTCAGGGCCTTCTTTGTATATTTCACTGATAAGAGGGGAATAATGATTTTTCCCGAAATAAGATACACTTTCTTTATTGATCTTTATTTTCTTTACCAGTTTGGCGCTAAAACTATTATAAGCCCTGAATGCTTCTTCGGTAAGCCCTTTCTTGAATTGATAGATGTTGGCAAGACTATCGGCAAAACGGCTTGCAACAGCTTTCTTCCTGGCCAATTCTTTCTGAGGCGCTTCTTTTTGCCATTTCAATTCATCTGGCGTTTTAGGAAGTTTTTCCAGCTCTTCATAGAAAAGAAACACCTCTTTAAATTTTTCTTCTATGCCTTCGTTCTTTTCATAGTTCTTTATAAAAAATTCTGTATTTTTTCTCGCTTCCACCAACACATCGAACTCATAATTATTGGTAGCAATGATGCCCTTTCGAGCCATAATGCGCAGGTAAAGGATTTTGGGATTGGTGTTGCCTAAAAGTTTTTCTGCATCATCCAGTTTAACAAGTGTGGTCGTAAAATCATTTTTTGCGAATGCTTCTTCTGCCTGTTCGTATCTGATCTTAGCAATCGTATTTTGGGAATGAACTGTTGTTGCAAATAGAAATCCAGTTACCAACAATAGCAGCTTTGGCAGGTGTTTCATATATAAAATTAAAAGTGTTTTATTAATTGATATATTATTGGTAAGGGGCTATTAGTTGTTTATACCTCAGAGTAGCTATGCCTGGATAATGCCGCACAATGCTGAGTGAATGTGTATAACCTTTTGCTTTAGTCCATTCATCTGAATATTTGAGCAGGGATACTGTATAATCTTTAAAGCTCCAGAATAACAAAATTGAATAATTGTAATTGTTTATAAGCTTAGAATCAATGACCACCTGTGCATCAGGTTTAAAGCCCAAAATTGCACTTACCTGGTTAGTATAGGTTTCTATATCGGGCATCCGCTTCAACAATCCTATTCTCATCTCCTGGAAAGCACCGCCAGTGGTGGTAAAATAAGCATCAACAAGCATATCCGTTTCCAATCCATTAATACGATAAGGTTCTTTTTTAGTAGCATACAGCTCACTGTAAACGTTTACCGGCATACTGTAAATTATCCCTTTATGCAAATAGGAAGTGGTTAGAGATTGGGGGGCCTTTTTCCAATAGTTGACATCTTTTTTGGAAAGCCTGCCCGTTTTAGTGAGCTGATCCAAAACATCATTATTCAGGTCAAGCCCTGCTAAAACCGCTACTACTGCCTGATCGCGTATAGCGGCTCCCTGTTCCACTTTTTGCAGAATAGCATTGGCAGCTTTTTCCTCTTCGGCTTTTTTTTCATAAACACTCTTATCCTTTTCCATTTTCTGTAACTGCCGCAGCGTCTCCAATTGCTTTTCTTCGGGGATATCAAATAATTTGGAAAGTGCCAGATATTTTTTGCTTTGTTCAATGGCGCTGTCTAAGTAAACCGGATTGGCTTCAGCAGCACCTATCCAAAGCTGAACCCTCAGGAACTGCGACCGGGGTGTTAGTTTGCCCAAAAGCTCATCCACTTTTTTCAATTCGCTGATACCTTCTGTAAACTTTTTTTCCGACAGCGCTGTTTCCGCATTTTCATAAGCCAGTTTAGCTAACAGATTATTATCCTGCGCACTGGCCGAAATTGGATAAAAGAAAAGCACCAGTACAATAAATAGTAATCGCCTGAGCATGTGCATAGAATTAATTATTCCAGAAATCATCTTTCTTCACTTGCTTCTTTTCTTTGGATGTAGAATCGGAAACTGGTTTGCTGCCATTTTCCCAAAAATCGGTATTACCACCTTTGGAACCTTCTCTGCTGGTTTTTCCCTTATAAGCAAAGGCTGTTGTACTGCCACCTGTTTTTACAAAAATGTCCATCATGCCTTTGCGCATCGACTCTGCCTCCGCTTTATCCAGATAGTAACCATGGATGATCTCTCTATAAGGCGTGAGCTTAGCCATTTCATTTACGATCGTGTTCTTAAAGGGCCAGGTGCCGTCGCTATAGCGGTCAACAGCAAATACATTGGAGATATAAAGCGAAGTTTCTTTGCTTCCCAACTGTGCCGCGTTGTAGGCATAAGCGAAATAATAAATAGTATTTGCCTGCACTTTAGTGGAGGATAAGGGAAGGCCGCCTTCCTTAAAACGTTGAAAAAGATCGGTGCGGATACCCGTTAACATTTTGGTCTCTTCCAGTTTCAATCGTGCCAATGCCGCATCTTTTTCCGCTTTCAGTCTTGCCTGTGCTTCTTTCTTTTCCTTGGCCTCTTTAGCGTTGTTGATAATGGAACCAATCAATTTGGCGCTCTGGTTAAAAGCCTCTTCCCCGGGGTCGCTATACATAGCATCAGACATTGAATTATAGTAAGCGTTTCTTTGCTGGTTAAGGGTAGCCACGTTGCTGTTGATATTCGCCATTTTTTGATTAAAATCGGCCATGAGCTGATCCACGGACTGGTAACTGCCCTGCATACTGGAGTTTTCCTTCAGTTCTCTTTTTGTTTCCTCAGCCTGTGAGCTTATTGCCAAAGCCGAACCGAACTGGCTTGTTTTGGTAACCAGCCCATTTGCCAACTCTTCCTGTCGCTGCTGGTCGGCTTTGATCTTTGTCATGATATCATCTACTGCTTTCTGTTGTTGCTCAGGGGTTAGTTTATTGGCATTTGTTTGTTGCGTCGTTTCCTTATCAGCCCTTTGCTTTTTCAAGGCCATATATTGATCATAGCTCACTTCCCGGATATTATCGCCATCCTTATGATAATATTTGCCATCAGTAGTGCGGAAAAACTCGGGGAGCTTTGATTTATCAATCCCGGAATTTGCTGTGTTGTTCTGATTTGAAGAACTGCTTTTTGTACCCGTTTCCCAAAAGTCATCATCTGATTTTGAGGAAGAAGCAGTTGTATTTGTTTTTTGTGTTGTTGTATTTGTATTGCCCGCCTGTTGTCTGGCTTTTGCTTCTGCATCTGCCTGTTTCATTTTTTCGGCGTCAGGTTGTTTTTGTTTTTCAGGATCCTCCTCTTTCTTTTTATCAGCCGCTATCGCATCGTTTTTTTTCTTCTCCTCATCATGCAACTTTTGCTTTTCTGCTGCCAACAAAGCATCAATTTTGTTTTGAATGGGAGCTATGCCGGTGAAGTCGATCGATACCAGGTCTTCAATAAATACATGAAAATCTTCCGGCTTTGCCGTCAGGCTGACTTTGCCTACTTTCATTTCGCCCCAACCTTTTGAATAGGTAAGTTGCTGGATAAGACTACCGCCCTGCACACGAATATGAAACCGGAACAGATCTGCACGGATCGAATTGAATACATCCCGCCCCACTACATTATCACCGTATTCTTTTCCCCTGTACCGGTAGTTGTACCAGTAACCGCCCTGCATATTTTCAGGGGTAGACATTACCAGGTCAAGACTGACAAACAACTCTGCGTAATCTTTCCATTTTTCAACACGGAAAGAAGGTTTATAACTGAAAAAGATTTTGGTTAGACCCGATGAATTAGATGGTGGGAGGTCGTAGCTTATTATACTTTTTTGAGAAAATCCTTTATAAGAAGATAGCGGCGAAATAAGAATGACGGCCAATAAGGGACGGATCAAAATATTTCTCATAAAGCGTATTTAACAATAAGGGTTTCGGTGTGTTCTCAATGGTTTTACAGCAATTGAAATGTGTAATGGGGCTGCATTTCAGCTTAATCAAAAATAATGGTTTTTGCCAATATTTGGAAGCATTTTGCCGCCAATATGGAAAACCCATGCAGACTACGCCTGATTGGAAAATCTGATCTTGAAAGCCCCATTTAACTGGCTGACTATCTATCAGCAACGCGGGGTCAATATTACTCCACCTGGCAGCAAAATCAATACAATGTATGCTTCTCGGTTCCCTTTGTATAATCAAACGATGGGAATCATGAACCTGCTGGAAACACCAACGGTGATACACAAAGGCTGGTCTGATTGCGCAGAAAATCAGAAAATAGCTAATAAAATCGTCCTTGCTGCTTCGATAGCGTCCACAATATCAGTCATGAAAAGTGGAGCGATAGGATTGTATTGCATGGTGTTTTCGTAGGAACGAAAATCAAGAAAACAGAATTTCGGTTCTACCTTATAAGGCGCATAGTATTTTAAATAATAATTATAAACCGCCGTGTTTAGTTCGGGATACTTAAAATCAAAAATAAATTGGCTATAACCGGCACTGGCTTGCTGTTCAATGACTAGCTCTACGAAACAAGCACTTTTTCCAGAACCAGGATTGCTCAGTACAATCAGGCTGTGAAGGTCTTTATTGAAAATGTCTTATAAAAGGTTGTTCCTGATAATCCTTGCCAGGTTTCCAAACCCTGTTAATAGCAAAATATAACCGGTTGTTGTAACTAAAATATAGTATGTTGCCACGGTGGTTCTTTCCCTATTAAGCCATTGAATAATGCCACTGGCATAATAAAGGACTACTCCTGCTGTCAATAATATCATTGCATTTTTACACCATGCTTTTCCGACTTCCTTGCTTTAATGCCATTAAAGAAACCAGCATGAAAAGCCGGGCAAGGTAATTGACTGGATAAGTGCACATTGATTGCAGGTGTTCTAAATGCTCCATCTTTATACATAAGATCACCTTTGAACACACCGCCTTAATAATGGCGTGTTGCTGATTGATATTGGCCATATATGATAGATGTCGCTAATATTGGTAAGCCGATGGAGCACTTTTAGTTCTTCCTTTGCCTTATCGTCAGCACCTGTGTTTAAGTACTTAATTTCTTCTTTAAGTCGTATCAGGTCTACCGTATATTTCTGGTGCCATTTCCGATGCGTGTCACTATTGATATTGTTGTTGATATACTTTTCTTCAAGGTTTTAAATCCCTACTCCATTCTGAACCAATCCACGTCCACATATCCCCCTTTTGCTTTAGTAGCATAATTAAAGAGACAAAATTTGTTACCGGTAAAAATGCTGAGACTGAACTTCATTGTCAGTTCATTGCCTATCTGCATATAAGTTTTGTTATCTGTACTGTACTCAAATAATGCCTTACTGCTTTTGTTGGATGCAATGGTGCGAAAATAAACGCTGCTACCAGAAAAAGATACTGAATCTATCGTTTGGCCATTATTCACCATCACTATGTATTTCCTGCTTCCCTGCTGCTTTACCGCAATGAATGCATAGGGATCCTGAAAAACTGCAAGCCCTGCTACATCACCATCTTTCATATGCGCTATATCCATTTTAGTGATACCCATTGTAGACTTAGATTGGTCATAATGAGTAAAAGGGCGTTGCGTAAGTGTATTGCGGGCCTCACGCAAACCCGACACTATACCGGCAGTGGCCAACCGCAGATAGCCCGGCCTTTTGGCAAGCGACCAGGCAGAAGAATCGGGATTGTGATTCCACCCCCATTGCATTCCCAATGTTTTACTATTGAACTCATCCGAGGTCGGCAGACTGGTAACGGGATAGGTTTTCTCCGTTTTTGGCTTACGGTAGATTGTAACACCTTTTCCATCAACACCTACCATAGGCCATCCATCTACCCAATTGACAGGATGCAGTGAGGGAAAACGTCCAAAAGGCCCGCTATCTACAAAAAGTAAAGTCCACCATTCGTTGGCGGGTGTATGAATAAGCGCCCCCTGGTGTACTCCAAAGTTAATACCACGTGTCGTATCCCTGAGCACTACTTTCTGCTCATATGGCCCGTAAATATTTCTGGAGCGGAGCGCTACCTGTATACCATCAGGTCCCCCGTAAGTACAGTATAGATAGTAGTACCCATTTATTTTATACACATGAGTACCTTCAAGACCGCGGCGAATATCGCCTGTATACACCAGCGAATCGTTGGTAACCGGAGCAAAGTTATTATCAAGTTCAGTAATAGATATCTTGCTATAACCATGTGCTACATAAATGCGCCCATCTTCATCAAAAAAGAGTCCGGGATCATAAAATCCTTTGGGCAGCTTTTTCACTTCCCAGGGGCCTTCCGCCCGGGTGGCAGAACACAGAAAACCGCCTTCATTAAGGGTAATAAAAAGCAGGTAAAACTTTCCATTGTGGTATTTGAGGCTGGTAGCCCACTGACCATGTCCATACCGGTTACAGCTATCAAGATCATAACAATTGCTGAAATCGAACCGGGGTACAGCATTGGAGCAATATTCCCAATTAACAAGATCCCGGGACTTTAAAACAGTTACACCGGGAAATACAAACATGGTTGTACTGACCATATAATAAACATCGTCAACCCTGATAACATCAGGATCAGGATAATCAGCTGGTATAACAGGATTGGTATAGGTACCATTGCCATTGTCTGCAGACCTGAACTGTGCCGCAGCCTGTTTACAGAACAATAAACTTCCCAGCAGCAAAAGAAAAAAATGTACGTATTTCATAATGCTCTTAGCTATTATTATTTTTCTACGCAGTGTTTCATATCAACAATTATTTTGAAATCAGGATGTACATCCATCTTGCTACATAGGGAATATCATACACAAAAGTCTCTTTAAATTCCGGTATATCAGTCACCACGCGATGTGATGCTACAGTACCAGGAACTGAATCCATATGGTAAAAAGACTATGTTGTTTTCCATGGCAGAGAGCAGTCCTTTTTATTGGCAGCCCTTAAGGCATTGTTTACATGCTGCAGACAGTAAAAACGGTTGGTTCCACTGGTTTAAACAGCAACTGCGAAAACATATAAAGACCATTCTTCCACACTTTAAAATCATGCACACCAGGTTCGATGTAATAAATATGCGGTACGCTTTTTTTGCAGAGATAATCGTGTGTGCGCTTGCTGAAACTGATGAGGTTATCGTTATCACCGCAGGATATCCACAACAATTTGAGTGTACGCTTCAACTCCAGCGGGTCAGGAACAAGTTGTTCTGGTCTTTTGGTATTAGGCGCTGAAGAAAAACCGCCAACCCAGGCAAAGCGCTCAGGATGACCAAGGCCAAAATTAAGTGCTTGTCCGCCCCCCATAGACAAGCCTGCAATGGCGCGGTTCTGCTGATCAGCTAACACAGCATATTGCTTTTCTATAAAAGGGATAAGATCATTGAGCAGATCCTGTTCAAAATCAGCAAATGCCTGCACTTTGTCTGCAGCCATGATGTTGCCGGTAGCCCGGTCATCTTTCATAGCACGGCCATTGGGCATAACTACAATCATAGGCTGAATTTTTCCCTCAGCATACAGATTATCCAGAATAACCTGCGGACTGCCTCCGTTAAGCCACTCCTTTTCATCACCGCCAATTCCATGCAGCAGGTACAATACAGGATATTTCTTTTTTTTGTTATAACCAGGCGGCAGGTATATAGTGGCTTTACGTGTGGTTCCCACTGTTAAGGAAGAATAGGAAATAGTATCAATGGTTCCATGAGAGATACCGGTACGCGGTACGTCAAAACCGGGAGTTGCCTGCAAAAGCTGCTGTTGGGCAACTGCGATAAAGCAAGACGCCATCATGGCAAAAAACAAGTACAATGCTTTCATATACAAAAGACTGTTTTTATACTCACACAGCTTCCATTACCCTCTTCATACGCTGGTATTGAGCTGGTGTTACTTTAAATTGTTTGAGAAATGATTTTCCAAAGCTACTCTGGGAGGTGTACCCAACCATTTTAGCTACTTCACAGGACCTGTGTATACCACCTGCCAGCAAAGCAGCAGCACGATTAAGACGTGCTTCACTGATAAGTTCATTTGGTGTAAGACCGGTAATGCTTTTCACTTTCCGATAGAGGGTAGGCCGGCTCATGTGCAGGAAACGCGCAAGCCAGTCAACACAGAGCTGATGACTGCGCTCATCAGCAAGAAGACACTCATTAATCATTTTCACAATATATTCTTTCCGGCTCACATTATCTTCTTCCCGCTGCGGGGTGACAATTAAAGTATTGCTGTGCATAGCCAATCGTATTAGGAAGCCATTATTTTTGGCAGAGATGTAAATAATAATTGTCATATTTACGGTTAAACAAAAATAGATGGGCACTGTACGGAGGCATGGTTCATTTGTTGAAAATTGTAGCACTTATGTTCTTACCTGTCTCTTTTTCTGCACCCGGGCTGTCCTCAATACTGATAATGAATACAGCTTTTTATGAAATACCTTACCTTGTCTTGCGATAACGATTGTCTACTATATGACCAGACTGCTTTATATCTTCTTTAGTTCATTTTTGTTCCTTCAGATAGCAAAGGCACAGTACACGCACATCAATTTCACCTCCATTTCAGCAAAAGACGGGCTGTTGTCTAACTCGGTCAATGCCATTATCAAGGACCATTATGGGCTGATGTGGTTTGCAACGGATGACGGGTTGAACAAGTTTGACGGCACCAACTTTACCGTTTACCGGCATATTGCCGGGGATTCGTCAAGCCTGCGGGTCAACGAAGTATTGGCATTACATGAGGATAAAAAGGGGAATCTGTGGATTGGTACCAGTGGCGGCGGGTTGAGCCGGTATGATCGTAAAAAGGATGCATTTGTGCACTATCCGCTGGCCACGCAAACGCAGGAATTGCCTGCGAATGCTGTAATCAGAAGCATCTGTAGTGACAATTCAGGCAATATCTGGATAGCGCAGTTTGAGTACCTGTTCATGCTGAACCCTGTACAAAATAATATGAGCAGGCTGAAACTAAACAGCAGTAACGATACCGCAGCATTGAATAAAACGCTGATCTGCGTGTTTGATGACAGTAAACAACGCATCTGGACAGGAACCAACAACGGGCTTTACCTGTACATGCCGCATACACGTACATTCCGACGGTTCTTTCACGACGCAGCCAATACCCGCAGCCTGCCAAGCAATGATGTGCGGGCAATTGCAGAAGATAAAAATGGGCAGGTATGGATCGGTACCGCTGCAGGGGTATGCACCTACCGGACTGATGATAGCGGCTTTATATCGTATCCGGGCCTAAGTGGCACAGGATCTGCACTGAGCAGCAATGAGATCAATTGCCTGGCACGTGATAATGACGGGCAATTATGGATAGGTACCTCAAGGGGATTGAATATACTGAATACTGTTACTCATGAGGTAACGGTCTGCCTACCTGAAGAAAACAACATCCACAGTCTGGCCAGTCAGGCAATTAAATGTGCTTATATTGATCAGCAGGGTATTTACTGGTTTGGAACATCCCGCAGCGGCATTAATAAATACGATAAAAACCTGAACCTCTTTGATCTGAAACTTAGCAGCGATTTTCACGAAAAAGGGCAAAGCACTTCCATTGTAAGCTCTTTTGCAGAAAACCTCGATGGAACAATTGTCATTGGCACTGATGGCGGAGGATTGTTTTCATTTAACCGCACTGCAAACCGCATTACGCCGCTTAACTGGACATTACCGGTAAGTATACGGCAACTGTCAGTACTCACATTACACCGTTCGGCAGACAATCAATTGTATATCGGTACTTATGGACATGGTCTCATTGTAAGAGACCTGGCTACCGGACATACCAGGCATTTTGTAAAAGGTACGGCCGCAAACAACCTGACGTCGAATGATGTTTTTTTTGTTACAGAGGATAGCAAAGGGCAGATATGGGTAGGAACCAACGGACAGGGTGTAAATGTATTGCACAATGATCGGATAGTAGCAAAGTATACCCCACAGCCCAGGCCCGGTGCAGACAATGAATTACAGTTACCACTCAATGGCTTTATCCGTACCATTGAGGAAGACAAGGCCGGTAATATCTGGATCGGTTCACACGGTGGCGGTATTGCAGTATACCATCCTTCAAGTGGTAAATGGTCCATCTACACACAAGGCAACAGTCAGCTGGCAAGCGACAAAGTACAGGTAGTGCTGTGTGACCGCCAGGGTAACATATGGGTAGGCACTTATGGAGAAGGACTAAGCCTGTTTAATCCGGCCAATAATAAGTTCACCACTTTTTCAGAAAAAGACGGACTTCAGAATACAACGATCTACCAGATAGTGGAAGATAGAAAGGGACTGTTCTGGTTAAGTACCAATACAGGCATCAGCAGTTTCGATCGCACTACACATACCTTCCGTAATTATACCCCGTACAACGGTGTGCAGAACAATAACTTCATGCACACATCGGGCCTGCTGTTATCGGACGGAGAACTGATCTTCGGCGGTCTCCAGGGTTTTAACTACTTTGATCCCGCACGCCTTACCCTTAATAAAAACGTACCATCAGTACTACTGACAGATTTGCGCGTTTCCAACAAATCTGTTATACCCGGAGAAGAATCGCCCATCAAAGTTCATGTATCTGTTGCTGAAAGTATTCATCTGGCATATAAGCAGAATTTTGCGCTCAGCTTTGTGGCACTGAACTATACCATTCCCAAACAAAATCATTATGCGTATAAACTGGAAGGATTCGATAAAGACTGGAATTATACCGGCACCTCCAATACAGCTTCCTATACCAATCTTGACCCGGGCGAATACACTTTTCATGTAAAAGCCAGCAACAATGATGGTATATGGAGTACGAAGGATACTACTATCAGAATTTATGTGCAGCCACCCTGGTGGCGTACTACCTGGGCTTATCTTTTGTATGTAATTGCATTCAGCGCATTGTTATTGTACAGTCGTTACCGGGGCATTGCACGGATCAGGAAACAATTTGCACAGGAACAGGAACGCAGTGAACAGCGAAAAGTACAGGAACTGGACAGGCTGAAGATCAAATTTCTGACAAACCTGAGTCATGATTTCAGAACCCCGATCTCTCTGATCATAGGCCCCGTAGATCAATTGATAGCTGGCGAAAAAACAGATAGCAGGTTGGACAAACTACAAATGATCCGTCGCAATGCACGCAGACTACTGAACCTGGTGAACCAATTGCTCGATTTCCGTAAAATGGAAGAACATGAATTAAAACTGCAGTTGTCTGAAGGTGAATTTATATCCTTTATACAGGAAGCGTCAGAATCTTTCCGCGACTTTGCTGAACGAAAACACATTCATTTCGGATTTCATACTTCTTTACAACAACTGAATGCCCTGTTCGACCGCGACAAAATGGAACGCATTCTTTTTAACCTGTTATCCAACGCTTTTAAATTTACTATGGAAAATGGTACAGTAAGCGTGGAGCTTCAGGCAATGAGCAATCCTCCCGATAATATGCATCAATGGGTAATATTGACAGTCAAAGATTCTGGTATAGGAATTCCCCCTGAACAAAAAGATCAGATCTTTGACCGTTTTTTCCAGCATGCCACACCTGCAGCCATCATCAACCAGGGTACAGGCATCGGCTTGTCCATCACCAGGGAGTTTATCAAAATGCACGGTGGTACTATCACGGTAGACAGTGAACCCGGGCAGGGCAGCACATTCACTATTCAACTGCCACTGACCCCTGTAATAAAAACCATAGAAACACAGCAGCCGGAGCAGGATATAATATCTCCCGCTCCGGAATCACTGGATGAAACAAACAATACTGTTCCTGCAGTGATTCCGGAAACCACAGCAGGAACTAAGCTCCCTTTATTACTGCTGGTAGAAGACAATGAAGATTTTCGTTTTTACCTGAAAGATAATCTGCGGCATTATTATAAAATACTGGAAGCATCAAATGGAAAAGAAGGCTGGCAGAAAGCACTGGCACACCACCCTCAACTAATTGTAAGCGATATCTCTATGCCCGAGATGGATGGCATCAGCCTGGTACAGAAACTGAAGGCTGATAAAAGAACCATGCATATTCCTGTGATTTTACTTACAGCACTTACGGCGGAAGAACAGCAGATTGCAGGATTAGAAACAGGCGCTAACGACTATATTACCAAGCCCTTTAATGTTGAAGTGTTGCATGTTAAGATACGCAACCTCCTGCACCTGAATGATACACTTAAAAGCACCTATACACGGCAAATTAAAGTGCTTACACCCGAAACAACTGTTGAGTCTGCCGATGTAAAACTACTGAGTCATATTACCAGTTACCTGGAAGAAAACCTGACCGACTCACAACTTTCCGTTGAGCGATTAAGCAAAGAAGTAGGCATGAGTCGCAGTACATTGTATAACAAATTACTGGAACTTACCGGCCAGACACCAGTAGAATATATCCGCTCTTACAGGTTGGAAAAAGCAGCCGGGTTACTGGAAAAAAGTGATATGACAATTGCTGAAATTGCCTACCAGGTAGGCTTCTCTACGCCCAATTATTTTGCACGATCATTCAAAACAAAGTTCAATATGCTGCCCTCAGAATTCATCGTATACTCCCGTAAAAACAATGATCATAAAGAAAGCGAATAACAACAGGCAGCTTATACCAGGCTATACAAAATGATACAAATGGACCATTTGCAATAACCGCCTGTGTTAAGTTTTTTACCGACTTTTATGCAAGGTATCTGCAGAAAGTATGCTAAAAAAAGAAGTGACCATTTACGATCTGGCCCAAAAACTTCACCTATCTACATCCACTATCAGTGCGGCGTTGAATGATGATCCTGCCGTAAACCATAATACACGCAAAACGATATTAAAAACTGCGCAGGAACTGGTGCCGGAACGCCCCGACGGTATATTTACCACCAACGATTTTTTGGCACCAGTATGTATGCAAAAGTTAAAAGAACATAGTATACGTGTTACACAGGATACAGTAATTGTTGGGTTGAACAATGATGTGATCAGCAAACTCACAGAACCCCGCCTGACAACCAATTGCTATCCGGGTGAAAAAGCAGGAGAACTGGCCGCCTGTAGTGTACTTGATCATTTGGCAGGCATTTCTCCAGGAAATCCTGTCAAAAAATTACGAGCCGTTCCAAGCTGATCATACACAACTCCTCTGCCTGAACAAATTATTGCTGAACAGACTCTCAATAGAACTGTAAACTATTCTGGCCGGGATCAACACCAGATCTTTTTATCACCAACTCAAGCTATATGTATAAAAAAATCACCATCATGTGTGCGTTGTTCGCCGCTGCCTGTTCTGTGCAACGGCCATTGGACACAGCTCATGCCTCACTGAAACAAACTTTCAAAAATGATTTTCTCATCGGCACAGCGCTTAGCCAGGATCAGGTATATGAAAAAGAACCGGATGCTGCCAGGCTTATCCCGCAACAGTTCAATGCAGCTACACCCGAAAATATTATGAAAGCAGCCCTTATTCATCCGGGATGGAGCGAGTATCATTTTGAAGCCGCAGATAAAATGATAGAATACTGCCAGAAAAATGCAATCAAAGTAAACGGCCATACCCTGATATGGCACAGCCAGCTTCCTGCCTATGTAAGACGGATCAGAAACCGCGATTCACTACGACTGTTCTTTAATGAGCACATCAATACGGTGGCCGGACGTTACAATGGCAGAATCTTTTCCTGGGATGTTGTAAATGAGGCATTGAACGAAGATGGTTCTTTACGCAAATCAATTTTCCTTGAACAACTGGGCGAAAGTTATATTGTAGATGCATTCCGGCTTGCGCAACAGGCTTCACCCGATGCTGAGCTATACTATAATGACTACAATATAGAACAACCGAAAAAAAGATCAGGAGCGATTGAACTGGTAAAAAAAATACAGGCTGCTGGCGTGCGTATTGATGCAGTTGGCATACAGGGTCACTGGAATATAGACCATTTGCCACTGCAACAGATTGAAGAAAGTATTCTGGCTTTTGCTGCTTTGGGTGTAAAAGTTATGTTTACCGAATTGGATCTGGGCGTATTGCCAAACCCGCGGGGATTCAATACAGCAGATGTAAATCAGGGAGTAAACGGTAATACAACAGGGCTCAATCCCTATCCAAACGGATTGCCGGATTCGGTACAAATAAAACTCAGCAAAGGATACGAGAAGCTGTTCCTGCTTTTTATGAAGCATCGCGACAAGATCAGCCGCGTAACATTCTGGGGCGTGAACGACGGACAATCATGGTTGAATAATTTCCCGGTTCGGGGAAGAACCAATTATCCTTTACTGTTCGACCGGCAGTACAAACCTAAACCCGCGTTCTATACTGTAATTGCAACCCAGAAAAAAACTGGTTAGCACAATACCGGTTCATCTCACTGTAACAGCCTTTATTCTGTTATCTGTCCAGGTAATGCAATAGTCAAAAAATGGAGGTACCCCAGACAATAATAAAGGAGGGATGAAAACACCCCTCCGCTTGCTTGTTATACTATATAAAACTGCCAGAAATTAATTTACTCAACAGATATGCTATTCAGGATTGGATGTACACATTTCTGTTCGGGATAATAAAAGCTTCCTGTATTAGAAACCTGCTCATGTACAAAATATTATTGATGATTATTGTGGTTACCTATAATCATGGCCAAGCAGTGAAAGCATTTTGTCAGCATAGCGCACACCAAGCATCCTGTAGCCTGCGGCATTGAAATGCAGTTTATCGGCTGCAACGGAACAACCCGCAGAGGAAATAACATGAGCATTGAAAATAGTTTCAGGCAAAGCAGCAATAACACGATTCATACTGGCACAAATACCTCCCTGATCGGCATTCACTACTTCTCCTGCCAGCAGCGGTACAGCAGCAGAAGATAACTGCAGATCGCTGAGCAGATTATCATACACTATTTTTACCTTAACCGGCCAGGTAGTGTCACCGGTATTAGATTCGCCCTGGTGCAACAGAATACCTTTAATAATACCTGCCTGCTGCGCACGCTTTGCCATTTCCAAAAGACGACCATAAGGATTTCCGCCATACTCTGCAACCATTTTTCGTAGCCAGTCGGGTGCTGTGGAAATATAAGCAGCATAATGGTCTTTATCAAACAATTCGATCTTACACCCGCCAACAGACACGTTGATTACACCCACTTTTATACTGTCCGGCAAACCTGCTATCATGCTCCTGCCAAAGTAATCGACCGGTGTAAGCCCGGTATAACAGCGGCAGAGCGGTGGCCGTGCAGTATACCACTTCCCTTTTTCCCTGTTCAGGTTCGGGCAATCAACCGCTTCCATTACCATAAAGCGATTGCTGACTGTAGTATCCTGTGTTTCAAACTGCGCATTACCTTCCATATTGGATTGCCCGAAGCATAGAAAAATATAAAAATTCGGATCCTGTGCCACAATACTATGGCTGATTAACAGTGTAATAAAAAGAGCAGCAAAGCGTATTTTCATCTTAATACATTTGGTATAATAAGGAGAGATGTTTTCATCTCTCCTGTTGATTGCCTGTATAAAGAAAATTGAACACAGATACGATCAGCCATATTTCTCCAATAAAATCTTGGTAAATATTATCTGGCGTTTGCTTTCAAAGCTTCAGCTACAGCAGTGTAAGCTACTTTACGCACATAGGTTTCTGTCCATATACCAATAGGCTCTCCTGGTCTCCAGTTGGAATTAACCGGGCTATCAAGCGGACTCCAGATGGTAATGCCATAACGTTGTTTGGCAGGAATGATCTCAAAGTATTTATCAATAACATATTTATACATTTCTGCCTGTGCCTTGTAATGCGCAGCAGTAGCAGCCGTTGTCTTTACGCCCACACCAATGTCCAGTTCAGATATTTTGATCAGCTTACCTGTAGCAGCCAGTAATCTGAACATATCTTCTATCTTCTGCTTATCAGCTGTAATGTTGATATGCATCTGCGTGCCGATACCGTCTACCTTGCCGCCTTTACTTTCTATATAACCGGTGTAAGCAATCAGGCCACGGCATTTATCAAGGCTGTATTCAAGGTTGTAATCGTTAATAAAAAGAAGATCACTGGCATTACCATATTGTCTTGCCATTTTAAAAGCCAGTACACCATAGTCTTTACCCAGATAATCCTGCCAATAAAATTCATCAGATGCCATATTTGCTCTGCCTGCACCTGTTTTCAACTCATAAGGATTGCCATCATCCATCGGCTCATTCACTACATCCCAGGCTTTGACATACGTCTTGCTTACTGACAGCATGCCCGACATCCATTTGTCCAATGCACCATTGATGATTGCCGTTTTTTCCACAGCAGTTTTTTCTACCACAGTAGTACTGCCCCCCGAGGCTTTGGTACTTCTGAGCACCACATCATCAATATATACTGTTCCTGCAAACTCGCCATAGCTGAAAATCAACCTGATTCTGTCAGCAGCTGTAGCAGTAGTAGCAATTGTTACCAGTTGCCATTCTGTAGATACGGCAACCTGTCCAAACCCGTTAGACGCATAACTGGCACTTTGCAGTTCAGGCCGTATAATGCCTGCCGCCGTGCCTTTTACCCAAAAACTTAACTCGTATGTTTCTCCATTATTCAATGCAGTTGCAAATGAATAGCTGGTTTGCACATCCCAGTAATTAGCAGACTTTGCTGGATTGGTAACATAAAATGCTTTGCCTTTATTGCCAACCCCCATTCCATCAGCTGTGATACCCCGGGTAGAGCTGCCGCCCCAACCGCCCCAGCCACTGCCTGATTCAAAATCACCATCTGTCACAAGATTACTGACAACCGGCGTACCCTGCGTATCATACACATAAAGATTATTTATGTCTACGTAATAAGTTACACCGGCTTTATAACCCAGATCAAAATGTAGTTTAATGCTGTTGCCGGAAAAATCATTCACCTGGAACCTGATTTCTTTCCAGGAAACACCGGTAGTGAAAGTAGCTGTAGCAGTGCCTGATTTTGTCCAGTCTACCTGTGGTGTATTATTATTCAATCCTTCAAAAGCAATCCTCCCTTCGCCTGGTATATCCGATTTGATATACATCACTATTTCATATTTATGTGCCTTATTGACGTTAATTAACGGTGTGATCAATTGCAAGGCCTCTGCCGAAGGTGTGCCATTACCTGTTACCAGTTTTATTGCCTTATTGCCAGTACCCATACCATCGGCATCAGAAACCGTAATACCTGCGCCGGAAGCAGAAAGCGTCCAGCCGGCAAAAGTTTTATCCTTTAATCCTGCAAGATTCAGATCATTGACATAAGCGGGTGATGTAACGATCATAGGAGCCAGTAATCCCTTCAGGTAACTGGCATTCTGATTATAATTCCACGCCAGCGTATGACCGTACACTGCCATATTTGCTTCGCGGGCTGTTTGTAACAAAGTCTTCACTTTATCAAGCGCCAGGCTACCATCTGCCTGTACTACTGCGCCGTGTTTCATTTCGTAGCCTAATACAATTTCATCAAAGTTCCTGTTCGCCAAACGGTATTTCACTGTCTTGTCTACATATTCCTGCAGTCCCAGTGCTACGCCTAACCTGAAATCAGGATACATAGCTTTGTTAATATAGCTTTTCAATTCAGGGTATGCGTTGATATCTTCCTGTACGGCAATGCTCTCTGGTTTTTCGACCGTAAATCCAGGAGTTTTATATTTGTTGCAAGCAGTCATTACCATCAGCATCGTAACCACTGCTGCTATTTTATGCAAGTTGTTCATATCAAATACATAGTTGTTATATGACAGAATATTTTTACTTGGCTACAGGGGTAAATGTCTCTACCGCCACAGCACGGTCTCTCATCACCAATGTATCCAGGGAGGTTACTTTCATATCGGGAAGCGTTACTTCATAGTTCAGATACAGCGCATCACGATCTTTAGCGCCCCAACTGTTCTTTTCTCCTTTCTTAACAAATTTACCACTGCCCGTAGCTGTGAAACCGGTAGTACCTGCAGCAATTGTACAGTTGCCTGCATCATCGAATGTAAGTGTCAACGGACAGGTTACGTTTACCCCATTCTTATCTTTGAATACAACCGGAAAGACAAGCTCTTTCCTTGACTTGGTATTTAACTTGTTCACTTCATCATCTTCCACGTATTGCTTATGACGGATAATGGTCTGGCTAAAACTTCCGGTAACCACATCCTTTCCTCTGCGCAGATAATTGCCGTGCCAGGTATTAACATACTTAATGGCATAAAGTGTAAATCCCTTACCCGCCAGAATAGAATCTGCACTTCCCTTATTCACCATACGCAATGGAATGACATAAGTGTTTTTGATAGCTTTGGGATCATTGAAGAACGCATCGGTCAACTGTACTTCCACACCACCCGTAAGACCGCCCTCAGGAATCGTGATAATATTAGCGGCCATCTTGTAATAGTTATCAGGCATTGCTAACACTTCATCACCACCGGCGCCAAATAACAGGCCATTCCCCAACAGGGTTTTATCAACTGAAATCTGTATATCGATATTTTTTTTACTGGAATAGACACCGCCGGTAGTAGCCACGATCCTGCACTTACCTTCGTTGTCCAGATCCGTATTAAATATATCCTCGCCGAAGGTAATTGTACGTACCGGGTACTGGTAAGCGAAATACACAGTCTGGTAAGCATAATCAGGAAAATCAACTTCCTTGTTACTGCAGGATGCCATTACAACAAGCAGCAGCATTGGTATAAGAAACTTCTTCATTAGTACTGTTTTCAATATTCAAAAAAACTAATTGCAATCAGGACTGTTATCGCCATCCCTGGTTCTGTTCCAGCGCACCGAATTTTAACAACTCTCCATAAGGAATAGGACCATAAATCATATAAGGCAGAAACTGTCGGGTTTCTACATTCATGGCAGAATAGGTATTGGCTACGATACTCACACCTTTGGCAACTTCATTCAGATTTGCTTTCCAGCGACGGAGATCCCAGAAACGAAAACCTTCAAAACACAGTTCCAGCCTCCGTTCATTCCTGATAAGCTGGCGCATCAGGTCTTTACTGGCTTTTGCAGCTTCTAAAAAAGGATCATTGTTTGTAGTTCCTATACCGGCCCTTTTACGGATCGCTTTGACAACATCATAAGCAGAAAATACATTACTGCCTGTACCAGTAGGGCCCCAGGCTTCATTAGCGGCCTCTGCATAATTCAGAAATATTTCTGTATAACGGATATGCGGCTTATAATGCCGTTGATTATTGGCAGCAGTTGGATTAAGATTTACATCCTGGCGTAGCAGTTTGCGGAGGTAATAACCTGTTCTGGTAGAAGTTTCTACTTTGTTCAAAGCATCATTGGTAGTGCCATCTGCAGCCGTAGTGATTACAGTGCTATTGGCACCTGCAGTTCCGCCATTAACCAGAATAAACTGCTTCAAACGGGGATCCCGGTTATTGTATGGTGAAGCAGGGTCATATCCGCTGGCAGGATCGGTGATAGGATACCCGTTGAGCATTGGAAAAGCATCTACCAGATTTTGCGTAGGATTAATACGTCCATTACCAAAAAGACTGGGGGGAAAATTAGCTTGCTCCAGATCTCTGTTATCTGCATAATTGTTTCTCCACAGAATCTCGCCCGGATTGGCTCCATCTGCAAGACCTGCAATTTCAGAGGCATTGCTGTACCAGGTAATTCCATTAGAGGCCATTGCGTTTATACCTCCTTTTAATGCTAGTACCTCGCCGGCATAGTTCGCAGCATCGGCCCAGGTGGTTGTAGTACCTGCACTGAAAGCCGGGCTTGCAGCCAGCAGGGCTGCTTTTGAGCGAATGGCTTTTGCAATACGGCCAGTCAGCAGGCCACGGAATGTGGCACCAAATGCACGATCATATTGTTCTTTGGTAATAGTGCCATATTTGGCTGGAATCAGTGAAGCACTGGCAATATTTTCATAATCCAGTGGCAACAGGGCATCTGCTTTGTCCAGGTCACTGAAGATCTGCTTCATGCAGGCATCAAACGTTGCTCTTGGTTTATTAAAATCGGCATTAGTACCCTGCACTTCCAGTATAATGGGAACACCTAATATTGTTCCGCTTTCTGCCACTCCGGCATGTGTCTGCAACAGGTGGTACAGAAACAATGCACGCAGGCCATACGCCTCACCTTTTATCCGCATGGCAAAAAGACCACTTACTACTTTATCAGCAGCCCATTTTATGGTGTCTGCATCACGCAGGGTAATGTTGAGGTACTGAATAGCCGCATAAGCATTTGTCCACTGGCTAACAGGATTATTGCTGGCAGTCCATTGGCCATTGGCCATTTTCAAAAATGCATTGGTCTGGTCATTGGTCACTGCATCATCTGTAGCTACATCATTAAACGACCAGGAGTTGGTGGGAATACGGTTATACCCATTCAACAATATACCATAGGGAAACCTGGCATCATTGGGTAAATAACTTTCCGGAGTCAGTTCCCGGTTATTTTCTATCGCCGGTTCCATCAGGTCTTTGCAACCCATCAGAACAAAACAGGAGGCGAATAATATACCGATAATCCTTTTCATATTATTTTCTTGACAGGTGCAACAGCTTTTATCAGAATAAAGCTTTCACACCCAGATTATACAAGCGGGTTTGTGGTGCCGTTCCGATATTCAGCTCCATTACTTTACGTTCGGAAGAAATTGTCAGCAGGTTAAAACCACTGATATACATGCCCAGTTCTTTTACAAAGGACCTGTTCTTCAGTAATCCCGTCACATCATATGATATCTGCACTTTTCCCAGGTCAAACCGGTTGGTTTTGTACAACCAGAAGTCAGAAGAGCGGAAGTTGTTATCACTGTTGAAAGTGGTCAGTCTCGGATATTTGGCTGTGGCCTGATTATCCGGAGTCCAGCGTTCACGAACTACAATGGAGTATTTATCTTCGCCATCTACCCAGAAGTAGGAATTATTCTTCATGGCAGAAGCACCGAAACGACCAATACCCAAGGCAAAGAAGGTAAAGTGTTTCCATCTGGCCGTCAGGTTAATACCCAGCGTTAGCGGAGCACCATACCACCCTCCTCTGCCGAGATATACTTCATCGCGTGCATCAATGATACCATCTCCATTCTGATCTTTGTACCTGATATCGCCAGGCTTTACCTGCCCAAAGGTTTGTGTGGGCGAATTTGCAATATCTGCCTGATCTGTAAAGAAGCCCAGGCTCTGCAAACCCCAGATAGCATCCAGTGGTTTACCCTGCCGGTACTGATACTTGTCTTCGTATATCTCTGCCCGTTTAGTAGCAATTGTTTTATAATAAGTACCGGTTATTCCCAGTGTGCCATCTACCTTTCCAAACTTTTTATTAAGATTTACACTGAAATCAAAACCAGCACGTTTATCATCATTATAATTAACATAAGGAATAAAAGAAGACACAGGCCACCCGGTGGTAAAGTAAGAGGGAAACAATACAGAAGCCTGGATAATATTGCCAGTGATTTTATTCACAAAAAAATTACCCTGTACATTCAGTAATTTGTTAAAGAAGGTGCCTTCCATGCCAATGCTGATCTCTTTTCTACTGGGAAAAGTCATATTCTGGTTATCACCTCTTCTTGATTCTGTAGCCTGGATACCGGTACCGTCTTTCCAGCCAAACCACGATCCCTGACCTGTATAATAGCCCTGGTACATGTAATATGAAGTAATGTCAAGGTCTGTATGCAAAATACCTGCAGAAGCTGTCAGTCGCAGATCATTTACAATATCAGAATTACGCAGGAAAGGTTCATTGCTGAGACGCCAGCTCAATGACACGGTTGGTGAAAATGCACGGCGTTTGCCTTCCGGCAGTTTAGCTGAATGTATCAGAGCACCGCTGAAATCAGCATAATAGGTGTTTTTATAATTGTAGCCAACCTGCAATCCCAGGTTAGCATTGCTGGTACGGTGATATACAGAAGATTCAGATTGCTGAAAACCATTTACCAATAGTATAGCAGAAACATTGTGCTTACCGGCAATGGAATTCACATAATTGAACTGACCAGTAGCCGCAATGGTCTGGCGGTACCAGCTATTGCTTACATTCTGTACACCAGAAGTAGCATCCTGTCCGTATTTGGTCATACTACTGATTAAATCTTCGCCGGCATAGTTGTTCCAGGCAGGAGCATATACAGCGTAAGTATTATTAAAGGCAAGATTGTAAGAAGAGTTGTAATCCACTGCAAATGTAGAACGGAAAGAAAGCCCTTTCAGTAAACCGCGCAGATCTGCATTTACCCCGGTGCTGAACTGAAACTGACGACTGGTGTATTTGTTGTTACCACCGGCATAAATAGCAGCAAACGGATTGGTCTGATCCAGTTGTGATCCGCCCAGCAGGTATTGCCCGCCGATGATATGATTGCTGTTTTTCACCAGTATCTGCGAAGCATCATCAGTTGCCTCGATCATGCTGATAGGAATAAGCGGAGAAAAACGGTGAGGACGCAACGTGGCTGCGCTGCCCCAGTAATCAGTGTTCACACCACGGCCTGTATAGAATATACCGGTTGCATCTACAAAACAAGATAGGTATTCATTCAGGTTAATATCAATATTACCACGTACATTGAATCGGTCAGACCTGTTATTATGCACAGCTTCCCCAAAGTTGAGCAATGAACCTGTGGTCTGAAAACCAATGTTGGTGTAATAGCGGGCTTTTTCATTTCCACCGGAAATTTCACTTGTCACATCATAACGGCTATATGCTTTTTTCAGGTATTGATCCGAATAGTAATCTACATTAGGATACCGGTAGATATTTTTCCCTGATGCATAATTATAGATTGTTTCGGCACTATACAGTTCAGCAAGACCATCATTCCGCCGTGCTTCATTATAAAGCGTCATATACTCAGCCGATCCTAAGTACTCCGGATAAGCCTTGGGCACATTCATTCCTGCATTTACACGCACATCAATTTTTTGGCCGCCCGCCTGTCCTCTTTTAGTAGTTATATATATAACCCCTTTGGCCGCACGGCTGCCATATAAAGCCACCGCATTGACACCCTTCAAGAATGTTATCTGCTCAATTTCAGTAGGCAATACATTCCCTGCTTCCCTCGGAATACCGTCTATCATCAACAGGTAGCCACCCATTGCCCAGTTACTGTTTCCATTATAGCCGGGTGCCCACGCTTCCATATTTTCCAGGCTATAGGTCATATAGTTACTACGGAGCAGTTCTGGTACATTCACAACAGAAATGCCTCCCAACAGGTTTTGCGGACTAACTTTACGGAAAGCGGCCTGTACCTGTTGTACACTATCCGTATTTTTTGAAACTTGTCTGGAAGTATCCTGTGCATGTACAGCGGGCAGAAAGCCTCCCAGTACACAGGACACCATTATTATTTTTATGTACTTCATGAATTGCGTGTTTAACATTACAGGTTTCTTTTAAAGAGCAGCCGGTTTACCATCCGGGGTTCTGCTTAAACTCCAGGTACATATTGGCATCTGCATTTTTTAATGGCAGCCAATAGTGCTTTTCTGTATACTTACGTTCAAGAATTACCTGCTCCCGTAAATTCACTACCCTGTTTGATCTGGGATCAGTGGCACTGAATGTACCGGATCTGTCAAACTCGATAGATTTTTTAAGCGTGTACGGGCTTTGGATCAGCAGCATCCAGCGGCGCAGATCATTAAAGCGATGCCCTTCAAAGGATAACTCTACAGCCCTTTCCCGACGCAATTCGCCCATGAAAACATCCAGTGTCTGTAGAAATTTGGCGGCTACATGCCCTACTCCTGCCCTGTCGCGGATGGTATTTACCGCATCTACAGCTGTTTTATTATAGCTACCTGCTTTCCCTAAAGGCGTTCCATAACCTTGCGCTACCGCTTCGGCATACATCAGGTATACATCTGCCAGACGCATATAAGGCAAATGAATATTCAACGCCTTGTCGTAACTGTAACCATTGTCATACTTATTTGCAGTAATGGGAATAAACTTATACAACAGGTAACCTGTACGGCTGCCGGTGCTGATGTTGCGGTAACTGCCATTGGTATACAAATTTGCATACCGGTTAGGCTCATCTGTAGTAGCGCCTTGTACACATTTTACACCATCATATACTATATCATTGTAAAAACGCGGATCACGTCCTTTCCAGGGATAGGCAGGATCATAACCCGATTCTGCATCAGCCTGGGTAATGTCTTTGATAGGCAATCCATTGGCCATGCCATAGTAGTCCACATAATTTGCTGTAGGCAGAAATTTCACATCGCCACCTTCCAGTTGCGGAGCAGGCTGGTATTGCTTACTGGTACCCCAGTTTGAGCCGTTTGCACCATAATATGGTCCGCGGAAAATGGCTTCTGTACCACCAGGCATTGCCCAGTTCTGACCATTTGAATAGAAATTAGTATAGTATTTCGAAAAATCAACCAGGCTATAAGAAGCTTCTCCTGTTTCACACAACTGCAGCAGTTCGGCAAACGCATCGGCCGCTTTTTTGCAATAATCAATTTGATAAGTTTTGTTGCCGGTAGACTCATAATTCATCAGCGGACTACCTGCCCAGAGATAATTTTTGCCCAGGTAACCCAGTGCCATTATTTTATTGATCCGCAACTGGTTTTTACCAAGCGTTCTTTTTCCTGCAGTGGTATTGTCCCAGTTCACCGGCAACAGGTTGGCAGCTTCTTTGAAATCTGCCGCCGCCTTATCAGCGCATTCGCTGTATTTTAACCTCGGTAATGTCAGTTTCTGATCACCAGGTAATACCTTATCAATATAGGGCAGCCCTCCGAAGTATTGAATGAACATAAAATGGAACCACCCTCTGAAAAAAAGCAACTGGCCTTTGATCAGATTCTTTTCTTCCTGGGTACCATCTGTTAATTTATCAATGTTTTCAAGCCCCATATTGGCTTTTCTGATACCGTACCAACCAAGTTTCCACAGAGATTTGGCAAAACGATCATCATTTGTTGAAGTGTTGCTTCTATCCATCCAACCGGCCTGCCAGCCATCAAACTGTGTCTGCCAGCCCCAGAAATCGCCATTATCAATTTTTACTATAAAATGAAAATCACGGGCAGTAGACTGTATTTCATCTTCTCCCCAGTTCCAGGAATTAGTCCAGTAAGCATTGGTAAAATCAGGTATACAGTGATACAACTCTTCTGTAAATCCCTGGAAATTGGTAAAGTTTTTAAAAGCATCTTCCGATGATACAATAGACTGCGGTTCCCGGTCAAGAAACTTTTTGCAGGATACCAGGCTGATGACTACCCCCAGCAGCAGTATGTACAGCAATCGTTTATTCCAGTTATTCATACAAATCAGGTTTAAAAAGTAATATTAACGCCCAGGTTATAACGTTTTACAGTAGGGTAAGCACCTTGTGAAGCCCAGCCTGTTCCGGCAAAGTTAGACTCACGGTCATCTGGCATTTTACTCCACACAGCAAGGTTATTGCCATTCAGATAAATTCGTAATGACTCAATGCCCAGTCGTTTTACAATGCTATTCCTGATCGTATAGGCTATTTCAGCGTTCTTCAATCGCAGGTAAGAACCATCAAACATGTATTGCGTACCTCTGTAATAACTTGCCGGCGTGGAAAGCCAGCGGGGCATGGGCACGTCAGCATCAGGATTGTCTTTAGACCAGTAACTGCCTTCATTATATACTACATGGTTTTGAGAAGCGAGACTGTTGAACACAACCTGCCGCGTAACATTATTTACTCCATAGAACTGTACAAAAACACTCAATCCTTTCCAGTCAGCACCAAAAGTTGCATTGTAGGTATTTTGTGGCCATCCGCTATACCCGTAAGGGATATTGTCCTGAGCGTCGATCACGCCATCACCATTGTAATCTACCAGGTAGTAGTTACCCGGTAATTTCTGGTTATCATTGGTGTTATATTGTGTACTGCCATATAAATCATCCCATGTATTATAATAACCACGACTTACATAAGAATAAGCCTGGCCAATCTGCATACCTTCCGCTTTCTGATAAGCAGGCAGCAAAGCTGGATTGTCGGCATCAATAACTTTATTTTTTGAATGGGTCATATTGAGGTCAGACCATAAACGAAGATTCTTACCTAACTGGTAGTTAAAATGCAATTCCACTTCATATCCCTGAGAATTTACACGCCCCAGGTTGGCTACAGGTGGCGTAGTACCATAATAAGAGGGTACAGAAGTCCGGCTGGCCAGAAGAATCTTAGAACGTTTATCCTTGAAAAAATCTACTTTACCTCTCACAAAACCATTGAACAATTCAAAGTCAGCACCTATATTAAATTTCTCAGCCTGCTCCCATTGCACATTGGGATTACCCACAGTTGACTCACGGTACCAGTTATACGGGCTTTGTTCTGCGCCCTCACCGGTTATGCCTAATCTGGATTGCCCTCCATAAGCCCACTCTGTGAGATAAAGGAAACGACCAGATACATCATCAAAACCGGTTTGTCCATAAGAAGCGCGTATTTTCAGCAGATCAAGGAAGCGGATGTTCTTCATAAAATTCTCTTTCGATACGATCCAGTTCAGACCACCGGAAGAGAAAAATGCAAAGCGGTAAGCAGGGGCAAATTTTTCTGAACCATTATATGCACCGTTGTATTCAAGCGTATACTTATTATTATAGGTATAGGTAGTACGGAATACCCAATCTTCACGATAAGAAGGAATCATACTGCCGTTTGCTGTAATATTCCGGTTCAGCAACCCCATTAATGATACGCCATGTTTTTTTGCAATAGTAGTGGCATAGTTCAGTTGCAACTGGTAGAACAACCTGCGCTGGTTGCCGGTAACAGCACCACCTGCCGGCGCCCATTTGATCCCTTCCTGGAAATCGAAATTCGTTACCCCATCATAAGCCTGCTTATAAACCACTGCCCCGGTTTCAGGATCTATCCATTTGCGCTGCGTATCATTATACAGATCATTCACACCACGATCGCTTTCTACAAATGTGTTGTCCACAGAAATGGTTCCGTTAAACCGCAGACCCTTAATTAACATGTCAAGGTTTTGCTCAAGAGCAAAGTCTGTATTAATACGCGTAGTGGTCTGGTATTGCACACCACCAATTGCCAGGCTACGGGCAGAGTTCTCTGCACGGCCCTCATTAGGTGCATAGTATCCCCACGATCCATCCGAATATGTGGGCAGAAATACATCAGGCGCTGTAGTATAAGCGTCAATCCATGGACCATACTGGTTACCGGAAAATCCCCAGGGACTTTTTCTTACTCCATAAGAACCAGACAGATTGACCTTAAAAAGAGTAGAAGGCGTTAGCTGAAAATCCAGGTTGGTACGGGTATTGATCCTGTTGAAGCCAAAACCCGGCTTATAGCCCCTGTTATTATCATATACTTTAAAAAGGTCACCTTCGTGCAAAAAATCTGCGCTGGTGAAATATTTAACAAAACGCGTTCCACCACTAATATTCAGGTTGGCGTTCTGTGACATGGCGTAGTCTTTAAATAATGTTTTAGCCCAGTCTACATTGGGATAACGCTCTGCTTCCTCCAGATTAGCCGGATAACGGTATTTATTAATGATATCAAGCGGAAGATAATTGTTCCAGCTTTCAGGTTTTAATGCCAGTTCATATTCTATCGCTTCGTTAATGGCACGCAAGGCATCATAGGAATCAGCTTTACCAGGCAGTTTGGAAGGTACCTTCATAATTGTATTCACTGTACCCCTGATGGAAGCTTTGCCCAATTTACCACGCTTGGTTGTGATCAGGATAACGCCATTGGCACCCCGTGAACCGAAAACGGCAGTAGCAGAGGCATCTTTTAAAACAGTTACTGTTTCCACAGATCCAATGTCAACACTGGTCATCGGTCGTTCTACTCCATCTACCAATACAAGCGGACTGGCATTATTCCAGGTACTTCTGCCACGGATAATAAGCTGGGGATCTTCTTCGCCGGGTAATCCTGTGCTTTGCGCAGTGATCAGGCCTGGCACATTACCAGTTAAAGCCGCACCAATACTTGATACCCCGCCTGCTCTTTCCAATACCTTACCTGAAGTTTGCGATACAGCAGCCACAACACTCTCCTTCTTTTGCCTGCCATATCCCACCACAATCACGTCTTCCAGGCCAGCTATACTGTCACGTAACGTGATAATTAAATTGTCTTGCCTGCGGATATCAACTTCCTGCGAAACTTTACCAACAAAACTGAAAACAAGAATGTGTTTTCCATCCGGAACATTTATTGAAAAACGTCCTGCATGATCAGTACCGGCACTAACAGTTGTCTGCTTCACCTGTACCGTTGCACCCACAACAGGTACTTTCTTATCGTCTACCACTACTCCTTTCACCACACGGACATCCTGTGCCTGCAAGGATGAACAGACAATGACAAACAATAGTATTGTCATTGTCATCAAAAGCCACTTACATGGCCTTTGTGTAAACATCGTTTTGAACATTGGTATCATATATATTAAAAGTGAGGGCAATAAAAGATTACAACAGTCTGAAAAGACCATTTTCTCAGAAAGACAAGCCCGTACATGACGGTTCTTTCCGGCAGGGAACTACCCCAAATGCTGATAGTTTTTTACTGGCTGCTGTTTAATTGTAGTATTGACACTAATAAAAGGCTACGTGAAGGAGGTAAGCCCGGAGGTTTTCCGATTTTCATAAGCAATCATTTTAGTCGTTAAAATTGGTAGTATTAAAAAATGTGTCAAGCCCCTAAGTCGTCTGGCAAGGTAACAGGTACCTTATGAAACCGATTGCGAATATATATTTGCAGGAGTGACACCAATGGCACGAATCGCGAAAATGATGGAAAGAATGTTTTGTCTTCAAAAAACATTATCCCCTTACCTCATTACAGCAGGTTTATTTGTTGCTTCTCAGCAGCCTGATACTTTTAATAAAAATATCATATGAAACACCCGGGGCATATTTCACAAAAAGATCGTGTTGACCCGATAGTTTCTGCTTTATGGGGTATACATGATTTGTTGCACCGGCCTTTACAGGCACAATTGCAACGGTTGTTCCGGTCTTTAAATCATCAATGATAAATTCCAGGGTGCCTCCCTTACTGGCAGTGGCATCCACTTCAATGCCCTGAGCCTCCCCGGTAATGCCAAAGTCAACACCCGATATCATCAGCCAGCCTCCATACACAGAAGTATTGGTAACCTGCCAGGTATTACCCGTTTTAATATGCTGTATGCCGTAATGATTACTGCTACCTGTCGCCGGCATGGACGAAAAGCCGTCTTTACAAACAAACAGATCAAAGTCCGCCGCGCCATTTTCGGCAAACAGTCCTACACTGGTGCCTACCCAGGAGTTCCAGTTGGGTTGTGTTTTATCCAGTGCTATTGCTTGTATAGGCCCACCTGTACTCAACCACTGCTTGCCGTTAACGCTATAGTAACCGGACAGTTGGTGCTCATGTCTTACCAGCTTCAGCCAAACAGAATTCGCTGTATTATTAAAGGGAACCTTCCGGATAGCAGTATCCAGTTGCAGTACGATGTTCTTATTTTTCCCGGATTCAATGTACAGGCGTACAAACACCTGCTGATTGCCGTTGGAGAGATAGATACCACCAAGTGCAGCATTTGTTTTGTCAGGTAGCTCTACCCGTGTAACCACTGTATAAAAATGATCCGTTTCTTTTTGCACTATATGTGTACGGCCACTGTCGGGGGTGAGCCGCATCCAACCTTTACGCGCCGAAAGTGAATAGTTGCCAGCGGCGGCTTTGTTGAGAAAATGCCACCAGGCGCCAAGACTGTCACTATCAAAATTATCAGAGTGCACGGTTCTCCAGGGAATGTTGGTATTCATAAGAGCTGGTTTAGGAACCGGCGTACTTACCGGCGGCAATCCCCAAGGTCTGTCGCCCTCCCATATTACCTGGTACAACGATGTTTGCCTGCCCATGCCAGACCAGTCGTCAAAGCCTTTTTTCTGATAACTCTGTCCTAGCGTCCACCAGGTACCGTCAGCAAGTTGCACAGGAGCAGCAATATGATTGGGGTTCTGAAAAGTATTGCCAGAGTCCGGACCGGGTTTGAAGAAATCACCCAGGCGTTCCCATTGTGTGGAATCGGCAGTAAGACTGCGTGAACGCAATACATACTGACCGCCAGACACATCACCGGCCGGGAAGTAGTAATAATAACCATTGCGTTTGCACATCACCGGACCTTCAGCCCAACTGTATTGTAACCCCGCATTGATCCAATCAAGATTGATCACGGTATCAGTCAACTGACCATCTCTGCCAAGTGCCTGCAATCTGTTTACCCGCTGGCCGTTCTTGATCACCATATATGGTTTACCATCATCATCCACAAATATGGAATTGTCGTAGCCAAGCGGACCTGTTTTGTTATTGGTTTTCACATGTACTGGCGCAGACCAGGGACCTGCCGGAGAAGATGCCCGGGAAAACCACTGTCCGTTGGAAGAAAAATAGATCCAGTAAGAACCGTAAAAATAGGTAATAGCACCCTGCCATACACCTGCAGAAGGCCGGTCCGTAACCATAGAAGCACTGGAAGGAGGCAACACCCTGCCAATCACTTTCCAATGCACCAGGTCTCTGGAATGGTATACGGGCAGATAGGGATTAAAGTGGAAGGAAGAACCGCAATGATAAAAGTCGTCACCTACTTTCAGTAAAGTAGGGTCCGGATGATCGCCGGGCAGCACAGGGTTAATGTAGGTATTGACAGAACTATAAAACCGCAGGGAGTCAGCATCGGGCGTAAACATTTTATCCGGCTGCTGCGAAGAAGCGGATTGGGCAAATAATAAACTGGGTATTGACAAAAAGCATGGCAATACGAAGGCAAACAATCTTGTAACCATCTGAACTAATGTTGATTTGGAAATCGAAAGGTATCAACCCATGCAAAAGAACGATGGTTCAAATGTTGAAAAGAAGGGTATAAATGTTTGGGCCAACCCAATTCCCCCCTGAAATGTCAGGCTGATCAAAGTAAAAGTTACCTATTGTATTTTATAGCAATTGCGTAATGCCGATGTTCTGCATGCACCAAACTTTAAACACCAGATTAACCCTGAGTACCGCCCGGATAAATATTGCTAAAAGCTGTCAACATAGTTGAGCAATCAGCTTCCTGAACTGTTTTCCCAATATCTATGAGAGAAATTCGATTCCTGATAAGCCCGCCTGCAGCATCATAATATTTTTTTATTATACCTTACTCTGTAGGGCATTAACGCTAACCCTGACCGGGCGTTTCAGCCCGTCCCATAAGCTTAAACCGTTCAAATGACTGCACAAGCAACCAATTTTCAACAAATGGTATACTATAATTCAACAAATGTTACATAGGAGATATAAGCCTGAACACTAGCTTTGTACCTGTCTATTAAAGCTATTGAAGATGTAGCCCTGTATCAGAGGATATTATAACAGCTTGCCCATTTTGCATGTAATGGTATCAAAAAAATGCAACTCATATGAAATTTAAATGCAGCCTGCTCACCACCACTTTAATGGCAATAACAGGCATACTATATGCCCAAAATCCCATTATACAAGGCCACTATTCCCCCGATCCGGCGCCGATGGTTTATAAAGGGACCATGTATGTTTACACAGGAGATGACATTCCGGGCTACGGATTTTATTATATGACCAAATGGCGGGTACATTCATCAGCCGATATGGTAAACTGGACTGATCATGGAGCCCCCATTTCATTAGAATCTTTTTCCTGGGCAAGGGATCGTGCCTGGGCCGCTCAATGTATAGAGCGTAACGGAAAATTTTATTGGTACATGTGTGCGCAAACTGTACAAAACAATATGGCTGTGGGTGTTGCCGTGTCAGACAGCCCCACCGGCCCCTTTAAAGATGCCTTGGGCAAGCCGCTTATCAGCACCGGATCCTGGTCAAACATAGACCCAACAGTATACATTGATGATGACGGGCAGGCATACTTGTATTGGGGCAATGGCAATTTATATTTCGTAAAATTAAATAAGGATATGGTATCGTATGCCGGCGAAATCGTTCAGGTTCCTCAAAGCGAGAATGCTTTTGGCGGAGTAAAGCCCAATACCAGTCCAAATACCACAGACAACCCAGTTAAAGACAGATATGTTGAAGGCCCCTGGTTTTATAAACGCAATGGCAAGTATTATCTCATGTTTGCGGGAATGACCGGGGGAACTGAATGCCTTTCCTATTCCATGAGCGATAGTCCTACCGGCCCATGGAAATATATGGGTAAAATTATGGATGCTCAGCCAACCAATAGTTTTACCAATCATGGCGGTATTATAGATTTTAAGGGTAGGTCATATTTGTTTTATCACACCGGGTTGTTGCCTGGAGGCGGCAGCTACGGACGTTCCACTGCAATAGAAGAATTTAAATATAACGATGATGGAACCATCCCCGCTATTGTTATCTCAAAAAAGGGAGTGGCGCCTGTAGCAACATTAAACCCTTATAAGAGAACAGAAGCTGAGACAAACGCATGGTCTGAAAAATGCAAGACCGACAAGAGCGAGACAACAGGAATGTATATATCAGATACCAGAACCGATGGCTATATAAAAGTACGTTCTGTAGATTTTGGCATTAACCCGCCGGTATCTTTTTCTGCGGCTTTAGCAGCCGGGTTAGATGGTGGTATTTTAGAAGTGCGCGCAGATAGCATTGCAGGTGCCAGAATTACCGCAATAGAAGTGCCCCGCACGGGCGGTTGGCACTCGTGGAAAAACATAACATCGCCCGTCACTACATCTGTTACAGGGATACATGATCTTTATTTTGTTTTTAAAGGACAAAACATTACGGCTGGCCGGGTGCTTTTTAATTTTGATTATTGGACATTCACTCACTAACATGAACCAGTAAGCTTAGTTTCGGCTAGCTTTTATCGTTCTTAATAGCTGCTATCAAAAATTGCAGCCATAACGTTACGGCTTTCTTCTTTCATCAGACTTAGTAACATACAGGATTTTTTGCCGGTATTCTGCATCTGTTGACTTTCTTGCCAATCATTTGGATCGAGCAGTATACACAAATGCTAATCCACCCGCAGCTTTCATGTGCAGATAATACAGTACCAGATTTGTACCCCGGTCAGACTTTTCATTTTTTAAATGCAACATCCAAAAAGTCGGAATCTTTCTGAAGTAATGATTCCCTGTTTGCCTTTGACAAACAGGCATCGGAAAACCAACCCGGAGTTATTTTTTCTTTGTGAGGAAGAGAGGGGGTTACCTGGTAAATATCAAATTTTATTGAATCATTGTTGGCGAAGCGCCCGGCCACACTTGGGGCTTTCAAGTATAAAAGATATTTTTAGGGTGAATCTTTTACATTGGAACATCGGTTTTTTATACCGCATCCGGCACTTGCTGATTTTGTCAGCGGCATCCTGGTTTTCCGGGCAGATCTTCGTTCTGTGCCTCACGAGGTTATCAATCCTTTTCCCCCTACACCTGAACAATATCTTTATTTTTATCTGGCAGATCCGGTAGCGGCACGCAAACAGGACGAATCTTTTTTCTCCGAAAAACCTGGTACAATGATAGTTGGTGCGCAACTTTCGCGGGTAGATCTGAATATGGGTAAGCATCACAGTATGCTCTCGGTAATTTTTCGCCCGGGCGGGTTGTACCGGTTGCTTGGCGGGCTTCCAATGATGGAACTTACGGATGCCGATTATGACAGTTCACTCTTGCTGGGTTCCGGCATGACACGCATTCGTGAGCAATTACAACATGCCAGCTCATGGGATCAAAGCAAAGCCATCGTTGAATCATGGCTGTTAAGCCTTCTTCCCAAAGTCAAAACACTTTCACCTTTTGATCACGCCATGAAGGCTGCCATGCAATCGGGTGGGCTTTTACCGGTTGAACAACTGGCATCCATTGCCTGTACAAGTACCAGGCAGTTTGAACGTCAGTGCCTCACCCGTATCGGAATGGGCCCCAAGATCCTTTCACGGATCACCCGTTTTTCAGCAGCCTATCGTTTGTATGAGCGCCGCCCTGATATGTCCTGGATCTCTATTGCACACTCCACGGGCTACTTTGACCAGATGCACCTGGTGCGTGATTTTAAGCAATTTGCAGGAATGGTTCCTACTTTACTGCAGTCCTCCCTCCTGCATACTCCGCTGCGCCTGCAGGCAGGTATCAGGGAGTAACAATGTCGTGTTTATACTATGCTCCGGCGCTTTGTTGCGTGTAGTTTTGGATTCAAAAACATGGAAAAAAAGATGGATCGCCGTCAGTTGATGCACCTGATGACAGGCATTTCTCTTGGCAGTGTATTATTACCTGCAATAGGATATCCGCAGCAAACGCTGCCCCAGCCCTCCATGGTGCACCTGCCACCCGGTGCTGGTGATACGGCGAAGATCGGTGACATGGAGATCACTTTCAAACTATCCGGTAAACAAACGCTTGGGCAAATGGGTGCCTGGGAAACGGTACTGCAGCCGGGAGAGCTTGGCGCCCCGCCGCATTATCATGCTAATACAGATGAGATATGCCGGGTACTGGAAGGTACTGTTACCATCATGACTGGTAATATTGTGACACAAGTTCAGGCTGGCGGATGGCACTTGCGGCCCAGAAACCAGGTGCACACTTTCTGGAATAGCGGAAATTCAGTTGCCCGTACCATTGATCTGTGTTTACCGGCCGGTCACGCAGACTATATGCGCGCGTTGGCGCGTCTTTTTGAGCATGGCCACAGACCCACCAGTGCGGATCTGAAAAACCTGGAGAAAAAATACGATATCATTTACCGGTTTGATCTTCTGGAAACCATCACAAAGAAGTATGGCGTTAAATTGTAATGAACAACTTCAGGGCAGGCAACAAAAAAAGGGATGACGCATCGTTATACTATAAAATACTATTTCTCTTATCCTGATGTTATTGAGCCGAATCTTTTTTCACCGGAGCAGGTAATGATGGAGGTGGCAGACCACCATATATTTTATTATAGGGCAATATCTGAATAGTACAGTTATCCGGGCAACGTAATATCTACCGGCCATTTACTGTTAACAGGTCGTGTAGTCTTCTCTCCAAACGCTCCCGCTCTTCAGGCCTTGCGTGCCTGAAGAGATTCTATGACTTACAGCCATTTATATACAAACAGTCACCTGATTCTGTCATAAAACCCCATGAGAGAATCAGGCCTCTGCCAGGATACTCACCTTACCGGCCAGCTCAGCTGTTAATTCGGCGATCCTGGTTGAAATACCAACCTCATTATCGTACCACGAAACAATTTTCACCAGTTTGTCAATAGAGCGGGTTAACGTACCATCAACAATAGAAGAATGCGTATTGCCCAATATATCGGCCGACACAAATGGTTCTTCAGTATATTCCAATACGCCTTTCAATGTAGAGCCTGCATGATGTTTCAGCAATTCATTGATCTCGCTGGCGGATGCGCGCTTTACCAGGTTCACCGACATATCAGCTATTGAACCATCAATCACCGGCACGCGATATGAGAAACCATCCATTTTTCCTTTCAGCGCAGGCAACACATCACCAATGGCTTTGGCAGCACCCGTGCTGGTAGGGATAATGGATTGTGTGGCAGCACGTGCCCTTCTGAAATCTTTATGCGGTCCATCCTGCAACATCTGGTCCATAGTAAATGCATGCACGGTGCTCATGAAACCCGATTCAATACCATATTCTTTATCCAGCAGGTATAATACCGGTGCTATGCTGTTGGTGGTACATGACGCCGTAGAAAGAATGTCATCCTCTTCTGTGATCTGGTCATTATTCACGCCCATTACGATCGTTCTCACATTACCAGTAGCAGGTGCAGTGATCATTACTTTTTTTGCACCGGCGGCAATATGCAATTGCGCATCTTCTTTCCGGGTAAAACGACCGGTTGATTCTATCACCACATCTATCTGCAGATCCTTCCAGGGTAATTTTTCCGGTGAGCGCTCACTCAGCAATAAGATCTTCCGGTCATTCACTACAATATATTCATCCTGCAATTCTATTGTACCGGCAAACTTTCCGTGCGAAGTATCATATTTAAAAAGATGCGCCAACAGCTTGCTGTCTGTAAGATCATTGATGGCTACTACTTCTATACCTTCTTTATTCAGTAACGCTCTTAAGGTCATCCTGCCGATGCGCCCGAATCCGTTTATAGCTACTTTCATAAAAAACTATTTTAAGTTAATTGTCTGATTCCTGTAGCGATGTTCTGAATGAGCGGCGGTAATCACTGGGAGACACATTCATGTGACGGATGAATGTGCGCCGCATGGAGATCAGTCCGCCCAGTCCGCATTTTGCTGCTATCTGGTCTATGCTCAGATCGCTGTCTTCCAGGTACCGGCGGGCTACTTCAACCCGCACCTTTTCTACAAATTTGGCAGGTGTAATACCCGTTTCTTTCACGAATACCCGGGTAAAATTGCGCACGCTCATATTGCTGCGCCGCGCCAGGTGTTCTATACCCAGGTCTTGCTCCAGGTGCCGCACCATCCAGGTATATAATTTTCCGCCGATAGAGTTTTCCAGGCGATGGATCTCCAGTAACCTGCTGAACTGTGCCTGATAACCCGGCCGCTTTAATGGCAATATCAGCTTGCGTGCAATATGCAATGCCAGTTCACGGCCATAGTCCTCTTCTACCAGCGCAAGCGCCAGGTCAATGCCGGAGGTTACACCTCCCGAAGTATAAATATTGGTATCGCGGATATAGAAAGGATCAGTATCAACCTTCACGTTGGGATAACGTTGCTGAAATTGCTGGGTGAATTCCCAATGGGTGGTAGCCTGTTTTCCATCCAGGATACCTGCTTCTGCCAGGGCATAAGCGCCTACACAAACAGAACAGATGCGGTTGACTTTGGGATAAATGTCTTTCAGCCATTGAAAAAAATGCTTACCCGTTTCCAGCAATGGCATAGTGAAACCAGCGATGATCAGTGTATCGACAGGCTGTGTAATAGCAGCAACAGTAACCGGGCAGTGTAGCTCCACACTGCTTTTGGTAGGTATCTTTTTTGTCTTGACCGGCGATGCAAGCAGTATCTCATATCCACCGTTACCATCCAGTATTTTGTCGGCCGCAGCAAACACATCAGTAGGGCCAGCCACATCAAGCAGGAAGATACCCGGCATGGGAACAACAACGATCAGTTTCTTTTTGGTCCTTGCCATACCATAAAAGTAGGATGAATCCGGCATGGCTCAAACGACATATTTTATACAATTCCGGCCATCATTCCAACATATTTTAGCTTATGATTAGCGAATAAGACTTATGGAATAATTCATACCATACATTACCGGGTTTTGCTTAAAAGAGAAGAGGTATGTATTGCTACATACCTCTTTGGTCATGCACCCGACATAATCAACAGACATTACTAAACAAACAGGCTGAGAGATCAGGGGTTAACTATCAATGTGGTTACAGAACAGCAAACAGCACCGCCTATTTCCGGCTAAGTATTGTTCTGTACACTAACTGCAGATGTTCTTTCTGGTCATTATTTTCAGCCTCCACTTCCTTCCCGTCTTTAGTGATATAAAAAGGCCTGTTGTTCACTACTACAATTGCCCTTGCTTCTGTATAATCCTTATACCATCTCCTGTAAACGTCCACAGCATCATATTGAAATGAGGTTGCAGGCTCACCCTTTCCGGTAAGAAATATCCATTTCCCATCTTTTTTAACCGCTGCCAGGTCTTCTGAAAAAGATTGTACTGTATCGTACACACATGGTATAATAGCTTTATTATACTCGTCAATGAACCCCCAGCGGCCATTTTGTTTTACAGCTGCCCGGTTACCATTCCCGGTTAGCTGGAACCGGTTTGCGTTCTCAAACTGTGCCGGTACTGTCATTTCGTTTTTCTTATTGATAAATCCCCATTTATGTTCTATACAAGCAGGGGTCAGGTAACCTTTTAACGTTTTATCAAATTGCATTACTGAATCATACTGAAAGGCAATTGCTTCTGTGCCATCTGTTTTTACAAATCCCCATTTCCCGTTCTTTTTAACACGCACTACATATTCCCCGATATCGCAATTATGAAAACTGCCTGCCCCTTCATATTGTACTTTAATAATGTACTCTCCTTTCTCATTGATAAATCCCCATAAGCCATTCATTCTTACTGCAGCCACAGTAATTGATCCCGGCAATGCCTGGAAGGGTGTAGCCCTTTCATATTGGGCTGTAATGGTAAATGGTTCACTGGGGTCTCTTTTTTTCTTGTATCCGAATAACCGGGTATTTCTATCCATATCCAACTGCGGAAGCTGGGCCCGCACATCAGCATACACCATTGATAGTAATAATAGGGTAATGATTGTACTGATTTTCATCGGAGATATTTTAAAGCAAGATGGACATTGTGCCGGTATTCAAAAATGTGAGAAAAGTAGTATTTCTGCCACCGGTGGCCATTTAGTATAGAAATTCTTCTGACTGGCTGAACACTTTTACATCTCCTTTATTGTAAAACACGGCAACCGGGGAGACATCATAGCTCACATCCCATTTTATACCAGTCTGCCTGTACACCATTTTTTCGTTCAGGAATATATAATAAGTACCACTGACATATACCATTCTCAATTTATTAACTCCCTTTGTAAGCTGAACATTCTCAGCATTGTATTTATCAAATTCAAACAATTCCTTTGGGGTATCCTTTTTAAAAGTTTTCCAGCAGGAAGCACACATACTGTTCTCATCATACTTTTTAGAAGCTGCTTTAGAATACAACTGACCGGTATTGGTAACTACAAACGAATGATATTTCGCGGTGTCGGCAGCATACTCTCCTACCCTGTAAAAGATAAATGCAAAGCCAAACCCATATTGCTCTTTACTCTGTATATCCAGTTCAAAATCAACGGTGATATTAAAAGCATCCGCATATATCCTGCTGCCGCCAAATTCAGGCCTGTTAAAGTCAGGCCATGTATTCAGGAATGACAGATCATTTTTTGTGTGGTGTATATTCAGCTTATCACTTTCAAAATCAATCTTGCAGGCTTCTAACTTTTTTGTATTGGACGGTTTATTGTATATGTAGAAACTGCCTGTTTTCTTTCTACCCTGCTGTTTTTCTCCGTAATTCTTCATTGCAAAATAGTAGTCGCTGTTACCAACCAGCTTCAGTTCCTTTTTGAATTTCATGGCCTCTACCTGGTGGTTCACCAGTATTGCCAATGCAGCATCCTGCTGGGTAAACCAGAAAGAAAGCTCATAAGTAACCCGGTTCCTGGTATCAGTTTCCAACTCATTGTTGAGTGCAAAAGAGATTAAAATCACCTTTTCTCCGCCGGGTAAAGTAATATTGGCAAAACACCTGGGAATGTAAATATTGTTTACCCGTACAGAGTCCATTCTATAATCTCCTTTCGCATGCTGAAGCAGTCGTTCTGTTGTTTCAACCAGGTAATCTGCCGGAGCCAGATACCTGGGCACTGCAGAAACCTCTACACGCATTTTAGGATTAGTATATTCAATCGTATTTGCGTCCTTTTCTTTCCTGTTTAAACCTTCGCCAAGATCTATCGAAAAAAGATTGTTTTCATACACCTGCTTTTGCGCCTGTGCATCTATACAGGTTATTACCAATATCAGCAGGACAATGGATAGTTTAATTTTCATGACAGCTATTTACAGCAAGTTCTGTAGAAAGCGCGTCTATGAAAATGGTAGAAAAGTAGTATTTAGAGTAGACCAGTCTTCTTCAAAGCCTCCATACGGCTATTGACCTGTAGCTTTTCGTATATATTGCGTATGTGCGTGCGAACGGTTTCTATACTTATGTATAATTTATCGGCAATTTCACCATACCGGTAACCTTTGCTCAGCAATTCCAGTAGCTCCTGTTCCCTGCGCGTCAGTTGCTGAAAATATTCATTCGTTTTTTCCCGGAGTGTAAATGCTTCAATTATTTTCCTGGCAATCTGCCCGCTGATAGGACTGCCGCCATTGGTCACTTCTTCAATAGCAGCAATGATCTTATCGGCCGGTGTACTTTTAAGCAGGTAACTGACCGCCCCCGCTTTCAGCGCTTCAAAAATAGTATCCGGTTTATCATAAACAGTCAATATCATACACTGCATTAGCGGATGAATGATCTTTAACCTGCGGATGCATTCAATGCCGTTCATACCCGGCAGGTTAATATCAAAAAGCGCTATCTCAACAGGCTCCCTGGCCAATTCCCTCAACGCAGTTTCAGCATCTGCAAAAGCGCGCAGATCCTCTACGTCAATATGCAGTTGTACCTGCTCCGTAAGGTAATGCCGGATCTTATGATCATCTTCTATAATGGCTATGGACTTTATCTTCACTGTTTAAAATTGAGGCTTTGGCAGATAGTTTACAATGTTAGTTAAGTAGTATTTAACGGAAAACGATAGATAAACCTGCTACCCAAATCAATTTCAGACTCTATTGTTACCTGGCCGCGCAGTTCTGCCGTTCTTTGCCGGATATTACGCAAACCATTACCCACACTGCTTTTTTCAGCATTGAACCCTATTCCGTTATCAGTTACTTCAATATGCAATACGCCCGAAAAAAGCTGCCCACTCACAATGATCACGCCTGCCTGGCTATGCTTAATGGCGTTGTTCACCGTTTCCTTAATAACCAGCAGAATGTTCCTGAGTTGCTCATTACTGAGCAGTATATGTTCCCCGCCTTCGGGTAATACGATCCGGTAATCTATACCTGCATATTCCAGTTGTTTGTTCAGTGCCTCACGCATGTAAGACAGTAATTGTTCCAGTGTTTTGCTCTCAGGGTGCAAGCTCCAGATAATTTCACTCATACTACTCACCAACTGGCGACCCGTATTGCTGATATCAGACAATTCTTTTTCATTGCCGGTAGACGATCTGTCCTTTGCAGATTCACTTAACAGGATGATCTGTGTCAGTCCGGCTCCGATATCATCATGCATCTCGCGACTGATCCGTTGCCGTTCTTTATCAACAGCCCTTTGTTTTTCCAGCGCTGCTATTTTCTGTTTCAGCTTACGTTGAGCTATCCGCCGGGTGGCCAGCACAATACTGCCTATAAACAGCAATACCGCTATGGTATAGAACCACCAGGTACGCCAGAAAGGTGGATGAATATCAATGAACACTTCACAGGGAACAGTATTCCAAATGCCTGATTGGTTTGCAGCCTTAACCCTGAAAATATATTTACCACTGGAAAGATGGTTATAACGCACCTCGTTCAATCCTTTGCTATAAATCCAGTCTTTATCCCACCCTTCAAGTTTATACATGTATTTAACGGCCTCAGCATTTTTAAACTCAATGCCGCGGAACCGGAAAAACAGGTTATTGTTCCACCAGGGCAATGAAAGGTTGCGAATATATTCCGGTGCCATTGCATTATCTGCAGGCTGTTCATTCACCAGCATGCGTATAATGCGTACAACAGGAGTATCCCGATAGCTGCGCACATTGGATGGATCAAACCATGTTACACCAGTTGAGGTTCCCAGGTAAAGAAGCCCCCCTGGTCCTTTATAAAAAGCACCGGTATTAAACTCATCTGCCGGAAGACCATCACGACTGGTAAAACTGGTAACCAGGCAGTAAGGCAATGGATCATCGGTATGAAACTGCAGCCCGATCTTTGATAGTCCACGATTGGTACTGACCCAGAGATCGTTTCCATCAGGCAACACGCCACAGACATAATCGCTTATCAAACCATTTTCTTCGGTAATACTTTTAAACTTTCCTGTTGGCAGATGATAAACAATCAAACCGCTGGTACCGGAGATCCATAACAACTGATGCAGCGAATCGTGGTAAAAAGATTTTACATTAATGTCCCTGAATATCCATTTGGGCTCACTGTTTTTTCCCAGGCTGTCTGTAATAAAAATACCTCCCGATTCAGGGGCTATCCAGAGTTCTTTGTTATTGTGTACCCATATACCGGCAATTCTTGCCATACCATACCGGCTGATGAAAGTAGCTGTATAACCTTCTTTTTCTTTCACTATACAATACAGCCCGATATTGGTTCCAGCAAGCCAGCCGCTATGGTATTCGGCCATGCTCCACATCTGCGGCACCTGTAAAGCATTGGAGGGAACGGGAACCTTTACCGGAACAAAACGTGAAGCCCCGGCTTCTTTCACATAGAATTGCCCGGCCATACTTGTCCAGAGATTTCCCCTGCTATCCGCTTTCACCAATGGTACAGACCTGGCATAAAAGAGTTGCGGACCGTTATAGGGAAAAATAACCTGGTTAGCTTTACCGGTTTCCCTGTTAAAACAAAGAATGCCCTGCTGAAAAAGCCCTAACCATACATTGTTATGCGCATCCTCATAAATTGAGTGAACAAAATAATTGTCGGTTCTGCCGCCATCTTTATTGCCTGAAGGATAAAAATGAAAGATCTCCGGAGACACATCTGCTTTCTGCAACCCCAATACATCACCGCCTACCCAGAGATTGCGGTCGTCAAAACCGGCAATACAGTAAACCGGGAAATGGGTTACCTGGTTTGCTGTTCCGTTAATATTTCCTCTCCATACAAAAGCTGCCGATGCAACAGCCCGGCAATAAATATTCCCGGCTTCATCACCAGCCCATAGTTGACCGGTATTGTCTTTGTATACTCTTCGCAATAAACCCAGGGCTCGTGTACCGGAGCCATGATCGTTGTATATAAAAGCTGATCGGGTAAAAGAAAAGTTATGGGGATCGATGGCAAACAGTTCTTTGCCACTACAGGCGTACAATGTGTCTGCCACGCAGGTTATTGAATAAAAACTGTAGCCAGGCAAAAAACGGTGCCATTGCCGGGTAACAATATCAAAACCCAGTATACCCTTTTTGCTGGCAAACCAGATCATATTCCTGCCATCCCATACACCATTGTACATGAAGTATATCGGGTTACCCGCTTCATCCTTCTGTGTCAGCGGGTAATAACTGATACTGTTATTCTTTGTATGAATTGCATAAATGCCGGTGGAGTAATCGGCCAGCCACAGTAAGCTGTCCTTTATCACCAGTGGGTTAGCAAATTTTTTGGTGCAGGAACCTGTATCAGGAACTATCTTTCGTTTTTCAAGATCGTAGCATACAAATCTTTCCGTTCTTTTATCAAAGTATTGTACTGCCAGGTCTGATGAAAACCATATTCGTTCCTGGTCATCTTCTATCATGTCGGAACGGATGATCCTGCCACGCATCTGCCCGGGGATTTTTTGAAATGAAGGTTTGTATACTTTCACTTCCACACCATCAAAACGATTCAGGCCATTTGCTGTAGCTATCCACAAAAACCCCTGCCTGTCTTTCATAACAGCATACACCGTGTTCTGTGATAAACCGTTTATTTTCTCAAACCGCAGCGGCTTATCCGGCTGACACCAGATATATAATGGAACAAGCAATGTTACAATGGCTATCAGGGGTCTCATAAACATTACTTAAAAATAGCCATAATATACCTAAAAAAAAGACTGCCATACAGGCAGTCTTTTTTTGATTTAAGTAAACAATATAATAAATGTCAGCAGTTCCAGTAAGAACACCAGCAGCAGCCACCACAACAGGTATCTGTGTTTTCCGGGCCGCGTGGGGCGGTTATTATTTACCATGGATAAATCGCAATGTTTTTTCCAGCACTGCATCACGGTGATGAATAATATCTTCTGCTGTTGGCACTACCACATGTTCCGGCACAATACCCCTGCCTTTCGGGTAATTACCTTTCAGAAGCATGTGATAACGCAGCAACGGCACCCCCAGGGTAAGATGTGTATTGGGTAGCCTTACAATAGCAAAGCCCCCGCTGTTATTGCCCTCAATGGTACCACCGCTTTCCTCTCCAATGAATATGCCACGGTGCTGCTCTCGCACCACTGCACCAAACTCAGACGTTACTGAAAAGCTCAGCCCGTTGATCAGCACATACAATTTGCCGGTATAAGGTTTTGCCTGTGGAGATTGCATACCTAAATTGGGATGCATGGTAAATACATATTCATCACCTTGTTTTTTGATGAACGCTTTCAGCTGATCATACCCGTCAGGCAGTGTTGCGTATTGACGGAAACTCAGCGGCTGGTCCGATACTACGGTCAACCGGTCATAATAATGAAAAGGCTGCCCCGTCAGCCAGGCGTATAACAATACGCCCCAGCGGTCCATCCCCCCTTCGTTATCGCGCAGATCAAGTACCAGGTGTTTCGTTCCGGCAGCTTCTATCTGTGCAAAAGACCGTTGCAGTACCTCTTCAAAAGCAGGTGTATCCGCCGCGGGCATAAACACCGGTATACGTAATAATGCAATGCTGTCTGCAGGAAACGACAAACGGATACTTTCTGTTTCCGGTACTTTATCGCGCTCAATGATCGTTTTGGCATCCACTGCCGCCAGGCGCGCTGTTTTCACCGCACCTTTTGCTACTCTGTATCCAACTGTAAACTGGCCGCTTTCACCAATAAAGCTTACATAATAACCGGCAAAATGATCGCCCAGCATCCGCCACCTTGAACTCTCCACCACGCCGTCTTCCAGTATTTCACCTAATAGCTGTTGTGAAACACCAGCCATATTTACTCCGTTGATACTTGTTACTTCTGCACCTGCAGGTATGTTATTTTCTCCATACGCATATTGTACGTATGCTTTTTTATCCCGGAAAAACAACCTGAGTGGAAAAAGTCCCTGCGCATGAAAGGCAAACAGATCATCAGGTTTGCCGTTCCGGTGCCATTTGGTATGACCACACCCGATGGCTGCCACCAGCGGATTCAGTAACCGGTAGAACGCTTCTTCCGGCATCGGTTGCTTTATCTGTTTTTCAATGGCCGCAAAACGTGCATCAAAATAAGCCTTGTCATGATACACATACAGACCCGGATGCGCCTCGGTAAGTGCCGCACGGAAAACAGCCAGGTCCTGTTTCAGTTCAGCCACGCTAAACAATGCCTTTTCCTGCGCGTGCATATTCAACGCCAACAACATCCACGCCAGAACAGATCCAAAACTTTTCATATATTTTTTATGGCAAACCTAACGTGCTGCGAAGGTGATACCGCCTCAGCCGACAGGCTCATACCTATTGAGACAAGGATTTGAGGTATGCCGACGGCGTCATACCTGTATGTTTTTTGAAAGAAGTATTGAAAGTGGCCTTTGAATTAAAACCACAGTCATAGGCAATGCCCAGGATACTGAGTTTCCGTAAAGCAGGGTCAGCCAGTTTTGCCTGTACTGCCTTTACCCGGTAGCTGTTGATAAAATCAAAAAAGCTGGTGCCGAGTTGTGCATTGATCACCTGGCTCAGGTGATGGCGGTTCGATTCCAGTTCCGTTGCCAGGGTATAGATCGTCAGTTCTGGTTCCAGGTAAGGCTGCGCTTCTTCCATAAACGTTAGTAATCGTGCCAGCAGTATTTCAGTGGCCGCTGCATCCAGACCTGATTTTGCGTACTTACGTCCTCCGTCTGGTTCTGTTGTATCAGATGCCCCATCAATACCGGGATTGTGCGTACCGGCAGTATGCTGATTGTTCATTACAGCAGTAATCTGCAACATTTCAGCAACCGGCATCATCAGTTCGCTGTCTGCAGGCACCACTACAGACGTGGGCTCAACAGCAGCGCTGTTCAGTGCTGCAGGAGTGGTAAAACGTTTGCCTTCCAGGTTGAATAAAGCGGGTTGTGTAATACTTTTATATGCCATCCAGTACAACGCCAGTACAATGATGGCATAGTTGTAATGATAGATATCTGTCAGCAAAGGAATATTCCATTTGCGGCCATAAAAGCCCAGCGCTGAAATAATAAGTATTGTCAGTACTATATAAATGAACTGGCGCAGCCACTGAAACTGGTACAGGCTGATCTCTGAATGTGTATCTGCCAGCTCACGACGATAACGCTGCAGTTGACGTAACGACAACAGCAGGTAAGCCAGTGTCCAGGGAATGGAGAACTGGTTCATCCATCCAAAATCAAATACGCTCAGTGCCTCAAAATCATCCAGCAATGCACGTTTATCATCCGCAGATTGTACAAACCAGGGCAACAGCAATACGAAGTATACTGCAAAAGGAATAAAATTCAACAGGTCGCGGTTGCGAAACCGTGGCTGCCGGGAGGTTAAATAATAAGTGAACAGGTAGATCAACGGACCAAACATAGTAGGCAGTACCCACGATATACGGCTCAGGTGCGGATACGTCATGAAGAACGACCGTGTGTCGAACGCATTCAGCAGGGCCTGAAAGGAAGCCAGCAACATGAATATAATCAGCAGTACCGCTACTACTGTATGTTTCCTTTTGGTCAGTAACAAAAAGGCGAACATACTGGTATTGATCAAACCAGCCACTACAAAATATTGAAAAAGGGCTCCCGTATTCATGTAAGGCATAAAGAGTTGTGCAGCAAAAATAGAGCATTTTATCCGCAGCAGAATGCTTACAAAAAACGCCGGCTTCGGTCGGGCCATAGGCCCGGAATATTGGAAGCAAACATTACAAAAAGGCCGCCCGTCCCATAGGGGTAGAATATTTCAATATGATAAAAGGCATATGAACACAATACATAAACATAGCGGAGATAACTATGTCAAGATCAGACATACCCTTTTCATATGCCGCTTATGCCATATTTGCCATTTATGCCGCTATTGCCGTGATTGTACTTTAACCCTTCGCCTTTACCTTAAACCTTACGCCTTCTCTCTCCCACCTTCCTGCGGCTTTCCTGCCCTTTAAAGCGTACAAACTAAGGGTTGCACGAATAGCGGATGGCCAGCAGCAGGCAGGAAGTCCCCAATCATGGTCATACCAGTTCCGGATTATTGCCCAAACTCAAAGCTCACAGCGCTAAACATGTCCAAATAACAGGTCGGGCAGGCATTTTAACATTTCCAGGCTATCTCATGATAAATTGTATACAGACAGACACGCATTCGTGTTTACCGGCTCCGGAGCTTAATTCAGCGGTGCTGGATTTCTGTTACCTGGTTCCCAATCCCCCATTTCTTTCTCCACTCAACCTTCCAACACCATTTTACCACCAACGGAGTAACAGCAGATATTTCCAGGGTACAGATACCGGTTTCCCTCAATAGCGCTACATTTGATACCAATCAATTTGCACCTGTTTTCCCGATGAAGCATGCGCTACGGCATAGTTTAACCGACTACTTTTTATTTGGCAACCTGTTTTACGGGGTCTGTGCTACTGCGTTAAGCATTGAAGCTGCTTTCCAGTTGCAGGTACCTTTGAACAATCCTGTTTTTTACATGATTCTTTTCAGCGCAGCAACAGTCTATTATACCTATGCTTATATCAATGAGAATTATGTAGACCCGCACAACAAAAGATCTGTGTGGTATGCTACCCACCGGAAAACCGTGCTATATTCACAGGTTATCTTCACCATGCTGGCTATTGCCGGCAGTATTTATCTTCTGGTCAGGTATTACTATGGGTTTACTATTATACCCTGGAGTCAATGGCTGATAGCGCTGCTTTTTCCCCTGGTAGCTGCCTTTTATTATGATATACCGTTATTGCGTGTATTCAGTCTGAACCTGCGCCGTACCGGCTGGATGAAACCCTTTATTATTGGTTTTGTATGGGCAGGTGTGGTCACCATTTATCCTATACTCTGGAAAGAAATTGAGTCTGACACTTTATATCCTTTTGCCATCATGACGGGCTGGCTCATCGTTAAGAACTGGATGTACATTACCATATTATGCATTATGTTTGATATCAAGGACTATGCATCCGACAGCAACCACCATGTAAAAACCTTTGTAGTGCGTGTAGGATTACGCAAAACCATTTTTAATATCATCATCCCGCTGGTTATTATGGGACTGGCATCGCTGATCCTGTTTGCATTGCTGATGAATTTCAAACCACTGCGGGTGTTGCTGAATGTTCCGCCTTTTCTGTTATTACTGGTTGTGTCCTATTCCCTGCAGTCGCGCCGCAATATTTTATACTATCTCACCGTCATTGACGGCCTGATGCTGGTAAAAGCCCTGTTTGGCATACTGGCATCTGTACTGGTTAAATAAACAGGCAACTGATATAGTCCGGATTGTCAATTCTGATACTGTTTTACATCTGAAAGTTGTTTTTACTTTGCAGCATACTTACAGCAAAAAGCATTGCAATGAACACTCAACCTTTCAGTGAGGCAGAGATCCTGGCTTTCAGAAAAGATACCAAAGGCACTACCGCGCTTGTTCACTTCAACAATGCAGGTGCTTCACTGCCACCGGATATTGTTACCGATATCATCACTGCCTACCTGCAGGAAGAAATACTAAATGGCAGTTACGAAACAGAAGAGAAGTATCGCCCGCAGTTAGACAATACCCATACGCTGATCGCCCGCCTGATCAATGCAAACAGCGATGAAATTGCGCTGACTGAAAATGCCAGTGCAGCCTGGGATATTGCGTTCTATGGCATGAACCTGCGTGCCGGTGATGAAGTGATCACTTCCGAAATGGAATATGCATCCAATGTATTGGGGTTGTTGTATGCACAGGAAAAACATGGTGTTAAAATAACCGTAATTGCCAATGACGATGAAGGTAATTTTCCATTAACCGCACTGGAAGCGGCCATTACTGCCAATACCAGGCTGATAGCAATAACCCATATTCCTTCTACAGCAGGTAACGTACTGCCCGCAATTGAAATAGGCCGTATAGCACGACAACACAACATTACCTATTTACTGGATGCCAGCCAGTCTGCCGGACAAATGCCCCTGGATGTACAGGCCATCGGTTGTGATCTGTTGGCAGTAACAGGACGCAAATTTCTGCGCGGACCACGCGGCACCGGTTTCCTGTATGTAAAAAAAGCGTTGCAGCCACAACTGAAACTGGAACTGATGGACGGTTTTACCATTACCAGTATTACCACGCACAATTATACCGTACGCAATGATGCTCGCAGGTTTGAATGGCATGAAAAAAACCATGCAATTGTACTGGGATTCAACAAAGCAATTGAATATGTATTAAACGCCGGTACAGACAGGATATGGCAACGGGTACAATACCTGTCCGGTTTATTGCGCCAGCAGTTACAGGCTATTCCGGGTGTGGTAGTACATGATACCGGTACACCGCTCTGTGGCATTGTTACTTTTACTGTAACAGGATTTGAACCGGTTGAAATAAAGAACAGGCTGTCGGCCAAACGTATCAATGTAAATGTAGGGCCTGCCAAATCAACCGTTTTCTATATGCACCGGAAAGCATTGACAAGTGTGGTACGGGCTTCCGTACACTACTACAATACGGAAGAAGAGATCAGCTTGCTGAGTAGTGCAATAAACACTATTATACAATCCGGTACACTTGCTGCAAATCAATAAAGCAGTATTTTTCACCGATACGTTTCCGGTTAATTTCCAAAGGTTTAATAACAATACATGTACGGTATAAGGCATTGACCGCTTTTTAAAGAATACTGGCTATATTCGCAGTGTGAAAAAAGCATGCGTTCACATATTGCTTTTTATTCTGTTCCTGAACAACACTTCATGGAGCCAGGTATTTAAACTGCCTGCACTGGTTACACATTATATTGAACATCACCAGCTTGATCAAAACGTAGGGGTTATAGAGTTTTTGTCCATGCATTACTGGGGACATGACCTGGACGATGATGATGAGGATAAAGACAACCAGTTGCCCTTTAAAAAAGTAGATAGCCACATTTGCCTGCAGGTCGCTATTCCGGTTGCAAAACCCGCTATTGAAAAACAGGAACTGCCTGTTATTAAAACAATACAGCCCTTATTACAGGATGGAACACCTTCCAATCCTGCCCTCTCCTCTCTTTTCCGTCCCCCCCGGGCATAATCATTCCATCCTGCAGTATATACATTGGTTCTGCCGGAACTGATGCTCGCTTTGTTATGAACCTTTTTCAGGAATCAGTTGACCGGCCGTACCGGTTGCCTGTATTTCCGCAAAAGCGCCTGTATATTTCTTATACAGCGCCATTTTACATAAGAACAATAGAAGAATCATGTTAAATAAGATCATTGGCTTTTCCGTAAAGAACAAGCTGATCATTGGGCTGTTTGTAGTTGGCCTGGTTGGATGGGGAGCTTATGAAGTAACCCGTCTTCCCATTGATGCCGTACCAGATATTACCGATAACCAGGTACAGGTGCTCACGGTTTCACCATCACTGGGTGCACCTGATATTGAACGGCTTGTTACATTCCCTATAGAACAATCTGTCAGTAGTATTTCCGGCCTGAAACAGATCAGGAGTTTTTCACGTTTCGGGCTATCGCTGGTCACCATAGTATTTGATGATGCTACTGATGTGTACTGGGCCCGGCAACAGATCAGTGAAAGATTACAACAGGTTACCCGCGATATACCACCCGGTGTGGGTACACCTGAAATGGCTCCTGTATCAACAGGTCTGGGTGAAATATACCAGTATGTAGTTCGTCCGCTGAAAGGTTATGAGGGCAAATACAATGAAATGGAACTCCGCACCATCCAGGACTGGATCGTTCGTCGCCAGTTGCTGGGCACACCCGGTGTGGCAGAAGTATCCAGTTTTGGCGGTAAACTAAAGCAATATGAAATTGCCGTGCGCCAGGAACAACTGAAGGCCTACAATATTACCATTGCTGATATTTTTGATGCACTGGAAAAAAACAACCAGAACACCGGAGGTGCCTATATTGAAAAAGGACCCACTGTATTATATATACGCAGTGAAGGTTTAACATCGGCTATTGAAGACATTCAAAAGATCGTTGTAAAAATTCTCCCCAACGGTATGCCTTTGCTGATGCGGGATGTAGCCATCGTACAATATGGTAATGCTATCCGCTACGGTGCTATGACCTACAATGACAAAGGTGAAGTAGCCGGTGCAGTAGTAATGATGCTGAAAGGTGAAAACTCTTCTGCTGTTATTAAAAGAGTGAAGAAAAGGATTGCAGAAATTCAGCAGATGCTACCCGAAGGGGTGGTAATTGAGCCATTCCTGGACCGGACCAAAATGGTGAACAACGCCATCAAAACAGTAGAGACCAACCTGGTGGAAGGTGCACTGATCGTTATTTTCGTATTGGTGTTTTTCCTGGGCAACCTGCGCGCCGGTCTTATTGTGTCCTCTGTCATTCCGTTATCGATGCTTTTTGCCATCATTCTCATGAATAAATTTGGCGTAGGTGGCAACCTGATGAGTCTTGGCGCTATTGATTTCGGATTGATCGTAGACGGCTCGGTGATAGTTGTGGAAGCCATCCTGCATCGTTTTACCCATTCCAAACATTTCCGCAACATTACCCAACTCAGCCAGGCAGATATGGATGCAGAAGTAGGCAAGTCTACCAACTCCATGATTAAATCTGCTGTGTTCAGCCAGATTATCATCCTTATCGTATACCTGCCCATCCTGTCATTACAGGGTATTGAAGGAAAGATGTTCAAACCCATGGCATATACTATTGCTTTTGCCATTTTCGGCGCTTTCATTTTGTCTGTAACCTATGTACCCATGATGGCGGCATTGTGTCTTAATAAAAAGCTGAAACACCACCATACCATTACCGATAAACTAATGGCATGGCTGGAAAGAAGATATCAGCCATTATTACAGCGTTTACTGGTATTTCCCAAAACCATTATTGCTGTTACGCTGGCGCTGTTTGCAGTTGCAATTATGATACTGGGCAGAATGGGTGGCGAGTTCATACCTCAACTGGAGGAAGGTGATTTTGCAGTTGAAACCAGGTTGCTGACCGGTAGCAATCTTAACAATACCATCCAGTCTACACAACAGGCATCACGTATACTGCTGAACAGGTTTCCGGAAGTACAGAAAATAGTCACCAAGATCGGCAGTGCTGAAATACCTACCGACCCCATGCCCTTTGAAGCGGGTGATATGATGGTGATATTAAAGGATAAAAAAGAATGGACATCTGCCAAAAGCTTTCCTGAACTGAGTGCAAAAATGACAAAGGCCTTAGAAGAAGTACCTGGTATTACAGTAGGTTTCCAGTTCCCGGTGCAGATGCGTTTCAATGAACTGATGACAGGTGCCCGTCAGGATGTGGTGTGTAAAATATTTGGTGAAGACCTTGATTCACTGACCAGTTATGCTCATCGCTTAACAGAGATCATGCGGACGGTGAATGGTGCTACTAATATTTATGAAGAACGGGTGACAGGTATGCCACAGGTTGTGATTCGTTACAACCGTGATGGTATGGCCAGGTATGGACTGAATGTAAGCGACATCAACCGCATTGTAAATACGGCCTTTGCAGGCCAGGTAGCCGGACAGGTGTATGAAGGTGAAAAACGTTTCGATATGGCAGTGCGGCTGGCAGGTGATGCACGTAAGAACATGACAGATATAGAGAACCTGATGGTACCTACAGCACAGGGAACACAGATACCCCTGTCTATGGTAGCCGATATACAGGAAATTGAAGGCGTGAACCAGATACAACGTGAAAATACCAAAAGAAGGATCATTATAGGTTTTAACATCAATGGCAGGGATGTACAGACCATTGTACAGGAACTGCAGCAAAAAGTACAGCAGCAACTGCAACTGGCAAAAGGATATACCATAGTATACGGCGGTTCTTTTGAAAACATGACAGCCGCCAAAGAACGTTTAAGCGTTGTGGTACCTATTGCATTATTGCTCATTTTCCTGTTGCTATACTTTGCATTTAATTCTGTAAAACAAGGTTTGCTGATCTATACTGCCATTCCCCTGTCTGCCACCGGGGGTATACTGGCTTTATGGATCAGGGATATGCCTTTCAGTATTTCAGCAGGTGTAGGGTTTATTGCATTGTTTGGCGTGGCCGTATTGAATGGAATATTACTGGTATCAGAATTTAACCGGCTGAAAAAAGAGGGCTGGGATGATATTCATCGTATTGTGATCCACGCTACCAAATCCAAACTGCGTGCAGTATTGATGACGGCCCTGGTGCCTTCACTGGGCTTTATTCCTATGGCTATCAGTACAGGCGCAGGCGGCGAAGTACAGAAACCGCTGGCCACCGTTGTTATCGGCGGCCTGATCATTTCCACCATGCTCACACTATTTGTTTTACCCGTGTTATACATTTTGTTTGAAAAAGGTATGAAACAATTCAAACCACGTAAAACGGCGGCAGCCATCCTGCTGTTACTGTTGTTGCCCGCAGCATCATTGCATGCACAACGCAGCATTACCTTAACAGCAGCTATTGACAGTGCGCTGCACAACAATGCTTTTCTGCAGGTTTCCAGAACACAGGTTGCCTATCATGAAGCATTGAAAAAAAGCAACCTGGATTTTGACAAAACCAGTGCTGTATTTGAATACGGCAATTACAACAGTCTTGCAAAAGACAATCGTTTTGCCATTTCACAAAGCATACAGTTTCCCGGGGTGTATAAACACCAGGGAACCATCAACCTCACCAATATACAGATCAGCGAAACCGATAAGGAACAGAAAGAACTGGAAGTAAAAACAAGAGTGAAACAGGTTTTTTATCACCTGCTGGTATTACAAAAAAGAAGAACACTGTTGCAGGAAGCCGATAGTGTATACAACAACTTTCTGCAAAAAACACAGGAACGGCTGAAAGCAGGTGATGTGGATATACTGGAAAAAACCACTGCCGAAAACCAACGGCAGCAGATCGCTGCACAGTTGCAGATGCTTGCTGCCGATTACCAGGTACTGCTGAACCAACTACGGGTGCTGATCAATGCACCTGCTGTTGCTGAACCGGTGGCAGACACCATTGTATATAGGCTTTCTGTTTTTCCGGACAGTAACAATGTTACGCAAAGCCCTTTGGTAAAACTGCAGCACCAACAGGTATTGCTGTCAGAGCAACTGTACAAGCTGGAAAAAAGCAAACTGCTGCCCACTTTCAATATCGGTTATAACAATACCAGTATCATCGGGTGGCAGGCAACCGACCAGAACAATGAGCGGTATTTTGGCAGCAGCCGCAGGTTCTCATCAGTTACAGCCGGTATAGGCATTCCTGTTTTTTCCCGCGGACAACGTTCACGCATCAATGCTTCCAATGTACTGATCAGGCAACGTCAGCAGGAACTGAATGCCACGCGTCAGCAACTCAATGCTGCATTGCAGGATGCCACCACGCAATACCTGCGTAGCAACCAGTTGGTAGCTGCATATCACACCACCATGCTGCCCAATGCCACCATCATTATCAATACTGCTACACGGAAACTGCAGGCAGGGGAGATCAATTATCTCGACTGGGTAATACTGATCAACCAGTCCATCCAGATCCGTAGTGAATATTTTACAATCATTCAGCAACTCAATGAAGCAGCCATTGATATTGAAAAGATCAGCGCCATTAACTAATTCTTTTAAAAGCGTAAGTATGAAAGCAAATATCATCATCATCACCGCTATCACAATACTGGGCGTTTCCTGTAAAGATCATCCAAAGGAAACACCGGCTGCATCACATGCAGCAACATCAGCTTCCGCAGACAGTACACTGGTGGAACTGTCTGCCGACCAGTTGAAGAACGCAGGGCTTACCACAGGCTTGCCGGAAACAAGAGAAATGCACACTACCCTGAAAGTGAATGGCGTAATTGATGTTCCTCCTGCCAACATAATCTCTGTCAGCATACCACTGGGTGGTTACCTGAAAAAAATGTCACTGATACCCGGTGAAAAGATCAGCAGGGGCAGCATCCTGGCAACACTGGAAGATCCGCAATACATTCAATTGCAACAGGATTACCTGATGGCTAAAAGCAAACTGAGTTATGCAGAAGCTGATTATAACAGGCAGAAAGGATTGAATGAAACCAAATCTACCAGCGATAAAGTATTCCAGCAGGCAAAGAACAGTTATGAGGAACAGAAAATACTGGTCAGATCATTGGCTGAAAAACTACGCCTGATCAGCATTAATCCGGAAACACTGAATGAAGACAATATTTCACGCAGTGTAAATATCTATGCACCTATCAGCGGATATATTACAAAAGTAAATGTCAACATTGGCAAATACGTCAATCCTTCGGATGTGTTGTTTGAACTGATCAATCCTGATGATCTGCATGTACGGCTGACTGTTTTTGAGAACGACGCCTCCAGGCTTTCTGTAGGTCAAAGAATCACCTGTTCTACCAACAGCAAACCTGATGAAAAATATGTAGCAACCATTCACCTCATTACTCCTAATATAGAGCAGGACCGTGCTACGGAAGTACATTGCCACCTGGAAAAGCATGGCGTAAAGCTGCTGCCGGGCACATTTATGAATGCCGAGATACAACTGAACAATGCCCGGGTACTGGCCGTACCGGAAGATGCAGTAGTAAAATGGAACAACGGTTATTATATTTTTATTGCTGAAGCCGATCATCAATTCAGGATAACACCCGTGCAGACTGGCATTACCAACAGTGGCTATGTGGAGATCAGGTCTTCCCTGCCGCAGAAAAACATTGTTACAAAAAATGCCTACACATTGCTGATGAAAATGAAAAACAGCGGCGAAGAAGAATAAACTTACTGCACAACAACCCCAAGGCCCCGTTATCAAACAACGGGGCTTTTTGTTATCCTGTCATGATAATTTAGTTTTTCCAGCCACCGCCCAGGCTGCGGTATAAGGTAACAACAGCCTGTAGTTGCTGTAGTTTATCACCAATACTGTTTAATTGGGCAGCCAGCAGACTTTGTTCCGATGTAAGCACATCCGTATAATTGGTAGTAGCGGTATAACGCAGCAATGCCTTTGTAAATTCAACTGATTTTTGCAGGTATAAGATCTGCTCGCCACGCAAAGCGATCTTGTCAGAGGCGGTCTGGTAATCAAACAGCGCGTTAGACACTTCCTGTCCCGCAGTTAAAAGCGTTTGCCGGAATGTATACAGGTATTCTTCCTGCTGCGCCTGCGCCACTTTTAAACGCTGTTTGTTCAAACCATTATTAAAAACTGGTTGTGTTAATCCTCCAATAACATTGCCCAGTATATTGGAGGCATCAAAAAAGTGCGACAGCGTATTACTGCCCAGGCCACCTTCAGCAGTAAGGTTCAGCGAAGGATAAAAATAAGTTCTGGCAACATTGGTAAGCTCTGTAGCATTACGCAACTGGTATTCTGCTTCCTGCACATCCGGTCTGTTTGCCAGTAACTGTACAGGAATACCGGTTTTCAGATCAACAGTTACCAATTCATTTTTCAGGCTATCCCTGACTATACTACCCGGACTTTTTCCCAGTAAAATACAGATCGTATTTTCAGTCTCCCGGATATTCTGTTTTATGTCGGGGATGGTAATGGCTACCGAATACTGGTTTGCCTGGCTTTGTACCACAGCCGCGCCGGTTACCACATCGCTTTCTTTTAAGATCTTCATCGTTTCCACGTCCTGTTTCCTGTTCTCAACTGTTGCAATGGTTGTCTGCAATTGTGCGTCGTATGCCTGTAATGCATAATAGCTGGTAGCAATATTGGCAATCAGTTGGGTTTGTACAGCCCGCCGGTAAGCATCGCTTTGCAGCAAGGCTGCCAGTGCGGCCCGTTTGGCGCTTTTTAGCTTACCCCATACACCAACTTCCCACGAAGAACTCATGTATAACTGGTAGATGTTCGATGATCCCAGTTGATAAGCAGGTAGCTTTTGTGCAGTAATGCCAGCATTGGCGCTTAATGAAGGGAAAAATGCAGCTTTACTTTGCTGATAATTTGCTTCCGCTGCCCTGATCCTTGTCACTGCAATTTTCAGATCGTTATTATTACTGATGCCTTCGCTGATCAGTTGTTGCAGCAGTGTATCGCGAAACATCTGCTGCCAGGGTATATCAGCAATGGTAGCAGTATCAGTAGTATTCACATCACGATACAGATCATTGCCTGCCACACCCGCTGCACGCCGGTAAGGCTGTGTTACTTTACACGATGCCATGATCATGGCTAACACTACCACCAGCACTATTTTATCTGAATGTTTCATCCCTTAATCATTATAGTTTACAAGCCGCATACTACTCTACATACTCTTCTTTCTTCACAGGCCTGATCTTTTCCTGGATACCTTCAAAAATGATATACAATACGGGTATTACAAAAATACCCAGCAGTGTTCCGAACAACATTCCCCCGATGGCGCCTACACCAATAGACCGGTCGCCATTGGCACCAACACCTGATGCAAATACCAGCGGTAATAACCCGAATATGAATGCAAATGACGTCATCAGGATAGGCCGTAAACGCGCTTCTGCACCTTCTATGGCAGCCTGCACCAGGTCCATCCCCTTCGCTCTTCTTTCCTGCGAATAGGTCACCATCAGGATCGCATTCTTGGCCAGCAAGCCTACCAGCATGATCAGGGAGATCTGAACATAGATATTGTTATCAATACCAAATATTCTGGCAAATACAAATACACCCGACAAACCTACCGGCAATGACAACAACACTGCAAATGGCAGGATATAGCTTTCATATTGTGCACTCAACAGCAGGTACACAAACGACAGGCATAAAATAAAGATGTACAATGTCTGTGAACCGCTGTTCTGCTCTTCACGGCTGATGCCGGAATATTCAAATCCATAGCCTGCAGGTAATGTTTGTGCAGCCACTTCTTCAATTGCCTGTAAAGCCTGTCCCGTACTGTAATTATCGTTGGGCGATCCGCTGACGGAAATGGAAGAAAACATATTGAAACGGGTATTGGTTTCCGTACCAAACACTCTTTTCAGTGTAATGAATTCTGTAACCGGTGCCATAGTACCATCTGCAGTTTTTACAGTGATGCTGTTCAACCCTTTCGGACTGGCACGATAGGTGGTATCGGCCTGTATGATCACACGGTATTGTTGTCCGAACTCATTGAAGTTGGAGGCATAAACACTTCCGTAAAACACCTGCATGGCATTCAATACAGTGCTTACATTGATACCGGCATCTTTACACCGCGCCACATTCACATCCATCTGGTATTGCGGAAAATTGGGACTGAAAGATGTGGTGGCATACTGTATCTCCGGTCTTTCATTCAACGCAGCCAGAAATGATTGCGATACAGCATAAAATGCAGCAGTAGTATGTCCGCCTTTATCCTGCAACTGAAAAGAAAAGCCACCATTGGTACCAAACCCTGTAATGGTTGGTTGTGACATAAAGGTGATCTGCGCTCCCCTGATCCCTGCCATCTTTTGTGAAAACTCTTTAATCACTGCATTGTTGCTGACACCTTTCCGTTTGTCCCAGGGTACCAGTCGTACTACCACCATACCATAGGCATTACCAGCCCCGGCAATATAATTCCTTCCTGTTATCTGCATGGAGTTGGCAACCTGTGGCACCGTACGCACAATGCTGTCCACCTTTGCACTGATCTGTTGTACACGTTCGGTAGTGGATGCAGGGGGCAGACTGATGTTGACAAAAATGGTTCCCATATCTTCATTGGGAACAAAACTGGTGGGCGTTGAACGCATCAGCAGGTAAAAACCCGTTGCAAAACATATTACAATGACAATAGCCAGCCATTTACGAAGTGACAGAAACCGGACGGCCTTTGTGTATTTACCGGTAAGCGCATTATATCCTGCATTGAATGCAATACCAAAACGCTGGCGGAGTGTTTTATGCTCCGTTTGTTCCAGGTGCGCAGGCGGTTTCAGGAATAATGCTGCCAGTGCCGGGCATAAGGTCAATGCATTGATAGCCGAAATAATAATGGCAATCGCCAGGGTAATACCAAACTGTTTGTAGAATACGCCAGCCGATCCTGTAAGAAAAGTTACCGGTACAAATACCGAAGCCATGATGAGCGTAATAGATACAATGGCACCGGATATTTCATTCATAGCGTCCATAGCCGCTTTGCGCGACGACTTATACCCGCTTTCCAGTTTGGAGTGTACCGCTTCCACCACCACAATAGCATCATCTACCACTATACCGATTGCCAGCACCAGGGCAAACAATGTCAGCAGGTTAATACTAAACCCGAACAGGTACAGGAAAAAGAAAGTGCCTGTAATAGCTACCGGTACTGATACCCCGTGAATAATGGTAGAACGGAAATCCTGTAAAAAAATAAAGATCACCAGGAACACCAGCAGAAAACATTCCAGCAATGTGCGTATCACTTCATGAATAGAAGCATCCAGGAACTGGTTGATATCTACCAGGTAAACAAATTTTATACCCGGGGGGAAAGATTTTGCAGCTTCTTCAATTACTTTTTTTGAATTGTTGATCACATCCCTGGCATTGGAACCCGGCGTTTGGCTTACAGAAACGCCTACTGATGGTTTACCATCTGTAGCGGCATTGCCCGTATAGGTCTGTGCACCCAGTTCAATCCTGGCAATATCTTTCAGCCGCAGGTATTGCCCGTTGCCAATGGATTTGATAATAATATTGCCAAATTCATCTGTGTGTTGCAATGAGCCTTTGTATTTAATAATGTATTGAAAGCTCTGGTTATCATTATCACCAAACTGACCCGGCGCAGCTTCCACGTTCTGATCGTTCAGGGCAGCCGAAACTTCTGATGCATCAATGCCATATACAGCCATTACATCAGGCTTCAGCCAGATGCGCATGGAATACGTCATGGTAGAACCAAATACAGCAGCAGCACCTACGCCATTAACACGTTGCAATTGCGGAATAACATTAATAGCGGCATAGTTCTGCAGAAATGTCTGGTCATACGCCGGCACATCACTGTACAGGGCCATAATGAGCAGGTTACTGCTTTGCTGTTTTCTGACATTGACACCGGATTGTATCACTGTTTGCGGCAAAAGGCTGGTGGCGGCCGAAACACGGTTCTGTACATCTACCGCTGCCTGGTTGGGATCAGTACCTACATTGAAGTAGATGCTGATATTGGCAGAACCATCATTACCCGCAGTTGATGTCATGTAGGTCATTCCTTCTACCCCGTTGATCTGCTGCTCCAGCGGTACGATCACTGTTTTCAATACCACATCGGCATTGGCACCGCCATAGCTTGCCGTTACCTGTACTGTTGGCGGTGAAATATCAGGATACTGTGAAATAGGCAATTTCACCAGGCCTAAAATGCCCAACAACACAATGAGTATAGAAATGACTGTGCTTAAAACCGGGTGTTCTATAAATCTTTTCAGCATAGCTACCGCATTGAATCAATCAATTGGTCGTTCCCAGGTTGCTATATAAGCTATCGGCATTGGCAGGTACAGGAATAACAACAGTGCTGTCTTTCATATTGAAGGCTCCCAGTATCACCCTATCGCCGGGCTTTAAACCGCTTTGTACAATCAGGAACTGCCCGTCGTTGGTAGGTACAGAGGTAATAGCAGTACTGACACACTTATTATCTTTGGTAAGCGTATATACAAATTGTTTGTTCTGCAATTCATACGACGCATTCTGCGGTACGATCAATGCACTGTATTCCGTTCGTGGAATGCGCACTACCGCACTGGCGCCACTGCGGATGATGCCCCGTGGATTGGGAAAAGATGCTTTCAGGCTGGCAGTACCGGCTTCTGTGGCAATCAATCCGCTGGCAGTTTGCAGGCGCCCTTTTAAAGCATACAACGAACCATCGGCCAGTATCAGTGACACCATTGGCAGGTGATCCAGCTTGTCCTGCAACGTAGCGCCCTCCACACGATTGGAAAAGGACAATAACTGTTTTTCGTTCAGGGAAAAATACGCGTATACATTGGTGATATGCGAAAGCGTGGTCAGTGGATTGGTATTGGAATTACTGATCAGGGCGCCGATCTTATAAGGAATAGCACCTACTACCCCATCCTGCGGACTGCGCAATATGGTATAACCCAGGTTGGTTTGTGCATTCTTCAGTGTTGCTTCTGCTTCAGCCAGTGCAGCTTCTTTTGACTGCAGTGTATACTGTGCAGATGATAACTGGTACTTACTTACAATTTCCCTTTCTACCAGCGGACGTACTTTCTCAACATCCATCTTTGCAGCTTCCACATCTGCCGTGGCACTTTTGATGGCAGCCTGTGCTGTAATAACCGCCTGTTCGTACTGGGGATTCTTAATTCTGAAAAGCAACTGACCTTTTTTTACGGTACCGCCTTCCGGAACATATATCTGCTCCAGATAGCCATCTACCATTGGCCGTATCTCTACCACATCTTCACCTTGTATGGTAGCAGGAAAATCGCTGTAAATAGTGGTAGTACGTGGCGCCAGTGTCAGTACCTGGTAACTTAAACGGGGCGAGGTTTTAGCTTTCTGCTTACTGTTATCTTCACATGCAGCCAAAAGAAACATACAGAACGCCATGCCGCACATGCATTTCAATCTGCCCGCCATAGTACACAATTTTCAGAGTATAAAGTATAGCCCTAATTCATCATTATAAATTTATACCATTTTTTTCGCATAAGTGCATCCACATACACCGGCTTCTTGTTATAGAATTGTTGTTTAAGAAAAACAATGAATGGGCAGCAGGCAATAAGACAGTACAACACATACCCGTATTACAAACATCCATAACGGAATCACCAACAGGTCTTTTCTCCCGTTCACGCATGATATTGGTCACACAGCGTACTTCGTTCATCACTTCATTGTCTAATTTTAAGACTATTCATATTAAGAGATGCCCCGCCCTCTTTGGCCATGTTAAAAGCTGTGTCAATTATTGCAGTGGCCCCGTTTATAAGGTTCCAGGAATTTCCGCTGCCCTGTTTCTGCGTCTTACGTGGCAGATACAACGTTTTCCAGTGTATCCATACAGAATCGGTATGCAATACCCATTCGTTACTAATCAATAAACTGTTTATGCAGATATAGATTGCAGTAGAATATATGATGGTCAGGGATATGAAAAATACCAGGTACAGCTTTCTTTTAAATTACATGGTAAATGGCCTGGAGGATTAATATAGTACAAAACTTATCTGCGACATCATTACCACACAATTATTAAAAGATAAACGGTTCTCCGATCAGTATATCGTGAGAACCGTTCACCTGTAAAGTATAAACTGTTTACGCTATAATACCTGTATACCTTTTTCGCGGTAAGGTGCAAAAATGCGTTCATGTGGGCCAATTTCCGTTACAATGGTATGCAGTGATTCTATCGGGCATACCTTGTAAGGTTCGGCGGTGCCGATCTTGTCGTGTTTGGTCACCGCTACTATTCTGTCTGAACAATTGATCATTGCACGTTTCAGATCACTTTCCATATAGTTCACTGTGCTCACCCCTATTTCATGATGCAGACTGCAGATACCGATAAAGCAGATATCTACATGCAGTTGTTCCAGCATACGGATGGCTTCACTGCCTGCCGTTGCCTGGCAATCCGGTAAAATTCTGCCACCGGTTAAAACCACTTCCATATCTTTTCTGCCTGCCAGTAACGCTGCCGCAGGTACGTTGTTGGTAATTACGGTCAGCGGCATATCCAGCAGCCCTGCCAGGGTATATGTGGTAGTACCACCGTCCAGCAGAATCGTATCACCGGGTTTGATCAGCGATAATGCTTTATTGGCGATGATCTCCTTCTCCTGTTCAGATACATGCATGCGCTCTTTAAAATTGTGCGCATTGGGCGAGTGTGGAATGGCTCCTCCACGAACCTTGGTCAGCAAACCGTTTTTTGCCAGCAATTCAATATCACGCCGCACAGTATCTTCCGACACCTGCAACATTTCACTCAGCTCTGCCAGCTTTACGGATTGACTTGATTTCAATTGGTTTATAATGAAATCAAGCCTTTCTTCTTTCAACATTTTGCAATATTTTACTGCAATTTAACACAAAAGATGGTATACTTTGCAATATTTCGCATTAAATTGCACAAAATTGCAAAAATTGGAAAGGAAAAGAGTATTGATAGACATGGATCACGTAATGGCGGATATCACCTCGCAATTTGTTGAATACTATGCCAGGGCAACCGGCGAAGTCATTTCCAAAGACCAATTGTGGGGCAAACCGGAAGATCTTGCCTTCCCCAAACCGGAACTGATAAGACAGTTTTTGCATACACCCGGATTTTTCCGTACCGCTAAAGTCATAGCCGGCAGCCAGGAAGTGATTGCCGAACTGAACAAATACTATGATGTGTTCATTGTATCAGCCGCGATGGAGTTTCCGCAATCACTGATTGAGAAGTATGAATGGTTACAGGAACATTTCCCTTTTATACACTGGCAGCAGATCATACTCTGTGGTTCTAAAAGACCGGTAACCGGTGATTACATGATTGACGACCATCTTAAAAACCTGGATTATTTCAACGGGGAACGCCTGTTATTTACAGCTACACACAACTCGCAGGTGGAAGGTTATACAAGGGTCAATAACTGGCATGAAGTACATCAGCTTTTACTGGGAGAAGAGAAGATTGCGAATGTTGCCTGATGGAAATTGCTGATTTGGGGATTTGTAGCACCCCTTCAATTTATGATTTTGAGATTTATTGATTATGGAATTTGTAATATTCCAAAATCACTACATTCCGCAATCACCAAATCTCACAACGGCTTAGTTCTTCGCATCAATGTCTATATCGTATTTGTTCAACAGACCGGCAACGGCCGACAGGGAAAATTTTGCTTTTCTGACTTTATTCCTTTCCGGGTTGATGGAATAATTATAGGACCGTCGCAGGTCGGCTTTTTCAATGGTGGTATTTTCAAAGGTGGCGTTCAGCAGGTCACACTGATCCACAACAGCACCGGAAAGATCGCAATCTGTAAAATCCACCTCCTGCAATTGGCTGTTCTTAAATACTGTCTTTTTGATCTTTGTACCGTAAAATGAAGAATGATTCAAAATACATCCGTCAAAACTGAATGCCAGTCCAAACTGACTGCATTGTTCAAAATGCAATCCCAGCATTTTACAGTCTTTAAACGTTACATCACGGAAGGTGGTTTTGGTAAGACCGGCCATACTGAGGTTGCAACCTGTAAATGAGCAATCAATAAATGCCATTTCAGAAAAATCAGCATTGGAAAAATCGCATTGCCTGAATATGCAATTTTCATACTCCCCCTTTGCCAGGGGTTTTTCTTTAAAGTCAGTTTTTTCAAAGGTCTCATCAAGTATCTGTTCCATTACCCGGTGTTTTATGTACTATACGGTATCAATAAAGCACCAACTTAATCAATAATCCTTTGCCAGCGTATAAAAAAGAAAAAAACCATTCACTTGCGTGAATGGTTACCTTCAAATCCTGCATCACAGATAAACGGGGGAGAAACTATAAGTTGTGAAAGAATGTTACGTTACCTTCCATGTTTACCATCAGAATAATTGTCTTGCCTGGTTTGCTCAATTCTACAAAATAGTTATCCTGGTCTTCAAACTCCTGTTGGTATAATGTCATGTCTGAATCATTGTATTCATTATCATCAAACAGGATCACTTTATTTACCAGGTATTCGGGATAGTGTTTGTAAATAGATTTCTGTGCAGCTAAGGGAATTTCATCAAATTTCTTTTCGGTAGTAGTACCTATCAATTCGCCCTGTTCATCATAAAATGCGGTAAAATCAACGTTGTTCTCTGTAAACATCACTTCATCCATACCTTGTCCTTTCTGAAATGCTACATTAGTGGCATCAGGAAAATCGCGTGCAAATCCTTCGCGGGTTGAATAACTTACTTCCATTCTTCTCAGTTCCCTGGCTTCTTTTCTTATTTCTTTAGAAGGAGTACTTACAGATGAAAACTGGTTAAGGATAGCAACGCCCATTTGTGCATATGTAGAGGTGGAGATCATTCCTAATGCTGCAACTGCGGTGATAACAAGAATCCTTTTCATAGCTTTATGTTTTAACTGGTATAAAATATTGTTCGTACTAATGGACGACAGGTGCTGCCTGAAGTTTGCGCTCCATTCGTTAAGCCACCGTTAACCGTTTTATTGCTTTAACAATCCTTTGGCAGCTGTTTAAGATTTAGTACAGGAAGAGACCAGTATGATGGCAGCTATTGTTGCAACAGGTATCAACAATACATCATTTCAATAAACGATGTGTTTTAAAGAGCATTGATTGCTATCAACAGTATGCAGTGGTATTATAATATCAATACGATGGTGCCGGCAATGATCAGCAATGCACCGATAGCCGATTTCCATGTTAATACTTCGCCCAGCACTATTACAGATAATATAATAGCGATGGCTACACTTAATTTATCGACGGGCGCCACCTGCGATACTTTACCGAGTTGTAAGGCTTTAAAATAAAAGATCCATGAAAGACCTGTTGCAATACCTGACAGCAGCAGGAACAACCAGTTTTGTCGGGTAAGTTGTGGTAGAGCAACAACACTTCCTTTAAATAAAGCAATGCCCCAGGCCAGTATCAGTATAATGGCTGTACGTATAGCGGTGGCCAGGTCAGTATCCATGTTCTTAATACCTACTTTGGCAAAAATGGCTGTTAGGGCAGCAAAAAAAGCTGAAAGCAATGCATATATCCACCACATGGTAATTCATTTTGATCCGAAAATGAGTAACAAAGCTGAGTAAATCCTGTTCACATTCTCTCTTCAATTTATCACATTGCAGGCTATAATAAAAGAGGTTGCCCCTTGCGGAACAACCCCTGGCTTGCTTTTCCTAAATCAATAAGATGTTATGGCTGCTATTCGTTTACTAATATACGCTATTTTCATGTTCATTGCGTCACTTTCGGGCCTTACAGGTATGTTTTATAAAAGTATCTCTGTCAGTCCTAACTTGCACCCTGGTTGAGCGATATCAATACCCATATCAGCTCATTACTTTTTACTAAACTTGCAAAAAAAAGCCACATGGCCACCGATATAAAATGTCCTAAATGCGGTCACCAGTTTGCCATTGAAGATGCTGTATCCGAAGAATACAAAAAGGAACTGCGCGAACAGATGGTAGCATTTAAGAAACAGAAAGAAGATGAACTGGCAAAACGCGAAAAGGAAATGCAACAGCAATTGCAGGTAAAGGACCAGGAATTTGCACGTAAACTGCAGGAAGAAAAGCAACTGGTACAGCAAACAGTTGAAGCCAATCTGCGCAAAAGTATCAGCGCCGATTTTGAGAACCAGGTAAAGATGCTGGAACAGAACAATAAGGACAATGAAGATAAACTGAAACAGGCCCGCCAGAAAGAACTGGAGTTTTTACAGAAACTGCAGGAACTGAAAAATAAAGAGGCCGAACTGGAACTGGATGTACAACGCAGATTGCAGGATGAACGCAACAAACTTTCTGAAGAGCTACGCAAACTGGAGGAACAGAAAACTGCTGCGCGTGAAACCGAATACCAGTTGCGGTTGAAAGAACTGGAAAAACAACTGGACGATCAGAAAAAGCTGGCCGAAGAAATGAAACGCAAGGCCGAACAGGGCTCTATGCAGTTGCAGGGTGAAGTACAGGAACTGGCGCTGGAAGAAATGCTGCGTGCTACCTTCCCTTTCGACCAGGTAAATGAAGTAGGTAAAGGTATCCGCGGTGCCGATTGTATACAGGTAGTACGCAACAACATAGGACAGGAATGTGGTAAGATCATTTATGAAAGTAAGCGTACCAAAGATTTTTCTGCCGACTGGATCGAAAAACTGAAAGCAGATATGCGCAGTCTTGGTGCCGATATAGCAGTGATCGTTACACAGGCCATGCCGAAAGATATGGATCGCTTTGGTGAAAAAAATGGTGTATGGATCTGCACGTTTGCCGAAGTGAAAGCATTGGCGCATGTATTGCGTGATGGCATTCTGAAAATATTCCTTGCCTCCAAATCGCAGGAAAACAAGGGCGACAAAATGCACATGCTGTACGATTACCTGACCAGCAATGAATTTGGCGAACAATGGAAAGCCATCCGCGAAGGTTTTCTTTCTATGAAATTATCCATACAAAGGGAACGCGATGCCATGGAGAAACTCTGGAAAGCACGCGAAAAACAACTGGAAAAAGTATTGCTGAATGCGGCACATATCCGCGGTTCCATTGAAGGCATTTCCGGCACCGATTCTATCAATCTGAATTTACTGGATGAGGGAGAGGAAGGAGCAATTGATTAATGTGGGGAAACTTGAGTGGGGAGTGGTCAGCGGTGAACGATTGCTGATTTTGAGATTTGGTGACTTGAAACTCCTATAACTTGTAATAGACAGTATTTAATCTGACAGTGAGGGATTATTAGTTTTATAGGGTCAGGATATATTTTACGCTGCTGGTG